>Ga0209064_1000084_pt1 | contig 202188 bp, 215 predicted proteins | sample Inofromicrocosms_FD_187498 | JGI IMG/M metagenome (GOLD analysis project Ga0209064, IMG submission 187498) | Mouse cecum microbial communities from Vienna, Austria - Inoculum for glucosamine and mucus D2O microcosms (SPAdes) (version 2) | ecosystem: Host-associated > Mammals > Digestive system...
CAATTAAATTTACCAATACAGTCCTTGATTTGATTATTTTTCAAATCATTTTTTATTATATTGAAGCATAATAAAAGCACTACCTTATTCTCTTTTAGATAAAATAGTGCCTTTGTCAACAATCTGACTCTTAAGTTTTTTGCTTAAGAGTGTACCTTTTCTCTAATTTTAATATTTGCTAGAGAAGGATATTTTTTATCCTCAGTAAGGATAATTTCTTTTATATCATCTGCCATTATTGTTCCTGATTTAGGATTCTTAACAGAAACAATTGAACCCTTGATTGAAGCTTCTACATCTGAATATTCAAAGGCTAAATCTGTATCTATCATTTCACAATCTAATAGCTTTAAATTCTTGCAGTAACATAAAGGTTGGGTACCTATAATTTTACAATTAATCAAGGTTAAATTCTCAGAATACCAAGCTAAATATTCCCCTTTTAAAACAGAGTTTTTAACTGTAACATTTTTAGAATGCCAAAAGGCATCCTTAGTATCTAAATTACTTCCTTCTATAAGCATGTCCTCTACATATTGAAAAGAATATTTTCCTTTAAATTCCATCTTCTTTAAGTTAAGCCTTTTAGCCTCAAAAAAGAGATATTCCCCTTCTACATCTATATTTTTACCATAAATATTATTGCTACGCCATCCAAATTCAGGTGAAACTATTTTTGTATCCACAAGTTCAATATCGTTACACTCTCTTACTGCCTTAATCCCTAAGAGTTCTGAATTCTTAATTTCCACATGAGAGGTATACCATAAGGCTGCCCTACATTTATCTGTCATTATGACCTTGTCTAGAACTACAAAAGTATCATGCCATAAGGGATACCTTAAATCCATAAAACAATTTCTAAGTTCAAAGTGGCTTGCTTCTTTTAAAGCTGACTCTCCATCTTCTTCTCCAGCAAAGCTACAGTCAATAATAACCGCATCCTTGATTCCATATAATGCCCGTTCCTCACCAAAGCGTTCATTTTTTATTTCTTTCATTTATCTCACCCCACAAAAAAAGGATTATTAAAATCCTTTTTCTAACTTCTTTTAATTATCACTTTTTGCAGCTATTAAAGCTATTAATCTTAAAACCTCAACATAAATATATACGATACTTACCAATAAGCCTAAAGCAACAGACCACTCAGCATCCTTACTAGCACCCATAGATACAACTGCATTAGCCTCAGCAAAATTAAAGGCTAAAGTTATAACTCCATAAAATACTAGAAATACCTCTACTCCTATCATAACATTTAAATAGGTTCCATAATCAGGAATAACCATACTAAATATAAACATTAAAGGAATTATTGCTAAAGCACCTAAGGTTAAGCCAAAGCAAATTGATCTAAACTTACTACCTACTCGCATTATACCTGTAGCAAATAAGGTTAGCATTACTGTAAATAGTACAATGGTAGAGAATACAGCTGTTGCTACAACACCAGGTACGTAGGATTCTACAATGGCAGATAAGCTACCTAAGAATAAGCCTTCACAAACTGCATAAATCATAGATGCATATTTTGCTCTACGTTCAGATAATCTTCCCACCATAACTGCTATAAATCCAACAATACTAGAAATACCTAAAGTTACATAAAAGGTAGTAGGATTATTTGTAAGAATCGTTGGTAAGGCAAATGCTATAAACGCAGCAATTATTACCGATACCAATAATAATATACAGGTTTTAACTGTAATCCCCTTATAAGTGGCACGATCTACATCATCATATACAGCTTCACCTGTCTGAATATTTGAAAATAATGGACTTTGTCTCAAAATCATTTCCTCCTTGATATTAAATGTATATACATTATAGCACAGACTTATATTTAGTACAATATACGTCTATAATTTCACACAATCTCCCATAACTTTTAAGCAAAAGCAAACAAACCAACAGCTTCCTCAGGATCCTCCTCTGGTAAATTACCAAAGGAATGCATTGTATCAAATAGTTCAAATAAGCTTAAGCTCAATCTTGTTCTGTTTTGAACATCCTTTTTAGAGGTAAATAGCTTTTCCTCACGCTTAGTAACCAAATCCACTGCAATACTTTCTCCTAAGGAATCAACGGCAGAAAAAGGAATACGTAAGGCTCCATCTTCCACCTCAAATATAGTAGCTGATGATTTTAGTATATCCACTGGAAGAAATTTAATACCTCTTGAGGTCATTTCTAACGCAACCTGCAAGGCTGTATACTTATCATCATCGGTTGCCGTACGGTCTGGCTTATTCATGATTTCCTCCATAGTTGCTTTGATAGCCATCTTACCTCCTAAATAGGCCTGAATTACATGACCCTTAGCTCGCTTTGAGAACCAAGCACTATAGAATAGGGCAGGTGCATTCACTTTAAACCAAGCAATACGCAAAGCCATAAGAACATAAGCTGTAGCATGTGCCTTAGGAAACATATATTTAATACGTTCACAAGACCAAATATACCAAGCAGGAACATGATTTTCTATCATTTCCGCCTTATATTTATTCCATGTCTGTGGATCCTTACCAACCTTACCCTTACGAACAAATTCCATAATCTGGAATGCAGAGGATGGCTTTAATCCAAAATGTAGAAGATCAACCATAATATCGTCACGACATCCAATTATGTCCTTAAATTCTACCTTACCAAACTCTGTAGAGCCTGAAACTAAATCCTGAGCATTCGTATTCCAAACGTCAGTACCATGAGAAAGTCCAGATATCTTTACTAGCTGCGCAAAGGTCTTTGGTAATGTTTCTACGAGCATTTGTCTAACAAAGTTTGTTCCAAATTCGGGAACAGCATAGGAGGCAACCTTACTCCCAATATCAGATTCCTTAACACCAATAATCTCAGTTTCAGAAAAGAGTCGATAAATGTTTTTATCGTCAATCGGAATATCTCTAGGATCAGAGAAAGGAAATTCCTCTTGGTGCAAATGAACATAATCCATAAAATATTTTATTAGCGTAGGATCATCATGTCCTAGAACATCAAGCTTTAGTAAATTATTTTCAAAGGAATGGTAATCATAATGGGTAGTTCTCCAGCTACTATCCGTGTTATCTGCTGGATATTGCACAGGTGTAACATCATATATATCTACATAATGAGGAACAACAACGATTCCTCCTGGATGCTGTCCTGTAGAGCGTTTAATTCCAACCAAATAGGATGCCAACCGATCCATTTCACAAGAACGGAGATTTAAATTCTTTCTTTCACAATATCCTTTAACATAGCCATAAGCATTCTTATCAGCTATTGTTCCAACTGTTCCAGCACGGAACGCATTTTCTTTACCAAAAACGGTACGAATATATTCATGGGCCTGTGCTTGGTATTCTCCTGAGAAATTTAAATCAATATCTGGAACCTTATCCCCATCAAATCCCAAAAAGGTTTCAAAAGGGATATCATGCCCATCCTTAGTCAAAGGCTCTCCACATATTGGACAAACTGCATCTGGAAGGTCATACCCTGAATCCACAGAGCGTAAAGCAGCTTGAAAGTCTTTTTCAACCTCTGTTAGTCCAAATTCATCCACCTCATCATCTCGCATTTTAAAGGTATGAAATTTACATTTTTTACAACGATAATGGGGAGATAAAGGATTAATTTCTGTAATCTGCATCATGGTTGCAACTAAGGAGGAGCCAACAGAACCACGAGAGCCAACCAAATAACCATCACCTAAAGATTTTACAACCATTAAATGTGACATATAATATACAGAAGCATATCCATTAGAAATGATAGAATTCAGCTCACGATCAATACGTCTTTTTACAATCGAATGAGGATTCTCCCCATATAAATGGATCATATTTTCCTTTACAATTCGTTTTACCTCCTCTGTGATGGAAGGAACTTTAAGGAAATTGTCTTTAAATTCATCATCTCTAGGAGCAAACATATCCTTTTTGAAGGCTGGGAATTTTTCAATCTCGTCAGCAATAGCATTTGTATTTTCTACAACAATTTCATATGCCAAATCCTGATGTAAAAATTCAAACTCCTTTAGCATCTCCTCTGTCGTACGTAAATGCATGTCTGGCGATTCCTTATAATTTGCCAGAGGATGCTGTCCTCCTCCTACCTGAGGAGAAGCAATCAATATATCTCGATATTTTTTCAAATTTGGTCTTAAATAATGACAATCTGAGGTAGCAACTACAGGCTTGTTCTTCCTTTTAGATGCTTCTATAATTTTTAAAATGATTTCACAAACTCGTTCTTCACCATTCGGCATGTCTTTATAAAGCTGACGATATGCTGTAGGTGGCTGAACCTCAATATAATCATAATATTCTATAGCCTCCTCTAGCTCCTCAACACTCCGATTTAAAGCTAGCTCAAAAACCTCACCATTTACACAAGAGGAGCCTAAAAGAATTCCCTCTCTATGGGCATCTATAACAGACTTTAATATTTTAGGATTTCCATGTAGATGATAGGTTAGGGCATCAGAAACAATTTTATACATATTCTTATATCCAACAGGATTTTTAGCTAAAATAGTGATGTGAGAAGGAATCAAATGACGCCAATGCTCCTGAGGATCAATCAAGCCATTGATATCCTGATAATTATAAATATTGCGTTTAAATAAATCACTCAACATTTGAATAAAGCAAAGTGCTGTAACTCTTGTATCATCGGTTGCACGGTGATGCTGCTCCTGCTTAACCTTAAAATATTTTGATAGGGACTTCAAATTAAATGTCTTTACCTCTGTTCCATAGCCTGCACGAAATAAATTTAATGTATCAATCACAGGTAACATAGGATAAGACAGTTGATACTTCTTTATATCCTTATAAATCATACCTACATCGAACATAGCATTATGGGCAACTAAAATAGAGCCCTCACAAAAATCCATAAATTTAGGTAAAACTTCCTTAATACTTAAGGCATCTGCAACCATTTCATCTGTAATATGTGTGATTTCAACAATACGCTCAGGAATAGAGAATCCTGGATTAACAAACACTTCAAAGGTGTCCACTATGCCACCTTGATAGACCTTATGAGCTGCTATTTCAATGATCTCATCATAGGTTTGAGATAAGCCTGTTGTCTCAATATCAAAAACTACATAGGTAGCATCCTTAAGCTCTATATCTCGTTGATCCAAAGTTATAAAATACTTCTCATCATTAATATAATTTAATTCTACACCATATATTGGTTTAAAATCAGGATGCTTCTCAAGAGCGTGAGCAATATCAGGAACACTATAAAGACCATTATGATCTGTGAAGGCCATAGCACTCCAGCCCCATTCAATAGCGGTTTTCACATAATCACTTGCTTCTGTTAAACCATCTAAATTACTCATTTTGGTATGGCAATGTAATTCTACACGCTTTTTAGGGGCATCATCATTTACTATGCTTACCTCTTTCTTACCAATGTATTCTACTGAACTGGCATTTAAAACAACCTGCTTAGCAAAGGAATCAAATTCTGCCTTACCTGTTATTTTTAAACGAGAATTTTCAACCATATCACGTTCATAAAGCTCTTTTTCTGTATCCGTTCGTAACCATTTTTTAACAATGATAGAATCTGTCTCATCCGTTACCTTCATTGTAGCCAAAGAAGATTTAGATTTAGCAAATGATTTAATGTCTATATTAAAAATATAAGCATCAATAACAAAAATGGCTGGACCATTCGTGTTTTGATAAATAGAAATTTCGTTTTGAGAATTAGGGATATCCTTAATAAAAGATATATCCGCTGGCTTTGAGATTTTCGTATACTTCTTTTCCTTTTGCATTTGCTCATTAATTTTTTGTACAGCCTCTGCCTCTTTCTTTTGTTGCGAAAGAGTTTCCTCTATTTCCTTTTGCATGGCATCAATCTCAGCTTTAACACTTTGCTCCTCATCACGAACTAATTTTACTTGAAATTCTAGACCAAACCTAGTAAGCTGTTCTTCTATGGGTTGTAATAAATCCTCTAAACCTAAGGCATCCTTAGGAATTTTAAATTGAATTTCCTTATCATTAAAAATTGCATCTTTTGCATCCACACTTTGAAAACGAGGAGATTGCTCGTTTAAAGCTAAAAGTGTTTGTTCTAAATACTGTCTGTTTTGTTCCTCTGCTAACAAATTCCTAGAGTATTCTAAATGCAGTAAAAAGCGTACCCCTATAGCATCAAAGACTTCTTTTATACAGGTATAAAGCTCCTGATATTTTGAAAAGGGAAGAACCTCTTCTATAGCTACATATAGTTCTGCACGCTTTGTTTTTTTATGATATTTTATTTTCTCTACTGAAAACTCACAGGAAATTATATTTTTATTCTGAATAATTTCATCTAACTTCATACAACCCTCCAAAAAACCTATTTACGAATAATCACCCTAACAATATGACGAAATGTAATAAATGCAAAAATCAACGGACAAGGTAAAGCAAAATATACGATAATACTTGCATTAAACAAATACGCAAAGAAAGAACCAACCAAAAAGCTACACCCATCATAAAAGCTTAGTTTAGTTCTAACCCCTTTATCGATAGACGGATTAATAGAAATGGATAAAACAAAACTAAATAAAACACAAATCAAATAATATACAAAGGTTGTCAAAGCCCCTCTTAAGAAAGTACTCACCTGAAAATAGATTCTACTTGAATCTAAAATACTATCTATAAAAATTTTAAAATTATAAATGGCCTGTGAATGATTTAAGGCAACATCTCCTAATTTAAAGCCTGCAACCTGAATATCCCTATAGGCAATACTAGAGACCTTAGACGCACTGTAATAAACAATAGCCTCTTCTTCCTTTAAAATAATATTTACGGAATTTCTACCTACTGTAATTTGCTCTTCTGTAGGTAAAATTATGAGTTGAAACCCATTCCCCTCAATTTTCAATGAATCTCCTGTTATTTTATGAGAATTTGAATCATATATGACATTATTATCTCCATGCTGTATTACTGCAGAGCTCACTACCATAGAGGAATACTCATCAAAAGGATTTTCTGTAAAGGAGCGTACGCCTTGCATACTTAAAGCTAAAACAAAGAAAAGAAATATAGTTAAAAGGACTATACCAATAGAATCTTTATTATATTTTCCAATATTTCTTGGATGACATATACAATCCTTAATTCTTTCAAACATTTATAAAACCTCGCATTATTTTTATTATACCAAAAAACAAGAATTATTACCACTTAAGATTAAAAATTTGTTATAATATTTACAGGTGATATCATGGAACAAAGGAAACATTATAATACATTAACCGAATATTATCAAAAAAAATGGAAATGTAAGGTAGCAAAAATTGCATTAAATGCAAGCTTTACCTGTCCAAATCGGGATGGTACTAAGGGATGGGGTGGATGTACCTATTGTTCAAAGCAAGGAAGTGGAGACACAGCTGGAAATCCTCTCTATACTCTTCAAGAGCAATATTTAGAAATCAAAGCTAAAATAGTACATAAATGGCCAAATGCATTATTTATTCCCTATCTACAAGCCTATTCAAACACATACGCACCTTTAGAAAGGCTAAAGGAAATTTATGAAGGTATATTAATGCTTGATCCTACTCATATTGTAGCCCTAGCCATAGCTACTAGACCTGATTGCTTTACAAACGAACTCTATGATTATTTAGGAGAGCTTAATCAAAGAAAACCAGTTATTATAGAATTAGGTCTGCAAACTGCAAATGAGCTTACTGCCAAAATTATCAATCGCTGTTGTACAAATGAAGAATTGATTTTCTGTGTAAAGGAATTAAGAAAGAGAAGGATTGAGGTTATACTCCATATCATTAATGGACTTCCTAATGAAACAAAAGAGGATATGATAAATACCATCGACTTTATAAATCAGCTTGATATACAGGGCATTAAATTTCATAGTCTTCTATTATTAAAGGATACCGTTCTATATCAAAACTATTTAAAGGAGCCCTTTCCTATTTTGTCCTTAGAAGAATATTGTAGCATCGTTGTTCAACAAATAGCTCGACTTAAGCCAAATATTATCATTCATAGATTATCTGCTGATGGAATTGCTGAGGACATCATGCTACCAAAATGGCCAATGAAAAAGCTTGTCGTCATGAACGAAATCGACAAGCTATGCAAGAAACTAAATATATACCAAGGAGATAAATTTAAGTAATCCAACCATCATCACTAATTAAATATTTTCCTTTGTAAATATCATGATATATTTCTTCTGCCAAAAAAGGACATACTGGATAAAGGAGCTTTAAGAAAAGAAGTCCCTCCTTATGTGTGATTTGTTGAAACCATAAATATTCTTTGAAAAAGGTAATTAACTCATTCACATAGCTCACACAATCCTTTTGTTCAAGGGCTTCCATACACACCTCTAGCAAATGCTCAAATTCTTGTTTCAAATGTTCCTCACGGATAAAAGGAGCTTGATAAAGATGCTTCATACTTTTTCTTAAATTTTTTATGCTTTCCAATTCTGTATCACTAAAAATAAAATCTTGGTCCAAGGGCTTACTTAAAAAATACAATCGGATAGCATCACCAGAATACTTTTCTAGTTTCTTTTGGAAATCTAATAAATTGTTATTTGCTTTAGAAAATTTATGGTAGGCCTCATCAAAGGTTGCATGCACTAAATTTAAATGTTCAAATAAGACAGGCAATTCTGTCTTTTTTTCTTTTTCTATAATACATCTTAAGCAAAGAGGCACAAATACATGTTCAAATATTTCATCTGCTGGGATTGTTAAAACCTTAATTCTTTTCCAAGCCCTTAGACTTTCAACCGCATCTTTTGAAAAAATCGAATAGCTTTCACCAATTGTATCATATAAAATTGCTAATATAGAAAGAATTCCAGAGGAAAAAATGTGATTGATGCTTCCTGGTATTACATTTCCTGGAACATCAATTTCATCAGATAAAACAGGTCTAAATTTACTAGAAAGAACAAAGGGGAGATGATTTTTCAAAGAATACAGAAATCCTTCCTGATCTATAAAAAAGGGAATAAGTGCTCCTAAGGAATCTAAGGAGGATAAAAGTATTTTATCCTTACTAAAATATGATTCTGTAACTGCGATATCTGCCTTAACAAATTGCTCTATAATTAAGCCTCTTCCCTCCTCAACAGGAAGTCCGTTTAAAAAATCACTTTCAATAAAAACACCATTTTGGACTACATCAATTACAGATAAAAGCTCCTCTTGCGCAAGCATACGATCTGTTGCATTTAAATAGGTATTGGCAAAATAGATAGGACAATCTTCCCTAACACTTAAAAATATAGGTATCTTCTTTCCCGTCAAAGGATTTATAGCATAATTCCCAGTAAACACACCAAAGTCATTGGTATTTTCCTCAGAAAGATACAATTCAATGGCCTGAAATTCCTCATACTGGGTATATTCTTGAAAATCTATATAGTCTGGATGGATTAAAATATAGGAAATAGCCCCAATATATTCTGGTTCTGTAAAGGTGTGTTTCATACTAGCACCATTAGTAACCGCAAAGGTTATTGTTAAACGTTCCTGTATATCTAGCATAGATAAAAGATTATTTTTAATATCTACTCCAACAGGAAGCTCATCAATTTTTTTCACAAGCGATTCTGTAATCTGTGAAATATCAAGATAAAAGGCTTTAACGCGATTTGGAACTAAATTCTTTTTATAAAAATAGGTATCTAATATTTTTTTTCCAGATTTATCTTGATAAACATCTATATCTCCGTATTTAATATATCCACGCTCATAAAGCTCTATAAAGGCTAATTGAAGAGAACCTAAAAATTCCTCATGTTTTAAATCCATCTTCTTCTGATTATCTATGCCTATGCCAAGCTGTAGCATTTGCTGCTCAAAGGCAAAAGAGATATCATCCGTAATGGCATTACTAATCTTTTTGTTTTCCATATAGGAGGATAGACCTAAAGAATCAAAGCCCATAGGAAATAAAACATTATTCCCTTTCATTCGTAAATAGCGTGAAAAAAAATCTCCAACTAAAACAGGACGAATAAAAGCATCTTGAAAACCATTTAAATTGGTTTTGGGGAAGCTTGAAAATAGATAGGTCTTAGGCTTTATACGATCCTTTTCCACCTGAAAAATTTTACTATTTTTCCATGCCTCTATCCAAAGTTTATGATGACTATCCATTTATCTCACCTCCTCAATAGAAAAGAAAAAGCTGCTTAAGGCAGCTGAATCTTACTTCTTTAATTCTTCAATATAAGAAACTAAATCTCCCACTGTAGAAATTGCCTCAGCTTTAGTATCATCGATTTCTACACCAAATTCGTCTTCAATATCCATAACAATTTCAACTGCATCTAAGCTATCAGCACCTAAATCATCCTTTAAGGAAGCCTCTAGTGTAACCTTTGCAGCATCTACTTTTAATTCTTTTACAATAATTTCTTGTACTTTTTCAAAAATTGACATGCTTAAACCATCCTTCTAATTTTTTTATAATTATACCATTTTAAGAAAAAAATGTAAATATGAAAATCCACCACAAACGTGATGGATTTAAACTTATTTTAAAGAACTGCCTTTTCTGTTTCTACATCAAATACATGACAATGGTTCATATCTAAAGCTAGCTTTACAAGAGAACCCTTTCCTAAATCGTCTCGTGCAGGTACAGATGCAATAATAGAATCCTTCCCAATAGAAGCATAGATATTTGTTTCAGCTCCTAAAAGCTCCGCAACATCCACTGTAACATGAATTAAAGAATCTGGATAGGTTTCAATGACAACAGGATCATCATGAATATCCTCTGGACGAATTCCTAAAATAACATCCTTTTCTAAATAATTCTGCTCCTTTAATATACTAACCTTACCCTCTGGAATCATTACCTTTTGTGAACCATCAGCAGAAGTAAATAATCCTTTTTTATCAACCTTTCCATGGATAAAATTCATTGGTGGAGTTCCAATAAAGCCACCTACGAACACATTTGCAGGATGCTCATAAATTTCTTTTGGTGTTCCTACCTGCTGAATTCTACCATCACGCATAACTACAATTCTAGAAGCCATCGTCATAGCCTCAATTTGGTCGTGAGTTACATAAATCGTAGTTGATCCTAAATTACGATGAAGCTTAGTTAACTCTCCACGCATGGTTACACGAAGCTTTGCATCCAAGTTAGAAAGTGGCTCATCCATTAAGAATACCTTAGGCTTACGAACAATAGCTCTACCTAATGCAACACGTTGATTTTGTCCACCAGACAACTGACGTGGATAACGATCTAAGAATTTCTCTAGACCTAGAATTTTTGCAGCTGCATCAACTCTTTCCTTTATTTCTTCTCTAGGAACACGACGAAGCTGTAAAGCAAAGGCCATATTATTAAATACTGTCATGTGTGGATATAAGGCATAGCTTTGGAATACCATTGCAATTCCTCTATCCTTAGAATTTACATTATTCATTAATTCCCCATCAATATACAGCTCTCCACTAGAAATATCCTCTAATCCAGCAATCATACGAAGCGTAGTTGATTTTCCACAACCAGATGGACCAACAAATACTATGAACTCCTGATCCTGAATATCTAGATTAAAATCAAAAACAGCTTGTACACCATTTGGATAAATCTTGTTTATATCTTTTAAATTTAAAGTTGACATAAAATTTCCTCCTATATTTTGATTTTATTATAGCGCTTTCAAATAAAAAAAGATATGTACAAATTGCACAAATTTTTCTTTATATTTATAAATCCTAAGGTTTAAAAATTAAAAAACTGCTGAAATTTAGACCTTTCAGCAGTAATTTATTAAGCTTTCAGCAAATAAAAGAGCAAATACAAATCATAAAATTTTTTTATGTCAAAGCCTCTCAATTCCTCTAAGCGTTCTATCTTATACAAAAGTGTATTGCGATGCATATAGAGGCTAATTGAAGCTTGAGATACATTTAAATCACTTTCTGCCATAGAAAGAATAATTCTTTCGTCTATTCCCGTTCCATCTGTTATAAAATGGAAGAGCTCTCTTGCAAGACTTTTACTTTTAATTTGAGGAATAAAGCTTTTCAAATTGTAATGTCCATACGTACTTTGTAAAAAGGAAGAACAAACCAATGCAAGCTCTCGATCATATTGGTCTGATGTGGTATGATAAAAGCTAATTAGCAAATTCAAATCACTTTCTAAGGATTGAAAAATAGATTCTAGCTCCTCTTCAGTAATTTCATCTATATCCAGCCAAAGACAAGAATCTTCTTCTCTAATCTCTAAATGCATTCCTAGCACAAGAGTCAAAGCATTTATCATACTTTCATTCGCTTGAGGAGTAGTTTTAATTAGAATATGCTGTCTCATATTAAATTACCTTATACTCCGTTTCTTCTTCTGTAGCTGATTCTGGATTCTCAGTGGACACTTCTTTAAAGTAGGCATCGACATACTCTCTTGTATTTTCCTCCTGCTTCTCCACACTAAGTTTACTTTGCGTATCAATTAGCCTAGTTCCACCAATCATATCTGCTAAAGATCTTCCCGTAGTCGAACTAAAATACCAATATAAAAGCGGTATTATAAAAAATCCAGAGCATAAATTTAGCAATAATAGTCCTCCAACAAGCTCTCTTAACATAAGCTGAGGAACCTTAGCTTTCTTCCCATCCTTAGATATGACACGTACATGGGTTGCTATTCTACCTAAGGTTTGGTTTTTCCAAAAATGAGGAAGAACGACTAAATATAAGATATATACAGGAAATTGAACAGAAAGTATTATTCCTAAAAGCATAATTGCTTTTTTCATAACCCTTGTTAATATCTCTATATTCTCTGTCAATTCTCCCTGAAGAATTGATCTATAAAATTCCAAAATATACTCCATACCATCTACATAGGCAGGAATGAAGCTTACGATAAAAGAAACAACAATTTGAATCAAGAAAAAGTCAATGATATAGGTTAAAAATCTTTGTGAAGATCTAGCATTCATATATTCCATATAAAAGAGCCTCCTTACAAAGTATTATACCATACTTCTTTACTTGTTAATATTATTTTTTAATAGGAAATGTGAATTAGGATAAATTTTTTGAGGCTCAGATAAGCAAAGCTTTAAGGACTCTCGGAATACCTGATTAAAATCTTCAAATAAATACATAGCTAAGGCTCCTGGTGTTGTATTAATTTCATTGACATATATCTCATCGTTTATTATGAAAAAATCAATACGTATGATACCTCTTGCTTGAATTAAGCGATAAACCTTTTTAGCTATTTTTGCAAATTCCTCATATCTTGGATGTTCAATAATGCTTTGATGAATCACCTTAAAGGAATCACTATATTTATTATCAAAGGAGAAAATATCATCTTTTTTCTGAATTCTTTCTAGCTTAGATACCGTAGTTTCACTTAATGCAAGATTATACTCCTCTAAAACTTCATAATAGGGCTCTATGATGACCTCTTTAGAGTATTTGAAAGCCTCGGTTAGTCTATCTGTAAGCTCCGATTCCTGTTTTGCAATAGTTATACCAATGGAGGAGCCCCCATAAATAGGCTTAATTATACAAGGCATAAAGCGAACCTTTTTATTTTTCAAATAATCTTCATAACTATAATACATGGTTTTCACCATCTTTACCCCATTGTTTGCTAGGTATAAATAGCTTCTGTATTTATCTATAGATAAAGCTCCTGCAAAAGCATCACAGCCAAGGTATCTTATATTATGAATTTTTGCAAACATTGCTGCATATCCATCTTCTCCATTTTCTCCATGCATAGCCCCAACAATGACATCTAGTCGCCATTTTTCTAGGTTTAACCTCTTTAGACGCTTCGTATGTCCCAATCTAAAATCACTCATGCTCATTTTATCAGCATTATAATAGCGTCCTTGTAAATCTACATAGATAAAATGAATTTCATATTCCTTTTCTATTCGCTTTTTTAATTGAAAAGCCGTAATTATTGAAATTTCATGCTCATAGCTTTTACCACCAAATATTATACCAATTCTCATCATATCAACCCCACTCTATATAAATCTGGCACATCGTTTTCAATCAACAGCATACTATTTTTATAAACTCCCGAAAGCGTTAAAAACAAGTGATATCCCTCCATAAAATTTCTCACTAAGTAAACCTCTTTATTATAGCTTTTTAACTTTTTATATACACTAATGGTCTGATAATAGCCCGTCAAAATAATAATATCAGCGCTAGTAGCAATATATTCTACCAAGTTTGAGAAAAGCTCCTTCTTATATTTGCCTAGCTCAACCATTCCTGGTGTTAAAAGTACTCTCTTTCCCTTATGAAATTTTAAAATGTTTAGTGCCTCTAAAAACCCCTCATAGTTACTATTAAAGGAATCGTCTAGAACTAAATAGGAAGCCATCTTTTTTAGCTCTAAACGATTTTTTTCAGTTTGAAAGGCTAAGGCAGCACGCTCTAAAATTTCTAAATCATAGCCAAATTCACATAAATATGCTAATATCCCTGTTAAATTTAATAACTGATGCGTACCTACTAGGCTCGTTTTAAAATGTCCTAATTTTGTTTCTTCTTTATAAAAGTCAAATTCTTGACCCACAATATTTCTTGCCTGATACCTTCCATAATGTAAGCCATAGCTAATGATATGAATATTGAACGGAATAGTATATTGACGTATATAAGAGCACTCAAAATTTAATACAGCTACTCTTGTTCCCTCTAGCAGGCTCATTTTTTCTGCAATAATGTTTTCTAGGTTGCCGAAGGTTTCTACATGCATATATCCGATTCCTGTAACGAAAGCCACATCTGGAGCCTTCATTTTTTTCAAATGCCGAATGTCATTCTTATGACTTGCTCCAAACTCAAGAATCATATGATCAAAAACATTTAGGTCTGTGCTTTCATTTACAAACCTCGAAATACCAAGCTCAGTATTATAGCTTTTAGGCGTGGCAATAGTTGGAGAAAACAGATTCAATGCTTGACTTAAAAGAACCTTGGTTGATGTTTTTCCAAAGGAGCCAGTAATAGCAATGACCGTTCCTTTATAATTTGCAAGCTTTCTCTTTGCCTGCTCTATATAAGGAACATTTAATCCTTTTGATATTCCTCTTTCTAATAAAAGAACAGGTATTATAGCAAATTCTATAAATAAAAGTAAATAAGGTCCTACATATGGAATAAAGCCGATTCCTAAATAAGGGATACAAAGTAAAAGTCCTCTTAGTATTCTTTTTGTAAATTTTAATCGTACTCGACTGATAAAATAGAATAATCCAAATAAACATAGATAAATACTACAGATTAAAACAACAATAAATTCATTATGAAGTACTCCTAAAATGAGAACAACCAAAGGAAATAAATCATAAAAAAGTAAATTAATTAAAAAATGTTTAAGATATAATTTAAATTGGTAATGTGCTTGCTGATAAATATTTAAAATAAGATATAATTTAAAAACAGCATATACTAAAATACTATACTGCATCCTTATCCCCCAGTAAAAAGCTCATCATAATAATAGAAAAAATACTTAAGCGGTCTAAATATGGAAAATGTCCACATTCTTCTAGCTCAATCAGCTCTGCATTATGGATACATTCCTTGATTTGGTACCCTAAGCTTACTGGTGTAACCGTATCCTTTGTTCCGTAGAGTAATAATGTTGGTGCAACAATATGCTTCATCTGTTCTCTTAAATCTAGGTTTACGGCCTTTACAAGCATAATTCTCTTAACATTATCGGCATTTTGATAATCCTTAGAGCCCATCTTAACAGGCAAATGACATTTCTTTAAAATCTTATAAACTCTCACCTTAAATCTTTTAGAAAATTTTAATTTTTGTTTAATTCCAGCAGAAGAAATTAAGACCAGCTTTTCTACTGCATATTTAGAGGAATAAAATATTGCTACACGTCCTCCATAGCTATGTCCTGCTAAAATAGGAGCCTCAATATTTAGCTTGATAACGAAGTCGTGTATCAAATCTGCTACCTCTTCTACTCCTAAAGGAACACCAATCTCTGACTTTCCAAAGCCTGGCAAATCAATGGTATAAACCTTAAAGCTACTACTTAAATTTTTTGCAAGCTTGGTAAAGGTTAACAAGGAGGCACCCCATCCATGCAATAAAATGATCTCTTTTCCACTGCCTTCCACCTCATAGTGAATCTTCAAATGATTTATATCTATAAAAATAATATCACCAACCTAACATAAATATATGGTAGAAAAGCAAAAATTATGTTAGAGTTTTAGCTGTATGAGGAGGGAAAGGGGATCTGCTTTAATGATTTATTATATTAGATAAACTCTAGTCATATCCTTGGACAAGCACATATCCCGTCCCTATTTAATATCCATAAAAAAACACAGGACAAATTTATTAACCTGTGTTTTAAAATAAAATTAAGTATTTTTAAGCAAAAGCTATCTTCCTCATTTATTTTCATTCCAAGTATGAGATAAGATATCCTTTAAAACTAATAGACTATCGAGTCTTGTATACCTATATTTTTTTTCTAAATCATTTAGCAATCGTTCTAACTCATTTTCATAAAATTTTATTTCGACTTCCTTTTGGTAAGATGCAAGAATAGGATATTTTTTGCTCCACAATTTTGTCCAATCCACCTTTTTTTGAACATCATCACTTGTTTTTTTAAATAACCTGTTCTAATGCTTTTATATCCATATCAAAACTAATCAGTTCATCTAAGGATAAACCATATAAAAGTGCTAGCCTTTTAGCCTGGCGAATATCTGGCAGGGTTTCATCTGTTTCCCATTTCGATATTGTTTGACGACTCACTCCTAATTTTTCAGCAACTTCTTCTTGTGAAAGCCCACTTTTTTTCGAGCATCAAATAAATTATTTCCTAAATTCATGCTTTTTCCTCCTAAAGTTTGTACGACAATTATAGCAATATTTTCAAGCAAATTCTATTTATTAAATAAGGCAATTATGCTCGGAATTTTAACATATACTTGTTTTATGAAGCTTACATTATACATATAAGGATTTAGAAAATGTAACTTAAGGTATATCCTTTATTTAAATTTTAATAAGAAAGTGTTATAATACAAACAACTATGAGGTAATACTATGCAAAAAATTGTTTTACCACTATTAGAGTGGTTTGAAAAAAATAAAAGAGATTTAGAATGGAGAAGGGAAAAAACACCTTATACGATTTTAATAAGTGAGGTCATGCTTCAACAAACTAGAGTGGAAGCTGTACGCTCCTATTATAGTCGCTTTATCAAGGAGCTACCTGATTTTAAAGCTCTTTCTTGTTGTTCTGAAGAAAGACTTCTTAAGCTATGGGAGGGCTTAGGCTATTATAATCGAGCAAGAAATTTAAAAAAATGTGCGATAGAAATCATAAACAAACATCAAGGGATTTTTCCTGATAGTTATGAAATAGCTATTAAACTACCAGGGATTGGAGATTATACCTGCGGAGCCATTCTTTCTCAAGCCTATAATCTAAAATATGCCGCCGTAGATGGAAACGTCCTACGCGTCCTATCTAGATACCTATGCTCTTCTATGGATATTCTTAAAGAGAAAACAAAGAAATATTTTAAACAGGAAATCGAAAAGATTCTTCCTGCAAATGCTGGTACATTCAATGAGGCACTTATGGAATTAGGAGCAACAATTTGTATGCCAAAAATTGCTCTATGTGACAAGTGTCCCTTAAAATCATCATGTAAAGCCAAAAAAGAGAATATCCAACTGGAATTTCCCAAAAAAACAGCTATAAAGGAAAAGAAAAACCTCGAATATACCGTACTATTCTTAACAGATGGAATTAAATATAGCTTTCTTTCTAAGCCCACAGGTGTCTTAAAGGGACTCCCATCCCCTATACTGATAGACTCCTTTTTAACCGCAGGAGAGGCTTTAGAATATACTGCGTCTCTTGGTTTTGTTCCGTTAAGAGAAAAAGAACTGCCAGATAGAAGTCATATATTCACTCATCAAAAATGGCAAATGAAGGGATATAAAATTTATGTTCAAGATCTTTTAAATTATCCCTCCTACACTCCTGAAGAAATTAAAAACAGGTTAGGAATTCCAACCTGCTTTAAACAATTTTTAAACGATTTATTTTAGATTTATCCAATCGAATCTGTCATTTCTAATTTGATTAATCGATTTAATTCTACGGCATACTCCATAGGAAGCTCCTTAGAAAATGGTTCTATAAAGCCCATGACAATCATCTCAGTTGCCTCTGCCTCGGTAAGACCACGACTCATCAAATAAAATAATTGCTCTTCATTGACCTTAGATACAGTTGCCTCATGCTCAATATACATATCACTATTTTTTCCTGAGTTGGTTGGGATTGTATCTGAGGTTGATATATCATCCAAGATGAGAGTATCGCATTCAATATGAGATCTTGCTCCCAAAGCCTTTGTCCCACAGGAGGCTGTTCCTCGGTAATTAACTTTACCGCCACCACGACAAATAGATTTAGATATAATTGTAGAGCTAGAATTTTTACCTAAATGAATCATTTTAGCCCCAGTATCCTGAATCTGATTTTCTGCGGCAAAGGCAATGGATACTGTGGTTCCCTTACTATAGCTTCCCTTTAGAATACAAGCAGGATACTTCATATTTAGTCCAGCTCCCACATTTCCATCAATCCATTCCATATGTCCTTCGTCATCAACAATAGCACGCTTTGTCACAAGATTAACTATATTGTTAGACCAGTTCTGAACGGTAGAATAACGGCAATGTGCTCGTTTACCTACAAATATTTCTACAACTGCTGCATGCAAGCTATCCTTTGAATATTGGGGAGCTGTACACCCCTCTACATAATGAATATCTGCATCATCATCTACAATGATTAAAGTACGCTCAAATTGACCCATTCTTTCAGAATTGATACGAAAATAAGATTGTACTGGCTTTTTTAATTTTACTCCCTTGGGAACATATATGAAGGACCCTCCACTCCATACTGCTGAATTTAATGCTGCATATTTGTTATCAGTATAGGGAACTAATTTACCAAAATATTGTTGCATTAAATCTGCATGCTCTCTTAAAGCTGTATCTGTATCACAAAATATTACACCAAGCTCATCTAATTCCTTTAGGTTATTATGATATACAACCTCAGATTCAAATTGAGTTGAGGAGCCTGATAAATATTTGGCTTCTGCTTCTGGAATTCCAAGCTTATCAAAGGTATCCTTTATTTCCTCTGGAACATCCTCCCACTTATGCTCTGTTCTTTCTGTGGATTTGATGTAATAGGTATATTCATTAAAATCAATTCCAGATAAATCCGGTCCCCATAGGGGATTCTTTATTTTTTCAAAGGCATCATAGGATTTTAAACGAAACTCCTTCATCCAAGTAGGCTCTTCTTTAGCATTAGAAATAAATTCTACAACAGAACGCGATAAGCCCTTGCCAGAGGTAAGAACTGTCTTGGCATCAGTCGTAAACCCATATTTATAATCTCCAACAAGCTCGTCTGCCTTAGCCTTACTCATGCTGTTCAACCTCCTCAATTGCCTTTTCTACGCATTTCCATGCCAATGTAGCACATTTGATTCTAGCAGGAAAATCACGTACGCCTTTATATGCAATTGCCTCCTCAAGCTTGTCCTCATCTGGAAGCTCCTCGCCACTTACCATAGAGTAAAAACCATGAATTAAAGCCTTTGCCTCATCTACATTTTTTCCAATCAATAAATCACTCATTACAGAAGCAGAGGATAGACAAATAGAGCATCCCTTTCCCTCCTGACGAACATCGATAACCTTACCATTAGAAACAATAATTTCTACACGCATATCATCTCCACAGCTTGGATTAGTTAAATGCACTAAATGGTAAGGAGCTTCATTTTTCAAGCCCTTATTTTTGGGATTTTTATAATGATCCATAATGACCTGACGATATAGAGTTTTTAAATCCATAATTCCTCCTAAAGAGTACCAAAAAATTCTTGAGCCTCTTTTACACTTTGTACAAATTTTTCTACATCCTCTAAAGTATTATAAAAATAAAAGGATGCTCGCACAGTTCCTACGGTTTTTAACCATTTTGTGATAAGCTGTGCGCAATGATGTCCTGCACGTATGCAAACATCGTTATTATCAAAAACACTAGCAGCATCATGTGGATGTACACCCTTTATATTAAAGGATATAATCCCTGTTTCTGCAGAAGCATTATATATTTCTATATTAGGTATTTTTTTCAAGCCCTCAATTGCAGTTTGCTTAAGAAAATATTCATATTTTGCAATTTCCTCTAATCCAATGGAGCTAATGTATTCAACTGCTTTACCTAAGCCAATAGCAGAAGCAATAATCGGTGTTCCTGTTTCAAAACGATAAGGAGCATCCTTAAAGGTCATGGTATAACAATTTACATCATCTGCCATGTCACCACCAAATTCTACAGGTGGCATAGAGGCTAAGAGCTTTGCCTTTCCAAATAATACACCAATTCCTGTAGGACCACATAGCTTGTGCCCAGAAAAGGCAAGAAAATCACAATCTAATTTCTTAACATCAACTGGCATATGGGGAACAGCCTGAGCTCCATCTAATACCACAATTGCTCCTTTTTGATGAGCTAATTTTATAATTTCCTCTATTGGCGTAATATATCCCATGACATTAGAAACATATGTAATAGCAACAATTTTTGTTTTGTCTGTCAAAACACTTTTAAAGGCTTCTACTGTTATTCTTCCTTCTTTGTCTAAGGGAACATATCTTAAAGTGGCATGCTTTTGCTCACACACATGTAGCCATGGCATACAATTAGAATGATGCTCTAGCTCGGTTGTAATTACCTCATCCCCAGGTTCTAAATTCAACATACCATAGCTAGAAGCAACTAGGTTTAAGGCAGCAGAGGCTCCTCTTGTAAATACAATTTCCTCAAAGTCTGCATGAATAAAATCTGCAATCTTACTTCTTGCCTCCTCATAGGCATCTGTAGCAAGATAGCTAAGCTTATAAACACCTCTATGAACATTTACCCCAAGCTTTGTATAATATTCATCTACCGCCTCAATTACGCATTTAGGCTTAAGTGTAGAAGCAGCATTGTCTAGGTAAGCAAGCTTAGGATTTTCCTCCAATACAGGAAAATCATGCCTAAGCTTATCTACATTTAGCATAAAATCACCTCTTCAAAATGGTTTCAATTTTCTTTTCAAATTGATTCTTTACTTCCTCATCTGTAAGCTTATCTATAAAAGGGCGCACAATTCCTTCTAGCATAAGAAGAAATGCCTCCTGCTTTGTTAGTCCGCGACTCATCAAATAAAATAAGCTTTCATCTGACATTTTCCCTATGGAAGCTCCATGATTCGCAATGACATCAAACTCATCAATTAAGAGAATTGGCTTTGAGGTTACAGAGGAAATATCATCCATAACAATACCTTTAGATAGCTGAACACATTTAGATTTAGACATACCCTTATAAATCTTACCTGTTGTATCAAACAAAATATCTCCCTTTTGTAAAGCGACCCCAAAATTAGAGATATTTGAGGTTGTTTGCTTAGCCTTGTGCTCTATCCTTTGTATAAATTGAAATGAACTTTCACTTGCTAAAGTAAGCAGCTCTACTTCAGCTGATGCAAATTCCTTTAAGAGCTCTATTTTAAGTTCCTCATGACTTTCCTCTAAACAAATTTCCATCATTTTAAATTCACCAGAACAAAAAACTGTTCTAGAAATATTTTTAGTATTAAAAGCTTGATACTCAAGGCTTGCCCCAGCTTGAATCTCAATATGAATTTGACTTCCTTCACTTACATCTAAGATTTTTGCAGAAGCCCCTGCTAAAACACAAAGGTTAAGCTCTTTTTCTATAAGGATAAAATCATGAATTGTCTTATTTAAAGTAAGAGTATTATTTTGAAGGGAAAGACCATTACCTTCTACTCCTACCAATGCTTCTAAACGAATCATTGCTTTGTGCTATTATGGGCACAAGAGCCTAAAAGAACATGGGTCTTCTCTTCATCTTCTTTTTCTATTTCTATACCAAGCTCTTCTTTTACCCAATCATAGCCATTTTGATCTATCTTTGCAATCAGTTCTTTTCCACCTGTTAAAACTATTCTTCCATTAATCATTATATGCACAAAATCTGGTTGTATATAGTCCAAGAGTCTCTCATAATGTGTAATTAATAAACAGCCTAAATTTTCATCAATCATGCTACTAACATTTTCGCCTACAACTCTCAAGGCATCTACATCAAGTCCAGAATCAATTTCATCAAGGATTGCAAATTTAGGCTTTAAAAGCTTCATTTGTAATATTTCATTTCTTTTCTTTTCTCCACCTGAAAAGCCTTCATTTAAATACCTGTGAGCCAAATCCTCAGGCATCTTTAATTCACCACAGGCTTTATCAAAGCTACGGATAAAGGAAAATAAAGAAACATCCTTTCCACTACAAGCCTTCATGGCAGTTCTAATAAAATCGCTATTCGTAACCCCTGGAACTTCAGCTGGATATTGATACGCTAAAAAAATTCCCTTTCTAGCTCTTTCGTCTACAGCCATTTTTAGTATATTTTCTTGATCTAAAAGAACTTCTCCGACAGTAACATGAAACTTAGGCTGACCCATAATTACAGAGGACAACGTAGATTTTCCTGTACCATTTGGTCCCATAATAGCATGAACCTCACCTGTTTTTATCGTCAAATTTACACCCTTAAGTATTTCTTTACCATCTATACCAGCATGCAAATCTTTAATTTCTAATATATTTGCCATTGTTTTCAACTCCAATTCTAAAAGCATTACATATTATACCACAGAAATGTTATTTTTTTCCACACTTAGCTAAATTATAGTGATATATTTTCTGTGCCTCCTTAAACAGCTTATCAGGCTGTTCCTTTGAAACTACACTAAAACAATCCTTTAATACCTTATCCTCTAATACATCTAATGCCACATTATATTTACTATGCTTTAATAAATGCTTACTATGCACAGATGAGGATAAGCCAACAATGTCTAATTGCTCATTCTTACAATACATCTTTAATATTTCTAGCTCTTCTATTTTTTTACTATAGATTTTTACATATTTTAAACCAGGAACTTGATCTGTTTCAAAAACATCATAAATTAAAATAGATACTTTAGAGGAAAGGTCTTCATCCTCTCTTATATCATCCATAAGCTTTTTTACAATGTCTTCTTTTTCTACAATCAAAAAATAGACGACCTCATCCGTAGGGACAGGACCAGGAACATAGCTACAATAGGAAGCATTTCGCTTGCTTAAGGCATAAATCCTTTCTCCTTCATTATCTATGTGCTCATTATAGGTAAACAATACGTCCTCATGAATCTGATTCACAAAAGGGGAAATTCTATTTTTCTTAAGTACCGCATAAACACGCTTTGCCGTTTCAACATCTATGGATTCTACTGCTATATAATGCTGATTTTGTGTATCATATAATGCCGCACCAGACATACAAACCACAGGATGTGTTATCTTTACATCCTCTAAAATCGGCATAAAGGTTGTCGGAGTTCTAGTTGTAAATAGGGTGACATTCGCTCCAATTCGATTCAAATAATTTAGCTTATAAGGAATAAAGCCCTTAAATCTGTCACTATCCTTTAGAAGCATTCCGTCTATTCCAACACAAAACAATAAATTCTTATTTTTGTATCGATGAGGTAACCGAAATAAATTTACCCCTAAAGCTATTAATACACCTACAATTGTAGATAATATACGATTTGTACCAAACTGCCATTGCCAATAGCCCACATTAATATTGGGATTAACGGTTACAGATAAAAAGGTCAATATCGCAACAAACACAGCTTGATGCTGATGCAGGGCTACGCCTGTCACTACAACAAGAATGGTACAAAAAGAAATTAATAAATAAGGTAAAACAAAATTAAAGGTTTCTAAGCTTACTGCCTGAAGATTAGGCCATTTCCCTCCACATAACTCATAAAAGGTTATCAAAAGAATTCCTATACATCCGCCAATTATAGAAGCAACACAGCGATTTTTTGCTTGATTCAAGCTAACGCTTTTACTTGCATGAACAGAATAAGCTGTAGCAATTCCCGCAAAGAAAGGATTATACCAGGAAAAGGCAAAATTTTTAGGAACCCCAGGAATAAATTCAAAGAGCTTTAAAAGAATAAAAAACAACAAGCAAAAAAATACACAAATTGCTGTCTTTATTGTTCTAAGTCCTATTCTTTTCAAAATAACCACCTCCAATATTCTTAGAAAAAATCACAGCATACGCTATGATTTATTTCATCACTATATTTATAAGTTTCTTAGGAACATAAATTGTTTTTACAAGCTCATGTCCATCAGTAAATGCTTTAATCTTATCTAATTCTAAAGCACTCTCTATAATTTGTTCCTTTGTTGCATCCACATTAACCTCTAGCTTATCTCTAAGCTTTCCATTGATTTGGACTACTAAGGTTAATTGCTCTAGGGCTAGCTTTGCTTCGTCAAATGTAGGCCATTCTTCAAAGGCTATCGTATGATTATGTCCTAAATCCTGCCATAACTCTTCTCCTATATGAGGACAGATTGGATATAACATTTTTACAAAGCCTTCCATATAAGGAATATAGATAGAATTAGCTTTATAGGCTTCATTCAAAAAGGTCATCATTTGAGCAATTGCTGTATTAAAATTGAGACTATCAAAATCAGCACTAACCTTTTTTACTGTCTGATGATAAATTTTATCTAAATCCTTAGAATTTTCCAAACTGAATTTTGATAAATATTCCTCTTGATGATAAAATCTCCATACACGGTCTAAAAATTTACGAGCCCCCTCAAGTCCCTTATTGCTCCATGGAAGAGAAGCCTCAAGTGGTCCCATAAACATTTCATAAAGACGCAAAGTATCTGCACCAAATTCTTCCGTAACATCATCAGGATTTATAACATTTCCCCGAGATTTGCTCATTTTTTCATTATTTTCTCCTAAAATCATACCCTGATGAAACAATTTTTGGAAGGGTTCCTTTACTGGAACTAAGCCCTTATCATATAAATAATTCGTCCAAAATCTTGAATAAAGCAAATGCCCTACTGCATGCTCTGAGCCACCCAAATATAAATCTACAGGAAGCCAATGCTTTAATAATTCATAATCGGCAAAACAAGTATCATTTTTAGAATCAATATAGCGCATGAAATACCAACTGGAAGCAGCTGAACCAGGCATAGTATTGGTTTCCCTGATACAGGATTTACCATGATAGGTTGTATTCACCCAATCCCTTGCGTTTTCTAATGGAGCTGTTCCACTTTTCTTTGGCTTATAATCATCTAGTACTGGAAGAACTAAAGGCAAATCTTGATCATCTAAAGCGTCACTTGTCCCATCCTCATAAAACACAACTGGAATAGGCTCCCCCCAATATCTTTGTCTTGCAAAAATCCATTCTCTAAGACGATAAGAAATCTGTTTTGAACCACAATGATGCTCCTCTAGCCAATAAATCATTTTCTCTATTGCTTCTTCCTTATTTAATCCGTTTAAGAATTCAGAATTGATATGAGGTCCATCCTCTGTATAGGCAGCCTCTAAAACATTACCTCCCTCTAAAACAGGAAGAATTTCTAATCCAAACTTTTTTGCAAACGCATAATCTCTTTCATCATGTGCAGGAACTGCCATAATTGCTCCTGTACCATAGCTAGCTAATACATAATCTGAAATCCAAATAGGTATCCTCTTTTGATTTACGGGATTGATAGCATAGGCACCTGTAAAGACACCTGTTTTTTCTTTATTAAGTTCTGTTCTCTCAAGTTCACTTTTAGAACTACAAACCTTTTGATAAGCTTCTATTTCTGCTCTTTGAGCTTGTGTAGTAATTTGGTTAACAATAGAATGCTCAGGAGAAAGTACACAATAGGTTGCACCAAAAAGTGTATCACAGCGAGTCGTAAAAACAGTAAACTTGAATTCTGTATTTTCAACTTTAAAATCAACGTGAGCTCCTATAGACTTACCAATCCAGTTTTTCTGCATCTCCTTTGTAGAAGCTGGCCAGTCTACTGTTTCCAAGCCCTCTAATAGTCTTTCTGCATATTTGGGTATATCTAAAACCCACTGCTTCATATTTTTACGAACAACAGGATATCCACCACGTTCACTCTTTCCATCTATAACCTCATCATTTGCTAAAACTGTACCTAAGGCCTCACACCAATTTACAGGCATTTCAACCTGCTTTGCTAAGCCATCCTTATATAATTGTTTAAAAATCCATTGTGTCCACTTATAATATTTTGGATCACATGTAGAAATTTCCTTTGTCCAATCATAAGAGAATCCAAGCATTTTTAGCTGTCTAGTAAAATTAGCGATATTATCCTTTGTAAATTCCTCAGGATGATGTCCTGTTGTAATAGCAAACTGCTCTGCAGGAAGTCCAAACGCATCCCATCCCATAGGATGCAAAACGTTATAGCCTTGCATTCTTTTTTTACGACATACAATATCTGTAGCGGTATATCCTTCAGGATGTCCTACATGTAAGCCTTGTCCTGAAGGATAGGGAAACATGTCTAAGGCATAAAACTTTGGCTTAGAAAAATCCTTTACATCCGTAACAAAGGTATGATTTTTCTCCCAATACTCCTGCCACTTTTTTTCAATTTTTATATGATCATAATTTTTCATTTTTATCTACTCCTACTTCTTAATAAATTTAGGTCCCTTTTGATTTTTATTTTTTTTCTCAGAAAAATAAGATACTACCTTATAAACACAATATGGAATGGAAAAGGCTAAAAGAACTAACCCATACCACAATGCAATCGTATTTGCAAAGGTAAAGGTAATGTGAAAAAAGCAATACCATAATAAACATCCTAAAAGTATTGTAAGGACCATGCAAAGAGGCATAAACTTTTGTGCCTCATAGGAATCAATGAGATAAGCCTTAATCAGCATCATAATTAAATATAATAAAGGATGCGCTAATAATACAGTAACTAAAACGGCAATAAATGTCTCTGGGGTATCAAAGCCACGCATAAATCCCACTAAGGGGATGATTGCAAAATTAATACAAAGTAATATAATATGTACAATATTCAATTTCTTCAGCATATTTCCTTCTCCTTTGGTTCTTTATTCTTTACATAGCAAACGATTGCTTCGATACCAGTCCATAATAAAACTGTACATAAGACTCCTATAGATAAGAATAGATATACTCTATCCTCAATCACAAAGTTTATAATAATAAAAACAATAAAAGTTATAACTCCCATAAGGAGCAGAAATAAATGATCTAAAAAGAATCTTTTCCAAATTCCTGTATTTCTTTCTTTTTGTTCCATAAGACACCTTCTATATAAATTTACTTTCTAGAAACAAAAAAGTTTCTTCTTTTAAATCTTCTTTATGAATTGAAAAGCATTTATTCTTAACATTTCTAAAAAAAATAAATTTTTTCTGTTCATCATAAAAAATACGTTCAAATTCATTAAATAAATACTTACTTTCCTCTATTCTAATCAAGTCATTAGATACTAAGATAAATTCTGTATATTTAGTAACTTTTATTGGGACAGAGGCATTTTTAAAATACTTTATTTTTTTCTTCAAACAATAGAATCCAAATCCTAAAAAAAGGATAGCAGTTACAATAGGAAATATGAGTATGAGATAAAGATAACTCACATTTTTTGTTACAAAGTATAATATGAGGTATACTGCTAGGAAACCTAAGGTCACAAGATATATACTATATTTTTTAAAATAGCTTTTCCAAAAAAGCTTTTTTGCAGAGCTTAAATCTATTTCTTCTTTTCCATTGATTTTTTCAATAAAAAGCTCCTTTTGTTCCATAAGTAACACCTCCATTATGCCTATTATACAACAAATGCCTATAAAAGAAAATATATTATTATCTTATATCAACGATTTTAAAAATCAAGAAAAAGACCTATCATTGACAAATTTACTTTTTTTCTATAAAATAGAAGTACAAAAAAGCTTTCTATTTATAGAAAATAATTTAAAATTCGTAGCGAGGAAAATTATGAAAAAATTATTTACAATAATGTTATGTTTATCTATTTTTATTTTCATGGTTAGTTGTACAGACCAAAAAAATTTAGAAGTGCATGCTGAATTTGAAGAGGCAATGCAAGCCACTGAAAATCTAACTACATTTGAAATGAAAATGACGATTGGTATAGATATCAATGGTTACTTTCAAGAAGAAAGTGTAAACATCCAGTTGAATTCTGCTAAAAAGCAAATGGCAGTGACAAATAACCAAAATACGATATATATACTGAATGATTATGTATTTAATAATGATGAAATATCTAAGTTTTCATGGGAAAATAATTTAAATAATCAGTTTGATTTTATGAATGATTTATCCTTGGATTTAGATGATGCTAAAATCATGAAATTATCCAATGAAAATAATATAGCTCAATATCAAATACAATATTCTAAAAAGCAAGTCAAAAAATTAATTGATAGTATTTATGGGGACTTTGGAGATAAAATAGATATCTCAAATTTTAAATATATCTACACCATAAATAAAACTACACATTACCTACAAAATATCAATATGACTATTTCTATTAGTTATGAGGAACAAACTGTAGCTATGAAGATGAATGTTGATTTACTTCCTATGGATAATAATAAGGAAATAATCCCTGAAAAGATTAAAACAAAGCTTTTATTACAGAGTGCACCAAAAGCTTATTTGGATACCTTCGCTATACAAGAAAATTCCTATTCCATAAACGAGCCTCTTTACGCAAAACAGACCTATACAGATAATTCTATCTTAAAATACCATAATTTAACAAAATATAGAAAATTATTTTATGATGATACCACAAAAACGATTGTCACTTGGGTAGGAAACAAGATTACCATATATGATGCTTTCACCTTAACAGAGCTTCGTTATACATATTCCGATTTTATAACAGATTGTGACGCTGGAGATGGGTATATAGCAGTATGCTCAGATACCTTGAACAAAGTTATTGTTTTTGATAATCAAACCTTAACCAAATGTTATGAATTTACACCCAAGATAGAAAAAAAACTTGCACAAGTGGCTGTTTCTGATGGTTATGTTTTTTATACAGAAGATGATCAAAGGTGTTCCATATACATGATTAATTTCAAGTCTCAGTCCAAAGAAACCTATGTGAATCGTTCCATATATCAGCCTAAATTCATAGTTGATCGAGAAAGAAACTTATTATACGCTTACGAGAATGGAATAAGTCGAACAACAGTAATAGCTTATAATTTATATACAGGAAAGACTGAATTCTCTTTTGAAATGGATGATTATCTAGAATCTATGTACTTTGATGGAGAATATTTTCATATGAATGGAGATTCCATAAATTCTGTTGGAGAAATCATATCAAAACGAAATCTCACCCAGCTATATCCATCCTTAAGCGATTTTACTCCAACAGCCACAATATATAACGGTTATGGTCTATCCATAGTACGTGGCTTTTCAGATTCTAGTTATCAAACTGCAGTTTATGATGAGAGTATAAAAAAATTTATAGCTGTGGCTGATTTTAATGTTGCAGCAGCTATCCCATTAGGAGACAAAAAATATATACTTACCGATCGAGAAGGAATTTATTGTGCTATATTAGATGTATCCAATTGTAGTCCTCTTCCAAATCATATTGAACCCCAATATGATGATGCAACTAAAACGTCTATAACTTCTATAAAAAAAATAGTATTTCCTCATACCTATGACAAGATAAAAACAAGCGAAAACTATATTTTTACTCTATGTTCTAATCTTAATTGTGTAAAAATTTATGATAGAAATACTCTACAGCATGTTAAAACCCTCACCTACCTATCTGCTCCCGTAGATTTTGATTACGATAATGGATATCTAGCTGTTGTATTAGGTAAGGCAAAACGTCTTTACGTCTACGATGTAAACACCTGGAAAGAAACTAGCTGTTATATTAAGGACACTTATAGAGAAGAAATTACTAGTGTAAATATTTTGGGCGATACCATTTATTGTCTTAATGCATGGCATAAAGCCTCTATTTATAACATCAAAACAAAAGAAATGACTTATAATGCCTTTGATACAATGAGCGATATGGCCTTACATCGTGAAACACAAACCTTGTATTATTTTGAGATGTATGATTTATATCTTCGTCGTGGAAATGTGGAACAAGAACTTATAGAAATGGATTTCAAATCTGATCGTACAAGACCAATAGTTGCAGGAAATTATTTACTCGCAGGGGGATATATATTTGAAATACCATCCATAAAGGTTTTAGATTCCTCAGCAAAGTCTCTTCTATTTTTCGAAAGCGAAGAGGGCGAAGTTATTTGGTATGACGGAAGTATTTGTGTATATTTACAAAACAAAGATACTGCAAAATATACGGTTATTTATGATACAAAAAATAAAAAAGTTCTTGATCGTTTAGATGGTATACACCCTATCGTTATAAAACAAGGAAATCAGCTATATGTTGGCGAGCATTGTTCAAATAATTTGACTTTATATATTTTAACAAATCAATCTTAATATCGATTATCATTCCTTATTAAAAGGAAATAAAATTATAAATACCTCCGTTCTTGTGGTAAATATTTATCAAGTTTATCGAATTGCTTTAATTTTTTGTAATTAGAACAATATAACTTAAAAAGGGCTTCATTCAAAAATGAAGCCCTTTTTAATATTCTCTTATATAAGGTTATAATTAAAAGCCAAAGAATTCTTTAGCATTATTATAACAAACATCCTCGACAATCTTTCCTAATGTCTCTAATTCCTCTACTGGATATTGTCCTGATTCCACCAAATTACCAAGCATTTGACATAATAGGCGACGATAATACTCATGACGAGGATAAGCTAGGAAGCTTCTTGAATCCGTAAGCATACCTACAGATTGCGCTACTAGTCCAACCTGCATTAGAGTCTCTAAATTTTGACGCATGCCATCCTGCTGATCTAAGAACCACCAAGCTGTACCTACTTGCACACGTCCCTTTACGCCTTCCTTCTGGAAACAGCCAGAAAGAACAGTTAAGGCATAATTATCTCTTGGATTTAAACAATAAAGAATCGTCTTAGGTAGCTGATCTGTTTCATCTAAAGCACCAAGTAGCTGAGAAAGCTTAGCCATATAATTTTGATCCTCGATTGCATCAAAGCCAGTATCAGGTCCAATCTTTTTAAGCATAGATTTTGAATTATTTCTCAAGGCACCAATATGATATTGTTGAACCCAACCATACTTATGATATTCCTTTCCAAGGAACACCAAAACATATCCCTTATACCAATCCTGTTCAAGCTCAGAAATTTCTTTTCCAGCAAGACCCTTTTTAAATACAGCATTTGCTTGCTCATAAGAGCATGGAGCATAATGAACAACATCTAAAGCATGATCAGATAATCTTGAACCCATTTCATGGAAGAACGCAATACGCTCTGCTAATGCCTGTTCTAAGTCACTTAAATCTTTAATTTTATAGCCAACAACTTGACTCAACTGAGCAATCCAGTCGGCAAACCAAGATAACTCAACATTTATTGCTTTGTCTGGACGGAACGCAGGACGAACATGCACCCTTAAGCTTGTATCTGCATTCATTTTTTTATGCCATTCTAGGCTATCTACTGGATCATCTGTCGTACAAACTGTATCCACCTTAAACTTATACATCATTTCTCTTGCAGTTAGGGTTTCAAGCTTTTTATTTGCAGTATCCCATATCTTTTTAGCATTTTTTTCATTGATTATCTCTTCTATATCAAAGTATCTTCTCATTTCTAAATGAGACCAATGATATAAAGGATTACCAACAAAATAAGGCATAGATTCTACAAATTGCATATATTTTTTATAATCATCATCTGGTCCTGATATGGAATCCTCCTCATAGCCTCTTGCACGAAGACTTCTCCATTTATAATGATCTCCATATCGATCTCCAGCACCAAGCCAAACCTCAGCTAAATTACGGAATTTTTTATCCTCAAATATTTCCTTTGGCTGTAAATGACAATGATAATCAATGATTGGCATATGCTCAGCATGCTCATGATATAATTTCTTAGCCGTTTCTGTTGTAAGTAAGAAATCCTTGTCCATAAATTCTTTCATATTTTTTCTCCTTATCTCTTCTACTAAAGAACTACTCCATCCTTGAAAATAGATATTTCCCGGAAATTGTTCTCTTCGTTTTTCGTTTGCTTTTTCCCAGAGGCTATATCACATAACAAATCAATAAAGTCCTCTAAGAGCTCATCCATATTCTTTTTATCTACCAAATCTCCAGCATTAAAATCTATCCAATTAGATTTTTTTGTTGCTAAGGATGTATTTGTTGCAATTTTAACTGTAGGAACAAAGCCTCCAAAGGGGGTTCCTCTACCTGTGGTAAATAAAACCATTTGACATCCACTACAGCCTAAGGTCGTTGTAGCAACTAAATCATTTCCAGGTGTACAAAGCAAATTCAATCCGTTGGTACGAATTCGCTCTCCCATTTTCAATACATCCTGTACAATTGCTGCCCCAGCCTTTTGTGTACAGCCTAAGGATTTATCCTCTAGTGTCGTAATTCCACCCTTTTTATTTCCTGGAGATGGATTATCATAAATCACCTGATTATGATTTTTAAAATAAATTTTAAATTCATTAATTAAATCAACAATTTTCTCAAAGGTTTTACCATCCTTTGCACGTTCCATTAATAATTTTTCTGCTCCAAACATTTCTGGAACCTCTCCTAAAACTGTAGTTGCCCCATTGATGGATAAAAAGTCAGAAAAACGTCCCAAAAGAGGATTAGCTGTAATTCCACTCATACCGTCAGAGCCACCACATTTTAAACCGATACGAAGAACGGATAAAGGCTTTGTAACTCGCCGATCCATTTTCATTTGATCATAAAGCTCTTTTAAAAGCTTTGTCCCCTCTTCAACCTCGTCTTCTACCTCTTGAGCGATCAAAAATCTTGTTCTTAAAGGATCATAATTGCCTAAAGTTTCCTTAAAAGTAGAAACAAGATTTTCCTCACATCCCAAGCCTAATACTAAGACTCCTCCTGCATTCGGATGCTTAACCATATCCTGTAAAAGCATTCTTGTCAATACCAAATCTGAGCCCATTTGACTACATCCAAAAGGATGCTGAAAGGTATAAATTCCATCAATACCCTCTGTACCATAAGTGGCTTTAAACTTCTCAATCATGTCTTTAGCCATGCCAGAAACACAGCCAACAGTTTGAATCACCCATAGCTCATTACGTATTCCATACTCACCTGTAGATCTTTCATATACATCCACGGTTCGATTTGATTTATATCCTAACACCTTAGGATATTTCGGAGCATAGGAATACGTAATAACATCATCAAGATTTGTAGCTACATTATGTGTATGGACATGCTCTCCAGCATGAATATCTACAGTTGCATGTCCTATAGGAGAACCGTATTTAATGACGTTTTCTCCCTGATGAATTTGCTTTAAAGCTATCTTATGCGCTTGTGGAATATCCTCTAAAAGCACAACATTTTCTATTTTTTCACCCTTTGTAAATGGTCTAAGTACAACTGCAACATTATCCAATGGATTAATGATGATATAATCTTTCATAAATCGTCTCCCTTTTCTTTATTTAACCATTTTTTCTAAAGCTTCTCGCATAGAGCTTGAGGTAATTTCATATAAACATTCCGTAACATAATCAAGTACCCCATCAAATTTAGTTAAATCTACTTCCCAATGAGATTTTAAACTTAAAACATGTGAAGCAATAGCCTTACAAGAATCCTTAGAGCCATCAAACTTACTCCAAAGCTCATTAAACATCTCTAATGCCCAGGCATCATCTGCAAGCTTAATGTCTTCTTCTCCACGCTTACCACGATAAAATACCATTAATGCCGCTAAGCTAAATAAGGCATGATCAGGAAAATGATTTAAATCTTCTAAATTTTGTAATACAGTTGGTAAAATTCTTGTTTTATACTTAGTTACGGAATTTAAAGCAATGCTCATTAGTTCATGACGCACAAAAGGATTTCCATAACGCTCTAATACGCTATTGGCATAAGAATCCATTTGATCTCTTGGAATACGAATTGTAGGAACAACCTCATTAAATATGAAATCTAAAACATATTTTTTCAATTGCTTATCTTCTATTGTTTCACGAACTGTATCAATACCAGCCAAATAAGAAACAGGAACTAAGCAGGTATGAGACCCATTTAAAATTTTAACCTTTCTTTCCTTATAAGGCTTAATAGAATCTACAAATAATACATTTAAATTAGCTTTTTGTGTAGGAAGCTTCTTTTCTAATTCTTTAACTGTTTTTCCATCAATTACCCATAGATGAAAAATTTCTCCCACTACCATGTTTTGATCTATATAGCCTAACTGATTCCATAACTCCTTATCCTCATTTCTAGGATATCCTGGAACAATACGATCCACTAAGGTATTATAATAACGATTTGCATCTGTAATCCATTGAATAAAACTAGCATCCATATGGTTATGCTGAGCTAATTCAATTAATATTTCCTTAAGTGTATCTCCATTATGATCTATCAATTCGCAAGGAATAATTTCTAAGCCCTTCGTCATGTCTCCTTTAAAATAATCATAGCGTGCCTTAAGGAACGCTAAAAGCTTACCAGGAAAGCTATTAGGTGTTTTTGTAAAATCTGTATCGCTTGAATCAAAGGCAATTCCAGCTTCTGTTGTATTAGAAATAATAAATTCCAAATCTTCACTTTTAGCATAATCTAAATATTTTTGATACTCTGTAAATGGGTTAATAAAATCCTCTAGGCAATCAATAACCTGATGCGTTTTAACAGTTTTTCCATTATTTATACCTTGTAGGTATAAGGTATAAAGCCCATCGGCCTCAGACAATTCCTTCACACGTCCAAAGGGCATAGGCTGTACAACAACAACTCCTGCATTAAAATTAGATTTTTTATTCATAGAATCTACAATCCAGTCAATAAAAGCTCTTAAAAAATTTCCTTCTCCAAATTGCATAATCTTCACAGGATGCTTCGTTTTTTTCACTGATTTGCTACTAATATTTTCCATTTTTTTCTTCCTCCAAAGTGCTTCAAATTCACACAATACATAATAATTTTACCACGCATATATCAATTAGTCAACGAATAACCTTGGAAATATGAAAGCCCTTTACTTAAACTCGAATTTGAAGCCATTTCTTCTTGCTAAAACGCCAAATATTCAAGCCCATACGCAAGGCTTGATCGATAAGCATTCCTATCCATGCTCCTATAACGCCTAGTCCTACAGGATAACAGAGTAAATAGGAAACTAAAGGACGAACACCACTGACACTAATCAATGAAGTTGTTGCAGTAAATTTTGTATCTCCACTTCCTCTTAGAATCCCTGTAATTACCCATTGAATATTTTGAGGTAGTGTTGTAAAAGCAGCAATTATCATAATATTTGATGCCATATTTTTTCGCTCTGCTGTCTCTGGCTTATATAGATCAATCAATAAATTTCTAGCTGAAAACATAAAGATACAGATGATGAGCGCACATAAAAAAGACATAAACATACTTACCTTTGCATAAACAATAGCTAAATCCTTACGCTTTTCACCAAGCCGATGCCCAACAACAGCAGCTGTACCAATAGAAAACCCATCTGCTAACGTAAACATTAAGGAATTGAGGTCATTACAAATGCCATGAACATAGGTCGCATCATCCCCCAAATAATTTACGATTAAAGCAAATAAAATGAAGCCTATTCTCATAAATATTTGATCAATTAAGCAAGAGGGTAAAATATGTCCTATATCTTTTAAAACGACTTTATTTATATAAAATATTTGCTTAAATTGTAGTTTTAAATACCCCTTAGGCATTAGAATGGTTACTAAGCAAATTATAAATGCTACAGCATTACCAATGACAGTGGCAATAGCGGCTCCTGCAATACCAAGCTGTGGAAATCCCCAATTGCCACCAATTAAAAGATAATTTAAGCCTATATTCACTAAATTAGCAACAAGGTTTGTCCACATAGATATCTTAGTTTTTCCTATACCTCTTTGACATGCATTAATGGTTAATCTTAACCCATTAAATATGAAGCCTGAGGCAATAATAGATAAATAGGTAGTAGCGTAATCTATTGTATTTGAGGTTGCTCCCATAAATTGACATAAAGGTCTAGCTAAGCAAACCACTAAAATACTTAAAAATAATGATATAATAAAGGACAACTTTATACCTTCATGCATCGTTTTATTCACAGAATCTTTATCTTTGGCCCCATATCGTCTTGATACAATAGCAGTCAAGGCAATATTTAGAGCAGTTATAAAGCAAATCATAAAAAAGATAGGCTGCTTTGTAATTGTAACTGCAGAATTCGCATTGTTTCCAATAGAAGAAACCATTATGCCATCAAACATAGTTACAAGAGCAACCAAAAAGCCCTCTACCATAGAAGGCCAAACAATCTTCATTACATCCTTTGTTACTTTTGTAAAATTTGGTATATCTCCCTGCTTTTCATTTTCTTTAACGAAACGTTCTGTTTGAAAAATCCTCATAGAAGTAAATCCTCTTTCTAAAAGTAATTATTTATGATAGGTCTCATGATGCATAATTTTAAAGGAACGATAAATCTGTTCTAATAAGATAACCTGCATAAGCTGATGAGGAAAGGTCATTTTAGAAAAACATAAATGATAATCCATTTTCTTTAAAATAGCCTCTCCCAATCCTAAAGATCCCCCAATAACAAATACAATATGGGAATTATAATAGGCGAGTGTATGAGATATTTTTTCTGAAAGCTCCACACTGGATAACATAACCCCCTGCAAATTTAATGCAATTTTAAAGCTGTTATCTGGTAACTTAGCCAGCAATTTCTGTGCTTCTTTATTTTTTATATCTGTTTCACTCTTATTTTCTGAAATTATTTCATCTGGAACACAGATAAATTCAAGAGCTGCATACTTAGAAATTCTTTTTGAATACTCTATTATAGCATCCTTCAAGTATTTTTCTTTTATACTTCCCACGCTTAATATTGTTATTTTCATAGGCTATAAACCTTAGTTGGAAGTGGAGATGTCACGACAAATTCAATCTTTGATGTATCCATCCCTAAATCATCCATTACCTTTTTTCTAGTAAGTTCAATGATTTCTGCTAAATTACACTCCTGAGAAATATGGGCATAAAAAACAAGCTTCGTATTTTCACCCAAAATATGAGCTAGGGTTACGGCAGCATCTTCATTTGACAAATGTCCGTGATCAGACAAAATTCTCATTTTAAGTGCATACGTACGCTCAGAAGACATTAAGATATAAGGATCATGATTAAATTCTAAAACATAGCAATCTGCATTAGAAATTATATTGTATAGAGATTGATGGACATAGCCAGTATCTGTAATATAAACCATACTTTGCTTAGAATCCTTAATTTTAAAACCAACAGATTCTGCAGCATCATGAAAGGTCGGAAGTACAAATATCTCAGTTTGGGACAAAAGTATTGTGTCATAGAGTATAGAATTCTGTAACCTATTAAATAATATAAGGGAGCCCTTAGCCAATTTATCTTGTATTGTCAGCTTAAGTGCTTCATTTTTACCATTTAAAATCGCTTGATAGGTACCTGAAGACATATAGCAATTTAAATTTCCTTTTTTTAGTACTGTACACAAGGATCTAATGTGATCATCATGCTCATGAGTAATCAATAGCACCTGTATTTCAGAAAAATCAATTCCTAGCTTTGCTAGTTCTTGATCTATCGTTCTTTTGCTGATTCCACAATCAATAAGAATTTTTTGATCTACGGTCTCTATGTAGGTGCAATTCCCTGTTGACCCACTTGCTAAAATCTCAATACGCATAAAATTCACCTCGAAAATCAAAACCATTATATCATGAATTTTAGCGAAAAGTAAAGAAAAAAGCCGACTTCTCGGCTAAAGAATATATTTTAAGGAAGCCTTATGCTAACCAAGCTGCACCAATAATGACAAGTAAAATAAATAGCACTAAAATTAAAGCATATCCATATTCATTTGATCCACAGTTTGCCATAGATGTGGCACCTCCTTTCCTTTCTACTACTATATTATGAAATAATATAAATTAATTTAGTAATATTTGCCCAAATCTTTAAATAATTTGACTGAAAATAAAGTTCTTTATTGCAATTTGATTTCAATAATGATATTATATATGGTGCTATGGTTTGAAAATTCTAACAAAAAGGAGTTATCGAAAAATGTTAAAAAAACGAAAATATAAAACACGAAGACTATGTTTAATCGCATCTTTCTTCGTTTTACTTATAGCTTTGTCAGGGTGTAGCTCTGCAGGTAAACCAGTAGGAAATTTGGATAAAGATGCAACTTATCTTTCTGCAGGAAGTCATAAGGTAACCAAAGGCGAGCTTTGGAGTGAATTACGTTGGAGCGCTAGTAGCGTTTTAACAGAAAAAATGACAGAAGTTGTCATGAAAGACTATGTTGAAAAAGTCGAGCTTATTATGGAGAAATCCTATTCTGAGCTTTCAGAGGAGCAAAAAAAGCTTTTCAAAGAGGATTTTTCTAATACGGACTATGAAGCATTGAAAAAATCTTATGAGGAACGCTTAGAAAATTATGTCATTGATGATATTTATAATTTTACTTTTGATTCTGAAGAAAGTAGTTATGAGAAGATCAAGGATGTAAATACCTATGAGGCTAAAAAATTGGTTATTCAATATTGTGATGAGCAATATACAAACAATGGCCTAAAAGAAATCAATAATACACCATTACAAAATTTTGTAACTGATGCCGTTGATAAAAGAGAAAACTATTTAACTATAGCAAAAGAATTAAAGACTATATATTATCAATCCTTAGCAAAAGAATTATTAGCATATTCTGTTTTGGAAGAGGATATTAAGGATGCTTATGAAAATCGTGATACGGATGATGAGGATGATCTTGGATATTTTACAAAATCTGAATATACAAGTACATTTAAATCTAAGTTCACAAATCAATCTGATTTAAATTTAGTATTGATTCATTTTTCAACTGAAAAGGAATTTAATTCTACACTTCGTGCATTTGGATTAAGAGCTTATGAAAATGACTTAGTTTATATTCCTTATCCCGATCATATTAAAACCTTCTCAGAATATTGTACCTATTATGATGAATTAACTTCTAGTGATTTAAGAGGATCTGATAAATATCAAAGCTTAAATACTTTAGCAATTGCTCAGATTTATATTCAAATCTATAACTACCTATATGGTGGCTATAGAGATTATTTATATGACACTTCTTATACACATTATTTTGACAATGTTGAAGACTTAATTGAAATTACTAAGGATATTCGTGATAAATCTCAGGCTGGATCTATTGATGAAGAAGCTGAAATCAATAAAATTCGTGATGCATTAGAGACTAACAAGGATCAATATGACGTAGATACAATCTATACACGCGAAGAAATAGACAGTATTGATTCTTCTTTCTCAACCTATTTATACGAAACCTTATGTTTACCATTTAAGGCTGAGGCAGATGATGATAGTCTACCTTATTCTTATGCAACACAAAGCTATAATAGTTCCTATTGGATTGCTTTTAAATTTAATCAAGGCACAGATTCACACGATGATATCTATAACAAGAACACAGTAGATGATGATTTACTTGAAAGTATTTTCAAAAACGAAACATTAAAACTTGAAATTGAAGAAGCGTTAAAAAAAGAAAAAATGACAGAGGATAAAATTAAAGATGCTGTCAAAAAAAGAACGGATGAAGTTGAAGTTAGCATTTACGATGAAGCTTTAGAAATTGCCTATGCAACTAGTCAAACAGAATATTCTAAAACTTATGGTAAAGCTCCAAATTCTAACGTTATAGCAACATTAAAATATGATGGTAAAACTTGGAATTTAAACATTGTTGAAGACAAAGATGACGCAAATGGCTTAATTGACGGTGTATACAACATTTTAGAAAGAAAAAATGGTATTACTACTGCTATTGATATACTAAGTAAAAAGGTTGTAAAGCAAACGAAAGCATTTGAAGATACTAAGGAAGACATTAAGGACTATGAGTTAGCATTAGAATTTGTATTAGCAGCTTTCTCTAATGATTACTATGCTTCTAGTGGATATTCATCAACTATAGGAAAATACAACTTCATGATGCTTTATTTCCATTCTGTGGACATTGACTATATAATAGAAAATAATTATCGAGTTAATGCTGCTGCTTCTAAGCTTTTAACTAATTATAACTCTACTAAATTATTAGAATTTTTCAAATCCTATTCCGATAACATTTACAATAATTACTTCTCCATTGGTGGAAAAAGATTAGTTGTTTTCCGTGATGCTGATGATGATAACGAAAAGGACGATGTAACAGAGTGGACATCTGAACAAAAAGCTTTAGCTGAAAAATTAGTACGTCAAATCTACAATGAAGTAGCTTCTACTACTGGTTCCCATGCAGATGCATTATCCTCAATCGTATCAGAAATTAAGGATTCTGCTCGTGCGAAATTCGAAAATAATCCAATAGCTCCAGAAAATAAATGGGCTGAATATCGTAAGGCTGGCTTAAATGTCGAAATGGAAGACATAACTGCTGATAATAGCACAATAAATTTAGATTTCAAATTAAAGGCTAGACTTTTAGAAATTTATAAATCTGCTTCTTATAGTATTAATCAAACAACACCAACAGAATATATGGAGGATTTACAAGATCCAAATACTAAAATCTTAGAAACTAAAGATGGCTACAATCTATTATTAATTACATCTGCTGATTTCCAAACCTCTGCTGAATTTAAAGAAGAGGATGATAAGCTTGGTCTTTTCAAGGATCTTTCTATATATTACAACGAAGAATATCATGAAATTGGTAATGTTTATAATGAAGATAAGCTTTTAAATTTGGAGCAAATTCGTTTATATGTCTTAGAATATGTAACAAAACAAACCTCTAACCTATCTCCATCTGCTCTTTCTCAAGCCCTAACAAGCTTCTTATCTCCTGTTATCACTAGATATACTGGAAATGAAACACAAAGAGATATTGTAATTTATTTAATTGAAACGAAGGCTGGAGCATTAGATTTTGGTGATAATGCAGACAGATATCAGCAAATTTTAAATATCAACCATAATAGTGCTGATGATTATCTTTCCATTTATTTTGAAGAGGATACAACAGGAACTCTTACTACCTATGAAAATTGGTGGAGTGATCTTCAAAAAATTGTAGCTGATATATTATTGACGGAAGGAGAGAATGCATAATGAAAAAGTTAAATAAAGTATTATTTTTCTGCAGTGCTGGACTACTAGCACTATCCATTACTTCCTGTAAATCTAAAGATATAAGAAACACATCTGTTCCAATGGGAAATTTAAATACCTCCTTAGTTCTTGCTTCTAGTAAGGACAATAAGGTACAAAATGATGTTTTCTATTCAAGATTACGTTATAAAGGCTATAATACTGTATTAAATCAAATAAAAATAGGATTGTATCAGGAGGAATATGAATTTGTCAAATCACAGATAAATTTATCAGATTCCACTGTAAATGATTACGAGCAGGAATTGTTTGATTCCTATGCTAGAGATTTATTTAGTACTACTTCTACTACCACAATTGAAGATTATACCGAAGAGGAAAGAGACAAATATATTCAAAAATATATTGATAGCTCAAATTTAAAGGGGATATTCCTTACTAAGGAGCAATGCTTAAGCTATTCTACTGAAAATGAAAAAATTAAGTTTACTTATATTCCTCAAGAAGTAATTGATGAAAAATTGATTACTATAGCAATGAATAAGGCATCTAAGGATGCACTAGAAAAAATTGTCGATAACGAAAAAATAACGGATGATGATGACAAGCTTATTACCAATAGTAACTATATTTCTGAATCAAATATAATGAGTTATTATGATAGTCATCAAAAAACCTATGGTACATATCGTGCAATCATTATTCAATTTCATAATCTAAATGAGGCAAGAAATGTCATCAATGCCGTGGAAGCTGAAATGGGTCCTTTAAATGATGTAAATGCCTTAGATTTCTATGTGAAATTATACAATACCTACTATAACTATAGAAGACAATTAGATCCTATTCATCCATTTGATAATTCTGATGAATCTTCAAAAACAACGTTTATAGTTAATAAAGATAAAAATGAACTTTCAGAGATGTCTTCTTCTATTTCTAATATTGTTACAAATACATTAGAAGAGGATGGACAATATATTAAGCAACCATTTAATCAGAATAATAAATATATTATGGTATATCGTGGTGCTACAGAATTTGAATTAAATAAAACCTATAACATTACAGAAAATCATAATGAACAGGTTGAATGGAACGTTTTAAAAGAGCATGAAGATGCCTATGAAAAGGTTCGCGCTGAAGTAAGAGATGACTTGATTGAAAATAAAGTTTCCTCTTATAGCTCTACAGTTTTGTCAAAAAGAGTTAAAAAAGCGGATATTGAAATCTATGATCCATATTTTGAATATCAATTCGAAAATGCTTATACAGATGATTATGAATTTATTGCTCCAGCAAAGTTTAATAATGATTTAATATTTAAGTTGACAGCTAAAAACTCTAAAGATGAGGATGTAGTTGTTGAATACTCCGTTGAAGATTTTTATAAGGCACAATCTAAGCTTAGTGGATTAGAAGTTGTAATTGAGCAATTACGCTTAGACTATGCTTACAGCTTAAAAGATAAATTTTTAACAGATGATCAAATAAGTGATTTTGAAGAGGAATTAAATAAATCAATTAATTCTTTTAATAAAAATGAGAATACATCTTATCCTTCTTCTGTAGGATTAGAATTATACTTATTAGCTAATTTTGGATATTCTAATCGTGAAGATGTCTTAAAATATAATAAGATTGGGGCTAAAGCCTTAACGGATTATTTAAATCATACTGTATTTGATGAATGGGCTCAACAGAATTCTGATGGAACCTATCCAGATGATCATACTATAGATTATTCAAACTTAAATATACTTGATCATATTTTAGCAGCTGGTAATGCAAATTATTCCAACCTATTCTCTATCAATATAGATCATATTCTTATTTATATTGATGATAATGGAGATGGTAGTCCAGATGATCCTAAAGATTTTCTAAAGAATTTCAATGAGGCTGAAAAGAAAAAATTTAATCAAGCTTTACTTGAATTATCTCAGGCAATTTATGCAGAAGCAAATTGTGAAGAATTGACTAAATCTAATACTACATTTGAAATTTTAGAATACGTTGTAGGAGCTTATAACCGCAACGAGCCTTTATTCACACAGGATGAAAAATTTAAAGGTAAAACATGGGCAGACTTCAAGAAATATAACTTCTTACTAAAGGCTGAATCCTTATCATCTAGTGGTGACACTACCCAAAATAATGTAGGCAGCTATGTTAAAGAATTTGGTGATTATATTAAAGAACTTTATAAAAAAGCTGTAGAAAATGAATTGAAAATTGAAGAGAAGAAATCTATCTTCTACTTTGTTGAAAGTTTAGAAAAGGCTCCTGGAACTATAAATAGCTCCGAGGATGAGTTACCTAAGGATTTATGTGCAACTACTTTTGGATACCATATGATTGTAGTAAATGAATATGATACTCCATCTACAACTAAATTTACATCAAGCTCAGATCAATATGGATATTATAAAGATATCGAAATTCTTCTTAATGAATTAGATAAGGATACCACAGAGGATAACATCTTTGTTAAGGTACCAGACATTTACAATGAGAAGGAAAAAGAAGCAACCATGAATCAGTTGTTTACTTACTATGTTCAAAAACAAAAAGGCTTAACTTCTTCTATTGATAATACTTTACGTGATGTATTAAGCTCAATGTTTGATTCTGCAATAACACGTTATGTATCAACTGGTTTTCAAAACTATTTATTATTCGATGAGCTAAACATTAAAATAGAGGATTCAACTTCTATCTTAGCTCAACAAATTAATAGTTATAAGGGTTATCTAATTAGAGTTTCTCAGGACTATTCTACAGAGGATGATTTTGCATCCTGGTATGATGGAACATTAGATTGGACAAGACCTTACGAGAGATAAAAAAAAGACCATGGGAATTTAGGGTAATTCCCATAAGGAATTTAATAAAATGCAAATAAAAAGATTTAGGCATAGCGTTAAGCTGTGCCTTTTCTGTACTTTTTTTGGACGAACTCGGCTACTCGTAGCCTAGTGAGATATAGATATGTTTTATATTTCCCGCAAAATTCAATCAGTTGCGTTCTTCCATTTTTCGTGATATAATGATTGTACGATAAACAATAATTTAACGGAGAACAAAAAATATGGAATACATAGAACTCACACTTGAAAATTTAGAAACAGAGCATATTTGTTGTGCCATCTCTAACAATAAGGACATACAAGTTGCAAGCAAGAAAGCGTGGCTAAAAGAAAGAATAAAGGACGGCTTGGTATTTTTGAAATCCGTTGAACGCGGCAAATGCTTTATTGAATACATACCTGCCGAAAATGCTTGGTGTCCTATCGAAGCGAACAGCTATATGCACATAAATTGCTTTTGGGTATCGGGCTCGTTTAAAGGACACGGCTATGCAAACGATTTATTAAATGCTTGTATAGCCGATGCAAAAGCGCAAGGCAAACACGGAATTACCGTTATATCTTCGCCGAAAAAGATGCCGTTTTTGTCAGATCCGAAATATCTTGCTTATAAAGGGTTTAAGGTTGCGGATAAAGCAAATCCAAACTTTACTTTAATGTATTTATCTTTCGACGAAAATGCGCCCGTTCCGAAATTCAAAGAACAAGCAAAACAGCCGCATATAGATAAACAAGGTTTTGTTGTGTATTATACGTACGGTTGTCCGTTTACGGCTAAATACGTTCCGCTTGTTCAGCAAACGGCAAAGGACAAAGGCATTCCGTTTGAAAGCGTATTGATAGACAGCAAGGAAAAAGCGCAAAACGCGCCTATGGCGTGGACGAATTACGCCGTATTTTATAACGGACAATATATATCAAACGAAATCCTAAACGAGAAGAAGTTTCTTGAACTTGCAGATAGTTATTATAGACAGTAATATAAATTTCAATTTATCGTTATTAAAATGTTTAGTTAAAAGCTCTCAAACAAATTTGTTTGAGAGCTCTTTTATAATCGCATGCCTGTTCCCTATGGGAAGTTCGCGTTATTCCTATGGCTTTTTTTATTTTTAATTCATTTATTTTTTTAATTACATCTTATAGAGGGCTAATCCCATTTTATGCTTATCATAATCTATATCAATAACATAAACACGAACCTCATCACCAACATGGATTATATCTGAAGGATGATTTATTTTTTGTGTAGACATCTTGGAAACGTGAAGTAAGCCATCATATTTTACACCACAATCTACAAATGCTCCAAAATCAACAACATTACGCACTATACCGTCTAATTCGTCCCCTACCTTAACATCCTCAAAATGCATTATATCGCTTCTAAGCTTCAAACCAGGATAATTATCCCTTATATCTCGCAAAGGTGCTACAAAGGCGTCTAATATATCATTTAAGGTATATTTATCGATATCAAATTCCTTTTGCAAAACTTCTTTGTCTAATAGAGAAACAGCTTCTTTCATTTCCTCACTACCAATATCACTAGAGGCTTTTCCCATATAGTTTAAAAGGGCCTCTGCTTTATTATAGCTTTCTGGATGAATTGGAGTCATGTCCAATGGATTAGCACCACCAAGAATTCTTAAGAATCCAACGCATTGTTCATAGGTTTTAGGTCCTAGCTTTGCCACTTTCTTTAATTCTTCACGATTTGTAAATTTTGTATTTGTTTCACGATAATCAATAATGTTTTTAGCAACATTCTTAGATAATCCTGAAACATAGCTTAATAAGGAGGTTGAACAAGTATTTAAATTTACTCCTACCTTATTAACTGCATCTACGACTACATCCTCTAAGGATTTACTCAATTTGTTTTGAGCTATATCGTGCTGATATTGTCCAACACCAATAGACTTTGGTTCGATTTTAACAAGCTCAGCTAATGGATCTTGAATTCTTCTTGCAATAGAAATTGCAGAGCGTTGTTCAACAGATAAATCTGGAAATTCCTCCATAGCCAATGGTGAAGCTGAGTATACAGAAGCGCCTGCCTCACTAACTACGACGTACTTAACGTCTAAATGATTCTCATTGATTACCTCAGCCACAAAGCTTTCTGTTTCTCGACTTGCGGTTCCATTACCAATTGCTATAATTTCTACCTTATATTTTTGAATAAAATTAACTAATGTTTTTTTAGACAATTCTAATAGCTTAGGATTTACAGTTACTCCCTTAGCCTTTTCATTTGGGTATATTACCCCAATTTCTAATACCTTTGAGCTTGGAGATATTGCTGCAAGCTTACATCCTGTTCGGAAAGCAGGATCAACGCCTAAAACTACATGTCCTTTCATTGGAGCTTGTAATAATAAATGCTGTAAATTTAAAGAGAAGATATGTATGGCTTGTTCCTCTGCCTTTTCTGTTAAAATTACTCTTATTTCTCTTTGAATGGAAGGAGCAATAAGCCTTTTATAGGCATCGGCAATTGAATCTACGAGTTCCTCATTAAAAATAGAAGTATAATTATGCGTAACATTATATCGTATATGCTCTACATCTCGTTCAGGCTGTAGCCCAATCGTAACGGTTATCACTTCTTCATTTTCTGCTCGATTTATAGCTAGAATACGATGAGGCTTAACAAATGCTAATCTTTCTGTAACATCATAATAATTCTTGTATTTTTCTTCTGGATCTAATTCATTATTTTTCTTTTTACAAGAAATTGTTCCATACTTTAAAGCTGCTTCACGTATATGCTTACGATACTCTGCATTATCTGATATTTTCTCAGCAACAATGTATTTGGCCTGTTCTATAGCCTGCTCAGCCGTTAAAACCTTATCTGTAATAAATTGCTTGGCAATCTCTATTTTATCTCCATATCTAGGAAGCTCAAGCATGATATCAGCTAAAGGCTCTAACCCTAAAGCAATTGCTGCTGTAGCCTTAGTTTTTTTCTTTTCCTTATATGGACGATATAAATCCTCAACCTCAATTAATTTAGTAGCCTGTAAAATTGTAGCTTTAAGCTCTTCTGTTAACAAACCTTTTTCTTCAATTAATCGAATTACATCATCCTTACGCTTTTGTAAGGATAAACCATATTGATATTCATCATCAATAACGCGAATTTGTTCTTCATCTAAGCCACCTGTAGCTTCTTTTCTATATCGTGCTATAAAAGCTACAGTATGATCATTTTCTAGCAATTCCAAAACAGCCTTTACCTGTTCTATTTTAACCTTTAAATCCTCTGCTATTTTCTTTATAATTTCTTCATTCATTATTTTACCCTCCTTAAAAAATAGCCTCCGTTGCGAAGGCTAATTTGCTTATAATGTTTTAATATAATTAATTGCGTATAGAATAGAAGAATTCAGTACTTCTGTCCATGAACTCGTAGAAATAATATGGCTCTGTGTAGTACCATTTTCGTCCTTATATTCAACCTTTTGCTGAAATTGCTCACCCTTAACGTAGATAAAGGCAGGCTCATAGCTAGCTTGATCCTCAGATAATAATGCTCCAAACTGACTATCATATAAAATTCCTGCGTTTGTAGAGCTATTTACAGTAGCATCTACAACGTATAGCTCTAAATCTACACCTCTATCCTTTGCCTGATCTACTGTATATTGTAAATCAGCTAGACGCGTAATTAATTTCACATAATCCTCGTTATAATTATCCTCATCTTTTTCATCTGCATAAAATGCATTACCATCATAAACAAAAATAAATGTATTTTCTATATCACCATTTTTAATATATCTTTCAATGGAAAGGTAATTTTCTTTATTAAACTTAACAGTATGCCCTTCTGTATCCTTTGTTTCCTCATGGAAATATATTTTATCTGATACATAGGCCTCATCCTCTTTAGTTCCATAATAAATCCCTAATCCTACACCTAGACCTACACCGATTAAAACTACAACTGTTAATATAATGATAAATAACTTTTTATTAAATTTATATTCTTTTTTTTGGTTCTTCGTATTTGAACGAGATACCTTTCTGACTGATCTTGCCAAGGTCATTCCCTCCTATAGTAAACATCTAATATATTATAAGATAAATCAAAGAAAAATTCAAGAACTAAGCACAATTTTTAGCTCGTTTTCAGTTGTTTTTTATTAGTATACCCAGAAAAAAAGGAAGACATCCTAAATTGATGTCTTCCGTATACCTAAGCTAAGGTAATACTATTGGCTATATTAATATAATCATCTACAGAAAGCTCATTGGAAAAAATGGTTATCTCATAATTTCCATTATAGAATTTCATTGTATTTTTATTTAAGAATCCAAGTCCACATTCAAGGAATTCTACAGAATCATAGGTATCTATAGCTACTACTTCATCTGTAACCTCAACCAAGGAAACAATAATGGTATAGGAATGTGAGCCACTATAGCATAGAATTGTTGTATCATCCTTTTTACTAGAGGAGGCAAGTGTACTTCCCTCTACAACATATCCTGCAGTCAACGTTAAGCTTGTTTCTTCTTCTCCAGGCTTTTCTTGTTGATTTCCAAGATACTTCTTTTCATTAAAATTATCTTTTCCTAAATTGCTGTTAGGTGTAAAGGTATCAAAATCTACTACGATACACTCTTCATTTTTTTCATTTAAAAACACAGTTTTCTTTGGCTTGTAGTTAGCATCACATGTGTATTTCATCTTGTTAAGCTTTTGATTTGTTTTATGTGTAATTTTACATTCAATTACATAATCGGTACCGTTCATACTTCCTGAGGCTTCTTTATCTGCTTTAATATCTTTATTAATCGCCTCTAATAAATAAGCATGAGAACTATTTAGTGGCCAATTGCTATCAAATCTGAATTCCTTGTTTAAGGAAGGTGTAATCACATAAACACCTGTATCATTCTTAATGATAAGCTGGTCACTATCCCCTTTAAAACAAACCTTATAGTAGCTTGGAGATAAATAATCCACTTCTACATTAACACTAACATTCTTATCTGCTCTTTGAATCGTCATTTTAGATGTTAGACTATAGGAGCTTAATCCAGAGAGATAATTTGTAACTCTTGATACCTCATCCACATTATCCTTTGCCTTACATCCAACTAATACTAATAAACCTAATAAAATTAAACCAAATATTTTTTTCATTCTTCCACCTATCTTCTATAATCAATAAACAATATGCTTTTCTTTTTTAAACTATGCATAAAGTAACATGTTTTCGTTAAAACTACATAATAAAGGAGGAACTGAAGAATGTCTATAATACAGAAAATAGCCCTTGTATTCACAATTCTTGGTGGAATTACATGGGCTATCGTGGGAATATTTAATTTTAATATTGTTACTTGGCTATTCCAAGAAGGATCTGTAATGACTAGAATCGTATATATCTTTATTGGAATCTGTGCCTTATTTAATATTGTAGCTTTATTCTTACCTAATCGTCATCGCATGTTGGAAGAATAACCACCGCAATACTATAATGATCCGTATGGGATAAACTAATTTGGAGTTCTTCTTTCTTATTTTTTATAAGGACGTAGGGAGCTCCATTTTCTTCATTTTTAATCGTAATATCCTGAAAGGTCAAACCTGTTTTATAACATTTAAAAACAGCTTCCTTACAGGCAAAGCGAGAGGATAGATATTCTATCCTTCTTTTTTTATTTGTAATTGTTTGAAAATAGGAAAGTTCAAATGAAGTTAGGATACGGCGAATAAAACGCTCATCCCTATTCTCGATATCTTTATGCTCTACCAAATCTACTCCAACACGCATATTACTCCTCTTTTCTCGCTTTATAATCTAATGCAATTTCTTTTATTTTTCTAAAGCGATGATTTAAACAAGACTTTGTTATTTGTTCATTGTACTTATCATTTATTAAATACACTAGTTCATTTAAAGAGGCTTCCTTATTTTCCTTTCTTACCTTCATAACCAATAAAAGCTTTGGATCTAGTCTTTCTAAAGGATAATTTAGTTCTAAATAAGAAATATATTTTAATTGCTCCTGTGCACTAATATTTGTCTTTTGCTGATTTGCAACATCTGTGTTTAAAGCTCGATTAATGTTGGCAGAAATTTCTCTTTTTATTATAGCATTTTCAAATTCATTCATAGTGACATTTGCACCAAGTCTTCTTAAAACCTCTACAATACGATCCTTTTCCTTTATATAAACAATCAAATGGTTTCTTCTCTTAGCGATGCGAGCATTAAGATTATAGTTGTTCATTATTCTTTGAAGGAAGAGTGCCTCTGCCTCCTGATCTACCATAATCTCTAAATGGTAGTTTGAGGTGTTAGGGTCATTTACACTTCCCTTAGCTAAAAAGGCTCCTCTAAGATAGGAAATAGACATTTTAGCATCATGTAAAATTTCTTCTTTCCGTAAAGTAACCGGCTCTAATAAATTTAAATCCTCTATAATCGTCTGTCCTACATCCTCTATAATACAGGAATACATGGTTTTATGATTAAGCTTTTGCTGAACCTTAGAGACAATTTTAAAGCTCATATTTGTATAAAACTGCTTAAGGAGAGCAATATAATACCTAATAATATGTAAATTGGAGCTAGAACAAATTAAACGAATAGGACTCAAATAAATTTCTCCAACCAGCCTAAGCCAAGCCTCTAATTCAATAAGATGTGAAGAAGCCTCCATATTTATTTTTAAGATATCTTCCTTAACATCAAATGAAAAGCTCATAAGTTACTCCACTAAAATCATCAAAATTTCTGATAAATTACGAATTGTGTAGGTAGGCTCAGCAGCAAGAATTTTATCCTTACGATCGGAATATAGGACTCCAATCGTATCAATTTTGGCATTTTTACCAGCCTCTATATCTCCTACACCATCTCCAACATATAAGGCCTTCTTACTATTTAAAATCTTCATAGCCTTAAGAATACCCTCAGGATCTGGCTTGGGATTAGCTACATCCTCTTCACCTATAACAATGCGCACCTTATCCAGCATTCCAAAAAGTTCTAACCCATGTTCCACCAAATCTGTTTTTTTAGAGGAAACAACGCCTATTTTATATCCCTTACGCGCTAAGGACCGAATCAAGCTCTTGGCACCAGGAAAGGCAGTAACAAATTCATCGTGAACAGAAACGTTATATTCTCTATAATAATCTATCATTGCTTTTATTTCCTGTTCATCCTCACTATATCTAGAAAATGTTTGTCTTAAAGAGGGTCCAAAGAAAGAATCTAGCTCCTCATCTGTCAGCTTTAAATCAGGACGAAAATGCTCAAAGGTATAAGTGAAGCTACGATATATTAAATCCTTTGTATTTAATAATGTACCATCTAAATCAAATAAAATGGTATCATATCTATTCTTTTTAATTGTAAGCAATAGCTCACGATAATTAACTCTAGGACCTACAAAACGCTTTAAAATTAAAACTCCAACTCCACAAAGAATAAAAATTACACTTATTATAATAGACATTGGTGCATTTCCCACCATTAAAATCTCATCGATACCACTTTTACTTCTTAGAAGCTCAATTGGTATACGCACAATACCATACCAAACTAAATAAAATCCTATGAGATCTCCTGATTCTAGCTTTTTAAGCTTACGTCTAGCAACAAGCATCAAAATTAAACCAACCAAATTCAATAAGGATTCATATAAAAAGGTAGGGTGGCGATAAAACCCATCTATATACATATTTTCTGTAATAAAGCTAGGAAGAAGCGTTTTAAAAAGCTCTACATTTTTTACTACAGGACCATATAACTCATGATTACAAAAATTACCCCATCGACCACAAATTTGACCAATTAAAAATCCTGGAGCAACCACATCAAGAATGCGATAAAAGGAAAATTTTCGAACTCGACAATAAATGTAGATAGACAATAACGCGGCTAATACTCCACCTTGTATTGCCAAGCCTCCATCCCATATTGCAAAAATATCTATAAAGCTGTGAATTTGATTGAGATTAAATAAATCCCACCATAACCGCGCTCCTAATATAGAGCAAGGCAAAACAATCACTACTCCTGTATAGATATAATCGCTTGGTATGCCTATTTTTTTACCCTCTCGCACACCAGCAATTACAGCGATTAAAACTCCGATTAGTATACATATTGCATACCAACGGATTTCCATTCCAAATAGGTAAAAGGATGGTTCAATATAGTTTATCATTCGTGTTTACCTCCTGACTCTGCCTTTTTATCAACCTTTTGCGTAAATTCCTTAGCTGCAAAATGTCCCATAAGCTTCAGCTTTTCATTCATAGCAGCAGATTCTACTAACAAGGATACACTTCTACCAGGTAATACGGGTATTGTGACCTTTGTTATTTCGGTATTAAAATATTTAATTTTTTGTTCCTCTAGTCCAAGCCGGTCATAATACTTATTTTCGTCCCAGGTTTCAAGCTCTACCACAAGTCTCAGATTTTTTCTATCTCTATAGGCACCTGCACCAAACATAGTAACAACATCAACTATTCCTATTCCTCTGATTTCCATAAATCTTTTTAATATTTCTGGCGCTCTTCCAATTAAATTACCAGGCTCTTTCTCTAAAATTTCGACAAGATCATCAGCAATTAATTGATGTCCTCGCTTAATTAAATCTAAGGAGGTTTCTGATTTTCCTATTCCACTCTTACCAATAACTAAGGTTCCCATACCATTAATATCTAAAAATGTTCCATGAACGGAGATAGTTTGTCCTAAATGATCCTGTAAATAATTAAAAAGCTTTGAAGAGGTTGGCGTTGTTCTTAAATTACTTTTTAAAACACAAATTCCATATTCATCTCCAAGTGCCTTGAAAAGCTCAGGTACAACCACCTTTACACTGAAAACAATACAAGGTGGCTTTAGTTCAAATATTTTTCTAACATTCATTTCTCTCGTTTTGGCATCCTGCTTACTAAAAAAGGTTGCATCCTTTGACCCCACCAAAACTACACGCTTTGGATCAAAATAATCAAAAAAGCCTGAAAATTCTAAACCTGGTCTAGAAATCATTTCTTCTACACAATGTCTATTTAAGCCTTGAGCCCCACTGATAAGCTCTAGCTTATTATCTATCATCATTTGTTCAATGGTTATATAATCCATTCTCATTCTCCTATAAAAAAATTTTCTTCTGTAGCCATAGCTCTATTCCTATGAATCCAACCCATAAAATACTAGTAAGAAAAAGAGAAGCATCCAAGCTTACACAAAAATCAACCCAAACTACATCCACCATTGCCAAGGCTAAAATAGTAATGAGACTAAATAATATAATACAGCCAATTGGACTTCTATGGAAGGTATTTGTAAGTATCGTCAATAGCTTTAATAAAATTACGAATATTGCCGTTAAGGATAGAACTATAATAAAAAACTGAGGAACAGAAACATAATTCAACAAAGGGTTAGCAAAACCTAAAACAGTAACCATCCATAAAAACCCTAAAATAAAAATCAAAAATAGAGATATGATATATCTTAATATTAGTACATTTATCATTCTTCTTGAAACCTTTCCTTCTAAGAGTAAGGATAAGTGCTCTAACATTGCCTCTGATTGCTTAAAGTTTTCCTCTGGCATTTCTTCCTTCATCTGTTCTATTTTTTGTTTTGCTTCTTCTAGAAGTTCCTTAATTTGTTCCTTTTTCTCTTGCTTCATTGAATGCTTCACCTCCTTTTTTTATACTTTATATATTATATAATAATAAATCCATTTTAGCAAATAGATTTACGTATTCAATACTCAAGAAGAAAGAAAAATCTCTATGTAAGAGATTTTTACTTCAATAATGGTCGCAAATATTTTGCAGTATATGACTTTTCATTTTTAATTAAGTCCTCTGGAGTGCCTTCAAAAAGGACAGTTCCTCCACGATTTCCACCCTCAGGACCTAAATCTATAATATAATCCGCTAACTTAATTACATCAAGATTATGCTCTATAATAATTACGGTTGCTCCTACATCGGCTATTCTTGCTATAACCTCCATTAAACGTTTAATATCGTCTACATGAAGCCCTGTTGTAGGTTCATCTAAAATATAAAGAGATTTTTCTGAAATGCGTGAATGAAGTTCATAGGCAAGCTTTACTCTTTGTGCTTCCCCACCAGAAAGTGTGGTTGAGGACTGCCCAAGCTTTATATATCCTAAGCCGACATCATTAATGGTTTGAAGCTTGGCTTTAATTTTAGGAAAAGCATCAAAAAATTCTACCGCATCCTCAACTGTCATATCTAGGACATCAGCTATACTTTTACCCTTAAATTTTACATTTAATGTTTCCTGCTGATATCTTGTTCCATGGCATACTTCACAAGGTACGAAGACATCTGGTAAAAAATGCATGGATATACGTTTGACACCATCTCCACTACAGGCTTCACAACGACCACCTCGAACATTGAATGAAAATCTAGATTTATCATAGCCCTTTATTTTAGCATCTGTAGTTTGACTGAATAGCTCGCGAATATCATCAAAAACACCTGTATAGGTTGCAGGGTTACTTCTTGGCGTTCGCCCAATTGGCTGCTGAGATATATGAACAATGCGGTCAATATTATCTAGGCCATCAATTCTTTTAACCTTACCAGGAGAAACCTTTTTAGCAGAATACAATCTTACATAGGCATTTTTATATAAAACCTCATTTACTAAGGTAGATTTTCCACTTCCCGAAACGCCTGTAACACAGGTAATAACACCTAATGGAAAGGTAACATTAATATTTTTCAGATTATTTTCCTTTGCACCAATAATTTTTATAAATTTCTTTGTTCCTTTTCTTCTTGTAGAAGGAACCTCTATCCTCATATTGCCTGCCAAATAAGCACCTGTTATACTTGATGAATTTTTCATAACCTCCTCAGGTGTTCCACAAGCAATTACTTCTCCACCGTGAATACCAGCTCTTGGACCAATGTCTACCAAATAATCACAAGCCTTCATTGTCTCATCATCATGCTCTACTACTATTAAAGTATTTCCTAAATCACGCATTTCCTTTAATGTTTTTATTAATCGCGCATTATCTCTTTGATGTAGTCCAATCGATGGCTCATCTAAAACATATAATACACCCGTTAGTCTTGATCCGATTTGAGTAGCTAAACGGATACGCTGTGCTTCTCCACCAGATAAAGTATCTGCACTACGACTAAGCGTTAAATATTCTAATCCAACATTAATCAAAAAGGAAAGTCTATCACAAATTTCCTTAATCGCTAATTTTGAAATAACCTTTTTTTCTTCACTTAATTCTAAATTTTTAAACCAAGTATATAATTCATCAATAGGCATTGAACAAACATCATAAATGTTTTTTTCCTCAATGAATATATTCAAAATACTTGGATTTAAACGAGCACCATTACAGGTTTCACATTGATTTTCCACCATATAATTTTCAATCCAATCTCGAATCCAATCACTATTGGTTTCGATATAACGTCTTTGAAAATTCGTAATGATTCCCTCAAAAAATTCTTTTTTATCATGTATTCTTCCACTTGTAGAGCGCAATTTGAAATCAATGATATCCTTTGAGCCATATAAAATAACCTTTTTTTGTTCCTCAGTTAAGTCCTTAAAAGGCTTTTTCATATCGATGTGATAAAAACTACAAGTCTGTTCTAGCATAGCATTCGTCAAATTTTCTTTGTCTTGATTACGATAAGGGATAATACAGCCCTTTTCTAAAGATTTATCCTCTTCAATAACTAATTCTGGGGAAACTGTTAGCTTTTTACCTAACCCATTACAGTCTGGACAAGCGCCTAAAGGGCTATTAAAGGAAAAAATTCTAGGTTCTAAAGAGGCTAAGGAATATCCACACTCTGGACATGCATGCTTTGTAGAAAAAAACATAGGCTCATTATTACAATAAACTTGTACATATCCATTCGAAAATTTCACAGCAATTTCTACTGCTTCAGCGATTCTACTACGAATTCCTTCTTTTAAAACAAGACGCTCCACTACAATTTCAATGGTATGCTTTTTATTTTTTTCAAGCTCCTTTTGCTGATCTAATTCAATAAGCTCTCCATCAACTATAGCTCTTACGAAGCCCTCTTGTAAATACTTAGCAAAAATTTGCTTGTGTTCTCCTTTTTCTCGAAATACTACAGGAGAAGTAATATATAGCTTTGCTCCTTCTGGTAATTCTAAAATTTTATTTACAATTTGCTCATTAGAAAATGAAGTAATGGGAATATGGTGTGTTGGACAATAGGGAGTTCCTATTCGGGCAAATAAAACACGAAGATAATCATATATCTCAGTAACTGTTCCTACGGTTGATCTCGGATTATGACTTGCAGATTTTTGATCAATAGATATAGCTGGAGATAACCCTTCTATACTATCTACATCAGGCTTATCCATTGAACCGATAAATTGTCTAGCATAGCTTGATAAGGATTCCACAAATCTTCTTTGTCCCTCCTGATAAATTGTATCAAAGGCTAAAGAAGATTTACCAGAACCTGATAAACCTGTCATAACAATAAATTTATTTTTAGGAAGCTCGATTGAGACATTTTTCAAATTATTTTCTCTAGCACCCTTTATTACAATGTGATCCATTTCGCACCTCGTATTATTCTTTAATTTTAGCTAAAAATTCTTGTTCCTCCATAATGTAGATTCCAAGCTTTTTTGCCTTATCATATTTACTTCCAGGGTTTGTCCCCAAAATTAAAATATCTGTTTTTGCACTTACAGAGTCAGTTAAACTTCCTCCAAAGCCTTCTATCAATTTTTTAGCCTCTGTTCGGCCCATAGAATCTAAAGTTCCTGTCAAAACACATTTCTTATTAGTAAAATAATTTTCATGTATTTTCTGAGAATCAAATTCCATTTTTAAACCCAAATTTTTAAGCTCTTCAATAAGTTGAATATTGGCTGATTCTTGCATAAAAGCCACAAATTCATAGGCTATAGCTTCGCCAATATCGTTGATTGCAGATAATTCTTCAAAGCTAGCATGCATAAGAGCATCTATTGTCTTAAATCTTTTACATAATAAAGTAGATATTTTCGCCCCACAATGCTTTATGCCTAAGCCAAAAATAAGAAGATTTAAATTATTTTTCTTAGAACCCTCTATGGCAGCCAAAAGATGGTCTATACTTTTAGCACCTAGACCTGGTAAGGCTACTAGCTTATCATAATGCTGCTTTAAATTAAAGATATCGGATATGGTTTTTAGATATCCTGCCTCAAATAGCTGCTTAACTAGTTTATCTCCTAAGGAGTCAATATTATAGGCTGGCTTGGAAGCAAAATGAATTAAGCGATTAATTTGCTTTTCACTACAATTAGGATTCGTACAAAAATAGTCCGCTTCCTTTGGGTTTCTAAGTAAAGGGGTATGACAGCAAGGACAATCCTGTATCATATGGAAAGGAATTGCATCCTTAGGGCGTTCTTCTAAAATTGGTCTAACCACCTCTGGTATTACGTCACCAGCCTTGCGGATCAATACGACATCATTGATATGAATATCCTTGGCTATAATATAATCCTCATTATGTAAGGTAGCCTTAGAGATTAAAGAGCCTTGAACAAAGGCAGGCTTAAAATTAGCTACAGGCGTAATAACTCCACTTCTACCAACCTGAAAAGTGATACCTAAAAGCTTAGTTTTAACCTCTTCTGGTGGAAATTTATAGGCAATAGCCCATTTCGGATATTTTACAGTCTCGCCTATGATAGGATATAAATTTTTTTCATTCACTTTAATTACAATCCCATCTATATCATAAGGCAAGCTTTCTCGTGTTGTCGCAATTTCATCAATATAAGAAATAACATCCTCTATTGTTAAACACTTTCTAAAAAATGGATTGACCTTAAAGCCTAAATCTTGCATTGACTTTAAGGCCTCTATTTGCGTTTTACTTGTGTCATCTAATAAATAATACAGGAAAGCATCTAAATTCCTCTTAGCGGCAATTTTACTATCTAATTGACGAATAGATCCAGCAGCAGCATTTCTACAATTTGCAAAAAGCTCCTCTTCATTCAAAGCACGCTCTTCATTTAAAGCATGAAAGCTTTTTTTGGGCATGAAAATTTCGCCTCGAACCTCTAAGCTTTCTAAGGTTCTTAGGCGTAAAGGGATACTCTTTATTGTTTTTACATTGCTTGTGATATTTTCTCCAATTTCGCCATTTCCTCTTGTAGCACCCTGAACTAAAATACCATTTTCATATCGTAAGGAAACAGATAAGCCATCAATTTTAAGCTCACAACAATAGGTAGCCTCTGGAGCTGATTTTCTAACTCTACTATCAAAATCTCTTAATTCATCAAAGTTAAATGCATCACTTAAACTCATCATTTTAGAGGTATGTACAACCTTTTCAAATTTTGATAATACCTCTCCCCCAATTTTATTTGTGGGAGAATCTATAGTTTTCAATTCAGGATATTCATTTTCTAAACGAATAAGCTCCTCCATAAGTCGATCATATTCATAATCCTCCATTGTTGGCTGATCTAGAACATAATACTGATAGGAAGCCTGATTTAATATTTCCTTTAATTGATTTATTCTATCTAAAGCTATCACAAAAAATCCCTCATTTATAAGTTTTTCATATTTATCTTGATTATACCATAAAATGGAAAAATTGTGGATATTTTGGCCACAATTCATTGAAAATTAAATAATACTATTTTTTTTTCTAATAGTGTTTTTTTTAGATCAATAACACGCTGATTAGATGATCCCCTGAATTTTAATGTTATATCCTTAAGTTCCTCTATAAACTTACCATCAACTATAACATCAATGTAAGATAGCATTTCATCTGTAACCGCTGTATGTGCTTTTCCTTTGATTAAATCCTTTTCTAAGGTATATCCCGTATAGCACCAAATATCTTTTTCTGGAACCTCTTTTTTTACTCTTCTTAAAAAGGAAATGAGTCCTTCTTGATTTTGAGGCTCCATAGGCTCCCCGCCAAGAAGAGTAAGACCTGTAATCATAGATTGCTTTAAGGACTTTATAATTTCATCCTCCACCTCAATTGTAAAGGGATTTCCATAATGAAAATCCCATGCAATTGCATTGAAGCAATTCTTACAATGATGTGTACATCCGCTGACAAATAAAGATACTCTTACACCTAATCCATTTGCTATATCAAATTTTTTGATTGAAGCATAATTCATTATAAATGTAGGACTCTTTCTTTAATTTCTTGGGTTCTGCCCTGATTCCAAAATTGTGTACCAATATAGCCACAGGTTCTACGAGCAACATTTAATTTAGTCTCATCCGTATTTCCACAATTTGGACACTTCCAAATAAGCTTATCATCTGCATCAGTTACAATTATGATTTCTCCCGTATAGCCACAGCACTGACAGAAATCACTTTTGGTATTTAATTCTGCATACATAATAGTGTCATAGATATGTCTCATCAAGGCTAAAACTGCTGGTATATTATTTTGTAAATTAGGAACCTCAACATAACTAACGGCTCCACCAGGAGATAGCTTTTGAAATTTAGATTCTATAGTTAATTTATTAAAGGCATCAATTTCCTCAGTAACATGAATATGGTAACTATTTGTAATGTAGTTCTTATCTGTAACACCTGGAATTATTCCAAATCTTTTTTGTAGGCACTTAGCAAATTTATACGTTGTTGATTCTAATGGTGTACCATAAACACTAAAAGCAATATTCGTTTCCTTACGCCACTTTGCACAAGCATCATTTAAGACCTGCATGATCTGAAGGCCTAGCTTAGTTCCAGCTTCTGTTGTATGTGACTCATCAATTAAATATTTGACACATTCGCTTAAACCAGCGTAGCCTAAAGAAATCGTAGAATATCCATCAAAAAGTAATCGATCTATTACTTCTCCTTTTTTTAGTCTTGCAAGCCCACCATGCTGCCACAAAATAGGTGCAACATCTGATGGAGTTCCTAATAATCTCTTATGACGGCACATTAAAGCACGATAGCATAGCTCTAGGCGCTCCTTCATAATTTGCCAAAATTTATCCATATCTTTTCCAGAAGAACATGCAACATCTACAAGATTTAAGGTAACAACCCCTTGGTTAAATCTACCATAATATTTACCTTTTCCTTCAACATAATTCTGAGCATTTGCTATATTTCCTAAATGAATTGTTGTATCTGGAGTAAGAAAAGAACGACAGCCCATGCAAGGATAGCAATCTCCTTCACCATTTTCATTTATTTTTAAATTTTTCATAACCTTTTCAGAAATATAATCTGGCACCATACGCTTAGCTGTACACTTAGCAGCAAGTTCTGTTAAATAATAATATTTAGAATCAGGATGAATGTTGTTTTCCTCTAACACATATATCAATTTAGGAAAAGCTGGAGTAATATATACTCCCTTTTCATTTTTAACTCCTAAGATTCTTTGGTGAAGCATCTCTTCAATAATCATCGCCAAGTCATCTCTTGTTTGTCCTTCAGGAACCTCATTTAAGTACATATATACTGTAACAAAAGGAGCTTGTCCATTAGTCGTCATAAGGGTAACAACCTGATATTGTATAATTTGACAGCTTTTTTTAATTTCGCTTCTTACACGCATCTCTGCTACCTTTGCGATTTGTTCATCTGTAGCCTTGATATCCTGCTCCTGAAATTCTTTTATAACCTCTTTTATAATCTTTTGTCTTGAAACATCAACAAAAGGGGCTAAATGAGATAAGGTGATAGACTGTCCACCATATTGGCTTGAAGCAATTTGGGCAATAATTTGTGTTGCTACATTACATGCTGTAGAAAAGCTCTTTGGTCTTTCTATCATAGTCTCACTTATAACGGTTCCATTTTGAAGCATATCCTCAAGATTTACTAAACAGCAATTGTGCATATGTTGAGCAAAATAATCACTATCATGGAAATGAATTACACCTTCTTCATGTGCTTTTACAATCTCCTCAGGTAATAAAAACCTTTTTGTAATATCTTTACTAACCTCACCAGCCATATAATCACGTTGAACACTATTCACAGTTGGATTTTTATTTGAGTTCTCTTGTTTAACCTCTTCATTATTACATTCAATAAGACTGAGAATTTGCTCATCTGTTGAATTTGATTTACGTACCAAAGCACGCTTATAACGATAGGTAATATATTTTCGTGCTACATTATATGCATGAACCTTCATAAGTTCATTTTCTACAAGATTCTGAATTTCTTCTACACCTAATGCATACTTTGCCTTTTTACATGCCTTTGAAACATTATTAGAAAGCTCTAAAATCATCTCTTCAGAAAGCTGCTCTTTTTCCATCACTTCACTATTCGCCTTACGAATAGCTTCTGTAATTTTTTTAATATCAAATTTTACTTCTGTTCCACTTCTTTTGATGATTTTCATAGTTACACCCTCCAATATAATTCACTTAAATTGACTAAAGTAACTACATAATAGCACCTAAAAATAATGAAAACAATATGAAAGCATTATTATTATTCTATTTAATTTTTTTATCTTTTTCCATAAATAAATTTTATAGTTTTTGGTATTGACAAGCGAATTGTAAGGTTTACTTTACAGATTTATGACAAAAAATAGGGGTTTTCGGTAAAAACCCCTAGGAAATCCATAAATTTTATTTATAATAGATTTTTTCCATATTTTGGTAGAAATAAGCCAAATTTTAGCCTTATTAGAATTGCAAAGTATGTTGTAGCGCTAAAATATCTTCTGCCATAAACACTCTACCAAAGGAGGTAATCAATTCAAAGGAGGTGTACAAATCAACCTCAAAGGCTGGATACTTTATTACATATTTACCTGGAAGCAATGCATGAGCATATTGATAGGAAACTGCATTTCCGTCTATAATTATAGTAGCCATTGCTTGAGAAGAAAGAAACATTTGATAAGCTTGTGTTTTTATTCCGCTAAAGGAAATCTCCTCACTCAAGGTTCTAGAAATTATTGATCTATATACATCAGATTTTGAAATGGCTTCTAAGACCTCAATTTTATTCTCCATAGCTATAATATCTCCAACGTCTAAAATTAAATTATCAAAATTCCCTTGTTCTGGATTTAATAGCTCTATTCCTCTTATAATATTTAATATTTCTGTTCCACTTAATATGCCAACCTGATTATTTTTATAATGATACTCTGTGAAGATATTAGCACTAGACACTTCTATCGAAACCTTTTCCTGTCTAAGAACTCTTTCTGATATAGTTGCTCGTAAAATGATACTATTAAGAAGTGCCTGCTTTTGTAAAGTCGTTGTAGGTAAAATTATAGTTTCAAAGCTCAGATGCATTGGATCAGAAATTCCCATTCCAACGGTCAAAGCTAACAGTAAATTTGCAAGCTCTTCTTGCATAATATAGGCTTCCTCACTATACAAGCCTTGGAATAAATAAGGAGTTAATACTTCATCTAATACTATTATAATAGAATCCTCTGTTATAATTTTAGAAGATAGGGTTGCAGAAACGATTAAGGAGGTAGTCATTATAGTGGCAGCCTCTATTGTAGTAGGTAATATTAAATGATTTAAATCATAATTTGATCCACTAATAGCTTCATCTGATGTTACTAAAATAGCTTGTAAAAATGAACGCAATTCTTCTTTAACTATAATACTTTGGGAGTTGCTTTTAATTGTCCTTATTTCTTTTACAACATTATTAGGAATAACCAAATTCTCTACTGTTAAAAATTTATTAGCTATTGTTGCCTGTAAAATATAAGAAGCTAATAGGTTATCTACTTTATTAGAAGTTATAGAAAATTCTTGTAATAGTGTATTTAAATGATTGCCCTCTATAGATTCCGTTTCAAATAATACAAATAAGGCATTCATAAATAATTTAAGTTCTAATTTGTCTATTAAAGTGCCCTCTTTAGCATTTAAAAGTCCTTCAGTCAAAACAACATCTTGTGGGATTATAAGCTCCTCAACATCTACAACATTGGAAGAAATCGTAGCTCTTAATATTTCTGATTCTAAGAGTATATTTATATCAACTACTTCTAAAGCAATTGTATTTAATTGCTGATTTATAGAGTTGACAGTAATCTCATCTTGATTTAATAAAGCAAATAAAGCTTGGAATACTTTTTGTAATTCTGATCCATTTATTAAATAGCTATCCCCCTTATTTACATAGGATATCTCTTGACCTTGATTTTGAGGAATATATAATAGATCTAATGCAATCATTTTTTCAGAAATTGTAGCACGCATAATGATAGAAGCTAATACCTCATGGGTAGCCTCTTCCTTAAAATAAATATCAAACAAATTACTATCCAACTCATTTGCTATGATTTCTGACCGATTAAAGAGCTTAAAAATTGATTGAAAGAAAGCTTCTAATTCAGATACTTCAATTAATTCATCAGTATAAATGGACACTGGAACATTAAAAATATTAATAATTTGATTACTGATAGAGGCATTTAAAATGGCTGATGTGCAAAGCGTTCCTACCTCATTTTCTTTAATTTTTAAATTGTTTTGTAAGTTTTTCAAATCAAAATCATCTGGTATTCTTCCTGTTTCATCCTTTTCAATTAATGTTTCTATTGCAGAAAGCATAAGAAATAACTCATCATCCTCTGAACCTATAGAGGTACCAAACCAAACGTTATTTTTTAATACTACCTCTGTCTTTATTTTTTCAAAGTCCTCTTGATATTTTCTAGGAACAACTAAAAAGCCAGACTCCTCATACTTAAGCATCATTTGTACTAATGTAGCAGTTATGGTTTTATTTTTGCTTATTTCTGCCTTATTTTCAAATATTGCGTTATAATCCACTTTGACTTGATCCTGTTCATCAAAATCAACAATTGTCTTAATATCAACAAATATTTCACTTAGCTCACGAGCAGAAATAACATTTACAGTTTTTGCAGTAGTTGTTTTTGCAGCTAATAGTTCTATTGAACTCCTTGCTACGACAATTTCAAAATCATTGCTTCCTAAGGTAGTAATCATATCACTAATTGTATAACGTAATACTTTAGAAGTGCAAATCATCTCCAAGATTGAATTATCTAAGCCTATTAAGGTTGAGGCCTTTATGCTACCATTCATTAAGTCATTGATTAAGGTTTTATCACTCTCAGCCATATGATATACAGCGTTAATGAGTATCTCAATTTCTCCTTTAGCATCAGAAGATAACCATTGTTCTGGTTGATCAAACATCTCAGGTAAAACAATAACATTTTGTTCTGTCGATATACCTATAATAATATTAGCCATCGTTCCTTGTAATAATAATGATTTATCAATGGTTTCTCTAATATATTGATTTGTCAAAATAGTTGCATAGTCTATTTCATTAGGGTTTTTAATTAATTCAACAATTAATTCCTTACAATTAGAAAGCAAATCAGTAATCGTTTTAATCTCAGTTTGCTTAATCATTTTATAAACCCTTAAATTCTCGCCAGTCCCCTCTGTAATATATTCAATCGTTTCATTTGGCAAGTATAGCTTAAACGCTCCAAATTCAGCATAGGTTAAATAGGTAGAAACCATATAATATAATAATTTAGAATCCAACAAAACATCTAAAATAGTTTTTGACTCATAAATATTTACTTCACTGGTAAATATATCTAACATTTGCAAAATAGCTTCTGCACCTAAATTATCCTTTTGCTCCATCATAGTTATAAGAACAGGACCACCGCCATTTTTAAGAAATAGCTTAAGACTATTTAGAAATATACTACATTCCCCATCATTCCCCATATAGGATATATCCTTCGGAATGGATGCCTCTTCATTTTTTGCTATGGAAATAACCAAATCATCAAGAGCCTTTCCAACAAAGGAGGATTTAAAAACAATATCTAAAAGCTGGGATTGTGTAAGCTCTAAAGACAGCTTATCAAAGGCAAGCTCCATCTGCTGACTATTTTCTCCTTCAAATATATAGGCTAAATTACTCATCAATATAGTTTTATCATCATTATAAATTTCATATCCAATACTTAACAGTGGATCACAAGCTCTCATTAAGATATTAAATTCATTTATCCAATTGATATTTTCAGGAACCTCTATTTTCATATCCTCAGATATTAAATTATTAGAGCAATAGGTATAAAGTCCTTTTATTACCTTGTTTCCTATATCCTGCCTTTCTGTAAAAAGGGAGAGACTTTGTATAGTTGGAAGAAGCTTTTGAACAATCGCGATAGACTGCTTTGTAGAAATTAATTTTCCTTCCATTTCCTCTGTATATGTAGTTTCCTCCTCTAAATCTAATGAGGCTACAACTGATACTAATCCTTTAAATAAATTTTTTATATCTGCACCTGTAGCTAAATCATTTACCTTAATTGCTTCTTCACTTTTAAATAATTGATTAACAATTCCTATAACCTCTTTATTTTCTGGCACAACCAAATCAATATGATTAATTAAAGAGGTCAAAGAGGAAAGGCAGAGGTTATTCATAAAAGGTTTCCCCTCAAATGAGTCAATTAAAGAATTATACTCCTCAACAAAGCCTTCTTTTTGCATGGTTTGCATAAGAATCTGCATTAGCTCTGTATTATCCAAATTCCCATTTAGGATTGCTTCCATTTCCTCTGTTTCGGAATACTTTAATAATATCGTTAAAGAACTATTTACAAAACGAACATATTCACCAAGCTCATCACGCAAATAAAATTTTTCATTTTCAATGCCTAAATTCTCATCATTTAATTTACCTTGTAATACTAAATCAGCAAAATAAAAGTAGAATGGTGTTTGACTCGTATCCTTAATGCCATTTAAAATATTAAAGATGCCCGTATTTCCCATTTCACAAATATAACTATAATAATCATAAATAGAATTAAATTTAGGATCTGAGAATTCTATTTTTTCATCTTCCTTTAAATTATCTCTATTTGGAAATTGATTTCCTCCAGAAACCACATAAATTAAGCTTCCTAAAAAAGAGAATATCATTACTGCAGTTATAATAGAACGAATACCACCTACGCATGCTCCTAAAATCCTTTTTTTGCGATAAGGGTGATTCACTTCTCCATTATGGTATCTTCGATTTTCTTTTTGAATTCTTCTCCGAATTGGATAAAAAATCAAATAAATTAGATACATAATAAATATTAAAACAAGATATACAATAAAGCAAAGGACTGCAATAATTAGATGAAATGTCATATCTACTAATGTATTAATATAAGCCGCATTTTCTAATATTAGCCAATATTCTAATTTTTCCGAATCATATTGATTTAAAAAATTTTCAGATAATATCTGTTGAAGAGATGTACAGCTTTCGTCAACATTCATTATATTTTGTAAAGAGTTTCCATTAAAATTATTTAAAATAGAATTTGTAAAGGATACAAAATTCGTATCAAAATTTGCATCATTAACCAAACACAAAAATAAAATTAAACAAACTACATTTATTGCAAGCATATGAACAAAAAGAATTAAACTTTTTCTAAACCCTCTCCAGCAACCTATTAAAATTCCGATGCCTACAATGATTAAAAATAGCAAGGTTGGTCCCCACACTATAAAAAATTTTGCAATGTCCATAAGCTTACCTCTTCTTTTTTCGTTAAGTTTAAAGAAAGGAATTGAATTCTTTCTAAAATTATGATATACTCATTAATGCTTATATAGGGGCATGGTGTCAACGGTAGCACGCGGGTCTCCAAAACCTTTAGTTCGGGTTCGAATCCTGATGCCCCTGCCATAAAAAAGATTATTACCTCATATTGAGGTTTTTATTTTTGTAAAAATCTTTTTTTTAAACCCTGTAATATAATTACGCTACCTTATATGATTTTATCATAAAAAGCCATAATTTTATAGTATTTTTATAAAGAATTAAAATTTGTTAATTACAACTTATTTATTTTAAGAATGATGATAATGTTGATTAAAATTTTTACCTGTATTAAATTTTATCGTAATATTTTCTCATTAAAATTTTTTTAAATATTGATAAAATTAAAAAATATGATTAATTTCTGTAATTATTCTATGAAGCACAAAAAATGTAGCTTTATAAGAAAGGAAATTATGAAAAAAATTTTATTTTTAATTACGTCTTTGACTCTTTTGTTCTGTCTTGGATGGAGAAAGACTGTTCAGGCAGAGGCCTACTATGAATCTATAGAGTTGTACGAATCACATCCAGTGGATACCCCTTTTGCCACAGTTCTTTCGAAAGGATATTATATCATTGGCACATATCCTTATGCTATATCAAGGGATAATTTTAAAGGAAACTTCTCCTATGAATTAGTGCAAGGGAAGCAAGAAATAAGCTTAGAGGATTTTAAAAAAACAGGTCCGTTAGACCTGCCAGAAAAAATAATACAAGAAGAATTAATAGATATTTTTAATACTTATTTTAATGATACAGATAAGGTTGGAGCTATGATTCTTAAGGTTCATTCTTCTGCTGTATTTTTTACAGATATAAACTACTCTTACTCATTAACTGCATTATCTATATTGACTGAAGAAATAAATTCAGATCCGACTCTAGCAGGTAATAAACATCACTTTACTAGCATTGATCACCCAATATCTATAGACGAGTTGAAAGCAAGGTATAGTGCTGAGGATAATGTGGATAAAACGATAACGAATCGCCTAACGCTAGAAACAAATTATGATCCCGAACATAGAAGGCTAGGTAGCTTTTATATTTCTGTTAAGGTATCTGATTCAGCTGGAAATGAAACAGCAATTTTTGACATTATTGAATATAAGGACTTTATACCTCCTAAAATTAACTTTCTTGATGATGATGCAGAAATAAACATAGAGGTTAATACAGAACTATCCATGGAGGACATACATAAGCATTTTCTAATAAGCGATAATTATACACCAGAGCAAGATATTATAAAATTTTATACTGATATGGACCATTTAAAAAATAATTTAAATAAATTAGGAAGATATAGATACAAATTATCAGCAAGAGATTTAGACGGAAGTTGTAGTGATGCTATTCTCTATATTAATATTGTGGATACTACCAAACCAACAATTTCTTTAAAGGGTGGTGGAGACACAATCCAAACGAATCACGTTCTTCAAGAGGAAGAAATCCTAGCACTTTTTGAGGTTTCAGATAATTATTATGACCTGTCTCCTGCAGATTTAGTAATAGTATCTAACACCTGTACTGGAGAGGAGGGCAAGGAATATGTTCTTACGCTTAGTTTAACTGATGGAAGTAATAACACTAGAGAAGAAACCTTTAAATATATTTTAAATGATACACATTCTCCTATTATCCGTGTTGAAAAAACTTTATTCTTACCCTTAGGAAAGACCTTTTCAAATAGCGAGCTTCTACAGATGCTAAAGGAAGCTGGAATTATAAGTATGGATGCAGTAGATGTTTCATTTTCTTATGATACAGCCATCATTAATTCCGAAGGAGTATACGATATTAAATATACGGAAATCACAAAGGATGGAAAGCAAATAGAAGGAAATGTCATATTAAACATTTTCACACCTATACAAATTCCTCATAAGAATACCACAAGAAATTACCACTACCTTTGGCTTCTATTACTAATCCCACTAATCTCTTCGGGAATTATATTTTATATAAAATTTAAAAAACATGAGAAAATCTAGCTTAATTGTTTTACTTCTTCTATTTTTTTCTTTATCTATTTTTCCAGTTCAGGCTGCTGAGGAATCAACATATTTTCATATCATTAATTTTGATCATCCTCTTTCCTTTAAAGAAATAAAGGATCGTTATTCTTGTTATGATAAAATAGATGGCGATATTACCCATAAAATTAAGTACACTTCCGAATATGAAACAGATTATATAAAAGGAAGTTTAAGAGTGAAGGATTATCCATTAGAAATTTCAATATCAAATTCTAGAGGATATACTACGACGAGAATAGATATAATTTCTGTTCGAGATTTTGCTGCACCCACACTTGAAGTACTTAAACAGGAAATTGACATTGACATTTCTACTCAAGATATTGAGAAGGAGCTTCTAACCTGTTTTACGATAAAAGACAATTATGATGTTAACTTAAGACTAGAATGGACAGGTCTAGAAGCTTTAGAACATCCAGAAGAGAAAGAATATTCTGTTTCCCTTATTGTTTATGATAGTAGCGAAAATGCATCCAGTCTTAAAACAATTTTAGTCCATGTAAAAAAATCTATATTTACTCACATTTGTAAACAATCCATCACCATAAAAGGGGCACTAAAATCTAAAACCGACATCATCAACGAATGGATAAATATCATGAATTTGCCAACGGATTATGAGAGCATTTCTATAGAAAGTAACTATTTTACCTCTTCAAATAAGAAAGGTATATATCAAGCAGAAATTACACTAACATATGAAGATGGAATAAAGCATATATATCAATTTAAAATAATAAATGAGGTTTCAAAGGAAAATAAGAGCACACCTCTAATTGTCTATATTAGTCTTAGTTGTATAGGAATTATAGCCTTATTAGGTATACTTATTTATCGAAAACGTCGTTAGTTTTTACGTATTTTTATTTGAATATCTAAAGTATCATAGCTACAGTTCGTTCGGTATGCCTTATTATTAAATTTTAGATCTAAAGGGTCTACCTCCTCAAATTCCTCAATATAGCTTTTTATTCTTTTATATACAAAGGCTTCTATCTCTTGAGTAGTAGGCTTATTATCTGTTTGAAATATATCGCATTCAAATTCTATTTTCAAACGAAGAATATCTTTATATTCCTGTTTCATTTTATAATGCTTAATACTAAGAGGAATTTTATCCATATGATCCATAAATTTAGTACTTTTACTAAAATACGGACTACTTTCATTTCTAATAACCTCTTTTATTTTATCTTCATAATAATAAACCGCACTTTGTGCATGGAAATTCTTAGACGGTTCACTTTCTATAGTCCATATTTCTTCTAAATCTAAAAGGGGTAAAATAATTGTTCTTTTATTAAAGTACCTTTGGACAAATTCTAAAAAATGAATGGGTGGAGCTACCAAAAATAATGCACTTACATCACTTGTCGAAACAAGCATTGAATTTAAAACACTTTCTTGGTTAGGATTTTTAAAATCAAAGAGCTCCTCCATTTTTTCTTTAGTTACAAATAAATAGCAATTGAAATCTATTTCAAAAGAGAATTTAATAAAATCCATCAATTCTTCGATAAATTCTTTTTGTAATAATTCTTCATTTAAAACTATACTTGATACATGCCTGAAGTTAATAGTTAAAGAGGTAGAGTATTGAAGATTTTGAAAAAGCTCAGGTATAGTTCTTCCACTTGTTTTAGCAAATTCTCCTTGTCCTTTATTTTTTGTATTTTCTGTTTTACCAATATCACTACTTAAAGGAAGATAAAAATAACCCGAAAGCTGATCTTCCTTTTTTTCAATTCCTACACTTGCAATAAATAGCATTTTGGAAATATCGTAGCTTTGACATCCAACACAAATCAATAAAATCCATAAGCTTCCAATGAGGATAAGCAACTTTTTTTTCATTGTAATTTTCTCCTTATCTTATTATTTATTTTTAACGGTTTATCTCTTTCATCTAATTTTAGATTAGATGAAGCTAAAAAGAATTTATGAATCCCTTTTAAATTAAACGGTAAAAAAGGATAAAAATAACGAACTCCTAAGGTCTTTTGATTGTATAAATAACAAGCTAAAAAGATACTTGCGATTACAATACCAAATAATCCATAAAATAAGGAAGATATTAAAATTAGTACCCTAGCTAGACTTATAGAAATAATATTTGTAACATTAGAGCTTACAACAAAGGATAATAGGAAGCATATTGCAGTTGCTGTCATAATAAATACTCCAGCGATTCCTGAAGAAATTAAATTTTGACCAACAATTAAACCACCTATCAAAACGATTGTAGAGGATACCGTAACTTTATTTTGTCGAAAACCAATTAAATAATATAGTTCAAACATCCCTAAAACTATAAGTATTTCTAGAAATATAGGTAAATATATTCCTGTTTGGGATATTTTTAATGTAGATAAAACCGTTAAGGATAGGCTATCCATTTGTATTCCAGAAAAAGCGACCAAGAGACCACAAAAGAATATGGATAATACAGCGGATAAAATAATAAACCAACGCTCAAAAAAGGAAAATAGAGGCATGTTCAAGGCATCAATCTTAAGTCTTGAGGTGTAAGCTAAGGTTGTGGGTAAGCAAATCACAATACAAATTCGATCAATGACTAAAACAAATTCACCATTATATAATCTTCTACATGCAGTATCTGGAGTTCCTACATAATGAAAGGTAGGAAATAAATGCTTATTTTGAAAATATGACATAACATCTTCTATACAAATTATTGCATCTATATCAATTTTCTCTAATTCCTGAATGATATGCTTTTTCATTTCCTCGTTGTGTATGTCCTCAATAGATAATAAGGATAAAATTGTTTTACTTCTTCTACCTACATTAATTGTATCAATCTTTAACTTATCGTCCTTTACCCTTGTTCGTATTAAGGCTATATTTTCTTTAAAATTTTCAACAAATCCATCTCTAGAGCCAAAGACATTGTCTGGCTCAGCAATAGAATCTCCCGTGGGTCGAGATGGTGCTTTTGAAAGATCTATAACATAAAACTGCTTATTTCTTTCACAAATTAATAAACCACAAAAAATGAATTGAATGATTGCATTTTCATCTGCTTCTAATTTTTTACATATACCTGGCAATATTTCATCTATGTCACTATCTAAATCCTCAACTAATCTAGGATAGAAATCCTTCATAAATTCTAAAATATTACATAAATGTTCTTGATAATAAATTGAACAATTAGCTTTTGTTTTTTTAAAAATTACATCTGCATTATTCTTCAGTTTTTCTAGCATGGTAACACTCCTTTACATACCAAAATACAATAATTGCACTTAGCATTAGCAAGCAAGCAATTACTTTAAAATATAAATCTTTCATAGGAATAAAGATATAGCAAACACACCCCATAGCAAATAAGGTTACTGCTAATATCCCTGTCATCAGCTTATGATTCATTGAGATATTATTGCGTATAATACTGAGATTAAAGCCATACTTAAATATACAGCATATCATAATATAAAAAATATAAGCAAAATCAAAATTTCCTAAATATCTCGTTATAGGTTCAATGGATAGACTTATAAAGCCTACCCAATTTATCCCCTTAAGATAGGTGTCTCCTACATTACCAATAAATATAAAATATTCGATTCCAAAAAATATGATTGATGTTAAAATAGCCATTATGAAATTTGTTTTTGAAAAAGAGACATCCTTTTTATATAAAATAAAGGTTAAATTATCTCCAAAAAACATGAGAGCAAAAAAAGGTAATGCCCAAAAGCTTGTTTCCTTTAATGGCAAAAAAACCTTAGCATCTAAATTTGGTTGAAAAAAAAGTGTCAATCCTAGAATTGCATATCCTAATATTATAAATAAAGTAGAAACTTCTATTACATCCTTAGGCTTATAATAAGATAAAAGAACTGAGGCCATAAGCATTAAACCCATCATGATATAAAAGTTTCCTGTAGGTATAAAAATTTTAGATAACAAGTATACACAAAAACTAAGACCAAAAATTGTTTCTAAAATCTTTATTGCAAAGTAAAAATACTTAAAATAAGATTTTTTAAAGGCATCTTCATAAGCATAGTGTAATAATTTTTTTGGTAAAAAAACAAAAATTAATAGCATTGCGATTCCTATAATTACGGTATAATATAAACCCATACTACCATATTCGTTATAGAAATATTGAAACATAACAATTCTTAGCCAAAGATAATTAAATATTGTTACAAATAAAAAAAAACTTACTCTAGATAATTTGGTCATAAGATCACCACTTATAGTATGTCTAGAATAAGTCTTTTTTATTTATTAAAATGTCGTTTTAAAACTCTTTTTGAAACTATCATTTCAATTTGTTCAGGAATAACAGTCACTTCAATTCTACTTAATTTGGGAAGGCTTTCTCCATCTGTATTATAAGGAATTGCTCTCTTAGAGGTAATTACCATATTGCTAGCTTCAAAGTGTTCTATATTATGCTTATATCTTTCCCCCAATAGCATAAATAAAGCAAAATCAATAGCATTAATCAACCGATTCGTTTTACGAATCAAGGTAACATATAGCTTGCCTTCATTTAAATAGATTCTTTTCTTTCTATGTAGCTTTATAGAGGCTAAATAGCGTGAATTTGTTGCTAAAAATAAGAAGAATTTTCCTGTAATTGTCCTGTTTTCTGTTTGAATTTCTATATGAATTGATCTGTCTTTGCTAAAGGATTTAACAGTTTCAAAATAATATGCAAACTTTCCAAAGCGTTTTTTCACTTTATAGCTCGCTGCATAACTAACATCTGTTAAATTACCTGCAGCTAATCCATAGATGAAATACTGACCATTGATACGATTCACATCTAATAAGGTTTTATTCTCCATCAAAATTATACGCAATGTTTTCTTCAAGTTTTTCTTTAACCCTAACGTCTTGCCAGTATCATTACACGTTCCTGTAGGGACATAGGCTAAAGTTGGTCGATTTTTAATCATCATCAATCCATTAATCACTTCATTTATAGAACCATCTCCACCTGAAGCAACTACTAAATCATAATCACCTGCATTTTGTACTACATAATCTCTAATTGAATTCGGCCCTACAGAGGCAAAGGTTTCCACAATTTCATATTTACTTTTCAACTTTTGGCAAATATAATCTATGTGCTTTACAATCTTACTTTTGCCACTATAAACATTGTAAACAACTAAAGCTCGCATAGCAATCACCTATTTTGTTTCTTGATTTATAAATGCATCAACTTTTCTTATCTTCTGTTTGGTTCCTACTAATACCATAATGTCTGACGGCATAAGTGAATCTGTTCCCCGAGGAATATAAAATTTATCCTCATGGATAATTCCAACTATATTAACATCAAATTTGTTACGCAAATTCAATTCAATCAAAGTTTGGGCACGAAATTTAGGGCCAACCTGTATTTGTACGATAGCAAAATCACTATCAATAGAATAATAATCCAAAATAGCATCACTTGCAATTTGGTTGGCAAGAGAAATTGCTGAAGACTCTTCTGGAACGATTACCTCAGTTGCTCCTAAACGTTCAAAAATTTCATGATAACCCAAAGAATCACTTCTTACTGTGATATTTTTAACACCTAGGGTTTTTAAATTCATTGTTGTTAAAATAGATGCTTCCAAATCATTACCAATTGCTACTACTGCATGATCAATTGATGCAACACCAAGTTCTTTAAGAGTGGCAATTTTAGTTGAATCTGCTATTACGCAATGTTCAATATCTCTAGCCAAATCCGTAACACATTCCTCAGAAATATCCATACCTAATATATCACAATTCATATTTGAAAGCGCCCTAGCCACAGATGACCCAAAGCGACCTAATCCTATGACAATAAAACTCTTCTTCATCCTACAATAATCCTTTCTTCCACATACTGAATCTTTTCCTTTGATTCTGTCATCCAGTTATGATTTACTACTCCAATAATTGTTAAAGGTCCTAGCCTTCCAAAAAACATCATAAAACAAAGTACAGCCTTGCTAAAGCTATTTAAAATAGGTGTTATTCCCATGGATAGTCCTGTAGTAGAAAATCCGGAAACAACCTCATATAATATTTTATCTAGCCCAAGCTTAGGCTGACTAAATCCGATTAGCATTGTTCCTAATATCATAATAATAACCGTTATACCAAATAATACAAAAGCTTTAAAAATAGAGTTATCTGAAATTCTTCTATGAAAAATTCTCGGCTTTTTCCCCTGAGCATAGTAGAAAAAAGTCAGCATTATAACAAATATAGTTGTTGTCTTTACACCACCACCTGTCGAGCATGGGGATGCACCAATAAACATTAAAACAATACACATAATATAAGCACTTGGCGGAATATGTTCTAATGGAATACTTGTAAAACCCGCCGTTCTACAGGTAACAGAGGTAAACAAAGCTTGTAACCAACTAATTTCATCATACATTGAAAACTTAAATATTAGCATTCCTATAAGTATTAAAACAAAGGTCATTACTAATACTATTTTACTATGAATAGATAGCTTTTTCAAGCTATGCTTACTTACCAGTTCATTAATAACAATAAAGCCTAATCCTCCACTTATTATTAAACCCATCGTAGATATGTTTAATAATATATTATCCTTAAACGGAATCATGCTTTGATTCCCAAAAATGTCAAATCCAGCATTATTGAAAGAGGCTATAGAATGAAATATAGCAACTCCAAAGGTCTTTAAAAAATTATAATCATAATAGGCAAATAAAGCGATAAAATTTAATACTACTCCAATCATTTGGATGACAAAGGAGATTAGAATAATTCTCTTTACAAGATGTACAATCCCAGCTAAGGAGTTTTGATTTAAAGCCTCTCTTAACAAATAACGGTTACCTATTCCTATTTTTCCTCCCAAAATAGCAAAAAAGCAAACTGCAATAGTTAAAAAGGATAGCCCCCCAATTTCCATTAATACTGCCATAATTATTTTCCCAAAAAGACTAAATTTAACGGCAGGGGTAATAACAGATAATCCTGTAACACATACACTTGATGTTGCCATAAATAATGCATCTATAAAACTTAAATGCTTTCCATCTGTCACAGCCCAAGGAAGCATAAAACATATTGTGCCAAGCAAAATTACCGATAAAAATGTTAAGATGATAAATACATAAGGATGTACTTTTATTTTTCTTTTCTTTATCATATAATCCCTCACTTGTCTTATTATACTATATTTTGGTAATTTTAACAATAAAAACAACAGTTAAGATAAAAAAACAGCCGTTTAACGGCTATTTTAATAATTCCTCTGGTAGCGCCTTTGACATAGCAATCGCTAATGCTCCATCTCCTATATGGCAGGAAACAGATAAGGATAAAGGATTACATACAACATTTTCTACTTTAAATTCCTTTTTAACAAGCTCCACAAACTCTAATGCAACACTATTATCTGTACCAGTATAAGCTACAGATAAATGAACATTATCTGTTCTTCCATCTATATCCTTTAAAAATCCTTCTATACTATTTTTAGCTGCTTCAATCATTATACGCTTAGCATTTTCTAATGTTCGATTCATCATACGATACTTATCTAATTTTTCTCCAAAAATACGTAAGACCGGTTTAATTTTTAGTAGTCCACCTACTGCAGCAGCTGCAGGAGTAATTCGACCACCTTTTCTTAAATACTTTAAAGTATCTACCATGATATAAATATCTGAATGCATTTTAACCTTCATTAGGATGTCATGTATTTCCTGTCCATTATACCCCTTATTAGCAAGCTCTATTGCGTCTAAAACAGATTGTTTTTGCGTAACAGAAATTCTTTGATTATCTACTACGAAAACCTTACCCTTATAATCTACTTCTGCAACACGTAATGCGCTTGCACAGGATTCTGATAATCCACTTGACATAGGAATATAAACTATTTGATCAAATTCCTTTAATAAATCATCCCAAAGAGACATTACTAAACCTATTGATGGTTGAGAAGTGGAGACTGATACATCTTGTAAAAGCTTATTATAAAAACTTTCTTGTGATAAGTTTATGTCCTCAAAATACTCCTCGCCTTCTATAGTAAAAGGCATAGGAACTATATGAATTCCAAGTTCTTTTGCTTCAGCTTGGGTAATACCACTATTACTATCAGATACAATTGCAACCTTCATAATTTATCCCTCTTTATTTTATATATAGCTTAAATATATGTTTAATTTAAACTACATTCTTTTTAATTCTATGTTACAAGTTATATCAAATTCTTACATAAATGTCAATGTTGTTTTACTTTCTTTCCATGATTTTATAGGAAATATAAGCATTTTAAGACGGAAAATTTCAAAAAAAAAAGAGAAAAATCATTTTTTCTCTTTAGGCTTTAAACTTTTACACGTGGCCAAAATTATTTGATACATGTATTCTTTATTTTCTATTTCCTCAATCATATACATAGGCTTTGCCCCAGTATAAGGAATTTCCAATGACATATCAAAGCATTGATTAGAAGGAACATTCTTGACAAGTACCCTCTCATCATAAATCCCTCCAAATAATATATCTTTATAGTAAAGGAGATATTCACCCATCATAGGTCTACACGTAATATTACCTAAATCACTTAACTGTTCAACAACATAATCCCTGAATTCTTTTGATGTCGCCATAAATATTCTCCTATCATTTAACTTAATTATAACATAGGAAATATACTGCATCAAGTTAATCTTTTTTTATTTATATTTCTAGCAAAAAATCAAGAACTTTTAAGAAACTAAGCTTTTCTAATAGAAAGCTTGTAATGCGGCAATATCAATTTTATCTTGACTATAAAAATGTAAAAATCTTCCTAAACTTACTTGAATATACCCAAGGACTTAAGTATTCTTGCCATATATGAAATCAGCAAAAAGTATAGTATTATTTTTTATATGATATTAATCCTTTCAAATGGTCTCTTAAATTCTTATCTACAGCATAAATATATGTTCCGTAAACTCCTCTAGTTAGAAGAACTAAATATGCATTAATAATATTACTTATTGTTTTATCTTCATTCAATGACTTTGAATATATGTCGGTGAATTTTTCAGGGTGATACTCTACTTGTTTAGAATACGGATTATAGCTTATATCCTCTCCTAAAATAACACCAGCGAAATTCAAATCATGTCCTTGTGAAGTATAGATACATCCAATTTTTTCAATATTCTTATCATTTGTAATAAAATCACTAGCATTAAAATCTTCATTCCAACAATAATAGAATCCATCAATTTCAAAATCATAATCTTGTTTATATTGAGTAGTTTTCTTATCTCTTGCTTTCTTACGCCAATAGAAAGATAAACCCGCAAGCATTCGACATAAACCTTTAAATTCTTTATTTTTTTCTTTAATCGCTTTATGCATTTCATGACACTCATCAAACACCTTTATATCATAACCATCTTGAACATAATATTCTTTGGGAGTTTTAGTAAAAATAGAATGAACAAAATCAATATAATCATTCCCACCTTTTACTCTTAATTGAGAAGACAAGAAAAAATTGAATACATTTTCACTATTAGAAATCTTTTTAAAATCTTCTTTTAAAACATCTGATTCTTTAACACTTTGACTCTTATCATAAAAAAGGATAAGCATTTTCTTTGCTTTTATTTTAAGCCAATCAAGTTCTGTTGAATTAAGAGGCAAATTAAGATTTCTATTAACATTATCATGTGTTCCATAATTTGTTAGTTTATTTCTTCTTTTTAATCTATGAGCTTCATCAACAATTAATACATCATAATTACCTCTTGTAGCTTCCGAAGGAGAAATAATAGCAATATGCTTTAATTCCTTAATAGAATTAAAAACCTTTTTAACAGTATATTTAAAACTCGGCACAGCAATAACAAAGCCTATTTTACAATTTCCATAGGTCTTAATAGTTTTAATTAAATCCGATCTATTAAAAAATGATTCATCATCAAAATAATCATCGGAATCTGAAATATCATAATTATTAACTAAAATATTTGCAATCACATTAATAAAATAAATTGCAATTAACGATTTACCAGTACCAGCTCCACCATTAATAATAACATCCATTCTAGACTGACCTTGCAAAGCCTTAGAATATAATTGCAACAATTCTTCAACAATTTTATATTGATTATTTGTAAGTTTTTTATATGGTGAAAATTTAAAAATTTCTGTATTCTCTACTTCAAACAAACTATGGTTTACTAGATTTAATGTTTTAAGTTTATTCCATATTTCTGCAAAAACATTTTGATATTCACTTCTTTGATAGTAATTATGAAGTTTTGATTGTCCACCATTTGCATTTTGAAGAACATACTTTCTATCTGCATGCATATGTGTAATAAGCATATTCTCAATATCAAGAATTGCTGATTTATTAAATGAAGCGCTTTGCACTAAATTAATCCTAGATAGATTTTTTCTTGAAGTATTTTTATTAGCATAATGCTGATTCATTCTATCATAAGCACTTTGTGTTTCGCCAACATATGCTTCTTTATCTCCATTCAAAATATAGACAACTGGCCAATCTTCTCCATGCTGACTGCTATTCTTTATTTGTAAAATGCCATCTTTATCAAATTTATATTGTTCAATTTTGCTATTAAATGGTGTTGACATAAGGATACCTCCAATGATATATAGAATTAATCTGCTAATATTCTCTTCTTAAACTCAAATCACTTCCTGCCAACAATAGTTTAAAATTACTTTTTTATTATAAATTTTTCATTCAATTTCAAATAAATTTCTTAATATATATTTTAGCATTTAATTGTTAAATAGTCCATTTATTTTTAAAGTTATCCTATTGAAACCTTATATTTTTATAAAATTAACAACTTCATATAATTTTTCACTTATATTATCATAGCAATGAGAGATTTTATAACAATTTAGTTGATTATAAGAACTTAAATTTTTAAAAAATTTAAAAAGGTTTGATACAATAAAAATAATGTATCAAACCTGTGTTTTTTAAACTGGTGACCTATGCGGGGTTCGAACCCACAAATGTTGCCTTGAGAGGGCAATGTGTTAACCGTTTCACCAATAGGCCATTATATGTAACAAAAAGTTACATATATAACTATATCATATTTTAAATTTTTTTCAAGTTTTTTTTAAAATAAATATTAAAAATGCTTTAATATAGTTTCTATTCTATTTTTTACTTCCTTTTCACCTAGGATTTGAATTACATAATATAAATTTGGAGAATTCTTTCTGCCTGATAATGCAATACGTAAAAATTCTGATACATCTCCAACATGTCCTTTATAATCCTCTTTATTTTTCTTCCATAGTTTTACATTATCTGCAAAGCCATGTCTAACTGCAAGCTCTTTTATAGATGCAAACCATGCTTCTTCATCTAAGGATAAGTCTAAGGTATCATGGTAATCTTGTAGTACAGAACGAATATCCTCTTTAGAAATTAACGGATTCCAGTCTAAATTATTTTTATCTATTGCATCATAAACATCTCTATAAAAGAAGGATATGATTGGATATATGTCAGAATATTTTTCATAATCCTTTCTAGGCTTTTCCTTTTCTCTTTCTATATTCAAAATGGAAATAAATAAATCTTCATTTTCTATAATATGATCATAAAAGTTTTTATCATAAAGCTTAGCCCATGCTTTAACCTCTAGGGCTAAATCCTTAGCCTTTTTATAAGCCATTCTTTCTTTAGAAATATTTGCAACCTTTGCAATATCAAATAAAGCTCCCTCAACAGCCATTTTTTCAAAGGATAAAGGAAATTCTTTATAATCTTTTTCTAAATTTAAATCTCTCCATGCCTCATAATTTGAATTAGCTATAGTAAGTAAATATTCAATAAAGCCATATTTAGGATATCCTTGCTCTAAGAAATAGCTTACTGCAGCTTCCTCATCCTTACGCTTTGAAAGCTTTCTTCGCGTACCATTTTCATCTACCTTCATGACATTAGGTATATGAGCATATTTTGGACGTTCAAAGCCAATAGTATCAAAAAGCTCAATATGGATAGGCAAACTAGGAAGCCATTCTTCGCCACGAGTCACATGCGTAGTACGCATAAAATGATCATCAACCAAATGTGCAAAATGATAGGTAGGTAACCCATCAGATTTACAAATAACAATATCTTGATCATTTTCAGTCAACTCTATATCACCCTTGATTTCATCATGAAAAGCAACCTTATTCTCATGATTTCCCATAGATTTAAATCTAATAATATAAGGAACTCCAGCCTTTATTTTTTCAATTGCTGCGTCCACTGGATAATCTCTATATTTGGCATATTTTCCATAATATCCTGGGATTTCTTTACGAGCCTCCTGCTCCTTTCTTAATTCCTGCAATTCTTCTGCGCTACAAAAACAAGGGTAGGCTCTTCCCATTTCTATTAAATGCTTTATACATGTATTATAAATTTCAGAACGTTCAGATTGCTTATATGGTCCATAGTTTCCTATTTGCTTTGTTTCTGAAAAATAACCCTCGTCTGGAATAATATCAAATTCCTTTAGCTGTTCTACAAGAGCTGAACCAGAGCCCTCTATCTCTCTTTTGGTATCAGTATCCTCTAAACGAATATAAAATATACCCTTACTTTGTTGAGCAAAATAATATCCTACTAAAGAAGCAAATAAACTCCCTGTATGTAAAAATCCTGTAGGAGATGGAGCAAATCTTATAACTTTAGCTCCCTCTGGTAAATTTCTTTTAGGAAATCTTTTCTCTAAATCCTCTAATGTCCAATGAATATTTGGATAAATTAAATTGGCCAAATCCTTTAATGTAGCCATTATAAAACCTCATTTCTATTTACGATATAATTATAGCAAAATTTTACATTTTTACAAGGTAAAGTAAAAAAAAGCCCTATAATGATAGAGCTTAGATAGAATATATATATTGAATCAATTCTATATGAATTATAATATTTTCATTATTTCTAGTTAAATCCAAAATAATATTATCTCCTAACTCACAGGATGCACTATATATAAATTTATAAACATCCTCTACTTTCATACTTTGAGCGTTTATATTGGATAGAGTTAGGTTATCTTTAGAAATATCCTTATAAGCTATGGTAATTGCATTCAGCTTGTCATTCTTCTGTAATAATCCAAAGTCAGAAGATGTTTCATTCGTAGCAATATCTGCTATACCTATTGCTGATCTGATGAACATACCATCATAGCCTAATATAAAGCCCAAATGCCATCTACCATCAACATATCCTGTTTGCCAACAATTGTCCTCCATATTATATTTAGCACTTTTCAATATACTATCTATTATTTTTATTACTTGATTTGCAGGTATGGCAAAGCCTAACCCTTCAATTCCAGAGGAAGAATATTTCGCATTAACTATTCCAATCAATGCGCCTGCTGCATTAAATAATCCACCACCAGAATTACCAGAATTGATTGCTACATCCGTTTGTATTAGCTCCATTGTATGATAATCATCCACTTGCACTTCTCTATTAGGATAAGATATTACGCCTGTAGAAACACTTCCTGGTAAGGTCCCTAAAGGATTTCCTATACAAATCACACTTGCACCTAAACGCAAATAAGATGTATCCTCAAACCATGATGCATAGGTTAATTCAGTTTTTTCAATTGAAAGCACTGCAATATCACTTTGAGCATCTCCTCCTACTAGCTTTGCTTCATAGCTATCCTCATTTGATAAAAGCACTTTAAAGGTTTGACAATTTTCAATAACGTGATGACAAGTAGCAATATAGCTAAATCTTTCATCATAGCCAAATAATACACCACTTCCACTTCCATAAAGCTGTTGATTCATATAGGCATCAATGGAAACTACACTATCATAAATAGCTTCTATTGTATCCTCTACTTCTTTAGTTTCAAGTGTTGTACTTGTGTATGTTACATTTAGGGACAAAAATCCCTCCTCAAAGATGGTATTCTCCTCCTGTTTTGATTCAGAGGATGAAGAAGGATTATTAGAACCCTCTGCCTTTTCACTTGAACATGAAACCATCCCCAATGAAGCTAAAAAGACAAATAATAATAAAATATACTTCTTAAATCTCATATAAACTTTCTCCTTGTTGATACCCTATTATAACATTAAATTATGGGTAAATTTTGGGAATTTCTACTCAAATTTCCTGAAAATACATTCTTATGTTATAAAAATGATAAATGAAATTCTACATTAGATATCGCAAAAAACATATAAAAAAGGCTGTAAAAACCTAATTATAACCAGGTTTTCTTCAGCCCTCCTATTTTATTACTTAAAATATCTTTTTAATAAACCTTCGAATGCTTTACCATGACGAGCTTCATCTCTACCCATTTCATGTACTGTATCATGAATAGCATCAAGATTTAACTTTTTAGCTCTTAAAGCTAAATCCATCTTTCCTGCTGTAGCACCATTTTCTGCTGCAACTCTTAATTCAAGATTCTTTTTAGTAGATGGAGTTACAACCTCTCCTAATAATTCTGCAAATTTAGCAGCATGCTCTGCTTCTTCCCAAGCAGCTTTTTCATAATACATACCTACTTCAGGATATCCTTCTCTATGAGCAACTCTTGCCATAGCTAGGTACATACCTACTTCTGTGCACTCTCCTTCAAAGTTCATTCTTAAATCCTTAAGAATATCCTCAGGAGCATCCTTTGCAACACCTACTACATGCTCACAAGCCCAAGTCATTTCTTCCTTCATTTCTTCGAATTTAGCTTTTGGGGCTTTACATACTGGACATTGTTCTGGTGCCTCAGGACCTTCATGAACATATCCACAAACTTTACATACGTACTTCATTTTTTAATTTCTCCTTTCAATTTACAGTTGTGACATATTCCGTAAAATGTTATATCACATTGTTTAAGTTGATGCATACTAAACTTTGATGCTTCATCAATTAATTCATCCTTACCAACTTCAATATCCCAAATATTTTTACACTGTTCACAAACGAAATGACCATGATCTTTCTTAATTGTTTCTAAAACATCTTGGTTTTTCAATTTCACTTTTTTAATTTTGTTTTCTTCGATTAGTGTTTGAATATTTCGATAAATGGTAGCTAAAGATATCTGTTGATGATGCATTCTAATGTTATCTATTATTTCCTCCACACTAGCATGCCCTAAACTATCTAAAGTTTCGTATACTATCTTCTTTTGAGTTGTCATTCTTCTTAGCATAATCTTTTCCTTATTAAGAATCATTCTCAATAACATTATAACATATTTCCAAATTTTGTCAACTAATTAGTTCTAAAATATCATTTTTTGACAATGTAAATTTTTCTTCTTTTAATATTTCATCTGCTAAAGTACTTTTTAAATGCTGTAAAAGCATTACTTTCTCTTCAATAGAATCCATACAAACTAATTTTAAAACATGTACCTTTCTAGTTTGACCGATACGGTGAGCACGATCTGTTGCTTGATGCTCTGCAGAAACATTCCACCAAGGATCTAGATGAATAACCATATCTGCTCCAGTTAGATTTAACCCTGTACCCCCTGCTTTAAGAGAAATCAAAAAAACCTTTATATTCAAATTTTTATTAAATTCTTCAACTAAATCAATTCGTTTTTGAGCTGAGGTTTTTCCATCTATACAAAAATGAGGGATATTTTCCATAGTTAACATAGAAGATACTATAGGAAAAACACTTGCAAATTGAGAAAATATTAGAATTCGATGATTTGAAGCAATAGCTCTTGTAATTAATTCTAAAGCTAGGTTTAGCTTAGCACTAGGAAGATCATCATCAAAAATCAACTTAGGAGATAGACAGATTTGTCTTAATCTAGTAATTAAAGCTAAAATTTGATTCCCACCTGCACTTAAATCATTCTTGATTTTTTCAATATAGGTTTGATATATTTCTTCTTGAGGCCCATCCATTTTACAATAATATATTTCTTCCATTTTTTCAGGAAGCTCTTTTAAAACATCTTTTTTTGTTCTTCTTAGGATAAAAGGCTGAACTCTCTTTTTAAGCAATGCCAGAGTCTCTTCATCATCCTCCATAATCAAAGTCTCGTAACGGGTTTTAAAATGATGATAATTAGATAAATAGCCTGGCATTAAAAAATCAAAAATACTCCATAAGTCAGCAAGCCCATTTTCTATAGGTGTTCCAGTTAATGCAAAATGTAAAGCTGCAGGGATTTGCTTTATCGCCACAGATTTTAAAGTATTTTGATTTTTTATATATTGTGCCTCATCTGCAATTATAGAGCGAAACCGTACAGAGTATAGCTCTATATCTCGTCTTAAGGAATCATATGAGGTAATATAAATGGCTTTCATATTAGGAGCAATATTTTTAATTATTGCCTCTCTTTCTAAAGCATTACCTATTATCAATTGAACAGGAGCTCTTAAATTCCATTTTTTAGATTCATTCTGCCAATTATAAACCAAACTCATTGGACAAACAATTAAAGATGGCTCTTCTATTTCATCTTTAGACAGAAAGGATAAAATCTCTAAGGTTTTTCCTAACCCCATATCATCCGCTAAAATTCCACCAAATCCAAACTTAGCTAGAACGGAAAGCCATTGAAAGGCTTCTACCTGATAGGGTCTTAAATATTGCTGAAATTCAGTTGTAGGTAAGATAGAGCTTTTTTTATAATTTCTTATCTCTTGAATCATTGTAAATAACTTTTCATCAATATGAACATTTTCTTCTCTACCATGAATTAATTTTAAAATGTAATTTAATGGTTTAGAAATCGTAGTTTTTAATTTTTTTTCCGTTATATTGAAGTCCTCTAGAAAGTTATTTAACTCTTTAGCATCCTCTTCATTGACCTCTAATATTACATCATTCTTTAATTTAATATAGCGCATCTTGTTATGATAAGCCTGAAGCATTGCCTCTATTTCCTCTATAGTTAAAAGCTTATCGTCAAATTTAAAATCTAGTAAGCCAATATTATAGGTCACATTAACATTAATTCTACTAGATTTTTTTAACCTAATTCTTTTTATTGAACTATCAAAAAAAATATCACCATAGTTTTTAATCCCTGATAAATCTGAAGTTAAAAAAGCATACTGTTGCTCTATGGAAGTCAAAAAATAGGCTTGATTATTCTTTTTTTCAAAGCCAAAGGATTCAATTGCCATGCTATAGCTTTCTAAAATTTGATTAACATATGGAGTATCTATATATTTTTCTTCAACCTCTACCTTATTTTTATTTATTATTTTTCCATCCTTATAGCTAAAATAAGAGTGAATCACGACATCAGGAAGATGATACTTTCTATAAAAGGAATCCTCAATTGAAATTTCTTTTTTAATAAGAGGAAACAAATTTGATATAAAGTCTACTTCATTAGCCTCAATGGATATCCCTTGATTTTGACAACGAAATAAAGCATTTATAATAATAGCTTCATTTCGTTTTTTAAAATGATAGGCATAAATATTGGTTTCACCAATAAAATAGGCATAGTTAACACTACATAAGAGTCGCTCTGTTTGATAGGGTCTAATCATTTGTAAATATTGATCATTTAAAACTAAGCTTAGACTATCTAATTCCTTTATATTATAAAAATTCAGTTTAATAATATCTGTAGCAAAATAAATTCCATTGTTGTGATAAATTTCCAAAATATTAAAGAAATGGCTTTTTTTTATTTGAATACTCTTTAATGCATCATCGCGCCTTATACTTAATAAATAGCTATAGAATTCCTTTGATACATCATCTAAAACCTCATAGGAATGTACAAAAGATAATTTTTGACCATAGGAAAAGTACTTTTTATTTTCCATTAAATCCAAAAATTCATTAATACTTTTTATCACATACTCCTTATCATAGGATATACGAAGAGAAAGCATAAATACCTCTCCCTGATATATAATTTCTGGAGTCAAATGAATTTTTTTAAAATAAAAAGCATTAGATCTTAAATCTGAAGCCAAATCATTTAGAATCACATCTTGTTCTAATGCTAATTTTGTTCTTTTATACGCTTCAATTTGTGCTTCATATTTCTCGGGACACAAAATTTTTAAGGAAAGGGCATAAAGAATTGCTGTATGTACACATTTCTTTTTACGATAGTGTTCTAAGCATCCACAACTTGTTTCAATTAATTCAAAAAAAGAATCTAGTTTTATATAGGAGGAAAGGGCTCCAGTAACATTACATAGATCTTTTTTTGGTTCAACTACGTATCCCTCATCTTCCTTTTTAATAAGAATAAATTCATATAACTTCTCATCATCCGTAAGAAGCATAGTATCTAAAATAGGCAAATGCTTATAAGCAAGTAAAAGTTCACTTAAATGCATTATCTTTCCTCCAAATATATTTCTTTCAATATACGCTGCTCTTCCTTAGTAAAATGCAGGCCTTGATAAATATAATTGTCTAAATTGCCATAATGAAGATTTATTTCATTAAATAATGCATCAATGTATTCTCTACAAACTCCAAACACTACTTCTAACACATTTGAATACTCTTGACCATACAATTTGATAAATTCTTGTATAGAATTTTGATAAAAAAGATTTGTACTTAAATAATCTTCTATAATATCTTCCATTTTAAAATCTAAAAGATAGAGAACTAAAATTGTCGCAAACCCTGCACGATCCTTACCAGCACTACAATGCCAAAGGGTTGCTCCACCAATATCCTCTAAAAGAATTTTTAAAAATCGTTCATAGGCAGCATTAGAAAAATCCTCTGTAACAATTTCACGATATACCTTGGTCATAAAATCCATAGAGCTAGAGACACCACTAGCGTATATCGCTTCTATAAAATCTTTAAAGTCATCCTCGTCATTACCCTTTTTCGTAACCCCTACTCGATTCGCAGGTAAAATAGGATTCAAATATAGCTTTACACCCTCTATTTTCACATCAGGACTATTCTTCGTCTCTGTTTCACAACGCAAATCAATAACTCTTTTTAAATGAAAAGTATTTTTTAAAACATCTTTATCCTGATCACTCAGTTTATTTAAGGCATCACTACGGATAAGATAGTGCTTTTTGATAGATAAGCCGTCCTTATTTATTAAATCGGATAAGGATCTCGTGTTTTTCGTATTATTCAACTTGATAAACATTTTCATCACCAAAGAATATTTTATCATATTTTTAATTTTTTTTGTATATAATTTAATGGTGATTTTAAAAAATGAACGAAATAGCAAGAAATTATAACGATGATTTAACAAAAAGATCATTCAATAACCAACAACAGTCTCATATGACACAACAAGTAAAAAAGAAAAATAAATGTTCAAAGAATAATAAAAAGAACAATTCTAAGTAATACTTTTCATTTATGGCAAAAAAGAGTATAATACCTATAGGTGGTGGTTATTATGCCTTTATTAGAATCTGGAGAAAATTATTTAGAAGCTATATTGATACTTTCTAATAAACAATCAGAAATACATGCGATTGATATAGTAAATTTTTTAAATTTTTCAAAGCCATCTGTATCTATAATGCTTAAAAAATTAAAAGATTCAGGTTATATAAGCATAGATAAAAATAGTCATATCCAGCTCACTATTCAAGGTAAAAATGTGGCAGAAAAAATATATGAGCGTCATACCTACTTGACAGATTTTTTAATTAAAATAGGAGTGGATTCTTCTACTGCTGAGGAGGATGCTTGTAAAATTGAACATGATTTATCTGATAAATCATTCCAAGCAATAAAACAATTAATAGATAAATTATAAAAATTGCAAATGATTATTTTGCAATTTTTATTTTTATATGATTATGATCAAGTGTAAAAAATAAAATGTTTATAAATTTATCTTCTTTTCAATAATTACAAAAAAACAAGCCATTTGAAACATTATTTATGCTATTTAAATTTTAAATATTATAGTAAATACAATCTTAATCCTATGAAAATAAATGGTTTTAGCATAATTTATCTCCGCTTATTAACTTAGACTTGTTAGTTTTTCTGTCTATTATCAATGTATGTATATATATTTTACGATTCTCTTAATTTAAAATTTCTTTTTGAGATTTCATAAGTTTAACAGAAATCTTAGTTTCTTCAAATTAATCGCTTGTTCATAAGAATCCCAAGACTCTTTTTTTTGATATAAAAATTACTCAAAAATTTTAAAAACTAAATAATTTGATGTAGCTTTTAATTTATCTGTTATCCACTTTCTCGGGATTCATGTCATGCCAAAAAAGACGTTCTTCAGCCATTCGTTCAAATTTAGTACCTTTCTTACCAAAATTGCAATAGGGGTCAATTGAAATGCCACCTCGTGGAGTAAACTTCCCCCACACCTCAATGTATCTAGGATTCATCAGTTTAATTAAATCCTTCATAATAATATTAACGCAATCCTCATGAAAATCACCATGATTACGAAAACTAAATAAATATAATTTCAAAGATTTTGATTCTACCATCTTTACATCTGGAATATATGAAATGTAAATAGTTGCAAAATCAGGTTGTCCAGTAATTGGACATAAAGATGTAAATTCAGGGCAATTAAATTTCACAAAATAATCATTGTCCTGATGCTTATTAATAAAGGTCTCTAAAACCTCTGGAGCATAATTCATGCTGTATTTTGTTTTTGCTCCTAATATTGTCAAATTATCATTAGTACGATCCATAATTACTCCTCATATTCTATTGGGTCTTCTATCCCATTTTCTATAAAAGCATGCTTCCTATCTATACATGTTCCACATTTACCACAGGCTTTTTCACGTCCTTCATAACAGCTCCATGTTAGGTTATATGGCACATGTAGTCTTATTCCCTCTTTCACAATATCCTTTTTACTCCAATTAACGAAAGGGCCTTCTACATGAACTTGCTTACCACTTCCAATATAAATGGCTCCATTTATTAGATCTGTAAACTCTGGACTGCAATCAGGATAGGCATTTCCACACGCATCATCAGAATGAGCTCCATAATAAATTATTTCACATCCCTTAGAAATAGCAATGGAAGCTGAAGCTGAAAGAAACAATCCATTACGAAAAGGCACATAAGTTGATACTGGGGAGCCATTTGAGCCTCTTATTTGTTCCTCATACGATTCATAAGGAATTTTTTCATTAGATTGCTTAAGAAGTGAACAATCTGAATATTTAAAAATTTTAGTTAAATCCAAATATAAATGCTCAACACCATAGTAATTTGCCAATTCAATACTTGATTTTATCTCACGATTATGCTTTTGACCATAAATGATACTTAATGCTATAACGTTCCCTTTCCCGACTTTTTCTATTGCTTTCGCCAAAGCCGTAGTCGAATCTACTCCTCCACTTAATAATACTAAAATTTTCAATCTAATTCACTCTCCTTAATCTCTCCAATTTTTGCCTTAGTTACTGTTAAACTTTTCTTTTTGATTCCACGAGCTGCAACACAAGAATGACAACCTTTAACACGAACGAATATATCGGTAGAATTTGTTATTTTTTTTATAATATATAAAATATCTTGTGTTATTCTTTCTTGCAATTGCAATCTCTTAGATACTAAATCTGCAATTCTTGCAAGTTTTGAAAGACCAAGTACTCTACCATTTGGTATATAAGCGATATCTACTGTCATATCATACATTAATGCCAAATGATGTTCACAAAAAGAAAATATTTCTATGTCCTTCATCACCACAAGATTCCTAGAATTTGTTAAAGTATCCTCAATAAAAGATTTATCTAGCATCATTGCTATTTCATCATTTGTATACTGCATTCCCTCTAGCATTTCTACCAACATCTTAGCAGCTCTTTTAGGTGTTTCAAGCAATCCTTCTCTAGAGGGATCATCTCCTACAGCAATAAGAATATCTCTAATTGCATTTTGAAGTCGTTTTTCATCCATAATTTATACACCTCTTTTGTTCTTATCCCAAATAAATTTATGTATTTGAAGTTGCAAACGTATATCATTTAAAGTATTTTCCTTCAAGAAATTTACTATTTCCGCAAGTTCAATAGTTCCAAAAACTGGACTAAAAATACAATTTGTTTTATTCTGTAAATTATATTTATAAATGATTTCTTTGCTCCTAATAAGATCATTCATATCTCCACAAACAAACTTAACTGCATCATTTTTAGTAACATAATTATAATTAGTTAAATCCATTTTAGTTTCTTCCTTAGAATAAGGGGTCTTATAATCTAATGTAAATGCAATATTTTTTATATTTTTAAATGGCAAAATACTAATACTTCCATTAGTTTCAATTTCAACATTTAAATTTAAGTCGCTCAATTTCTCTAATAATTTTCCTATTTCCGGCTGTATTAAGGGTTCTCCACCAGTCAAAGTAACATTTTTAACACCCGTAGATAGAATATATTCAATAAGTTTATCTATACTCTCCTCTTCATAATTAGGATTTATAAGAGAATATAAAGTATCACAATATATACACCTTAAGTTACAAAATGCAAATCGAATAAAAACAGAAAGTTGTCCTTGCCTAATTCCTTCTCCATTAATACTTACAAATTTTTCCACTACTCGCATGTGTACCTCGCACAATTATTAGGGGTCTCATAAACCTCAACATACAAGCAATCATATTCCGTATTAAGTTTATCAAAAAAATATTTTGAAAAATTTTCGGCTGTAGTTCTAAAATTCACTTCACGAAGAATAAAATCTTCCTTTAGCATCTCCATAATTTCCCCTTTAAGACTATCCTTTTCGACTATAAAGGTATGATCAAAATAATCACATAGATTAGCTACACTAGCTTTTAAAACACCAAAATCAACAACCATACCATTATGAAGTTTGCCCTTAACACTAACAATAATCTTCCATCTATGACCATGAATATTATGGCACTTTCCTTCATAATTACTCAAAAAATGAGCCGCATCAAATGAACCCTCACATCTTACTGAATGCACAAATATCAACTCCTAACTAAAAAATGAGGCAACCAAAAAAGTTGCCTCATCACAAGTACACATTCCTTAGTTTTAAATTATAGACAGGATGGTTACGAACTGTCTTATTCATTTTCTTGTTAATTATAGCACATATCATTTTTCTATTCAAGACACTTTTTTCAATATAATAATATAAAACTATTTTTTCTATGAATTGGTAAATTAATCAAATATCCCTCTTCCTCTATCTTATATCAGTCATTTCGCATAAGACTCATTTTTATTTATCATCACTTTCTTAAAACAGCATTATAAGACTTATATTTCTAAATTTTATAGATTTTATGCTATCCTTAATCCAATAGCAATTCCTAACGAAATCATGTATAAAAAAACAGATAATCGCAACGTATTATCTGTGTTCTCTTATGATGGCGGAGCAGAGGTTACCTTATACGCACGAATTCCACTTAATATTTTATATAATCCTAATTCTACTTATATACCTCAATTTTTTTATTAACTTTTTTCAAAAAAAGTTAATTTTTTTTCATTTTTTTATTGACATTATCCCTCATTCATGGTATAATATAATTGTAAGGAGGTAGGAAAGATGAATAACAAAAAAGAAGTCCTAGAACTTCAAATCAAACTTGAGTTAATCAAATTAGCCCGTGATTTACTTAAGTTGATTAAGAAGAATTCAAAGAGGGGTAAATAAACCCCTCCCCCTTGTGGGAGGCATTAGCCTCCCCTTGTTGGGGGACTTCCTATTATTATTATATCATCTTTTAGTATAAATAGCAAAGGAGGATTTTTAATCATGCATCCAATTGATCTAATTTTAGAGGAGTTTCATATTACTAGATATGCATTTCAAAAAAAATATGGCTTTAGCAAAAACCGTTTTTCAAATTTGATTGAACGAAATGCTATAGTTGATAATTTACAGGTGGATATCATTCATGCTATGAGTCAGTGTTTCAAGATTTCTATGGATGAAGTGTATAATAAGCTCAAGGCTTATGAATCCTCTAAGCAGTAAGATAAAAATGCCCTAGCCGATTTTAAAGGCTTGGGCTTTTTTTATTTTATATTTTGATGGATGCTAACTCATCCTTAAATGCTTGGAGCTGTGCTTCTGTCCCTTCCACTTCTGCTTGAAGTTTTGGAGCAGTTACATAAGCCTCATCATAGGAATCCTTTTGCTTTTGGGTTAAAGTATTAGGCATTAAGTTAACCTTCACCTCTAACTTTTCTATGATGCTATTAGCTGCCTCATAGGCTTCCTTTTGAACTATGAGCTTGTCCTCATACTCTTTGATTGCCTGTTGCAACTCCTTTTTACGCTTTCTTTTATTGATGTATTCCTCTAATGTTAAATTGGAGTCAAAGCACCTCTTAACTAATACAAATATCAATACAGCAGTTATTAATGCTCCTAATAGTGGGGTTATAACCTGTAGTGCTGCTTTGTAAGGTGTAAGAAAGGTAAAGGCTAGATACAACTCATCAGCAAACACTGCCATAGAAGCTGTAATCCAAGTAAAGATATCGCCTGCAACTGTAATAATAGAAAACTTATTACCAGCGATCCATCTGATTATCTTTTTAAGTTTTTTCATAATCTTACCTCCGAAAGTATAATATGTTGTTAGTTGCTCTAAAAGTAGTTCTGCTTGTCCCTCAGGATCAAGAGATAGCTCAGTTGTTTTCATCGTTTTCGATTTTAAAAGATGCTTTTGTATCTTTTTTCTTTTTCTTCTGCGAGCTCGCATTTCGGAAATTCCTAACAAAATCAAATAGATTGATAATAATTGAGCGATTAAAGATACTACTTCTAGTTTGAGCTTTTCTAGTATCCAATTTAGTGCAGCTAACAATGGACTAAATAGATACCAAAATTTCAAGAAAAGCTCCTTAAGTTTTTCAAAACATTTTATCCCCTCCCTTAATTGTTTTGTGAAATTTTTTCAATTTCTGCAAGCATCATACGTTTGCCTTTTAATTCGGCTAATTTCTGATTGTATGCAGTTTGAGTTTGAAGATTTAAGGTTTTTTCTAATTCTGCAACCTTTGCAGCATTAGCCGTTTTTTGTTCTTCAAATTTCTTTTGAAGTTCTTGTTCTTCATTCAAAAGAGCTTCTTTTAAACTTTCAAAACTCATGATTTTCCACCTCCTTTTAACTAATACAAAACTTATTACACCAATCATTCAATAGTGCTTTGCAAACACTAGTTATATCAAATTTATTGTTATCAAAATAATCTTTTAATTCTTTCATATCTTCAATGCATTTTTGGATGTATAGATCCTCTATTTCTTGCCATCGAATCCGTTTTAATTTGGTTAAATAATTTTCATCGATTGATTGATTTAAATACTTACGTTTGGCATAAACAATGTGATATAGGAATTTTGTTTTATTTCTTTCTTTTATTCCGTCTTGAGATATTTCATAAATAAGATGATAAAAATCTAGTATCATTTTGTGAAAACCCATTTTTAAAAGCTCATCACTTCTATCTAAAAGATATTTTATTTTTTCTTGAAATCCTTCTTTCAAATAAAAAATAGTGCTATTTTCTTTTAGTGCCTGAAATTGAGTTAATGTCAATAATCGTAAACCTCTTAAGTTAGGATTGAACAAATCATTTATATCAAAATAAATAAAATGAACTTTTTTTTCATTCCACATTAAATATTCGCTATATTCATTTTTGTGAGGGTGCCCATCGACTAAGCACACAATGTCAAAATCACTTTTTTCATCTTTAAAACCTATCAATTGGCTTCCACCAAAATATGCACATATTGTGTTTTCTTTGAATAATAATTTTTCATAAAAACTTGTTTCTTTAAGTTCTTGAATTAGTCGCTGTTTCATTTTTTCTCATCCTCATTATAAAGTGTGAAATTACCTTCAGTTAATATTCTTCGTGCTGACATTCGCAATGGAGTTGTTGTATTAGTAGTTTCTTCGTTTACCCATTCAGCATAATCATAGTAGTCATTTCCTGTATATGGATTAATACTCATTAATTCCACTTTCATGCTACCAACGTCCCAATGAGGATGATAAATAGTCCTTCTCTCGTGAGCAGCGACTGCACCACTATAAATAATTTCCTGTTCACGATACTCCTTTATCAATACACACTCAACAGAATAATCGTTTGAATTAACAATCCTAATCACTACATTATCATCACCATATGTATAATCTATAGATACAAACACATATGTAAAATCACCTGGAAATACTTTAACTCCATCGAAATAAACTTCCGTTAGTTTTCTATCATTAAACTGCGTTGCTGTGATGTTCTGTCCAAAAAAATTAATTGGCATATTCTTTCTCCTTTTATGATGTTATATATAGTATTGAACCTTCTAAACGGAATGTTAGTCCTGGGTCGCCTTTATCACCCTTATCACCTTTTGGTCCTTGGATGCCTTGGACTCCTGTTGCTCCTGTTGCTCCTCTTGGTCCTTGTGGACCTGTTGCCCCTGTTGCTCCGGTTGCTCCTGTTGCTCCGGTATCCCCTTTTTCGCCCTTCGGACCTTGAGCTCCTGTTGCCCCTTTTAAGCCTTTAAAATCAAATGTGAATACCTTTGCAGTATTAGGCCCTGTAGCAGTTACTGTGACTGTAGGTATTCCTATAGTAGAATCAACTTTAGCTACTGGAGTTCCAAATCCAGCTGCTGCACCTGTTGCTCCTGTTGAGCCTTGCGCTCCTGTATCACCCTTATCACCTTTTGGACCTTGGATGCCCTGTTCTCCTTTTAAACCTTGAATACCTTGTGGGCCTTGCTCCCCAGTGTCCCCTTTTTCACCCTTTGGGCCTTGGATGCCTTGCAGTCCTTGTTCTCCAGTATCACCTTTGTCTCCCTTTTCTCCTTTTGGGCCTTGTTCTCCAGTATCACCTTTGTCTCCCTTTTCTCCTTTTGGGCCTTGGATGCCTTGCTCTCCTTGGATACCTTGTGCGCCTGATAAATCAACTAAGAATTTATAACCTTCTGCCGTCTTAACAAATAACTTCGCATTATCCTCTTGATTGATTTCTGAGGCAATCGCTACAAATGATCCAATTTCTAACCCGTCGATTGGATAACTTAATTCCATTTCCTCTACACTAGCATAAGTCTTTGCAATTTTAAATGGTTTACCTTGTGGTCCAGTATCGCCTTTGTCTCCTTTTTCGCCCTTTGGGCCTTGGATTCCTTGTGGTCCTTGCTCCCCAGTATCGCCTTTGTCTCCCTTCGGTCCTTGAATGCCCTGTTCTCCTTGCGGTCCTGTTGCTCCTGTTGCCCCAGTTGCTCCAATCGGTCCTTGTGGACCTGTTGCCCCTTTCTCTCCTTGTGGTCCTTGCTCGCCTTTTAAGCCAGTAAAACTAAAATGAATGTTTTTTTCTTCATTCGTGCCAGACGATTCTACTTCTACATTAGGTATACCTATAGTTTCATCTATGGAGGCGGATATTGTCCCAAATCCAGCAGACAATCCAGTTTCTCCCTGAATGCCCTGTTCTCCTTGGATTCCTTGGGGTCCTTGCTCGCCAGTATCGCCTTTATCACCTTTCGGACCTTGGATGCCCTGTTCTCCTTGCGGGCCTGTTGCTCCTGTTGCTCCGGTTGCTCCAATCGGTCCTTGTTCTCCTTGAATTCCTTGAGGTCCTTGCTCCCCGGTATCGCCTTTGTCTCCTTTTTCGCCTTTTGGTCCTTGGATTCCTTGTTCTCCTTGAATACCTCGAGCTCCTGACATGTCGACTAAAAATGCATAGCCTTGAGACGTCTTAACAAAGAGCTTCGCATTATCCTCTTGATTGATATCTGAGGCAATCGCAACTATAGCTCCAATTTCTAAGTCGTCAATTTCATAGCTTAACTCCATTTCCTCTACGCTAGCATAGGTCTTTGCAATTGAAAATGGCTTGCCTTGTGGTCCTTGCTCTCCAGTATCACCTTTGTCGCCCTTCTCGCCTTTCGGTCCTGTATCGCCTTTTAAGCCCTGTATTCCTTGGGGCCCTTGAGCTCCTGTATATCCTCTAGGAATAGAAATAATAAAGCGATATGGATTCATTTCTGATCCATCTCCTAATATCTCAGCTTTAGCAGATTGTCCTTCATCTAATGTGATAACATCCACCTGATTTGAAAGTGGAATCTTTGATGCATAATTTAATTCATTCCATGCAGTTTTTCCATCCCCTACTTTAAGTAAATGCGTATCATTTTCAAGTCCTAATTCACCTTTTGATAAAATCGGATTTTCATTTTGCCATGCCTCTTTTGAGTCATTTCTTAAAAGAATTCTATCTAACGATAAAGTTTTCATTATGCTGCACCTCTTTTTACATTGATTTCTGTTATATTCTCATAATTTGTAGCTTGAAGAATATATCCTTTTTCTTTATCATAGGAATAGATTCCACTATCACAAATATAAATATTTTGTGGACTTCCTATATCAGGGAAATCATCTTTAGTGGGTTTGATAATCACTTCGGCCTTTGACTTCATAACCTCGGTAAATGTCGGATCCGAATCATCATTCATTTCCATCGTATCCTTAAGATATAAATTGAATTTTTCGCTTTGCCATGTATCAGTCGCCCCTGTAAAGACTAGTTGTAATTCTAATTCCTCATAGGAGGTCATAGGACTTCTAAGGGTAAGATAAATTGTGATTGTTCCATCACTTGAAACTGTATTATCCAAACTTGTAAATACGTCCCTATACATTCCATCATTGGATTTAACTCTTACCTGTGGAGTTAGTTCTGTAAGATTGTATCCATCATGATTTGAATTTAAAATGAATTCTAGTCTATCTACATTCTCATTTCCAATAACAGAATAAGAATAATAATAGCTATCAGGCTTTGATCCTGTAAAATATATTTTCATTTTTGCACCTACCTATCTTTTGATAATTTCTGTTAGTAACATTTTTTTAAACCCTAATTTTATTTGGCATGTTCTTCCACTATTCGTTAAGGCTATTGTCTTTTCTGCTAATGGTAGTGTATATATGAATACTCCATTGTGATATATATTAAAAAGAGTGCATAGCCCTTTAGCTTCTAAATTGATAGGATCTAATTTAGAGTTAGCCTCAATTGTAATATTATCAACATAGCGATTGCATGCAAGCTCATAGGCTGCATTAAATTGAGCTTTAGCTAAATATTCATCCTCATACCACTTGGCAACAACTGGATAGATTCTTTCCTCAAGTTCTATGTTTGGAGATGAGGATTGCACTATCTGATTATCCTTCGTTAAATAATAATAGATAGTAGCTATGCTTGATGGTCTAGGTCGTATCGTAGTAGTCCCATCTTCATTTTCAATTTTGGACTCGAATTTTATGGTTGCAACTGTCTTATTTGTGGATACTGATGAAGTGCTTCTTTTATATTCGAAATCCTCTAGGCTCAAATCTGATGTTTTCTCACCTGCATAAAATCTTAACGATAAGCATTTTGTATTTACCAAATCTAATTCGATTTGAATATAATACTCATAGATTCTAAGGTATGTTTCGATAAAACTAGATATATCATTGATGATATAAGTCCCATAGTAATCAGCTACCATAGATTTTGTATCTATATCTTTAAATTCATTTGGCAGAATATAGTTAACAGGTATTAAACTATAACAAGCATCATCGCCATCAAACAAAACATCAAATGCTTTTTTTAACACTCCATAGAGGCTTGAATCAAATGAGGTAGTAAAATCCAGTAAAGCTTCTGTTTTAAATAAATACCTAAAATCTAGTCCTGTAATTTTAACCTCTTGATTCGTAAACTCCATGCTTTCAACAAAGCAACTATATTCTGCTGTGCCATCGTCTTGACATAGCCTCAATACCTTTGCGGATGAAATATCTCCTTGATAAATTCCTTTTGCAGAGAAGGTATCCGTTCCATAGACTCGTTTTGTTAGGTTAAAGGTTATCATATCCACATTTGATATATGTTCTAAATTTTGATTATAAAGTTCTATATACATATACCCTCCTAATCCAAAACGAAATGAGTTATCACAAGCTCTACGCTCCACGAAATGGATTGTGATAAATCAGTTTCTATCGTAAATTCTCCTTTAGGTAAAAAGATAAAGGTTTGATACCTTTTATCTATCAAATCATATCCATTTTCTGCGATGTTATTTTTCACAAGCGTTACTCTTTTACCATCAGATGGGGCAATGATTAAATACTGTGAGGCAGTATCCTTAGGCTTCCACAATATACGTTGCACAACGATACCTGCTTCATTTTTAACTAGCAATGAAGCAGTTGCAACTCCTGATACTGTATATGTAATATCAAGAGGGATTGCCTCGTTAAAATCATTAGTAATTGAAACACTTGCTTTATACGGATTTACATGTCCTATACGCTGGATTTCAGTGGTATACCAATAGGTAATTCGATCCAAAGATAATTTTTCTTCTAAGTCATTGTCTTGAGTAATTTGGCTTTTAGTAATACTTTTAAAAATAACTTTAGCTAGTCTCGTTTTGAAGCCATCTGAATACTCTAAAATCATTGGAGTTGCAACGTTTTTACTTAAGAATGTGGCTAATCTAGTATAGTTCCTATACTTATTTCCGCTAACTGCAAAAGTAATAGTTAGTTTTATTGTTGGAAATGATACTTCCGCGTTATTTAAATACTTGCTTTTCTCATTCTTAACATAACTCAAGGAATAATCATTTCCTAATCCATCTACATCTGCAACAAATAAACCATTGCTTTGCAAATCGAAAGTATCACTATCGACTAGACTTGTAAGTTTAAATGTTCTCACTAATACATCAGCCCCCTCAATTTAAGATTGATCTCATTTATCAAAGCATCAGTATTTACTTCTGCAGCATAATTCTCGATTGTGACTGTCACATTTTGAGTTGTATTATTCGTTGAGTAGTCATAATTATTTGTATTAGCTACATTTGATGTATCAACATAATCATACACATACTCATTTGCTGCACCTGTTGCACGTGTTTCTATATCATCATCTGATACACTACCACCTATTTGCAAACTCACTTTGTCTAATTTAGAGATGTTTACTCCTGGAATCATATTAAGTCCGCTTATTACAACATTGACTTTATCAATAAGCCAATTGATGGCAGTTTCAACAACTGCTAAAGCCTTATTTATCCAGGATATAATCCCCTCAAATACTCCTTTTACTAAATTTGAAAATGCAGTAAAAAGTGGAGATAACCATTTGAGCAAAGCACCTATTGCTTGTAGTGGAATTTGTAACATTTTAAAATGGAGTTGCAACGGAATTAAAGCAAGGCTAATTAAAGGCTGTAAGATAGACATCATAAAGCTAAATTGCTCAATTACAGGAGTTAAGCAAGCCGTTATAATATTTATTACTGGAGCTAGAGTATTACCTAATACAATCGCTAAATCACTTATAATTTGAATGATGGGTTGCAGCAAGGACATAAGCACCTGTAATATAGGTGTAAGTGCTCCACCTAAAACCGACATCAAGGAGTTGATGGATTCTCTAAAGGCTTCACATCTGGTATATAGCAAGAGTAGTATTCCAGCAATAACACCTATAATTGCGATTATAGGATGAGCTGATAATTTGGATAATTGAGCATTAAGGCTTGGAAATATTTTAATAAGGCCTCCGATTCCTGTAGTTAACTTACCTATCAAAAGAATGGTAGGACCTAATATAGCAACAATCATTCCTATTTTTGCAATCATATTGAGTTGCCCCTCACTAAGTGAATTGATCCAATTTGCTAACGACTCTAATTTGGGTGTTATTTTTGTATCTATGATTGTCGCTAAGGTTTCTAACAACGGAGCTAAAGCTGTGCCTATTTGCATAGCTGCATAGCTTAGACTTTGCTTAACCTTAAATAAAACATCATCTAGCTTTGCAAGTTGTGCTACTTGCTCATTGGTAAGGTATGCCATGGATTGAAATTCAGCCTTTAAAGCATTGATTTGTTCTGCTCCTGTATTGACATAAGGAAGAATTTGATTTGCTATCTTATCTCCAAAGATTTCATTTGCATAAGCTGCCTGTAAGGTAGAATCCTTAACGTTTGCAAGTGCTTCTAAAATACCATCAAACATTTCCTCGTTTGAACTAAATTGATTCATTGAAATGCCTAAGGAATTAAGAGCTTCTACTGCAGCATTCGTTTTTCCTGATGCCATATCCGCTATGGATGCACGTGCTTTTATAAAGGCTTTGGATAAGACTTCAGATTCTACTCCTGTCTGCATGGCTACATACTGCCATTCTTGCACCTTTTCTGCCGATACTCCAAATCTTAAGGATAAATCATCAAGTTCTGCTCCTGTCTGAGCCGTTTTAGTAGCCAACGTTCCTAGGGCAGTTGCTCCTGCTATTGTAGCACCTGATAAAATACTGACTCCTTTTCCTACTTTGGTAATTTGATTTCCTACTGTTTCTAATTTACTACCAATCGAATTAGAGGAAGCTATGCTGTTGATTTTTTGAAGCTGTTTTTCTAATTTTTGACCTGTTAATTCTGCTTTGGCTAATTCTGCTTCTAGTTTCTTATATTCGGATGTATCAACGTTCCCGCCATCTTCAAGATACTTTAATCTTTGTTTTAAAATGTTGGCTTGATTTGAGGTTTGGTCTAAAGCAGCTTGGCACTTTTTCTGTGCCTTTTCCATTTTAGAGGAATCAAAGTCCATTTCCAAAGATTTAACAAGCGAATCTACCTCTTGTTTCATAGAGGAGGTGCTTTTCTTCATCTCTTTAAAAGACTTATTAAATTTCGATGTATCTGCTGATATCTCAATAGATAATCCTCTTGTGGCCATAAATTAAGCACCTCCTTTAAGCATTTTCACAGCTTGTTCGCTAGATATATCTTTTACGTTCGTTTGAGGTTTTCTAGACTTAGAATTTATCATTTTTAAAGCCTGATGCAATTCCCCAATATCTAGTTTCATTAGCAATAGCAATAAATCATTGAAATGCAAATTTTGAATTACAATATCATTTACTTTATGATGAATGCATTTCGACATAATATTGATAAATCTAGGCACAGCCAAACTATCCGAAGTAGCAGTATCTATTTGATTCATATACTGCTGATAAAGGACTGTTAGCTGTTGACTGTGCTCCATTAGTTTTTTGGGGATGAGGTTGAGGAATTAAGGGCCAAGTTGAAAATATACTGAAGTCGATTTACCGCTTTATTCAAACTTTTTTCGTCTGCCAAATTAAAGTTTGATGCAAAGGATTCAAAATCAGGAAAACTACTTGATTTAATAAGACAGTATAAAGCCTTAAGTCCACTTAAAACGTATGCAATACTATTCTTATTTTTAGTTTTAAGAATTCTTGCGATGTAACTTGTCAAGGTTTCTTTTTCTGCTTGTTTTGGGAAATTATCCTCCCATCTTTGCTCGGAAAAAACAGAGGTATCAATCACAACTTCGATTGTTTTTTCGGTAGTGATAAGTTTACCTTTTACTTCCTTTTGCTCATAAATAGGCATTGTAGTTTTAAACATTCTTCAATACCTCCTTATTGCATTTGTGGAAGTGGAACTGTTTTTTCAAAATCATCATAGCCATTATCGCCTGGAACTTTAGTTACCTGCAATACAATTAACTCATTTCCATCATCGTCAACATAATTTCCAGTTCCTTCTGTATTCTTCAAATTTATACCATTAACGGTAAATGATAATTCAAAGGATGACTCATTGATATCCGTTGTCGTTTGATCGTATGATTCGCTTGGTCGTGAAGTAGAATTACAACCAAATAACCACGTCTTTGCAATAGTTGTTTTAGTAACTCCTCCAGCTGTTTTAGTTAAGTTGCAAACTTCAAAATAGATTGCATGTTCAACTACTTTATTTTGCTTAATATCAGCTAATCCTGCAGAAGTCATAACCTTACGTCCCATTGCAATTTCATAATCATCGCAAATATTATTTAAGGTTAAAACTGCATTTTTTCCTCTTTCATTTACAAGAGTGCAGATGATTTTTCCATCTCCATAAATTACTTTTGTGGATGAGTCTGTTTCTAATGACATCTTAGTAGATGTCCCAAAATCCTTTATTACATTGCTTATAGCATACTTAGCGTTTTGAATGTTGAATCTGACAAGATTTACATTTTGATTTTCACTCATGTTATTTTCCTCCTAAAATTGAATTTTTTATAATTTGAAATATTGCCTCTTCGTTTGAATCAAACGTAGGTCTTATATGAGCATGTCCAGTGTATTCTAAAATATTGGATAAAGGGATATTATTGCTTGATGGATCTTTTACGTGTTTGGTATTACCAACGTATTTATGATCTCCATACTTAGCCTCAATCACAAAGCACTGTTTATACTCTCCTGTATTTTCAGGTGCTGCTTCCTCTAGTTTTTCTTTTAGGAAGGTTGCACCTTTCATTAAAGCCTCTTGCCTAACTTCGTATGATTCCTTTAAAAAATCATTTAAAATATTATCTATAGCATCAGGCACATCCTCTAAAAATACATTTTTTATAGCATTGCTATTTCCACTATTGTTTTTACCACTCATTAGGTCCACCTACATAAATAAATTCCAAGTTTATGCCCTTAAAATCTCCCATACTATCATAAATATCATGCTCGCCTGTTCTTACAATAAAGCCAGCTTCTTTAAGGGCTTTTTTAATTGTAGATAATATTGTAGACACTTTATCATCTGATACCTGATTTCTTTCGTAGTATAAATTGACATCAATGCTATATTTATTTAATATGGGTTCGCCATCACCGAAATAATTTACTGTTGATACTAAGGAATAAATAACATAGCTATCCGTTTTATCCTCTGTTTCAACTTTACGAAGATGAAAGGATTTGACATTATACTTTTCATATAGAGCATTATCTAATGCTTCTTGAATCTTAGAATATAGCTTCATTATTTATGCACCCACCTTTTAACTTGGAATTCGATTTCCTTATGTGTTTCTTTGATATCGTCTACACTAGAATTTAAAATAAAGGTATGTGCTTCATCCTTTATCCCATCTTTATAAATAAAGAGTTGATTCTTGCTACGCATTGCATCTACAATTTGCTTAACATATTTCATTCGCACTCTTGCACCCTCTAAGATATTTTGGGAGTGTTGTTCAATTCCTAATGATCCATAATTTGTAGTCCAGTTGCAATGAAAATCATCTGTTATAACTCCAGGTGCTATTGAGGCGGTTATCATAGTGGTTTTAGAAATTGCACCACTACCTGCTACATACTCATTGCTAATTACTGCAAATTTAATTCTAGTGTTATATCTCATTAAGTTTCACTCCTTAATTGGTCGATGAGTGTATAAATGATTCTATGCTTGCCATTGATATCTATCTCAATTCCTGCATCCCTTGCTTCTGCCCACATCGTGTGAATGGCAGATGCAGAAGCAGATACAAGTTGAGTTTTGCTTACTCCTGCATTTTGCATAAAGGCATCTGCTTCTGATATCCATGATTGAATTTGCATTCGTTTGACGGAATCATCCGCATAATATCCTAATAGCAAAAGGATTCTATCTGCTTCGTTCATCTAAATCACCTCAATAACTCTTACTCTGTAGCTTTCTTTTTACCGTATACAAAGGCATTTGGATATACTGCAGTAGAGCACATTTCTTTAACTACATAAGTAGTTATACCCTCAATAGCTTTTCGCTCTGTTTCAAGTGATAGTCCTTGAAGTAAATTTGCCTTGAAATACTTGCCAATATTACCGATAATGAATTCTCCTGCCTTTAAGTTTTCATCAACTGCAATATGAATACTACCGATTGAAGTTACTCCATTAGGGTTATTTAATACTGGATACTTAAAGTTGCCATTCTTATCTACTGCAAAGAAAATGTCATCGTATACATCCTGTGCACAATAGATTTTAGCTCCCCTTCTAAAATGCCCTTTGCATGCTTTAATTCCATCAACGATACCTGTCATACTATCTGTAAAGTCCTTTGCAGTTAAGCCTGCTATAACTCCCTTAATATGATTGTTAGTTCCTGTGCCGTAAATGATGTCTTCACTCCAATCTTCAGGTAAGTCTTGAAGCATTTGATTGACAACATACTCTCCTAGTTCAATATCAGATAAAGCAAGCACTTCATCAGTAACTTCCATAACACTTTGCAATGTGCCTCGAGTTCCAGTTAATTTTCCCCATTTCCATGAGCCTGACTTTGTGCCTTCCCCCTCAGCCTTTGCCTCTGCTGATGATCTTGATTCTCTATAAGGGAAATCAATTAAACCCTTAATGTGAGTAAATACAACATCTGCAAATATTGGACTCAATTTACCATCTTCTTTTAAGAAGTCTAATACCAATTTTGTTGATATAAAGGTGCCTGCATTATTTACTCCGTCTGTGGACACTGTAGGGGCAACAAAATCAGTTGCTGTAGTAGTTAAAGCATTTCCTAATGCACGTCTTTCTACATTGGTAAATGGACGTTTTCTAGCTTGTCTACCGATGATATATGCTAATTTATCTCGCTTAGATAAGTTAGATATTCTTCGTTCTACTTCAGCATCAGGATTATTTGCAGGTGGTGCTACTTGAGTCCCTGTTGCTTGTGCAAAGGCTGCACGTGCTTCTGTTGCTTCCTCTGCAACTAATCTTGCCCTTTCTTCAATAAGCTTGTTTGTTTCTGCTGTCAATGCTTCAATAGTATCCACATCCGCAGCTGTTCTTAGCTCTGCTTCAATTTGAGCCAATCTTTGATTGATTTGTTTAATTCTTTCTTTACGCATTTTTCTTTTCTCCTTTTAAATTTTTAATTTTAGCTAAAGCAATACTTCTAGCATGTTCGAGTCTTGAAGCCTCCACTTCTTTAAGGCGCGCCTCCACATCACCTTTGCGACGTGCATAGATATACGTATTATCGTATGCTGGAATCTCTACTGCAGCAACATCATACACAGTCCCTATTTTTCTGACTGTCCATGTATGAGTTTCCTCATTGAATGACTCCTCATTTATACTAAAAGCGAAACTCATTTTATCTATGAGCCCTGCTCTAACTGCTTGATATAAATCTTCACACCATCTTAGCGACTTTTTAAGTCTTGCAGTGATGTAAACTCCATCCTCCCTTACATCTAAGGTAAGTGTGCCATTTTTAGTTCTTGCGGCACCAATCCAGGATGATTCGTGATTGAATTTCAAAAATACATTTGAAATGTCCGCCCCATCAAAAGCTGCTCTATCAATGATTTCTTTGTATTCAATGCCATTTACTTTAAATAGCACTGTAGCTTCATCAAAAGTGACTGCTTTGCCTTCTAAGACATAGAATTCATTTTCTTCTGTTTCTGCTGCCCTGATTTCAATTTCACGCCTATAATCTAGGTGTCTAAAATTCAAATCAATTGTTGGTTGTATCTGTGGCATTTTTATTCTCCTCCTTTTCTTTTTCTGTTCCATCTTGTCCGACTTGATACTCATTTTGCTTGTCCGTTTGGACATAATTCAAATTGCTAAACTCCTTATCTCCATTTTCACTTTCAGGCAAAAATAGGAGTCTTGCTACTACGTTAGGAATGTAAACAGGTAGCTTCTGATACATTGCTGCTACTTGAACTCTTGTTTTTAAGGATGCAGTTTGAAGTCTATCTGCATTGATAAAGATATGATATCCTCTTGATATTTCTTGTGCCGAAAAAATCTTACTTGTAAGCTCTGTTGCAACCTTTAATACAAATGGCTCAATAGCCGATTCATAATAGGCTTGCCACTCATCCTCATTAAAAATTCCTGTGGTGATTTTCTCATTGCAATTCAAGTATTCATAAACATCTTTTTTAAGCAAATTCATCTGTTCTGCATCAATAATTTTAGGGCTTGTAGTTACTTGCTGTAGCTGGGATGCCTGCTCTAAATAAACTACACCTGATGAGTCCTTACCTAGATAGGTGCTTTTAAAATACTTCGCTCTTTTTTCTTTTTCAGAGTCAGATAGTGGAGTTGTTGTAGTAACTATAAATCTTATAAAAGCACTTGTTCTTACAGCTTGCTCAATTCCTTCATAATTCGTTTTAAGCACCTTTAATACTTGCCTTATTGCTTCATTCGATTTACCAAAAAAATTATTTGGATCAACATTTCTTGATATAACTGCAACATTATCAATGCTTGTATATCTTTGCTGTCCATTCAATCTAAAACTCATAAACAATTGATTACTTTCATTTGTCTTTAGCTCAATTGAATTTTTATCAGGATCTAATATCCATAGTGCTTTTAAAGGCTCTTTGAAATCGAGATGATTCCACTCTAGGAAAATAAAAGCATTATTATACATGTAATAATTTCTACCTAATGTTTCCCAAAAGGTAGGAGCATTCATATAGGGATTTGGTCTAATGGTTAAAAGCCTAACTATGTATTGATGCGATTTAGATACTGTATCTTTTAGATAAATCATCGGTTGCATTTTGGAAATATGACTCGCATGAGTTCCACATATACTCATATAAGTTGAATTGTATTCAAAGGAATCATCGCCTGAGAAAAACGGAGTAAACAAGTTGATAAGATTGTTTGTGTTATTCTTTTTTAAATCCTTTTTTCCTTTGAACATAAAATCTAAAAATCCCAAATTATATCAACTCCTTTACATAAATAAACTTTGATTATTGATAAGGGCATAATAGCAATTTAAGATAGTTGCAACACCATCTATCTTACGTTTATAGTTATCATCAACCTTTTTAGGCATCAGGTTTCCATTTCTATCTTGGACTAATTCCACATTACTAAAGCACCATTTAGTGACTGGGTTATTTTGGTATACTAACCTTTTCTCTTTTAAATCATTTTCTAGTGTCTGCATGGGTATGGAAAGGGATTTAAATCCTTGAATTACAGGGATAAGGCAATGCCCTTTTTGATATCCTGCGGCTGCAAGTTCATCCACTAAATACTGTGCCGAGTAGGAATCATAAGCGATAAACTGATACATCAATTCTTCTACATGAAACTTCGATTGCACCCATTCGGTAATATCATGATAATTTATTGAATTAACACCTGATATCCTTACTAGCCCACGCTCTACCCAAGCTCGCCATGGCACTTTCGAGTTTTTATCAAGCTCCGATTCATAGAAATGCTGAGTAATCCAATACATCGTATCGGCTACTATTTTTCCTTTTTCTCTATCAAAATAGAGGGTGCTATAAGCTGTTAAATCTCCTGTTCTGGATAAATCGAATCCACCTATCACTAATCTTGAAAGCTGTTTTATTTGCTCCTCTGTATAGATTTCTTCGTTGTTAAACACATCAAATGGAAGCCATACTTTATTTTCTACTCCTCGAATATTAAAATCCTTAGTTTGAACTGTATGCTCTAGGTTGATGTCTGTAGACATTCTCTTAACTAAGATTTTTAACTCATATCTACTCTTGATTACGTCTATTCCAGGATTAGCAAGTATCCAGTATTTTTCATCCTTAATTTGATTCACATCATCCATATCATAGATAAGTGGGAAGAAGGAATCATCCTCTGCTATGCCATCTAATACATTGATTGCATATTCGTAAATATCATCGTATAATCCACCTCTTAAGAATCCAGCTGTTGAAATCATATGCAGTAATGGTTGCTTACGTGATGTTGAGGTTTGCGATTGCTTTAGCAAGTCATATATGTCACGGTATAGGACATGGACCTCATCAATGATTGCTGTAGATGCATTTAGTCCGTCTAATGCTTCTAAGTTAGCAGCTAACGCTATTAAGTGGGCATCCCTATCATCAATGTATATCTCAGATTGTGGAAATGTTTTCCAGTTATAAACTCCATGCCCTATCCTTCCACGCTTAGGGCTTGTGTTTGCGGATAAATCAGGATTCCTTTTAACCATTGATTTTGCCTCGTCCCATAAGAGCTTGGCCTGTTTCAATGTGGATGCAGATACATACACCTCAGCTCCTAGTTCCTCTCTTACAAGATATAAGGCCACTGCCGCAAGCTCAGTTGTTTTTCCATTCTTACGACCTCTTACATCGAATACCTCTTTAAATCTTCGATATCCTGTTTCTCTATCTAAGATTCCCATAATAGCTTGCCATTTCGCTTTTTGAAATAGCATGAGCTTAAGAGGTTTATCCGCGTATACACCTTTTCTTTGGCGACAAAACTTTTCTATAAATAGAATTATCTTCTCACCTTTTGCCTCGTCATAATAATACTTTTCGCTTGTCCCCTCAATAATTGGCTTTATGTGCTCACAATACCACTTCCTAATTTTACGATTTACAAGTATTTCTCCGCTTTCGATTGCTCTTATGTATTCACTAACATAATCCATGACTAATCATCAAAGAGATAGGCTGTAGGATCCTTATCCTCTTCTTGTCCTTTACTTACACCTAGCATGCCAAGATTTGCACGTGCTAGCGGAGATAAGCACAATTGATCGACTAAAGCTCTAATCTCTTTTGAACATTGATTTTGAATTTTGATTTCATCTGCAACCATGTCTAAACGGAATAATTCTTTATTTTTCCTACATTGACTTTTTACACTTTTTATAATTTTGGTGCATTCCTCAAATGTCGCAACTGCTTCACAGTAGGATCTTAAGATTTGAAAATCTAAATCACACAGAACTTTAGTAGGCATTTTATCATAGAGTCCTATGATTCGATTCCATTCGTTTTTAGCAGCTGGACGCATTCCTGTAGGTGGTTTAAATATCTCTTCCGATTTAGAGATAAGAGATAACTCAACTTTTTTTCGTGCCTCAATCTCCTTATTTGATTTGTGATTTTTGGAGGTATCTATCATAGCTGCAGGTTGTGGCTTTCTACCGCCTTTATTGTTATTTCCTTTTTTTGCGCCCATAAAATCACCTCCATTTTTGATAAAAAATCGCTGTTTTTTAGCATTTTTTTAATCTTTTTTGAAAATTTTAATCAAAGATTAAGTCTTCAATTTACCCCTAAAAAATAAATTTAGAAAAGGGGGAATATATTTCACAAAACTTCCCGCTCGGTCTTGGCTTGAATCAGTTTTTTCAAATCAAGAGGGGGGGAGTCTTACTTCTTAATAAGATTTCCCATCTCATCAAACATAACGTCATCCCTGATTGCTTTTGTTTTCTCACGCATCGCATCATGACAAGACGTGCAAAGTAGCTCTAGGTTGCTTTGTCCTAGTGCAATCTCTGGATTGTCTATGTTCTCTAAGGTGAGTGCTATCTTGTGATGGACTTCTTTTCCTGTTCTACCGCATCGTTGGCATAATCCTTTACAACGAACGATGCATTTTTGACGTGCTATCTTCCACGCTTTAGAATTCTTGTAGAAATTCTTTATTATCAAAGGAGTTGGCATCTTATCACCTCTTGCACATACGCCTTATATATCTAAAATAACATAAAAAGAGTAAAAGTTTGGTATACAAAAAGTATACTCTTTTACTCTTACTCTTGCTTTTCTTTTAATTCCTTTGATATTTGAGCAGATATTTTTTTAACATACACTAAAGAATAATTTGTGAGTTTTGCTATATCTTCTAACTTATATTTATAATGATAACGATATACATAGACCTTTGTCTTGATATCCTCATTAGATAGCGATTGATTAAGGTATCGCTCTATCCTATTTATATTATCCTTAGTTGTTTCAATCTGCTTATTTATTATTTCCAGCTTCTCCTCTGTGAGATGCTTTTGTTTTTGCAGATGGCTTAAATCACCTTTGCACTGGATTAACTGTTCTTTATAATCCATATTTTACAACCTACTTTAATAAATCATTAAGACTAGTATTGATTTGCTTTAATTGCAGTATCTTCTCTGAATTATTTGCTCCATATTGAGAAGCATCATCTGCGAGCCCCTTTATCAAGGCTTCATTGCGTTTGACATCCTTTGTAATAGCCTTAGCTAAATCCTTTGAAATAAACTCCTTCATACCTTATTATCTCCTTTCCATTTTGATTATTTTTAGCCCCAGCATCCCATGATCCTTGCAAGCCTTTTTATATTTCTCTGCTTGATTCTTGGATGGAAATGTCTGTATAACATGCCCTTTAATATCTACTACTTGATAAAGTTCCAATGATTTTTACCTCCTAAAATTTCAATTTTAACTTTTAAAACGATGCTTATAAAAATTATCTATTTTAACTTAATTCTGTTAAATTTTTTAAAATTTATAAGGACCTCTAAAATATGGCTAAATATCAACGTATTTTCAACTTTTCTTATATTCATTTTTTAGAAAAATTTTACCGTATTTTTAAAAAGCCGTTATTTAGCCTTTTTTATATAAAGAGCAAATGAAAAATTTATACTTGCTGCATCTTGCAATAAAATAGATTTTCTCCGATTCTTAGAAATCATAATATAATTATATTCTTCTAAAATATACTCGAAAATATCATACTCGATTCTAATATCTTCGTCTATTTCATAACATTCAAATACTGAGCCAAAACGAAATACATCATAATCTTTTTTGAATACTCCATTAGGTTTGTCATCTGTTAAGTAATCGCAATCAAAATCATGATATAAAGTTCTTTTTAAAATATATTTACCTAAACATTTTTTGTTTTCAAATAAATCCCTACTTTTTGATTTCATAATCTATACCTCTTGATGTATGAACATACTTTTTGCAAATCTCCTTTATTACGGATATAGGCTTCCTGTATCTTCTCAAAAGGAATCAAAGCTCCTTTTTGTAATATCAAGCAATAACTAGGACAATAGCCATCAGGAACTGTTGTGCATTTGTTGCAGCAATCCGTACAGAAGTCTTGATAGGATCCTAGATTATAATCTCTTTGTTCTTTTGTTAATCCCATTGCTTTTAATCCTCCGTTTCAAATTCAAAGGTTTTTAACTTGCTTATAAACCGACTCCATGGATCATCATTTATTTCAATTAAATCCTCAAATTCTTCATTTGTTAAACCTGAAATTTCGATATAATCCTCGCCATAACAATAATATACTGTTATACCATCTTTATCATATACTTTCTTCATTTTATCTCCTAGACAGCCTTTACAATTAAATGCTTGTGTATTAGGAAATTTTTTTTGTAAAAATCTCTTTAGCTTTTCGATTCGATCCATTCTATTACCTCACTCCAATCTAAATGTTGACCGCAAATAGGACAATATTTGTCTAAACTACAAAGTGAATATTTCTTATTTTTCAATTTCTCACATCTTGGACAAGTGTATTTAATATATGGTTCCTGTCCCTCTTCCTCATAATGATTTTCTGTAGGTTTTATAGGTGCTTCCTTGTCAACTAATTCCTTAAGCAACTCTAATTCGAAGTCCACATAGCTATATTTACTTTTTCCAATTTCATCATCGGTAAAAATGACTGTATCACGAACTCTATCTAATGCAGCTTGATATATTGTTGTCATCATTTTCACCTCACACCTATATAAAATGACTTTCTATCCTTGCTGATATCCTCATCTTGCCACATAACATATTTAGTTGTTATCTCAGGCTTAGAATGATTATACATTGCCATAAGAGTTAATAGATTCCCTCCATTTTTTATATAACGATATCCAAATGTCTTACGCAAAGAGTGAACTCCGAATACAAATCCAAATCCTAACTCTTCTCCAGCTTTAGAAATCATTTTATAGGCCATTTGTCTTGTGATAGGATAATTATAAGGTTTTCCATCTTCTTGAGCTTTCTGACCTAAAAACAAGTATTCTGATGGCTTCAAATCAAACATCTTAACATACTTAGAGATTTCATTAGAAAGTTGATTTGTCATTTTATAATTTTGTATTTTTTTAGTCTTATTTTCCTGGATATGAACATATCCATTGTTTATATCCTTTACCCTCAATTGTAATAAATCTTCAGCCCTAAAGGCAGTATTTAAGCCTATTAAAATAATCATGTAATTTCGATAGGCTTGATACTGCTTAACTGGAGTCTTTGCTTTCTCATATTTTGTTAACATATGATTTAAAAGATTCTTGATATCCTTTTCTTCACGTATTGGCTCTGTTGTTCGAGCGTTCGCGATGGACTTAATTCTTCTTGAATTGACGGTCTTTATATTTCGTGCCATCAAGTATCAACTCCTTACCTAAAACCTTTAAATATCCCTCTTGCAACTTCTCTATATCAAAGAATGATTCAGCAGAGTATTGATAGATAGATAATCTATTATGATTGCTGTAATTGAAGATTCCACAAGAAACAGGAACTTTTCCTATTTCTTTTACATAGCCTGCTTTAGCTAGTTTTCTTAACTCCTTAGGCTGAATTCCATACTCTTCTTTAAAGTCAATCGCAAGAGCAAATAAATATATCTTAACATATTCCTTAGCTGCTTTATTGAGTCTTTTTACTTGGCAGTATTCTTTTTTACCACATAACTTCGCAACTTCTCTTAATTCTTTAGTGTAAGGAGAAGTGTATCCTATATTGTAGCCACTTCCATCTCTACATGCGATTCGATAGTCTAGGATGATTTTTGCTTGTTCTAAAGTAATCATTTGATCTCCTCTATGATGATTCCCGTCGATTTCTCAACGGGAACAAAAGGCACTGGTTTAATACTTAATATGCAATAATCATCATCAAGGCCAAAGCCACATCCCTTAAGTTTGTAGTCTATCTTATAAAGATGATTATCCATAATTTCTTTAGTTTCATCAATTTCCTCTGCTTCTTTTTGAGATATCATGCATTGAGGACAATCAATAACTTCAAAAGCAATATAATCTCCTTCTCGAAAATTTCTATCATCTTTTCTTAATTCAAATGTCTTAATACCTGATGCTACTTTTTTGGCATAAACATATTGAATTTTTAAATTGTGAACTATCATCAGTATAGTACCTCCCCCTTGCCTACAAAAATAAATTGTTTCTTAAGGTGATTATGTATAGCTACTATTTCTCCATCAATTAAATCTACTCTAATAGGCTTACCCTCTAATGCGGATATATATGGCTGCAGATTAGCTTGCTCAGGGATAGTTTTCAATGTAATTGTATAAATAGTGCCATTGATTAAATGTCGCCCTTTAGCAACTATAACTTTAGATTCTTTTTGATTCTCAATCTCGATTTCTAACTCAATCGTTTCAACTTGAGAAAATCCTTTTTTGCTGATGTATAAATCAGCTTTTACAATTTTCGCTTTTTCTAGCATTTTTCTTCCTCCATTTTTTACATAAAATCAAATAAAGTGATTCTATTTGTTTTCGAATTCTGTTTTACATATTCTTTATATTTCCTCGTGTATTCATAGGAATCACCAAAAATATTTATAACAGCGTTATAGAGTCTAGGCTCATAGGTCTGAATTGTTTTTAATTCATTTTCATAGTCCTTTGCAAAAGGACATCCAGCACATCCAGTCCGACTCATTCCATAGCCTCTATAACACAATGAATTAACTATATCATAGTGAGCATTATAAATCTGTTTATCAATGTCTTGATACCAAAATATAGGCCTATATTCTGCATGCTGTTTATTCCCACTAAAGCATGATTTATAAGCTACTGATCTAATCCCTCCCTCACTCTTGCGAACACCTATTACATTTAAATCTATCTGATTATCCTTTTTGTATTTTTCAGATACTTTCTTCTTGGCATATTGGCAGCACATATTAGAAATTTTAAAAGTAGGTGGATTATCTATCATAAATTCTTTAAGAAGCTTATTTCGATTGATATTGAAGCTACTACCATTACCATTCAAATTACACCACCAAAGAAGTGCCACTCTACAATTTGGATATTCCTCTAATAATACATCAAAAGGCTTGTCCTCAAATTTAAAATTATGCTTCTGCAAGCGATAAATCATTTCACTTACATATTTGCTTATGAATGGTTGCCCATACTCTCTACAAGATATAGGAATCGGCTTAATGGCCTTTACTCGTTTTATTTCAATTGAGTATTTTTCTTCTAAGTATACTAGATGCTCTTTCGTTGCTTGATACTCAATTCCTGTATCATACCATACCCATTCAACTTCATCAGGAGAAAAGAGTTGCCTAAATATATCCACAACAATATCACTATCAGATCCACCACTAACAGCAACTAATACTTTTTTGAAGTTAGGAACTGTATTGTTCGTTTTTACGAATGAATCAAATATAACAATATTATTAGGACATTCTTTTAAAGCTATTTCTAATCTGTTTATTTCTATCTCCTCCATCTTTTTTCAATAAAGCTAGCTAGTTATTTCTTACCCTCTATTGCTCTTGATAGTTTTCTGTTTGATATGAAGAAAGTGATTTTTTCTTTTTCATACTTAACATTTATTTCGTAATTAGATACAATAAAAGTTTTATTTCTATTACATCTTTTTTGAAGTTCAATTTCCACTTGTGGAATAACTTTGTTTACTAGTGAAATCGCAGTAGGTATAGAAATGATACACTTATTTTCAATCGTGATTTCTTTAAGCATAGCTGCCTCCTAAAAAGGAAGGTAATTCCATATTGATTTGAGGATTATAGGAACTATCCATTATATCCGTATCATGTAATTCAGCAATGGATATTGCACTCATCACCTCTATCATCTTTTTCTGCATCCTGCGGTGCTGTTCTTCTTTACGCTGAATGTTTTTTAATACATTCATTTCACGTTCAGAAATGATGATATAAACATTTACTTCTTTTTCTTGGCCAAATCTATACTCACGCCTAATAGCTTGATATAGTTGCTCGTAGGAATCACTTAGACCACAGAAAATCATGTTGTTGCAATTCTGCCAGTTCATACCAAATCCACATATAGATGGTTTGGAAATAAGATATTTTACAGTTCCATCTGCAAAGCCTAGCATTCCTCGTTCCTTATGCTCAGGAGTATCACTTCCCTTTATCTCATATCCATTAGCAATTGCCTTTTTCAATGCACTTGATTCATCGTTATAATCACACCATATTAAGCAGCTTTCCATTGTATTGACTAATTCCTTAACTTGATTTACACGAGATTCAAGACTTAATTTTCGTGCTTTTCTACGTTCCTCTAGGGTTTCAGCATATCCTACAAAAAAACCATCTTCATCTATGCGTTCTGCTTCTAATACGATACTTTGCATATTGAGCTTTGGAAGAATATATTTTGAGCCATCATATCCTAAATTCTCAGGAGATGAAATCATCATCGACCATTCAGCCATCCATTTATAAAATTCTATTTCTGAATGGCCTTTAATCCTCCAATGCTCTCCATGTGATACATCATTAATAAAGAATGTTGCAAGCATTTCTTTTCTTTGCATAATTCCTAAAAATTCAGCTGTCGTTCCTATCTCTGTATAATCATTAGGAGATGGAGTTGCAGTGCAGCATAGACGATATGGAGTATGTTTAAAACGTTCTATTAAATCCATCGTAGTCTTTCCTTGATAAGATTTAATTATGGATGATTCATCTAAAATGACACAGATAAATTGATCCGTATTAAATTTATGTATTTTCTCATAATTGGTAATATTAATTCCTGTGATTATATCTTCCTCTTCTTCAATCACCTTGCATTCAATTCCAAATTTCAAAGCTTCATTATGTGTTTGCATAGATACAGCAAGAGGAGCTAATATGAGGACCTTTCCTCCTGTGTGCTTAGCAACTGCATCAGCAAATGCAAGTTGCTGCAGTGTTTTTCCTAGTCCTGTGTCTTCAAATAATGCAGCTCTGCCTCTTCTTAAAGCCCACTTAACTATATCCCTTTGAAAATCAAACAAATAAGGATTTAACAACTCAGGAGGACATTCAAATCCTGCCTGAATTGTATTCTTGTGTTTTTTCTTTAAAAAAGACTGATAATTCATCACTATTCATCCTCCAATACTTCAAAGATACTTAATGGCTGGATTTTTTCTGCATTAAGAAGATTCATGCTTCCTTGCTTATAATAGCTTGCTTTAAGTTCAATTAAGATGGCCTTTCTTCCCATTTTAACAGCTTGATATCCCTCTGATCCAATACCTCCGAAAGGGGTTAATACAATGTCTCCTGGATTGGTCCATAGACCTATTGCTTTTTCTATAACATCTAATTGAAGAGGACAGATATGCTTTTCGTCCTTTTCATCTCTTGCAGAATCCTTTTGTAAGGTATTTGATTGATTTATGTCAAACCAGCAATATGTTTGATATCGTAAAGAAACATCCTCTTGCTGTTCTTCTGTATACCATATAGGACTTGCTATCTCCTGCCATAACTCTACAGGATAGCTCTCATTGGTATGCTGGATTGGATTTTGATTATCTCCAGGCTTTCGCATTGTGATTAGATAATCTGCAATTCCATTTCCTGAAATGGAACTATCTTTTTTTAGTTGCTTATGCAACAGTCGGATAGATTTTGTTCTTTGCATCGCAACAACAGGATCCTTCCAAATAATAACTCTAGAATGATATATGAATCCTGCATCTTGAAACATTTTAATCAACTCTCCTGGAAAGTCTGTAAGTCCTATAAATCCATCTCTCATTTTTGAAGTAGGCAAATCCATACAGTGAAATGATAAATTTCTACCAGGCTTTAGGATTCTAAACAATTCTTGAATTATAAATTTAAAATGCTCATAAAACTCTGATTTCGTTTTACAATTTCCTAAATCTCTATCAGAATCACTATAAACGTAAAGGTCAGCAAAGGGTGGACTAAATATAGAATAATCAATAGAATTATCTTTAAAGCCCTTTAAAACTTCGCAGGAATCACCATTATAAAAGGCGAAATTTCTTCCGATAGTTTGATTTAACACTTTAATCCCAGTCATATACATCTGCCTGCACTTTCTTCTCAATAATATCACCCAAGCAACATTTAGACTTTTTCAAGTGATGATATGGAAATGGATTATTGCTTAAATATTCAAACATATCCTTTGTTTTTTCTAATCCCTCATAATCAAAACTTGTATTTTCATGTGTATAATTTGCTTCAATTGCATTTAGGATTGTAGTTAATGGATTTGTATATGTATGGTCGATTGTTCCTAAGCACATACTATCTTGTCCTAGCATATTTGCAAAAGGATACTTAAATAATTGAGTGTCCTTACCTTTGTAATTTTTATAACAAAATGCTTTTATTGTTCTTAGTTGATTTTCATCAACATAAACAATAAAAATTGAATTAGGATGATGTATGTTATACCCTTTTTCTTTGTATTGACATTTTATCATCCGTTCTTTGAAATTATAATAAATGGTTTTCTGATTTCTACTTTCCTCAATGTATAAGGTATTGCAATCATATTCATCTATTAAATCAATTTTAGTTGATTTCTGTTTGGATGGAAGAATTGCATTTTGTAAAGCTTCCGTTAAATCATCTTTACTTAATATCTTTTCAAAAACAAGCTTAGAATTCTCTTCCTGGTAGATTTCAACATCCTCTGAGGAATCTAAAATACGCATAATTATTTGACTCAAAATACTACCTCCCTAGTAGGACTAATTTTTTTAATAAGCTGTCGCTTGATTTGACTAAAAAAATAATATAATACTGGTTTAGTAGATAGTGTAACTATGTTATACCCATCCATAAAAGCTCCGACAGCTCCAGGGATAGAATAATCTTCTAAATCTCTGTTATATACAACTCCAGTAGAATTATCTATTACATTAAAAACAACATATTTATTTGTTTCACCAATTCTTTTACAATCTATGTGATCCATTTTTTCAGCATCATCACATGTTATAGTTAGAAAAAGAAAATCGCATGATTGTTCCTCATCCATATCATTAAGATATACATGCTTCTCATCTGCATTATAATCAAGCCTATTTCTATCAGCCCAATCCATAATGCAATCTAATTCTTCAGGGATATCACATTCAATTTCCCAAATTCCATCACCTTCGCAGCGCTGAATTTTATAGTTATATTCAATGTTAAACTTATCTAAAAGTTGTATCAATAAAGGAAGCTGGGAGTTTTTATACAATGTAGAAATGTCTCCATATTCTTTATCTGAGAAATTATAAAAGAAAAAGTCAAATAGCTCCTCTTCTAAAATTATCTCTTCATCATCTGAATAATTAAAAATTTCTTTGACCACTTCAATGAATCTATTCTTATCAAAAATAAACATATATTTTTCTTTAATTTTCTTCGGCAAAGATGCAACCTCTCTCAAATCCGTTAACTTTGATGACGGCTGGATATTTTTTGTCTTCATCTATTGCATACACCACCTTTGCTATGGCAAGCGCCATGTCTAAATTGATTTGATATTGCTGAGGGTTTAATTCTGCAATTTCTGCATCACAATGCACCACATCAGGCTCCTCTTCCATATCAAATATTTCACTTCTCAAATTCTGATTTTTCGAATCAGATATTAGAACCGTTCCATAAGTATCCTCATTTCCTGCATCAATATAAAATAATTGCTCAGGGCTTTTAACTATTTTTTGAAGCTTTTTAAATGACTCCTCAAGAATTAGTCGTGCCTTATTATTATCCACGCAACCGATAATATAAACTTTATCACTCCAGTATGTATCTGATTCATCTATTATCGGTTTTAAAATATCAATTAAAGGCTCAGATGATGTTAGGAAAGAATCCACTGCATAATGCTTTGTTCCATAGCAACAATTTAATTTCTTAGAGAGGGAACGAGCTTTATTCTGTCCTATATCGAAGTCTTGAAATGTTTGTCTTCTGATATTTCCAGGAGTAACTGTATCTCCATCAACTAAAATCATTAAATCGCGTTCTTTTTGCATGCGGGCAAGCATGGGAGCTAAATTGCTCCCTGTTCCACCGCATCCCACAATTACATATACTTTCATCCTCGATTACCTACCTTAAGCTTTGGATATAGACAATTCTCGTTTGCAAAATATTCATATTTGACTTCGTTTGCATACCTAAATTCCTTGTATCCTGCTTTTGCAAGAATCTTTGATATTTGTTCTTCAGTGTATTCCTTACCCTCTTCAAATAAAGAAGTAACATCTCTATACTGATGACCGAAATACATCACAAACGGATACTTATAAGTTTTTTGCTTTTCTTTTGGAGCCTTACTCTTAGAGGTTTTCTCTTTTGATTTCTTTGCATCTGCTATGACATCTTGATACTTTTCTCTTAATGTTTTGCATTCCTCAATACTTAGAGTATCAATGGATGAAATATCAGCCTTTAAAATTTCTATTTGCTCATTCGTCATCATTTGAATCTTCCTCCATTTCCTCTGCTTCTTCCTCCCCTGACTCTTCAACTGAATCATTTTCAGGATCTGTCTCTTCAGAATTATCCTCATCGTTTTTTGAAACAAAATCTAAAACCTCGTTGAGATCCTTTTTAAGTTCTTTCCTAGTTGCCTCCAATTCCTTTTTGGCTTGTTTTTCTTTAGCAGCCATTTCCTTTTGTTCTTCTTTAGAATAGACAGGATCACCGAACATATCATATACTGGCATTATTCTTTTCCTCCCTTATAGCATCCTAGTCAAAGGTAATAAAATAAACTTTTGATTTATAAATACTGGTCTTTTTTCTCCTACATAACAGAAGGTTGCTTTCTCAGTTTTTAAATCTTTTAATACCGTTTTTAAGTAGCTAACTGCAAAAATCATTTCACAATCTAAATCGAAGTCCTTAAGCTCTGCTTCAAAAGGAATCAAACCATCAATCTTGAATTTGTTGTTTGAAAGGATAACAAAGTCCTTTTCATCAGAAGCAAAGGAAATTAACTTTAAAAATTCTTTGACATTGAATTCAATATTTTTTGTTTCCATTTTGGTTCGATAGGAGGCTATATTTTCTAATGCTGGGTATTCTCCATCAAGCAATCGTCCGATAACCGTAGAATCTCCTACTCGCATTTTTGCATTGTTTTTATTGGAGGATATTTCTATCTCTCCATCAGCACCTGATAACAGTGAAATAAATTCAACGGGTAAAGTAATATTTGCGTTGGATTCAATTTCTTTGAAATAACCACTAAATGAATCTGTTGCTCCTATATAGTTTCTGCCTATAAAGACTCCTGTCAATACCGGTTTTTTGTCCGTTTTAGCTGAATAATTACATGCAGTAATTAAATCCGATACTTCAACATACGTTGTTGATGTTACTTCCATTGTTGGAATAACTAATGGTGTTTCAGTTAATTTTAGATTAACCTTGATTTGATTTTCTTGCACCTGAAGTGTTTTGCCTAATTTTAACTTAGGCGATTCAAACTTTAGAAATGTTTCCATCATTTTTTTGTCTAAGCAAAATTCCAATTCAGGATCAATTTTTGTGGGAGTGATAATAAAAATATTATTATCCTTATCCCATTGATAGCAATTGCCATCCTTAAAATAATTCATATAATTAGCTTTCATCTTTTGCTGTCTCCTCTTCTTTCTCTGCTAATTCTTTTTCAAGACGACTTATCTCATCAATATGAGATTGGTTATCCTGTTCTAAATCTTCAATTTGGCCTTCCAAATCCTCGATTTTCTGATTATGAGCTTCTTCATCAAAATCATAGATATAAAGCCCCCCATTATAGCCTGTTTCGACTACAATCTTATTACGTCCATATTCCTTGCCCTCTAGGGCTTTTCTTATGTCCTCTTCTAGCTTATGATAAATCATACTTACCTCCTAGCTAGCAATAGGCTTTAGAGCCTTGATAAGCTGAACTATTGAATACCTAGCATCTGCATCCGTTGCAATATCTAATAGTTCTTTAAGTTTACTTGTCATGTGAATTGCTGCAGGTTGTGAAATCTTCTTTGTCTGAATGATTTCATCGTAAAAACAAATTTTTTCGCAAAGAGTAGAATTCTCTTTTGCTGTATATTTTTCTTCATTAAATTTTTTCATTTTGTCCTCCTTATTTTTTAATGAATGAATGTAATAGATAATTCTAATTTCTAAATTTATGAAGCTTCACATATAAATAGCATCCTGATACAAAATCACTTGTTTTAACTTCACAAGTATTAAACTCATATCCAGGATATAGCTTTTTGAAAAGCTTCATAGGATCCAATCTTCCCTCAGCGATTTTTCGAGCCTGAGCTCTTGAAATTTTATAATCGGATACAGTTACTTTTGGCTTAACTAGATTTTTTGAACAAATATAGGAATGCCTTTTTTTACTTGAAGGATTCTCATTCTCTTCTAGTTCCTGTTTTGTAATATATCTAGCTAGACCTTCATATCCGTTTATATCTTCCTGGAGTCTCCTTGTCTGCTTTCTTGCACCTCCTCGCCATAAATTCTCTAATACATCCCTATCCTTAAAGTTCGTGACTAAGTGATGATGCCATCTCCCTTTTTTGTCTTGTTCAATTGAATGAAAATACTTCAATCCAGGATAGTTATTTTTTTGAGCATAATATTTTAATCGTCTTATGAATTTCTGCCCTTCTTTCAAAGCAGCATCATAGGTTGGAGGCATTGACTTATCCGAATATGTTAGAGTAGCCCACATGTCCTTATCTGTGAAATTCGCATTGATTAAACGAATTGCAGCAGATTGTCTATTTCTATGATTTAGCTTCCTTTGGCCTGATGTAGATATCTTAGATTTGGCTTTCCTAATTTCAGAGCAAGTATCCCATACTGGATAGGATTGCACCTCCAAGATATCACCTGACTTAATTGTCTTAGTTCGATACCTGATGATATTCCTATCTCTTAGGTAAGCCTCATCTATTACACCATTCTCATCATATACCAGTTCTAAATCATTACTGTTGATGCTATGCCCTCTCATTTGATAACTCCTAATATCTTGAATTTAAAAAGATAAATAATAAATTATTTAAGTAATAATACATTGTTGTTTTCTTACTACTTATCACTAGGACGAATATGCCAAACTTTCGGCATATTTTTTTGAGCATTTTTATTGACTTTTTACCTGTTTTTTGGTAAAATAAAAATGTCTAGTAAAGGAGTCAGTGTTTGGCGATGCGGCTCCCTTTTTTATTGCCATAAATATTCGTCTTGTCATAAAATCCTAGTCCTCTTTTTTAGAGGCTTTTTCTTTTGCATCCATGCGAGCTAGTTTTCTATCCTGCTGGAGTATAAAACTCCTTATCATAGATGCTTTATCCACAAATCCTAAACGTTTCATATTCTCTTTTGAGAATACCCTATCAGCTAAGTCCCTTTCGATTTGCACATGCAAATTATATTCGACTGATTTCTTTTTCTTCTTTGGTTTTTCAGGTTTAGGTTTTTCTAATTGTGATACTTGCAGCAATTCGGATGGATCATATAGTTCTGTGATTTCACAATCAAAATAATCACAGATTGTTTTGGCTTGTTCAGGTATCGGCAAGCATGCATAATTAACCATCTTTGATAAAAGACTTTTATCCACTCTTGGATCATGTTTTCTAATAACTTCTAATAAGTCTTTTTGCTGCTTCTTTTGTGAATCTAATAAACTTTTAAAATTGGGCATTGGTTACCTCCTCTTTCTTAGAACTTAATATTTCTTTAGCTTTGCTGAGATATCCCCCTCCAGTCAAGATGTCTAATAAACTGTTGAATGTTAAAGACTCTTGTGAAATAGGGATTTCCTCGACTTCAATAGTCGTTCGTAGATTATCCACATTGTATTCCTGCCGTTTCAATAGACAGTAGCATGACACTTCTTACGTTATCGTAAAAAGGATCGTTGATTTGTTCTAGGATTGTATCTGCAAATCTTCTTGGTAATAATGTGCTGACTTTCTTACCTGTGTTAAATGTGAAAATTACCTTTGTATCGACCTTAGATTCAAGTTTGCCGTCTTCCTCTGTTTTTTCCATTTTCTTTTACCTCCATTATTTAGCGATTTGGTTTCGTTGCGTTTTGCAACTTTAATTGTAAAAAAAATATTTCCTGAAGTCACAATCTGGAATTTCTAAAGCTTTTTGAATTGCCTCTGCTTCCGAAAGTTTTACAGCTCTTTGATTATTTAATTTTTGGGAAAGAGTAGACTGATCCATATTTACTGCACAAGCTAAAGCCTCTTGGGACATATTCTTCTCAATCATTCTAATTTTAAATAACTTTGTATTGAGCATATTTACTACCTCCTATTCTTTGGTATTGGCTACCAATATACGCCTCGATAGTTCGATTTTATGAGTAATTTGGGAGATTGTATTATTTTAATCGAACTTATCTCATACTGTTTATTTGGTCTATGCAGACGGCGTATTTCGACTCCTGCCAAAGAGTCATCGTCAGTTGGCTATTAAATTATTCTTTCTTTTTCCCTCTTTAAATGTTATAATGATTTTATATGAAAGTAGGTGTTTTTATGTACTTTTCCAAAAAGGAAGAACTAGTAGATATTATAAACGAAGAAGACGAAGAAGATGAATTTGAGATGTATCCGCCATCTGTTTGTCCATACTGTGGACTAGCGGTTAAGTTTATTGCTCGGGGTGGTTTTAAAAGTCAAGAAACATTAATTACTTTCGAATGTCCACATTGTAATAAATTAATTTCTGCTCTTTACAATGATACAGATTATAAACCTTTAAATATTTATCCTCCACAGCCCACGCAATTAGCGAAGATTCCTGAGGAAATATTAGATATTTCTCCTGAATTTAAAAAAATTTATATTCAAGCATCAACCGCTGAATCTAATAATTTAAAAGAATTGGCTGCATTAGCATATAGACGTGCACTTGAATTTTTAGTAAAAGATTTTTGCATACACAAATACCCTACAAGTAAAGATGCTATAATCAAAGAACATCTATCTGCTTCCATTAAGCGTTTAGAAGATATTAGCCCTATAATGAATGATATTGCTAATAAAATTAGACTTATAGGGAATGATTATACTCATTATCAATCTAAATTAAACTATACTCCTTCAGATATGAAAAAATATATAAATATATTAATTCCCTTTATTCAAGGAAGCATATTGTCGGAACAACCTTTATAGTATCTACTTAAATAATATTTTTTTCACTTCATTTATTTCATTTTCTAAAGCAGCTAACCTCTTTTCATGCTCAACTAAAAATTCTAGTTTTTCTTTTCTTTCATTTAATAACCTCTCTAATTCCCCTGCATTGAAAATAATTTTATATAACTTTGCATTTTGATTTTGATTTTTACAAACTATGTAAAAATTTTTACCAAGTTTAACTATTTGCATCGCTTCTCTTGCTTCTTCAATAGTAGCAGGATTTTTTTTAGTTTTTATTGGCATCGGCTTTCCTCCATAAGTCCCGTGCCAGTTCCTCTATGAGTAAATTGGGAGATAATATATAGTGCAGAGTTGCTGGCACGGTAATACTTGGACTATATATTAGTCCGACGGCTCACGCCGTTTCGTCGCAATTTTCAGCGACTCATCAGGGACTTTATTTATTCTTTTTATTCTTTTCCTTTTGCTCCTCTTGATAAACTAGTCGCCCTAACTCATCATATAATGCTTGGGCTTTTTTAACTTTAGCCTCTGCAAAAGGATTTCCAGGTAATCTCTTTAAGTGTCCTTGTGCCTTTTCTAATCTGTTTGAAGCCTCACCGATTGCAAGATTTAAAATTTCTAATTGTGTTATCATTCTACTCCTCCATATACCCTTCAAGTTCTGATGTATCCATATAATCAATTAAAGTATCTAATGCACTACTTACATTGTCTAGCCATTCCTGTCTTTCCTCTTGCGCAGGTGTAAGTTCGTCCTTACCTTCGTAAGGCTCAATGCTATAACTTTCATTTTCTACATCGTCCTTTAATTCGGTTAGTTCATCCTTAATGGATTCTAGTTCCTCCAATAGAGTTTTTACCCTCTTCTTGATTTGTGTTTTTGTTAATTCTGCCATATTGTCCTCCTAATTATTATTTAGCGATTTGGTTGTGTTGCGTTTTGCAACTTCAATGTTATTATAGGCTATCTTGTTGCGTTTGTCAACAATTATTTCATATTTTATTGCAAAATGATAATTTTTATTGATTTATGCACTATTTCATTGTATAATTTATACCGAGGTGAGTTTGAATGAATGATAATAATTTAGGAAAAAGAATAAAAGAAACTAGATTAGACCTTCACTTAACCTGTGAGGATTTAGCAAATGCAGTTGGTCTCTCCAAAAGTGCCATTTCTAGAATTGAAAATGGCATTGTAAAAAATCCTAAACTAGCTATCATTTCTTCTATTGCAGAGGCATTGAAAGTTAATCCTGCATGGATTATTGGAAAAGATTCTAACAAGTATATTGCTCCAAATAATTTATTAGATATTTTATATGAAATTAAAAGTTTTAACTCAAATGATTATTATACAAATGGCATTAGGAAATTAAATACAGAAGAAAAGAAAATGATTGATGTCACTTTGAATTTAATAATCAAAAATCTGCAAAGTGAAAATTAAAAAAAGCCAACAGTTCGCACCTGTCAGCTTATATGAAAATACACAACCAAATCGCTAAATAATGGAGGTTTTTTCACACCTCTATTATATCAAATATTCAAAACAAAAGCAAACATAATGGAGGTTTTTATGAAAGAAATAAATAACGTAGTAGCTTATTGTAGGTATTCATCCGAAAATCAAAGAGATGGATATTCAATAGAGGCACAAAAAAAGGCAATAAGTGATTATTGCAATCGAATGAATTATACTTTACTTAGATTTTATGTCGATGAGGCTAAAACAGGTATGAATGATAATAGAGAGGAATTCCAAGCTATGATTGCAGATTCTTCTTCTAAAGAGTTTAGTGCAGTTATTGTTCATAAACTGGATCGATTTTCTAGAGATAGGTATAATTCTGTTTTTTATAGAAAGAAATTAAAAGATAATGACGTGAAGTTAATTTCTGTTTTAGAAAATATAGATGATGATAATCCTGAAGATTTGATTCTTCTTTCTGTATTGGAAGGTATGGCAGATTATTACTCAAAGAATTTAAGCCGTGAAGTTAAAAAAGGAATGAATGCAGCTGCGAGCAAGGGATTATCTACAGGTGGGATTCCTCCATTTGGATATAAAATAAATCAAGAAACAAAAAAGCTAGAAATTATACCGGAGAGAGCTGAGATTGTAAAATCTATGTTTAATATGTATGCTAAGGGATATAATTTAGTTGATATAGAATTAGAACTAAATAGTTTAGGGTATAAAACGATTCATGGCAATTTATGGGATAAAAAACAAATAAGAAAAATTTTACAAAAGGAAGCATATACAGGAGTTAAAGTATATAATCGTTATGCTTATAAAAGTGCTTCTAGCAATGTAAAATCGCCCTTAATTCGAGTTGAAGATGCATTTCCTAGAATTATATCAAATGATGTTTGGAATGCCGTGCAAAATAGATTTTTAAAAGATAAACGAACTACTACTCCAAGAAAAAACATGATTGATTATTTATTTACAGGTCTTCTACAATGTAAAAATTGCGGTGGAAATTTAACTGGATGCTCCAGCTTCAAAAATCAAAATGGAAAGCGTATATATCATCATTATTATGTTTGTAGTGGAAAGCAAAAAACAAAAATTGGCAAATGTTCAACTCCTCGATTTCCAAAAGACTTACTAGAAGATCATATCATAACAACTATAACTGATTTCATTTTTACTGATGAGAGTATAGGACTATGGGCTGATGCTATCTTAAAATCTTACAACACGAGTGGAGAGATTAAGGATATAGATACTTTAAAACTACAATTATCTAAAGTAAAAAAACAAGAGGAAAGACTGCTTGATTTGTATCTTAGCGGTGATATTGAAAAAGATAAATACAATACTAAAATCTATGAGTTGAAATTGCAAGCATCTAAATTAGAAACAGATATTTTATACACCTCTTCTTCTCATAGTTTCACTAAAGAGGAACTATGCCTTGCTATACGGCTTATGATGGAGGACTTAAAATCTGATGCAAATATAAAAACAAAAAAAGGTATCGTCAAGACCTTTGTAAAAAAAATATCAATCGACAATAAGTCGATTGATATTGAACTAACGCTCCCAAATTTAGAGGGTGCGTATAAGGGTCTAAATGGCGGAGCAGATGGGATTCGAACCCATGCACCAGTTACCCGGTCTACTTCCTTAGCAGGGAAGCCTCTTGAGCCTCTTGAGTACTACTCCAACTACCAAGCGCTTTTTCATTATAACGTAAAATGTAGCGCTTGTCAATTATTTTTTAGTCTCTATGCTGCAGCTATAACCTGTTCTTCTATTTCTTTCAAAAGTTCTGGATTATTTTTCAAAAATTCTTTTGTATTTTCTCTTCCTTGACCAATTTTGGTACCATTATAGGAAAACCATGCACCTGATTTATTTATAATCTCATACTTAACTGCCAAATCTACAATTTCTCCCAAGCGAGAAATACCTTGACCATATATAATTTCTACTTCTGCGGTTTTAAAAGGAGGTGCAACTTTGTTTTTAACAACCTTTACAACTGTACGGTTTCCTAAAATATTTGTTCCATCTTTAATGGCTTCTCCACGTCGAATATCTAGTCTTACAGAAGCATAAAATTTTAAAGCACGTCCACCTGTGGTTGTTTCAGGATTTCCAAACATGACACCAACTTTTTCACGAATTTGATTTATAAATATTGCTACACAATTTGTTTTATTAATGATACCTGCTAGCTTTCTCATAGCTTGAGACATTAATCTTGCATGTAACCCAACATGAGAATCTCCCATATCTCCATTAAGCTCTGCTTCAGGAACTAATGCTGCAACAGAATCTACCACTATAATATCTACACTTCCAGATTTAATTAAAGCCTCAGCAATATCTAATGCTTGCTCTCCGTTATCTGGTTGTGATAGAATTAAATTCTCTATATCTACTCCTAATGCTTTTGCATATACTGGATCTAAAGCATGCTCTGCATCAATAAAAGCTGCAAAGCCTCCTAAAGCCTGAGCATTTGCAATAGCGTGTAAGGCAAATGTAGTTTTACCTGAAGACTCTGGACCATAGACTTCTATGATTCTTCCCTTAGGATAACCTCCTACCCCTAAAGCCTTATCTAGGGCAATAGATCCACTAGGAATTACCTCTATTTTATGATCTATTTCATCTCCCAAACGCATGATAGAGCCTTTACCAAACTCTTTTTCAATTTTCTTTAAAGCCTCTTCTAAAGCTTGCTCACGACTAAGTTCTGCCATATTTCCTCCTAAATTGATTCAAAAATTATTTTTCTACTATTCCATATATATTCTATCCCAGAATACAGTGTTAAAATTACCGATAAATACATTAATACCAAACCTATAATAGCGATAGCCTGATGCAAGCCGGCAAAAAATAAGAAACCTATAGCTACCATGGTTTCAAAGGTTTTTACCTTTCCAGACCATCCAGCAGCTATGACCTGTCCACTTTGCGCAGCTACTAAACGAACCCCAGACACTGTAAATTCTCTCAATAATATAATTGCAATTCCCCACATAGGAACAAGCTCTAACGAAACAGAGCCTATTACAACCATCCTTTTTTGCATAAATAATATTAAAAAGGAAATGAGAACTAATATTTTATCTGCAAGAGGGTCAGCAAATTTTCCAAATGTCGTAATTAGTTTATATTTTCTTGCGAGAAAACCATCTAAAAAATCTGTACAAGAAGCTAAAGCAAAAATGATAAAATTAATAAAATTTGCATAGCTTACCTCACAAAAAAAGGTGCTTTGCAGATAGGGAATGTATGCAATAACTATCATTACTGGTATTGCAATAATTCTACCCATTGTTAATTTATTTGGCCAATTCATATTCACATATTTAATTGATCTGTGAAAACAAATCAATTATGACTCCCTTCACTAAATTCTTTTATCCTAGAATCCATCTCATATGGATTTTTTGTTTTGAATATCCTCTTTACTTTTCAGGTGTAAAAGGATACCCTCTTCTACCTCTAGTAGATATTATAACATAAAAATATGAAACTTTTGAAAGAAATTTAAAAAAGTATAAAAAAGTTTTACTCTAAGAAAAAAAGCCCAAAAACAGGCAATATTTCACTTTTTAAAATGAACTTTAAAAATAGATTTATAAATTTAATTATTCAAAATTGAATTAAAAACACTACCTATACCAGATACTACAATATCCACCACATAATAACAGCACTTATCCAAAAATTTTGCAGTCATTATAAAAAGATTTTTGCTACCATCTACATAAAAGGCTTGGTCATAGTCTGTTCCGCCAGCTTCAACTGAATCCTGGGTAAATATACTTCCTAATAAAATTACAGCTAAAAGTCCAATTGCTAAAAAAATAAAAACACTTTTCTTTTTCATTTTATCACCAAAACAATTATACAAATACTACATGTCAAAAAAGCATACTCTTTGTACCTATGTCAACTTATTTTTATCTGATTTTTTATCAAGGAGTTTAAAAAAATCTACCTCATTCATATTACAAGCTAATTCATAAAATAAATCAATTTGCGATAAAAGGACTTCCTTATAATAGCTTTTTATTCTTTTGTCATATAAAGCTTTTATGGTGTCCCTCTGCTCCTCTGTTAATTCTTTCTTGAAAATTTCTTCAATCATTTTAAATATAGAAGAAAAAAAATATTTTTTCGTTATTTTTGTTCCCCTTTTAATATTTATCGTGTCATTTTCCCTATAGCTACAACCACAATTTTTACAAATCCAATTCGCTTGTTGTGTAAAAATAAAATATTTTTCATTTAGATTACAAGCTTCTGAATTAATTTCCCCACAAATTGGACATTTTTTTTGTTTAGACATTCATTTCTCCATATACTTTTTTATTAAGAAATATTTTACCATAATCGGAAAATAATTTCCATAAAATTTTATTACTAAATTTTAATAGCTTCTACTTTAAATTAAGTTGCTATAAACAATTATTCTTTGCGTAATGCTCGATTTATAGCTTCAGCAAGTAAACCTGACAAAATATCCATTGCTAAATCAATATCCTTAGGTGTTACAAAATAATTATCCTCCATATCCACAAAGGAATCTATATCACTAACCGTAGGTATCCCAATAGCCAAGACATCAACTCCTAAGGTTTCCTTAGAAAGTTCTTTTCTAAAATTATAAATTCCAGATCCTGGATTAATACCTGCAGTGGAAAGCTGTATACTATTGCACATGCGTCTTGCATCTCTACAGGCTAATGCATCTACTATAATGACAAGATTAGGATGAAAATCATCAACAATTGCTTGAATCACATCCTTGCTTTCCATTCCTGTTTTTCCCATAACAGATGGACATAGGGCACTAACATTATATTTATCAGGATGCTTTTCTAAATGTCTGTTGACCTCTATTTTATTTATGACTAAAGGCCCTAACGCATCTGGAGTAACAAAATCATTCCCTAGTCCAACAATTAATATATCACTTTTTGAGGGTAAATTTAAATTGATTAAAAAGTCATAAATTGTAGCCTCTAATAGCTTAACAATTTCTCGTGCCTTCATTCTATAATCGATTTCATCAATAGTATAATATATACCCTCCTTCTTTTTAATTTTTTTTGCTAGAGTTTTATTAACCTTAATTTTTTTGAAATGCATGCCATGAATTATTCTATCCACATCATATTGAAAATTAGCTTGCATATTCTCAACAGCCATATCTGTTCTATTTTTCATACTTTCACCTATCTTTATTATCTATTTTTTTAATTTAACTATGCATATTTTTATTTTTTTCTTGCAAACCATAGAACGAAATGGTATAATGTTTAATGCATTTGATTAGCGGAGGTGAAAGGTATGGCAAATATTAAACAACAAATCAAACGTGTTAAAACAAATGAAAAAGCAAGACAAGCAAATATGGCTTTCAAATCATCTTTAAAAACTGCTATGAAATCTGTACTAGCTGCTGTTCAAGCTAAAGATTTAGAAAAGGCTACAACTGCATTAGCCTATGCTTATAAGAAATTAGATAAGGCTCAAGCTAAGCATATCGTTCACAAGAACTATGTTGCTAGACATAAGTCTGAATTAGCTACTGCAGTAAATACATTAAAGTAATATATTTTCTAAATTAATAGGGCTATGCAAATTGCATAGCCCCTTTTGTTTCCTATAAATGTGAATTTTTTCTTTACTCTAAATTTAGTTTTTTCTGCATCAAATAAATATCAACAAAATATCCTACCAAACAGATTACAATACATATCGCTAAAATTATACCAAGATACCCATTTAAATAATTTATAATGTCCTGCGGAGTTTCAAAATAAAAATTTCTTGATAGAAGCCCATATAAACTGATTACTATAGTTAGCCCTATTCCAATGGCATAATTAAGAGCTATACAGAAAATTACTGATAAAATTCCTTTATTCTTAGCGAATGCATGTCCAATGGCTATTCCTGTATAGATAACAAACAAACTTTGGAACGATGAAAATAACATACACAACAGCATCAGGATAGTAGGACCAGCAAGTAATCTTATAATTTCTTCTTCTGTCATGGCCACTTTAAACATCTCTTGGAATGCTTGAATCAATGCTTCCCAAAGCATTGAATTTAAATAAGCAATCACACAACAAACCATAAGTACCAAAAAACTGATAATCTGCATTAAAAAATCTGCCAATAAATGGGATAATAATAATGAATGCTTAGTTACTGGCAAGGTATGTGTCAAATAGCCTTGATCCTTAAATAAGGATTTCGCATAGCGAACAATACATATTACAATTGTATATATAGAAATAAAGCAACACCCTAAAATAAAGAAGCCATTGACACCCATTTTCAACAATAAGAAAAAGACATTATCATCATAGCCAATTAGATTAACTAACCGTACAATGATTGCTAGAACAGGCAAAATCGCTAATACAGGTAAATACTTATAAATTAGTGCTTTGAAATCGTATTTAAAAACCTTTAAAAACATTTGAATGCCTCCCTAAACGCATCGTTAATGCTACCATTATATTGAGATCTTAATTCATCTGCATTACGATGTAATATAATTCTTCCCTCATTAATAAATATAACATCATCTAAAATAGATTCAATATCATAGATTAAATGTGTACAAATTAATAAGGATGCCTTGGGATTAAGATTCGAAATGATTAAATTTAATATCAAATCACGGGCTGCAGGATCCACTCCAGCTATTGGCTCATCTAAAATATATAGATCAGCGTTTCTACTCATTACCAAAATCAATTGTACTTTTTCTTTTGTACCTTTTGATAAATGCTTCATCTTTTCATCAGGATCAACACTAAGCTTCTTTACAAGCTCTAAAGCCTTTTTATCATCAAAATCTTGATAAAAATCCTTAAACATTTGTATACATTCTTTAACCTTCATATCTAAATTAAGATAGGTACGTTCAGGTAGATAGGATATACGCTTTTTTGACTCAACCCCTACTGGATGCCCGCATACCGAGATAGAACCTGAATTTTTACTCAACAAGCCATTAATAATTTTAATCAATGTGGTTTTGCCACTACCATTTGGTCCTAATAGACCAATAATTTTACCAGCTTCTAACTCAAAGCTTACTCCTTTAAGGGCTTCTTTTTGTCCATATCTTTTGACAACATCCCTACACTCTAAAACCATTTCGACTATTCCTCCTTTAAAAGCTCTATAGCTTCTTCTTTTGAAATTCCAATACTTTGCATTAGATGTATAAAATCCTTACAATAGGTGTGGGCAAAGGAAGGCTTAAGCATTCCTAAAATTTCCTCATTTTCTGTTACAAAATAGCCATTTGTGCTCTGAACTTCAATGAGTCCCTCCTGAGTTAATAAATCATATACCTTTACAATAGTATTTGGATTCACTCCCAATTTTATCGCATATTCTCTTACAGATAAGATCTTATCTTTAGGCCTATACACGCCTGTAATAACATCCTTTTTAAACAAGTCAATCACCTGTAAGTAAATGGCTCTGTCATTTCGCCATTCCAAATTATCGCCCCCTTGTTCTACTTAAATAGTACAATAAAACGTTGATATTGTCAATAGAAAAGGAGGCAATATGCCTCCGTTATCTTAAAAAATATAATTCTAATCCCATATTTTGGTCGATTTTTCCCGTTTTGATTTGATAATCCAACTGATTTAGGGCTTGTAAATGCATTTTGACAGATTCCATAGAATGCTCTTTTGCATTTTTAACCATGTAGTAAGCACGACCAGATGAAATGTGAAATAGGTCAGCTAGGTCAGCTTGATTCATTCCTGCTTTTATTAAAATATTAACATTATAAAGCTCCTGAAACTTATTTATTAAAAGACTAATTAGGTTTGAAGCCTGCATACTTTTAAGCTTCATGTCTTGATATCCTTTCATCATGAGCTTTTTATTATTGGTCAATACTGCTTCAATTAAAGAATAAACATTATCCTCTAATGGCTCTGATATCATTTTTCTAATATCTGCATTTGTAATGAATTTTTCTTCTGCCTTATAGCATTCTAATTGATCCATAAAGCTTCTTAATCTAGAAAAGCTTTCAGAATAGCTAACCAATAATCGAACAGAATCCTTATCTATCTGAAAGCCCTCCTCTAAAAACGCATGCTCTGCATATTCTTCCAAATTAATATTTTTAGTTTTCACTTCAAAAACAGATGAAAATCTTTTCAGCTTTTGGTATTGTTCATTTGAATAATCAGAAAAGTCCATAAATATCAATACTAAAACATTTGAGCTATTTTGATTATTCATAGCCTTTAGAAGCTCTAAAAAGGCTCTATCACTCTTAGAGAGTAAAGCTTCTGCCCTACGAACAATGATTAGCTTTGAATCATCAAATAAAGAAATTGTCGTAAGCTCATCAACAATAGCATAGGTTCCTTCCTCAGAAGCGGTATATACAATTGGTTCTACCTCTAGCTCTAGACCTTTCCTAAGTTCTTCTATTTTTTTATCAACAGCTAAAGAATCATCTGATATTATAATAAAATTTGCAGCCATACTTCCATTCACCTAGCTTCCTCATTTTATTATATCACATTTTGAATAGATTTGAAATTATAACCATCATTTTTTAATTGTGTTATAATTTGTTCTAAATCCACTGCATTATCCTTTGAAACAGTATGCATTAAAATGATTGCGCCATTATGTATTCTTCTTTTTACCTGCTTTAGGCTGTATTGATCTCCATGATACATATTTTGATGCCAATCCACATAGGCCAATGACCAAAATACAGAAGCATAACCATTATCCTTTAAAAGCTTAAGACTCCGTTCATCAAATTCTCCTCTTGGAGGACGGACATAATGAGAAAGCTTTGCACCAATCTTTTCTAAATAAGCATCCTCTAGCTTTTTTATATCCTTTAAGATTTCTTCATTTGAGGATTTTGTAAAATCCTTATGGGAAAAGGTGTGGTTTCCAACGATATGTCCATCTGCCACCATTTCCTTAACTATATCTGTTGCAGAATTTAAATAATGCCCCGTAATAAAGAAAATAGCTTTTGTATTCGTTTTACGTAAAGCTTCTAAAATCATAGGCGTGTGCCCATTTTCATAGCCACAATCAAAGGTTAAATAAATATCCTTTGTATCTGCTCCTATATAAACACCGCCATTTTCCTTTAAGATAGTATCATATTTTCCTGCATTCGGACGAGCATTCCCTTTATTAATTAGTCCAAAGCCATAAGCGTTACTTGTCATACCAAAAATAAGAAATAAAACCGTGATAAAAGTAAAAATATATTTTTTCATACTCTCACCTCCTTCATACCTTATTTTTCGACAAAAATTTAAAATTTATGTTTAAATGATTTAAATTAATGCCAAGAAGTACGCCTATACATAAGGCATAAATATAAAAAAATAAGATGATAAAGAAGGACAAAATACCATAGACAATTTTAAAGCTAGAAAAAAGCTTTAGATATAAGACAAAGCCAAAAGTAAAAATTATAAAATATATAGTAGTAAAAAGCACCCCCTTGTACAATCGAGAAATACTATAGGATTTAAAGGTAATGACATGAATCATATAGATAGTTAGAATAAACACAATAAGAATTAAAACTAAAGACATAAGGATATAAAAATAACTTAAATGAAGAATAATTTCACTAGCTAAAAGAGTTATAAAATTTAAACATACTAAATAAATTATGGTTATTATAATAGACAAAACTCTTTTTGAGATACTCCGTTCATAGGTGGTTTCTGTTATATATTCTACAATACCAAATAAATGATAGTACAAGGAAGACGCTGAATAAAGACTCGTAATGATTAAAAGAATAGAATAGGAAATATTGTTTTGATAGTTAAAAAAATAAGAAATTAAATCCTTTAGCTTCCCATCCTCTACAGTACTTAGGATAAGTTCTTGAAAGGAATTAGAAAAAAGTCCAGAAATTATAATGAACAAAAAAAGAAAAGCTCCACCATTCATAATTAAACTGAAAGCTATAGCACTTGCAAGAGTTGGTATTTTCTTATCCATAACAAAATGATATATTTTGGAAAGCATAGTTTTTCACCATTCATTAGTATGAATAGATGCCAAGAAATTCATACAAAAAAGAATCCCAAATTAGGATTCTTCTCCTTAAGCATTATTTTTATCAGCCGCTAATTCTGCTTGAAGCATAGAAAGCAGACGCTCCTCTTCCTTTGTTAAATTTCTATTTTTTAAAAGATCAGGTCTTCGAAGTAAGGTTTTTCTTAAAGATTCCTTTAAACGAAATTCCCGGATCAACTTATGATTTCCGTTTAATAAAACTTCGGGTACTGTACATCCCTTATACTCTACAGGTCTCGTATATTGGGGATATTCTAATAAACCATCAGAAAAGGAATCATCTTCGCTGCTTTCCTTTCGAATAGCGTTATCTAATAAACGAATTACACTATCACAAATTACTGCCGCCGCAAGCTCCCCTCCAGTTAAAACATAATCTCCAATTGAAATTTCATCGTCGACATATGACCTAATTCTTTCATCAAAGCCTTCATAATGACCACAAATTAGAATAAGCTCTTCCTTAGAGGCTAGCTCCTTAGCAATCGTCTGCTGAAAAGGACGTCCTTGAGGTGTCATTAATATTTTAAAGCTTTGAGCTGTCCTATGCGCAATAATTGCTCTATCCACCACATCACAGGCAAGGACCATCCCCGCACCTCCACCATAGGGTGTATCATCCACATGATGATGCTTATCTAAGGAATATTGACGCATATCAATTAGTTCTACACTACAAACCCCTTTTTCTATGGCCCGTTTAAGGATGGATTCCTTTAATATGCCCTCTAGCATATTAGGAAACAACGTTAATATTTTAATTTTCACGAATCAATCCCTCGATTTCCTTTATTATAATATGCTTTGAAACCTCCAAAACAAATTCATCTATGAAGGGCACATAATAGTGCTTATCTTGATAAGCTACATAAAGATAGTCACATTGAGGCATTTCCTTTATTTCTTCAACGACTCCTCGAAAAACCTGATCTTGATTATAAACCTCACAGCCAATAAGGTCACTATAATAATATTCATCCTCCTGTAAGGCTTCTCTATCCTCTTCGCTCACATAAATTTCATCTAAATGATATTTCATGACTAAATTGATATCATTTAAATCCTTAAAGGCCACCAAAAGATATTTGCCAAATTCTGATGCTCGTTCTACGATTACAGGAATATATTCCCTTTGATGATAAATAAATAAACGACTACCCTTAAAAAAACGATTAAAATCTGAGGTAACCTTTATTTTAAGCTCCCCTTTGATTCCATGTGTAGTCATTATTTTTCCACAACGATAATAGTTCATAATACTTTCTCCTTTTTTATCCCTTTAAAGCTTCTTTCCAAATCAAAGTTAACGCATCTAATGACACTCTAGCATTTGCTGAGCTCGTAGAAGGAAGACATATAGCAATTTCTTTTAATTCGGGATATTGCTTAATAAATATTTGATAGGCTGTTTTTCCATTTAATAGAATTTTCTTAGTATTCATCCCTCTTAATACCTCTTTTATATTGGTACAAATAGGGTTAGTTATACTAGAATCACTTGAATTTTTTATAGTACAAGAATAAATAATGTCATATAAAGCTAAATGATGCTTCAATATAAATAAGCTCTTATCCTCTATAGACATATGATACGCATCCTCTTCATAAATCCTAGACAAAACCTTCCAAAAGCGATTTTCAGGATGCATATAATAAAATCCTCTTTTAACAGATTCAACGGATGGCAAGGACCCAAGAATTAATATCTCTGAGGCTGCATTGTATATAGGCATAAATGGGTGCTGCTTTTCCATTAGAACACCTTCAATATATCTTGTCTTAATATAGACAGTAAATAACAGGATACTGGAAGTTTACTCTTAGACTCCACATAAGCCTTATAAATTTCTAGCTGACGGATATATTCTTTACTTTGGGTATCTGAAAGCTTATAATCAATAATATCAATATGATCCTCATAAATACATAAAAGGTCAATAATACCATGATAGTCTTGAAAATAAAACTCATGCTCATGATAGGTTTTTGCCAAGCTTAAATTTTCAAATATAGGTGTGCTTAGTAGTTTTTTTAGGGCTTCCTTCATAAAGGAATCGACTGGTAAATCCTCTATACTTAACTGATTAAAATCTAAAACTTCTAAGCATTCATGAAATCTTTTTCCTAGCTCTATTGCCTTTTGCATAGAATAATCTGTTAAAGATACAAGCTCCTTAGATATTCTTTGTTTTGAACTTGACTGTGTTGATAATTCCTTAAAGGAATAGGATAAAGGTTTTCCCTGTACCTCCTTTAAGGAATGCTTCTTTAATCGATATGCTTTAGTTGCCTTAATTTCAGCAAATGGGATTTCCTTTCGATAGGATTGAAAAAATGCTTTTGTGTGTAATAAATCATTAAAGGAGCGTACCTTATCCATAGGAAGCAAGCCCTCCTGGTCTAAGGATTTAGATACTAAAATTATTTTTTCTCTTGCTCTTGTTAAAGCAACATAAAACAAACGAATCTTTTCTGATAAGTCCGCCTTTTTTATTTCCTCTTCTGCAAGAGCCTTCAGGATTGTATTACTATTCGACTCATCAGAAAAGGGGATATATACACCATAGGAAAGGGAAAGGCCAAAGGAATCTTTAATATCTGCTTGATTAAATTTACTACCTAGCATAGGGAAAAAGCAATAGGGAAATTCTAATCCCTTTGATTTATGTATAGTCATCATTCTTACACAATTCTTCGTATCTTCAGCAAGCTTGAATTTTAAATCTATTCCATTTTCAAAAATATTCTTAAGATAGGCAGAGGCTTCTTCTTTTCCCATAGAGGCCTTTGCCATAGTTTCAAATAAGGAGTGAATATAATCTAGAGTCACACAAGAGGTTGTCACATCGCCTATGGTCGATAGCTTTTCATAAACCTCAAATACCTCAGCTATTCTATAAAACATATCTTGTAAGGGTATATGATTTATTTCCTTTGCCAGAAGGTCAATCCTTTGAGTAAGCTCTGTTTGTAAAGAATTCTTAAGCATTTGATAGATTACCTCATCAGGATACGCAAATAAAAAGCTTCTTCCTATACTTGCTAACGCATGCCAATAGGCTGTATCTATTTGATTTAGACTTTTTTGGACAATAAGATAAAATATATTAGAAAATAATTTTGGTAAAATGGAATCATTCAAACTCAAATCTGCTTCAATAGACAAAGGAATTCCCAAGTATTCAAAAACTCTTTTAAAGGTGGTAAAGCTTTTGGTTTTATCTATTAATATCGCAATATCTGAATATTCTAATGGCAATGCTCTTTTTCCCTTTAAGCATAAAGGCCGTTCCTTCATCAAATCTATAATTTTCCTACCACAAATAAATGCCTCTATTTCTTCTTCTGTAAATTCAATAGCATCTGCATAAGATAAAATATCCATATGCCAATTACGTGTTTCATTAGTTAAAGCATAATCCTTTTGCCCAAATCGCATCATGTGCTCTAAGGCATAATTTGCATCTCCTTGATCTAAGGTCATAAGATTTGAAAAAATCAAATTAATATCATCCACCACTTCGTTTCTAGAACGAAAATTATATGTCAAATCAATTTTTATACCTTCCTTCATAGAAGAGTATCGGCTATATTTTTCTTTAAAAATATACGGATTAGCATTTCTAAACCGATAGATCGACTGCTTAATATCGCCAACCATATAACAATTATTTTTAGAAATCAATTGAATAAATGTCTCTTGAATGTCCGAGGTATCTTGATATTCATCTATTAAAATCTCAGTGAAGCCATTTTTTATTTCAGATAAAACAGTTGCATTATTTTGAACCAATCGAATTGCCATTTTTGCAATATCCATATAGTCAAAAGACATAAGCTCAAGTTTATATTGATACAAGCGTTTTTGAACCTCTAAAGCAAGTTCTAACAAATATAAAACATCTTCCTTTATAGCATAAATTTCTTCCTCAGCTGCCTTTAAAGTACTATATTTAGAAAAATATTTTGTTTTTAATTGCTTAAGTTCTTCCCCACAAAATGTTTTTTGTTCCTTTACCGCTAAAGAGGCGTTAGAGGAAAGGCGTGGCAAAGCTAAAGTGGAAAGAAATTCATAAGCCCCCTCATAAGAGGTAAAAGGTTTAGAGGGTAGTAAGGCTTCTATAGTGTCTGCTAGCTTTTTAGACTCAGTATCCTCAGAAGCGCACTCCAATAGCTTAACTAATTCATTTACAAAATTCTTAGATTTTCTTAACACTAGCTCTTCAAAGGTATGAATAATATTTTGAACAAATTTTTTAGAATAATAGTTTTCCTCATATGTGTTCACAAACTGATTCTCATCAACTATAAGCTCTAGTTTTTGAAATAAGGAAAGTATGATACCTTTTAGATTTTCATCGGATTGCTTAGTATATTTTTTTAGTAATGAAAAAAATTGAGTATTCTTAGATGTATAGTTTTCCTCAAACAATTGATCTAAAAGTTCTTTTTTCTTAACCTCTAACAAGGCCTGATTCATTATGGAGATATTCTTATCTATACCTAAATAAAAATAATATTTTTTTACTAAGGATAAGCTGTAAGCATCAAAGGTTGTAATATCTGCAACATCTATACGACTAGCCTGTTCCTTTAAATTGTGTTCTAATAGCTTTTTTCGGATACGCTCCTTCATTTCTTGGGCTGCCGCATTTGTAAAGGTTAAAACAAGAAAGCTACAGATATCCTTCCCCTCTTTACAATAGGTTAAGATACGTTCAGAAAGAACTGCAGTTTTTCCTGAGCCTGCTCCTGCTGACACTATCATATTTTTGCCCTTTTTATGAATTGCCTGCTCCTGCATTTCCGTCCATGCCATCTCCTTCACCTCTCTTTCCAAATGGTTTATAGGATAACTCTATTTCATCCTCATAATCACAAAAGCATAAGTCCTTATATTTACAAAACATACAGGATTCATTTTTACCTCTAATTTTTTTAGGAGCAATAGGAAATACTCCCTGTTGAATTTGTTCTGCTGCCCCATCTAATAGGTTTTCTACCAATTGGATAATTTCATCCTGCTGAGCTTCTAAAAATACTTTTGAATATTTTAAAAAGCCATCTTTCGTCATTCCTAAAGATTTAATGTAGGTACTTCTCATATGAGAGGGATCTAGCATAGATAGTAGTCTAGAGCTAGCCACACTATAGCCTTCTAGCATAAATCTTTTATTCATTTGCTGTTCAACATCAGATTTATGATCATAAATAACTATATTTACCTTTTGTAAATAAATTCCGATGATATGAAGGTTCTTCCCTTTAAATTCATCATACTTAGATAATAAATACATATAGGCTGGAAGTTGTAAATGAAAGCCATCCTCCATATTATCTAAGCTAACTATATCAGCCCCCGTTTTATAATCCACAATTGCAGCATATACCTCATCCTCCTGTATTGTATACATAAGCTTATCTATGTATCCCTCAAAGGAATAGGTTGTTTTAATAACCTCTATATGTGCTTCTCTTACAATGGTGGATAGCTTACTATCCTGTTCATGTGTTTTATTAAAGGAGATTATATTTCTTAAGACCTCCGTCATTTGCTGAAAAAAGAATTTGTCCTTTTCATCCAAAGCATTTTCCTTTGTATGCTGTTCAACAGCTAAATTAAAATCAAAATCCTCTTGATAGCTATCCTCTAAAACAGCATGAGAAAAGGTTCCTAAGCGTGCTGCCATTTGAGGCTTAAATTCATTCAATCCTAATATTCTATCAGCATAGTACGAAAAAGGACAAGCAAAATAAAGTTTGACATTTGAGTAGGCTAAACGTAAAGGCTTTTTTTCAAAATGCTTACCTAAGGTTTCCTTAGATAGAGGCTTATATCTATGCGTATATGTTTTATAAGCTGCATTCTGAATTCCGTAGCTTTCTAAATCACTATGCCATTGTCCATATTTCAAATATAAATCATATAATCCAATTAATCTAAGCTCATCCTCAACCTTAGAAAATCCGTACTCTATTGATTCTATAAGAATAGGAGTAAGACCTAAGGTCTCTACCAATGGAGATGGTAAAAATTTTTCTTGATTCACGACTCTTTTATAGGTAAGAATTAAATGAGGAGTAGAAAATAGAAAGCTCTTTAATTTATCTAAAGCATATTTATTTTTTTCTACGGAGGTTGAAAGACCTAATAAATTTAAATCCGCATCATTTAAAAAGCCTTGTTCCTTTTCTACCTTAGGACTACTTCCCAAATTAAATCCTAAATAAAACACATAGTCCCTCTCACTAAAAACCATAGTATCCTGACCAAAATGGATAGCCTCTATAAGGTGTGGAATTGGGTATGCTAGGGTTTTAAAAAGAGATTTCAAAAAAGGAATGCAATGCAAAGGCAGCTCTTCAACTAATTCATAGGAGTTGATAGTATCAACAATAATTTTATAAAAATCATTAGCTTTATCTAATTTATTAATACAATGTGAAAAGCTTTGTTCTGTTTCACATAGGGTTAAAAATTTTTGAATATAGCTTGAGGTTACTATGTTTTTCCCTGCTTCAAATTGGATTGGTATAGCATAGCTTTTTGAAAGCCTTTTAAAAATGTCTATATAGGTACGATCTGGATTCAAAATGAAAATATGATTTAATGATACGCCCTCTTCTATAAGCCTTCTTATATGATTCATAACAAATAAGCATTCCTCTAAAATGGTTGGAATTTCATATAGTGCAGGCTGGTACGTTTCTGCATGCTGAAAGACTTCAAAAACAGCAGTAATATTAGAAACCTTCTTTTTTAATTTTTCATATTCCTTTGTCGGCTCTGGATTTATAAAGGTGACAGGAAATTGTTTTAATCTAAAGGGGAAAAGTAAATCTTTTTCTATTAGTTTTTTTTCTTCTAAATACTGCATTACTGATACAATGCTATCTAGCTTTGGATTGTTATACGTTCCCTTTTCCATCTTTCGAATAGCCTGTAGATAGTCTAAACTCAAGGTATAAGAAAAGCTATAATGTTTCATTATCTGGAAAACAGCTGATTTATGAATTTGAAAATTTAATTTATCTTGTAGCTGTTCCTGCGTTAGAAAAATATAATTTTTAATTTCCTGTTGTTCGCGAGAAATCTTTTCTTTCATATGAGAATCACAAATAATAAACCCTTCTCTTAATTCCATGCTCTCACCTCTCTTTCATTATATATCATATACATACATTATTTATGTATATTTTAAAAAATCATTAAAGAAGCTACTTAAGATAGCTTCTTTAAATACGTAGTTTCTTCATCAAATGTAATTTGCTCTTCCTTATATAAAGAACCATACGCTCTTTTAAATGCCTTTCTTGACATTTGAAAAAATTTCTCTACCTCTTCACTACTAGATTTGGCAGTCAAGGGTAAAACACCATTATGTGTTTCTAAATAGTTTAAAATAGTTATTTTATCTACATCCATTAGAAGTTCTTTATGTTCATTTAAGCTACCATACGCCTCTTTTTCAAGCATTTTAGTGATAGTAACTAACACCTCTTGTCCAAGTCTATATCTTTTACGAAATTGGGAGATAGGTACAAAAACATAAACCAAATCTTCTGTAATAAGCCCAATTCCTTTCGCAGCAATACGAAGTACATATGCCTTTACCTGCTCATTTTCCTGGTATTTCTTGCCAGTATATAATTCCAAAAGATCAAAGCGATTGACAGGCTTTGCAACTAAGGTATCTCGTTTTAGCTTAGCCTCACAAAATACAAGGTCCCCCTCCTTAGGCCATTCCTCTAGGTTGTAGGGCAAATAATCCTTTGAAATCAATAGGTCCTTTGGGGTATGATTGTCTATGAAAACACCAACTCCATCTATATGATTTACTACTTGAACAAAATTTTTTTTAACTAAGGTTAATAATGCCTCCTTCATTGTAGCCGTTTTACGGTTCTTAGAGTCAGTATAAATATATACATGAACCATTTGATTAATTTCTAATTCTCTTTCTGCCTCTTTATAATGTAAAAGTATTTCTTCCTTTTCATCTGAAACCATATATCCCAAATCTGTTTTACGTATTACCTTTAAACAATTTATTTTACCTATCTCAATCAATTTCGATCCCCATCCTTATAATTTCTATCTGTTTCTTTCAAATACATTTCTTTATTTTTTTCAAAAGTATGTCTTGGCTTTTGTTTTTCTATTTTCTTTATCAAATCTTTTTCTTTCGTTGACAATGGCTTCATAGTTGAATCTCCTTAACTCCCTGTTCTTCTAAGGTTTTTAATATGCGATCTATATTTACTTCAGTTTCAATTCCATCTGCAAGCTTAACATAATAATATATTTCTATAAAAAAACTCTCAGCTGTGTAGAACGTAAGACATTTAGTAAAAGGGTTTATATCTCTAAGATGATAAGATTTTATCCTTGCTAAGGATAATTCAAAATCTTTTTGTGGCAGTAGTCTTTTTTTAAAGGTAGAAAGTCTTTGAAAAAATAGCTCTTCTTTTCCTAAACTCATAATAAAATCAGCCGTACCCTCTTCATAAATTTTCCCAATATTTTTCTTTAAATAGATGACGGTTGGTCTATGCCCCTTTAATTGCCTTGTGACTCGATATTGCATAACTAATTCTTTACGATTCATAATGAATCACCTCTTTTTGTCATTATATCATTAATGTTATTTTTTTACAAATTTTTGCTAGGATAAAATGTAAAAAGTATTTGACAAACGTTTTCACTAATGATATTATATAGACATAAATAATAACTTTTTATAATAATCTCTCCCAAAATAGAAAGAGGGCTAGGCTGTATTCTAGTCCTCTTTCTATTTTACCTTAATATTTTAGTAAAGCATAAAGCTTTTTTCCTCTTCTTACTACAATAAATTTTTCTTCAATTGCAGTAGTTTTTGATAAAATAAATCCTTCTTCTGTAACTTTGTCTCCATTAACACTTACAGCACCATTTCGAATAAATTCTCTTGCTTCCCTTTTTGATGAAGCTAGTTTCAACTCAAGTAAAGCATCTACTATACTAATCTCTCTTCCCTCGATTGCTGGTAATTCATTAAAGCCCATTGCAATCTCTTTTGCAGTTAATTCTTTAATATTCCCACTAAATAGAGCTTTAGATATTTTTAATGCCTGTTCGTAAGCATCTTTTCCATGTAGATAGGTTATAACCTCTCTTGCCAAAGCAGTATGAGCTTCTCTTAAATGGGGAGCCTCTAGGTGTTTCTTTTCTAATTCTTCAATCTCTTCTTTAGTTAAGAATGTTAAAAATTTAAGGTAGTCAATAACCTTTGTGTCTTCTACGTTAATAAAAAATTGATACATTTCATAAGGTGTGGTTTTATTTGCGTCTAACCAAACAGACTTACCATTTGTTTTGCCAAATTTTGTACCATCACTTTTGGTTAAAAGTGGCATGGTAAAGGCATAAACCTCCTTTTGCTCCTTTTTACGAATCAATTCTATACCTGATGTCATATTTCCCCATTGATCCTGACCAGCTACCTGCATAGTAACATTCTTATTTTTATTTAGCCACCAGAAATCTAGAGCCTGCATAATCATATAAGAAAATTCTGTATATGTGATTCCTTCATCTAATCTACGAGCAACAATATCCTTATTTAGCATATAGTTAACATTAAAAAATTTACCAAAATCCCTTAAGAAATCAATAAAGCTAATGTCTTTAGACCAGTCATAATTATTGACCACCTCACAATCAAACAAGCTTGTTAATTGATTTTTTAAGCAATTAAAGTTATGTTCTACAGTTTCTATTTGAATCATAGGTCTTTCACTTTCTGGTCTTGGATCGCCAATAAGTCCAGTTGCGCCACCAATAAGTACGATAGGGTGATGCCCTGCATCCTTTAATCTTTTACAGATTAAAAAACTAGAAAAATGCCCAATATGCAAGCTATCTCCTGTAGGGTCTGTTCCTATATAAAAGGTCATACCCCCTTTATTTAATTTTTCTTTAAGGCTTGGATCAGATACATCCTTAATTAAGCCTCTCCATTCTAATTCTTCATAAATTCCCATTTTGTTTATTCCTTTCTTTTAAAATATAAAAAAGTCCTTAGAATAATCTAAGGACGATGTAATCGCGGTACCACCTTAGTTCTATAGTAAAACCTATAGCCCTCTTAATTTTTTGCTTTTCCAAGAGTGTATTTCAAATTAGCCTCTAGATCTGTTTGCACCGACCACAGATTCTCTACTGCTAGAATGACCATTCTACTATTTTCTTTTCATCAAAGCGATGTAGTTGATTTTCGTCTAATAAAACGATAGGGTAGTAACACCTTGTTATTTCCAACTTCCTCTTGCTTCATAAATTTAGTAAGAAGTCGCATAGAAACTGCTCCTATATCATACACTGGTGTATCCACACATGTCAAGTTCGGACGAGATAAAATTGCATATTTTGTATTTTGTAACCCTACAACAGAAATTTCTTCAGGAATTTTCACACCATAATCCTGTGCAACATTCATAAAGCTAATAGCAATACTATCACGAACTGCAATAGCTCCATCTATTTTAGTATTCTTAAAGAATTCCTCAAAATGAAGGGCATTGACAGAAACGTCACCACTAGTTCTAAAAATCTTAGGCTCTAATCCAGCCTCGTTCATTGCATCAATATATCCTGCTTCTTTTTGAGTATTAATGGAATATTTTCTTGCGGTAGAAAATAAATAAATATTTTTTCTACCATATTGAAGCATTCTCTTAGTAATTTCATAAGTCGCTGCTTCATAATTGATTGCAACACTTGGTATATCCTCATCATCATAAAAGACATTAGATAAAACGACTGGAACCATAGACTCCTTTATATAGTCCATAGCAATCTTCATTTGTTCCTTATCCAATTCATCATTAAGGAATAAGATTCCATCTACCTGTTCTGCAAGAACTGTACGCATTGCTTCTGTAATATCCTCATCTGCACCAAAGGAAAAAATCTTAATTGAGTATTCATACTTCTTTGCAATATCTTGAATACCACCTAGTAATTGAGCAGTCGCAGATCTTGAAACATCTGCCATTATGATACCTATTGTTGTCGTTTTTCTACTTGCAAGACCACGTGCAATTGCATTAGGACGATAGCCTAGCTCCTTAATTACTCTTAGTACCTTTTCTCTAGTTTCTGGATTTACTTTCTCTGGATTATTCATTACTCTACTAACCGTGGCTAGGGATACCTTAGCCGCACCAGCAACATCATATATTGTTGTATTTGCCATGGAAAAATCACCTCGCAATCTTTGGTTTGATTATATCACATTAAAAATGCATTTTCAATCATTTTCATGAAAACGTTTCTTACATTTTACATTTCGACAGTATTTTTCAAAAGCATTTGCTTAAGTCAAATTAAATTATAAGACAATAAGAAAAATAAAAGTGGAAAAACTTTACAAAAATTTAAAAAAGTGATAAAGAAAATTCTTCATCACTTCAACAACTACTTGCTTAAATATTTTTTTCCTTTATATATTCCTTACATTCTTTATCAATTACTCCAGCTCCTAAGAAACAAAGGATACAATCATTTGCCTGAAATAAATTCAACTTCACAGAATGACTATATGTTTTAAAGCCTAGTTTATCATACAACTCCTTTTCTAGTTTTACATTATGAGTCTCTCTTGCACTACTAAATAATCGATATAAATAGCATTCATCAAATCGACTCAATACCATTTTATAGTCATTTATAAAATATTGTAGCCTTGTAATGGTATGAGGTTCAAAAATACATATTTTTCTTTTATCTTTATATTGCTCCGTTAATGTATCATAGATTGTTTCAATTTCTTTTGGATGATGAGCATAATCTAATATAACGGTTTGATTTTTTAACTCTATTTTTTCAAAACGACGCTTTGGCATTTGAAAGGTAGTCATTTGTTTTTGAATATTATTATCTCTTATATTACATAATTTAGCCATAAGATAAGCACCAACAAAATCATAGGCATATTTTATCCCTACCATTGGAAGTTCAAACGTTTTTCTCAATATAGTGACCTTTCCACAGCTATAGTCAAATACGATATTATTATTTTTATGTATTCCATAGGTAATAACGTGATGTCCTCTATAGCTGCACTCATCTCCATTCACTATACAGATTTTACTTTGAGAAATAAACTGTTGAAATGATTTAGTATATTCCTCTTGTGTTTTAAAAAAATCTATATGATCATAATTAGTATTCAATATTAAAGCTATACTTGGATGATAATTTAAAAAAGTATTTCTATATTCACAAGCCTCTAAAACAAATACATCTGATGCCCCCACATGATAGGATCCATCCCCTATTAAACAGGTTGCATTAGATAACAATGTAGAAAGCATTTTAGTTGTCGTTGTTTTTCCAGATGTTCCTGCAACACATAACCACTTATAATTTTTAAAAAAATAATTTAATGCTTCAGGATATGTCATAAAAGTATATCCCATTTTTTGAATATATTTGGTCACACTATGATTTAAAAAAGCATTTCCTATAATATATAAATAACAGCTTTTTAATTGCATATTTGAAAAATTTTCTATACGAATAGGATGTTTAGAGTTCATAGTATAAAACTCTTCTTCTACATCTACTCCCCTTACAATATGACCTTTTTCTGATAATATCTTTGCAAAAGCACTTAAAGCTGATCCTTTAATTCCGACAAAATAAAAAAGCATAGTATCACCCATTAATCCTATGCCTTTTGTTCAAAATATATTCTTTGTGAAATAAATGTATTAACCAAATTCTCCCTTAATATATCACACTTTTTCTAACTATCCCCACCAACCAGAGGTTGTAACAAGCGCTGTAACAAAGTTAACTATCAAATAAATTCCTGGAGTTATATCAATAGCTATAAATAATATTTTTAAAAATGAAAAAGCGTTAGTTTCATCAATACTTCCTATAAAAATTGTTGTACCAATAATAGCAAACACAATGATTAACATAATCCATCCCAGTATCTCAAAAAAATTTCTTTTTTCTTTACTTTCTTTATTTAAAAAAAATTTGACAAAAATAAATGCATAGATTATACAAGTAATAGATAGTACTATATTCAACCATAATATATCTAGTGAAAATAACAAACTTATTGAGACAATAGATAAGCCTAATCCAACACTTGATAAAATATAGTAAAATTTTTTGTTTGGTATCAGCTTTTCATCTTTCATTTTATTAATTCGCTTTCCTTTTAAATTTAAATACTATATATCCTATACGTAGTTTGGGAATACCTGCATAGCAGTACGAGCTATCAGCTTCAGACATATTGTAGAACAATACTCGATCCCTTATTTTTTGTCTTTTAAAAATAATCTCATACATAAATAGCAAATACCTAATATTAGTCAAAGTTATAGTATTTACTTTTTCCTCTTAAGGTATTTGTCAACTGACAATCTAATTCTATGTTTAAATATATTTACTTTTATGTTTTCTAAATTAATATTTTTCAAGAATATTGCATCTGAGGTAATCATAATTATCACTTCATTCTTTAAAATTTTATTTATTTTACGTTGAAGTTTAAATCCTTTTTCCTCTAACTCCAAATTATATTCTTTTGAAGTAATATAAATGTATGAGCCTGAAACATAGATTTCTTTTATATCTTCATATTTAATTTGTTTCCTTTTGAAAAAAGCTTTTTGAATAATTTTTTCATGATCATAATAAGTGACTGCAAGTTCATCATTTAGTAATATTAGTAATGCAAAAATCATAATAATAACGAACGATAAAGCTGTACACATAGCTATTTTATCAATTAAATCTCCATTATAGAAAACACTTATTAATATTATTGCCACCAAACCTCCTATGGAAGAAATTGGCAAATAAAAAATAACTGTACATGCTACATTATAGTATTTTTTCATATTATTTTACTTATAATCAATTTAGAATTTTATTCAACTAAATCAATCAATGTTATCCCTTCTTTATTTTCGAAATAAACAACTGAAAATTTTTTTTAATAAGAACAGAGATTATTTTCTATATAATCTTTTTCATCAACATTTTTTCTAACTTTTTCTTTTGAAAAAGATACAGCTGTTTTCATGAATAAATACTGCTTTATATATCGAATTTGAGAAATGAGTTGGCATAGGATAGATTGCTTTAAAATGCCATTATGCAGAATTCTTTTCCTTTTTCTTCCAAAATTAACATATATATCAATATTACCATACTTCTTAACTTCCAATTTGCATTTGAAAAATTGTCTTATAGTTAAATGATGAAGAGAATACTTAATTTGACGATTTAAATATGCTAAGATGTATGTCTTTTGAAATAGATATCCTTTCAAAGCCAGTTTTACCTGATTTTTTTGACATATACACAACCAATATCCATTTTCTTTAGATACAAAAATTGTGATGTCTGAATTACTTTTATAAATACTAAAATTATTATAATCCTCTATACTATTCTTCGGATATTTTTTTGTATGAAAAGCTAAAAGTATATAAAATAATAAGGGAGACAAAATCCATAAAGAAAATATAATAGCTCCTAACAATTCTAATTGCATAAAAACACAAATAAAGAAACCAATGAAAGAAACAATAAATAAAATAAATACTGATATAAGCAAAAATGACATTTATTAATTCTCCTTTAAATTATTTATAATATAAAACTTGAACCAAAAGAATATATTTGACCTAATACTCGTTCCATAGTTTTAAAAATATATTATTTCTATTTTTTCCACTTTATATATCCTGTCAAATGACTATTGACATCATAAATGGATATTTTGGCAATTTTTTTATCTTTGTACCATAAAGCTCCAAATTCCCACAAAAAAGATTTTTGTGTTTTGGTTACTTCTTCCTTATTATAAATTTTAGGAAAGTGAAATGGTTTATGAATAATTATTTTATCTTTTTCAAATACTATTTTCCATTTAAAATACAATATAATAAAATATATAGACAAAAAAAATAGAAGTAAAAATAAAACTGCTATAATGCTATTTTCCCACTCAATCCTTATCGCTTGAATAATAAATACAGTAATTATTAATAAGCTTACTATAGCCACTAAAAGAGCAATTAGAAAATATATTTTTGGCTTTTTTATCGTATTTTTCACTTTTCTTTCCCCCTATTAAGCAAAAATTAGTATTATATATTATTATATATTTAAAAAAGACCAAAGTCAAATTACCTTATGAACATTTTTTTGCAATAGGCATTAGATAAATTTTTTTTAAAATGCACAAAAAAAACTAGCATTTTTATAAAAAATCAATAGAAACTCAAAAGTGCCAATTTTTAAACAAAATCAAGCAAATACCTATTTCTTAGTAAAGAATTTTGATATTTGCTTGATTTAAGATGAAAGTTTTTTATTAATATAGAAAATATTAAATAAAATAATCAATTAGATTTGAGAAAATTGTATACGGAACGCTCTTTTTTATAGCTTGAATTGCTGCTTTATTTACTTTTGAAATTTCTCTAGCTAAATATTTTTGAGTGTTTGAAGCATATCTTCCTGTAATACCCTTAGTTTTGATGATCTTTGCTCTGGCTTGCATTTTTGCTACACCACCAAGTTTTCCATTTTGAGCGCCTGCTCCACCCATATAAGATAAAACACCACCTAGAGCTGCTGACCCAATTGCAGCACCCCAATTTATTCCATTAAAAGAACCAGTTTCAACTAGGTCTCCTACTATGCTACCACCAAATCCTGTTACAGTACCAGAAACTGTCATACCAAAAGTTCCTAATGCGGTTCCACCAAAAGCGCCAGAAACAGCACCTACTGCAACATCAGTTAACAATCTACTTACATCCACAGTTCCAGTTGTAGCGAGTTGACATCCAATTGATACGCCACCACTGACAGTTGCACCTATAAGTGCACCAGCAACTACTGGAGCCGCAGTTCCACCAGATATTACCGTAACCGCTGCAATACCTGTTACGACAAGTGCTCCAATAGCAAGAGCACCTAACCCTCTAAATAGTTTACCCCAATCAAATTGACCATCTACATCAAATCCTGTTATAGGATTATTTGAACAATAGATAAATAAATTTAAACCATTTGTATCTTGTGGATTAAGGAAACCTAAATTATCCCCATTTAACCATCTACACCACTCAGGGACATAATATCTTGTTTTACAATAATACATAGTTGTTTCTGTATCATAGTAATAGCCTTTATATCTAAATGGATTACAGGCTCCAATAGTCGCTGCTAAAGAACCAGATATATCCGTAATTTTTCCATAGGCTGTATATCCATATTTTACCACAAGATTACCACTTGTGTCTATAATACCTAAGATGTTTTGCATAAAATCTCTTATATAGAAATATTTATCACTATTATTATAAATGAAACCATATAGCTGATTATTCTCATCATATAAGAAATCTAGTCTATAACCTGGGGCTATTTCTGTGATCAATAGATCTCCATCATAGTAGTATTTACTTCCTACGCCTCTATAATCCTTTTTTACAGTTCTCAAGCCCTGATCATTATATTCAAAATTGACAAATCCGCCACCATAGGTGAATCTTGTTAATCTTCTTCCTTCAAAGGTATATTTTAAGCCATTCCAGCTTGCAGGATTAAGTGGATTTGTTCCATAGGTGATTTCTTTTCCATTTACTGTTTTTAATCTATCTTTTAGCGTAGAATCATAGGTGAAGGTTGTTGAACCTGCCTTTGTAATATTCCCATTACTATCATATGTATATTCTGTTGAATCTTCTCTTTCTAAGAAGCCTCTTGTATTATATGAGTAAGAATGAGATCCAAAGGTTGTATCTGAAACAGATGTAACATTACCTAAAGCATTTACGCCATAGCTTCTACTTACTGTTGTAGAGCCATATTTAATGGTTTCTTTTTCAACAAATTTAGAGATAAATAATGAGAATTTAGATAGGTATTTTTGTTCCTGTTTATCTCGCCTCCATACAGCACGGTTATTTTGGATGACTTCATTTTTAGCTTGTGTATCATTACTTTTGATTTTCACTTCAATGTAATTTCCTTTTCCACCAAACTCATATTTCATTGTAATATAGGGCATATAATTTCCTCCTTCAATGTAAGACCTCTAGTTTCTCGACCTCTTCTGGAAGAACTTATAGTTTTGTGATGTATGAAAATCAAAAAAAGTCTAAAAAAATAAAAAAAGCTTGGGCTTTTATACCCAAGCAGGTAAAATTATTCTATTTTTAACATTTTACTCACTATTTTTACTATCTCCGATATTGTATGGTATATTGTATAACAAAATGATAAATTATGGTGTCGGAAAATAAAAAAACGTTAATAGACTTTCATCTACTAACGACTGAAAAATTATTTTTTTATAACATTTATCTATTCAAATTTTTGTAGGATGACTGCAAGTATTCACATGTATAAGAATTAAAATATTCATTGTGCATATCTTTATTCTTGCAAAACTCAATATAATCTTTATATTGCATAATATAATGAAAGAAATTAAAAAATGTAGTTATGTCATCCATATATTGTAAAGTGAAACTCGACCAATGAGTTGATCGATTAAAAAATTCAGCTATTTGCTTTATTAAGTTGAACTCTTCTTCGTTTAAGTTAAACCAATTATTATTTATAAGTCTTTTAGTTATAAAATCTTTTTTCTTTATATCACTTAATCTTTTATAATTAATTTCTTGTACATCACTTTTTAGATTATAAATAAATCTTCCAATAAATCCAACAAACATATCTGTCATTCTAATACCCAAACTTTTTTTAGAGTCACATTCTTCAGCATTAACTCCATTTTTTAAAAATGCTACATAAGTCAAAGGTTCTTCATCTATAATAACTATTACATCTTTATTATCCAACTCGTTTATTCTTAATTTGATAGCTTCTGCTATTATATCGTAATTCCAATTTTTACATATGAATTTATTTTCTTTTACTCTAGATATAATTAATATTTGAATTAATTGTTTTATAGCTTCTACTTCCTTTTCTTCTCTTTCAACATCTTTAATTTCTTCTAAAACTTTGCATAATAATTTAATTAACGATGCTTTAAATCTTTCCAAGAAAAAAGTCTCTCCTTTAATTAAATCTTTCAATAAGTTATACAATCTATGTCGTTCAATAAATTTTGTCAAACTATAAATGAATATCCCTTCTTCGATAAAAGATGGAAGATTTAATGCATAAGCGAATTGAAATACTAAATATTCCGTTTTACTTATACAGCCTACTTGAAATTTCAAATCATACTTTAAAATAAGTTTAAAGAGATTAATATAAAATTTTTTACAATTCTTATCCATTGTTGCAAAGCCATTCTTGAAAAAACTACGTTTAAAAGTAGTAGATTTTAATTCTCCCTCTAATTTCAAGTCTTCTTTTGTAAGGTTCTCTATTTTTTCATATTCTCTTAAGACTAATCCCATTTTATTTTTTTCTTCACCTAATATAGCAAAGACAAAGGAATCATTATCATTAATGTCATATATGTTAGGATAGCCATCAGGTAGCATAGTAATTTTTCGATCATGAAAAGTCTCATCATAATAAAAAATCATTTATAATTTCCTCCTTAGTTATATTTAAAAATTCAAAAACTTTATTTTTGAATTTTTAAAAGAATTCTTATTCCGCCATCAGTCCTAGTTACAATAGAATCTGGTTGTCCTGGTGGAGATATTATTCCCTCTGCGGTTATATAATGTATCAAATTGTTAGTTTCTCCTTTTTTATCAATCCACCATGCTGCATATTTACCAGTGCAATAAACACCTTGTGCTTTAGCATAATCTGTTGGTTTTGCCTGATGGAAATTCAACTTTTGAATAGATTCAAATTCATCAAAATTTGCTAAACGCATTTCTAATATCTTTAATTTCTTACAAACACTAAATAACGTATTCTTCAAACTTTTTTCTATCCAAACTTTTAGCGAAGAATGGTTATATTCATTAGGATATGCTTGATTCTCATCAGCTAGGGAATCATTAAAATGTCTACTATCTACGACTTGTTTTGTTATTAATATTTTTGCAGTTTCATCTTCCTTTATAATATTCCAAACCATAGGTTCATATTCAAAAAAATAAACTTTCTTTTTTACGAATTTATTAACTTTTTGGCAAAGATAATTATCAATACCTTCTGGATTATTATATTCTAGAGATTTATAGTTCTCAAAATACAAAGCCCTATATTTTTTATTTTGATATTCAATATCACAAAACCAATTTTCTCTATCATCAGGTTTATAGTTTAAGCTTTGTTTTACATAACATTCTTTGGTTAATAACATTTTTAATTTTGAAATCAAGTCTTTATCTGTAACCAATTTGCTAGGATACTCACCTATACTTTCTAATCTTTTTTTAGGAGTGATACCAATTCTTATCTTCTCATCTTCATCTATTTTCACATTACCTTTTATAGTTATTTCTGTACCATTATTGAAAATAGCATCAGGTAATCCTCCAAAATTAAAGTCACTCGGAAACTCGACTTCCTGTAAAGAATGCATTTCACTAAAGGCATATTCTTCTATATTTATATCTTTAGAGGAAAAAATTATTCTTTTTATTTTATTACAATTTTTAAAAGCATTTTTGCCAATATGTTCAATTTGAAAAGGAATACGTAGTTCTCCATATTCTGTTTCCTTTGATCTTTCATTTGAAAAACGAACCTCTGTTAATGAAATACAGTTATTAAATGCCGAAGCTTCTATTCTTTTAATATTAGTCAAATACACATTACTCAATGATTTGCAATTTATAAATATAGCTTCAGGTAAAATTCCATCTTTAACGTTTAATTTTGAAAAATCCACTTGATATAATGATTCACAATCTTCAAAAAGCCATGAAGATAAAGCAAAAGCATCTTCACTTTGCAGTACAACCCTGTCCAAATAAGCTTGATTGCCCATTGCCCCAATAATAGTTTTATCAATTTGGTACAATTCACCTGTTTTATTATCGATATAATTCCCATATGTATCTAATGAAAATTCTGTGAATTTTGGATTTTCCGAGTTAAATGAATACACTAAAGAATATTTATTGTCATCAATATTTTTTCTAAGTGCTATATCATTCACGAAAAAATCTCTTTTTGAAAAACCATTTATCTTAGAAACCAATTTATTAAAATCATCATTGGTGTAAATGTCTTCTTCTCTATTATTGATTACAATAGTTATTTTGTGATCTAATTCAGCAAAAACATTATCACTGCATTGTGGTTGACCATTGAAAACTACTTTATTAAGTTTATCGCATTTATAAAATGTAAGCATACCTAGTTTTTTTAGTGATTTAGGTAGATATATTTCTTTTAAAGATTTACATTCAGCAAAGGCAAAATCATCTATAAAATATAGGTTTTCAAATAGAGTTAAATCTAATTTTTCCAAGTTTTTACATTTAAAAAATAAATGACTAGGAAATGAATTTAAACTTATATTAAAATTAAAATCCTGAATCGATTTCATAGATAAACAATTTTTAAATAAACCTTGTCCTAATGGGATGTTTATATTTTGAAAATCTACTTTTTTCAAACTCGACATTCCTTCAAAGGCATAATCACCTAAATAAGAAAGATTACAAGGTAATTTGAGTTCTGTAATACTTGAACAATCTTCAATAAAAGATTCTCCTATTTTTTTAGTTTTGGTTGGAATAGTTAATCTTTTCAATCTAGGACAATCATATAATGAAAAATCCGCTAATTCTTCTAACGAAGATGGCAAAACTAAGTTCACTAAATTATGCATTTTACTAAAGCAATCCTTATCTATCACCTGAAAAGAATCAAAAATATCAATAGATCTAACATTAGAACGATTTACTATAAAATCCTTCAAAGTCTTATAATTTTCTGCTTTAGAATATAGGCATAAGCTTAAAACTTCAGAGGAAAGAATGAATGCTGTATTATTTTCAAAAAATTCATCAACAGAAAGAGTGAGTAAATTTGAGTTTTCTTCCGAATCATACTCAATACCACTTTCTTTTCTAACCAGTTTGATGGAATTTGAAGATGATGTTTTTCCTAAATATTTTTTTAAATCAAAAAAATGTGGAAAAATCATATTCCTCTTATCAAGAATCTTTGGAGAAACAATTGAAGCAATCATTTCTGCATGCTGTCCTTCTGAATAAAACAAAGCATTCAATAATTCTCTGTGATTCATATCCTTTAATTGCTTGTTATTAGTAGCAAGTAAATATGCCTTATTTTTATCAAAGCCACTAAAATTTAAAATCGATTTATTAATATAATTACCATAATTTAGTGCCTCATAAGAATCTCTTATTATAGAAAGCATTTTGAAATGATAATTTTTGTTTACATCCTCTAATTCTAGTACAGTATCAATTGCTATATCATGCATATCAATTATTGTGACAATATAATAAAAATAATTATAATCTATTTTCCAATCAAATTGACAAAGAAAATTAAAATATAATTTATAAATTTTTTTAACAAGCTTTTTCACATTATATAAAGTTTTTTGTTCCCTAGGCAATTCATCATTTAATATTCTATCTTGACAATATTTTTTTATTATATTTAACATCAGAGATGTATTGCGAAAAGCTAGTTCTTCTTTACTTACTTCTTGATTCATAACAAATTCGCTAGTTTTTATAAAATCCTTAAACAAAATTAGAAAAGTTTCATCATATGAAGCTTCACTAGTTCTATCAGTTAATAATAAAAGGAATTCAATCACTTTTTCAAAATCATTTGGATTTGTAAATAACCTATTTATTAGATTTCTAAAATTCATTTTTTGAGGATTTTTTTCTAAACTATAACAATAATTTTTGCCCACAGCCATAATAAACTGTGCAGCATAATAATCAGAGAATATTTCTTGATAAAAATGTTTTCCCTCATCTAACAAATAAGTCTTATTGCACACCTTATTTAAAATATCCTTATATAAATAATCATTATTGCTTTTTCCCATCATTTGCAAACAATTTGATATATCTTCATTTGACTCTTTAATGGTAAATTTTTTTAAAAAACCTTGAATTTTAAAAGCATTTTCTATATTCTCAGTAGTTCCTACCTCTAATCTCCCCGCATTAATTTTGTCCGTTAACCCATGAACATATTTGTCTATAATATTTATAATCTTATTAAGATGCTCATTGTTTACAACACTCTTTCCGTCTAAAAAACTTTTTATAATTATGGAAACAATAAATGGATTTGCACTATCATCTATAAAAACCAAATCAATTGTTTCTTTTATTCTATTTTTAAAATCTTCAACATTTTGATTATGGATCAAATTAATTATTTCAGATTTATATGCATTAAATAGCTTTTCGACACAAAAAAATGCTTCTGTTCGAGAATATTCTTTCACATTATAAAAATTAGGTTTTTTTAATATTACCTTTTCAAACTCATTATGAAATTGAATCATTTTATTTTTTCTTATACCTAATACAAATTTAGCTTCTGGATAATTTTGAATTAATTCAAAAATATTTTTGTCAAGTTCCCTATTACTAATATTACACTCATCTATGCTATCTAAAAAAACTACTAATTTATATTCCTTTAATCTGCCATATATATAACGAGTCCTATCAAAGTCATTTAGTGCAATACATGAAGAAATCAAGCTTTTTCTTATCTCATCTATTAAGGAGCCTCCCTTAAATTCTTTTAAATCGTAAAAAATAGACAATAATTGATAGGATTTTTTATTATCAGTTTTTTTCATAATAATCCTATTATTCTTCAATAATTCACAATAACTTTTCATCATAAATGTTGACTTGCCACTACCAGCGTCACCAGCAATGACAAATAAATTTTTTTCATTCAATTTGAAAATTTCCTCTTTAAAATTATGTATAACCATAGATGGCTTTATTAAAGACTGATCTGGATTCATTGCTGTCAAATTATATTCGCATAAATAAACTCTTTTCTCTATATATATTTTTTCAAATATTCTTAATATTTCTTTTTTACTTTTTGGAATTGAAATATCTCCAGAATAGGTAATTGCTTTTAATTTTTGTTCAGGCAATAAATGGAATCCCCATTTTGTAAAATAATGGTGTTTAAAAATAAGAATAAAGTGAATTTGCGGAAAAAAATGAACCAAAAAGAAGATTATCAAAATCATAATTACAAAGAAAAGATTTTCCAAAAAATGGGCAGTATCAATATCATTTACAAGCCAAATAAATAAATTTTTCCAATCTGGATCAATAATTTTTTCCAAATTTTCTCCAATTTCATATGTATTATCACACAGATAAATTATAACTGCAAAAAATAGAGTTAAAGGAATATGAAATTTCAAGGAAAATTTTTTGTGTTTCCAAAAATAACAAGAAAAAATTATAATTATAGATATTATTATGTAGAAAATTAAAATATAGAAATCAAACATTTTTATCCCCCATCTCTAACGAAATACTCTTATTATTTTTACAAATTATAACATATTTCAAGATATATTTCAGTATTTTTTTGAAATTAAAAAAGAAAGTATGCATTGAAAATGTAAATTACATTTGTTTATTAATCCGAAAGAGTAATAAACAAATTTCGGAAGAATTGCAAACAAAAAAATACAATTTTTTTGGACTTTAGACAATTTCTATGATATAATTTTACAAACAATTTGTAGTAAATTAGGAGGTATTAAACTATGTATGATTATCGTGATAGTCGAAGCAATATTATTAATATTCTAAAAACAGAAACCAAAGTAATTAAAAGTAAGGGGATTCCCAAAAATGATGATGCTTTTACTTATAAAAATGCTTATAAGTCTTGGACTGCATCTATATTTATAGATATCAAGGATTCAACGAAACTTTTCAAAACTAAGGATGAGAAATTAGCTCGTCTAATGAGAGCTTTCACCTCAGAAATTATCACTATTTTTCAAGATTTTGAAGAGCATAGACAAATTGGAATTAGAGGAGATTGTGTATATGCAATCTATGACGTTCAAAATAAAGATGATTTAGTAACTATTTTTAGAATTGCTTATCGAACAAATACTTTCATGAAAATGTTTAATGGAATTATAAAAGATTATAATTATAAATCAATAACAGCTGGAATTGGATTAGGTTGTGATGAAGAATTAATAATTAAGGCAGGAAGAACAGGGACAGGAGTCAATGACAAAATATGGATTGGAGAAGCTGTAGTTGATGCTTCTAACTTATCTTCTACTGCTAATAGGAACGGTGTCGAAGCAATAGCTATGAGTAAAGTTTATTATGATAACATAATTGACATATTAAAAAAAGAAAATCCTAAATATGCAAATTGGATAAAGTATTATCAAAACTCTTTTTATCATTGTAATATTATACAAAAAGATTTTGATCAATGGATTGATAATGGAATGAAAGGATAATGATTATGAAAAATGAAAAAATAGATTATGATTATTTGCTATCTAATGTTCAAACGCAAATAAATAACTTTGATAATAAAGCTAATATATTACTTGCCATAGTGAGTATTACTTTTACATTAAGTCTTCTTCTTTTGGAGAGTATTACTGGATTATCTGATACAAGAAGATTGCTTTGTATCATATTTCTTTCATTATATTTATTGAGTTCTTTAATAACTTTAACATTTTTAATTTTAGTAATCTTTCCAAGAAAAAGCAAGAAGAACAAGGTTGATGTAAATTATTATAGAGATGTTACTAGATTATCGAAGCAAGATTTTGTGGCTTTATTGAATGATGAAAAGTATGATTATATCAGCAGCTTACAAAATCAAATTTATGTTAATTCAGTTATATGTGATAGAAAGCATAAATGGTTAGTTGCAGCAATATGGTCCTTACTTCCTTTAATTGCTTTATTAATAACAAATTTATATTTAATTATAATATAACATTTAGTATTTTCAACAAAAAATAAAGGAGATTTAATCTCCCTCATTCAATTAATGCTTATTTTTCAACTCAATTACTAGGACTATTAGTGTAATGATTACTGTTGCTAAACTAATTATTTCCACTAACAGCCCTAAAATATTATCTAAAGTTTGCACAATCTTTTATCTCCTTTCTTGAAAAATAGTTTTTCTATTTCAATAATAAATAATCATAGTTTACTAATAATGAAATATGATTATTTTCTCTACAATATAATTATAAAGGAAATACTCATTTATGCCTATTGTCAGTATAGAAATTTGATTAAAGATTCAAAATTTGACAAATTAGTCAATTTAGAAATTTATAGATGCTTTTTTAATAAAATAATATATTTTTGAAACACTTAATACAACTACATTTACTATAAAAAATAAGTTTGCAAAAAATAATAAGCTTGCTACTTCTTCTATCTATACAATAAGGGGGATACAAATGGATAATACAGAAAACAACTTAAATCTCATAGGTGAAATAATAAAAAAGGAAAGAGAAAAGAATCGTTGGACACAAGGAGACTTAGCTAAAGAAATGCAAATTGATACTAGTCAAATTTGCAAATACGAGAATGGAACAATTCCTGGAACTTACAATCTTTATAATTTGGCTGTAACTTTAAAAATTTCTTTTGATAATTTATAGAATTAGCTGTTGTTTCAAAAAATGAATATTCCAACTTTTCTCCGCGAGATAAATATGAAAGAATCGGAAGAAATTTTTTCAAATGTTTAGCATACTTGTTTAGATTAAATGAAATACAAATAATAAACAATAACACTGGTCAAGTTGCTGACAAAATATATGTTGAAGCCAACAATTTCACTTTAGATCAATACTCAGATAACTATAGTATAAGAATCCAGAATAGAACAATAATACAATTTATAATAAAATTATGTCTGACATTTTCTGATACAAAAATTAGAAATAGCACAAAAGTAACGGATGAGTTTATTGAAGGCTATGCACGAGATTTAGAACAATTCTTAAAGACCAGTTTTGAAGAAAGAAAAAATAAAAATTTTGATGATATAGTAGAAACTATTGACAATGCATAATAAAATAACGAAAAAGTCTTTCAACCATTATACCAATTATTTTAATCAAAACAATCTATTTTGGAATGAATATAATTCTATCTTTAACCTCAAAACAAATCGAATCAACATACTTTAAAATTATTAGAATATTGACAGTACTCAAAATATTTTAGTGTCTATTTTGAATGTCATTGCAAATATATTGATAAACCAATATAAAATCAAAAGTAAATGATATTATATCATTCAAAACTGATTGTTTCAATTTGTTGCTTAAAGGTACTTTATGAGTAGCAATAAAATTATAAAATGTTGTCCAAAAAGTTGTCCATCAAAATATACTAATTTAAATTGATTTAAAACAATTTTCTACTTTAATCAGCTTATAGCAAACCGAATATAATTCGATATAGATGGATTGAAACTATACAGAGCATAAATCCAAAAGCGACGCTCTACTTAAGATTAATATTCCCAAAACATCTAGTCATAATTACCTTATTCTTCACATACTAGATAGATTGAGTTTTTCCAAAAAACAGATGATTTCATCTAGTCATAATCTCGAATACAACCTCTAATTATTTTTTAGTCTTTTAGGTTGACCAGAAACAATAACTATATGATATGCAGAATTAAAAAAAAGCTAAAACCACTTCAAAATCAGTGATTTTAGCTTTATTTCTCTACTTTTTAGGTTGCTTTAGATCTAGTCTTATCACGCACTCAATATGTGAAGTTTTAGAAAACAAATCACAAGGTGTTACTTCCTTTACTATATAATTATTTTTTGTTAAATAAGTTATATCTCTTACTGCTGTTGCAATATTACAAGATATATAAATAATCTTTGGTATTTTCATGTCAATAACCGTATCTAAAAAAGTTTGTTCACAGCCTTTTCTTGGTGGATCAAAGAATATACAATCTATAGTTTCCTTATGGACTAGCTTTTTTATTTCCTCCTCACAAGGTCCACATATAAAGGTTGCATTAGATATGCCATTCAGTTCTTTATTGTAATTTGCATTAACAATAGCTTCCTCAACAATTTCTATGCCATACACATGTTTTACCTGCTTGGCAATATTCAAGGTAATGCTTCCCATACCACAATAGGCATCAATTACGTTCATTTCTGGATTTAATTTTGCCATCCGAAAAGCCTCTTTATACATCAATTCACATACATCATGATTAACTTGCATAAAGGAAGCTGCCGAAACACTAAACTTTAAGCCTAATATATCCTCTATGATGGTTTTATCCTGATAAATATGAATATATTCTTTTGAAAGCATTACATTAGTTTTATTTGGATTAATATTTATAAATATGGATTTTACCAGTGGAAAGTCAGATTTTATATATTCAAGCATACCACTAAAATCATAGTATTTAGTACATATTAATACAAGCATCATTTCGTTTTTATAATTATTCCTAACCATCACTCCACGAAATATTCCTGTGTGAGTTGTTTCATTATAAACCTTGATATGCATCACACTTACATATTTACGAATAAATTCAACAACTTCATTTACATAATGATTAGAGATTTCACATTTATCAATAGAAATTATAGAATGGGATAGCTTCTCATAAAACCCATAAATGACATTATCATCCTCATCATAGCCAAAGGGAAGCATAATTTTATTGCGATACCCAAAAATATTTTTATTTCTTATGATAGGCTGAAATAGGATTGAATTTTCTTTATTCAAAAGACGAAAGGCATTCCTTACCTTATCCTCCTTGACCAAGCACTCTACATCATATCGCATATGTAGTAAATCACAACCCCCACAGCCTTCATCATAAGAACAAGGACTTAAAATCCGATTTACGGAGGGAAGAATCACCTTGAGCGTTTTTGCAAAACAAAACTTCTTATGTACACTTGTGATTTCAGCTAAAACAATCTCATCCTTTAACGCTTTGGATACGAAAATAATTTTTCCATCCACATGAGCCACTCCAAGCCCATTCATATCATAGCCTTCAATTTCTAATTTTATAGCTTTCCCTACTTCCATGATTTTCTCCTTTACTCCTCAAAAAGCTTAGCTAATCCACCCTCTGCAGTTTCTCTATAGCTTGTTCTCAAATCTTGACCTGTGGTTACCATTGTTTTAACTACAGAGTCAAAGGATATTTTAGAATCATTGCTATTGAGATAGGAGGCCAACTTAGCTGCATCTATGGCACGCAAGGAGGCTACTGCATTTCTTTCAATACAAGGAATCTGAACATACCCTAAAACTGGGTCACAGGTTAGACCTAAATGATGCTCTAGCGCAATCTCGCTTGCACGCTCAATAGTCTCAAGACTTCCACCCTCTAAAAAAGCCAAGAAGGCAGCAGCCATTGCACAAGCCGTACCAATTTCTGCTTGACAGCCTGCTTCAGCACCACTAATGGAACCATTTGTTTTAACTAAGTTTCCGATAAGTCCCGCAACCTTTAAGGCGTCTATACACTGCTTGTGTGTATATAAATTTAATTCAATAGCGTATTTTAAGCAAGCTGGTAAAACACCAGAAGCCCCACAGGTAGGAGCTGTAACAATTAATCCACCACTAGCATTTTCCTCGCTCACTGCATAAGCATAGGCGAAAACCTTTTTTCTTAATAGATCATACTCTGAGCCTTTGCTATTTTGTTTATAAATGTAAGCAGCCTTCCTTTTAACCTGTAGCTTACCAGGTAACACCCCTGTATGGGCCAAGCCACGTTCTATGGAATCAAGCATTACTGAATAAATTCCTTCAAGATAGGCATCTATTTCTTCATCTTCTATTTGACTTACATATTCTGCTAAATTTAACCTATGCTTCTTACAGTAGGAAGCAATATCCTTAAATGACTGTAACGGATAGATTTTCTTTGAAATGCTTTCTGCCTCATCAGCAATTCTAATAAAGCCTCCACCAATAGAAAATACCTTCATAGAACATATTTTCTTTCCGTTTTTAATACCTTCAAAAATCATAGTATTGGGGTGTTCCATTAAAGTATCTATATCAAATTCAATATGGACAGGCAATGGTAAAATCGTTTTTTCAATAATATAATCTGTTAAATGTCCTCTACCAGTCAAGGCTAAGGAGCCATATAAGATAACCCTTACCTCATCTATTCCTTCACTATAACGCTTTAAAAACTCTTTAGAGGCCTCTAAAGGTCCAATCGTGTGAGAGGAAGAAGGACCATTTCCCATTTTAAAAAGTTCTTTAATTGAATACATATTATTTTCCTGCCTTTAGTTCTAAAATTGCATCTCTTATTTGTGCAGCCATTTCAAAATTCAAATCCTTGGCATAAGCATGCATTTCTTCTTCTAGCTCATTAATCAAATCAATCTTTTCTTCTAAAGTAAGCTTCTTCTTACCCTTAGATTTCTTATCATCCTCTAGTCTCTTAATACTTACTGCGCTAGGTAAAGCCTTTACTATAGTTTGAGGAATAATACCATGACGCTCATTATATTCCATTTGAATCTCTCTTCTTCTAGCTGTCTCTGTAATAGCTTCCTCCATAGCTTCACTTATATGATCTGCATACATGATAACTCTACCATTTGAATTTCTAGCTGCACGACCAACCGTTTGTATTAAGCTTCTGTAGCTTCGCAAGAAGCCTTGCTTATCTGCATCAAGAATACAAACTAAGGAAACCTCTGGCAAATCTAAGCCCTCTCTTAAAAGGTTGATACCAACCAATACATCATATTTTCCTGCTCTTAAATCTCTTAGAATTTCCAAACGCTCTAATGCCTTAATCTCAGAATGTAAATAAGCAACCTTTAATCCAAGCTTCTTTAGATACGCAGTTAAATCTTCACTCATTTTAATGGTAAGTGTAGTAACTAAAACACGTTCATTTAAAGCCATACGCTTACGAATTTCAGAATAAATATCGTCCACCTGTCCTTCTATTTTTCTAACCTCAATGAGTGGATCTAGTAAACCTGTAGGACGAATAATCTGCTCTATAATTGGATATTGCTTTTCATAATCACCAGGTGTAGCAGACACAAATAGAGCTCGATTTATTATTTTATCAAATTCATCATATTTTAAAGGACGATTATCCAAGGCAGAGGGAAGTCTAAATCCATATTGCACTAAGGTCTCCTTACGAGAACGATCCCCATTATACATTCCTCTTACCTGTGGTAAAGTGACATGTGATTCATCTACTATGAGTAAAAAATCTTCACCAAAAAAATCTATTAGAGTAGCTGGAGTTTCTCCCTCTCCTCTTAAGGATAGGTGTCTAGAATAATTCTCAACTCCACTACAGGTTCCTGTTTGTTCAAGCATTTCCAAATCATATTTGGTTCTTTGTTCTATTCTTTCTGCCTCTAAGTGCTTCCCCTCCATAATAAATTTTTTATGAGTGATTTGTAACTCTGCTTTGATTCGCCTTAAAGCCTCTTCCAGCTTGTCCTTATTGGTAACGAAATGGGTTGCAGCAAAAATGTTTGCAAAAGCAACATCTGCAATCTTCATACCAGTAGTCACATCAAAGGTACGTATTCTTTCAACCTCTTCCTCAAAAAACTCAATACGAATTCCTTTCGAATGCTCACTAATTGGGATTATTTCTAAAACATCACCTCTAACTCTAAAGCTACCTCTTTTAAAGTCCATATCATTTCTTTCAAATTGCATTTCTACTAATCTTGTTAATAGTTCTTTTTTATTATAGGTTTCTCCAACTCTAATATTTAACATAGAGGCCTTATAATCCTCAGGATCTCCAATACCATATATACATGATACAGAAGCTACAACAATGACATCCTTATAATCCATTAAGGCAGCTGTAGCGCTATGTCGCATCTCATCAATTTCCTCATTGATGCTAGAATCCTTTTCAATATATGTATCACTACTTACTACATAGGCCTCTGGCTGATAATAATCATAATATGAAATAAAATACTCAACATGATTTTTAGGAAAAATTGATTTTATCTCATTATAAAGCTGTCCTGCAAGAGTTTTATTATGGGCAAGAACAATTGTTGGCTTATTTAATCGAGCAATAACATTACACATTGTAAATGTTTTTCCTGTTCCTGTAGCTCCTAAAAGAACCTGACGATCTATTCCATTTTCAAAGCCCTTCACAATTGTATCAATTGCCTCTGGCTGATCTCCTGTTGGCTGATAAGGTGAAACAATTTCAAACATAGTAAGCATATCCTTTCTTTGTCTTTTTCATTATATCATATATTTTTCCTTACTATCTTACTTTTTACAATTATTTAAAAAAATTTCTTTATAATTACACATTCTATTCCTTCAGTACAAAAAAATAAGACTAAACCCCATGTTTAGTCTTAACAATTTATTTATATGCCTTTGTGATATTTAAATCGAAGCGTGCTAGCTTATTTTCAATTTCGTTTAAATAGCTCCTAGTAATCGTATCACAGTATTCTCCAATTTTTCTGGAAGCATCCGTTATTTTATCATTTTGTTTACGTATCTCATCTATATTTCTTCCTAAGGCTTCTAAAGGCTTATCTAAATATGTCTTCTTTAAGCTTTCAAAGTCCTCCTTAAGTTGTAATAAGGTTTTTAGCTCTAAACGCTCCTGCTCCTTTGTAAGAACCAATTCTGCAAAACGAGTAGTTAAAGATACAAGCATATTTAGGAAGGTCATTAGGTAAGCAGGACGAACCACATACATATCCTCATATTCACAAACCTTAAAAATTGGAATATCATTTGGTTTATCTAGCTCTAAGTTTGAAACTAAAACAGCATATTTGCAATCCTTTTTCCTGCGGTTTAAATCTAAAGCCTTGTAATAATCTGCATTTTTCTTTTTGTTTACAGAATCTGGATTTTCATCCTTCATATCTAAACATACTCTTGTTAAAGGAATATCCTTTAGCCTTGAAGAAAAAATACTAAAAATATAATCCGCTTTACTTCCCTTAGTCTCATCCTCATAACGAATCACCTGATTGTCCTTTTCCCAAGTACATTGTTCTAATCCATTTTGCATATAGCTTAGAACCTCATTATTACACCAGGCTTCTAAATCCTCTCCTGTCTGTTTAACATTTAACGCAGACTTTTGACGCTGTAACTGATGATTAAGTTCTGTAAGAGTATCAATTTGTTCCTTTAGCTGTTGTTTTTCCTTATTGTATTCTTCATTTTTTTCATGAAGCTTTTTTTCCAACTCTAGCTTATGATTTAATTCCAACTTTTCCTTGTCTCCATTTAAACTAATGATATGTTGGTTCAAATGATTCAGTTGTTCTTGATAATCCTTTTCTGTCTTTGACTGCACTGATTTTAGTTTATCCTCTATTGAGTTACTCATAGTTTTTAAAGCCTGTTCTAGCTCTTGAACTTTCAATTGGTGCTTAAGCTCTAAATCCTTAGTTTGCGCTATAGCTTCTTTTTCCTTACGCTCTAGTTCTAACGAAAGGCTTTGAATTTGATCTTTATATCTAGATTCCTCCATCTGCTTAGCCTGTTTTACCTCAGCTGTTATTCTTTGATTTAAAGCATTTAGTTGTCCCTGTAATTCATTAATCTCTAGCTTATGCTTATAAATAGCTTCCTGCTGACTCTGTTCAAATCGCTGTTGAAAATCTTTTTTCAAATGATTTATTTCTAAATCCTTTGCTTGTATTTCTTGTTTAGCTTCTAAACGAATACGCTCAGCAAATTCCTTTAATTTTTCGTTATAGATTTCATCCTTACCTGCAAGAATTACAGTTTCTATTTGTGTATAGTCAACATTAGAAATACTGGTTAAATCTATGTAATCTCCCTTTTGCGCTTCTTCTTGTAAAATAAGTGTATTTTTATCACGAACTAACACTTCTATTTTCTTCATCTTCCATCACATCCTTCTTTTATTGTATCATAAAATTTTATTTTTTTCGACTCCTTTCTAAGGCATTTTTATGAAATTAAAAAATGAAAGTATAATTCTATAATTTATAAAAATACTAAAGATAAGAGATGATATTATGAACCTAATAGATGTATATCCTATGCTTAAGAGAAACATTACTGTAGCTGGTATTACAGCTAATTCTAAGCGTGTAAGAAAAAATTTTATATTTGTGGCTATCAAAGGGAAAAAGCACAATGGTATGAAATATGTAAAGGAAGCCCTAGACAATGGAGCTTGCTTAATTGTGACAGACCAAATGGTATTAGGAAGATACCCTCATATTCGTGTACGCAATGCTAAAAAGGAATATGTTCGCCTATTACAAGCCTATTATCATTATGACCATGAAATATATACGATAGGTATTACGGGTACAGATGGCAAAACTACAACTGCGACTATTTTAAATCAAATTTTAAAAACTGCTAAGAGCTCGGCCTATATAGGCACAAATGGTATTTCTTATCTAGATAAAACTATTAAAATGAAGCTTACAACACCTACCCCAGATATCTTTTATGAAGCCTATGGTGTTTTTAAAAAGCATAATATAAATGATTTAGTTATGGAGGTTTCCAGTGAAGGAATATTAGATGGAAGAATTGAACGACTCGAATTTGATGGCGCTATCTTTACCAATCTATCTCACGAGCATTTAAATACACATCGTACTATGGAACAATATTTTAAAACAAAAACAAAACTATTTGAAAATTTAAAGAAAAAAGCTTTGGCTGTAATCAATAGTGATGACTTCTACGCAACGGAAGCTATTGCACATACTAAGGCTAAAGTAGTAACTTATGGAATAAACTCTGGAACATATCAAGCAAAAAATATACAGCTTGATGTCTTAAGCTCTTCCTTTGATGTCTTTTATAAAGGCATGTTTCTAGCCCGTTTTACACTTCCTCTATTCGGCAAATATAACATCTATAACGCTTTAGCCGCCATTGCCTATGCGCATGAGCTTGGCATTGATATGAAATATATTAAAGAGGCAATTTCTTCTTTGCCACAAATAGATGGACGGTTTATGCATTTTAAGAATAAAAACAATGTTTCAGGTATTGTAGATTTTGCACATACACCAAATGCATTACAAAATCTTTTAGAAAATATTCAGGAATTTAAAAAGGGAAGGTTAATAACCATATTAGGTGCACAAGGAGAAAAGGATCGCTCTAAGCGCTCGATTATGGGGAATATCGCAACTAATCTAGCTGATATTACTATCTTTACTTCCGAGGATCCAAAGAACGAAAGCTTGTTTGGTATTCTTTGTGATTTAACTTCTAAAATAAAGGATAAGGAATACTATTTAACTCTAAGCCGTAAGGAAGCTATTCAGCTGGCCGCAGATTTAGCTAAGCCAGAGGACATTATTGTTATAACAGGAAAAGGAAATGAAACTTCTGAACAAATCTTTAATTTTCATTTCAAGCATAATGATTACGAGCTTTTAAAAAGCGCTCTAGATGCCTAGGGCGCTTTTTGCTAGCTTATCAGCTAAATCGTTATAGGAATTATTACTATGTGATTTAACTTTTATAAAATTAATTTTTATTTTATGCTTTACCTTTTCTTTAAATTCAACATATGCCTTTGCAATAGCCGAATTTGCTTGCCATTTTCCTGTATACCATTTTTCAATACCTTCATAATCATAAATGATATTTAGCTCCTTAATACCTACCTTTATGGCATATTGAATGATAAAACCTGCTCCTTTAATCTCTCCTGCAACATTTCTTGCAGAGGAATAAGAATCTGGAGTATATTTTTTATTAAATTCATATTGATTATTTTCTATAATTAAAACACCACCAAAGGAATAACAACCTGTAGTCGCATCATAGGACCCATCAATATAAGCCGTTGGCAGAGTAAAGGTTACCTCCTGCTCCTTTTCATTTAAAAAGTCCTGAGCCTCCTCTAACGACAAAAAGCTTTTCTGAGAAAAGCCCTTTTTTCCTAATAAATATTCCTTACACTCATCCCATGAAGTAAAGATTTCCTTTTGATTTTGATAGCGAACAGCATAGTATTTCATACAGGTATCACCCTTATTTATACTACCAAATTTTTTAAATCTTTTCAATAGGCGCATTGTTTTTAAATAGTGTTTTACATTTATCAACTGTCTTAGGTACCAAATCGATCAACTTTTCAGCAATGTGAGTAGATTCATCAATAGATAGTAAATTAACCTCATTATTATTTATAACTAGGAATGCTATTGGTGTAATTCCAAAGCCACCACCAGCGCCACCGCCAAATAATACTTCCTCTTTACTAGAGGCTGGCTTAATATCACTACCTCCACTAACAAAGCCTAAATGTAGCCTTGATACGGGTATAATAATTGTACTACCTTCAACAATTGGTGTACCAATGATTGTATTTGCATCAATCATTTCCTTTATTTTATTCATAGATACACTTAATAAATCTGCAATATTTCCCATAAAATCATTTCCTTATCAATATCGCGGTAAGAATGCTAATAAGATCCGTTTTTAAACTTACATAATAGTCAATATTTTCATAATGTTCATCATAGATTAATTTTATATTTCCTTGATCCACCATTTTAAAATGATGATTGAAATAAGCCTGTAGTTGATTAGAAATCATCCAATAGACACCATTTTGTATAGGATTTAGATAAAGTTCTTCTTTTGTAAACCTAGCCATGTAAAACATAGTCAGACTTGAATGTTTAAATAATCTATTTAAATAGCTTCTATTTTTAAATAGCCTTTTAAAATCATCTTTTTGTTCCTGTCTGGATTTATGTAATTGGCTACTCATAGCCTTAGATAGTAATCTCTGATGAGGTATAACAAATCTTATTAGTCCAATCTTAGCATCTATTTTTATGGTATCATTGGCGCTTTTGACATTGATTTCTATAGAGACAGCCAAAATGACGATTAAGATAATAAAAATAAAGATGGCTAAATACATATTCTCACCATCTTTATTATGAACCTAATTTTTCTTTTTATTCCAAATTTCGCAAAATTTCTAGACAGATATAGCTAGAGCGTTTAGCCATATCAGCTTCAAATTCCTGATAATCCTTAATTTGATTGGGGTTTCCAATAATATCTGAAACATATCTCAAAACAATATAATCAATGCCTGCCTTAGTACAAACCTGTGCAACAGCAGCTCCCTCCATTTCTGCTACACATGGAATAGCTGTATTCACATGCTTCAATTGCGAAAGCTTTCGAACAAAAAAATCTCCTGTATATATCGTTGCTTCCTTATATTTTAAATCTAAGCTATTTAATATTCTTTTAGTTTGAATTCTATACATCATACTCGGTACAAAGGAAGGTGGCATTGCTGGAATTTGACCATATGCATACCCAAAGGGAGTTACATCTACATCAGAATATTTTAATTCACTTGCCAATATGATGTCCTTAGATTCAACTCCAGTAATTCCACCTGCAATGCCTGTATTTATAATTAAGCTACACTCAAAAAACTCTATTAAAATGGATGTAGCCATTGCAGCATGAACTTTACCTATCCCTGCAATACAAATTACAACCTGATTAGATTCAATTTGTCCTTGATAAAATTTTATCCCTTGTATTTTTGATTCTTCATAATTTTGGATGGAATCTCTTAAGATTCCCATTTCCACTTCCATTGCACATAGTATACCTATCATAATATAATTTTCCTTTCCCATGCTCCCCTTTTAAACCGTATCAAAAAGATTATCGCACGAATACATTCATCAGAAGCCATTGCTATCCATACTCCAATTAAGCCCATGTTAAGCCAAACATTCTTTCCACCAAGAACAAAGCTTCCTAGTACCGCAACACTCCAACAAAAAATTACAGATAAAATTGTAGGAAAAAGAATGTCTCCACTCGTTTGTAAAGCTCGAACAAACACAATATTAAATGCTCTACCTAATTCTAAAGCAATATCAATCAATAAAATCATTTTACCTATATGTAACAATTCTTTATCGGTAATACCAAAAATTCCATAAGCATAATCGCTTATAAAATAAAGGATACTAGATAAAATCAAGGCAGAGATAATTCCAGCAATCAACGTTTGATACACCTTTCTCTTGCTCTCTTCTATTTTTCCCATACCTAAGAGTTCTCCTAAAACAACCTGCATAGCCTGTGAAATGGCAGATGTAAACATATAAGATAGCATTGCAAACATAGAGGCATAGGATTTTATGTTGACTAGTCCTTTATTTCCCAAACCATTCACTACAAATAAAATTAGAATTTGACTAGCATTATAGGAAAGAGCCTCTCCACCTGCTGGTCCTCCTATTAAAAGGATTTTCTTCATTGTTGCACTACTAAAATCTCGCAAGGGATGCCTAAAAATATTCACTTGAATTTTCTTTAAAAACACAATACTAATAATAATTACACCTATAGCTCTAGAAGCAACACTTGCAATAGCAACTCCCATAATACCTAAATGTGGGATTAAAATAAAATTACCCAAGATATTTAAGCCGTTAATCACAGCATTAATAATCGTTGAGTCCTTCATATAAGAATTACTTTTTAAAAAAGCAGAAAGGGTTGTGAGTATAGCCTGTAAAAATAGACATCCACCAACAATACGTATATATATTAAGCCCTTTTCCATACAGGTAGGATCTAACTTTATCCAAGTAAAAAAATACTCAGAAAAGCATAAAAGAATAAGGCTGATGGTGATACCTAGGATGGTAGATAAAACAAAAGCCACACTATACACACTTTTCTCTCCAGCAAAATTTTTTGCTCCCTTGTAATGACTAATTAAAATGATCGCTCCCATTGAAAATACTTGAAAAGCAATGATAAAAACATTGACAATTGTATTTGTATTTGTTATTGCTGTAACTGCATCCTGATCTGAGGAAATCATAATTTGATCTGTATAGCCAACAATAACCTGTAATAATAATTCTAAGAAAATAGGAATCGTTAATAGTAATAAATATTTAAAGCTAATTAATTTTTTAAATTCTGTTGTTTTTTGCATATTCACACTAAAAATCCCAGCTTAATAACTAAGCGTCCACTTTTAGTCTTACCTCCTTGTGCTCCCACATAAACACGTCCCTTATGACGCACACTAATTATATAACTTTCTGAAACAATTTTACTAGTATTTAAGCAAACTTTATGATTTAATTGAACATCCCCATCCGATATCATAGTGGTTGCGTCTGTCCTTGAGAGCTTATAGGCAGAAGCAAGGATAACATCTAGACGCATACTAGAAACGATATGTGTTTCCTCTCTAAGTTCTTTCTTGGCTGTCAAAACATCCTTTTCTTCCATCAGTTCAATCGGTACTCCACCTATCGTTTTAAAGGAGGCAACAATATAAGCAGAAATTTCCTCAGTACAAGCAAAATAAACCTTATCCTCTATAAATACAATATCTCCTATACTTTCTCTTTTTATACCTAAAGACAATAGAGCTCCTAACACCTTTCGATGATGAAGATTTAAATATCTAGAATTGTAACATATTTGAAAAACTTTTATTTTATAGGATAGATTCTTTAAGCCTTCAGGATAGAATAAAGTGCGCTTTCTCTCACAATCTTTAAATCCGCCCTCCATAGTTATGTTAACATCCATTCTATTCATTTCTTTAATCTGTTGCTGCTGTTGCTCATCTAAAAAATGTGTTAAAACTATTGTTCCCTGGTAGGCTCTATTTAAATTTGATTCCATTTGCTTTACAAAATATTCTACTTCGGTATTTCCCATAACATTCTACCCAATCTTATCGTTGTTGTTCCTGCTTCTATTGCTGCTAGGTAATCATCACTCATTCCCATAGAAAGCTTGTGAAGCTTTAAATTTAATTTTTGATTTAAATTTGACATTAGCTTTTTTAGTCCTTGAAACTGTTCTACCTTTTCCTCATAGGAGCTATTCTTAGTTGTCATCATCATAAGACCTATAATATGTACCTTAGAATAGGAAAGAATCTCTTTCAAAAAAGATTCACAATTTTCCTCTAAAACACCATGCTTAGATGCTTCTTTATTCATATTTACCTCCACATAGCAATCAAGTGGTGTAGTTCTTATTTTTTCAATTTCTTTAGCCAGTTTTAAAGAATCTAAAGAATGAAGAACTTCGATCTTAGGTAATACTTTTTTTGCTTTATTTGTTTGCAGATGCCCTATAAAATGCCAACGAATTGGCTCCTTACTTAAAGCATCGTACTTTTTCAATAAAGCATCCTCACGATTTTCACCAAAGGAATAAATTCCTAAAGTAAAAAGCTTACACATATCCTCAGCTTCAACATACTTTGTGGCCGCTACAATTTCTATATCTTCAGGTATTTCCCTTACTTTCTTTTCTATATCTTTTGCTAATTCCATATCTAACCTCCAAAAATAAAGAAAGAGATGCAAGCTCATCTCTTTCAAACTATACAACAGATACCGCCTTACTAACCTCTTACTACTTCTTTATTCATCTTACGAATATGATTAATAAATTCCTCAGATTGAAATTTATAAAGCTTTAAAAGCTCTTCTCTTAAAACTTCAATATTGCAATCCTCTCTTAAATCATCCTCTAAAAAAACAAGTAATATATCCACTTTATTTATCCGATAGATTTCTTGTATAATGAAACGATAAAGGATATGCTTATCCTTACAATGACTATATAAGGATTGACATTTTCTAATTTGTGTTAAAAGCTCAGATGTTTGACATATCATATCTGTTATATTCACTTTGATTCCTCCTTAGTCTATATATTTAACAAAAGGAGAAACAAGAATTTGTCGAAAGAAAATTTAAATTTTAAATTATATAAAATTGTTATCGATGTATCTCTATACGAGTAACATTATATGCTACTTCACCATCAAGCTGTAGAATGTTACAATTCCTTGGTCTTGCAATAATATGCTTTGCAGAAATAAAATCTAAATACTTTTTTCTAAAAAAACGATGGAGACCAAAAAATACTAATGGGAATACAAGCAGTAAGCTCCAGAGCTTAATATCATGCACAATACAAACATCTAAAACATCATCCTCACGTATCGCCTTTGGTGTTATTTTCATTCCACCACCAAAATAGCAGCCATGATTACAAACAAAAAACCAAACCTTGTCATAGTGATAGCTTTTTCCATCAATTTCTATATCTAAGGGATAGGGCTTGAAGGTTTTAAAAATGGAAAGTGCAACCTTAAAATAAGATTCACGTTTTTTTAAAATTGCATTTTGTAATTGTCTATCACAGACATTAGAATCTACTCCCATGCCAATACCATTAATAAAAACCTGTTTTTGCTCTTCATTTATAGTAATTGTAGGTAAATCATTAACCAAATGTGTAATTTCAAAAGGCTTATGCTTTTTATAATCTCTTGCTAAATCATTTCCTCTTCCACTTGCTACAATAAAAATGCGATAAGAAATATACTCTGGAAAAACATGATTCAAATAATAATGAAATGTTCCATCTCCTCCAACTAAATACACACAATCCTGATTTGATAAATTATTATGAAATTCCTTAATTTGACCATTCAATTCTAAAAAACTAATTAACTGAAAATTTATTTTTTTTCTTTTCAACTTGCGTACTAGCTTTCTCGCTATCCAAATAGGTTTTCCTCGATTGCTTCTGTCATTATATAAAATATAATACATTTTAACACCCACTTAAATTAATTATAACAAAAAAAGGGCTAATTTGTAAGCCCTTGCTTATTGATTTGTAAAAACATTTCATATTTTGTCATTCTATTCTGCTTTATAAATTCATCTTCTGGTATAGTTTTTCCAAAAAATTCTACCTCATCTAAAATCTTAACGTTATCATCAATTAATATAAAGCAGTGATCCATACAGCATTTTCCTATAACGGAATAATAAGCACCATGAATACAAACACTTCCATGATAAAACAAATTAAGGCCATCACTATATCCAACATTACAGATTCCTACAATCTCTGTGCCTTTAGCCTCATAAACACCATCATATCCAATGGTTTCTCCTTTTTTTAAATGCTTAATATTTACAATCTGTCCATAAAAATATAATGCGTTCTCATATATGATTCTTCCTACCCTAAGCATTTCTTTAGTCTTACCATAAGCTACACTTCCCCCTATGTGCACAGGCTTTAAGTAGTTTTTAGAAAGTCTCTCTAAGGTTTTTATTTTTGTGCTATTATTATCATCGTAGCAATGCGTATAAATAGCCTTAACTATACTGTCATTTATAACTGCCAAATAACCACTCTTCATCCCAAATCGATTCATACCAGTGTCTATTGCCAAATGACTAGGAATTTGATTTTCCTTAAATAAAAGATAATCATCATAATCATTAATTGTTGGAATTAAATTATATTTTTTTATTTCTTTTATATCCTTAGGATCTATCTTTCCCAAAATAAGAACATTTGCTTCCTTATATATCATTTTTATAAATGTCCCCTCGGAAACAGATTTAACAGCAAAATCTCTTACATGCATAGCCTTCGCAATGTTAACAACATTACAAATTCCAAAGCCATAGGCATTATCCTTTACTACTAGCATTACTGCATTTGTTTTTAAAATTGATTGAATATTTTTTCTAAGTACCTCGTTATTTATTATACGCATTGATATCACCATTTAATCCTATGCAAAACTTTAAGAAAATAGATACTTTTTTCGTAGGGATTACATATACTAAGAATGGTGATACTATGGAAGACAAAATTATTTTGGGATTAGTACTTTTTATTTTACTTTTTGCCATATTAAAACTTCCTAGTCATTCTAAAAAATAAACGCCTGACTAAAAGCGCATTTCCCATAGGAAATTAAGTTGTGCTTTCAAGCAATGAAAAAAGGCTCTCGGTCGATTTGTCCGAGAGCCATTAACTATACATCATTAAATTAATATAATTGAAATTCCTAAAATTATAAACCTTTTTTTATCTCGAAAATCGTAGTTCCAATTAATAAAGCAATAATAACTGCTTCTACGCAAGAAAGAATGACTATTCCTTTAATACGATCGGGGAAAATTTTATCGGGATCTCCAGCTAAATATTGAATTTTATCGCCGACTCTAAATGTTGTTCTTGTAAGGTCCCTTTTAATCGGCTCTTGAAAATAAGTTATAAATTCATCACCGTCAACCATAAGCGTTATTTCAAGTTTACCTGAAGTAAATTTGATTTTGGGATCGGTAATACCGTTTATTTTAATTATTTCAGTGGTTTCATATTTGTCAAAAATGCGGTAGTGTAACACCAATATTAAAAAAAACGCAGTAAACATTATGACCGAACCAATAAACCAACAAATATATCTAAAAGATATTTTTCTTTTATTTCCTTGTTTATCTATCATCTTAATTATAGCTCCGCTAAATTACTATTTATTGCACAGGCATTATAGCATATTAAACATAAAAATACAAGTGGCTGCTATGTGTAACTCACTATACTTATTGCACTTCGCTTTATAAGTTCTGTTTGCTTTGTGTAGCTTTTCGACCACACAGAAAATAATCAAGCAAAAAGGCGCAGCTCTACACCACGCCAATTCTAACTTGCTCGCGTTATACTATAATTCCCTATGGGAACTACAGTAAATTGGCAAGTATTTTTTTATTTTAATAAATCTTTAAAGATATAGGAAGATAAGCTAGCGTATTGTACAACACCATCTTTAATAAATTGTTTTGTCTTTACCTTATCCTTATTAGAAGTATCAACATCTACTGCTGTTGCACGGAAAGTCATTACAATAGGTGCCCCATCACTAGATGGATCATGCATATTAATAGCTTCACGAACAGTTTTACGATCACTACTTGTCTTATAATCCTTTGAATTTAAGAAATAAACCTTAGCTGTAGGATTTCCTAAATATTCTGCTTGAACCTGTAACGTTGTAACAACAGTAACACATTCTGAATTAGAGCTGTTACCATAAAGTAGGACAAAGGTTTCTCCAGCAGCTTTCTTTGTTTTTGCATCCTCTAAGGAAATTTCTATAAATATATTTTCTTCCTCAATACTAGCTCCTGCTTCTTTAAAATCCTTGTAAAAACTATATCCTGAACAGCTAGCCATGGATAATAGCAAAACAAACATTGCTGTTATCATGCTGATAGCCTTTAAAAATTTTTTCATATTAATGCCTCCATTAAATATTCTAAAAAATATTATAACTTAAATTTCTAATTTTATCAATGCTTTTTTAAAAACCATTAAAATATATTAGACAAGTGCAAGTAAATCAGAAATTGAAGCTAGTAAAGGTACACCTGCCTGCTGTAATACCTCTTTAGATTGATGTCCACAGCATACAAGCATGCAGGAAGCATCTATAGCCTTAGCAACCTCAAGATCATGAAGAGTATCTCCTACAAATAAAACCTCTGTCCCAGAAATTTCATGCTCCCTCATAAAGTTTAAGGCTAACTTCACTTTAGATTCTGCATGGATATTATCAATTCCTAAAATTTCATCAAAATAGGAAACTATACCAAAGCTTTCACATTGTTCTAAAAGATTATTCTTTTCACTCGCAGATAAAATAACCAAATGATATCCCCTAGCTTTTAAGGATTCTAAAGTTTCCTTCATTTTAGGAAAAAGATTACATTTTAAGGATAAGGGCTGATATTCTTTTATAAACCAATCTGCTAAAGATTCAAAGGAGTCTAAAGCAAAGTCTACCCCTGCAAGTTCATAATATCGTTTCACAGGGAAGGTAAATATATTTTTATATTCCTCCTTAGTAACCTCCTTATGTCCTTGCTTTCTTAAAACTTGATTTAGAAGCGCTAAGCACAAATCTATATCATCTATAATAGTCCCATTAAAATCTAAAAATATATATTTTTTCATTCTTCTTCTCCTAATATTTTTTTTGCCTCTAAGGCAATACTATCTCTTAGCCATGTAGGTTCTAAAACCTTAGCCTTACTACCAAAGCCTAAAACAAAGCTTAGAATAATCTGCTTATTTTGCATACTACATTCTAAGATGGTTTTATGGTCATCTACTTTAGTAATCTTTTGATTTTTTCCATAAATGCGCTCTGATATAACCGTATATAAATCCGTAAGTTCAAGTTTTATTGGATAAAATTCTCCATTTTGTTTCATTCCATAATTATCAATATATTCCGATGCATTATACGTTTTAAGCTTTGTAAATTTGCTAGACATTAGTTTTATTTCCATTATTCGATTCAATTTAAAGTATCCAAAATCATGAACCGTTTCATTCCAAGCTAAAGTAATCCAAGCCCCATTAAAAATAAACACCTGATAAGGATGTATGTTATGAACATGCTCTTTATTTTGGGTGGAAAGATATTTTATTTCACATTTCTTAAAGCAAGTCATTGCTTCTATTAGAATCGTATACCGCTTTAAAAGCTCTGCTTTATCCATAGCAAGAGGATAACGATCTACAATCTTTATATCTGTATTATAGGTTTCCATGCTAATACTTAAAATTTTAGAAATAGCTTTGATATATTCTTTATATTCTAAAAAATCAGACTGATGCACAAGAAAAGAACAGCTTGATTTTATAACCTCGATTTCCTTTGGGGAAAGCTTTGGAACTGGTAGAACACTATCTTTTTTTAAACGATATCCTCCATAAATTCCTCGAACAGATTCTATTTCATATCCACAGTCCTCTAAAGTTTTGATATATTCGATTATATTTCTCGGATTTATTTCCAAAATATCTGCCAATTCATTTTTACTCATGATATTCTTGGTTGAAAGTAAATGAAGAATTTCAATACATAGCATTGTCTTATTCATAGGGATCACCTTAAATTATTGTATCAAAAAATAGAAAAGAAAGCAAATTTAAAAAGAAAAATAGAACCGAAGTTCTATTTTAATGCTGGTTTAAGATTTCTTTCATGACTTCTGATAAATCCTTACGAGACAAGGAGAAATCAATCGTTGCCTCTAAAAATCCCTTTTTAGATCCAATATCATATCTTCTACCTTGAATAGATAAAGCATAGATAGATTCCTTAGACATAAGTCTTAAAATGGAATCCGTAAGCTGAATTTCGCCACCTGCACCCTTAGTTTGGGTTTTAAGAAAATCAAATATAGCAGGAGTTAAAATATAACGTCCTCCAATAGCTAATCTTGAAGGCGCCTCCTCAATTTTAGGCTTTTCAACTACGCTTTCTAATCTTACTAAGGTTCCCATTTCATTAGTACAAGGCTTACAGATACCATATTTAGAAACATCCTCCCTAGGAACCTCTAAGGTTCCTAATATAGATGCTCCTGTTTCGTTATAAGCTTCTATAAGCTGTTGGGTGGCAGGAATTTCCTTTCCAACATATAAATCATCTCCCAAAAGTAAAGCAAAGGGCTCTCCTTTTATAAATGACTCAGCACATAATACAGCATGTCCTAAACCAAGCTGTTCTTCTTGATATGCAAATTCCACATGAATTTTCTTAGGTAACTCACGAATAGTTTCTAATTCTAAAGTTTTATTTTTAGATTCTAGAAATTTTTCTAGAATTAAATTATGACCAAAATGTGTCTTTATACATTCTTTTTCAGAATTGATAATAATTAATATTTCTTCTATTCCACTTTCCAACGCTTCTCGAACAATATATTCTATTGTAGGTGTATCAACAATAGGTAGCATTTCCTTTGGAACAGCTTTAGTAAATGGTAAGAATCGAGTACCAAAGCCAGCCGCAGGTATAACTGCTTTTCTAATGGGCTTCATCGCTCTTCTCCTTTGTTGTTTTTGAAGTTGTAGCCTTCTTAGTAGAAGCTGTCTTCTTAGATGTAGACGTTTTAGAGGATGTGGATTTCTTAGCAGTTGTCTTAGCTGGAGCTTTTTCCTTATGTACTACCGCTTCCTGTTGTGTTATCTCCTCTGATTTTTCATCAGCATTAGCCTCTAATTTTATTTCCTCATTTAATGGCTGTTCTTCCTTAATTTCTTCAGCATTTTCTAAAACAGGCTGTTCAGTAACGGAAGCATCTTCAATTTCTGGGGATAAAATCTCATCTTTAGCTTGTTCTTCTGTAGCCTCAGTGATAAGCTCCGTAGCTGTTACAGTCTCTAAAGCTTCTTCTGCTTTCGTGTCAGGCTCAAGAACTGTTTCCACCTTCTCTGAAGACACCTTTCCCATTTTAGCGCTAGATCTATCTACCCATTTGCCATTAACCAATATTTTGGAATTCTCACTAGAATATTTCTTATAATTTTCTCTTGAAAAGATTCTCTTGATAGATTTAAAATGAAATAATAGCATATAAACAAGAGCAACGACAAAGATATATAACGCAACAATTCCCGTCGTTTGCCACATAAGCTTACTAGGAGATAAAATATCGTTATCAAAGCGGAAGGTATATTTTGTTTCTTCCTTTTTGCTTTCAAACTCTTCATACCAAGGATTATAAAATTCATTAAATTTGGTTTGAGCCTCATTGATTTTATTTTTATCACCATCTGCTGAAAGATAGCTATCTAAATAGACATTATAATTATCAAATAATGGTTTAACATCCGTAAAAAATTTTTGAGAAAAATCAACCTTAACATCTGTAGTATACTGAGCTTTACCCTCACTATCCTTAACAGATAATTGAGTAACCTCTCCACCAAGTTCCTTTACGATTTGATTCAACATGGTTTCTGTAAAGGTTACCCTCATAAAATTCCAAATGGAATTTGTATTCGTCACATCTCTTGCGCCCTTTAGTACTGTCTGCTCCTTTGTTGTAGGAGCGGCCTCATAGCTAGATGTGTTAATTTTATCATTTACAATAAAATAATATGTAAATGTATTCGTTCCATTTGAAAATTCAATACCAGAATAATTATGGGTAGTATCTGATGATGTTTTAACAGATTCTAAAGAAAACTCTGTATTGAAAATATATAAATAATAAGCTTTTTCAAATTTTAAAAATCTAGAGGTATTTCCTTCTGGACCGTATGTAATATCTGTCTGTGAAGTTGCGGGATATAGAACAATATCCATTTTATCACTTTCATTTTTTACAATGGAGGTTGTATCAAAGCAGCCATCCCATATCATAGGTACCTCATGAAACTTTTCACTTTCAATAGCTTTTGTAACTAAACTCTCTAAATGATTCATTTGATTAGAGTTTGAACTCATAATATAGACTAAAAATCCAAATATGATTGTAACTCCTAAATATAATACCTTTTTCCACATAACACATAATTCCTTTCATATATTACTATTTTACCCTTTTTTTTAAAAAAATCAACCTTAAGGCTTTACAAATGAAATAAAATAAGTATAATATTAAATGCATGTTTTTTAATAATAGAATATGGCGCACATGGTGAAGTGGTTAACACAGCGGATTGTGGCTCCGCCATGCGCAGGTTCGATCCCTGTTGTGCGCCCCATAATAAAAAACGTAAGGTCTAGGATTTTCCTTAGACCTTTTTTATTTATTGACCTCTTATCCACATATCCTTTTATCCATCATTATGGCATAAATGTAAGAGGGCCCTCTACAAATGGAAGAGATCTCTTTTATATTCTTTAAAGGCATTAATTTCATTGCCTTTTTGAAATCGCTTTTACTAATAAAATAATCCGTTCTAGAAGGTTTTATAGAGTCCCCAAATAGTTCATAAGTTAAAACTAATCCTCTTTTTGTAACGAATTCTTCATTTTCATGCCTTTTTATATTATCCCAAACTTGCTTAAATTCCATCTTTGCTTCTTCCTTTTCAATCTGTATTTATAAGTTATAATGCTTTTTAAAATCCTCATAAAATGATTTGATAATACCTTTTCTTTTAATTATTCCAATATACATTCCTCTATCATCAACCATAGGAATAAAATTTTGTTCAAAAGACAATTTAATGACATCGGTCAAAGGACTACTAATATCTAATGCCTTATATGGCCGATATTTTTCCACTAAATCTATGGATTGGGCCTCAGCTATTTCTAAATCAAAATTAGAATTATTTTTAATATATCTTAAAATATCTCCCTCAGAAAGAGTAGTTATATAATGTCCCTCTTTGTCTATCAAAGGTACTACTGTAAACTTATGATAATCATATTTTTCTAAGGCTTGTCTAATTGTTGAGCGAGAATCCAAATAAAAGGTATCCTCCTTAGGGGTTAATAGCGTTATAATATTCATCCTTTATCCTCACTTTCTACTTGTATTATAATATAAAAACAAGAGAAAATCTACCGAAATTACTTACATAATTTTACATAATTTACCATGATTATAATAATTATCCACTAGCTGGGGGTTTTCTAAAACAAAAAATAAAAGCCAACCTTAGGTTGACTTTTAAATTATCGACGTTCCTTAATACGAGCAGCTTTTGCTGATAAGTTACGGATGTAGAATAGTCTAGCACGACGTACTTTACCTTTTCTAGTAACTTCAATATGGTCGATATTAGGTGAATGAACAGGGAATGTACGTTCAACACCGATTCCGTAAGACATTTTACGAACTGTAAAGGTTTCTCCAATGCCTGTACCTTGACGCTTAATCACAAGACCCTCAAATACCTGAATACGATGTGTATCGCCTTCAATAATTTTAACAAAGACCTTAACGCTGTCTCCAGCACGGAATTTTGGTCTTTCCTTTAGGTATTGAGCAGTAATTTCATTGATTAATGCTTGTCCTTTAGCGTTTGCCATAAATCTCAACTCCTTATTCCATAGCTCATAGCCATATAGTTCCCATGTTGCTAGCGGAGCAATGTGCTTTGCTGCTAAAATAACAGCTCTAATATTTTAACATATTCACTTATACATTTCAACTATTTTTTTGTTTTTTATATAGTGCATAATATTCATCAAATACATCTTGAATGATAGCTTCATCTTCTTCTAAAATTAAAGATGCCTCATCTGTTGTAAACTCTATTTTAAAAACTAAAACATCATCTGGTAAAACATCCTTATCTATGGGATGTAATATAACAAAGCTGTCTATATCTAAATGAATTAATGCAATCTGTTCAAAGGTAAAAACCTCTCCATTTGTTCCTGGAATACGAATATTACCAGTATACTTTTCATCTAAGATTTGTTCTATAACATTTTTCATAAGCTATCCCTCTAAAATTTGATTTTCAAATAAAATTACATCCTTAGGCGTAGAAATTTTTACATTTTCTAGCTTTATAGTAGAGGCATGCGTGATGCTCATTGCTTCTTCAGCCGTAATTTCTATATTTTTAAATTCTAAATGATGAATAGGCATTTCCTGTAATCCTTCTATTTTAATACCCATTTTAGCATTAGAGCAATGAATATTTTCCATAAAAATATTCCTAAATTCTGGAATATCCTCCTTTAAAGTACTCGTCATTTCATCTGTTTTTGTCGTCTCTAAATTTTTAAGAACATATCCCATTGTAAATATAAATGCTTCTTCTAAAATATTAGCCATATGAATATTTTTAATATGAATATTTTCTACTACACCACCTCGACCCATAGCCGACTTAAAGCGAATACCAATATCTGTGCCTATAAAGGTGCAATCTTCCACCCAAAAATTCTTTACTCCACGGCTCATTTCACTTCCTACCACAAAGCCACCATGAGCATCAAATACCTTGCAGTCATGAATCCATACATTTTCACATGGACCTTCCATCATTCTTCCTTCTGCATTTTTACCAGATTTTATGCAGATTCCATCATCTCCTACCTCAAAAATAGTTCCTACCACTTCACAATTTTTGCAAGATTCCAAATCTAATCCATCCCCATTTTGGGCAGAATATTTATTTCTTATTTTTGCATTTTTTAACGTAAAATTTGTACAAAACCAAGGGTGCACATTCCATGCAGGGGAATTTTGTAGGGTAACATCCTCAATTAAAACTTTATCGCAATTTTTAAATGAAACTAAGACAGGACGATAAAGATCGTAATATTTAGAAGCTTGTTCCAAAGCATTTGGATCAGAGTAATCAGGCTCTCCTGTAAGAACACCCTCATAGACAGTTTGGGTAGGATACCAAATTCCACCTTCTTTTGTTTCTTGAAAATAAGGACTTAGCTTTAAGCATCTTTCAAATTCCTTTTCTGTTAATTTAAAACGCTTAATCCCTCGCCAAAGTGCCCCATTTCCATCTATGACCCCCTTACCTGTAATAGCTATATTTTTTCGATTGCTCGCAGTGATTGGAGATAGGGCTCGTATTCTTTTTTGCCCCTCATAATTTGTCCATATCAAAGGATATTCCTCCTTTGATTTTGTAAATTGCAAAAAAGCATTTTCTTCAAGATGAAGATTTACATTATCCTTTAGCTCAATGGGACCTGTGATAAAATAGCCGTTTGGAATCAGAACTACTCCTCCACCCTCAGTACTACAGGTATTTATTGCCTTTTGAATGGCTTCCTTATTATTAAATCGTAATGACGTGCTTGCTCCAAAGTCTAAAATATTATAAATTTGATTTTTAAACTTGGGCTTCTCTACAGTAAAATACATAATTCAATACCTCCTTATTCATTATACAATAGAAAAGAAAGGTGGTCAATTGACCACCCTGAATTATTCAGTTTCTTCTTTTATAGGTTCCTCTAAAATAGGCTCTACTTCTAAAGCTTTCTTCTGCTTAAGATATTTTGGTAAATCCAAAGCTAAATTCAAGCAGCTAGCCAAAACAAATCCTATAACCAAAAATGCGACTAAGGCGATAAGGATATTAAATCCACCTTCTTCTATAATGATAGAATTAGATTCGAATAATAATTTCGTATTCTGTTCATATATTTCTTCATTAAAGGCTTTATAATCATTTGTAAATTCTTGTAGTTTTGTATAGTGTTGCTCTAATCTTTCTTGAAAAGCAGCCAATTTGGTTGAATACTCAGGCATAGAAGAGCCAACAAGATAGGTATGATAAACAACCTCAATCAAATGATCTATTTCGACATTTCTTTGAGCTAGGGCAGCAATCGAAGAAAACATTTCCTGAAAAGCAACATCTGTAACTGTTCCAGCTAAAGTATCTCTTAATTGTGAAATCTGCTCGTATATAGCGTTCATCTTTTTTACGTTTGATTCTTTTTCTCGAGATAATTTTTCTATTTCGTTACGTATACTAGTTAAATAATCAGAATCAGGCTTAATATATCCATTTAACTCTACTTCAGATTTCATAGACACTAAATCATAAAAGCTAAAATAGCCCTCTATTTCATTCTGTGCTTCGTTTACCGTCTTTTGTATATTATCACCTGATTTTATAGTAACTGCATTACTATATTTAGAAATCATACTCTCATACCCCTGAATGAGCATATCCTTTTGAGAGATTAATAGGCCTACTTGAGAAATATAATCTCCTACATAATCAAATTGCTTTAAAAAGCGATCATATTCTATCGTTTTACTTTTTTCTTTTATATCATTTACAGGTAGTGACATTAATGTCGTGATAAAATCTTCTGCTTGATCACTATCTTTAAAGTATTTCTTCAATACGGTTACTGTATACTCTCCTGTTTTAGTAGGTGTATTGTTAATATTTATAACACCTTCTGTAATAGAAATAGCCTTTTGCATTTTCTCTACATCAATTGAAGAAAAGTTCTCCTTTTGTTCCTTAGCTCGCTTTAAATTATCTAAGGATATAAATTCCTTATAAAGAAACTCTGTCCCGTCTGGATACCGATTAGTTTCTGAATTTGGATACTTTATTTCAAACGTTGAGATATACTGTGTTTTACTTGGGTTATATAATACCTGAACAAATATTACACCAAAAAGCATAACAAGTACAGTTACTGCTAAGAGTATCCACTTTTTTATTAATATAACATGGAATATTTCCCCAAAGGTTAATCCATCTTCTTTTTCTTCCATAATCGTCCTCCTATTTATTAGGTATAATTATACCCTATCTGTCGCCAATAGTCAACTTTTGTCACTTATTCGTCGAACCAAAGCCACCATTTCTAACAGTTGTTACATCATCATCAATTGTGATTCCATATTCTACAAATATCCCCTGCATAAATGCATCACCTTTATGTATTAGAACTATTTTATTTTCATTTGAATCATTCGTTATTTTGGCAAAAATATGCCCTTCATTGTCTGAATTATAATAATCACTGTCAATAATCCCTACTGTATTGTTTAGCTGGAGACGAAATTTAAAGCCCAGTCCACTTCTCGGATATAGTTTTAAAACGTAATTAGGCTCCATTTTTACGCGAATGCCTGTAGGGATTAAGCAGGTTTGGCCTGGAGCAAGCTCTATATCAAAGGGAGCATAAAAGTCATATCCTGCAGAACCCATAGTAGCCCTTTTAGGCAGCTTTAGATTAGCGTACACCTCTTCCTGATCAGAATTTTTATAAGATATAAAAAAATTGTTTTTTGTTACAAATTCAAATTTTGCAATTCTTTTAAACTCTGTCATAAAACCACTCCTTTTTTCTCTACTTTTCCTAAATTATTTTACCATTGAATTGTAAAAAAAACAAGAAAAATGGAGATTTCTCTCCATCTTTATTTAAGCTTCTCCTCTAAAGCCTGTTTTAAATCTTCATATCCAGGCTTGCCAAGTAAAGCAAACATATTCTTCTTGTACGCTTCTACCCCTGGTTGATTAAAAGGATTTACTCCTAAAGTATATGCTGAAACTCCACAAGCAAGCTCAAAGAAATAAACCATATAGCCGAAGCTATAAGCAGATACATTAGGAATAGTCAAACGAAGGTTTGGTACACCTCCATCTACATGTGCAACCATAGTTCCTGTCATTGCCATCTTGTTTACGTAATCCATAGTTTTTCCAGCCAAGAAATTTAAGCCGTCTAAATTATCCTTATCCTTAGAGATTACAATATCAGAAACAGGCTTTTCAATATTTAATACTGTTTCAAAAACTGTGCGCTCTCCATCCTGAATCATTTGTCCTAGGGAATGTAAATCTGTAGAGAAGGAAGCAGATGTAATCCATATTCCTTTTCCATCCTTTCCCTCAGATTCACCATATAGCTGCTTCCACCACTCTGCAAAATACTGAAGTCTAGGCTCATAGTTTACAAGCATTTCAATCTTTTTGCCCTTGCGATACAATGTATTTCTAACTAAAGCATATTTTAGTGCGTCATTTTTTTCAACATCTTCCTCTTTATAATATAAATAGGCATCCTTAGCACCATTAAGCATAGCCTCAACATCTATACCTGCAGCTGCAATAGGTAATAATCCTACAGGTGTTAAAACTGAAAATCTTCCACCAACATCATCTGGAACCACAAAGGTCATATATCCTTCTGCATCCGCCAACGTTTTTAATGCTCCTTTTGCCTTATCTGTTGTTGCATAAATACGATTTTTTGCCTCCACTTTTCCATAACGCTCTTCTATGTATTCCTTAAAGATTCTAAAAGCGATAGCTGGCTCTGTAGTCGTTCCTGATTTAGAAATAACATTAATAGAAAAATCCTTATCCTTTAAATATTCTAAAAGTTCAGCAACATATGTAGATGAAATTTGGTTTCCAACAAATATAACCTCTACTCCTGTTTGATTAAAATACTTTTTCAGCATTTCAATCGCTGCCCTTGCCCCTAAATAGGATCCACCTATACCAATAGCTAAAAGAACCTGAGACTGTGACTGAATCCTTTTTCCAGCAGTCAAAATATCTGTGAGCTCTTTTTTATCATATTCAACAGGTAAATCTAACCATCCTAAAAAATCATTTCCAGACCCTTGCTTTGATCTTAAAAGCTGATGAGCTGCTATAATATCCTTTCTAACAGAGTTATATTCTTCTTGGGTATAAAAAGAACTAGCCTGCGTAACATCTAAATCTAAATACTTTTCCATAAATTGCCTCCTATTTCCTTAATTATACCACTACCTAGAGTAAAAGAAAAGGTTTAGAAAAATCTAAACCCATTTTTTCATTATATAAAACTAACCAATATAAAATAGCCAGATACTCCAAAAATAATGCCAAGCAGCATACCACCTAAAACCTCAAAGAATTTATGTCCAAGCATTTCCTTCAAAAAACCCTTTTTACCAAATCCTATAGATTGCTTTTCCTCCATAGGCATATCCTTAGCTAAGTTGTTTAAAATCTGAGCATGCTTAGAGGCCTCTAAGCGTACCCCCATAGCATCATGAATTGTAACTATTGCAAATATCAAGGCTACTGCAAAGGACCAATCTAAACCACTAATGTCATGGAGCTGAAAACAAAACAATGAGGTTACCAAGGTCATACATAGACAGCTATGTGAGCTAGGAAAGCCACCAGTATAGCATAAATATTTCCAAGCTAATCTTTTTTCTCTTATCGATAAAATAATGAACTTGATTAATTGGCAAAGTAATAGGGCTACTAAGCAAATCCATATGATTTGAATAGCACGTGTATTAATCAGCTTTAAAAACTCTTGAAAGGGTGTATCCTTATCAGTTAAGAATAGCATCAGCATCATCTCCCATCTGAAGATTTTTCACCTCAATAACCTCAGGTACATTTTCTAATAATAGCGCCTCTATACCATCCTTTAATGTAGAATCTAAAGCTCCACAATCTATACATGCTCCCAACATACGTATATATACTATACCATCCTTAAATCCAAGGTATTCTAAATCTCCTCCCTCTGAATTTAAATATGGTCGTATTTTATTTAAAATTTTTTGAATTTGTTCTTCTACCTTATTTTCCATAGCTTTTACTTCTTATTTCTCTTTCTATTTCTATGATTATAATTATTATTTTTTCTATTTTGATTTGGAACAAAGCCGGGACTACTAGATACATAGCTTTGAGTAGCTTCCTGTTTCTCAGGAGCTTTATTATTTTGTGGTTCCTGCTTAATTAATTCCTTCAATTCCCCGGATAAGGTTCCTTTGGGAATTTGGTTTAGCTTAGAAGTTTCTATTATAATATTAGGATTTCCTTTAGGTGTAGGCTCTAACATAATATTTTCCTTATCAAAGGATTCTTTAACTAATGAGTGAATCATAAAGCCATTAGATTTAGGCTCGGAAGGGTTACTTAATTCATGCTGATATTCCTTATCAGATTGTATTCTCTTCAAAATGAAATAAGGACACCCCATGGCACAGGATAGCTCTAGGTAATCCTCAATAAAACCAAAATAATTCTTACTTTTGGGATTCGTATCAAAGCCTTTAAGCCTCAAAATGCCAGAGCTAATGTCTCCAACTATATATAGATATCTATCAAAACACTCTTCAATATATTTTTCTTCAAATACTTCCAAACGAAAAGCATCACGATAGTTACTTTCCACCTTATATTTTCCTTTTTTACTATCTATTAGCATAATACCACCTAGAGATATTATACCACATTTCCATAATTTTACAAAAGATTTCTTATTTAACTTATTATTAGAATAAAAAAGAGACTGGAAGCTGTAGAGCTTTAGTCTCCTATCGATTATTTTTTACTATATCTCCTAAATAATAAGGGATATCATTATTTAAAATTTCTAAAGCGATTGGGATTGAAATTTTAGTTTGTACTGTATGCGTTTGAAAAGGAATAACACTCTTAATATTAAGTGCAATTGCCATATTAATTTCTAAAACTGTTGTATTCAATCCATAGCTTTCAATATTTTTTTCAATAATAACATCCTGATTACCAACAACCTCTAAATCTATAGGAACTCTAATGCCTTTTGAAAAAAAGTAATTTAATCCAAAAAAGTAGCCCAAGGGTAAATCTATTGTTGATAGCCTTTCTCCTTGATTGATAACATCTATACAAGAAGCAATATATCTAGAAATATTATTTCGAATATAATTAATGGTTTTTACATCTAAATATGCATAGGTAACCTTTCCTGTAGAATCATAGGCTTCACATAAAACACTTTTTCCATCCAGTAGTTCTACTACTCCTTCACTGATACCCTCATCAATTACTTGCGTTGCATATCCTATTATAATAGATTTTGTATAGGTCTCCATTGCTTCAGAAAAATAGCTTAAAGAAAATCGACCAGCAAAAACAAGTAATACTATAAATAGGAATAGAATGCTACCTTTCCTGACGAATCTTTTCAAAGGCTTCATAAACTGTTAATCCTGGTATAATCCCTAAGCTTTTTGCATATTGAGTACTATCAAAAATAGGTGCATTTAAAAGTTGTTCTAGAGTTTTAACTTTAACTGCCTTACCACAAAGAACCTCACGATCTTTATATATTTCTACATCTAATGCGCCACACATAAAAAACGCACCATAACCCTCTAATAATAAAAGGGTAGTTCCTTCTAGTTCTATCTCTACTGTATTTAGTTCCAATTCATTTCTTTTCATAAGTCCTTGCTTAATTTTCATTTTATCACCATTAAATCTTTATGCATAAGCCTTTATAAATATGCATCATGCCCAAATCTAATCTATGATTTTATTTCAACTGTTTTTTTATAATTTTCGTGCTTTTTCTTTGGTTTTCAGCAAATAAATTTGTATAAAAAAAGAAAAAGATGTTAAAGGCTTTAAACTCATCTCTGTCTACAAGATTTCATAATTCAAAATTAAAAAGAAGACCAAGCTATTGATCTTCTTCTATCCTATATATTCTTTCTTCTCGTTTTTTCTAGCTTGCATTCCTTTTTATAGGCCTTTATAATCTTTTCCTTACAAAAAGCACGACATTGTTTAGCACTAGCACAATCTCCACATGGACTTTTTTTATATACATGTATTAAATGTAGGATTACTATACCTACTGCTACCCCTAGACATCCCAAAACAATACAATCAATTCCATTTACACTTAGAACATTCACAATTCTTATCCTTACCCTTCTTTCTTAATTTTCGATTTATAAGCTTTGGGATTATAAATCGTACTATGAGAAGTAAAGCTACAAAAAGAGAAACTAAAATTACAACTATAATATCTACACCATTCATATAAATCTCCTAACAAAATACGCCCCATATTCCAATAGCAGAAGCTAAAACCCAAGCTAAGCCAGTTTCAAAAAGTATAGCTTTCCACATAGCCTTCGTAGAGCCAAGCTCTCTACGCATTGCACCTATGGCACCAAAGCAGGGTGCAGAAAATAAAGTGAAAACCATATATCCCATAGCACTAAAGCCATTAAAAAACGCAAAGGAGCCATTTCCAGCAAATACATCTCCACCTTCTCCTACAGCCGTAATAACCTCCATAGAAGAAACAACCATTTCCTTTGCTACTAAGCCTTGTACCGCTGAAACAGAGGCACCCCAAGAAAAATTCATTCCTAGCATTGGGGCAAAAATCCAAGATATAGAGCGCCCTATATCTGCAAGTAAGCTATCCTCTATATTTTCAGTATAAGAAAATTTATAATCCAAATTCAACATAATCCATAGAATAATGGAGGAAACAAAAATGATAGTTCCTGCACGCTTTATGAAGGCCCATGTCTTTTCCCAAACATCTTTAGCTATATAGGAGCCACTTGGAGCATGATACTCAGGTAATTCTGTAATATAACTTGTTGTCTTATTTTTAACAAAAAATTTATTAAGAAGAAAGCCAGCTAAAATAATGACCCCAATAGCTAAAACATACATTAAAAAGATAATCATCCATGTATTGCTCTCTCCTAGCATTGGTGCAAAGACACCACCTATAAAGCATAATATAATTGGTAATTTTGCACTACAAGGCATAAAAGGTGTTAACGTAACTGTCATTTGATGCTCGTTATGATCCTCCAAGGCTCTCGCCCCCATAATCGCAGGAACACTACAGCCTGTTCCCACAATAAAGGGAATTAGAGATTTACCACTCATTCCAAGCTTCTTAAAGGCTCTATCAAATAAAAAGGTTACTCTTGACATATACCCACAGGTTTCTAATAGACTAATCAATAAAAATAAAATTGCTATTTGAGGAACAAAATTTAAAACTGCACCTACTCCAGCCACTGCTCCATCAGCAATTAAAGAAGCCGCCCAATCGTGTCCTCCTGCATTCAAAATACATTCTCCTAGCCATGGTCCTAATCCCTTAAATTCATTGATTTCAATCGTAAAGGAATAAAATGGAATTGCAAACTCTATCTCACTACCACCATTAAAAAGTAAATCTACAAGTCCAACTGTTGCACCACCCACAAAGCCTACACTTAACATATAAACAAAAATCATTACAATTAGAAATATAGGTATGGCAGCCCATTTGTTTAATAAAATTTTATCAATTCTTTGGGTAAGAGATGTTACTTCCTTTTTTTCTACAGAAGCATTTCGAATTTGCTCAATATAGTCGTAGCGTAAAGAAGCAATGAGCTGTTCTGTATCTGTCTCATACTTAGTCTCTAATCGACTTATTTTACCTTCATATTCTTCCTTATAAAATTTTTGATAATATCGCTTATCACGCTCTAAAATTTTTACAGCAGCAAACCGTTTTTCTTCAATCTCTGGATCGATTTTTTCCATAATATCTAATAATAGCGATTCTACATCAGTAGAGAATATTGGTTTTTCTAAGTTAGTGTGAATCAATTGGTCTGCCTCAACAATAGTAGAAATCAATTCCTTAATGCCTGTCTTTTTTAAAGCAGAAATAGAAACTACAGTTGTCCCAAGCTTTTCACTCAAGCATTTTGAATCTATTTTATAGCCTTTCTTAGCTAAAATATCCTCCATATTTAGCACAACCAGTACCTTCTTATTCAACTCTAAGAGCTGTGTAGTTAAATACAAAGCACGCTCTATAGAGGTTGAATCAATGATGTTTATAATTAGATCAGGATTTTCATTAACTACATATCTTCTACTTACCTCTTCTTCAGAGGTATAAGGACTTAAGGAATAAATACCTGGCAAATCCGTAATTTCAATTTTAGTCCCCTTTATTACGCCATCCTTACGCTCTACTGTTACTCCAGGCCAATTTCCAACCTTTTGATTCATCCCTGTTAAAACATTAAATAATAATGTTTTTCCTGAGTTCTGATTTCCAACTAAGCAGCAATGTTTAATCATGGCTCTTGCCTCCTTTTTTTATTTTTTCAGATACATAATCCTTTTGAACAGTTACTAATATATTTTCCATATCCTCTTTTCTCATGCAAAGCTGATATCCTCTTAAGCCTATACTTATTGGATCTCCTAGTGGACTAATCATCTTTATATCAATGATTACCCCTTTGGTTAATCCCATATCTAATAGTCTTCTACGTAATGCTTTATTATCATTAGAAAATGAGATGAGCTTACCTGCTTGGCCCACCTTTAATTCACTTAATTTACAGGTATCTCCTATTTTGTAAATTTTATCCATAAGCGATTCTCCTTTCTTGGTTAGTCATAACTAACCATTAGTATTATATCACAAAATAAGTTAGTGTCAACTAATTTTTTTAATAAAATAAAAAACTATTCATTTAAGAATAGCCCATATTTTATTAGATTATGCCTAAAAAATGTAGAAAAGCTTCAATACCCATAAGAATGTCTTCATAGGTTTCCTTAAAATCACCAGTATACCAAGGATCACGTATATCTCTTTTTTGATTAGCAAAATCAAGCAGTGCGTAAATCTTTTCTTCACTATTATAAAATCTCTTTAAATTCGCGATATTATAATGATCCATTCCTATAATATAATCAAAGGTATGAAAATCCTCCATATTAATTTTTCGAGCCACCTTTAAGGAGCAATCAATTCCTAATGAATTCAAAATACGCTTTGTTCCCGAATGAACTGGATTACCAATCTCTTCGCTGCTAGTAGCTGCAGATTCAATATAAAAATGATCTTCCTTTTTTAATTTTTTGACATAATCCTTTAATAGAAATTCTGCCATGGGACTTCTACATATATTGCCATGACAAACAAATAATACTCGATACATTTTTAATCCTCCAAAAAGAAAAGGGTATATTCTACCCTTTTCCTAAAAATTAATCACATAAAATCAAATGCTTAAATAATAGACACCAAAGCATATCTAGCCAACCGATTATTATTCCTGATGGAAGAGTAACTAAAATTGCTATAATATACTTTAGAAGACTACCTTTTCTTAAAGCATGGCTCCAACGTACAAGAACCTCTACAAACCAGTTTACAACTGGAATTAGTAATAATAGAATTTGTACTAATCTAGATTGTCTTTCAAACCATTTTTCCATTTCAATGTCCTCCTATATATAATAATTATATCATATCCCCATAGGAAGGACAATACATGAAAAAAAATTATATAAAGTTCTACAATCCTAGTTTGATTCTTCTACTATTTAATCCAACCACCAAACTCTATTATTCATAAGTACGGTTACCAAATCAATAATCCAAATAAAAAATGCACCTGGAAATATTGTTAAAACACCTAGTACAATGCCTACCACATTACTTTTATTTGCTGATCTACAAATCTTATAGATACTCCAAACAATATCAAGCATAGGTATACATAAAATTACCTTTACAATTAAAGGTAGCTCATCAAAAGCTTTAATCAAATCTCTCATAATTTTCCCTCCTATTTACTTAAATATTATACTCTGCAAATACTATATATTCAAGAAAAACGAATAAAACCGTTCATTTATTCTTGTATATAAAAGTTTAAATATCTTCTATCAAGCAAACACATTCTGCAGCTATAGCTTCCTCTCTACCTATAAACCCCATTGTTTCCCATGTGGTTGCTTTTATGCTAATTTGATTCATATTTACCTCCAGTAGCGAAGCAATAGATTTCCTCATTTCCTCTCTCTTGGGAGCAATTTTTATTTTCTCAGCATAAATTGTAACATCAATATTATTTAATTTATATCCAGCTTGGATTATTTTTTGATAGCACTCCTTTAGTATGATTTTGCTGTCCATATCTAAGGTTTTAACACTGGTATCAGGATAAAAATGTCCTAAATCTCCTAATGCCAAGCTTCCCAAAAAGCTTTCAGCAATCGCATGTAAAACTACATCTGCATCTGAATGCCCCAATAAACCTACTGAGCTTTCAAATTCTACTCCACCTAAAACAAGTCTTCTTTCTAATACCAATCTATGCGTATCCCATGCATGTCCTATTCTAAGCATGCTTTATCCACTCCTTTGCTGTAATATAATCTAATTGTGTCGTAATTTTAAAATTCGTATCTTCTCCTTCAATCAGCTCCACTGCCGTGCTTTTATAATGTAAAAGAAGAGAAATATCATCTGTTAATATTAAGCCATCCTCTAAAGCCCTTCTATGTACCTCTAAAAATTCTTTAGTCCTTCCTCCTTGAGGAGTTTGGGCTAAAGCTAATGTATCCCTAGATATACTCTTAAAGGGGGATTTTTGGTATATAGAATCCTTGCACTGCCTTACAACTAAGCATGCCTTATCCTCCTTTAACGCTTGAATACATCCCTCTAACAGCTTTTTTGTAAGGAATGGTCTAGCTGCATCATGAATCAAAACATATTCTTTTGTAGCCTCTTTTAGGCCGTTATATACACTTTCTTGACGAGTTGATCCACCATAAACAATTTTAACCTTACCCTCATAATTTTTAAGATGAATTCTATCCTCTTTCCGTATCACACAGATAATCTCAAAAGTATAAGAAAGAAAAAGCTTTAAAGCATATTCAAATACCTTTTGATTTCCTAATGGTAAATAAACCTTATTTTCTTTCATATGCATTCTAGAGGCATTACCAGCCATCATCAATATTACTGAAAACATTTCTTAGCTCCTTCCTAAGGAATAAACCTAGATAAAAATCTAGGCTTAATGTATATCTTTATAATAAGCATAATTTTTTGAATATTGCTCCTTACTACAAATACGTAAAATATCCTTACTCTTTTTCAAGATATCCTTAGCATTTTTAGCATCTGTAGAATAGCAAATTCCCATAACTGCTTCTATTTGCGTTTTTATAGTTCCATAATCTACATTCATGTGTAGAATTTTTTCATTATTCATAAGGTCTCTTTTTAATTTTTCTATCTTACGATAATCTGTCAATACAGCAACAAATTCTAAGCCAGAAACACGATAAACCATCTTTGCATCAACATATCGATTCGCAAAATATTTTATATATTCTGATAAAATCATGTCACCAAAGGATCTTCCATGCTCTTCATTAGCTTTATCAATAGATACTAGCTTTAATAATACAAATTGAAAGGTCTGTTCCTGTTTATATAATGAATCTACCATAGAAAGCATCTCAGGTTCACCTAAGACTTGATCTAATTCTGTTTCTGTTTTAGTAAGCTTTTTTCCCTCCAACAAATGCATAACACCACATAGCTCTATCGTTTTTCCATTAGTAATACGAGCTCCTTCCTCCTTTAAAAATACATAAGAGGATCCTATATTAAAGCGATAGCTCATTGCATATTTTGGATGAATATTATTGATTAAAGAACGTTTTTCATTATACATGGCAAGATCATCGGGATGAATATTTTGCATAAATTCATCTAAGGACATGTCATTATAATTCAATCTCAATTTTTTCACAAGAACATCATTAATCCATATTCTTTGATGTGTTAAATCTGTAAAAAAAATCCCTTCTGTAGTTCTTTCAAGAATAGTCATAAATCTATTTTTAATCATTTCTAATTCTGAAGAGGACTCTTTTAAATTCTTTTCCATTCCTACAAGCTGTTCTGAACTTTTTTTATCACCTATAAAAATTCTTCCACTAAATTTTCCAAGCATCATTAGCGGCCTTTGAGCAAAATAATATGCGTGAACGTCGCCATGCTCATCATGAATTTCTAAGTTCAATGTACTATCCTTAGTATCAGAGCTAGAAAAATAGATATGTATATCCTCTAATGTCATAGAGGTTCCATTCATTTTAAATATTTGATATCTTTTTTCAATTGTTTTAAATAAATTTTTTTTATATACTTCTGCTTCTGTCAATTCCAAATCTTTTAAAAAGAGAGAAGAAATTTCTCTAATTCTATTCTTTTTATCAACTAATACATAATATTTTGTTTGATCTAAGGTTAAAAATAAATCCTGATTAAATTGCTCCTTTGAGGAGGATATACCACTAAAAAGGATAAATAATAGACCAATCCCTGCATCTAAGCCAACCAAAATCCAATCAACCGTTCTAATCTCCTCATCAAATTCCGAATAAAAGGCCAAAAGTAAAGCACAAACCAAAACAATTAAAAAAGTTATAGTTAGTCGAAACTTTAATATTTTTTTCTGTATTAAACTTTCCTTAATTAATAAAAACAATAAAGCAATACCTAAGATTAAGGGAACTAAAGGCTGAACATATTTTAATATTTCTACTGCTAAAATCATTTAAATCACCTTCTGATTTAAGAAAATATTTCTTTACGATAGAAATAAAGAATTAGAATCGTAGTAATTACAATTGCGATAGCAATAATGATCAAAGGCTTAGCCAACGTAGATAATCCATTTTTTCCTACTCCAGACAATCGCAATAAGGAACTAAACGGAGAAAGGATAGCTTCTATAATTATTTCTAAAATTTTCATAATATTTTTCCTACCTTCCTAAAAATAGATTAATGTACTCTAATAGGGCTGACTTATTGTCAATTGCAACCATACATCCCGCTGTAGCAACATGCACAGCACCCGTTTCCTCAGATACAATAATGGTCAAGGAATCTGTAATCTCAGATATACCTACACCAGCTCTATGACGAGAACCAACGGTTTTATCTAGAGTTTCATCCTGAGTCAATACATAATAGGCACCAGCACAAACGATTTTATTTCCTCGAATAATTACACCACCATCATGAAGTGGGGAATCCTTAATAAAAATTTGTTCCAAAAGTTCTTTTGATATATCTGAGTTCAACTGTATTGCTCGCTCAGCATATTGATCAAGAGAGTTGTGCTGCTCAATAGTGATTAAAGCACCAACCTTAGTAGATGACATATGAAATACTGCATCAGCAATCGCTTCTTTTGTACTTTGAGTAGAGGAAACAAGCATATCTGCTCTTTGATCTATCTTTCGGTTCGTATCCATAAGCTTACGTATTTCTGGTGTAGAAATAACAACACATATAATAAGATATGATCCAAAAAAAGCTGGATAAATATATTTTGAAATTTCTAAATTTACTGCAGTAACAAACCAACTTACAATACCTAGAATAATTCCGATGATAGTAAGAACAAAAATCTTTTTGATTCGTATTGCTAAATATACAAGTAGAGAAACAATGATTAAAACAAAATATGCATCAACACATATTCTAGCAACTATATTCTCTTGAAAAAATTTTATTACATTTTCCATATACATCACCAATCTACATTATACTATAATTTATTTATAATGAAAAGAAACAAAACTAAATATATTCTATTTCTTTTCCATTAAATAGATATAACAGTTATTAAAAAGAAAAACGACCTAGATTACTAGGTCAAAATATAAGAAAAGTTTAAAAAGTTTGAAATGGTGCCGAAAAAAGGAATCGAACCCTCAACCTACTGATTACAAGTCAGTTGCTCTACCAATTGAGCTATTTCGGCATTGAAATGGCGGTTCGGACGGGACTTGAACCCGCGATCTCCAGTGTGACAGACTAGCATGTTAACCACTACACCACCGAACCACTTGGTTGCGGGAGAAGGATTTGAACCAACGACCTTCGGGTTATGAGCCCGACGAGCTACCAGACTGCTCCATCCCGCGATATAGAATTGGCGGAGAAAGAGGGATTCGAACCCCCGCGGGACTTTCATCCCCTACCGGTTTTCAAGACCGGACCCTTCAACCACTTGGGTATTTCTCCTTATAAAAATAACTGGTGGACCCAATAGGACTCGAACCTATGACCGACCGGTTATGAGCCGGTAGCTCTAACCAACTGAGCTATGGGTCCAATCAAAATATTGGTGGCTCCGGAGGGGGTCGAACCCACGACCTTGCGGGTATGAACCGCACGCTCTAGCCAACTGAGCTACAGAGCCAAATGTCCTAAAGGATATTTTCATAATGGTGGAGCTAAGCGGGATCGAACCGCTGACCTCCTGCTTGCAAAACAGGCGCTCTCCCAGCTGAGCTATAGCCCCACGATGGTACCTCGGGCCGGAGTCGAACCGGCACGCCTTTATGGGGCATGGGATTTTAAGTCCCACGTGTCTACCTATTCCACCACCGAGGCATATCAATTAATAAATGGTGTCCCGTACAGAACTCGAATCTGTGACCCCTTGATTAAAAGTCAAGTGCTCTACCAACTGAGCTAACGGGACAAAGCATGGTGCCTCAGGGCAGAATCGAACTGCCGACACAAGGATTTTCAGTCCTTTGCTCTACCGACTGAGCTACCGAGGCAAAAAATGGTGGAGGTTGACGGGCTCGAACCGCCGACCCTCTGCTTGTAAGGCAGATGCTCTCCCAACTGAGCTAAACCTCCAAAGATTAAAACAAAGAGAAGCCTGGCAACGACCTACTCTCGCATGTAAATACTACCATCGGCGCAGAAGTGCTTAACTGCTGTGTTCGGTATGGGAACAGGTGTGTCCACTTCGCCATCATCACCAGACTTG
>Ga0209064_1000085_pt1 | contig 201848 bp, 167 predicted proteins | sample Inofromicrocosms_FD_187498 | JGI IMG/M metagenome (GOLD analysis project Ga0209064, IMG submission 187498) | Mouse cecum microbial communities from Vienna, Austria - Inoculum for glucosamine and mucus D2O microcosms (SPAdes) (version 2) | ecosystem: Host-associated > Mammals > Digestive system...
TCTATTTCCGGCAGCAATCCTTGGACTTGCGTATATTCCTTCCTGGACATGATAATACCCCCTGTTGTAGTTATTATCCTACTTCAGGGGGCTTTTGTCTATTGTCCGTTTTTACTGGACCTGTTCATAGCTCACCGAAGGGCGGATCTTTTGTTTCTATGAGAAGCTGTCAGGGGGTTCAGCAAACCTGATTTTTCACGGTACCGGAAAGCCAACTCTTCAGGTTGTCAAAGACGATGGCCGCCCGGCGCTCCAAGGCTTCCCGGGTGGCAAAGGCCACATGGGGCGTCAGAATAGTATTGGGCGCGGCGGTCAGGGGGTGGTCCTTCGGAATCGGCGGTTCCATTTCAAATACATCGATCCCTGCGGCGGCGATCCTGCCCTCTTGCAACAGCTCCGCCAGGGCGGCATTGTCCACAATGGGCCCCCGGGCGGTGTTTATCAGCATGGCGGTGGGCTTCATGCGCTCCAGCTGCTCCCGGCTGATAAGGTTCAAGGTGCGGCTGTTCTGCGGCACATGAATGCTCACAATATCACTTTGCCCCATCAGATCTTCCAGGGGGAGAAATGTTACCCCCAATTTTTCCAGCTCTGACTTTACCGTGCGGCTGTGGGCCAGCACCTTCATGCCGAAGGCCAACGCGATGCGGATCACCGCCGTGCCAATTTTTCCGGCGCCCACCACCCCCAGGGTCTTGCCGAAAAGCTCTGTGCCGATCAGGCCTTCCTTGGTGCCTTCCCGGCGGGCAGCACAGTCGCAGGGAAAAAGCCGCCGGGACAGGGCGAGCATCAGGCCGAAGGCAAGCTCGGCCACGGCAATATCGGAATAGCCGGAGGCATTGGAAACGGCGATCCCTTTTTCCTTACAGGCGTCCAGCTCCACATGGTCCACCCCGGTAAAGGCGATATCCAGATACCGAAGCCTCTTTCCAGCATGGATCGCCTCAGCGGGAAAGTGCATGTTTGCCAGCAGAACGGCGTCCGCGTCCTCTACCCGGCGGCAAAGCTCCGCGGTGCTTTCCGGCCTTGCGGAATAAGAAATGAACTCATGGCCCAGCGCACGGATGTCTCCTGCATACTGCTCCAGCAGCTTCGGACTGATGCCCAGAGGTTCCGCCAATACGATTTTCATGGAATGCTCTCCTTCTTTTTGGAAATGTGCAGTCTGTCTGCCACCTATTGTACACCTGACGATAAAAAAGCGCAAATAAAAAAGATAAATTTTGGTTGAATTTTACAGCTCGCCAGTGTATGATGGTAGGAAAGACTTGGGATCGAAAGAAGGCGTGCGGTGTTTTACGGACCGGGCGCACAGAAGGAAGGGAAGCCTGTGAAGCGTTATCTTGCTGTGGATATCGGCGCGTCCTCCGGGCGGCACATTTTGGGCTGGTGGGAAGACGGTGTGCTGAAAACAGAGGAGGTCTACCGTTTTAAAAACGGCGTCGACGAGAAAAACGGCCATTTGGTCTGGAATGTGGAGCGGCTGGAGCGGGAGGTCCGCGCGGGAATTGACGCCGCCCTTGAGAAATGCCCGGAAATCGAGAGCCTTTCCATCGATACCTGGGGAGTGGACTATGTGCTTTTCCGGGGAGACGAGCCGGTGTTTCCCTGCTATGCCTACCGGGACAGCCGCACCGAGGCTGTGATTGAAAAGGTGCACGAAAAAGTACCCTTTGAAGAGCTGTACGCCCGTACCGGCATTCAGTTCCAGCCCTTTAATACCGTCTATCAGCTTTATGCCGACAAGGAGGCGGGACGCTTGGAGGGGGCGGACGGATACCTGATGCTTCCCGAATATCTCATGTGGAGGCTGTGCGGAAAAAAAGCCCACGAGTACACCAACGCCACCACCACCGGCCTTGTCAACGCCGTTTCCGGCGCCTTTGACAAAGTGATCCTGGAAAAGCTGGGCCTGCCTTCGGCGCTTTTCGGAGAGCTTTCCCAGCCGGGGACTGTTTTGGGAGAATACCAGGGGATCGAGGTGATTTTGTGCCCTACTCATGATACCGCTAGCGCGGTAGAGGGAATTCCCATGGAGGAAGAGGGGCTTTTTCTTTCCTCCGGCACCTGGAGCCTTCTGGGGGCGAAGCTTCCCCGGCCCGTTACCACGCCGGAAAGCCTTGCCGCCAATTTCTCTAATGAGGGCGGCGTGGGCTACGTGCGGTATCTGAAAAACATCATGGGCATGTGGATGGCAAATACTCTTCGGGAGGAGCTGTGTCCGGGAAAGCCCTTTCCTGAGCTTCAGCGGGAGGCGGAGGAAAGCGGCTATGAAGGCCTTGTGGACGTGACAAGTCAGAGCTTCCTTGCCCCGAAAAGCATGGAAAGAGCGGTAAAAGCCGCCTTGCTGGAAAACGGCTTTCCGGCGCCCGAAACGGTGGGGGATTATTTCCGTTGCGCCTACCGCTCTCTGGCGATAGGCTATGGAAAGGCCGTGAGAGAGCTGGAAGAGCTTACCGGCAGGCGCTATGAAACGCTGTATATCGTAGGCGGCGGGGCGAAAAATCAGTTTCTGAACGCCCTTACCGAGCAGGAAACCGGAAAGAGGGTGGCGGCCCTTCCCATTGAGGCCACCGCTCTTGGAAATTTGCAATGCCAAATCAAGGCGGCCGACGCCGCCCGAAAATAAAGGAGAGGTTATCATGTCAAATCGTATTGTGTTAAACACCATTTCCCACCATGGAGCCGGGGCCATCGAAAATATCGTTCCCGAGCTGACCGCTCGGAATTATCAAAAGGCTTTTGTCTGTACCGATCCGGATCTTTTGAAATTCAAGGTCGCCCAGAAGGTCACGGAGCTTTTCGACAAGGCCGGCTTTGCCTATGAGGTCTACAGTGATGTAAAGGCCAACCCCACCATTGAAAATGTGCAAAACGGTGTAAAGGCCTATCATCAAAGCGGAGCAGACTGCATTGTGGCCATCGGCGGCGGGTCCGCTATGGATACCGCCAAAGCTATTGGCATCATTGTCAATAACCCGGAATTTGCCGATGTGCGCAGCCTTGAGGGGGTGGCTCCTACGAAGAACCACGCTGTGTTTACCATCGCTGTTCCCACCACAGCCGGTACTGCCGCTGAGGTCACCATCAATTACGTGATCACCGATGTGGAGAAGAAGCGGAAATTTGTCTGTGTAGACGTAAACGATATCCCTGAGGTCGCTGTGGTAGATCCCGATATGATGGCCTCCATGCCCAAGGGCCTTACCGCTGCCACCGGTATGGACGCCCTGACCCACGCCATTGAGGGCTATATCACCAAGGGTGCCTGTGCCATTTCCGATATGTTCCACCTGGAGGCGATCCGGTTGATTTCCCAAAGCCTGCGCGCCGCGGTAAACAACGAGCCCGCCGGGCGCGAGGGTATGGCGCTGGGTCAGTATATTGCGGGCATGGGCTTTTCCAATGTGGGCCTGGGCATCGTGCACAGCATGGCCCACGGCTTGTCCGCCCTGTATGATACTCCCCACGGCGTGGCCTGCGCGATCATTCTGCCCACCGGTCTGGAATACAACAAGAGCGTGGCCGGGTCCCGCTATCGCGCGATAGGCAGGGCCATGGGCGTTGATGGGATCGACGCCATGACGGAAGCGGAGGCCGCCGACGCCGCCATCGCCGCGGTAAAGCAGCTTTCCGCCGATGTGGGAATCCCCGCCGGCCTGCAAGGCATTTTGAAGGAGGAAGACGTTCAGTTCCTGTCCGAAAGCGCCTTTGCGGACGCCTGCTGCCCCGGCAACCCCAGAGATACCAGTGTGGAAGAGATCGCCGCCCTGTACCGCGGTCTGATGTAAAGGAGAAAAAGCATGAGCTTTGAGGAAGCAAAGAAAAAATATAAGGCGCTGGGCGTTGACGCGGAGGCCGCCATCAGGAAGCTGCAAACAGTGCCGGTGTCCCTCCACTGCTGGCAGGGGGACGATGTGCGGGGCTTCGATACCGACCCCACTAAGCCCCTGACCGGCGGCATTCAAACCACTGGCAATTATCCAGGCCGCGCCAGAAACCCGGAGGAGCTGATGGCCGATCTCGACAAGGTGATCTCTCTGGTCCCCGGCAAGGTAAAGCTGAATCTCCACGCCAGCTATGCTATTTTCGAAGAGGGGGAATGGGTGGATCGGGATCAGCTGGAGCCCAGGCATTTTCAAAAATGGGTGGACTTCTGCAAGGAGAGAAAGCTGGGCTGTGATTTTAACCCTACCTTTTTCAGTCACCCAAAGTGCGATCCTTTGACCCTGTCCTCTCCCAACGAGGAGACCAGGAAATTCTGGGTGGAGCACGGCAAGGCCTGCGTCCGCATTTCCCAGTACCTGGCGGAGGAGCTGGGGGAGCCCTGCGTGATGAATATCTGGACGGGCGACGGCTATAAGGATATCCCGGCGGATCGCATCGGACCCCGCCTGCGCTATAAGCAGTCCTTTGATGAGATCCTGTCCGAGCCCTTCGATAAGACTATGGTCTATCCCTGCGCGGAATCCAAGGTGTTCGGCATCGGCGTGGAAAGCTATACCGTTGGCAGCTCCGAGTGGTGCCTGAAGTATGCGTCCGGCCGGGATGACTGCATCTGCCTTTTGGATAACGGCCACTATCACCCCACAGAGCTGGTCAGCGATAAAATTTCCGCCATTCTCGCCTATGACGAGAAGCTGGCGCTGCATGTGACCCGTGGGGTACGTTGGGACAGCGACCATGTGGTATTGTTCGACGATGAAACAAAGGAGATTGCCAGGGAGGTCGTCCGCTGCGGCATTGACCGGGTGTTCCTGGCCCTGGATTATTTTGACGCCTCCGTAAACCGCGTTTCCGCCTGGGCCACGGGCTTCCGCAGCTTCCAAAAGGCGCTGCTGTTTGCCCTGCTGCAGCCGGTGGAGGAGCTGGAGGCCCTCCAGGACAGCGGAAACTTCAGCAAGCTGATGGTAATGCAGGAGGAGCTGAAAACCATGCCCTTCGGCGAGATCTGGGACGAATACTGCCGTGTGTGCGGAAAGCCGCTGGACGGCCAGTGGTATTCCCAGGCGGAGGAATATGAAAAAGAGGTGCTGCGGCATCGCGTTTGACGCGGTGTTTCACAAAGCGAAGAAAGGAATGGTATCGTGAAAAATATTCTGGAAGCGCCCTTTATTACAGAAATGCGGAATACCACCGCCAATATGTACCGCCTGGGCTGGGACGAGAGAAACGGCGGCAATATCAGCTGCCTGCTGGACGAAAAGGAGGCGGGGGAGTATCTGGAGCTGAACTGTGTGCTCCGGGAGATCCCCATCGGATTTGAGGCAAAGCCCTTAGTCGGCAAGCTCTTCCTTGTCACCGGTACGGGAAAATATTTTAAGAATATAAACGATGATCCGGAAAATAACCTGGGCATTATCCGGATCGGGGAAGACGGCAAAACCGCCCAGCTGCTCTGGGGTTATGGAGACGGCGGCAGGTTTACCAGCGAGCTGCCCGCCCACCTGATGAGCCACATGGCGCGCCTGAGCATCGATCCGGAAAACCGGGTGGTCATGCACTGCCACCCCACCTATACGCTGGCCATGAATTTTATTCACGAGCTGGACGAAAAGAAATTCACCCATACCCTGTGGGAAATGTGCACCGAATGCATCGTTGTTTTCCCGGATGGCGTCGGCGTGCTGCCCTGGATGCTTTGCGGCACCAACGCCATTGGGGAAGCCACCGCCGAAAAAATGAAGGAATTTCGCCTGGTGGTCTGGGGCATGCACGGCATTTACGGCGCGGGTAAAACCATGGACGAGACCTTCGGCCTGATCGAAACTGTGGAAAAGGCCGCCCAGATCTATATGCAGATCGCCCACCTTCCCCGAAAAAACACTATCAGGGACACGGAGCTGCAGGAGCTCGCGGAAGCCTTTGGCGTCTCCTACCGCAGAGATTTCCTGGAGCTTTAACTCAAAAGCAGCAGTCCAACGCAATGGCACTTCGGTTTTTTGCTTTTGCATACGTAAAAACGACAAGCCTCTAGTGAAGCTTGTCGTTTTTGTAGTTCCGATGCAAAAAGGATAGCGTATGAAGGACCGTAGTTAAAAATGCAGGAAAATCCTGTGAAGTGGATACGAAAAAGATATACCGGCGCGGAAAAAAGTTCGCGCGCCCAGCAAGCCTGAGTGCGCGAATTAAGTGCAGCGTCACGCTGCTGGCGGAAGCGGTGGGATTCGAACCCACGGTACCGTGAGGTACAACTGATTTCGAGTCAGTCCCGTTATGACCACTTCGATACGCTTCCGGATTATTTTGGAAAGCTTTTTTGCTTTCCTCTTTAACAGAGCTTTTGCCTCTTTTTTCGGAAGAGACAACGATGTTATTCTAGCCCGGAAGGGTGAAAAAGTCAAGTATTTTCCGCAAAAGGTTGACACATATGGGGGATTGAGGGTACAATATGACAGGTAAACGAAAAATTCGACAGGATTGTTTCGCCTTTTGGCGGAGCAATTCATTTTCACGGAAAGGGAGTTGATTTCCGATGAAGCGAAAAATCATTGCTGCAGTATTGTGCGTGCTGCTTATATGCGCCTTTGCCGGTTGTTCTCAGGTGAAGGATATGGTACAGGGGGGAACCGCCGTCGGTGAATACCCTGTGGAGGTAGGCGGCGTGACGATCTCCGGAAAGCCCCAGAAAGCGGTAGTGCTGTCTCCCAGCCTGGCTGATGTGCTGTTGGCTTTGGGGTATGAGACCCAGTTGGCGGCGGGCAGTGAGGAATGCACCCAGGAAAGTTTGCGCTCTTTGACAAAAATAGACGGCAGAGATCCTCAGGCGGTGATCGGCCTGTCCCCCGACCTGGTGCTGGCAGATTCCTTCAGCGACGATATGGCGAACGCACTGCGTGACGCCAATATTCCCATGCTGGCCCTGACTCCCGCTACGGATCGGGAGGATTTTGAGCGGCTGTATGCTGAAGTCGCTTTGGCTTTTGCCGGCGGCGGTGCGGGAGAAGAGGCCGGAGTGCAGGGCGCTCAGAGCATTTTCACCACTCTGGACGATATCAACCGCATTGTTCCCAAGGAAAAAGTGGCTACCGCCTGCTATTTATACGACTTAAACGGCTCGGCCGTGACCGGGGACATGTTTGGCAGTGTCATTATGAGCTATGCCGGTGTGACCAACGTGTTCAAAAGCCTCAGCGGCGGTTCCTACGATTTCGAGAGCCTGCGAATTTCAAATCCCGATACGATTTTCTGTGTGCCGGGCCTTGCGGAGCAGATCCGGCAGGATCAGCGCTTTGAAAATTTTCAGGCGGTACAAAATAACAAGATCTTTGAGCTGGAGCCCAGCCTGATGGAGTGGCAGGGACGCACGATCGTGACCAGCGCTTATGAGATCAGTGCCGCCTGCTTCCCGGAGCTTTTGGAAAATAATTCCATGACAGTGACAGACCCTACCTCCGGGATCGAATCGGCGGTAAGCTCTGTGATGGCCAGCTCCGGGCTGGAGACAGATACCACCAATTATGAGACCCTTCAGCAGGGCGACCAAAACGAAGAGGTACTGAAATTACAGACCCGGCTGGATACGCTGGGGTATTTGGATACAGAATACGACGGACATTATGGGGAGTATACCGCCCAGTGTGTCAGTGAATTCCAGCAGGCAAACGGCCTGGAGGAAACGGGAATTGCCGATGCCGAAACCCAGCGCAAGCTTTATGCCAAGGATGCGAAGTCCAAGAACGCGGAATGACGTGATGGGCTTTTGTCTTCCCTAAAAAGCCGGATTTCAGCAGTATAGCCACAAAAGCAAAGAGCGGCCGCTGAGAGATTTCTCAGGGCCGTTTCCTTTTGTGAAATGCCGCTTTACTTTGCTTTTTGGGTAGTGTATAATGGCCTCACAGAGACTTTTGCTCTGTGGGGAAAAGGAGAAGGGTATGTCAGTTTTTACAAAGGATAAAACGTTTTATCGAAGCCTTATCACCTTGGCGATTCCGATCTCTTTGCAAAATTTGATCACCTTCGCGGTGAATTTCGCGGATAATCTGATGATCGGCTCTCTGGGGGATAACGCCATTTCCGGCGTATATGTGGGGAACCAGATGCAAACGGTGCTGCAAATGTTTGTAGCGGGCATTGAAGGCGCGATCCTGATTTTGGCGGCTCAGTATTGGGGAAAAAAAGATACGGAAAGCATTCGTAAGGTAGTATCCGTTGGAATGAAATTTGCCTTGGGCGTTGGGATCGTTACAACGCTTGCGGCGGCACTGTTTCCTGATTTTTTGATCCGGATCTTCACTTCCGAGCCCGGGGTGATCAAAGAGGGCGCGGCCTATTTGCAGATCGTGGGTTTTTCCTATTTGTTCTTTTGTGTGGCCCAGGTGATGATCGCCTCCATGCGCAGTGTAGAAACGGCGAAGATCGGCCTGTACATATCCCTGATGACCTTGGTAGTCAATATTTCCCTGAACTATCTGTTGATTTTTGGTAAGCTGGGCTTTCCGGCCATGGGAGTTCGGGGCGCTGCCATTGCCACGCTGATTTCCCGTATTTTGGAGATGCTGGTGAGCCTGATCTATGTATTCGCGGTAGATAAAAAGCTGCGCTTCGGTTTTCGCGATCTGCTTCATACAGACCGGCAGCTCTTAAAGGATTTTGTGCGCTATGGGCTGCCCATTATCGGCGGCCAGGTGGTGTGGTCCGTCAATATGCTGGCGAACACAAAGATCCTGGGCTCTTACAGCGCCGGAGTCATTGCCGCTACCAGTATTTCCGGTATGCTTCACAATTTGATCTATGTATGGGTCACCGGGCTTGCTTCCGCCGTAGGGATCATTACCGGCAAGACTGTGGGGGCCGGGAAGTATGACCTGATGAAAGAATATTCTAAAACAGTGCAAATGCTGTTTCTCATTGTGGGCCTGATCTCCGGCGGGGTAGTGTTCCTGTTCCGGGACGGCTTTATTGGGCTTTACAATGCCAGCCCGGAGGCACAGGCTTTCTCCCGGCAGTTTATCAACGTGATGTCTGTTACCGTGATCGGCTCCTGCTACCAGATGCCGTGCCTTTTCGGCTTGGTGAAATCCGGGGGCGATATTTCCTTTGTCTTTAAGATGGACACTGTGTTTGTGTTTTTGGTGGTGCTGCCCTCGGCGCTGCTCTGCCAATATTTGGGCGCGGCTCCCTGGGTGGTATTCGCCGCTTTGAAGTGCGACCAGATCTTGAAATGCTTTGTGGCCCTGGTAAAAATCAACCGCTATAACTGGATGAAAAATCTGACCAGAGACAGCGGAGAAGCCGGAAAGCCCTTGGAAGAAGGAGAGGGTCTGCCTGGATAAGCGTAAATTTCCTCTTGGCGGGATATTTCTGGGACTGGCGGCCTTTATTTGGGGCACCGCCTTTGTGGCCCAAAGCGTGGGAATGGAGCGTCTGGGGCCCTGTGCCTTTAACGCGGCCCGAAGTCTGATCGGTGGCATTGCTCTGCTGCCCGCCGCCCTGATTTCTCTTCGCCTGGAAAGAAAAGGGGAGAAAGAGGGATCTTCGGGAATAAAATACTCTCTTGGAAAGCGGTATGCGCCGCTGTGGAAAAACGGCCTCCTTTGCGGGAGTTTACTGGGAATAGCCAGTCTTTTCCAGCAGACAGGGCTGCAGACAGTCAGCTCTGGAAAAGCAGGTTTTCTGACAGCCCTTTATATCGTGCTGGTGCCGGTGCTGGGATGCCTGTCCGGCAAACGGCCTGATGGAAAGCTTTGGGTGGCAGTGCTTCTGGCGTTTTCCGGGATCTGGTTTTTAAGTGTTGGGGGAGAAAGCTTTTCCATTGCGCCTGGAGATCTGTTGGTCATGGTCAGTTCTCTGTTTTTCTCCTTTCATATTCTGGCGGTGGAACGTGCCACGCGGCACTGTAACGGAGTTGCGCTTTCCTGCATTCAATTTTTTGTGGCTGGTCTGCTTTCTTTTGTGCCGACCTTGCTTTTGGAAGAGCCCCGGTGGAGCGATCTGCTCAGCGCCTGGGGGCCGCTGCTGTATACCGGCGTGCTTTCCAGCGGTGTGGCTTATACCTTTCAGATCCTGGGGCAAAAGACCACGAAGGCCACGGTGGCTTCCCTGATCCTCAGCCTGGAATCTGTTTTCGCGGTGCTGGCAGGCTGGGTGGTGTTAGGGGACGTTTTGCTGCCAAGAGAGTTCTTGGGCTGTGTGCTGGTGTTCGGCGCTGTGATCCTGGCCCAGCTGCCGGGGAAAAAGCGGGTAGTAGGATCGAAGGCGAAGTCTTGCCTTAAAATAACAAAGCGAAAGGAATCGGGAAAATTATGAGAATCCTGGAAACAGAAAGCTATGAAAAAATGAGCGCCCTTGCCGCCGGTATCATCGGAGCGCAGATCCTCTTGAAGCCGGACTGCGTGCTGGGCCTTGCCACAGGTTCCTCTCCCATCGGAACCTATCAGGAGTTAGTGAAGAACTGTGAAAAGGGAATTTTGGATTTTTCCAAGGTGCGCACGGTAAATCTGGACGAATACTGCGGTTTGACCCCGGAGAATCCTCAAAGCTACCGCTATTTTATGAATACCCATTTGTTCGATCATGTGAATATCCATAAGGAGCATACTTATCTGCCCGATGGCTCCGCCCCGGATATAGAGAAGGAAGCGGAGCGCTATGAAAAATTGGTAGACAGCCTGGGCGGCGCTGATTTGCAGCTTTTGGGGATCGGCCACAATGGGCATATTGGCTTTAATGAGCCCACCGACAGCTTCCCCCGGTATGTGCACCAGGTGGATCTCACGGAAAGTACCATTCAGGCCAACTCCCGTTTGTTTGACCGTGTTGAAGATGTTCCCACCAAGGCCATTACCATGGGCATCGGCACCATTATGAAGGCCTCCCGCATTCTCCTGATCGCCGGAGCAGACAAGAAGGAGATCATTCAGAAGGCCATGTATGGTGAGATCACACCGCACGTTCCTGCCTCCGTGCTTCAGCTGCACAGAGATGTGACGGTCATTACTTGTAAAAACTGAGCTAACACGTGTGTTGACGTAGAGCGGAAAAAGATTTCACAAAGCAAACGCTTGACAGGCTCTGCTGCTATTTGCTAAAATATTGGTGCTCTGAAATCACGGTCAAAGGCCGCCAAGCGGCTGAAAGCTCCCCAGAAGGGGAAGCAGAGATCCGGTTCAGGCACTGGCACAGTCAAGAAAAGAAAAGCCACGAAGGCAAGCGGCGTCCCAGGGAAGGGGCCTTGTTTTCGCGGCTTTTTTGACTGCATATTTTTGGAAGAAAGGAAAGTGAATGTAGCTATGTCAAAAACAAGAAAGTATGTGTGGGAAATGGTGATCGCCGCCCTTTGTGTGGCGCTGGGGATCGTGCTGCCTGTGGCGGTGCACGGGATCCCCAATGCCGGAAGCGCCATTTTGCCGATGCATCTGCCGGTTTTGCTCTGCGGCCTGCTCTGCGGCCCAGCCTATGGACTTGCCTGCGGAATCCTGACGCCGCTGCTGTCCAGCCTGATCACCTCAATGCCCCCGGCGGCGGTTTTGCCCAGCATGATCTGCGAGCTGGCCGTATACGGCTTTGCGGCCGGACTGCTGATTCTGGTGATACGCACCGGTTCTCAAATTGCCAACGTGTATCTCTCTCTCATAGGCGCCATGCTCATCGGCAGAGTGGTCTATGGCGCGGTGAACGCCCTGATCTTCCGGGCTGGAGAGTATTCCCTGGAAATGTGGTTCACCGCCTCCTTCGTCACCGCGCTGCCGGGTATCATTATCCAGCTGGTTTTGCTGCCGGTAGTTGTATTGGCGTTGCGCAAAGCAAAGCTTGCGTTTCAGCCGTAAGGCCGGGAAGAAGGCTTTGAAGGTGGAATGAGCAATGAGAAATTTTAAGGGCTTAGTTCGGTAAATTGGAATTTGGCGTACTTACGAATAGCACTAACTCCTTGCCTTTCTCGCCTGTCAGCTCGGTTGCTGTGTGCCGGTGGCACACGTCCAGCAACGACCGAGTTGACAAACGAGAACGGGTCAGAGCGGTTGCTGTGCCCCAGTGGGGCACGTTCAGCAATGCCTGAAGCGACAGCTGAGTTCTCCACTGGAGACCTTCCCCCCACCGGGACGCGCTCACCCCTGAATAGGGGAAGAAGGTTGCTTTGCAACCTTCTGGGACCACCGTCAGGTGGTGGAGAGGTTCCAGCTCGCTGGAAACCCATATAAAACCTGGGCTTTCTCTGTTCTTCTGTCGGAACCCCTCAGTCACGGCTTCGCCGTGACAGCTTTCTCCGCTTCGCTCCGGTCGGTGCTGAACGGTCTCCACCGGAGACCAGCACCCCTTTCAGGGGAGCCAAGAGTGACTGCTAAACTACAATTTGCCATCTTATCTTCCGGTCGGGTCAGAAACCAAACTTCTGTACCAAGTGGGGACACGAGTGGCCGCGGCGCCTTGCCGCAAACTATAATTTACCGCATACATTTTCACCCATTCGTTGCAGGAACAGAAAAAGTACCGGCCCTAAAAGGGCCGGTACTTTTTCTCGCGGTAAGGAAAACTTCCTAAAAGAGCGCTTAATCCTTCAAAATCACGCCGTTGCCGTCATACATACGGGCGGGTGAGCTGGCGGAAAGGATCAGAATGCCCTCGATAAAGCCCCAGATGGCGATGCCGATGGTGGCAACGCCGCAGGTAAAGATACCGCCTACCAGAGACACGATCAGCTGAATGGTTGCCCGGGAATTAAAGCCCAGGTAGAAATTGTGTACGCCAAAGGTGCCAAGCAGCAGGGCAAGAAGGCCGGCGGCCAGCCTGCTTTTCTGGGCATACCCGGCCGGGGGTACATTGTAATAAGCCTGCTGTACCGGCTGCCCGTATTGAGGCATACCGTACTGAGTGGGCTGATACTGAGGCTGCTGCGCGGTATAGTTGGGCGGTGTCTGCTGCTGATAAGGCGTTTGCTGCCAGGTGGGTTCAGAACGAGGGGGCTCCGGCGCGCGGGGAGGCTCGGGCATATGGAAAGGCTCGGCGGCGGAGCCGGGAATATGAGGCTCTTCCGGTACGTGGATCTCCGGCGGAACCGGATCGGGCTCCAGCGTCAGGTGAGGCGTGGGAGAAGCAGCGGCAGGAGCGGGTTCCTGGGCCGGTTCCCGCACAGGCTCCGCGGGTTTGGAAACAGAAGCCGCCTCCGGGGCGGAAGAAGCAGGAGCGTCGGGTGTAGAAGGAGCGGCTTCTACCGGAGCGGAAGAGGGAACCTTTTCCTGAGAGGAAGGGGCAACCCCTTCCTCTTGTCCCGTCAAATCCTTGGGTTCAAAATCAGTCATTCGTCATTCTCCTTTTTCGTAAAAATCGGTTGGCCTTTGTGCGGGAGTCAGTCCTTCAGAAATACGCCGTTGGCATCGGTATTGATCCTTCCGTCCAGCAGCTTGATGCCGTCCAGAATTCCCCAGATCATCACCACAATGGCGCCCACGCCGCAGGTGAGCAGGGAGATCAAAAGCTGCATGAGGCCCCGGGAAGTGTTCCCAAGATAAAAGCTGTGGATCCCGTAGGTTCCCATCAAAATGGCCAGAACTCCGGCGGCGATCCTGCTTTTCTGCGGGTAGCCGGGCGGAGGCTCCATACCGGCCTGGGGCTGATACTGGGGCGGGTTGTACATGGGCTGCTGATTGTTGTAATTGCGATAGTCTGCCATAAAGACACCATCTTCCCTTCGAGAATTAAGCGCTTCCCCAATCATATTGCGGGGCAAAGGTTTTCTATTACCGAAAGGCTTGCTTTCCCTTAATAAGCGCCTTTCCGCCTTTGATGAATCCATCATACACTATCGGAAGTCCGAAAGCAATACGGAAATCCGCAAAGTAAGAGAAATGTAATCAAAGGAAAGAAACTGCTCGGCTTTTCTTCAGAAACTGATCTTCCCTTGATAAACGGGCTGTTTTTCATAAATTTCACAAATTGGTGTTGCGGCAGAGGGTTTTATGATATACTAGATGTTAGATTCTGGATGCTGGATACTGGAGAAGGGCGTTTAGGGGCTATAACAATGAGAAATGAGGAATGAAAGGGCAAGGGATAGATAAATTGGAATTTGGCGGATTAATGAATAGCAGTACCCTTGCCTCCCCTGAAAGGGGAGGTGGCACGGCGAAGTCGTGACGGAGGGGTTATAGGGCACTAGCTGACTGCATAAAGACTGTGTTTTCTGCTCTTCTGTCGGAACCCCTCAGTCAGCCTATCGGCTGACAGCACCCCTTTCAGGGGAGCCAAGGGGTGCCATATAAACTTATAATTTAGCAGTTGCTCGCCAGCTTCCCTTATGTCATTCTTCATCGCCGAAGGCGGTGAAGAATCTTGTCCTTTGGCTCTTGCTCCGCAGTGACAGAGGAGAACTCGCCTTTCTCTAACGACTAACAACTAACAGCTAACAACTACTGTGCCAAATCAAAAAATCGGGATCGGTGATATGATGTTTGAAAATGAGGAAAAACAGGAACGGGCTCTTTTGGTATCAGTGGATACCGGGGAGTATGACGCGGAGGCTTCCTTGCTGGAGCTGAAGGAGCTGGTGCGTACCGCCGGCGCGGAGCCTGCCTTCACCATTATGCAAAAGCGGCCCTCGCCTGATACGGCCACCTGTCTGGGCTCCGGTATGGCGGAGGAAGCGGCGGAGCTTGTGAAGCGGGAAGAACTGGAGCTTGTGGTGTTTGACCGGGAGCTTTCTCCCACACAGATCCGCAATCTGGAAAAGCTTTGCGATACCCGGGTGATCGACAGGACCATGCTGATCCTGGATATTTTTGCCCAGCGGGCTCAAAGCAGGGAGGGTAAGCTTCAGGTGGAACTTGCCCAGCTTCGCTATATGCTGCCAAGGCTCAGCGGGCAGGGAACGGCGCTGTCCCGGCTGGGCGGCGGCATCGGCACCAGAGGGCCCGGAGAAACCAAGCTGGAAATGGACCGGCGGCATATCCGGCGGCGCATCGGCAGTCTGAAGGAGCAGCTGGAAGATGTGGAAGCGGCTCGAAGCGTCATCGACAAGCGCAGAAAGAAAAACGGCACGGTCACAGTGGCGCTGGTGGGCTATACCAACGCCGGGAAAAGCACCCTGATGAACCGTCTGACCCAGGCGGGGGTGCTGGCGGAGAACAAACTTTTCGCCACCCTGGACCCCACTGCCAGGGCCTTAAAGCTGCCGGGCGGGAAAACCGTGATGCTCATCGATACGGTAGGGCTCATTCGCCGGCTGCCCCATCATTTGGTAGAGGCCTTTAAGTCCACGCTGGAGCAGGCGGCCACCGCCGATATTCTTTTGAACGTGTGCGATGCCTCCAGCCCGGAGGCGGGAGAGCATCTCCGGGTGACGGAAGAGCTGCTGCAAAGCCTGCGGGGCAGGGAAGGCGCGGCGGAGGCGGACCGCCCTGTGATCCCCGTGCTGAACAAGTGGGACGCGGTAGAGGATCCTGAGCTTGCCCTTCGCCTGCCCGGCGCGGTGCGGGTCAGCGCCTTACAGGGAGAGGGGATAGAAGCGCTTTTGCAGGCGGTAGAGGACAACCTTCCGGAAAAAACCTTTGACACAGAACTGCTTCTCCCCTTTGCCAAAAGCGGCCTGGCCGCCCGGCTCCGGGAAGAGGGCTCGGTGCTTTCCGAAGAATACGTACCCGAGGGCCTGCGGCTTTCCGTGCGGCTTAGTGAACGATTGTACGGCTCAGTGAAGGAATTTGAGATCTGAAGTAAAGGGCAATGTGTAATTGGGAATTTTAAGGGCGAGAAAAGAATTTGCTAAATTGGAATTTATTTGCCCTTTGCCTCCCCTTGCTTCGCAAGGGGAGGGGGACCGCCGGACGGTGAGCGCGTCCCACCGGGACGCTGGTGCGAACTGACCGAGCCGACAGGCGAGAACGGTGGAAGGGATAGTCACACGCAGAAAGTGACATAGAATCGCTGGTTTTAATCCCCTCAGTCACGGCGCAGCCGTGACAGCTCCCCTTATAAATAAGTGGAGCCTAAGGACGCTAAACTATTAGTTCATTACCCCTTAAAGCCTGACCTCCCGTCCAAAACGATTCCCCGCCATCAAAAAGCAGGCCCGCCCGGCAGGAACCTTTTTCCTGCCGGGCGGGTCGCTTACGAACCTATAACTCTACTTTATTCGATCTCCCAGTCCACTGCCCGGATCCCGTCTACACCGGTGGAATATCCGCCGGTGCCGCTGTCGGTCACTTTCCAGGCTCCATCGATCTTTTCCACCTCCACAAACCGGCCGGCTGTGTAGTACCCCTCATTTTCTCCGGTACCCTCCTTGGTGTTTCCAGCCCACCAGTAGGAAAGACTTTCCTCGGTTTCCGGCCGAAATACCATGCGCAGCGAAATGCGGAAATAGGGCTTTCCTTCGGAAACGGCGCACACCTTCAGGTTTTGATAGAAGCATTCGGCAAGGGGTGCTCCGTATCGGAAAGGCACTGGTTTACATAATCTTGTGCTGCGTCCTTTGCGGCAGTCCGGATCTCTTCCTCCGAGGCAGTTTGTGCCGTCTCCAAGATCTAATCGTCCTCAGCCTGCTTCGCTTTATTGGTGTGATCGGCGACCATATTGAGCCGCACGGCCTCCATCAATTCCGCTTCCGAAACAGGACGATAGCCGTCGCCGTCCCACAGCTGGTAGCCGGTCAGGTCGTTTTGGGACATATAGGCGAACAGAAGCTGCTGTGAAAGCGCCTCCAGCTTTGGCTTTCCCTCCTTGTTGACAGCACTTCGCTCTCTGTCCGCTTCTTCTACCAGAGCGGAAGCCTCCTCCTCGGTCAGCCCGGCAAATTCCGCAATTGAGGAAAGGTAAAGGCTGCCGTCACTGGGGTACCAGGCGGATTCTCTTTGCGGAGCAAATGCGGTGCCGGCGTCCTGAACGGCGACCACGCCTGCCAGGTCGCTGTAGCCGCCGATGGGCTTTATCACTTTTTCACCGTTCTTTTCAAAAAAGCCGTATTGTGTGCTGTACAACAGGCAAAGCAGGTGCGTGGTCTCTTCCTCCGCCGGGTATCTGCCGATCACGTAGTAGGGCAGGGAAATGTTCAAAACCATGGTGCAGGAATCATCGGCCGCTTCGGAAACGGCGTCATCATCTGCCTTTACGTTCCAGTTGTTTTCTTGAAAGGCAAAGTACAACTTTTGGTATTCCGCATCCGAAAAGGTGAGATCGCCGGTGCTGCTGATGGACACTGCCTCCTGTAGGAGGGGCTCAGAGCTTTGCGCTTCAGGAGCAGGCGTTTCCGATAGCTCTCCAAGCTCTACTATGCCCTGACCATCGGGCAGCTGTACCCGGGCGTACTCCAGCAAGTCGTTCTGTTCCAGATAGGAATAGAGCAGCTTGTAGATCAGGCTATCGCCGCCGTATCTTTCCCATTTTTCGTAAGGGCCTTCAAGATCCCGGGGGGATTCCGGCGCCAGACCGGAAGTATCCGTGGGAGCGCCTGTAGATTCGCCGGATACGCCCTGTGTGGTCCCACTTTCCGATCCCGCTCTCTGAAACTCTCGCAGGAGGTCTGCGTAGTTATCTTCTTCGGCGTACCGGGGCTGCTCCGCATGGTATGTGTGATTCTCGTCATAGTACCCGATCACCCCAGCCAGCCCGCCAAATCGGGAAACGGACTTCAGATAGGCGGGGGAGCCGTTCTCCGGCTTACAGAAATAGTAATCTGTTTCCAGGAGCTGGCAGAGCAGATTGGTGCGGTCCACCGCGGTGTATCGGTCCGCTACGAACAAAGGCAGCGTCAGTGTGAGAATGCGGTCTACAGAGCCGTCTTCCGTATCGGAAAGAAATGCTTGCATATCTTCACCGGTAACCACCGGCTCATGGCGCAGGAACACCTGCTGTATCTCCTGAAATTCAGGGTTCACAAAGGTCAGGCTGCCGTCCTTGTTCATTGTGACCGCGTTTTCGGAAAGTACTTCCATAACGCCGGGGGCACTGCTCGAGGAAGAGGTTCCCCCCGGCTGGGACTCTACCTGGGTCAAGGGCAGCAGCCCGCTGCGGCCCAAAAACCAAAGGCCGCCCAGGAGAACCAGACAAGCCGCCAGTCCCCCCGCCCAGCGCAGAGCCTGAAAAGCGGGGGAGAGCTTTTCGGCCTGCACAGGCCCGAAAATATCGGCTTCTTTGATATATTTCTCATCGATCTCATTCATGGAAAGCAAAAATTTCCTGGTATCCATCTCAAAGAACTCCTTTCCTTGCAAGATAAGTTTTCAGCTTCTTCCGAATGCGGGAGACCCGCACGGCGCAGTTGTTTTCCGAAAGTCCCAGCTGTAAGGCCAGCGTGTCGTAAGCCTCCCCAAACCAGTAACGCCCCAGAAACAGGGCGCAGTCTTTGTGGGAAAGCCCCCGAAGAAAGCCGTTTACGATTTGAGAAAGTTCCTTTGTATCCAGCGCCTCCTCCGGCGAGCCCGAAGAGGCAAGCACAGATTCCAGCTCCTCAAAGGCCGCGTCAAAGCCCGCGCCGCCCCGTTTTTGGGCGGTTTCCCGATGGTAGCGCTTCAGCGCCTGGTTTCGCACCACCCGGTAAAGATAGGGCAAAAGCGGATCCGGGCGGTTGGGGGGAATGGAATCCCATGCCCCCAGGCAGGCGTCGCTGACGCATTCCTCCGCGTCCTGAAAATTTCCCAGCAGGTTTTCCGCCAGGCGGCGCAGCTTTTCTCCGTATTGCCGCTGTGTTTCCTCAATGGCTCTGGGAGAGCGTTCCCAATACAGGGCCACAATTTCCCGATCCTCCATAAGCCGAACCCCTTTCTTCCCGTTCCTTTGTTCTCTTGCTTCGCACGATCGCGCTTCACTTACCTTCTACCCGTTTTTTCTTCTATATTACAATATTTCTGAAAAAAAGAAAATTTATTATGGAAAGAGTTCCGTAAGATTCCCTTGAAAAATTTTTGAGATTTGTGAGATAGGATAAAAATGTAGAAAAAAGAGCGTCAAGGAGGTGCGGTATGAAACCGGAACGAAGGAAAAAGCTTTTTGCATGGGCGGTATTGGCCGCCGGGATCTTATTGACCGCGCTGGTCTGCTGGACTGTGGGAAAGCCCATGATAGAATTTGTTTCTCAGCCGGAACGGTTTCGGGCCTGGGTGGATTCCCACGGACTGTGGGGAAGAATCGCTTTTGTAGGCATGATGGCCCTTCAGATCATTGTAGCCTTCATTCCCGGCGAGCCTTTGGAAATCGGAGCAGGCTATGCCTTCGGAGTGGCAGAGGGTACGCTTTTGTGCCTTTTGGGAGCGCTTCTAGGCGGTACAGTGGTGTTTTTGCTGGTCAAAAAATGGGGAAGGCCCTTTGTAACACTGTTTCTTTCAGAGGAAAAGCTGGATTCTCTGAAATTTTTGCAGGACGAAAAAAGGCTGAACCTGATCGCCTATCTTCTGTTCTTGATCCCCGGCACGCCGAAGGACGTGATGACGTATCTTGTGGGGCTGACTCCCATGAAGCTGCCCTTCTGGATCTTTCTTACCTTTACCGCGCGGTTTCCCTCTGTCATTACCTCTACTGTGGGCGGAGACGCCTTGGGAACACAAAACTACAGCTTTGCCATTGTTGTATTTCTGGGAACCGCCCTGCTCAGCGGCTTGGGGCTTTTGGGATATCGGGCAATTTTGCGCCGGAAGGAACGAAAAAAGGAAGCGGAGCGCTTGCTCTCCGATCAGGAAAGTAAGCGGCCTGCTGCATAAAATTACGTGCTTGATCGCAGCGCCCGTTGTGATCCATAGAAAATAGAAAATGGCGAAACTATAGAGACAGACTGGAAGAAGAAAAATCATTCCGGACTGTCTTGCTTTTTTGTGGAAATGTATAAATATGCAAAAATGCCTTGATTTTTCGAAAAAAGGGTGTATAATAGCAAGTGTTCCTTCAAAATGAGCAGGAAAAAATTTATTTCTTTATAGAAAAGAGGAAAAAGCATGGCAAACGAAATCAAAAAGGTAGTGCTGGCATACTCCGGGGGCCTGGATACCTCCATCATTATCCCCTGGCTCAAGGAGAATTACAACAACTGCGAGGTTATTGCCGTTTCCGGAGACGTAGGGCAGGGCACAGAACTGGACGGCCTGGAGGAAAAGGCAAAAAAGACCGGAGCCTCCAAGCTGTATGTGCTGGACCTGAAGGAGGAGTTTATTCAGGACTATGTGTATCCCACGGTAAAGGCCGGGGCTGTGTATGAAAACAAATATCTTCTGGGCACCTCCTTTGCCCGGCCCATCATCGCCAAAGGCATTGTGGAAATTGCCAAGAAGGAGGGGGCCGACGCCATCTGCCATGGCTGCACCGGAAAGGGAAACGACCAGGTGCGCTTCGAGCTGGCCATCAAGGCCTTCGCGCCGGATATGAAGATCATCGCCCCCTGGCGGATCTGGGATATCAAGTCCCGGGAAGAGGAGATCGAATACGCCGAGGCCCATCAGATCCCGCTGAAAATTAACCGGGAGACAAACTATTCCAAGGATAAGAATCTGTGGCACCTTTCCCACGAGGGGCTGGATCTGGAAAACCCCGCCAATGAGCCCCAGTACGAAAAAACCGGCTTTCTGGAGATGGGGGTCTCTCCCATGCAGGCACCCGACCAGCCCGCGTATCTGACCCTGCATTTTGAAAAGGGTATCCCCACCGAGCTTGATGGAAAGAAGCTTTCCGGTGTGGAAATGGTGGAGGCCCTCAATAAGCTGGGCGGTGAAAATGGCATCGGCCTTGCGGATATTGTGGAAAACCGGCTGGTAGGCATGAAGTCCAGAGGCGTTTACGAGACTCCCGGCGGCGCGATCCTGTATCACGCCCACAACAAGCTGGAGGAGATCTGCCTGGATCGGGATACCTACCACTACAAGCAGCAGGCGGCTTTGAAATTTGCGGAGCTGGTGTATTTCGGCCAGTGGTTCACCCCTCTGCGCAAGGCTCTTTCCGCCTTTGTGGATTCCACCCAGGAAACGGTGACGGGCGATGTGAAGCTGAAGCTCTATAAGGGTAACATCATCGACGCCGGCGTGACCTCGCCCTATTCTCTCTACGACGAGGATATCGCCACCTTCGACGAGGATCAGGTCTACGACCAGAAGGATTCTGCCGGCTTTATCAACCTCTTCGGCCTGCCCATCAAGGTTCAGGCTAAAAAAGGGCTGACATATTAATGAGCAATGTGCAATGAGAAATGAGCAATTTAAGGGCGTAGTTCGATAAATTGGAATTTGGCGGCGAGGCGCCGCTGCCACTCGTGAAGCTGCTTGGTGCGGAAAATCGGTTTCTGACCCGACCATTAGTAGAGCGCTAAATTGGAATTTAGCAGTGATCCGCTCACTTTCCATCTGTCATTACTGAACAAAAAGCAAGGAAACCTTGCTTTCTCGGTGAAGAATCTCGTCCTTTGGTCTTTCGCTCGGGAATGAAGGACGAGATTCTTCGTCACTTCGTTCCTCAGAATGACAAAGAAGGGAACTTGTTCTTCTCTAACGGCAATGACTAACAACTAACGACTGATACGCTAAACTATAATTTACCTGTCCCTGCCCTTAATTGCTGATTACTAATTACTAACTGTTACTTATCCCAGAAAGGAAAAGACCCCATGAAGCTTTGGAAAGGGCGCTTTCAGAAGGAAGCGGATCCGAAAACGAACGATTTTAATTCCAGTATTTCCATAGACAGCCGCATGTTTCGGGAGGATATTGAGGGCAGCATCGCCCATGCTTCCATGCTGGGAAAGCAGGGGATCATTGAGAAGGGCGAAAGTGAAAAGATCTGCGCGGAGCTGAAAAAGCTTCGGGAAGATCTGGAAAGCGGCGCGCTGCTCATTGACCCGGACGCTGAGGATATCCACACCTTTGTAGAGCAGGAGCTTACCGCCCGGCTGGGAGATACGGGAAAGCGGCTGCATACCGCCCGCAGCAGGAACGATCAGGTGGCCCTGGACGTGCGGCTCACGCTGCGAAAGGACTGCAAAACCTTAAAGTCCCTTCTTTGTGAGCTGACCCGGACCCTCTGTGAAAAGGCGGAACGGTACGCCGGTACGGTCATGCCGGGCTACACCCATATGCAGCGGGCCCAGCCCATCACCTTCGGGCACCACCTTATGGCCTATTCGGAAATGCTGCTTCGGGATCTATCCCGACTTCAGGACGCTCTTTCCCGCATGGACGTGTTGCCCCTGGGGAGCGGCGCTCTCGCCGGGACCACCTATCCGTTGGACCGGGAATATGCGGCCGGGCTTCTGGGCTTTTCCCAGATCTCCCGCAACAGCCTGGACGCTGTGGCGGATCGGGATTTCTGTGCGGAGCTGGCCTTTGTGTGTTCCCTTGTGATGGTGCACCTTTCCCGGCTGTGTGAAGAGCTGGTGCTGTGGTGCACCTGGGAATTCAAGTTTATCGAGCTGGACGACGGCTTTGCCACCGGCTCCAGCATTATGCCCCAGAAGAAAAATCCGGATATCGCCGAGCTGATCCGGGGCAAAAGCGGCCGGGTGTTCGGCGATCTGATGGGGCTTCTCACCATGATGAAGGGTCTGCCTCTGGCTTATAACAAGGATATGCAGGAGGATAAAGATGCCGTGTTTGACGCGGTGGATACCCTGAAGTTGTGCCTTACCCCGCTGATCCCCATGCTGGAAACCATGACCGTTCGGGAGGAAAATATGCGCAAAGCCGCGGCGGGGGGCTTTATCAACGCCACCGACTGCGCAGACTATCTGGTGGCGGAAAAGGGAGTTCCCTTCCGGGACGCCTACAAACTTACCGGAGAGCTGGTGGCCTTGTGCATCGAGAAGGGCTTTACCCTGGAAACCCTGCCTTTAGAGGAATACCAAAAGCTGTTTCCTGATTTTGATGAAGGAGTGTATGACGCGGTGGCGCTGGAAAAATGCGTAAGCGGCAGAACGGTTCCCGGCGGCCCGGCTCCGGAAAACGTAAAACGGGAAGCCCGGAGAGTTTTGCAAAGCCTGGAGGGACTGAAAGATGAAGCTTAAGGTTGGAGTGGTGGGCGCTACCGGGTACGCCGGGGCGGAGATCTGCCGTTTGATATTGGGGCACCCCCAGGCGAAGCTTGCCGCCATCAGCTCCGTGAGCTTTGAGGGCATGGCTTTTTCTCAGGTGTACCCGGCTTATCGGGCCGTTTGCGACTTGGTTTGCGGCACGGAGGACGAGGTTCTGGAAAAGAGCGACGTGATTTTTGCCGCCCTGCCACACGGGCTTTCCCAGGAGCTTGCCGCAAAATGTGACGGGGCGGGGAAGGCCTTCATCGACATGGGGGCGGATTTCCGGCTGGAAAAAGAAGAGGACTACAAGGCCTGGTACGGCGGCAGCTTTGCGGACAAGGCCCTGCACGAAAAAGCGGTGTACGGCCTGCCTGAATTTTTTCGGGAGCAGATCCGGGGAAAAAAGCTTATCGCAAACCCCGGCTGCTACACCACGGCGGTGCCGCTGGCGCTGGCTCCCGCCTTGGAAAACGGGCTCATCGAACCCAAAGGCATTATTGCCGACTGTAAATCCGGCGTGACCGGGGCGGGCAGAAAGCCCAGCCAGCAGAACCACTACCCGGAATTAAATGAAAGCTTCACGGCCTATAAGGTGGCAAGCCATCGCCATACCCCGGAAATGGAGCAGACTCTGTCGAAGCTTTCCGGGCAGGAGATCAGGCTCACCTTCGTGCCGCACCTGCTGCCCATCAACCGGGGGATCCTGGCTACCTGCTACGGCGTTTTGAAGCCCGGCGTCACAGGAGAACAGCTGCGAAAGGCTTATCTCGACCGATACGAAAAAGAGACCTTTGTGCGGCTGCTGCCTGAGGGAGAAGCCGCCAATGTAAAGCATGTGCGCTTTACGAACTTTTGCGATGTTTCCCTGTTTACCGATCCCCGCACCGGTACCTTTACGGCCATTTCCGCCATTGACAACATGGGGAAGGGAGCGGCGGGGCAGGCGGTGCAGAATATGAACCTGGTCTTCGGCCTTGAGGAAACAGCCGGCCTGCTGCTGGCGCCGCCGGCATTTTGATACCCGAAAAGGAGAATTGCCCATGATAGAAACGATTTCCGGCGGCGTTACCGCCGCCCAGGGTTTTTCCGCAGGAGGCGTTCACTGCGGGATCCGGAAAAACAAAACAAAGCCCGATCTTGCCATGATCTTTAGCGAGAAGCCTTGCTCCGCGGCCTCCATCTATACCACCAACCTGGTAAAGGGCGCGCCGATCCTGGTGACAAAGAAAAACCTTGTAAACGGCAGGGCCCAGGCGGTGTTCTGCAATTCGGGAAACGCCAATACCTGCAATGCTGACGGCGTGGAAAAAGCGGAAGCAATGTGCGCTCTTGCCGCCAAGGCCCTGCACATTGCCCCAGAAGACGTGATCGTCGCTTCCACCGGGGTGATCGGCCAGGTTTTGCCCCTGGAGCCCATTGAGGCCACGGTGGGGGAGCTGGCGGCGTCTCTCAGCCCGGAGGGCTCGCCCGCGGCGGCAGCGGCCATTATGACCACCGATACCATTCCCAAGGAGGCGGCGGTCTCGGTGAAGATTGGCGGCAGGGAAGTGAAGATCGGCGGCATTTCCAAGGGCAGCGGTATGATCCATCCCAACATGGCCACCATGCTTTGCTTTGTCACCACCGACTGCGCCATTTCTCCTGTCATGCTGGAAAAGGCGGTGCGCCTGGCGGCGGACTGCTCCTTCCACGTGATCAGCATCGATGGAGATACCTCCACCAACGATACCTTTGCCGTGCTGGCAAACGGTCTGGCGGAAAACCCGGAGATCACTGAGGAGGGAGAGGACTTTACAGCCTTCACGGAAGGCCTTTCCCAGGTCTGTAAGACCCTGGCCCGGCTCATGGCCGGAGACGGGGAAGGGGCCACAAAGCTTCTGGTGTGTAAAACGGCGGGGGCCAAAGACGTGAAAACTGCCCGCACCGTGGCAAAGGCGGTGATCTGCTCCGATCTCTTAAAGGCCGCCATGTTCGGCGCGGACGCCAACTGGGGCCGGGTGCTGTGCGCCATCGGCTATTCCGGCGCGGAGGTGGATGTGAACAGGATCGATGTGTCCTTTGCTTCCGGAAAGGGCAGAGTCGATGTGTGCAAAAATGGCGCCGGGATCGAATTTTCCGAGGAAACGGCCGCGCAGGTTTTGGGAGAAAAGGAGATCGGGATCCTCATTGACCTGCACAGTGGCAGCTCTTCCGCGGAAGCTTATGGTTGCGACCTGACCTATGACTATGTTAAAATAAACGGAGACTATAGAACATAGGAGGCCCTCATGAGACAGAAAAGCAAAACGCCGCTGAACGAAAAAAGGCTCGGCCGGGGAGCGCTTTTAGCGCTTGTTCTCTCTATTGCCTTGTATTTGAATTTCCTGGTCACGCTGGGAATGGGGATCTTTGCCATGGGCCTTTTGCTGTTGGAGCCGGCTTTCGGCATCATCACCGGCGTTTTGCTGCTGCTGGGGCTGATCGGTATTCCGGTTTCCAAACACATGAACGCCGGAAAGCTTTGGCGGCGGCTTCTTATGGGCGCTGTGATCCTGAATTTTTTGAGTATTGCTTTGTACTGTCTTGTCTGCATTGCGATGATTCTGGCTTGGTGAAAATCAGAAAGCGGGGAACTTAAGTGAACATTTCCAATAATGAACGGGCCCAGGTGCTGGTGCAGGCCCTGCCCTATATCAAAAAGTATACCGGGCAGACCGTGGTGGTCAAATACGGCGGAAACGCCATGCTGGACGAGGCACTGAAAAGCGCCGTCATGAGCGATATCGTGCTGATGCGGCTGGTGGGAATCAACGTGGTGCTGGTGCACGGCGGCGGGCCGGAGATCAACGCCATGCTGGAGAAGATCGGCAAGGAAAGCAAGTTCATCGGCGGCATGCGCTGTACCGATGGGGAAACCATAGAGATCGTGCAGCAGGTACTGGCCGGAAAGGTCAATAAGGATCTGGTGCAGCTTTTGGAAAACGCCGGCGGCAAAGCCCTGGGCCTCTGCGGCCTGGACGGTTCTCTTCTGAAGGCGGATATGCTGAAGGAGGAGCTGGGCTTCGTGGGGGAAATTCGGGAGGTCAACGCCGAAATACTCCACAATGCCGCAAAAAACGGCTATGTGCCCATTGTCTCCACCGTGGCGGCAGGGTATCACGGCGAGGTGTTCAATGTAAACGCGGATATCGCCGCCGCCCGCATCGCCGCGGAGATCGGAGCCATGAAGCTGATCCTGATGACCGACGTGCGGGGCCTTCTGCGGGATAAGGACGATGAGGCCACCATTATCCCGGTGGTCAATGTCAGCGACGTCAACCGCCTGAAAAAGGAAGGCATCATCTCCGGCGGCATGATCCCCAAAATAGACTGCTGTGTAGACGCCGTGCGCCGTGGCGTGGGCAGGGCTCATATCATAGACGGTAGAATTCCCCATTCCATTCTGGTGGAGCTTTTCACCGACGAAGGCATCGGAACCATGCTGTACTGAGCTGGATTCTAGGGCGCGTAAGGGCAATGAGCAATTATTAAGATCAAGGACATAGTTTCGGTAAATTGGAATTTGGCGGCGAACCGCTTGCTTTCTATCTGTCATTCTGAACGAAGTGAAGAATCTCGTCCTTGACCTTTTACCAAGAATTAAGGGCGAGATTCTTCGCCTACGGCTCAGAATGACAGTGGGGGGGAACTATGTACTAAACTATAATTTACCAAGCGTTGCTTACAACGCTTGTGCCTTTGCCCTTAATTGCGAATTACTAATTGCTCATTCCTCATTGTATACGGTCTTTTCTAACGACTAACTTCTAACAACTAACAAGCGAAGTGATTCAACCATGAATTTTCAGGAGATCAAGGAACAGGATGGCACGTATATTCTGCACACCTACGGCCGGGTAGACGTGGCTCTGGTGAAGGGAAAAAACGCCCGGGCCTGGGACGCGGAAGGGAAGGAGTATCTGGATTTCACCTCCGGGATCGGCGTAAACGCCCTGGGCTACAGCGATCCCCTTTGGGCGGCAGCTGTGGCAAAGCAGGCCGGGGAGATCCAGCATCTGTGCAACTACTATTATTCCCCGCAGAATACGGCACTGGCCCAGGAGCTTTCCAAAGCCTCCGGCATGGCCCAGGCCTTTTTCTGCAATTCCGGGGCCGAGTCCAATGAATGCGCGGTGAAGGTGGCCAGGAAATACGGCGAAAAGCGGAACGCCAAAAATATCGTCACCCTGAAAAATTCTTTTCACGGGCGCACGCTGACCACTTTAGCGGCTACCGGGCAGGAGGTTTTTCACAGGGATTTTCTGCCCCTGACCGAGGGCTTTCTGTACGCCGAAGCCAACGACCTTTCCGGCGTGGAAAGCCTGCTCACCGGCTCTGTCTGCGCCGTACTGATCGAAACGGTGCAGGGCGAGGGCGGTGTGGTTCCTCTGGAAGAAAGCTTTGTACAGGGCCTTTCGGCACTGTGCAGGGAAAAAGACGTGCTGCTGATGATCGACGAGGTGCAGACCGGCGTGGGCCGCACCGGGGCTTTTTACAGCTATCAGGGCTATGGAATACAGCCAGATGTGGTCACCACCGCCAAAGGCCTGGCCGGGGGACTTCCTATCGGGGCCTGCCTGGTCAGCGAAAAGCTTCGGAATATTCTGAAGCCCGGCCAGCAGGGCTCTACCTTTGGAGGAAACCCTGTGGTATGCGCCGGGGCCAGAGAGGTGGTCAGGCGGGTTTCCGACCCTGCTTTTCTCCAGGCAGTCACGGAAAAAGGCGAGTATCTGCGGGAAAAGCTTCTCACCATGCCCCAGGTAGAGCTGGTGCGGGGAAAGGGCCTGATGCTGGGGATAAAGCTCCGGGACATGGACGCCCACGAGGTACTTGTAAAGTGCGCGGAGCAGGGGCTTTTGATCCTTACCGCCAAGGAGCTGGTGCGCTTTTTGCCGCCCCTTACCATTACAAAGGAAGAGATCGACGCAGGACTGGCGATTTTTGCCGCTGTTTTACAGGCGGGCTGAGAAAACAAACCGGAAAGGAAAGAAAACCATGAAGCATTTACTGAAGCTCTTAGATCTGACCGGGGAGGAGATCACAGATCTTCTGAACCTTGCCGATCAGCTGAAATACGAAACAAAGCACGGCATTGAGCACCCCCATTTGAAGGGAAAATGCCTGGGCATGATTTTTGAGAAATCCTCCACCCGCACCCGGGTTTCCTTTGAGGTGGGCATTCAGCAGCTGGGAGGCTATGCAGTAGTGCTTTCTTCCGAGGGCTCACAGATCGGCCGGGGAGAGCCGGTGCAGGATACCGCCCGGGTGCTCTCCCGGTATGTGGACGGCATCATGATCCGCACCTTCGGCCAGGACGAGGTGGAGGCCCTGGCGGAACATGGCAGTGTGCCGGTCATAAACGGCCTTACTGATTTCTGCCACCCCTGCCAGGTGCTGGCGGATCTGATGACGATCCGGGAATACAAGGGCTCTTTGGAGGGCTTGAAGCTCTGCTTTATCGGGGACGGCAACAACATGATGAATTCCCTGATCGTCGGGGCGCTGAAGGTGGGTATGAGCGTTTCCGTGGCCTGCCCGGAGGGGTACCGCCCGCCCCTTGAGATTTTGGAATTCGCCGCCGGGTACGACAGCTTTGAGCTGACAGATTCTCCCCTGCAGGCAGCAAAAAACGCCGATGTGGTCATTACCGATGTGTGGACCTCCATGGGCCAGGAGGAGGAGCGCGCAAAGCGGGAGGCTGCTTTTGCCGGCTACTGTATTGATGAAGCCCTGATGGCGGCGGCAAAACCGGACGCCATGGTGCAGCACTGCCTGCCCGCCCACCGGGGCGAGGAAATTACGGCGGAGGTCTTTGAAGCCCACGCCGGTGAGATCTTCGAAGAAGCGGAAAACCGCCTCCACGCCCAAAAGGCCGTGCTGGTAAAGACAATGGGGCGATAAATGCTCTTGGAAAATTAGCAATGAGCAATGAGAAACGAGCAATGATTGAGGGCAAAAGCAGAATACGCTGAATTGGAATTTGGCAGTGAGAGAAAGCCTCCCGTTGTGTTATAAAAGCCCTATAGACAAAGGACGAAATTCTTCAGAAAGGAGCAAGGCTCCTTCTTCTCAGAGATGACGGAAAAAAGGTGTCATTCTGAGCGGAGTGAAGAATCTCGTCCTTTGGCCTTTTCCCAGGGACTGAAGGGCGAGATTCTTTGCCGGGAAAGCGGAGTTTACTTCGCTTTTTGCTTAGTAATGACAAGAGAGTGGTCAGTTCGATAAATTGGGATTTATTTGTGGATTAATTCCGTTTCGTCGTAGGGGAGGGGCAAGCCTCCTCCGAAGCTTTTTTATCTCGTGCGAAAAAGCGGTTTCACACAGGGGAGTATATGAAAAAAGCAAGGCGAATTCTCCAGAAAAAACAGTTGACAGAAAAGCTTTCTCTATGCTAAAATAAATTTTCTTTCCCTTGAGAAGGAAGAAAAAAGAAAAACTTACCGTTTCCGGCCTGTGCCCGGCAGACGGCAAGTTTTTTTGTTCACAAAAAGGGCCAAAACCGTGTTTTGACCACATGTAATATATAACATACCATACCGCAAAGAAAAAGTCTAGTCTTTTTTTCTTTTTCCTGCTATACTTTTGAAGTCTCAGGCCTGTAAACTTTTTTAAGGAGGAATGGTCATGGAAACAAAACGAGAAACCGGGGCGTCGGAAGCACAGGAGATCGCCGCCTTGTTCCCGGAGGAGACGGCCCATCTGCGGGAGATCGAGGCCCAGGTGGTTTTGGAACTTCAGGACGCCCAGGATCGGGTGGACCGCATGGAAGAGGAGCAGCGGGAGCTGCAGCAGTACATGGTGGAACACCACGGCGAGGGCGACGCCAAGGAAATGTTCCAAACCGAGCGCATCATGCGGGATGTGAACAATTCCGGCGCTTCGGCGGTGCAGTATCTGAACCGCCTGAAAAAGGTACAGGATTCGCCCTACTTTGCCCGGATCGATTTCCGCGCGGCGGGGGAGGAAACGCCCTATTATATCGGGCTTTACGCCTTTCGCCGGGAGAAGCGGCTTTTGATCATCGACTGGCGCTCTCCCGTGGCCAGCATGTTTTACGATTTTGAAACGGGCCCCGCCTTTTACACCACGCCCGCCACGCTGACCTCCCCGGCGGAAAAGATAGAGGGAGACCTGTTTCTGAAGCGGCAGTTCAAAATCAAAAATGGAGAAATGGAATTTGCCTTTGACAGCTCCCAGAACATTCAGGACGATATTTTGCAGAAGGAGCTGGCCCATACCTCCGATGAAAAAATGAAGTCCATCATTTCCACCATTCAGAAGGAGCAGAACCAGATCATTCGGGACGAAACCGCCGACGTCATGATCATTCAGGGGGTGGCGGGCTCCGGAAAAACCAGCATTGCCCTGCATCGGGTGGCCTTCCTGCTCTATCGCTTCCGGGATACGATCAAAGCCCAGAATGTGACCATCATTTCTCCCAACAAGGTATTTGGAGATTATATTTCCAGCGTGCTGCCGGAACTGGGGGAGGAACCCATCTTTGAGGCAAGTCTGGAGGATCTGGCCCTGATCCAAATCGAAGAGGGCGTGGATTTTGTGGGAGAAAAAAATCCCCTGGAAACAGACGACCCCGCCTGGACCCGACGGGTCCGATTCAAGGGAACGGCGGATTTTGTGCGGCAGATGGACGAGTACATTGAAAAGCTGCCGGAGCTGGCCTTTGAAGCTCAGGACTACGTGTTCGGCGAGTTTTCCGTTCCGGCGGACTGGATCCGGGAACGGGTGGCGATCTACCGGCGCTTTCCGCTTCTGAAGCGGCTGGAGCAGGTGGCGGACGATATCCACAGCCGGCTGGAAAACGAATTCCTCCGGGAGGAAAAGCCCCCTCACCGGAATACGATCCTTCAGGGCCTCCGGAAAATGCTGAAGTATAAAACCACCCTCCAGGCCTACAAGGCCTTTTACAGCTGGCTGGTAGAGCCCAAAATGTACAAGCCCGTACAGAAGGGCGTTCTGGAGTGGAACGATGTGTTCCCCTATCTCTATTTGCAGTCCTATTTCACGGGGCTGCAGGAAAGCAGGCTCATCAAGCACCTGGTCATCGATGAAATGCAGGATTACACGCCGGTCCAGTATGCCGTGCTGAATCGGCTGTTCCAGTGCCCGAAAACGATCCTGGGGGACTTCGGGCAGTCCATCAACCCCAACTGCCAGTATACGCTGGAGGACCTTCACGAGCTCTATGAGGGGTCTAAGCTGATGCGGCTGGAAAAAAGCTACCGCTCCACCTATGAGATCATTCACTTTGCGAAAAAAATCGCCGGGGCCCAGGATTTCCAGGCGGTAGAGCGTCACGGGGAGCCGCCTTTGGTGCTGGCCTTTGACGAGGAGGAGCAGGAGCTCCAAAAGCTTCTCGAGTTGATCCGGGAATTCCACCAAAGCGACTATAACGCCTTCGGCATTTTGACTCGAACCAACCCGGAGGCCCAGGCGCTGTATGAAAAGCTTCAGGAGCTGGGGGCGGAGGTGAATTTGATCCTGCCGGAAAGCAAAGCCTTCCAAAATGGGGCCACCGTGCTGTCCGTTCAAATGTCCAAGGGCCTGGAGTTTGACCAGGTGGCGGTTCCCTTCGCAAATGAGGGTGTCTATCACACGGAATTTGACCGGAACCTGCTGTACGTTGCCTGCACTCGCGCCATGCACCGGCTGTTCCTCACCTGCACGGGCACGCCAACGCCGCTTTTGCCAATCAGTAATTAGCAATTAGTAATTAGCAATGAAAGGTCAAGGACACAGGCGTTGTGACCAACACAGGCGTTGTGACCAACACAGGCGTTGTGACCAACGCCGGGTAAATTGGAATTTGCGGATGCACTGCTTACTTCCTGCCTGTCATTCTGAACGAAGTGAAGAATCTCGACCTTTGGATCTTTTTCGAAGGGCTTTAAGGGCGAGATTCTTTGCCTGCGGCTCAGAATGACAAGAGAAAACTATCTGCTAAATTGTAATTTACCGTTTTGACCATGTCCTTCATTGTTAATTGCTCATTCCTCATTGCTCATTGTAGATGCCCTTTTCTAAAATTGCGCTGCTCTGCAGCGCCACCACCGTCCAGCATCTGGAATCTAAACGGGCGTGTTGCAGCTTTCCATTCTGCAACGCGCCCGATTCCTGTCTCTTTTTGGAAAGATTTCTCCCGAAAAATTTTCTCAGGCACTTGAATCGAAAGCCGTTTCCGATTATAATGAAAGCAGATTGGTATTTCGGGCGGCCTTTGCCCCGAAAACATTATAAAACCGAAAGGAGTACCAATATGAACTATTCCCATGAAGTGGAAAATATGTGCACGGTGAAGAAGGGCCCGCATCATGGCCCCGCCCCGATTCCCGAAGAGGGAAAATGGGTCAAGTCCTATGAGATCAAGGATATTTCCGGCCTGTCTCACGGTATCGGCTGGTGCGCTCCCCAGCAGGGCGCCTGCAAGCTGACCCTGAACGTGAAGGAGGGCATTGTGCAGGAGGCTCTGGTGGAAACTCTGGGCTGCTCCGGCATGACCCACTCCGCGGCTATGGCGGCGGAGATCCTGCCTGGCAAAACTCTCCTGGAATGCCTGAACACCGACCTGGTGTGCGACGCCATCAACGTCGCCATGCGCGAGATCTTTAAGCAGCTGGCCTATGGCCGCAGCCAGACCGCTTTCTCTGAGGACGGTCTGCCCATCGGCGCCGGCCTGGAGGATCTGGGTAAAGGCCTGCGTTCTCAGGTGGGAACCATGTTCTCCACCAAGCTCAAGGGCGTCCGCTATATGGAAATGGCCGAGGGCTATGTTATCAAAATGGCTCTTGATGAGGAAGGCGAGGTCATCGGTTATCAGTTTGTAAAGCTGGGCAAGATGCTGGAGGATATCCGCCACGGCGTTTCCCCCGATGAGGCTTATAAAAACAATATCGGTCAGTACGGCCGCTTCGATGGCGCAGCCAAATATATTGACCCCAGAGAAGAATAAGCACGGACCATACATAGATTAGGAGGACAACACAATGGCAAATGACGTCATGTTTGAAGGCAAAGAGAGAAGAATGCCCAAAATTGAGAAGTGTCTCGCCGAGTATGGCCTGGGCAGTCTGGAAGAGGCCAGAGAGCTTTGCAATTCCAAGGGCTTTGATCCTTATGAGATCGTAAAGGGCGTACAGCCCATCGCTTTTGAAAACGCCGGCTGGGCTTATACCCTGGGCTGCGCAGTAGCGATCAAGAAGGGAGTAAAGACCGCCGCGGACGCTGCTGAAGCCATCGGCATCGGTCTGGAGGCTTTCTGTATTCCCGGCTCTGTGGCCGAGCAGCGCAGTGTGGGCCGCGGTCATGGCAACTTGGGCGCAATGCTGCTTCGGGACGAAACCAAGTGCTTCGCGTTCCTGGCCGGCCACGAATCCTTTGCCGCCGCCGAGGGCGCTATCGGTATCGCAAAAACCGCCAACCGTGCTCGTAAGGAGCCCCTGCGTATCATTTTGAACGGCCTGGGCAAGGACGCCGCTTACATTATTTCCAGAATCAACGGCTTTACCTATGTGAAGACCGATTATGATTTCTTCACCGGCGAGCTGAAGATCGAAGAGGAGAGACCCTTCTCCGATGGCGAGCGCGCCGCGGTAAAGTGCTATGGCGCCAACGATGTATTGGAAGGCGTGGCCATCATGAAGCATGAGGGCGTAGACGTATCCATCACCGGCAACTCCACCAACCCCACCCGGTTCCAGCATCTGGTGGCGGGCACCTATAAGAAGTGGGCTCTGGAAAACGGCAAGAAGTATTTCTCCGTGGCTTCCGGCGGCGGCACAGGGCGCACCCTGCACCCCGACAATATGGCGGCCGGCCCCGCTTCCTACGGCCTGACCGACTCCATGGGCCGCATGCACGGCGACGCCCAGTTCGCGGGTTCCTCTTCCGTGCCTGCCCATGTGGAGATGATGGGCCTGATGGGCATGGGCAACAACCCCATGGTAGGCGCTACCGTGGCCTGCGCCGTGGCAGTTTACGAGGGCACGAAGTAAGGCTTTCAGAAATTGAACAAGGAAAGGCTTCCGGTTAGTGATCGGGAGCCTTTTTTGCGTCTCTGAAAAGAAGAATTCCAAAAGTGCTCTATCATGCGTTTTCGGTCGGCCTTGATTAGGAAAATAGCGATTCTAAAGGCTTTGACAGAACTTATGTTTCGTGGTATACTCCATGGTAATATGGGGAAAACGAGGGAAGTTCATGGAATTGATTCGGGAAAAGGCTTGTTGCTTTACCGGGCACAGGTTCCTTTCTGAGGAGGAAAAGGCCGCGCTGCGGGGAAGGCTTTCTGAAGAGGTCTACCGGCTTTGGGAGCAGGGCATGACCACCTTCCTGGCAGGAGGCGCTTTGGGCTTTGATACGCTGGCGGCCCAGGCGGTGCTCTCCCTTCGGGCGGAGGGTCTGCCGGGGCTTCGGCTGGTGCTGGTGCTGCCCTGCCTGGGACAGGAAAGCCATTGGAGCAGACGGGACGCCCAACTGTATCAAAGCCTGATAAAGCAGGCGGACGAGGTGATCTATACCGGCGATGCTTACACGGAGGGTTGTATGTTTCTGCGGAACCGTTATCTGGTAGACCACAGCAGCCAGTGCCTGTGTTATTTGACAAAAAGCGGCAGAAGCGGCACCTCCTATACCGTGCGGTACGCGAAAAAGCAGGGGCTGAAGATCGTGAATCTGGCGGAGCAGGCAAGCTCTCAGCTTTCTTTGCTGTAAACGGAAGGGAGGGAACTGCCATGGGAAGGCAGCAGACAAAATGCCACGGCTCGGAAGAGCGCTTTGAAGTGGTGGCCCGGTTTATCTATGAGCGCTTCGGTCGGGAGATCACCTATATCGCCGATGTGGCGGGAGGACAGGGCATGCTCACAAAGCTGCTGAATAAAAAATATAATTACCGCAGCGAGGTCATCGACCCCAGGGGCTATGTGCTGAAGGGTGTGGAAAACAGGGAATGCGAATACACCGCGGACATGGCGGGCTATTATGACCTGGTGGTAGGCCTTCACCCCGACCAGGCCACCCGCCCGGTGGTGGAAAGCGCCTTTACCACCCCAATGCTGGTGGTGCCTTGCTGCAATTACTGGGACAGAACCCGAAAGCTGGGTACAAAAGCCCTGGTGGAAGAGATCTGCCTGTATCTCAAGGAACACAAAATCCCCTTCGAGCTTGTGACCTTCGATTTCAAAGGCCCCAAGAACGTGGGGATTTTGGCAGGAGGAAAAAGATGAGATGTATTGTGTAAAGGGTGGTTTCACCAAGCCACTACATTACATTGACTGAGGTTCATTTGTGGCAGAATGGTACAGGTTGGGGGGCGGTGATCGACCAGCAGGAAGGAACCGAAGCGGGAGCGTCCAGGGATGACCTGGACGCTCCGTTCTCTTTGCCGGCCCTCTACTAAGAGCGCACTTACTCACCACCAGCCAAGGGCCGATGGTGGTACTGCCTGACGGCAGCTGTGCGCTCTCCGGGGGCGGCTCCGCAGGGGGTGTCCACCCCCTGCCGGTATATACCGGCAGACGCCAACGGCGGCTTGTGCATCGGGCGGAGTTGCGCCGATGCACTGAGAGCTTGGGGCCGTCGGCCACCAACAAGCTGCGCCGGGTATATACCGGTGCATTGCTTGCTACTACTATTAGTGCCTATAAACGAAAGTTGAATGTCATTCGCTTTTGTGGTATACTGAACTCGTAATAAATCGACAAATCGGAATTTGAATGTTTGGAAAGGAAAAAGAAGGAGAATGAATGTTTCGTTATTCTCAAACCAATATCTTGTTCGAAAGATGTGTGCCAATGATGTAGCGGAAGTATACGCGTTATGCTGTAAAAACAGTTTATACTATCAATACTGTCCACCGTTTGTATCAGAACAGAGCATTATGAATGATATGAATGCGCTCCCACCCAACAAGGAAATGTGCGATAAGTATTATCTGGGATTTTATGATGGGGAAAAACTGATTGCTGTGATGGATTTTATCATGGCCTACCCGGATGAATTAACAGCCTTTATTGGATTTTTTATGACGGATGTGTCCATACAGAATACTGGAACAGGGAGCAAGATTATTAATGACCTGTGTGCTTATCTGTTCCGTATTGGGATGGCGAACGTCCGCCTTGGTTGGGTAAAAGGGAATCCTCAAGCAGAACATTTTTGGCACAAAAATGGTTTTAGAGAAACAGGAGTTACATATGATACCGAAAACTATACCGTAATTGTTGCCCAACGAGGTTTATAAATTCCAATTTATCGAACCATCTTCCCCACTGTCATCCTGAGGAACAAAGTGACGAAGAATCTTGCCCTTCATTACCTGAGTAAAGAGCTGAAGAACGAGATTCTTCACCGGGAAAGTACGGAGCACTTTTTGTTCAGTAATGACAGAAGGAAAGCAGGTGGGTAACCGCTAAATTATAGTTTAGCGCCCTGATTCCGCTATCGCTATTGTCATTCTGAGGAACGCAGAAAGCTATAGCTTTCTTGACGAAGAATCTCGTCCTTAAATCCCTTCAAAAAGACCCAAGGACGAGATTCTTCACCGAGAAAGCGCTCGGCGCTTTTTGTTCAGTAATGACAGGTAGAAAGTGAACGGATAACCGCTAAATTATAGTTTATATGACACCCCTTGGCTTTCTCGCCTGTCGGCTCGGTTGCTGTGCCCCGGTGGGGCACGCCCAGCACCGACCGAAGCGACAGCGTAGAAAGCTGTCACGGCAAAGCCGTGACTGAGGAGTTCAAAAAAGTAGGTTTTGTGTTAGTTTCCAGCGAATTGGAACCTCTCCACCACCTGACGGTGATCCCAGAAGGTTGCAAAGCAACCTTCTTCCCCTATTCAGGAGAGGCAAGGGTTGCTGCCATTTATTAGTATACTAAATTCCAATTTATCGAAAAGCTCCCCACTGTCATTCTGAGGAACGAAGTGACGAAGAATCTCGTCCTGAATCCTTTAGCTAAGAGTCAAAGGACGAGATCCTTCGCCACCTTTGGTGACTCAGGATGACAATTCTGAGAGACATTTTCTCTTTCTAACAACTAACATGGTAAATTCCAATTTATCAGTTTAATTACGGTCGGGCCGGAAACTGTCCTCCCGTACCTGGCAGCTTCACGAGTGCCTGCGGCGGTTCGCCGCTGCCCTTAAATTTCTCATTCCTCATTCACCATTTCTTATCCCGCTTTTTCCAGATCCTTTCTCAGGCGGTGAATGATCCGTTTTTCCAGCCGGGATATGTAGGATTGGGAAATTCCCAGTTCGTCTGCCACTTCTTTTTGGGTGTGTTCCTTGGTGGATTCCAGCCCGAAGCGGAGGGTCATGATCTTTTTTTCTCTAGGAGAAAGCCGGTCTACTGCTTCCAGGAGCATGGTCTTTTCTGCCTCCTGCTCGATGTTCCGGTTTACCGCGTCCGGGTCGCTTCCCAATAGATCGGAAAGCAGCAGTTCGTTGCCGTCCCAGTCTACATTCAGGGGATCGTCAATGAACACCTCATTGCGCAGCTGAGAGCTTTTTCGCAGGTACATCAGGATCTCGTTTTCGATGCAGCGGGAGGCATAGGTGGCCAGCTTGATGTTTCGTTCGATCCGGAAGGTGTTTACCGCCTTGATGAGCCCGATGGTGCCAATGGAGATCAGGTCCTCCACGTTGGCGCCCGGGCTTTCAAACTTTTTGGCGATATATACCACCAGCCGGAGATTGTGGGTGATCAGCGGTTCCCTGGCGTTGGGGACCTCGTTTCGGATATTTTCTATGACTTGGGCCTCTTCCTCCTTGGTCAGCGGCGGGGGAAGAGTTTCGGGGCCGTTGATATAGTGGCATGGCTCCGCAAACCACCGGGAAAGAAGGGCTTGGAAGGAGCGGCGAAGAGAGGAAAAAAATTGTTTCAGGGTTTTCATGGAAAAGCACCTCATTTTGAGTTTTCAGCAATGCTCCCGAAGCTCCGGGAACAGGTCGGGATTGTACAGCGCGTCAAATTGTCCGGCGGAAAGCTTCTGGCCGGAAACCGCTATGTAGCAGGAAAGCTCCTGCTCTGTTTTTACCACGGTAACACGTTCGGGACGAAAGGCGGGCAGGATCCCCGCACCACCCACGCTTTCAAAGGGGATCAGCCGCAGGGCTCCGGGGGATTCAGAAAGCGCGGGTGCTTTGTCTGTAAAAAAAGCCGAAAGCTCCGGCGGCACGGTTTTTCCCAGGCTTTCCGCCTGGCATACCAGCACGGGCAAGCCGGAAAAAGGCTCCCGCAGGGCATTTCCCGTGTCTGCTTTCACATAGAGCTTTACCGTTTCACCGTTGTTTTTCACAGCGATCCATTGGCAGCGCAGGCCGTTGGAGCCGGAGGAAAGCAGCCTTTGCGTGAGAGAAAAAAGAAAATAAGCGCCGCAGGTAAAGAAAAACAGCAGTGGGAGGGAAAGGTCGAAATAAATCACGTTTCCCAGCACCGCCACATGCCCCGGCGCAAAAAAGCGCAGCAAAAACAGAAAAAAGCCCGCCAGCAAAAGGGTGAAGGCCCAAAAGCACAGGGCGGCCCGAAAAAACATTCCGGGAGAGATCGGGGCAAGGGCCGCGCCCGTTACGGCAAGGGCACAGCAAACTCCCGACAGCAGAGAGACCCAGCCCGGCAGGCCGGGCAGCAAAGCGGAAAGGGAACAAAACGCTCCGGTAAGAGCTCCCAGCGCCAGCCTTCGGTTTTTGACCCGAAGACGCAGGAATTTTTTGACGCACCACAGCAAAAAGAAATCGATGTACAGGTTTACGATCACCAGAATATCGGCATAAATCGTCAACGGCATTCCCCCATTCTCGCAGGCGCTGCCCGCTGCCTGTATTATAGGCCGAAGCCCCCTTTTGATTCTGTCGGTTTATGGACACGGAAAAATTTTTTAACTTTGCCGATTTTTTGCCCGATTCCTTGCTTTTTATAAGGAAGCAGGTTACAATAAAGGGCAGCTCTGCTCGAAAAAGAAATGCTGAAACAGTGTTTTCCAAATTTTCTTGATGAAGGGGTTGACCACATGGAGAGAAAACAGAAACGGGGTACCTTTTTTGTGCTGCTGGCCTCTCTGCTGTTCAGCATCGGGGGGCTTTGCGTAAAGCTGATCCCATGGTCGGCGCTTTCCATCAACGGGGCCAGAAATTTGATCGGCGTTTTGGTGATCGGTTTGTACCTGCTGGTTTCCCGCCACCGGCTGAAGTGGAATCTGCCCGTGCTTTTAGGGGCCTTATCCACTTTTGGGACTACCACGCTGTATACGGTGGCAAACAAGCTGACGACTGCGGCCAACGCCATTGTGCTTCAGTTTACCGCGCCGGTTTTCGTGATTCTGTTTATGATCTTTTTGTTTCATGTAAAGCCCCAGAAGCTTGATGTGCTCACCTGCGGCGTAGTGCTGTTTGGTGTGCTGCTGTTTTTTATCGACGGTCTGAGGGCGGGAAATATGCTGGGAAATCTGGTGGCGGTGTTGTCCGGCGTGTGTTACGCGGGTGTTTTCCTGATGAACGCTTCCGAAAAAGCGGACGCCTTGTCCTCGGTGTTTTTCGGCCAGCTTGCCGCAGCGGTGATCTTTACGCCCTTCTGTCTGGGAGAAACCGATTTTTCTCCGGCGCCCATGCTGGCGCTCTTCGCTCTGGGCGCTTTACAGGTGGGACTTGCCTATATTTTCCTTTCCCTGGGCATTCGAACCACCCCGCCGGTAACGGCTTCCCTCATTACGGGGCTGGAGCCGGTGCTGAATCCCGTTTGGGTGGCGTTGTTTTATGGAGAGCGTATTTCTCCCACGGCCCTTGCGGGAGCGGTGATCGTAATAGGCGCTATTGTGGGTTACAATGTGCTGAAAAACAAACGCTCCAAGGCCTCTGTATAGAAAGCACCTTTTCCGGCATACTAGGAAAGAGGCAATGAAACAAAAGCAGGGACGGGCCATTGCCCGTCCCTGCTTCTTTGCGGAAAGGAAGCTGAAGATGAATCAGAACAAAAAGAAGGTCGTACTGGTAGGCACGGGCATGGTGGGCATGAGCTTTGCCTATTCCGCCTTGAACCAGGCGGTGTGTGATGAACTGGTGCTCATCGACATCGATAAAAAAAGGGCGGAGGGAGAAGCTATGGACTTAAACCATGGCGTGGCTTTTGCCAGCTCCAGCATGAAGATCTACGCGGGAGAGTACAGCGACTGCGCGGACGCCGATATCGCGGTGCTGTGCGCCGGGGTAAACCAGAAACCCGGGGAATCCCGGCTGGAGCTGTTAAAGCGGAATGAAGCCGTATTCCGTTCCATTGTAGAGCCCATACTGCAATCCGGTTTTGGGGGGATCTTCCTGGTGGCCACCAACCCCGTGGATGTGATGACCAGGATCACCTACGAGCTTTCCGGCTTTAATTCCAACCGGGTATTCGGCAGCGGCACAACGCTGGATACCGCCAGACTTCGGTATCTCTTGGGAGAATATTTTTCCGTGGATCCCCGGAACGTGCACGCCTATGTGATTGGCGAGCACGGAGACAGTGAATTTGTGCCCTGGAGCCAGGCCATGCTTGCCACAAAGTCTGTTGCGGATATCTGCCGCCAGTCAGAGGGAAAATTCCGTCTTGAGGAGATGCAGAAGATCAGTACGGAGGTGCGGGACGCCGCCCAAAGGATCATCGAGGCGAAAAAGGCCACCTATTACGGCATCGGCATGGCCCTGGTACGGATCGTGCGTGCGGTACTGTCCGATGAAAACAGCGTTCTCACTGTATCCGCGCGCTTGTGGGGAGAATACGGCGAACGGGATCTTTATGCCGGAATGCCCTGCATCGTCAATCGCAACGGAGTGGACCGGGTGCTGGAATTAAACCTGACAGAGGAAGAGCTGGGGCGCTTCCGCCAGTCCTGCGCGATCCTGCGGGAAAGCTATGAGGGACTCTAGGCCAATCCCCTATTATCTCCGATCCACGGGTACTCCAGAAGCTTAGCGGAGCAAACAGCCTTCGGGGCCTCGTAAAAAGCCAGGCAGCCATCGGTGCTTTTCCAGCCCTCCGAAGCAGGGCGGGGAAGCGGTATCAGCGTGAGAACAGCGGCTTCTTCGGAGCAGGAAAGGGATTCCTCCAAAAATGCGGAGGAGGAATAGGCAGGGGCGCATAACACAAGAATGTTATGATCCGTAAAGGGGTCCTCCGTGATTTCCAAGCCGGGAAGCTGCCGCTCTTCCTCTGTATAGCCCCGCGCCTTTTTTACCGTGCTTTGATAATCGGCGAGATCGGTAAGAAACCCATACCCGCCGCCGAAATGAGAATCGGAAAAATAGTTCACATTCTCCAGGGAAAGCAGAAGCTCCATGGCGTTTGAAAAGGAAAACGGAGCGGAAGAAACAGAATCAGAGCACAGGGAAAACCGAAGACGCGGCGTTGTACCGTCCAGAGGACAGCTCAGCTTTTGATACAAACGCACAAAAAGCCTGGCGGCTTCGCCGCGTGTTACGGTTTTTTTCGGAGAAAAGCAGCTGCCAATATAGCTTGTACTGGAAAAAGCCTGATATTTTTCCAGTTCCCGCACAGGCTCCAATGCCCAGTTGGATATCTCATTCCAGTCTTCATAGTCTGGGTCGTCAAAAGGAAACTCCTGCCCGATGCCGGAAAACTCGATCATACGGGAAAAGCATACCGCCAGCTCTTCCCGGGAAATAGGCCGCTCCGGCTGAAAAATGTGAGAGCTTCCGTAAAACAGAACGTTTCTTTTGGCCCAAACAGCATACCGGCTGTAAAACCTGCCGGGTGTGATCTCTGAAAAACCGCCCTGATTTTCCGGAATTGTCACGCCAGCGACCTTTTCATAAAGCCGTCCCAACAGAGTAAGAGCTTCTGCTAACGTAAGATTTTGCTCCGGTTGAGTAGTTGTAATAAAGCGATTGGATAGTAACATCGCGAAAGCCGGAGGAGGCGGCATACAAAGGCAGGGAAAAGCACCCCAATATGAAAACGCAGAAAAGCAGACACAGCGAAAGAAAACGAGCAGCGAAGGATTTCATTGACCGGACAGCTGTTAGTTGTTAGAAAAGGCAGCGTACAGAAGGGCAGTGAGCAATTAGGAATGAGCAATTTAAGGGCAAGGGCTTAGTTCGCTAAATTGGAATTTAGAGGTTACTCGCTCGCTTCCCTCTGTCATCCTGAGCGAAGCGAAGGATCTCGTCCTTTGCCCTTTTACTCAGGAAGTAAGGACGAGATTCTTCGTAAAGAAGCGAAGCTTCTTTTCCTCAGTAATGACAAAAGAGGGGGCTTGTTCTTCTCTAACAACTAGCAGTTAACGACTAGTTCGTTAAACTACAATTTGCCATCTTATCTTCCGGTCGGGTCAGAAACCAAACTTCTGTACCAAGTGGGGCAATACCATTAAGTTTAGCCTAGCAAATATAATCCGTTCTGCATCCACAGCACCGTAATCATAATTGATTTTTACTATAGCACAAATGGCTCATAAATTCAAACAAGCCGGCTGCCTTTCCCATTTCTTTAGAAACTCTTTAGAACTCCCCTCCCACCCCGTAAAAAAGCCGAAACAATTCCTTGCTATAATAGTCACAAAGGAGGAATGACTTATGTACCATATCCTCGTGGTAGAGGATGACCAGGAAATCAATCGTCTGCTATGCCGCTTACTGGAACAAAACAATTATTGCCCTATCCCAGCCCTCAACGGTTTGGAGGCACTTCAAACCTTAGAGCAAGAGACTGTTGACCTGATACTATTGGACTTGATGCTCCCCGGCCTCCATGGTGAGCAGCTTCTGGCAGAAATCCGCAGAGCGGGCACCGTACCTGTCATCATCGTTTCCGCCAAGACCAACATGGAGGGTAAGGTGGAACTGCTCCGGCAGGGTGCGGATGACTACATCACCAAGCCCTTTCACACAGGAGAGGTACTGGCCCGTATCCAGGCCTGTCTGCGCCGGGCGCTTAGGGATAATGCCCCGCCTGCCGTTCTGCATACCCATGGTCTAACTTTAGACACCTGTGCTAAAGCGGCCAGCGTGGAGGACCATACCGTCCCCCTCACTGCCAAAGAGTATAAGCTGTTGGAAACCTTGGCGCTAAATCCCCATATGACTTTTTCCAAGCGCCAGCTTTTTGAAGCCGCTTGGCACGAGCCGTACTTAAATGGGAACGCACTCAATACGCACATTAGCAACCTGAGAAAAAAGCTGAAAGCCAAAGGGGCTGACTGCATCGAGACGATATTCGGTATCGGCTACAAGCTACGGGAGGAGGAACACCATGGCAACGGTATTTGAGGCCCAGGCCCTCACCAAATGTTACCGGCGGCGTACAGTGCTGGATAACCTGCATCTTTCCATCCCCCAGGGGAGCGTCTATGGCCTGGTGGGGGAAAATGGTGCGGGGAAAACCACCCTTATCCGCTTGATGGCCGGGCTGGATTTCCCTACCTCCGGTGACTTTTCCCTTTTCGAGAAAGCGGAAAATCAAGTGGAACAACGCCGGCGTATGGGCTTTCTCATCGAAAGCCCGGCCTTATACCCGGATATGACCGCCCGGCAAAACTTGGAGCTGGTGCGTATCCAAAGGGGCATACCAGAAAAGAACCAGGTGGATGAACTGTTAGAGCGTCTGTTCCTGCAGGACACGGGCCGCCAGCGAGTAAAAAACTTCTCTTTGGGGATGCGCCAGCGGCTGGGCATTGCTGTGGCGCTGTTAAATGAGCCGGAATTCCTGGTACTGGACGAGCCCATCAACGGCCTGGATCCCACGGGCATTTTGGAGATACGCAGGCTGCTGCAGGAGTTGAACCAGCAAAAGGGCACCACTATTCTGATTTCCAGCCACATCCTGCCGGAACTGGAGAGTTTGGCCACCCGGTATGGGTTCCTGCATCATGGGCGGCTGGTTCAGGACATCTCCGCCGGGGAACTGGGAGAACGCTGCTGTCAGTACCTCCTTCTTCGCGTACCTGACCCAGAGCGGGCGGCGGCCCTGCTGGAATCGGAACTACATACGGCGAAATTTGCTGTGTATCCTGACCGTTCCTTGCACATTTACGACCTTATGGGGCGCACCATGGAGATCAGCGCCTGCTTGGCCCATCATCAAATCCCCGTCCAGGAATTGACCACCAAAGGCGATGACCTGGAAACCTATTTCCAACGGTTGATAGGAGGTGGAGCAGAGTGAAAGCGATATGCTACCGGTTTTTCCATAGCCCTGGGGTGGGCGTATTCTTTCTGCTTTATGGGGTGGTAAGCTGCCTTTCCCTCATCAGCGGCTTTTCCTCTCCGGGGGAGCTGTTTGTCCAGAATTTGGGGGATATGGGCCCGCCCGGTTTGGGGCTGTCCGTGTTTTCAGCGGTATACATGGGGGCGGCATTTAGCCGGCGCACTTTCCAAAGCCAAATTGCCCATGGAGCGTCCCGGATAATGCTGCTGAGAAATCACTTTCTGCTGTTAACACTGGTGTTCCTGTTCCTGGCCTATCTTAACGCTGGGCTGCCTGCCCTGCTTTGCGCTATCTGGCGGGGCGGTATGGGCGGTGCATATCCAATGGAATATTTGCTGCGCCTGTGCGTGCCCGCTGCCCTGCTTACAACAGCCAGGGGCGTGGGGCTGCTGATATTCCCTTTCCTGTTCCGGGACTCGGTCAAGACCCTGATGATATCACTTGTGTACACCCTGCTGATATCCGCGCTGACCCAAAGCGACCGGCATACCTTCCCATACAGCTTCTACGGTCCGGCACCTTTCCCACTGTGGGCAGATATTGCCGTAGCTATTTTGTCCCTGGGCATACTGGCCCTAACCTTCGGCCTGCTGGCACTATACTTCCGCCAGACGGCTTTGAGGTGACGCTATGCGGATACTTCTTACAGAATTGCGCCGGGTACTTTCTCAGCGTTTTACACTGCTGTGCATTTTGGGAGGGGCGGCCCTTGGCGCGCTTTTCCCTTGCACAAACCTACGAAACCCAGACCGCACGATAGAACAGCTTTTTGGCACTCCGGGGATTATATACGGCCTGTTCCTTGTCATGGCAATGATGGTAGTCCCCTTAGGCAGAGATTTTACTCAGAGGACTTTCCAGCAAAAGATCGCCCAGGGCGGCAGGCGTGTCCCTTTGGTGCTGGCTGCCTTTTCTGTTTCCTTGTTGAGTGCTGCAGGCGGAGCGCTGGTTTTCCCTGTCAGCGCCGTCCTGTTCACCCGGATTTACAGCGGGTGGCAGACTGTACATGGCCAAAACTTAGGTTATCTGCTGGCAGACAATCGCTTCCACACCTGTCTGCTGGCCTATGGTGCGGGTTTGCTGGCAGCAGGGACAGTGTGTTTTCTCATTACGGTCTTATGCCGGGACTTGGTAAAATCATTGGGCATCTCCACAGGATATGTGGTTTTGCTGGTAATGCTTTCCCAAAAAGCATTGGACGGGGAAAGCCTGGCCGTTTTTCGCAACTTTTTCAAGTGGACACCCGTGTACCAACTGCTTGCGGGCATCCGGCAAGTGCTTATCACCTCGGCGGATATGCAGTTTTTGCTGGTTATCTCCGGACTGACCTTACTGCTGACAGGAGCAGCATCTTGTGTGGCGCTGTTCCATGCTAAGCTGAAATAGGAGGGCGGAATGATACTCTTTTTGTGCATTTCTTTGCTGGCAGTGTGCCTTGTCTTTTTGTCCTACTGCTGGGAGATAAACAGCCTGTGCCGCCAGCTTCATGCGTATAATCAGGGCCAGCGTCGTGCCAAGCTGTCCAACCGCGGGCTGTTCCCTGGTATGGGAAAGCTGGCAGGGGAAATCAATCAGGGACTCAGAGCAAGTGAAAAACTGCGGGAGGATGCCGCCTGCCAGGAAAAACGATTGCGGGAGTCCATAGGTAGCTTGGGCCATGACCTGCGCACTCCCCTGACTGTCCTTCAAGGCTATAGCGAACTGCTGGAGAGCAATCCGGAACACCAACAGGAATATCTTTTCGCCATGCGGCAAAAGTGCGCGCAGTTAACCGAAACCATCGACCAGTTTACCCAATGGCACAAGGCTGAAAACCCGGAGACTCCTCTCCATATAGAGAGACTTGATTTGGCCGAGCTGCTGGCTGTCTGCTTGATGGAGCAAGCACGCCTGTTCTGTAACGCTGGGGTGGAGCCGGAGGTGGAACTGCCGGAGCAGCCAGTATATATATATTCTGATAAAGGAGCCTGTCGGAGAATATTGGAAAATCTGTTGACCAACGCCTACCGCCACACCACGGGGCAGATATATATCAAGCTGGACCCTCCGGGAGAACCCGTACACCTTGTAGTTGCTAATCAAGCAGAGGGATTGGAGCCGGAGGAAGTGCCCCTGCTTTTCCAGCGCTTTTATCAGTATGATTCTGCCAGGAGCAAAGGCGGCAGTGGACTGGGGTTGGCGATTGTTAAGGCATTGACGGAAAGGCTGGGGGCCGGGCTTGATGCTGGGGTGGAGCGAGGATGGTTTTGGGTACAGATAAGGTTATAGGCGGCGGACGTTTAGGGATTTTCCTCAAAGCGGTATAAGTAAACTCTTGTACAAAGAATAACTTTTATGCGATTGGGTACCTTTATACAAAAAGATTTCGTGAAAGTGGCTAATCCACAAAAGCAACCATTCTAATCAAGGAGCCCCAAAGCGTATCAAAGAGTATGCTTTGGGGCTTTTCTTTATAGAAATGAAATTGTTTTCAAATACAGCCTAAGAGATTATTTATTTTCGCCGATATCCCTAAGTTCAAGCGCGATAGCCCTCGCTGAAGCGAGGATAGCCCGCTGGCCTTCTTCAGATGAATTTCGATAAAGCACTGCAATTTCTTGAATGTTCGATTCCACCGTTAGGTTTGCGCAGGAAAACAAAGAGTCAAAGGATATTCCTAAAAACCGCACCAATATAGAAAGAATTTCATAAGACGGATTCCTCTTTCCTCTTTCAATGTTTAGATATCGTTCTTACGGCAATCCCAGAGATATCTGAAAGAGCTTGTTGGGTCATATTGCGGTTTTCCCGCGATATCTTTATATGGCGGCCTAACTTGACCAAAATATTCTCTGGCACTATTGTTCACCTCAACCATATTCTATCGGTCAGGCCGTGTATTATACAGAATCTAATCGTGCTAGATAACTAGAATTATAATTCTATACAACTCAGAGAATCCAAAACTTGTCAAAAAACGGCAGCTTTTTGGATCGCTCACCCGTATTCAAAAGACATAACTGCCATTTGAGGAGGCAATTATGTCTTTTTCTTCTAACTGGCTAAGACTAACAGGATATCGTTTCACAAAAAATATGTAAAATTTCTCGGAACACTATTGTTTCAATTATAGTATTATCGTTCCATAATTCATGCACTAATAAGCGTATACACAGCAAAAAGGCAGGGTTTCCTATAGAGGCACCCCAATGCCATTAAGTTAACCATATATCAAAACAGCCATCAAGGTGCTATTCATCGAGAGGAGAGATAAAAGCAAGAAATACGATTGCCAGATGAGGAACGTCTGGGAAAAACTCTGCCAGGGCGAACCGGAAGGCGTTTTCTGCGAAGGAGAGCCTCCAAATTCTTCACAGAACGGCGCAGGAAACGGGTAGCAGGCAAAGACAGCGTCGGAGAAGTTGAGGCGCTGTCTTTTTTCTGCGAATCCTGCGATATTTTCACACCCCAGGATACGGCTTGCGTAAAGTTGAAAATCAGGAAAGCGGCGAAAACCTCTTGCAAAACCAGCATCGGGATTTTCGAGTGGAGGTGGATCAGGCCCACCGTGTATTTCAGGCTGCGGAAGGAGGTTTCAATACCCCAGCGCTTGGCGTAAAGCGCCTTCAATTTTTCAGGAGGGAACTCCTCCGAATCCAGATTTGTGATCAGGGTTTCTGTGTTCCCGTCACTGATTTCTATGCGGACAGCCCGAAAGTGAAGTGCATAAAACTCTGTTCTCCCAACAGGCAGAAAATCGAATGTTATTTGGGCAGTGAGATGATAGTAATTTTCTGGAATGGACGCATTTGTCTTCTCTAATTGGCCCTTGGAAAACCGGCCCAGAGCGAGGGTTACGGGTTCGTCAAACATCGGGGAATCCGGCAGCCGCACGCCAAAAACGGAGTTCCGTTCTTTCAGGCGGATCACATAGTTCCAGCCCCGGTTTTCCAGGTGGGCCAGGTGATTCAGAGAGCCGTAATTCCGGTCGGCCAGGACAATTACAGGCTCTGAAACGGAGGAACGGTCTGCCATTTCGCACAGGGCCTTGTTTTCGTTTTTTTCGTGCTCTTTTTGCACGATCAGATCCGTGTAGATCCCATTTTCCAGGTCAAAAAGCGCGTTTATGTGATGCTTGTTCCACCCATGCTGGCGGTCTGTTCCGGGGAGGTAGGAGAGTGGATCCTGGGGATAAGCGGCAGACTTCAAGGACGAGCCGTCCACAGCGAACAGGCGGTATCCACGGTATTTCTTTTCCGGATGGAGCTGATTTGTAAACCCGTGGAATAAGGCTTCCAGCGCTTCGGGCAGCAGCTTTTTCCGCTGCTGCACAAACGCGGGGGCGGAGGGTGCTTTTTCCTGAAAATGGAAGGATTCCATCAGACTCTTACCCACGCTTTCACTGCCCATAGTGAGCAGAAGAAGTATGATTTTTCAAAATCCAACGCCCTGTGGTGGGTAAAATCTTTTCCGGGCCGGTTGGCGTATGCTTCCGGGTTTTTCCCCAGCTTTTTGACCAACGAAAGCAGCTTTTTGCGCAATCCTTTTGCAGTGTGTTCCATCCTTTTTGCCCCCTGAAAATCTTTTTTCAAGGGGCTTCGCCGCATATTTTTTCTCTTTTGTCAAGGGTTTTTGTCTTTTCTTTATGCTTTTTTAGAGCTTCCTTAACTTAATGGCATTGACCAAGTGGGGACACGAGTGGCCGCGGCGCCTCGCCGCAAACTACAATTTAGCGGTTTCTTTGCCCTTCCTTCAAGAAAGCTATAGCTTTCTGTGCTGCATAGCGGCGCCACCGCCGTCCAGCGTCTAGAATCCAGCCTCCAGCATCTAAAAAGGTGCGTTGCAGTTTTTCCTTCTGCAACGCACCTTTCCACAGCGCGAAAAACTCAAAACATCGTCTTTTTCCCGGTGCGGTGAGCCTCGTAGGCTTTTTCCATCAGCTCGGTGAGGGCGATGGCATCCTCGATGCCGTTTGGCGCTTTGCCGCCTTCGGTAACGGCGTTGATCCAGGCGTCTATGGGCATGGGATCGGGCTGCGGCAGGTCGGTTTTCTGAACCAGCTTATTCTCCGTTTCCTCACAGGAATATTCCAGAATATTATTGTGGATCATCAGGGAGCCCTTTGTGCCGCTCATTTCCAGCACATAGGGCATTCCGTTTGTGACAAAACCGGTTTCGGAAACGCCGATGGCTCCGTTTTCAAATTCCAGAACGGAGACGGCGTTGTCCTCCACGCCCTTATGGGTGACCTCTGTAAACAGGGAAACAATGGACTTCGGCTTTCCCATGAACCAGCGCAGGGTGTACATGGGGTGAGCGCCCAGATCGATCATAGCGCCGCCGCCGGTTTGCGCGGCGTCATAGAAATGGGGCGGAAGCCAGCCGGCGGTGCTGCCGTTGTGGGCGTCCCGCACACGGGCGTAGGTGATCTGCCCCAGCTTGCCGCTGTCTACCAGTTCCTTGGCGGCCTTCAGCGTGGGCCAGGTTTTATGAGGATAGGAAATGGTAAAGGTAACGCCGCTTTCCCGAACAGCCCGGGCGATCTCCTCCGCGCCCTTTTTGGTGAAAGCCAGCACTTTTTCCGTGAAAATATGCTTTCCGGCCTTGGCGGCGGCAAGCAATACCTCCTTGTGCTGGCAGGTGGCTGTGGTGATTTGAACGCCATCGATCGAAGGATCTGCCCAAATAGCGGAAGACTCCGGCTGAAAGGGGATCCCCAGCTTTTCAGCGGTCTCCTTTCCTCTTGCCTCGTTATCGTCCCACAAGCAGGCAAGCTCCGCCTTGGGGTTGTGTGAAATGGCCTCGCCGTATTCCATCGTGTGAACATGCCAGGCGCCGATGATCGCGATCTTCATAAAATTTTCTCCTAGGCCGCGGGTGATCCGCAGATGATTTTTGTTCAAAATGAATTTTCCACTATCATTTCTTCTTTCGATTTTGCAGATAAACCCTGGTCAGCGTGGAAATTCCCATGGCAATCAGGCCCAGAGAAAGGTAGCAGCCGGCAAAGGTCAATGATGTGCTGAAATTCAGCAGAAAGCTGTAGGTGACAAGGGCCAGCAGGGCCGGTAGCACGGAAAAGCACCACAGCCGGGAAACGTTCTTTCCTGCCAGAACGCCCAGTACAATGGAGCAGAGCGGGCAAAACAGGTAAATCAAAAGCAGAAAAGCGGTAAAGGGAACCACATGCTTCAGCGTTACAAACAAAACGGGTAAAGCCAGCATGAAAAGAACCGCGGCGGCGGACATACCGATCAGTTGTTTCTTCATAACAGAATCCTCCGAAGGAAAAGCTTCCCGGACAATGGCAGAATGTGAACTGTAATGGTGAATTAGCGCCGTGAAGCGTATTTCTGAACGATAGCGTTCATTTCCTGTTGCTTCTGTTCCATTTCCTCCACCAGCTTGAACTGGTTTCTGGCCCGATCCAGATTGTGGGTGGGGTAGGCGGTGCGAAAATACACATCGCCGTTCAGAAAATCCGCCAGGAAGCGGATCCCCACTTCAAAGGTCATCAGAATAGCGCCCTTGGAAAGGCTGGCAAGCTCTGTTTCCGAAAGCGCCGTTCCGGCGGCTGCAAGGAACCCGTCGGTATAGGCTTCAAACAGGGAAAGATCGAAATGAACCTTGGAAAGATCGGTCTCGTCCTCCTTGGCGGTAGCGGCCCCGGCCCGAATGGAATCGCCGAAATCAAAGGCGGTCAGCCCCGGCATTACCGTATCCAGGTCGATAACGCAGATGGCCTTTCCAGTGGTATCGTCAAGGAGCACATTGCTCATTTTTGTATCGTTGTGGGTGACCCGCAGGGGGATCTTTCCCTGGGCCAAAAGCTCCATCAGGCAGCCGCAGTCCTTTTCCCGCTGTAAAGCAAAGGCAATCTCCTGTTCCGCGTCCTGCTTTCGTCCGGCGGAATCCTTTTCCATGGCTTCCCGCAGCTGGCGAAAGCGATCTGGCGTGTCGTGAAAATGGGGAATGATCTCGTGCAGCGTGTCCGCGGGATAATCGGAAAGCATGCTCTGAAAGTTTCCGAAGGCAGAGCCCGCTTCCCGCAGCATTTCCGTTCCGGTGGCCGTTTCATGGGCGGAAGCCCCGGTGATCAAAATAGTGCAGCGCCAGTATTCTCCGGCTTCGTCCCGGAAAAAACTGCCGCCCTCCGTGGTTTTGCGAAGAGTCAGGGTTTCCCGCCGGGGATCGCCTCCGCGCGCTTCAATTTTTTTTCGCAGAAAATTCGTAACAGCGGAAATGTTTTCCATAATGTTCTCCGGGGAAGGGAACACAAACCGGTTGATCCGCTGCAAAATAAACTGCCCCTCCGGGGTTTCCATGGAAAAGGTATCGTTGATATGCCCACCGTGAACAGGTTCGGCCCGCAGCTGGGCAGGCAGGCCAAAGGCCGTGAGAATCTGTGGGGTTACGGTACACTGCTGTTTCATAAAAAGGATCCTTTCTCTATGTTACTATAAGGCGGCACTGAATAAATCACACCTGCCGGCTTGGCGCGAAATCTGCGCGCCAGATCGGTTCAGCATTTTCTTAAAAGTGCAGGCAAACCTGCAAAATGGTCTCGTTCGGCGCGCCGGAAACGGTGAGCTTGCCGCTGTACCGGCCAAGGATCTCCTCGGTGTTTTCCAGCCCCTGCGGGCTGCCCATTTCCTGAGAGGGCTCTTCAAAAAGCCAGCGGGCAATATCGGCGGCTTTTTTGCCTTGCAGCGTGAATTTTTCCGGCTCCGGCAACAGGGAGGAATAGACGACCTCCAGGGTCAAAGCGTCCCTTGCGGGAAAGGCGGTGAAACGAAGCTTTCTTTCTCCCTCAAAGCATGCCGCTTCCCGGCAGGCCTTTGAGAGCAGTTCGTTTATGAGAATACAGAGCTCGGCAGTTTTCAAAGGAGCTTCATCGGTTACGGCGTTGCATTCAAAGGTAATGCCGTTCTGAGCCGCAAAAGCAGCCTTCACGGCGATCACCGCGTTGAGGTAGGGATTTTCATGGTATTTTTCCAGCACAGGTGTGTGCAGGGAATTTTGCTTGACAGAAGCTATGTAGGCGGGAATTTTTTCGCTGACGCCGTCAGACAAAAGCACCGCAATGGTATCCAGCGCGTATTCTCCGGCCTTTTGAGCAGACTGTGCCTCCCGCACGCCGGCGAGAAGGTCTGTCAGCGCTTCCGTTTCCATAGCCAAAATACTGTTTCTCGCCGCAGCCGCGGCAGTCTTTTCCCGGAATCTGCCTGCCTGATAGATAGAGCGGAAGGCAAAGATCATAGCGCCGTACAGCAGGGCGGCTGTCAGCAGCCTGGCGGCGGGGATATTTGTGCGGAACAGGAAATCGAAAAGGCCCAGAGAAAGAAGGTACAGGCAGAGAAGCAAAAGGCACATTCCCACCAGGAAGCCGGAGGCCCCTCTGTCGCTGTAATGGCGAATAGGACGATACAGGCAGAGCCCCAGAAGAAGGGTGAAAAGAACAGTGACCACAACGGAAAAAACTCCGGCAAAGGCCCCGGCTGTGGAAAAGGGCATCAGCCCCAGCAGCAGGGGAATGAAAAAGCTGAGGAAGGTGAAATTGCACAGGGAAAGCAAAGCGAGAAACAGCTTCTGCAAAATATTGTTGGTAAAGAAAAACAGGGAAAGACCGAAAAACACCGCCGCGCCGGCAAAGCAGGGCAGCTGCTGGGCCAACACAGGCTGATCCGTAAGGCGGCGCAGCAGGAAGGCCAGGATCAGAGAGAGCACATAGCCTCCGCCTACAGCGCCTATGGTGGTCCATACCCGAAAGCGATCCTCCAGAAGAGTCAGGAAGAGCCCGGCCATGCAGAAAAAAACAATGGAAAAATAGATCATAGGGATACCCTCTTTTAGATACTGGATGCTGAATCATAGATACTGGATCAGAGAAAGGAAAATGGCATTCTCAAGAGCTCATTCAAAAGACAGCGCCGAGCATGCCGCCCTTATCCAGCGTCTAGTATATCATATTACTTTTACTTGTACAAATCCTTTTTCCAAAAAAGCGGTGGAAAGAGGGATATGAAATTTATTTCAGAATATACCTTGACAGGCGAGGTATATAATGCTATGCTGTATCTACTGAAAGCAAAGGAGGAATTGAATGTCTATCGCGTCGGACGTGATCCGGGGGCATACAGATACTATCATTCTGGCACAACTGATGCAGGGAGACAGCTACGGCTATAAAATAAACCGCGCGATCGAGCTGCGAACCGGCGGGGAATACGAGTTGAAGGAGGCTACTCTGTATACGGCCTTCCGCAGGCTGGAGCAGATGGGCTGTATCACCTCCTACTGGGGAGATGAAAGCACCGGAGCCCGCCGAAGGTACTATTCCATCACTCCGGCTGGAGAGCAGGCCTATTACGCCATGCTGGCGGAATGGGACACCGCGAAGCAACTGCTGGAAACCCTCATTCGCCCCAATTAGGGCGTTTTGCCCGAAAAAACCTGATCCGGTCATGAGGCCGGAATTCTGCTGAAAAGGAAAGTGGTCGTATTTATGGAATACAATATCAGAAGCTATGTAGACGAATTGTTTCAGAACGCGCCCAGAACACAGAAGGCCTATGAGCTGAAGGTGGAGCTCACGCAGAATCTGTTGGATAAGTACCATGCGCTGCTTGCCGAGGGCAAAAGCCCGGAGGACGCTTATAGTCTGACTGTGGTGAGCATCGGCGATGTGCGGGAGCTGTTTGAGGGCCTGGAGGACAGCCCCGTGGGGACAGAGCCGGTTTATATCCCCGTCACCAGCCCGGAAAAGCGGTCCGCCGCCATTACCTCTATCGCGGTGATGCTCTATATTCTCAGCGTGGTGCCGGTGATTGTTTTGGGAAGTATCCCGGTCGTGGGGCTGGAGACCCTGGGCGTTGTTCTGATGTTTTTGATGATTGCCCTTGCCACAGGGCTTTTGATCTATAATCATGCGGCGAAGCCCAAAAAGCAGGCTTCCGCCAATACGGTGGTATCCGATTTTAAGCAGTGGCAAACCCAGACCAATTCCCGCAAACAGCTCTTGAAGGCGATCCGTTCCGCTTACTGGCCATTGGTACTGGCCCTCTATTTCCTGCTCAGCTTCGGTACGGGAAGATGGCACATCACCTGGATCATTTTCCTCATTGCCCCGGCGGTAGACGGCATTATCAAAGCGGTGCTGACACTGAACGATTCCAATGGCAAATAAGGCTCTGTCCTCTGCTGTGTACAGCGTTTCAGAGCTTTTCGAGAAAGGAACTTAATTTATGAAAAAGAAAGCGGTCTTTACTCTGATTACCTGCTCCGTAGCGGCGCTGTTTCTGATTTGCGTGCTGGCGGTGGGACTTTCGGAAAACGGCTTCGGGATCGGAACGCTGTTTCACGAGTCCAAGGAGGGCTGGTCAAAGTCGGAAGGTCAAAGTCGGGAATATACCTGGGATCCTGCGGAAACAGAGGTGACTGGCCTGAAGATCGACTGGGTCAACGGAAAAATCGATGTGAAGGTAGGCTCTGGAGATGTGATCCGCATTACGGAGCAGTCAGCCTACGGGGAACTGAAGGAAGATCATCAACTGAAGCTTTCCAGCTCTGACGGCATACTGCGGATCAAGTGGGGAAGAGATTTTCTCTTTTTCAATATTTTTGAAAACCGCAGAAAAGACCTGACCGTAGAGGTGCCGCAGGCGGTGGCGGAGGCCATGGAGGAACTTTCCTGCTCCAATACCTCCGGACAGATCACGGTTTCCGGCTTTACAGCCGAAGAAATGAACGCCTCTTCCACCTCCGGTGATATCAAGCTGGGAAGCCTGAAGCTTTCCGGCGGCCTGAACGTCTCTTCCACCTCCGGTAAGATCGAGGTGGAGGACGCGCACATTTCCGAAGAGCTCAGCGCCAGCACCACCTCCGGAGCGATCCTGCTTTCCAATGTACAGGCGGAAAAAGCAGATCTGGATACAGTATCGGGCGATGTTTCCTGCGGCGGAAGCCTTCAGGAGCTTAGCGCCAACACGGTTTCCGCTTCCGTGCGGGCCGAGCTTACAGCCTGCCCGGAGGAAGTGGACCTGGATTCCGTTTCCGGGTGCCTGACCTTGGTGATTCCGGAGAATTCCGGATTTGAAGTGGATTACAGCAGTGTTTCCGGAAGCTTCTCTTCTGATTTTCCCGTGACCACAGGCTCCGGAAAATCCGGAAGAGCCAAATATTCTTCCGGAAGCGCCAGCTTCCAATTTTCCACCACCTCCGGCGACATGCGGGTGCTGCGAAAATAGGAAATCGGCAATTCATAGAAAAACGGCTCGCCGCGTTTCTTCGCGGCGAGCCGTTTTAGGTGCTGGACGGTAGATATAATGAGCAATTAGGAATGAGCAATGAAGGGCAAGAATAGAGGGGTAAATTATAGTTTATATGGCACCCCTTGGCTCCCCTGAAAGGGGTGCTGGTCTCCGGTGGAGACCGTTCAGCACCGACCGGAGCGAAGCGGAGAAAGCTGTCACGGCAAAGCCGTGACTGAGGGGTTTCGTGGTGACAAGGTAGAAACGCTGGTTTTATGCGGATTTTCAGTGCTCTATAACCCCTCCGTCACGGCTTCGCCGCGCTGCCGAAATCTGCTCGAAGAGCAGATTTTCCCCTTCTCAGGGGTGAGCGCGTCCCGGTGGGGGGAAGGTCTCCAGTGGAGAACTCAGCTGTCGCTTCAGACATTGCTGAACGTGCCCCACTGGGGCACAGCAACCGCTCTGACCCGTTCTCGTTTGTCAACTCGGTCGTTGCTGGACGTGTGCCACCGGCACACAGCAACCGAGCCGACAGGCGAGAAAGGCAAGGGGTTAGTGCTATTTGTCAGTCTCACAAATTCCAATTTATAGAACAGTTCCCTACTGTCATTCTGAGGAACGAAGTGACGAAGAATCTCGCCCTTGATTCCGGGGAAAGGGCAAAGGACAAGATTCTTCACTTCGTTCAGAATGACAGGTAGAAAGTAAGCGGTGCACCCGTAAATTCCAATTTGTCAAGCGTTGCAAGCAACGCTCGTGCCCTTGCCCTTCATAATTGCTTATTATATCTACCGCCCAGCAATCCAATTTCGCGGCGCTTCCTGTTTTCAGCCCTGAGGATTCTTTTGCTCATAATTTTGTGGCATTTTTTGAAAAAACATGATACACTGATAAAAAGAAGTTTTCCGAAAGCCGGTTATTCCACCGGTGAAATGAGAATTCGGGGGGTGAAGGTTCTGTACGGCGCAATTTTGGGGGATATTGTGGGATCCCGCTTTGAATTCAGCAAGCCTCAGGGCTTTGATTGGCGTACCGAGGAGCTTTTCGGCGGCATGAGCACCTATACTGACGATACGGTGCTTACCCTGGCAACGAAATATGCCGTGCTGCAAAAGGTTCCCTATGCCAAGGCATATGGACTGTTTGGCAGGAAATACAGTAAAGTAGGCTATGGCAATATGTTCTTAAACTGGCTGGCCGCCCATTCGGAGCGGGGATATGGCAGCTTCGGAAACGGCTCCGCCATGCGAGTCAGCTTTATCGGGCAGTATTTTAACACGCTGGAGGAAGCAGAGCGGGAGGCGGAGGAAAGTTCTTTGTGCACCCATAACCATCCTGAGGGGGTAAAGGCGGCGAAGGCCACCGCGGCTGCTGTGTTTCTGGCGCGTACCGGGGCTTCTAAAAAGGAGCTTGCCGCTTACCTCCATAAAACCTACGGGTATCCGGTACACAAGCCCCTGTCGCTGTACCGCCCCTTCGGGAAATTCGATGTGACCGCCATGGGAACAATGCCGCTGGCGATCCGCTGTTTTTTGGAATCGGAAAGCTGGGAAAGCTGTATTCGCAATGTGCTCAGCGTGACCTGTGATACGGACACAGTGGGCTGCATTGCCGGGGGGATCGCGGATGCCTTTTATGGCGGCACCGGGCTTCCGGAGGACGACCTTTTGCGGCGCTTTCTCATCAAGCCCAATGAACAGGGCGTGTTCGATACCTTTTTATACGATTGGGCCAAAAAAGAATGGTAAGGAAAAGCAGCTCTGCTTTTCGGCGCCTGAACATCTATCAAGCATCTAACCATAAAGGAGGCTGGTTTTTATGATCGTACAGACATATCAATCCAACCTGGTACTGAAGATATTGAAATCCGGCGAAATTTACCGCGCCAAGCCGAATCTTTCCCTGAAGGGAGAATATCAGGCGATGATCGACCTGCTGGGGCTGCGGTGCGAGTGCCCCATTTTCGCCGTGGTAAAGGGAAAAAGGCAGAATACCGGCGGCAAGGTGTCCGGCTCTGTTCGGCTGACCCTGGACGTGCCGGAAAAGCTGGTACATTTGACAGAATATGAGGAATGGGCCGATTTTCTCTATGCCTTCAAATATACGAAACCGGGGAATTACCGTTCTCTTCGGCCGGACTGCGAGGAGCTGACCGTACGCAGATACAACGAGATCTTAAATAATCTGAAAACACAGAAGCCCGTTTCCGAGTACAAATGCCCACAGGTCGTGCTGGAAAAGATCCACCCGGCCTGGCTGAAAAGTGTAAAGGTTATGGGAAACGGCGGTTTGCTGTCAGTTTTGTTCGGAAAAAAGTAACACGTTTTCGCGTAAGAAAAAGGGGAATGGCATATGATGATCGGAAAATATATCCTGTCCATTGACCAGGGGACCACCAGTTCCCGGGCGGTGCTGTTCGATTCCTTCGGCGGCGTGGCCGGTATGGGGCAGCGGGAATTTAAGCAGATTTATCCCCAGCCGGGCTATGTGGAGCACAACGCGGTGGAAATTTTGCAGACCACGCTTTTCGCCATGCGGCAGGCGGTAGAGCAGGCCGGGATCAAGGCTTCTGACATTGCCGCCGTCAGCATTACCAACCAGCGGGAAACCACCGTGGCGTGGGATTCCGTTTCCGGCATTCCGGTGTGCAACGCCATTGTGTGGCAGTGCAGGCGCACCGCGCCGGAATGCGAGCGGCTGCGGTCTGCCGGAATGGAGCAGTATATCAAGGATACCACCGGCCTTTTGATCGACCCCTATTTTTCCGGCACCAAAATGAAATGGATCTTAGAGCATGTTCCCGCCGCCAAAGAGCTGGCGGAAAAGGACCGCCTGCGGTTCGGCACCATTGATACTTGGCTGGTGTATTCCCTGACCGACGGCGCCTCCTATGTAACGGACGTCTCCAATGCTTCCCGTACCATGCTGTTTGATATATATAAGCTCCAATGGGACGATACCCTGCTGCGGGAGCTGGGGATTCCCCGCAGCGCCCTGCCCCGGGTAGCGGAATCCGGCGAGATCGTTGGTATGTGCAAGGACGCGGTGCTGGGAGAGGAAATTCCCATCGCGGGTATGGCGGGAGACCAGCAGGCCGCCCTGTTCGGGCAGTGCTGCTTTGAAAAGGGCATGGCGAAAAATACATACGGCACGGGCTGTTTTGTTCTGATGAATACCGGGGAAAAGCCGGTACGTTCGGAAAACGGACTACTTACCACCATTGCCTGGAAATTAAACGGAAAAACCACCTATGCCTTGGAAGGCAGCGCCTTTAACGCGGGCTCCGCCATTCAATGGCTCCGGGACGAGCTGGAGCTGATCAAAACGCCCCAGGAGGCCGACCAGCTGGCGGAAACCGTGGAGGACAGCGGCGGGGTCTCCTTCGTGCCTGCCTTTACCGGCCTGGGCGCGCCCTATTGGGATATGTATGCCAGAGGCGCCCTGCTGGGTGTGACAAGGGGAACCAGGCGGGCCCACCTCTGCCGGGCCGTGCTGGAAAGCATCGCTCTGGAGAGCTATGACCTGGTGAAAACCATGGAGCGGGAATCCGGCGTGTGCATGCCGGAGCTTCGGGTAGACGGCGGCGCTTCCCGCAGCCGGTTCTTAATGCAGTATCAGGCGGATATTCTAAACGCCAGGGTCTGCCGCCCCCAGTGCCTGGAAACCACCGCTCTGGGCTCCGCCATGCTGGCGGGGCTGACGGTGGGCGTGTGGGACAGCCTGGAAGAGCTTTCCTCCATCTGGAAGGAAAACACCCGCTTTACCCCCGATTATCCTTCCCAAAGGCGGGAAGCGGAAATCGCCCGTTGGCATGAGGCTGTCCGCCGCAGCATGGGTTGGGTGGATAGAAGTTAGTTGTTAGTAGTTAGTTGTTAGAAAGGGCGGCGGACAAGGGCGATTAATAATTAGCAATTAGGAAGAGTTTGGCAAATTGGAATTTATCAAACTAACGAATAGCAAAAGCCCTTGGCTTTCTCGCCTGTCGGCTCGGTTGCTGTGTGCCGGTGGCACACGTCCAGCAACGACCGAGTTGACAAACGAGAACGGGTCAGAGCGGTTGCTGTGCCCCAGTGGGGCACGTTCAGCAATGTCTGAAGCGACAGCTGAGTTCTCCACTGGAGACCTTCCCCCCACCGGGACGCGCTCACCCCTGAGAAGGGGAAAATCTGCTCTTCGAGCAGATTTCGGCAGCGCGGCGAAGCCGTGACGGAGGGGTTATAGAGCACTGGAAATCCACATAAAACCAGCGTTTCTACCTTGTCACCATGGAACCCCTCAGTCACGGCTTTGCCGTGACAGCTTTCTCCGCTTCGCTCCGGTCGGTGCTGAACGGTCTCCACCGGAGACCAGCACCCCTTTCAGGGGAGCCAGGGGTGTGTGCTAAACTATAATTTAAGCGTTGGTTACAACACTTGTGCCCTTGCCCTTTCATTGATCATTGCATCCGCACTCCCCAATCGGCAGCGAAAGGAGAGCCTCCCGTTATGGCAAAGTCAAAGCGTTTATATGATCTCCTGGCTCCTTGCCGGGAGGAGGAAGAGGTCAAGGCGGCGTTCGCAAATTATTTTCAAATCGCGTACCGTACCAGATACCGTATTGATCTGATCACGCCTCAGGTTTTGTTTGAATTTAAGCTGGAGCAGAATTTTTCCCGGAGCTCTGTGCGGGCGCGGGCGATCGCTCAAACGCTGTATTATGTGAGGAAGCTGAAATACGGCCCCTTCCCTGACCCGGTGCCGCCTGTTCTCTGTATTGTGGATAGAAAATCAGGCTTTTTTGTACATACAAATGATCTCGCTTCTTTTTATACCGCCCACAGGAAATATGACTGGGATCGGGCGGCCAGTCAGCCCTGCCCTGTATTGATAGAGGCCCTGCGGCAGTGTCCGACTGTGAAAAAGATTCATATATATTCCTTTGAAAATCCGGCGGAGGAGCAGGTCTTTGCCGAGACGGTAAGCCTTTACCACCAGGAACAGCTGGCGGGAGCGGACAAAAAGAGCATTCACGAGGAAAACTTCCTGGCGGTTTACGAGCACTGGGCTTCCTTTTTTGAAAAATATGTGGCGGACGAAGGGCACAAGCCCTCTGAATATTTTGTTACAGATCTTGAATCGGGGCGTTCCGAGCAGCTGGGAGATTCCGGAGAGGTGTTGTTTCGCCTCAGCGACGGAGACTCCCGAAAAAGCCTTCCGCTGGAGGATTACCGGCATTTCTGGAGCGTCTATGAGAAATTGAGCCGCCCGGAGGAGCTTCGGGCGATCCGCCAGAAGATGGATCGCCTTTCCGAGGATTACCGGCGGCGGTTTACCGGGGAATTTTACACGCCTCTGGAATTTGCCGGCAAGGCCTTTGATTATATTTTACGAACGGTAGGGCCAGAGCGCTATCAAAACGGCAAGTGGCGTATTTGGGATATGGCGGCGGGCACGGGAAACCTGGAATTTATGCTGCCCAGCTCCGTGCTGCCCCACTGCTATATTTCCACGCTTCTGGAGGATGACGCCGCGTACTGCAAGCGGATATTTCCCGCCGCCACAGTATTTCAGTACGATTATCTGAACGACGACGCTTACCTTGTCAAGGAAAAAGGAAAAGTACCCTTCGGCGTGCCCCCCAAGCTGCCGCAAAAGCTTCTGGACGACCTGCACGATCCGGAAATCAACTGGATCATCTTTCTCAATCCGCCCTTTGCCACAAGCAACAAAAGCGGAAACCGGCAGGGGAAGCGCTCTAAGGACGGCGTTTCCATGACCTATCTCCGGGAGCTGATGACGGAGCAGGGGCTGGGGGAGACCAGCCGGGAACTGATCGTGCAGTTTTTGTACCGGATCTTTGCGGAATTTAAGGGAAAAAACGCCTACCTGGGCCTTTTCTCCAAGCTGGGGATCCTAACGTCCAACAATGACCAGGCCTTTCGGGACAAGGTGTTCCACTGTAAATTGGAACGGGGCTTTCTTTTTTCCTCAGAAAATTTCCAGGGCTGCAAGGGCAAATTTCCCATTGGCTTTTTTGTGTGGAACCTGGGAAAGCCGATGCCTGTTGAGGAGCAGCAGATCGTGTTGGACGTATATGATTCCTATTGTGAGAAGGTGGGAACAAAGGAGATCGCCGTTCGGGAGAGAGGGCAGTTTTTGAATAAATGGCCCCGGCGGGTGAAAAATACAAGGATTTTTCCGCCTTTGAGCAGCGCTGTTACCGTAAGCGGGCGTACCGGGGACGTGCGGGATCGCATTGCTGAGGGCTTTCTTTGCTCTCTGATGTGCTGCGGGAACGATATGCAGCATTACAATCAGGTGGCGATCCTTTCCGGGCCCCAGGCCAGCGCGGGCGCTTATTCCGTGGTGCCGGAAAATTTTGAGCGCTCCATGGTGCTGCATGCTGTGCGGAAGCTGCCGAAGCCCTCCTGGGAAAACGACCGGGATCAATTTTACCAGCCCAATACAGATCCGCTTCCGGAGGAATTTGTTTCAGACTGCGTGGTGTGGAGCGCCTTCGCACCCTCTAACAACACAGCCTCCCTGAGAGATGTGATCTATCGGGGCAAGCGGTATCAGATCGATAATCAAATGTTTCCCTTCCTGCTTTCCGAGGTGAGAAGCTGGAGTTGCGGGTTGCCGGACCTGAAGGTTCAGCTTACCGCCGCCAACGAAGAACGTTTTTTGGCCCTATGGCTAAAGGAGCACACCCTTTCCCGGGAAGCGAAAGCGGTGCTGGAAAGCGCGGAAGCTCTTTACCGGCAGGTTTACGGTGGACTGGGAAAGGTTCATTGGCTGGATTATAAGATCGGCCTTTGGGATATGGGTTGGTGGCAGGTAAAGGCTGCCGCCGGCGAACTGCCGAAAGCGGCGGAGCCGGAAAAAGCCTTGAGAAATGCCATGGCGATTCTGCGGGAAAAGCTTTTACCGGCCCTACCCGCCTTCGGTTTCCTCCCGCCCGGCGTGAAGCCGCTGGAGCAGGAAAGTGAAATGGCGGAGGCTCATTAAGGACAGAAGAAAGAAGGAGATCCCGTGAGAAAAGCGGGGTCTCCTTTTTTGAAATGTAGGGCATTTATCGTAAATTGTGCGGCAGGAAAAGAGCATCGCCACGGCAGGTTCAACGGCGCTTCTTCTTTTAGGTGCTTTCCGGCTTTGCTTCCTCCACCTGGCAGCGCTCCAAGGCATATTCGATAAACATGCCGATCAGCTCGTTTCGACTGCGGCCTGTTTGCGCTACCAAAAGATCCAACTGTTCGGCAAGCCCCTCTTTGATCCTGATGGAAAAGACCTTATATCCGTCCTCTCCCTTTGGGCGCTTAGGCTTAATGATCAAAGGCTTTTGTTTCATAACGCACCTCCTTATAACATAGTTTATGCTTGTAAAGAGGTGGTTGGTATGTTATTATTTATGTTATAAAACGGTGGTATAGGGGTCCTGCGGCCGGCGTAAGGCAAGCGGGCCGAATTCTGCGGCCGTTTCGCTTTAAGAATGGAAAAGGGAGATGCCAAAATGAAAAAAGAAAGAGAAGAATTTCGAAAGCTGCTGCGCCAGATACGGCTGACCTGCGGCTACAGCCAGGGCGCTGTAGCCGCAGGCGCTGGGTGTGAACCGATCGACCTACACCTGCTATGAATTGGGAAAAACGGAACCTTCTCTGGAAACCTTGAAAAAGCTGTCCCGGATCTTTGCCGTACCCATAGAGGCTTTCCTTTTTCCGGAAACTTTTCAGGGGCTGGAAACCGCCCGGCAGCGTTCTCCCCGTAGAGTGCAGACGAGCCCGGAACGGATCGGCGAGCTTTCCGAAGAAGAGAAAAAACTGATCGCCCGTTTCAGGGCAGAGGGGGAGCAGTAATTAGCAGTTAGCAATTAGTAATTAGTAGTGAAGAACAGAGGCGAGTAATTTGGTAAATTGGAATTTAGCGGTAAGCGAAAGCCTTCCCTTGCTTGCAGAGGGAAAACAGACTGCTACGCAGTCTGCGGGGACCGCCGATAGGGTGAGCGCGTCCCGGTGGGACGCTGGTGCGAACCGACCGAGCCGACAGGCGAGACTGGTGGAAGGGATAGTCACACGCAGAAAGTGGGATAGAATCGCTAGTTAGAATCCCCTCAGTCACGGCGCAGCCGTGACAGCTCCCCTTATAAATAAGTGGAGCCGAAGGGCGTTAAACTGCAATTTGCCATCTTATCTTCCGGTCGGGTCAGAAACCAAATTTCTGTACCAAGCGGGGACACGAGTGGCCGCGGCGCCTCGCCGTAAAGTACAATTTACCGTGCCATAAATTATCTAGCGTTGCAAGCAGCGCCTATTTAGAAATTTTCTTGCACTGTGAGGGGCGGTATGCTATAATTACTTTATTATAGCAGTGAGGTAAAGCGAAAAATGATAGCGATCATCGATTATGGCGCGGGAAATTTGCTCAGTGTGGAAAAAGCTTTGCGGTATCTTGGCTGTGAGTGCGTGGTTACGGCAAAGGCGGCGGAGCTCGGAGCGGCGGATATGGCGATCCTGCCCGGTGTGGGTGCTTTCGGCGATGCCATGTGCCAGCTGCGGGAGAGAAGGCTGGAACAGCCCATCCGGGAATTCATCGCCTCCGGGAGGCCTTTTTTGGGGATCTGCCTGGGGCTTCAGATCTTATTTGAAAGCAGCGAGGAATCTCCCGGTGTAGAGGGCTTGGGTGTTTTGAAGGGGAAAATTTGCCGGTTACCGGACAATTTCGGGTTAAAGGTACCCCATATGGGCTGGAATTCCCTGCAAATCAAAAAGCCGGGCGGGCTGTTTGCGGGAATTCAGCCGGAGCCCTATGTATATTTCGTACATTCCTATTATCTGCGGGCGGAGGAAGATATTGTAACGGCCAGCGCCCAGTACGGTGTGGAGCTCCATGCGGCGGTACAGAAGGAAAATCTTTTCGCCTGCCAGTTTCACCCGGAAAAAAGCGGGGAGCTGGGTCTTGCCCTGCTGCGGAATTTTGCCGGACTGGAGGGATAAGCGATGTATGCGAAGCGTTTGATCCCCTGCCTGGATCTGAAAAACGGCAGGGTCGTCAAGGGGGAAAATTTTGTGGGTCTGCGGGATGCCGGGGACCCGGTGGAGGCCGCTATGGAATATGATCGCCAGGGAGCGGACGAGCTGGTGCTGCTGGATATTACAGCGTCCTCGGACCACAGGAATATCATAGTCGAGCTGGTGCGCCGGGTGGCGGAGCGTATTTTTATCCCCTTCACCGTCGGCGGGGGGATCCGCAGCGTGGAGGATTTTACCGCCATTCTGCGGGCGGGGGCGGATAAGGTGTCTGTCAATTCGGCGGCGCTGAAAAATCCCGGGCTGATTCGGGAGGCAGCGGAAAAATTCGGCAGCCAGTGTGTGGTGGTGGCAATGGACGCCAAACGCCGGGATTCCGGCGGCTGGACCCTTTACCTGAACGGCGGCCGGATCGATACCGGAAAGGACGCTGTGGAATGGGCAAAAGAAGTACAGCAGCTGGGCGCGGGAGAAATTTTGCTCACCAGTATGGATCGGGACGGTACCAAGCGCGGCTATGACCTGGAGCTGACCCGGGCAATTTCTCAGGCGGTCTCCATTCCGGTGATCGCCTCCGGCGGGGCGGGCCAGCTGGAACATTTTTACGACGCCTTCACCGAAGGCCGCGCCGACGCCGTGCTGGCGGCATCTCTTTTTCATTTCAAGGAAACCTCCGTTCCGGAGGTGAAAGCCTATCTTGCCGGACGGGGTATCCCGGTGCGGCGCTGAAATAGAATGGCAGCTCTGCAAAATACGATCGTTTGCAGAGCTGCCATTAGTTGTCAGAAATGGGCAATGAAAAATGAGGAATGAGAAATTAGCAATGAGCAATTCAGGGCAAGGGCCCAGGCGTTGTGACCAACGCCTGCTAAATTGGAATTTATCTGCCCTTTGCCTCCTCTTATTTAATAGAGGGGAAACAGACTGCTTCGCAGTCTGCGGGGACCGCCGATAGGCGGTGGAAGGGATAGTCACACGCAGAAAGTGGGACAAAACTGCCAGTTTTAATCCCCTCAGTCAGCCTTCGGCTGACAGCTCCCCTTACTCGCGCAAGTGGAGCCTACAGGCGTTAAACTACAATTTGCCATCTTATCTTCCGGTCGGGTCAGAAACCAAATTTCTGTACCAAGTGGGGACACGAGTGGCCGCGGCGCCTCGCCGCAAGCTATAATTTACTGTCCTACCCCTGCTCTTTCTTTACAATGCGCTATTCAATAGTCACCGTCCAGCCTTTACTTTTTCATAGCGGCTTCCACGTCCTCCAGCTTCCGGGGAATGGCCCCGGTCAGGTTTTCACAGCCGGTTTCCGTTACATGGCAGTTATCCTCCAGACGGAATCCGATGCCGCTTTCCTCATCGTAAATGCCGATATCCACGCAGAAAACCATGCCGGCGGAAACGGGGCGGGTCATATCCACCTCGTCATGCACGTCATAGCCGATATGGTGGGCGCCGCCGTGCCACATGTATTTGCCGATCTCGTCGAAGGAAGAGAGCTTTCCGAGCTTTTTCAGCTGCTCATAGCAGAATTCCCGGGCGGTTTGATCTACCGAAGCCATGGGCATGCCGGGTTTGATGATGGAGAACATGTACTCCGAAGTGTTGTAAGCGCATTCATAAAGCGCCGCCTGCTCCTTTGTGAATTTTCCGTTGCAGGGCCAGGCCCGGGAAACATCGTTCACCTCATTATCCCACCAGGCACCCACATCGTTCAGGATCAGGTCGCCGTCCTGAGCCTGGCCCATATAGCTGTCGTAATGAATGCAGAAGTTGTTTTGCCCGGCGGAAATAATGGAATGGAAGGCAGGGGTCAGCACGCCGCACTTTGCCAGAGCATAGTCAAATTCCGCCTTGTATTCGTATTCGTACATGCCGGGCCGGGAAGCCTTCATCATCGCCAAAATCCCTTCACCGGTAATGACGGCGGCCTTTTTCATGGCCTCGATCTCACAGGGCTTTTTGATGGTGCGGATCCTCCGCATCAAAGGCATTACGTCTTTTATCTGCACCCCAGGGTATTTAGAGGCCGCATCCCGCGCGAAGCGGTGGGAAAGAGTAAGGGGCTCATCGGCCGTGTTCAGGAACAGATCCAGCCAAAGCGTTTCATAAGCGCCCGAGGTGGCGACCCGGCGGAGATCCTCTTCAAAATTCTCCACCATGCGAACGGTTTCCAGGCCGGACTGTAATTTTACCTCCTCCACTGTAGGGCGGCGCCCCGTCCAGCGTTCTTTCAGTAGATCATGGGGCAGAATGTACAGGGATTCCCGCACCGTGCCGTTCTGCTTTTGCAGCAGGAGAACAAGCCCGTGAAAATTCACGCCGGTCAGATAAAGAAAATTCCGGCTGCAAAAAAAGGGATAGTAGGCGTCGGCAGACTGCCGTGGCGCTTCCCCGGAGAAAAGCACAGTCAGGGAATTTTCCGGCAGAGCATTCAAAAGCGCCCTGCGGTTTTCCATATGAAATGAAGCATTCATAAAAAGGCTCCTTTCTGCGGCATAAAGCCGTTTTCAGTGATTTTTCTCTTTCATTATAGGCCCGCTGTGTTGCCGATGCAAGGCTCGATCTGAAGAAAAAAGGAAAATTTTCATTTTTTCCTTGACAACCGCCACTTTTTGGATATAATATATATTGCTGTTCAAACAGCGGCATAAAGCGGTATTGTGTAATGGTAGCACAGCAGACTCTGACTCTGTTTGTCTGGGTTCAAATCCTGGTACCGCTGCCAAAACAGCCTCGGCAGCAAATTTGTTCCGAGGCTGTTTTTTACGAGGTGTAGCGCAGTTGGTAGCGCGCCACGTTCGGGACGTGGAGGCCGCGAGTTCGAGTCTCGCCACTTCGACCAAGTAGAAGAGCCGGCCCATAAGGGTCGGTTCTTCTGCTTTTCTAAACGAGACTCGAACTCGGGAGAGTCCGAGCGTAAAGGAAAATATGCCGGTGGCATATTTCCAGCGAGGAGCGGCGCAGGGCGGTACCCCAGGGCGTAAGCACTGGGGTGTCCAAGCCATCAGGCGCAGACTGCGCCTGGTCGAGTCTCGCCACTTCGACCACACCTGCGGTGAGTAAGTCGCGAACCGCAGGTGTTTTCTATGTTTTCAGCGAGCGACCCGCGCCGAAATATCTGTTTTGCGGTAGTGTCACATCTGAGAAACCGCAGTATCTAGCCAAAACGGCTTGGTACTGCGGCTTTTTCATTTTCTTTCCGGACTGGAGCGGACTGTTTTTCCCGATTCAGGTGTTTTTATGTGGACTAAATGAGGACTAAAAGCACAGTATGGCTTAAGGAAAAGGTGAAGGCCAATTTTGGACTGCCTGCGTTTTTTTCCTCGGTATTTCGGCGGGCGGCCGGTTTTTCGCTTTACAGTCCCGTGCCGTCTACGCCATATACGGCTTGTTCGTGTGTAAAGCCTTCATATTCCAGCTGATCGATCAAGCCTTCATAGGAAAAAGCGGTATAGTTCAGATAAGATTTTGCTGTTCGAAGGGCATTGCTTTGACCGGCGGTTACTTTCGGCGTGGGTTCCGGTATGGGGGTAGGAACCGGGGCAGGCGTGGGCTCGGGGGTAGGGGTAGGAGTGGCAAACAGCTTCTCTTCCGCGTCTTTCAGTTAAGGTCCCAAGCTGGAAATTTCTTTCTGCAGGGAAGATACCTTGGATTCCAGTTCAAGCTTTTCATCCAGAACCTTTTGGCGCGTTGCTTCTGAGATACCGGAAGAACAGGCAGACATGTTAGTACAAATGGCCGCTGTCAAAAGAACAGCCGCAATTTCTTTTTTTATTTTTCACAGTCCTTTCTTGCTTTTTTACCGTCAAATACCAGCATTCCTCATTTGCTGCCGCTTGAGCTTATATGAGTATTTTTCGCTGCGATTTTCAGCAATAGAATTTGACAGCTTCTGTTTTTTTGGTCATATATCTGATAATAAAGTAGCTCAATAAAAATGATTTAGAAATATCCAAACAGATTGATCAGGCATACTTTTGAGCGCCGTCGCGCTTGCGTGATGAAGGTCTAATGCGTTAGGCGTTCTTTGGAGGCGCCGGCAGGAAAAATTTGACGCTCCGGTGCGATATGGCGCGGCTTTGCTTGACAAGGATGGACACGGTTTTGCGGGCCGTCCGGTGAGAAAAACCGTCAGTACATCCTTTGTGACCCTTCGAGGCGCATCCGAACAGGCTTCGCAAAGCTGCTGTTATCGAAATAGAGTAAAGCAAAAAAGGAACTGCCGGCAAGATTTGCGGCAGCTCCTTGGATTAGGTTCAAAGGATCTTTTTAGAGATACACCCTTCGGTGAATGAAATGGAATCGTTCTTGGAGAGAGCGTTTTGCGGATAACCGCTGAATCAGCCGATCACTTTCGGCTCGCCGTCTTCCCAGGTCATATCGATCAGGGACTTCATGAAGATGCCGTATTTGGTCTCCATTTCAGCCTGAGCCTTGTCAAACTGGGTGTAGGGGTAGATCTTGGTTTTTACGTTCCGGTATTTCCAGGAGCCATTTGAGAGCATTTCCGTGGCGGCCGCCGCGCCCTTGCGGTTGAGGTGATCCTCTCTGGGGTGGGTGCTCAGACAGTCGATGGCCTTTACATTCAGCTGCTGGATATCCACCAGGCGCTTTCCGCCGGTATGATATGCTCCAATGCAAAGCTGGCCGCACTGCTGCGTGATATTGATGGCCAGATCCAGCGATTCATTGGTTTCGCCCCATTCCATGACCGCCTCAAAACCGGGGAAGCCGTTGGAGGTAGAGAATTTTTCCTTTGCCTCATCGTAGAGATACAGCTCGTCCGCACCGTAGGCTTTCGCATTTTCCAGGGATTCCGGGCGAATATCGATAGCCACCACGTAAGCGCCGCAGGCCTTCAGCAGGCTGATGGCGCCACAGCCCATATAGCCGCAGCCCACTACCGCCACATGGGTACCGGGAACCGTCGTTCTCACCTTGCTGACAGCACTCATAATGCAGGCCAGAGGCTCCAACACAGCTTCCTCGTCCGTCAGATTATCCGGAAGCTTTATTACAATATCTTTACGGGGGTCCGCCACATTGTACTCGACCATGCCGCCGGAGCCCGGCAGGGAACCGCCCCACAGACCGCTAATCCGGTCTCCTTTTTGAAAGCCGGTAACATTTTTACCGACTTCCTCCACATATCCCATGGGTTCATGGCCGAAAGCGGCGCCGGGCTTTGCCACGCTCCAGTCATAGTGCTCGGACATGCACACGCCCACATATTTTGTTTTGATCAGGATTTGATCGTCGTTGATGACCGGCAGAGCGACCTCCCGGACTTCGCTGGTTTTCGGGCCGGTGGAAATGATCGATTTCATAAAGGATCCCTCCCTGAAACATATTTTTTCTGAGTTTTATTGTACAGGACAGAGAACAAAGAAGTTAGGAATTTTCCGACACGCCAGGTGGATTATTCCGAACTTTTTGATATTGCAGGGGGGAAAGGCCCGTCAGCTTTTTGAATACGCGACTGAAGTAGTGGGCGTCGTAAAAGCCGCAGGACAGCGCCACCTGTGAAATGGGGGATCCGGCATTTGCTCCCAGCAGGCTTTTTGCGGCTTCAATTCTTTGCTTTACCAAATAATCGTGAGGTGTGATGTGGAATTCTTTTTGGAAAAGCTTCCGGGAATAATCTTCACAGACCGGCAGCTTTTCCAAAATGCTCGCCATGGTAAATTCCGGATCTGTAAAATTCTCGATGATCCCCCGCTGGAGCTCCAGGGCATAAGGGTGGATATTCCGTGTTTGAAACCGGGCGGACAACAGCTGTACCAGCGCCTGAAACAGGCTTTCCGTGGCGGGGCTGATGGTTTGAGAATCGCGGTAATAATAGTAGTAAATCAACCGGAAAATATTTTCCAGACTTTTGAATTCATCGTCCTGTGCCGTCAGGGCCTTTTTTCCGTAAAAGCATTGAGCGTCTGTGGTCGTAATATAGATGTCCTCAAATTTCTGAGCGGCCTGCTTTTCATGAAAGACCCCGGGCGGAACGCAGAGGATCGATCCAGGAGAAAAAAGGTGCGTTTCATCGCCTACACGGTCATAGCCTTCTCCTGAAATATTGAGAATGATCTCCCATCCCTCGTGGGTGTGCTTGTGAAAATCGGCAAGGGGCGCAAGCGTTTTTCCTAACACCAAGTGTTTCAACAAACTGCCCTCTTTCTGCTACAAAGCGCTGATGGTCCCGGTCTCTTCGATCTCTGTGATCTCATCGATCCGAACCTGATGTCTGCCACCTTCGTACTCTCCCTCCAGCCAGCTTTTTACGATCATCAGGCCCAGGTCTCTTCCCACCACCCGGGAACCCATGGAAAGCATGTTGGTGTTGTTGTGCTGCCTGGAAAGCAGGGCAGAGTAGCAATCGGAGCACACGACACAGCGGATGCCCTTCACCTTGTTGGCCGCAATGGAGATCCCGATCCCTGTTCCACAGCACAAAATGCCCATTTTACATTCGCCTCCGGCCACGGCATTGGCGGCTTTTAAGGCATACTCCGGGTAATTGCAGCGCTCTGTGGTATAGGTGCCGTAATCCCGATATTCCAGCTTCTGTTCTTCCAAATATTCGATAATAGCTTTCTTCAGCTCAATTCCAATATGGTCACTGGCAAGTGCGATCATACATTTCTCTCCGTTTCTGAGTTTAGGCAGCACCGCACAAAGATTGTGCGCAAGAAGTTGCACAAGAGTTAATCAGAGTGCATAGATTGAGTGCGGTCAATCAGACCATTTATGGTCTTGCGATTCGACAAGTGAAAGCTGTGTTCTATGACGGAAAATCTGCAAGCAAATTGTGTACAAAGGCCTCTGGCCGGTTTTTGTGCGGGGTTGCCTATAGTCTTTCTCGGGCATACAGGGCGCTGCCGTAGATCCCGTTTTCACCCTGGTTGTCGGAATAGACAATGTGCAGGTTATCTGCGGGGAGGGGCTTACGGCTGTGCTTATAGATGTATTTTTCCAAACGCTCCTTGGGGAAATCCGCCATGGACAGTACACCGCCGCCCAGCAGGATCACCGCGGGGTTCAGAATATTGATCTCTGTGGCGATGGGCAGGGACAGGTGCTCTAAATACCGGTCGATTTCCGGCGTGCTGCCCTTTTTCGAGAACAGCTGGCTGATTTCCACGTCGGAAAAGGTGGATTTTTGCAGCTCTACCAAATATTTTCCACCTACATGGCTTTCCATGCAGCCTTCGTTTCCGCAGCCGCAAAGATCAGTCTTGTCCCATACCGGGATATGCCCCAGCTCGCCTGCCGCTCCGTCATTTCCCACCAGGAGGCTTCCGTTTACTGAAATCACATTTCCAAGTCCTGTTCCGATATAGCAGCCTATAAGAATGTCCCGGTGAGGAATCTGAAAGCGGTACAGGTCATAATAAAACAGCATGGTAACGTCCCGTTCCAGGAAAATGGGGAAGGGGAAATGCGGCTTTAGGGCTTCCAGCACGTTTTTACCGCTGAAGCCCCTGATATTCGGGGCGTTCCACACAGTGGAGCGGTCCCGGCTCATGGCCGCCGGAATTCCCGCCGCTATCGCTACCACTTCTTTTCCTTCCGCGCGGTCCTTCAAATACTGCTTCAAATACTCCGCAAGGCTTTTTAAGGTGTCTTCCCCCTGTAAGATCTCTTCCTGGGGTATTTTTCGATAACCGGAAAGCTGGTTTTTCTCGTCTACCAGCCCCAGACGGATATTGGTCCCTCCAATGTCGACGCCCAGCACATAAGTGTGTTTTTCCATAATGCCCTCCTTTAGCTCTGCTTCAAGCGGGGCAGGATCGCTTCGTATCCCTCCGGCTTGCCGAACAGAGCGGAGGTACCCAGCACAAATGCGTCAACGCCTATTTCGGAAAGCTCCTGGATCTTTTGGGGAGAAATAGCGCCGTCCACCATCAGCCGGAACCCATACTCCTCTTTCAGGGCTGCCAAGCTCTGAAGCTTTCTGTCGGTAAATTCCAAATATTTCTGCCCGGCAAAGCCTGGGTTTACCGTCATGGCCAAAACATAATTGGCCAGGGGCAAAAGCTCCCGCACAGTTTCCACGCTGGTGCCGGGGTTCAGGGCGATTCCCGCCTTTTTCCCCAGCTTGCGGATCTTATCCAGCGTTCTGGCAGGATGAAGGTCCGCTTCCTGGTGAAAGGTGATAACGTCCGCGCCCAATTCCGCAAACAGCTCCACGTAATTTCCTGGATCGTCGATCATCAGGTGAACGTCCAGAGGTTTTTTGGTCAGTTCACGAATACATGCCACGTCCTGAAGCCCCATGCCGAAATTCGGCACAAACCTGCCGTCCATGATATCAATATGAAACAGATCGGCGCCTGCCCGATCCAGCGCTTCCACCTCCTGCCGCAAGCATTTGTAATCCGCGCACATCATGGAGGGGCAGAGAAGTTTTTCCCGCATACAGCTGCACTCCTTTCCATAATATTTCCTTTGAGTAAACGTTTTCTCTAAAGCGCATTATGACAGGTTTCCTTCCGCTTGTCAATTTCCACTTCAAAAATAGGCGTTTCGCACAAGAAACACAACAAATTCTTGTTGCCATTACCATTTTAATTTTGAAAAGGAAAAGATTTACAAAGCATGAAAGCCGTGCTATAATGGGTAACAAATGGGTAACGATTGGTTTGAAACGGGGTGAAGCTTTGCGAAGCCAAAAGAAGGTTTCCATTAAGGACATTGCCCGGCTCAGCGGCGTGTCGGTGGCCACGGTTTCCCGGGTGATCAACCGCAACGGACGGTTTTCAGAGGAGACCCGGAAGCGGGTAGAGGCTGTTATTCAAGAATATCACTATACTACCGATATGACGGGAAAAAGCCTGCGGGAGAACAGAACCCATACTATTGGGGTGATCGTTCCGGATATTACCAACGAGCTCTTCGCGACAATCGTTTTGGAGCTGGAAAAATATTTTTTCGACCAGGGCTATTCCGTGCTCATCTGCAATACCAATGAAGAGGATAAAAAGGAAGCCGCCTATTTCAAGATACTGGAATCCAAGTCTGTCGATGGGATCATCTGTATTTCCGGCAGCGAGGATCTGCCGGAGCACATCGTTTCCAGCGGCATCCCCATCGTCTGTATCGACCGCAAGCCCAAGGGGAAAAGCGATGCTGTCTATGTGGAGTCTGACCATTATCTGGGTGGTTATATCGCTACAGAAACGCTGATCAGGAAGGGCTGTAAAAACATTTTGATCCTCTCTAGGCAACGAGCCTTGTCAGTGAACACCCAGCGGCTCAGCGGCTATTTGGACGCCTTGAAGGATTACGGCATGCCGACCCTTCCGGAGCAGATCGTGGGCTTAAGCGACGACGCCCCCAATTTCCAGGGAGCAAAGGATCGAGTTTTTTACATGGCGAAAAAAGGCCTTTCCTTCGATGGGATCTTTGCCACAAACGACTGGCGGGCCTATGGCGCGCTGGTGGCTTTGCAGCAAAATCACATTGCCGTTCCCGAACAGGTGAAAATCGTGGGCTTTGACGGCAGCTCTGTTTCCGAATACTGCTATCCGGCAATCACCACCATTCAGCAGAACAAAAGGGAACTGGCCCTGCGGGCGTCCCAGGCGCTGTTGGATCAAATGGAGGGAAAGCCCGCAGCGGAGAGTCGGATCGTTTTACCGGTGGCGCTGATTGAGCGGGGAACCACCTGAATAATAGGGAGCAAGACTGCTGAAAGGGAGTTTTCCGTATACGAAACCATACCCTTTTTGGCAGAAAGATTCCTGCTGCGAGCAGAGCTTTTCTCTTTTCTGTTCCCCTGTATTGCAGCGCCGTGAAATTACTCCGGAGAAACAAATCACAGACCTCTTGATTTTAGGAAAAAGGTATGTTAACATAATACTGCTTTTTTTGCCTTTATTTTACAAATTGCAAAGGAGAGTAAGGATTCATGAAGAGGCTCTTAAGTATCTTGCTTGTTTGTTGCATGGCAGTCAGTGTGTTTTCAACCACCGCTGCCGCCGCGTCTAATGAGCTGGACGCGCCGGGATTTTTTGATGGGATCGAGGAGGAAGCTCCTCGCGCCGATCTCTCAGAACCAGATTTGGGAAATGAGCTTGTGCTGAACATGTATCGGTCCTGGAACACCGAGACCGTATATGAAGTGGAAGTACGGGCGGAAGATGGTTCTGTGGTCACAGGTTCTCTGGACGCGTTTGCCGGCGCACGGTCGCTTGATGATGAGACGAGTCAGGCTTCTCTGACGCTGACCGGAATTCCTGACGGCGTAAATACCGTTACAGTAACAGCGCCGTACCATATTCCTTATGTACAGGAAGTAGAATTTGACCACTCTAATGTCATTCTCAATCTGAGCAACAACCACGCTCTGAATGAGGATAACGGCAAGTTTGGCATCATACCTGCCGGCGATATCAACAATGATGGCCGGATCGATGATACCGATGCGGAAACGGTGTTGGATTCATCGATCGATTTGACAGGCGATGGCAAGGTCGACCTGAAGGATCTGGCCGTGGTAGTCAGAAATGAGGACGTGATTGTTCCTGCGCCTGTTGTTACCTATACAACGCCTGAAATTGAGCTGGGGGAGAATACCATCGTGGAGCAGGCCCCCACAGAGAAAAGCTTTACGATCTATCGTGAAGATTCAGCGGTGATTACAGAGGAAAATCCTGTTGTAGTGGATCTGGTTCCTCCGACAAACAGTGATACCGGTGTTGCCGGTATTGTGATCGGTGCGCCCGCAGAGGCTGGAAACACTATTACAGAGGGTGTTATTGAGGTTACCGGAGAGGACGGCACAATATATACCTATCCTATTCCGGGCAGTGTTTCTGCGCGGCAGTCGACTCGTGCGTCTGTTTCCCGTACGGTGGGCCTTCACGCAGTGAATTCTCTGGACACAGGTGTTCGAGAGGCTGCTCCTGAGGAGATCACTCGGGAGGAAGATGGTACCATTGTCATCGATTTCGGAAACCGTGTCGTGATCAAAAAGGTGACGATCCGCGCTACCGGAACAGAGTCCGGCGGCGCTCTGGCCGAAATCGCCAAGGTTGAATTTTTCCAAAACTTTGAAGATCGTATTCCCGAACCGAAGCTGGATATTCCGGAGGTCGTTTCTGTTTCCAACACAGAAGCCGATGGCCAGGGATACAGGGCTCTGACCATCAGCTGGACTCCCCAGCAGAATGTTACCGGATATGAAGTATCTGTTTCCGGCGAAGGGTACAATAAGACCGCTGTCACCGCCAATACCAGACACACCTTCCAGGGAGATTCCTTCAACGGCACTGTCAAGGCGTTTAAGACCTATGCCGTGCGGGTCCGCTCTGTGAATGGAGACTGGAAAAGCGGCTGGTCTGAGGTTTGGAACCATGAGGTCACCTGTACAAAGGTCCCTCCCGCGCCGGAGTATGTAAATGTGGTAGCCGGTGTGAAGCAGCTAAAGGTTTCCTGGAGATGTAAGTTTGACGCGGAGACCTTCTCTGTGTTCTATAAGAAAACCTCTGAATCATCTTTTACCGAGGTGCCGAATATCACAGGCCAGAGCTATACCCTGACAGGCCTTGAGGGCGGCGTGGAGTACACGGTCTATGTTGTGGCCCATAACCGCAACGGCAGCAGCGGCAAATCTAAAAATGCCGTCGGCTTGCCCATGACGCCGGAGGGGGTCGATTTTCCGCAGTATAAGCTTTTTGGGCAAGATGTGATCAAAAGCGTGTCCGGCAACGCGAATAAGAGCTATACAATTTACAGAGCTGACGGCAGCACGGTATCAAACGGTTCCGCTACGGCGGAAGACTGGAAGGTGCTGCTGGACGACGACCCGAATACTTATGTTTTGATCCCCGACTGGGACAGCGGCGTTGATTATGAAAACTTCCGCGGCCCCATTGTGGAATTAAACGAGCGGCGCACGCTGGATACGATCCGCATTTCTCCCAGCCAGACCGCCAGTGTTCATATGAATACTGTTCGCATTCGGTATCGGGACGAAAACGGCGAGATGAAAACCATCGGCACTAAGTTCTTTAACAGAACCGATAAGCAGAACAGACGGTATTACGAGGCTGTTTTTGAATCGCCAATCACAACGGACTATCTGGAGGTTCGCACCTCTACCAGATACGGCGCCAGCCAAAATTACACGTTGTGCGAGCTCAAGCTTTATGATTACGATGATCTGGAAGCGAAGGTGGAAGCGCTGTTCGCCGATGTATCCCATTCCAGATTGAACGAGGACGTAACAGAGGAAAGTATTCAAGCGCTGATCGACCGGGTGAACACGCTGGATCCGGAAAGCGGCGAGTATCACCCGCATAGGGAAACCATTCTGAACGATCTGAATTACGCCATGCAGATCCTGAAGGACGGCCAGGCCAGCGATCCGATTTTGGTGGATAATCAGATCACCGCCGCGAAGGGCCCGGCCTCCGGCTTTGCCCAGGCCTTGTCCGATTACCAGCCTCTCGGTTATACCGCCAAGGCCGGCAGCACGGTGATTTTGTATGTGGAAGACCTGAAGGGCGCAGCGGCCCAGGGCAGCAATGTGAACCTTCAGCTGGTGGCCACACAGGTTCACCCCGAGGTGGCGGCCTGGCAGTCAAGCGCCGTGCAGCTGAAGGCCGGGCGGAATGAGGTCACGGTACCGAGAATCGGCTCTTATGCGAAGGAAGCCGGAGGTTCCCTGTATTTGCGCTATACGGGGGAGAAGGGCGCAAAGGAGTATGCCGTTCGTGTGATCGGCGGCACCAGGATCCCCGTTTTGAATTTGGACGGCGTGACCGGCAGCGAGCGTACCGCCCGGATCGAGGCATATGTGGAAGAACTGGGAGCCTATGCGGGCTCAGTGAGCGCACTGCATGAAAGCACCCATTCTGATATTGGCTATGCGTATCAGGCCAATGAGTGCTTCCTGAACGTGACCGAGATCACCATGGAAAACATGATGTTCAGCGTGCCTGCCACCCAGGTGTGGGCCGCCATTTCCGCCAACCCCACCGCGAAGCTTGCGAATTCCATCGCGGCGATGGAGCAGGAGATCGATTACTTCTATCAGTTCAAGGGTTTGAATAAGGCGGCGACAGATGCGGATGCCTATCCGAATACACGCTTGAATATTCGGTATCACCAGATGTTCACCGGCGCGTTTATGTATGCCGGCGGCAAGCATATCGGCATCGAATGGGGCAGCGTCGGCGGCCTGTTCCAAACAAATCCCATCACCACGGACGCAAACGGGAAGAAGACCGGCGGCAATTATTCCGGCTGGGGCGTTGCCCATGAGATCGGCCACTGCATCAACGCCGCTTCTTATCAGCGGGTGGAAGTTACAAACAATATATTCGCGCAGCTGGCCCAGACCGATGAAACAAACGCCACCGCCCGCCCGCAGCCAAACAATATCTATAAGGCTGTTGTGACCGGCACGACCGGGCATACCGGAAACCTCGCCACACAGCTGGGCATGTATTGGCAGCTGCACCTTGCCTATGATAACGACTATTCCTTTAAGGTGTACGACAGCATTGAGGCCCAGCAGGCCGGCCTGTTCTATGCTCGTGCGGAATCCTATCTGCGCACGCCCGGCAAGGCAAAATATCCTCTGACCACCACCTCCGGCGACCAGGGCTTTATGCAGGCCGTTTGCGCGGCAGCCGAGCGGGACGTTCTGGACTTCTTCCGCGCTTGGGGCATCATTCCCAATCAGGCCACGGAGGCCTATGCGGCCCAGTATGCGAAGGAGACCCGTAAGATCCAGTATCTGGACGATAACAGCCGCCTCTACAGGCTGGAAAACAAGCCCGGCATGTCAAGCGGCACTACTGTAACAGCCGCGATCACAACACCGATCTTGAATTCTCAAATCAACAGCAGCAGGGTCACGATTTCCCTGAGCAACAGCAATACCAATGAGAATGCCATGCTCGGTTATGAGATTTCCCGCAACGGGAAAACGGTTGCGTTTGTTCCCGCTGGTGAAGCAAGCTATACGGATGTTGTAACCACCGAAAACAACCGTTCCTTCGTCTATACCGTGACCGGGATCGACCGGCTGCTGAATGAAACGGAGACCGTTGTTCTCGATGAAGTGAAGATTTCCCATGACGGGGCTATCGATAAGACCGGCTGGTCAGTAACAACGAACATGACTTCCGCCGACGATGAAGTTCTGGAGTATGATCCTGAGAATAGCATGGGGCATGAGGCTGAGTCCGTGTCCGCCATCGCCCGCGCCATCGACAATGATGTAAGCACTGTGTATTACGGCACAAAGCCTGCGGATTCCGGCAGCGCGGTTCGCCCCCAGATCATTCTCGACCTGGGTGGCGTCAAGCAGGTCACCGCTTTGAAATTCACACCGGATCAGGGTGAGCATTCCAATTATCGCCTGTTTGGTTATAAAGTTGAAATCAGTACGGACAACGCCACCTGGACGACCGTGAAAGAAGGCGATTGCTATACCGGCAGCGCCAGCAGGCCTGAAAGCTGGGTAAAGCAGGAAGATATCATCTACAACGCAGATGGCTCCTATACCTTGTATTTCAACAAAAAGGCCGAAGACGGCTCCATGGATCCCTACATGTACACCTATGACGCGGCGTTTGTGCGGCTCACCGCCACCAATATGTCGTCTCTCGGCGTTGCGGAGCTGGATATTCTCGGGCCCACCAATGACAATGTTGATTTGAAGCCCGAAGGCTATGGCAGGCTGAAGGAAGATTTTGTAACGGACGGTCAGGTTGCTTTGACGAAGGGTTCCATCATTTTCTATGGCGATTATAAGGGCGATCCGTCTTACAGCGTTGTGCTCCTGAAGGATCAGAACGGCCGTATTATCAACGGTGAGCAGCTTATTCTTGCCAGCGTGACAGAGACCGGATACCTTGGCGAAACCAGCGACGGCCGCTGGGTCTACAGCGTGCAGGAAGCGGATCTGACCGGCGTTACCGATGTGATCGCTGAGCTGTACCGCGTGCAGGACGCCCTTACGATGGTGGGCCAGCGACTGACCAGTACCTCTCTGCATATGACCCTGCCCGATACCTGCCCCGATGTGATCCTCGACAGCAACACAGAGCATGTTGCCGCTCGTGTGGCCGATGCGGGTCGTGCGGTGGTACTCGATGATATTGCCGCTGAGATCACCGCCGGTGAAGCGCAGACTACTGCCCTGGCCTATGGCGACACAGGCAGCACTGAAGGGGAGATCATTGGCCGCGTGAAGCTGACCGCGGGCGAAGGCACGGTGGATTTCGAAGCCATGCGCCAGGGAACCTCCATCGCCATGCAGGTGGAGTTTACCGGGATCCCGAAAAATATGCTGATCGAGGGCTTTGCGGGAGATGAGAAGGTGTTCAGAACCTCCCGCTATGATTCCGAAACCGGCGTCCTTCGGCTGTACGGCGTAAAGCGCTCCGGCACTTACAACGGAGGCCTCTTTGCCGGGCGGATCGCCGGGCTGGCGGAAGGCACCACGGTAACGGCTGTGGCTTCCGATCTGTTTGCCACTTCTTCGCCTCTTCAGGTGGATAACGATATCAAATGTGAGATTACCCTTACGGCCGGCAGCAAGCCCGGCACAGGCGAAGAGACCCCCGGAACGGACGAAGAGCTTCCAGGCGAGGAAGGGAAGCTTCCCGCGTTTACCGATGTACCGGCAAACGCCTGGTATCTGGAGGATCTGAAGTGGGCTTATGCCAACGGCGTGATGTACGGCACCTCTGAGACAAGGTTCAGCCCAAATGCGGCCATGACCAGAGGTATGCTGGTGGCCACACTGTACCGTATGGAAAAATCCCCCGAGGTTCCGTCCTACAATCCCTTTGCCGATGTGAACAGCAAAGAGTACTATGCCAACGCGGTAAAGTGGGCGTATGGAAATAAGATCGTGGCAGGCTACTCCTCCACAAAATTTGCTCCCGAGAAGCCGGTCACCAGGGAAGAGACGGTAGCGATCCTGTATCGGTACGCTCAGTACAAGAAACGCGATACCAGCGCCTCCGCCGACCTTTCCGGTTATAAAGACGTAAACCGGGTGCAGGCATACGCTCTGCCCGCTATGAAGTGGGCCTGTGCCGCTGAGATCGTTCACGGCACGACCGCCACAACGCTTTCCCCCCAGGGAAAAGCCACCCGGGCAGAGGTAGTCGCTCTGCTGCACAGGTTCTAAAAAAAGCGCGGGGCCGCAATAGCCCTTGCGAGAAGAGTAAAAAGCCGCTGCAAAGTCAAGTGCTTTGCAGTGGCTTTTTCGCTTTTTAGATACCATAATACAATGAGCAATGAGGAAGGAGCTAGCGGCGAGGCGCCGCGTCCACTCGTGCCCCTGCTCGGTGCAGGAAAATGATTTCTGACCCGACCGCAGGGAAACCGCTAAATTCCAATTTATTGTACTAACTGCCCTCTTTGTCATCCTGAGCGGAGCGAAGGATCTCGTCCTTGTTTTCTGGGAAAAGAGCCAAAGGGCGAGATTCTTCACTTCGTTCAGAATGACAGGAGGGAGGTGAGTGGATAACCTCTAAATTCCAATTTATCTGCTTACTAACAGTCGGGTCAGGGATTAACTTCCCGCACCAAGCTGCTTCACGAGTTGGTGCAGCGGCACACTGCAAATTCCAATTTATCGTTCTGCCTATGGTCGGGTCAGAAACCGGTTTCCCGCACCAAGCTGCTTCACGAGTTGGTGCAGCGGCACGCTGCAAATTCCAATTTATCGTTCTGCCTATGGTCGGGTCAGAAACCGCTTTCCCGCACCAAGCTGCTTCACGAGTTGGTGCAGCGGCACACTGCAAATTCCAATTTATCGTTCTGCCTATGGTCGGGTCAGAAACCGCTTTCCCGCACCAAGCTGCTTCACGAGTTGGTGCAGCGGCACACTGCAAATTCCAATTTATCGTTCTGCCTATGGTCGGGTCAGAAACCGCTTTCCCGCACCAAGCTGCTTCACGAGTTGGTGCAGCGGCACGCTGCAAATTCCAATTTATCGTTCTGCCTATGGTCGGGTCAGAAACCGGTTTCCCGCACCAAGCTGCTTCACGAGTTGGTGCAGCGGCACACTGCAAATTCCAATTTATCGTTCTGCCTATGGTCGGGTCAGAAACCGGTTTCCCGCATCAAGCAGCTTCACGAGTGGTCGCGGCGCCTCGCCGCAAAGTCTTGACAAAATCCGGAAAAATGGGTTACAATATATAGGTATGCGAAGCTTTGTGGACCACAAGAGATCCCCAAAAGAAAGCAGGGAAGAAGAAAGCTGAAGGAAAGGAAATCAGGCGCTTTATGGCAAAAAAACAGGATTACGGCAACGACAGCATTCAAAGCCTGAAGGGGGCGGACCGTGTCCGTCTGCGGCCCGCGGTCATTTTCGGCTCAGACGGTATCGACGGCTGCCAGCATTCCATTTTTGAAATACTCTCCAACTCCATCGACGAGGCCCGGCAGGGCTTCGGCAAGGAAATCACCATCACCCGGTTTTTGGATCATTCCGTTCAGGTGGAGGATCACGCCAGAGGCATTCCTGTGGATTACAATACCAAGGAAGAACGCTATAACTGGGAACTGGTGTTCTGTGAAATGTATGCCGGTGGCAAATACAATAACGATTCCGGCGAGAACTATGAGTATTCCCTGGGCCTCAACGGACTGGGCCTGTGCGCTACCCAGTACGCCTCCGAGTATATGGACGTGGATATCCGCCGGGACGGCTTCCGCTATACCCTGCATTTTGAGCGGGGCGAAAATGTGGGCGGCCTGCAAAAGGAGCCCTATGCCAAAAAGGATACCGGCTCCGTGATCAAATGGAAGCCCGACCTTCAGGTGTTTACCGATATCGCCGTAAATACGGAGTATTATCTGGATATTTTGAAGCGTCAGGCAGTGGTCAACGCCGGGATCCATTTTTATTTCCGCAATGAGACCACTCCGGGAAAGTTCGAGACCGCCGAATTCTGCTATGAAAACGGCATTCTCGATCATGCCAGGGAGTTGGCCGGGGAGGATTCCCTCACTCCGGTGCAGCTTTGGCAAAGTGAAAAAAAGGTGCAGGATCGGGAGGATCTTCCCGCCTATAACACAAAAATCAACGTGGCGGCGGCTTTTTCCAACCGTACCTGCGTAGCGGAATACTATCATAATTCCAGCTGGCTGGAGCACGGCGGCGCGCCGGACAAGGCGGTGCGAAGCGCCTTTGTAGGCCAGATCGACGCTTACCTGAAGCAGAACAACAAATACACCAAAAACGAAAGCAAGATCACCTTTCAGGACGTGGAGGACTGCCTGATCATTGTGATCTCCTCCTTTTCCACCCAAACCTCCTATGAAAACCAGACCAAGAAGGCCATCAACAACAAGGGCATTCAGGAGGCCATGACGGAGATGCTCCGCCACAATCTGGAGATCTATTTTCTGGAAAACCCCATGGACGCGGAGAAGATCGGCAACCAGGTGCTGGTCAATAAGCGCAGCCGGGAGGACGCGGAAAAGACCAGGCTGAACCTGAAAACAAAGCTCACCGGAAAAATGGATATCACCGGCAGGGTGGCAAAATTTGTGGATTGCCGCAGCCGGGACGTCAGCGAGCGGGAGCTCTTCATCGTGGAGGGCGATTCCGCTCTGGGCGCGGTGAAGCAAGCCAGAGATTCCAACTTTCAGGCCGTTATGCCCATTCGCGGTAAGATCTTAAACTGCCTGAAGGCGGATTACGACCGCATTTTCAAAAGCGAGATCATCACCGATCTCATCAAGGTGCTGGGCTGCGGCGTGCAGGTGAAAACCAAAGCCAATAAGAACCTGAACGCTTTCGATATGGAAAACCTGCGGTGGAGCAAGATCATCTTCTGCACCGACGCCGATGTGGACGGCTTCCAGATCCGGGTGCTGCTGCTGACCATGGTGTACCGCCTGGCTCCCGCTTTGATCGAGGCGGGCAAGGTGTATATTGTAGAATCGCCCCTGTATGAGATCACCACAAAGGACGAAACCTATTTTGCCTATGACGAAACCGAAAAGGCGGAGTTCCTGAAAAAGCTGGAGGGGCAGAAATATACCATTCAGCGCAGCAAGGGGCTGGGCGAGAACGAGCCGGATATGATGAATCTGACCACCATGAACCCCAAAACCCGGCGGCTCATTAAGGTGCTGCCCGGCGATGCCCAGTACGCGGCGGAAATGTTCGATATCATGCAGGGAGACAATATCCAGGGCCGTAAGGATTATATCGCCGAGCACGGCGGCGAGTATACCGATGAACTGGACGTCAGCTGAGCCGTTGTCAGTGGTAAGCGGTTAGTTGTCAGAAAGGAAAAAAGAATGGTCGAATATATGGAACAAAAAATCTCCGCTGAGGCCTTTAACGCCCTGACCGATTCGGTGGGCTGGGGAACAAGAGACGCGGCGGTGGTGGAGGAGGCCCTTGACCATACCCTTTACTCGGTCTGCGCCCTGGCGGACGGCAGGCCGGTGGGATATGCCAGGCTCATCGGCGACAAAACGATTTTCCTCTATGTGCAGGACGTAATGGTGCACCCTGATTTTCAGGGAAGAGGGATCGGTACGAGGCTTATGGAGCTGCTGGTTCAAAAGATTTTGGAGTATAAGGCTGCCAGCCCGGATTTAAGAGCCTATCTGGGCGCTTCCAGGGGGCGGGAAAGCTTTTATAGACGCTTTGGGTTTCTCACCCGCCGGGAAGCGGAGTTGGGAGAAGGCATGGTGCTGCTTTAGAAGCCGCCGATAAGCTCAGGCTGGCGGCGGCTTGCCTGTATATACTTCGCCATAGCGCACAGCTTTTCCAAAACAAAGGAGGGTCTGCAGAAATGCTTTTTACAGATTTTCAGTGGACGAGGGAGCCAGAAAGCTGCCGGATAGAAGGAGACAGCCTGGAAGTACTTACAAAGCCGCATACGGATTTATGGCAGCGTACCTATTATCACTTCCAAAATGACAACGCCCCTGTGTTTCAGATGGAAACGGAAGATCAATTTTTCAGCTTTGTGGTAAAAACGGACTTTTCCGAAAGCAATCACCGCTTTGACCAGTGCGGTATTGTCATGTATCTGGATAGCGAAAACTGGCTGAAGGCTTCCGTGGAGTACGAAAACGAGGAATATCAGCATTTGGGCAGTGTGGTGACCAATTTGGGATATTCCGACTGGGCGACTACCGCAATTCCCGCTTCCGTGAAATCCATGTGGTATCGGCTGAGCCGCAGGGAAGACGATTACTGTGTAGAGTGCTCATCGGACGGAATCAGCTTCAGCCAGATGCGGATCTGCCATATGCATAAAGGCGGCGGACTTATTCGCTTTGGCCTGTACGCCTGTTCTCCGGAGAATTCCTCCTTTCGGGCGGTGTTCTCCGAAATGCGGCTGCTGGAATGCCAATGGAAGGCCCATGACGGCCAGCCGCCGGATACGGACTGAGAAAAAGGAGAAAGACAATGCCGAAAAGAGAGAAGAAAAGCAGTGAAAAACAGCCGAAAATGAGGGGCTATATTGCCGGGGCGGGTGAGATCGTAGAGCAGGATGTGGGCGATACCGTCCGCAAAAATTTCATGCCCTATGCCATGAGCGTGATCTTAAGCCGGGCAATTCCGGAGATCGATGGCTTTAAGCCCTCCCACAGAAAGCTTCTGTACACCATGTACAAAATGGGGCTTTTGACCTCCGGCCGAACCAAAAGCGCCAATATTGTGGGTCAGACCATGAAGCTGAATCCCCATGGCGACAGCGCCATTTACGATACCATGGTGCGCCTGAGCCGGGGCTATGAAGCCCTTCTGCACCCTTTTGTGGATTCCAAGGGCAACTTCGGCAAGGCCTTCTCCCGGGATATGGCCTGGGCCGCCTCCCGGTATACGGAGGCAAAGCTGGACAGCGTCTGTAAGGAGCTGTTTCAGGATATCGACAAAGACACGGTGGACTTCGCAGACAATTACGACAACACCATGAAGGAGCCCACCCTGCTGCCCGCCACCTTCCCCACGGTGCTGGTAAACGCCAACACCGGTATTGCGGTAGGTATGGCCAGCAATATCTGCCCCTTTAACCTTTCGGAGGTGTGCGCCACCACCATTGCCCTGATGCGGGATCCGGAGGCGGATCTGTTTCAAACCCTTCAGGCGCCGGATTTCCCCGGCGGCGGCCAGCTGATTTTCGACCGGGAGCAGATGGGGAAGATCTATGAAACCGGCAGAGGCAGCTTCCGGGTGCGCAGCCGCTATACCTATGACAAGGCAGAGGGCTGTATCGATGTGACGCAGATCCCCCCTTCCACCACAGTGGAGGTCATTGTGGAAAAGGTGGTGGAGCTGGTCAAGCAAAATAAACTCAAGGAGATCGCGGATATTCGGGACGAAACGGATCTGAATGGCCTGAAGATCACCATTGACCTGAAGCGGGGCGTAGACCCGGATAAGCTCATGCAGAAGCTTTTCCGGCTCACCACCCTGGAAGACAGCTTCGCCTGTAATTTCAACGTGCTTATCGGCAGCGTGCCCAAGGTGCTGGGCGTGCGGGAGCTTTTGGAGGAATGGACGGCCTTCCGGGTGGAGTGCGTTCGCCGCCGCACTTATTACGATCTGCAAAAAAAGAAGGAAAAGCTGCACCTGCTGCTGGGCCTGCAGGCCATTTTGCTGGATATTGACAAGGCGATCCGCATCGTTCGGGAAACGGAGGAGGAAAGCGAGGTTGTTCCCAACCTGATGATCGGCTTCGGCATCGACGAGGTGCAGGCCGAATACGTGGCGGAGATCCGTCTGCGCCACCTGAACCGGGAATATATCTTAAAGCGTACCGAGGAAACGGACGATCTGAAGCGGGAGATCGCCGAGCTGGAAAGCGTCCTGGGCTCCAAGGCTAAGGTGAAATCCATCATTATCCGGGAACTGGAGGAGGTAGCTAAAAAATACGGCAAGCCCCGCCGTACCATGATCCTCTACGCCGACGAGGTGGAGGAAGCGGAGCCGGAGGAGGAAGTGCCGGATTATCCCGTGAACCTGTTCTTTACGGAGGAAGGATATTTCAAAAAGATCACGCCTCTGTCCCTGCGCATGAGCGGCGAGCAGAAGCTGAAGGAGGGGGATCAGGTCACCCAGCAGCTGGAGGGCATGAACAACATGGATCTCCTGTTCTTCTCCGATCGCTCTCAGGTCTATAAAATAAAAGCATCCGATTTTTCGGACACCAAGGCAAGCGTTCTGGGCGAATATATTCCCGCCCGGGCCCAGATGGACGAGGGCGAGCGCGCCGTGTATCTGGCAGCCACCACCGATTACGCGGGCTTTGTGCTTTTCTTCTTTGAAAACGGCAAGGCCGCCAAGGTGGAAATGAGCGCATATGAAACAAAGACCAACCGGAAAAAGCTCATCAACGCTTACAGCGATAAATCACCTCTGGTCAGCGCCCTGTATATCAGGGAGGATTGCGAGGTGCTGCTGACTGCTTCCTCCGGCAGAATGCTGCTGTTCCACACAGGGCAGATCCTGCCGAAAACCACGAAAAACACTCAGGGCGTGCAGGCCATGAACCTGAAAAAAGGCCAGCGCCTGATTTCCGCCAAAGCCTATGAGGAAGGCATGCTGAAAAACCCCGCCCGGTATCAGAAAAAGCTTCCCGCCTTGGGTGCCTTGCCCAACGAAGAAGAGGCGGGAGAGCAGATGAGCCTGGGGTGAGATGAATGAGCAATGAGCAGTGAGCAGGGAGCAATTATACAGGGCACAAGCGCTGCAAGCAACACAAGTGTTGCTGCAATGCTCGATAAAGATTGCCCGCGTACCTTCCACCTGTCATTCTGAGCCGTAGGCGAAGAATCTCGCCCTTAACCCCTGAATAAAAGCGCAAGGACGAGATTCTTCACTTCGTTCAGAATGACAGGTGAGAGGAGAAACCCCAAAACCAGAAAGGAAGAGAGCTGTGAATTACAAAGGCAGAAGAGAACGGGTTTTTGAGCAGATGGAGGAGCGGTCCGCGCTGGTGCTGTTCTCCGGCACGGAGCTCCATGTCAGCGCCGATGAATATGCTCATTTTGAGGCGAACCGTAACTTTTTCTATCTTACCGGTCTGCGCCGGGAGCACATGATCTTGGTGATGGTGAAAAACGGCGCCGCCCCCAAGACTATGCTTTTTATCGAGGAAGCAGATCCCACTGCAGTGCGCTGGACGGGAAAGCGCGTCAGTGTAGAAGAGGCGAAGGAGCTCACAGGTATTGAGGAGATCCATTTTCTGGATTCCTTTGTGGGCCAGGTGAACCGCCTGATGGGCGGAGGCCTTACCACTCTTTATTTTGATTGCAACCGCTACCAGTGGGACGATCTGCCCGATTACAACGCTGTAAAGGCCAGAGAATTTGCGGCCAGGTACCCCGGCGTGCCGATCCGGGATATTTACCCCACCCTGGCAAAAATGCGCATGCAAAAGGACGAGGACGAGATCGCCGTCATGCGGGAGGCCATTGAGGTAACGGACAAGGCCCTGCAAAACGTCATGAGCCGCCTGAAGCCTGGCAAGAAAGAATATCAGGTGCAGGCGGATTTTGAGTATACCGTTCACTCCCTGGGGGCGGACGGCGTGGCGTTCCCCACTATTGCGGGCAGCGGGGCAAACGGCACCATGCTCCACTATGGGACCAACCGGGACACCTGTGAGGATAACACCCTGGTGCTGCTGGACCTGGGGGCCAAGGTGCGGGGCTACTGCGCCGATATTACCAGAACCTACCCGGTAAACGGCAAATATTCTCCCCGCCAGCGGCAGGTGTATGAAATCGTGCTGAAGGCTAACCGGGCGGTGGTTCAGGCAGCCAGGGCCGGGGTGCGCCTGAGCGAGCTACAAAAGCTGTGCAGCGATGTGCTGGCCCAGGGCTGTATGGAGCTGGGTCTCATTGAGAAGCCTGAAGAAGTGCGGAAATACTACATGCACGGCGTTTCCCACCACCTGGGCATCGACGTGCACGATGTGACCGCCGGGAAGGATCTGCCCCTTTCCGCCGGCGCGGTGATCACCGATGAGCCCGGTCTTTATATCGACGAGTGGGAGATCGGCATTCGCATTGAGGACGACCTGCTGATCCGGGAGGACGGCTGCGAGGTCTTGTCTGAAGCGATCATTCGGGATCCCGATGAGATCGAAGCGTTTATGAAGCAATAAGAACTTGTGCACAGGCTTCAGCGGCGCAGGTTTTGAACACTGCGCCCGGGAGAGTGTGGCTTTCCGGACGTTTTTTCAAACAGGAAGGAGGAGTTTTTTATGACCTTGGAGGCAATGAAGCATAAATACGCCTATGCGCTGGCGCGAGTGGGCCTGAATGTGCAGAAGGGGCAGACTGTGCTGGTAGAGGCCAATATCGCGGGCTATGAATTTGTCCCGATCTTTGCGGAAGAGTGCTATAAGCTGGGCGCGGGCAATGTGGTGGTGCACTATCTGGACCTGGCAAATCAGAAAATCGCCGCTCAGTACCGCTCCGATGAGGAGATCCGCCGGGTAGAGCACTGGCAGGAGGAAATGCACCAGGTGTATCTGGACAAGGGTGCCTGCTATGTTCGCCTAGAAAGCGAGGACCCCAAGTTGATGGAGGAGATCAGCGAGAAGCACTCCAACGCGATCTTTGCCCATGTGGACGCCATTCGGAACATCATGCGCCGGGCAAGCCGGGAAAAGCATTGCCAGTGGCTGATCGCCATGATCCCCACCAGAAACTGGGCGGAGTACATTTTGGAGCAGACCGGAGAAGAAGCGGAAAAAGCTCTGTGGGAGCTGCTGTTCAAACTCTGCTACATCAACGAAACAAATGATGTGGTAAAAGCCTGGGAGGAAAAGGATAAGCTTACGGCGGAGCGCGCCCGCAAGGTGGACGCCCTGCGATTGACAAAGCTTCACTATACCGCCGGGAACGGCACGGATCTTGTGGTGGGGCTTACCCCCTGGTCCCGGTTCGGCCATGACGGCGTTTCCCTGCCCGAGGACAGGATTCCCTTCCACGCCAATATGCCTACGGAGGAGATCTGCACCACGCCGGATAAATTTGAAACCAGCGGTGTGGTATACGCTTCCAGGCCCCTGATGTTAGGCGGCAAGAAGATAGAAAGCTTCGGCTTCCGCTTTGAAAAGGGAAAGGTGACCGAAGTGCTGGCGAAGGAAGGCAAGGAGATGCTGGAGGCGCTGATCCACACCGATGAGAACGCCGGGTACCTGGGAGAGGCCGCCCTGGTGGAATACCATTCCCCCATCAGCATGAGCGGGGTGGTATTCTACACCACCCTCATCGATGAAAACGCCAGCTGCCATTTGGCACTGGGTCGGGGTTTGGCAGCCGGGCCCGAAGAGGCCGCCGGCCGTTTTAACGATTCCACCATTCACGTGGATTTTATGATCGGCACCCCCGACCTGAAGATCACCGGTACAACAGAGGACGGCAGAGAGGTAGAAATTTTCCGAAACGGAGATTTCGCGTTGTAAACCGCAAGCGACCGGGAGCATTCAGACAAGGCATTCGGAATTTTCCGGAAAAGCAAACTGAGAGAAACGAGGGCTTTTTATGAAAAAAGATCGTTGCGCGCTGACTCCGCCTATGGGCTGGAACAGCTGGGACTGCTACGGCAACGCCGTCAACGAGGAGCAGCTTTTGGGAAACGCCAAATACATGGCGGAGCATATGAAGGAATATGGCTGGGAATATGTAGTTTGCGATATTCAGTGGTCTGAGCCCACAGCCGGAACGGAGCGCCCGGAATACGTGCCCTACGCCTGGCTCACCCTGGACGAATACGGCAGGCAGTTTCCCGCCCCGGAGCGGTTTCCCTCGGCGGCGGGCGGGAAGGGCTTTGCCCCCATTGCGGAGCAGGTCCACAGCCTGGGCCTGAAATTCGGAATCCATATCATGCGGGGCGTTCCCAGGCTGGCGGTGCACCGGCATCTTCCGGTAAAGGGAACGAATACCACCTGCGATAAGATCGCCTGCGACAATTCCGTTTCCCGGTGGAACACGGACATGTACGGGATCGACGGGTCAAAGGAGGGGGCCCAAGCCTATTACGATTCCATTTTTGAGCTGTACGCTTCCTGGGGAGTGGACTTTGTCAAGGTAGACGATATCTGCAACACCAACGCCTATCCTACCCGGCCCTATTCCGCCGAACAGGAAGTGGAAATGATCCGCCGTGCCATCGATCACTGCGGCAGGGAAATGGTGCTGAGCCTGTCTCCCGGCCCGGCGGTGATCGAAAAGGCCTGGCATCTCCGGCAGAACGCCAATATGTGGCGGATCACCGATGATTTTTGGGACGATTGGGAGCTGCTGCTGGCCATGTTTGAGCGGTGCGAGGTATGGGAGCGCCAGGTTTCCCCCGGCTGCTGGCCGGATTGCGACATGCTTCCCTTAGGCAGTATCCGCCTGAATCTCAAGGCCTTTGAAAAGGCCCATGGCAGGGAGTTTCAGGATGACTGGACGAAGTTTACCCCGGAAGAGCAGAAAACCATGATGTCCCTCTGGTGCGTTTTTCGCTCCCCATTGATCATGGGCGGCGAGCTGCGCAACAACGATGAGGCCACTCTGGCGCTGCTTACCAACAAGGAGATCCTGCGAATGCACCGCCGGGGCGAAAACGCCCACCAGGTGTATCGCACGGAAAAGGCCTGCGTCTGGAAAAGCCACGATAGGGAAGACGGCTCTGTCTATGTGGCCCTTTTCAACCTTGCGGAAACCGAGGCGGAGGTATCTGTCGGCTTTCCGGAGCTGGAGCTTTCCGGCGAGTATTCGACAAGGGCGCTGTGGGAGAAGCGCGACCTGGGAACCGTGCGTTCAGTGCTTTCCGCAAAGCTGCCTCCCCACGGCGCGGGGGTGTACCGGCTGCAAGCGGGCTTAAATGAGCAAGAGGAGAGAAAAGAATGAAAACAGCCTTTGAGCTGGTGCGCGGCGGAGAGCTTCTTCTGCCCGAAACGCCTGGTATTTTAGTAGACAGCCAGCTGGTACAAAAAAATATCCAACGTATGTAGTCCGCAGTATCAGCCTATGGCTGCAAGCTGCGACCTCATTGCAAGACCCATAAAATGCCCTGCTTTGCCAGACAGCAGCTGGCTGCCGGAGCGGACGGGATCACCTGCGCCAAAGTCAGCGAAGCGGAAGTGATGGCACAAGGCGGCGTGGAGGATATTTTTATTGCCTATCCCATGGTGGGAGAATTTCGGCTTCAGAGGGCCCTTCAGCTGCAAAAAAAGCTTCGCCGCCTGATCTTGGCGGTAGATAGCAGGGAAGGCGCTCTGGCCTTAAACCGGGCGGCGGCAGAAGCGGGAACGGTCTGCGAGGTGCGTTTGGAGGTCGATACCGGCGCAAAGCGTACCGGCGTGCGCGGAGAACAGTACCTGGAGCTGGGAAAGCAGGTGGGCGCATTGCCGAACCTGCGCCTGACCGGTATTTACACCTTCAAAAGCCTGATCCTCCACGGAGCTCCAACGGAAGATAATGAAGCCGCCGGCCAGGAGGAAGGAACGCTCATGTGGGAAATGGCCCAGGCCCTGAGAGAAGCCGGGGTGCCCATCAAGGAAATCAGCGCGGGCTCTACGCCCACCGGCCTTTCTGTGGCGAAGACCGGTTTGGTAACAGAAGTGCGGCCAGGTACCTACATTTTCGGGGACTGGATGCTCACGAAGGAGCACTGCGCCGCTTTTGAAGAGATCGCGGTACGCCTGTACGCTACTGTGGTCAGTACCCCGGCCCCGGATTATGCCGTGATCGACGGCGGCACAAAAACCTTTCCCATGGATATCCCGCTGGATACGCCTCCCGCAAACTACCCCGGTTATGCCATTCCCATTGGTTCCAATGGATTGCCCGAAGAAAATTTGCAGCTGCGCCGCATGAACGAAGAGCACGGGATCATTACCGCCCAAAACGGCGTGACCGGCCTGCGTGTCGGCCAGCTGCTGGAGCTGGTTCCCGTCCATGTGTGCACGGCGATCAATCTGCAAAACAGCGTTTTTGTGTGGGAAAACGGCGAGCTTCAGCGGTTTCCCGTAGCAGCCAGGGGCATGAGCGTGTAAACGGTCTTTTCCTTGACTTCCACACCCTCGTGGCGTAAGATACGAACAGTACTAAAGGGTGTTTATCAATTCTGTAAAGTGAGGGATTTATACAATGAGCAAGGTGGAAGAAAAGCTTCAAAAGCTGGGAATGAGCCTGCCTCAGCCTCCCGCAAAGGGCGCCTGTACGCTCCGGCAAAGCGCTTTGGCGGCAGTTTGCTCTATATTTCCGGCTGCGGGCCTTCTTTGGACGGTACGCCTGTCACGGGAAAGCTGGGAGAGGGTGTTACCGTGGAGCAGGGCTATGATCACGCCAGAGACTGCATGCTCAATGTGCTGGCAGTACTGAAGCGGGAGATCGGCGATTTGGATCTGGTAAAAAGCGCGGTAAAGGTTACGACCTTTGTGGCCTCCACGCCCGATTTTACGCAGCAGCCTCAGGTAGCAAACGGCGGCACTCAGCTTTTAATGGATCTGTTCGGAGAAGAAGCGGGCGCGCCTTCCCGTTCCGCCGTTGGCATGAGCGTTTTACCCGGCAATATGCCTGTGGAAACAGAAGCGATTTTTGAATTACAATAAAAGAAGCTTTCCAGAAAGCCCTCCCACGGCGCGGGAGCGTACCGGCTGCAAAAGAAATGAGCAATTAAGAGAGCCAAGGGAACAGGCGCTGCAAGCAACACAGACGCTGTAACCGATGCCTGCTAAATTGGAATTTGGTGGTTATCCACTCACCTCCTTCCTGTCATTACTGAACAGAAAGCAAGGAAGCCTTGCTTTCCCGGTGAAGAATCTCGTCCTTTGTCCTTTTGCCTTGGAATTAAGGGCGAGATTTTTCGTCAAGAAAGCTATAGCTTTCTGTGTTCCTCAGAATGATAAAGGAGGGGCTTGTTCTTCTCAAACGACTAGCGACTAACAACTAGTTCGTTAATCCATAATTTATCGAACTTTGCCCTTCATTGCTAACGGCTCATTCCTCATTGCTCATGATATCCACCGTCTAGCATTTAAAAGTGCGCGCTGCAGTTTTTTCTGCAGCGCGCACTTGCTGTGGGTTCTCTTTGTCCTGTCAGCTCCGGTCCTCCATATGCCTTTGCTGCCCCGGCGTCATGCGCCGCCGTCCCTGCTTGTCCAGAAAAAAGGCGTTGTACAGTTCGGGGGATTTCAGGATCCCCATGGGCTTGAAGCGGTACTCGTAGCTCCATTGATCTCCCGCGCTGCGCCAGGAATTGGGGCTTTGATAAAAATAGATCCCCTGGGTGTGGTGCAGTTGCCCGAAGCCGTTTTGCCGGGTACCGTAAAGCCGCAGCTCCACGGTGTGCTCACCCGGCTGGGCCTCGATCTTTAACGCATAGGGAGAAAAGGCGATGTAGCCGGCATCTCTTCCGTCTACCAGCACTCTGATCAGTCCGCCCCGATATTGGGGAACCCGCAGGGTGAAGCTGTTTTCTGCGGAAACTATCCGGAACCGGTACAGCAGATTTCCGGTGTAGAAGGGAAGTCCCTGGGAAACGATATCGCCCCAGCCCAGCTCCCGTACCGGAGCGGTAAGCGTTTTCCGGCAGCCCTGTACGGATACGCCGAAATCTCCCAGAAGATAAAAAGCCTCCAAATTGGTACGTTTTCCAATGGGAACCCGTACCTCCAGCAGGTTTTCCCCGTAAACCAGTGGAGGAAGCGGAAGAGTTTCAATGCATTTATCCACGTACCAGCCTACGGGCTGCGGGGAAACAGGCTGGCCGTTCAGCGTGATCGCAGCGTGCTCCGGCTCTTCCAACCCCAGAAGCGCTCCCTCCAGGGCAAGCTCGCTCATAAAACGAAACCGCAGTGTTAAAAAGTCTGTGGGAGTTTCGGGGGAAAGCAGGTAAGGCTGTACGATCTCCTTGATCCTCGGCGGCAGCCCCAGCTTTTCCCGGGCCCCATTGTCGATGCGAAGAACCTCCTCCTCCGAATAGAATTCGCCTCCGTTTATGGAGAATTCCGCCAGATCCAAAAGCAGCAGGTTCGGCTCTTCCAATACAATCTTCACAGGCTCCAGCAGCACATCAGCGGCACCAAGATTCGTTTCCTGAGGCACCGCCTCGGAAAAGCGGCCCGGGGAAAGGCGAAGCAGCAGGCTGTCGTGCATATGCCATATGCGGCTGAACACGGTGTTTCCCCGCTCATAACGGGCGGGCAGTCTGCTGATTTTTCCGCTGAGCGTATCGAACAGCTCCAACGCGTATTCTCCTCGCAGTCGGAATTGAAGCCTGGGGGCGGGATCCACATCTGGGCTGACAGGGTTCTTGCCGCAGCAGAGGAAAAGCCACTTCTTTTCTCCGTCCTGCCGTAATTGAGATAAAAGGGTATCACAGCGTTCTCCGCTTTCCTTTCGGATCTCCAGGAACCGTTCGGACTCCAGCGCAGTCAGGATCGCCTGGGAATCAAAGGGAAGTCTCTCAGAGCGCTCATACAGCGGGCGGGCTTCCTCCGAGGGGCACGCGTCAATATGGTCAGGGCATTCTCCCAAAAACAGCAGCCGGCCGCCCTGCCTTTGAAAAGCCTCCAGCCTTTGCAGCGTAGAGCTTCGCAGCGTTCGAACCGGAGGAATGAGAATGGTTTGATAGGCCATTTCTCCGACCGCCAGGGGGAAGCCGCCCGCCGGGCACTGCCGGGGAAGAGCCGCCTCACACAGATAATCAAAATCGATCCCGCCAAACAGCAGCAGCTCTGCCAACTCCGCGAACTGCCGTTCCATAAGTCCGCGTGTCCCGGCGGTCTGATCCGCCGGCCCCCAGCAGAGCCAATAGGTTTCAATGGGGTGCAGAACGCCTACGGAGACAAGACCTTTTCCACGGGTCAGGGCGGTATTGATCCTGGCAAAATGTTCCTCGATCACAGAGAACTGCTCCCACCAGGGGGATTGATAGTGAATAGAGGCGGGATAATCCCGCTTTGCCTCGCCCTTCATGGTCATCCAGGAAAGGTGGGGGACCCGAAGGGTCACGCCCAGGGCGGCTTGCCAATCCCCCTGAAGCTTGTAGCCCCGGAAATCATAGTCCCAGCCCGTTACGCCGTACAGCTCGGAAAGCATACCCTCGGCCCCGTTTTGCCGCGCCATGGACTGCGCCTGCTTTGCCGTGGTGTACTCGTGAAAATCGCAGAGCATGTCGATGCCGGGCAGGCCGAATTCAGGGTAACAGCGCATGGCGTCTCCCACCGCCTGGGTCTGGCTTTCCAGAGTGGCCTCTCCCATCACGTGCCCGGAAAGCAAAAGCCCGTTTTTCCTGCACCAGTCGCCGATTTGGCGGCAATAGGAGGAAACGAACAGGTCTGAAACCAGGTTTTGAAACTGCCACCTGGTTTTGGAAAGCCTTCCCTCCGGCAATTCCCAAAGCAGCTCCGGCACGTGATCCAACAGCTCTTCCCGGTAGCGTTCCCGGTATAGCTTGGGCAGCTCGGTGGTCCAGGAAAGAAAAACGTCCTTTTCCTCTGCCGCAAAGCGCAGTGTGTCCTTGGGCGCGAATTGGGGCTCGTCTGTAAAAATGGCCGGGATCACCCCGCCGAAATAGTCCCCCACCGTTTCCCGGTATTTCTCGTGGGTAGAGGAAAGAAATTCCCGAATCGCTTTGGGGTTCAGCGTATCCACATAGGCCTGATCGTTGAACCAGGGGTCCGCCGTGGCGTGCTCCTCGTAAGCGTACCAGACCGTGCCCCGGGCGTCATCCTCCGGGGAAAGCCTGCGGCCCGAAAGCAGGCGGCCAGCGGGATCCAGAACGATATCGTACCTCGCCAACAGAACTCCGTTATCCTGCCGCACGCTTTCCTGGCCCCGCCCCGGCTCCGGGCGCTCATTTCGGTGGGGCCTGTCCGGTGTATAGGGCCGGGTGGTCAGCAAAAGCGTTTTTCGGGCGTTCTCCGGTTTTCCCGCGGTGACCTGGCCCCCCGCCGTGCCGGAGGGCCAGCGGTCTTCATCGTAAAGCCAGGCGCGCAGCTGTTCCCGCTCTGCGGTCTGCACGCAGAACTTGATAAGCTCCATGAATTCCCGGCCGAGATAGGGGGTATCCATACCTGTGCGCACATGCATGTGAAAACCGCCCATTCCCATTTTTTTGAAAATCAGGATCTGCTCCTTCAGCTCCTCCTGAGAAAGCCTTCCGTTCCACGCCCAAAAGGGAGCGCCCCGGTATTCGCAGGAGGGGCTTTGAAACAGTTCCGGCGATAATTCACTTTCCTTGCTTTTGGGATACAGCATAAGGGTGCTCCCCGTCCTTCCGAAAAGTTTTTTCGTTCTGATTTTCCGATTATAGCATGCTTCTCCGGGGCTGTAAACAGGGTGTTGTGTAGCTATGCGGGAGAATTACCGGGAACCGGAATGAGGAAAAAGCGTCTTGACGCAGAGAAGCCCGTAAACTTTCTTTGCTTCGAAAGCAATATCACAAAATTGATGGAAACTATTAGAAATCAATATAATTAGAGCCGGAAGGGGTACCTCCCCCCCTGAATTGTCAAAAATCCGGGAAAAAGCCTGACGTGTGAAAGACTGCCCGGAACATCCCATAATAGTTGGAATAAGTATTTAGAATGGATGTATCAAAAAATGATAAAACTCTTTTTAACGCTTGACAAAACCGGTATTGCCTACTAAAATAAACATAAAAGATAAATTTTTTGAGTATAAGAAGTACTGTATATGAAGAAAACGATTCTATCAAAAGTCTTAAAGGGCGTAAGCGGAATTCTTATCCTGGCTTTTCTGTTGCTTATAGCGCCGAATTGTATGGCGTATACAAGGAATTCGGAAAGAAATTGCGTAAGCGGCGCTCTGCAGTTTATCCCTCATAAGGATTTTGGCGCAACATCGATCAGCCATATGAACGAAGCCTTGTATCAATGGAATAAAATCGGAAATAAGAAATATACGCTGTCGCGTTCTCCTACAGAGAGGCATTCTACTACCGGCTTTTTTGCGGGCTGCTCATCCGGTGTATATAGCTTTAATAAGGACGGAAGGAACTATATCTATCGCGAATTTAGCACAACCTTTACCGCACCGGGGTATACGAAATTCAGAACGAATGTTTCCGGAAAGGTGCTGGAAGCAGATATCTGTATCAACGTATCCCGTCCTTTCGCAAACGGTGATTTACCGGATCGATATGATACCTGGACGGTATTTATTCACGAAGCCGGTCATGCTTTGGGTTTAGATCATCCCGCCAATAACGCATACGCCGTAATGAATGTGTATGCTCCGGGAACTATTCTGCGATATCCCCAAACAGACGATAAAAACGGAATCAATGCCATCTATGGCTAGTCTTTCAGAAAGGAGCTCGAAATATGAAAAAGAGAAATATCATCGTGGTCAGCGCGGCATTTTTGGCTGCTTGCTTAGCTGCAGGCTGGTTTGCTCTGAACGGTCAGGCTGTCTCCGAAAGCGCCGGGCACAAGACTGTTTATTCAACGGCTGAAGAGTCCGTTTCCATCTCAGAGTCCGTTCCGCGGGAGGTCAGTGTAATACGCGCCTATGAGGAGCCCTGGCCCATAGAAAAGCTGATGGAAAAATCCACGCTGGTCATCCGGGGAACAGTGGAGAGTGCCGATGTGTTGGAGATCAGCGGCGTGCGGGGCGGCACTCTTACCATGACGGAATATCAGGTCAAGGTATCTGAGGTTCTCCGCGGGGAAGAGAAGGCTTCTGTTTCAGTGCTGCGAATTGGAGATCCTGCTGATGAGCAGGTATTTTTTGAAGCGGAGCCTGTTTTGGAGCAGGGGAAGGAATATCTGCTTTTCCTGCAAAGCAGGGATCTAGGCGGCGATTTCAATTTCTTGGGAGACCATTACAGAGTATTGGGCGATAGGCAGGGCGTGTATGAAAGCAGCGCGGCTGTCCCGGCCAGAGAAGGCGAGGCGGCTTTTTCTAATCAAAAAGAGCTTGCGGCGGTTGGGACGGAAGAGGCGCCGGAAGCTGTTTCCTATACTCAGGTGCAGGAAGAGCTGAAACAAGTAAACGTGGAAACGCCTCCCGATCCGGATCTGTTCCGCAACGAGTATCTGGAGGCCTTAAAAGGAAATCTGGAAACAGGCTTCATCACAGAGGAAGAATACGCGGCGGCAACCGCGGAGCTCGATCAATACGCGGAGGTGATTTCCCGGCGGCCACTGTGGGAATAAAAGCATATAGAATATAAAAAGGAACATCTGCCCGGATCATCGATCCGGGCAGATGTTCTCTTTATCAGTTATAAGGCAGTAGTTTTCGATATTGCCTTTCTAAACAGAAATTACCCCAGCAATAGCTTATCGTCCGCTTCATCGGAGCCGGTGGCCTGTCCGAATTTCTCCAGCAACTCCTCCACGGTAAGCTTTTTCTTGTCCTCCCCGGAAATATCCAGGGCAATTTTGCCGTCGTACATCATAATGAGTCGGTTGCCGTGGGCAATGGCGTCCCGCATGTTGTGGGTGATCATCAGGGTGGTCAGGTGGTCCCGCTGTACGATCTGTTCCGTGGTTTCCAGCACCTTGGCGGCGGTTTTGGGATCCAGCGCCGCGGTATGCTCGTCCAGCAACAGAAGTTTCGGCTTTACTAAGCTTGCCATTAAAAGAGTAAGGGCCTGGCGCTGGCCGCCGGAAAGCAGGCCCACCTTGGAAGTCATGCGGTCTTCCAAACCCAGATCCAGCAGCTTCAGCATTTCCCGGTACTCTTCCCGGTCCTGCCGGGTGATGCCCCGCCGCAGAGTGCGCAGCTTGCCCCGCCGGGCGGCCAGGGCTAAATTTTCTTCGATCTGCATGGTGGCGGCGGTGCCCAGCATGGGGTCCTGGAAAACTCTGCCGATGTATTTGGCCCGCTTGTGCTCAGAAAGCCGGGTCACGTTAACGCCGCCGATCGTAATAGTGCCTCGGTCCACCGGAAATACACCGGCCACCGCATTTAATAAAGTGGATTTTCCCGCGCCGTTGCCACCGATCACCGTGACGAAATCGCCTTCCTTCAGCGTAAGGGAAACATTGTTTAGCGCGATCTTTTCATTGACAGTGCCGGAGTTAAATACCTTTGTCACTTGGGATAATTCAAGCATGCTCGCCCGCCCCTTTCTTTGCCGATTTTGAGAAGTATTTTCCCTTCCAATAGGGCACGGACAGGAATAGCGCCACCAGCAGGGCAGAGATCAGTTTCAGGTAGTTTGTATTGATGCCGCTGAGGCTGACCACGGCCTGAATGACCACATAATAGATTACCGCGCCAAGGGAAACACTGAGCAGACGAAGGGCAAAATTCCGGAAGATCCGGGAGAAAAGCACTTCTCCGATAATGACCGCCGCCAGCCCAATGACGATAGCGCCCTTGCCCATGCTGGAATCCGCAAAGCTCTGGAACTGGGAAAGCAGCGCGCCGGAAAGGGCCACCAGGCCGTTAGAAAGCATCAGCCCGATCACCTTTGCCACGTTGGTGTTGATCCCCTGTGCCCGGGACATGCTGGCGTTTGCTCCGGTAGCCCGAAGGGAGGCTCCCAGCTCTGTGCCGAAAAACCAGTACAGCAGGGCGATAATGACCGCCGTAAACAGCCCTACTACAAAGATGGGGTGCTGATAGAAGGGCCGTGTTCCCTTGGAAACGTCCTGAACGAACCGCAGAGAGACCAGCAGGCGATTCAGGCTGCTTTGATCGATCACATTGATGGCCACATTGGACTTCATGGACATGATGGCCAGATTCACTGACCACAGCCCGAGCTGGGTCAGAATTCCCGCCAGAATACCGGGAATACCGCAGAAGGTATGGAGCAGCCCGGTGACAAGCCCTGCCAAGAGCCCCGCCGCAAAGGCGGCAAGCATTGCCAGCCACAGATTTACCCCGGAGGCAAACAGCACCACGAAGGTGGCGCCGCCGGTACAGAAGGAGCCGTCTACCGTCAAATCGGCGATATCCAGCAGCTTGTAGGTAATGTACACGCCGATAGCCATGATCCCCCAGATCAACCCCTGGGAAACAGCCCCCGGCAAAGCGTTCAAAAAATCAGCCATAAGAAAAGGAACCCCCACAACAAAAAATAATACGAGCCTCCATTTTGGGCAAGAGAAATGGGGCGTAAAAAGTAGAATATGAAGCAGCAAAAGCGCTTTCTGCTCTTATGCCCTTTATTTGGAATCTAGTATCCAGCATCTAGAATTCAGCGTCCAGTATAGCATAAAACAGCGGAAAAGGGAAGTTCCTTTTCCGCTGTGCAGATATCTCATAGCTTGCGGCGCTGTTCGGGAGCTTATTCGGTGGCAATGGCCTCGTAGCCCTCGGGCGGCGTTACGCCCAGCTCATCACAGATGGCCTGGTTGTATTTGGGCGTAAAATTGGCGGCGTATTCTATGGGCATTTCGGAAACATTCGCCTCGCCCTTCAAAATTTTGATCGCCATTTTTCCGGTGGCCACGCCCAGGTCATAGTAGCTGATGGAAAGGGTAGCCACGCCGCAGCCCCTGGCAATGCCCTCCTCGCCGCAGAATACGGGGATCTTGGCGGGACGGCAGATGTTGTCGATAATGCCGGTGCTGGAGGCGCAGGTGTTGTCTGTGGGAACATACAGGATATCGCTGTTGTCGGCGGCGTTTTGTGTTACAGCGGCCATGTCGTTGGAATCGGAGAAGGGATACTGAGTACAGGTGTAGCCCAGGCCCTCCAGATAGCCCTGTACGGTATCTACCTGGTACTGGCTGTTATTCTCATTGGAGCAGTAAAGCAGGCCCACGGTTTTGGCGTTGGGGTACCAGTCCTTGATCATCTGCGCCTGCTGGTCCAGCGGGGCCAGGTCGGAGGTGCCGGATACGTTGCTTCCCACCGTGCCGGAGAAATTCTCAATCCCCAGGGCCACACCGTATTCGGTAACAGAGGTGCCCAAAACCGGAATATCGCTGGTGGCGGTGGCGGCAGCCTGCACGGCAGGGGTGGCGTTTGCCAAAATCAGATCCACCTTGGAGGTGACAAATTCATTGGCAATGGTGGCGCAGGTGGCGGAATCATTGGCGGCGTTCTGCTCGTCAAAGGTCACCTTGTCGCCGAATTCCTCCGTAAGGGTATCCCGGAAGCCCTTGGTGGCGGCGTCCAGCGCCTCATGGGGGGTCAGCTGACAGATACCCACCGTGTAGGTTTTGCCGTCTGTGCCAGGGGTTCCGGCAGTGCTTCCAACACTGGCGGTACTGCTGCCGGATCCGCTGGGGGCCTTGCCGGAATCACCGCCGCAGGCAGCCAGCGTCAGCAGCAAAAGGACACTCAAAGCTCCGGCAAGCAGCCGGAGGGAAAGCTTTCTGTTCATAGATTTCGATCCTCCTAATAAATAGTACGGGGCAAAAGGCGCAGCCGCGCCAAGCCACGCTTGTGCGATTTTGGTTTGTACAGCTTTACAGTGCTAAAGCGCAACCGCATTCCCTATTATAAGCAGGTTGTTCCAAAATGTCAAGCACAGTAGTGGCTGTGAGGAGTCAGTTATTAGGGCAATTAGGAATGAGCAATTAGCAATTAAGGGCAAGATTCTTCGTCAAGAAAGCGATAGCTTTCTGTGTTCCTCAGAATGACAAGAGGGCAGTTAGTACGATAAATTGGAATTTGGCGGCGAGGCGCCGCTGCCACTCGTGAAGCTGCTTGGTGCGGGAGGATAGCTTCCGGCCCGACCACAAGCAAGCAGGTAAATAGGAATTTGTAGGGCTAACGAACAGCAGAAACTTCTTGCCTCCCCTGAAAGGGGAGGGGGACCACCGTTAGGTGGTGGAGAGGTTCCAGCTCGCTATAAACCAGTATAAAATCTGCGTTTTTCAGCTTTCTGTCAGAACCCCTCAGTCACGGCTTCGCCGTGACAGCTCCCCTTTCAGGGGAGCCAGGAGTGACTGCTTACAATTTACCAAGCATTGGTTACAACGCTTGTGCCCTTTGCCTTTCATTTCTCATTCCTCACTGCATTCTAAATAGCGCTCCTCTTCCTCCTTGATTTTTTTTCAAAAAAGGAGTATTCTAACTGTTGCGGCGCGGGGTGCTTACTCTTGCCGCGGTCAGTCGCAAAATCCTGACCTTAAAAAATACTAGGGCTGGTTTTTGAAAGACGGGAAAAAGCCTTTTTCTCATTCTTGGGCGGGGAAAAGGGCCTTGCTTTGCTTTTTCAAAAGCGCAGTCCCGCAGAAAGGATCTTCTCTATGAAAACATCTAAACAAGTTCGGTTTCTCGCCCAGGGCGCTGTGATCGCGGCGCTCTATTCTGTCCTTACCTATGCGGCGGCAGCAGTGAATTTAGCCTATGGCCCGGTGCAGTTTCGATTTTCCGAAGCCTTAACGGTACTGCCGGTATTTACTCCCGCCGCCATTCCGGGCCTGGCGCTGGGCTGCTTTCTTTCCAATCTGGCAAGCCCCCTGGGGGTCGTGGATTGGATCTTCGGAACAGCGGCTACGCTTTTAGCGGCTTTTGGAACAAGAGCCGCCGCAAAGGTGGAGTGGAAGGGCCTTCCGCTTTTGGCCCCGCTGCCTCCGGTGCTTGCCAATACGGTCATTGTTGGGCTGGAGGTGGCCTGCCTGTCCGACGCGGGCTTTGCCTGGGCCAATTTCTCCTGGGCTGCGTTTGGAGCAGGAGCTTTATCGGTAGGGCTTGGAGAACTGGCGGTCTGCTACGTGCTGGGACTGCCGCTGTTGATTGCCCTGCGCAGAACCGGCGCGGCGGATAAGATTTTTGCCTGATCAAAGAAAAAGGAGCGAAACGGCATGAGAAAGCCTGTGGGAAAGGAAAAAAAGCTGGGAGAGCGGATCAGAAACGCAGCTCCGGTGCGCATCATTGTGGTCAGCTTTCTGTTGTTGATTCTTCTGGGAACGCTGCTGCTTACGCTGCCGTTTTCCTCTCAGGAGGGGGCCACCGATCCGTTAAACGCTTTTTTTACGGCCACCTCCGCCACCTGCGTGACAGGACTTTCCGTAGTGGATACCACCGCACACTGGTCGGCTTTTGGACAAGGCGTGATCCTGTTTTTGATCCAGCTGGGCGGCCTGGGTTTTTCCACCTTTGCCATTGGTTTTACCCTGTTGGTGCGCAGAAAGCTGGGCCTGCGGGAGCTCATGCTGGCTAGTGAGTCCACCGGCGGCAGTGCTTTAGACGCGGTATCGCTGATGAAGCTGATGCTGGGCTTTACCTTTTTCTGTGAAGCGCTGGGTGCCGGGCTTCTGATGCTTCGTTTTGTGCCGATGCTGGGAACAGAAGGAATTTGGCCCGCCGTGTTTGTGGCGGTGTCCGCCTACTGTAACGCGGGCTTTGATATTTTGGGAAACGTACCGGGAAATTCCAGCATGACCGCCTTTGCCGGAGACCCCCTTGTCAGCCTTACCGTGTCGGCGCTGATCATCATCGGCGGCCTGGGCTTTGTGGTGGTGCAGGATATTTACCAGTGCAAGCTCCTTTCCCGGTTTCAAAGGAAAGAGCCTGCCCGCCTGCGCTTTTTCTCCCAGATCTGTCTGCGGGGCACCGTGGTGCTGCTGGTGCTGGGCACCCTGAGCTTCCTGCTGCTGGAATACAACAACACCATGAAGGGCCTGAACTTCTTTGAAAAGCTGAATGCGGCCTTTTTTCAGTCCGCCAATACCAGAACGGCAGGCTTTGCCTCGGTAAATATTGCCGGAGAAAAAGATTTCACCAAGGTGCTCACCTGTATTCTCATGTTTATCGGCGGCTGCCCCGGTTCTACGGCGGGAGGCATCAAGATCAGCACCTTTGTGGTGTTGTTTGTGACTGTGCTTTCCACGATGCGAGGCAGGGAAGAGCCGGTGGTGCTCAAGCACCGGTTTTCCGTGAGCATGGTGCATAAGGCCCTGACTGTAATGCTGCTGGGCCTTTTGCTGGTATTTGTAGATGCCGGCGTTATCAGCAATATGAACCCGCCCATTCCGTTTTTGGACTGCCTGTTTGAAGCGACCTCCGCCTTTGCTACCGTGGGGCTTTCCGCCGGGGTGACGCCCAGGCTGGAGCCCATTTCCAAGCTGTTGCTATGCTTTACCATGTTCGTGGGCAGAGTGGGGCCCGTTTCCTTTGGGCTTTCAATTTTGATGCGCCGCCGGGGAGAAGGAGACTCCGTTTTGCCGGAGGGCCGCATGCTCATCGGCTGAGCCGTGTGTTTTTTGTGCAGACAAGGATAAAGATAGCAACAGGGCGTGTTCCCACAAGCAGTGGAGAACACGCCCTGTTGCTGTCTCTTTTTCCCGAGACAGGTTTCTCAAGAGAACATTTATCAGGGGGATTTCACCCAAAAGATGAAATCCCCCTGATAAATGGAAATTACTGAAAAGCAGTCCGTTATTTTGTTTTTAAGCGTTCCGAGACCCAGAAAGTGATCGGCTTAAAAATAACATAAAGGCCATAGCCCAACGCTCCGCCGATCACATTCGTAATCAGGTCCGTGATGTCAGAGGAGCGGTCAAAGAACGGCTGTAAGAGTTCGATACCCAAGCTCATCAGGAAGCAGGAAAACACTGTCACGCCGAACTTGGCCCTTTTGTCCCGGGTTAGAGGAAATAGAAAGCCGAAGGGGAGAGTCATAATAACATTCAAGACCACTTGCCTGAAAAAATCCCCTCTGCCCAAAGAAACGTCAATAAACGGCACCAGATTCATAGGCTCATAGGGATGGTTTAACACAAATGGGATGGATGCGATCACCGGCATCATGGTAAAAAAGAGCACTAACGAGAGATAGGCGTACATGAGCGTATTGACAAGGAGGACACCTTTGCCCTGGGGCCTCCACTTTCTAAAAAAGATGAACGCATACAGCAGCGCCAACACCATAAAATCTATACAATGTTCTATCAAATATTTCATTGCGGCACTCCTTTCCACTTACGCCCCTTTCCGAATTCTCGTTTGTCGAATAGGCATGAGCAAAGTATACCATCATTGCAGACGGCTTTCAACCCTCTTTTATAAGCGCTGACAGTAGTAGCAAGCAATGTCCCGGTATATATTATCCGGTGCAGCTCCGCCCGATGCACAAGCCGCCGGTGGCGTCTGCTCACCTGTCCATACTAGGCAGAGAGGGCTGACAAAGAGAACGGAGTGCCCAGGTTATCCCCGGACGCTCCCGCTTCAGTTCCCTCCTGCTGGTAAATCACCACACCTCCGGCCTGTGTTATTTTGCCATAAACAAACCTCAGTCAACATAATAGTAGTGGTCTGGTTTTATACATTACCTCTCACGAATTTGTTCTAAACAGCTTTCCAGTACCGCATGAGCACCGCCGCAACTTTGGCACGGGAGGTCAGGCCCTTCGGATCAAGGCGCGCGTTCTCCATGATCGCCTCCTCGGAATACTCTGTAAAAATCACACCTGTTACAATGGAGTTTGTGATACGCACATCGGAAGCGGATATCATTCTGTTTACCACACTGCGCCGCCACCGTTCAGCATCCAGTATCTAAAATCTAAAAGGGCGCATTGCAGTTTTTTCTGCAATGCGCCCTCTTTGAAAAGTGCATGCCTTAGCATTTCCCAGCGTGCTTTTTAATGGCCTGAAAGGTCTCTTCACTGATCACATGCTCGATCCGGCAGGCGTCTTCAGCCGCGGTGCGGGGCGCCACTCCCAGACCGATCAGCCACTCTGTGAACAGGGTATGCCTTTCGTAAACACTTTCGGCGATTTGACGGCCCTTTTCCGTCAGGGAGATCTGCCCGTTTTCGTCCACGGTGATACAGCCCTGCTCCCGCAGATTTTTCATGGCTACGCTGACGCTGGGCTTGCTGAATTCCAGCTCCGCCGCGACATCAATGGAGCGTACAGAGCCGTTTCTTTGATTCAAGATCAAAATAGTTTCCAGGTAATTTTCCGCGGATTCCTGTATTCTGGGCATAGCAAGGCTCCCTCTTTTCCGAAACGATGTTTTCTGCTTTTGAAAGGTTCACTGTGCTTATTATAGCTTTTCAGAATGGGGATTGCAAGGCACGCGCTGCCGGGACCTTGCAAAAACCATGAAAAAGTGGTATTCTTGCCGGGAGAAAGGTGGTTTTCCTCATGACGGCCCCAACGGTACTTTTTTATAATTTAGATTCGGAAAAGGGCAGAAGGATCAAGCTTTTGTGTCTTGCTATGAAGCTGCGTGTGAGAAACGTTTCTCCGGCTGAATACGGAATTCCCTTAAAACAGCTGCTGCAGGGCGGGGGAGAAAAGGCTTCTTCGGAAAGCACAGGCTTTTCTGAAGAGATGCTGGTACTGGCCCATCTGTCCAACGGACAGTTGGACGATTTTTTGCGTGGCTTTCGCCGGAAAAAGATCGCGCCGGTGGCCTTGAAGGCCGTTCTCACCCCGTCAAATTCCGCCTGGGACTCCCTTACGCTGCGGCAAGAGCTTTTACGGGAACGGGAAGCCATAGAGAAACAGTCTGCGGCGCAAGCTTTCAAAAATGAAAGTCCCGCTGGAAATTCGTAAGAAATACCGCCGGGATTTCGCAAGGACTTTTTTCTACGATGAGGACAGTCAGCCGCTGGGCTGCCGGGAAGGAGAGAGGTTCTGTGAAAAAATTTCTGAAGTTACTTCGCAATTTATTGATAATTCTCTTTGTGGCAGGGCTGTGTACCGTTGGCGTTTTGGTGTTCCAGGGGTATCAGCTGTACAGGGACGCTGTGGAAAAAACGCCCTTAGAGGCACGGGTTGCCGAGGTGCGGTCACAGGCGGATTATACAGCCTTTTCTGAGCTGCCGAAAACCTACCGGGACGCGGTAGTGGCGGTGGAGGACCATCGTTTCTATGAGCACGGCGGGGTGGACCCGATTTCTATTGCCAGGGCGGTATGGATCGACCTCTGCACCATGTCCTTCGCCGAGGGCGGCAGCACCATCACACAGCAGGTGGCGAAAAACCTTTATTTTACCCAGGAAAAGAAGCTTACCCGGAAAATCGCCGAGGTGTTTGTAGCCTGGGATCTGGAAAAGCTCTGTGAAAAGGACGAGATCCTGGAGCTCTACGTCAACAGCATTTATTTCGGAAATGGCTGCTATACTGTGAAAGCCGCTTCGCTTTCCTATTTTGGAAAAGAGCCCGCCGCCATGACGGATTATGAAAGCACGCTGCTGGCGGGAATTCCCAATGCGCCCTCCGTGTATGATCTGACGGAAAACCCCGATTTGGCCGCGCAAAGGCAGCGGCAGGTAGTGGCCATGATGGTGGAGCATGAATATTTGAACCCCCAGGAGGCCGCGGCAATTTTTAAATAAAGCTGTGCAAAAAGCCGTGCTTTTCGTGAAATGAGAGGAGATATCTACTGTGAAAGAATTGGAACCTTTTTTAGATGAGCAGGGCCGCTTGACGGCGCTGCCTGTAAAGCAGGGAAAAAAGCAGCTGGCTATTGCGTACCTTGCCGGAAAATTTGAGGCGGGAAAAAGGTATTCGGAAAAAGAAGTGAACGCCCTGTTAAAGGAATGGCACACCTTTGGAGACCCCGCCACCTTGCGCAGGGAGCTTTACAACCGCTTTTTTCTGAACCGGGAGCCGGACGGCTCCGCCTATTGGCTGGAAGAGCCTGAGAAACCAGAGGAATAGCCGCTATTAACCGGCAATCAAAGAATGATAAACGGCACAAGAGCAGGGGACTGTCACGAAATGTATCAGTTCCCTGCTTTCGTTTTTTATGCCGGATACTGCTGGACGGGAAACGGAATGAGCAATGAGCAATGAAGGGCAAGGATAAAGTGATAAACAATAGTTTAGCATGTTAGTTGTTAGGAAAGAGCCCATTTCTGTCATCCTGAGGAACGTAGTGACGAAGGATCTCGTCCTTTGATTTTGGCAAGGAATTGAGGGCGAGATTCTTCGCTTCGCTCAGAATGACAGAAGGAAAAGGCGTGTTTCGCCGTTAACTTCCAATTTATCGAGCTTCGCTTCTGTCCTTCAATTTCACATTGCTTATTCCTCATTTCTAATTGCCATTGCCCCTCTCGGCCCAAAGTTTTTTCACTCTTTTTGAATTTCTTGTAGTCTTCTTCTAAATTGTTAACAAACATTTACCATTTCTTGAGTGAATTTAAGGGAAATGTAAAAAACGGAAAAAGTTTTTGTAATAAACCGGAGGTAAGCTCAATAACGATATAAGGGCCGAAAAAACCAAGTGCAAAATTTTTGGCCCTGCTTACTATATCAAATCAAAGAAAAAGGAGAAACTCAAAATGAAAAAGGTAATTGCGGCATTGATGGTTTTGGCCATGGCGTTGACTATGGCGGCTTGCGGCGGCGAGGGCAATAGCTCCGCAGGCGGCACTTCCTCCACAGCGGGTCCCTCCTCCGCTGTCGGGTCTTCTTCCACGGCAGCTGAATAAAAGTTCAGGTTTGCTCAAAAAACAGTCCGGCCCATTTTATATGGGCCGGACTGTTTTTTGGAGAAAATTTGCTTTAGAAGTGATAGATGCCCGCCGGCAGGGTATGGATCTCACCGTTTGGCAACAGTAGGGTAGCCTCGCAGTCAAAGGGAACTGTGATCTCATAGTGGAGCGCTTCTCCGTCATAACGCCATTCTACCTCATACCGTCCGGCGGCGGAATCCAGGCGCAGCCTGGCAAAACGAATGCGGGGATCCGGCATGGGGCAGATCACAGCTTTTTTGTAGCCGGGAGCCTCCTCACAGGGGTTCAGGCCGCAGAGGTTCCGGTACATCCAGTCGGCGATAGAGCCATAGGCATAGTGGTTCAGGCTGTTCATGCCCGTGCCGCTGATGGAGCCGTCCGGCAAAATGGAATTCCAGCGCTCCCACACTGTGGTAGCCCCCATCTTCACCTCATAAAGCCAGCTGGGGTAGTCGTTGTTTAAGAACAGATCATAGGCGGCTTTGTTCGCGCCGTTATCGGACAGGGCGCGGCACAGGAAGGGGGTGCCGCAGAAGCCGGTGTTCAGGTGCATTCCGTTCTTTTCCAGCAAGCCGGTGAGGGTGCTCAGCACCTTATCGAGGCAGCCCTCCGGATACAGGCCGAAGAACAGGCTCAATACACAGGCGGTCTGGGTCTCCGGGATCTTCAAGGCGCCGTCGGCGTGGAAGTATTCTTGCAGAAACGCTTTTTTGATTTTTTCGCCGAGGGCCTCATATTCCTTTTGATCCTCGGAAAGCCCCAGGGCCTTGGCGGCCTTGGCGGTCAGGGTGGCAGAATACCAGTAAAAAGCGGTAGCGGTGTAGGGCAGGCTGGTAGCGCCAAAGGGATTTTGCGTATCGCCGTCCTCACGGTCCAGGGCCAGCCAGTCTCCCAGCTGATTGCCCCGAAGCCACAGCCCCCGGTCTCCGTCTAACCGGTCGTCCCGGCGGATCCGCTCTACCCAGGTTTTCATCACCGGGTATTCCCGCCGAAGCAGGGCCAGGTCGCCGTAATTTTCATAAACCGCCCAGGGCATCATGGTGGCAACATCGCTCCAAATCGCACAGCCGGAGCCGTTATCCTTGACCCAGGAAAATTCCTTGTCGCTTTCGTCCACATGGGGCGCGGGGACAAAGAAAGGAACCGATCCGTCATAATACGCCTGCTCGTGGGCTATGTTTTCTACAAAATGGTGGAAGAACGCCGGCATGTAGATGTTTTTGCAGGCAGTGGCGGAGATAATGGCGGCGTCTCCCGTCCAGCCCAGGCGCTCGTCCCGCTGGGGACAGTCGGTGGGGATATCCAGGAAATTATCGAACTGGCCCCACATGGCGTTTTGGAATAGCCGGTTTACCAAGGGGTTGTCGGTTTCGATCCAGCCGATGGGGTCAATATCAGAGCGGATATGGCAGGCGGTAAAATCCTCAGCCCGCGCGGTTTTCACTCCCTCCACCTTGACAAACCGGAACCCGTAAAAGGTGAAATGGGGACGCACCCGAGCTGCCTTTCCATCGGAGAGATAGCGATACTCTGCCTTGGCGGAGCGCAGGTTATCCCGGTAGAAGCAGTCGTTCTGCATCACCTCGCTGTAGGTGAGCTTTACCTGGGCGCCAGCGGGCTCCCGGCAGGTGAATTCCACCCAGCCGGTCATGTTCTGCCCGAAATCCAATACGGTTTCCCCTTTGGGCGTGTGTAAGATCTCCACCGGGGCAAATTCCCGTTTCTTTACGATTCTCGGTCCCATTCTGGCAACGAGCGGGCGGGGCTCCTCCCGAAGCACTGTCTGCTTTGCCGGAGCTGCGCAGCCTGGCTCAGACCACCCGGGGATCTGCTTTTGAGCGTCATACTCCTCACCGTCGTAAATATTGCTGAACAGTACGGGAGAGGGGTAGCTTTTCCAGCTTTCATCGGAGATGACGACCTGCTCTGTGCCGTCCTTTTTCAGAACATGCAGCTCGCAAATGGCCTGCATGGTGTCGCCGTACAGATCGTGATAGCGGTCAAATACGATATCTCCCTTGTACCAGCCGGGGCCCAGGGCCAGGCCGATGGTGTTTTCCCCGGCCCGCAGCAGCTCGGTGACCTCAAAGGTCTGATACTCCAGATTGGAGTCGTAGCAGTGGTAGCCGGGCAGCAGGTATTCGTCCCCGGCCTTTTTCCCGTTTAGAGTAAGCTCATAGATCCCCAGCCCGCAGGCGTATACTCTGGCGGAGGCGATCTCTCCGTCTAGAGTAAAATCCTTTTTCAGAAGCGGGTGGGTTTCCCGGTCCGCAAAGTCGGCAGCGATCCACTTTGCCTGCCAGGGCTCCGCCTCCTTGGCAGTTTCAAACCAGGAGGAGGCGCTGGCGCTGTCTCCGTTATCCGCCCAAACGGTAACGGTCCAGGTGTAGCGGGTGCGGGGCGCAAGGGGAAAGTCGGCTTCAAAGCCCAGGGAGGAAATATCCTCCCGCTTCCCGCTGTCAAAGACCGGGCTGCCCCCACTGTCCTTTACTGTAATTTGGGCGGCGGCTTGCTTTTTCGCTTCGGTTTCCTCCGCCACCCAGGAAAAAATGGGCTTGCCCAGCAGCATGCCCAGCGGCTCTGTTACGTGGTTTGTGCGCAGATGAATCAGCTTCAAAACAATCTTCCTTTCCAAAGTTGAATTTGAGAGATAGCCTTAAAATCAGTCGGTTTTCCAATAACAGGGAAGAAGCTCTTTGAGGGGAACAGCCCTTTCTTCCTCTACCAGAACCTGACAGTCCGGGTTTCCAAGCTGCATTAAAAATTCCCGGCAGCGCCCGCAAGGGGGCATGATCTGGTGATCCCAGCCTACCGCTACGATCTTTTCCACCCGGCTTTCCCCGGCGGTGATCATGGCGGCAATAGCGGCATGCTCCGCGCAGAAGCCCATACTGCAGGCGGTATCGATGCATACGCCCCGATAAACGGTCCCCCGGTCTGTTACAAGGGCGGCGGCCACTCCGCCGGCTTCAATATCCTCCGAAATTTTCCGGGGACTCAAAACCTCCAGCGCGGCGGCTTTTAGCTCGGTAAACTCCATTTGACCAGCTCCTTACCTACGATTTCAATGAAATAAGCATAGCGCACTTTTTCCGAAAAAGAAAGCACTGGATTTTCCAAAAATAGTCTTGCTTTTTTGGCATATTTTACAAAACATGAATTGACTTTTGGAGATTTTCCGGCTATGATTAGGAAAAGAAAAGCCACGGTATCACAGGGAAAGGAACATAAATTTTATGGAGAAAAAATTTGCCAGGATCACCTTGGACAAGGATTTTCAAATCAGCCGGGTCGATAAACGTATTTACGGCTCTTTCATCGAGCACCTGGGCCGCGCGGTGTACGGCGGCATCTATCAGCCGGAGCACCCCAGCGCCGATGAGGAGGGCTTCCGCAAAGACGTGCTGGAGCTGGTAAAGGAGATCGGCGTGCCCATTGTCCGCTACCCCGGCGGCAACTTTGTTTCCAATTTTTATTGGGAGGACAGCGTCGGCCCGGTGGCGGAGCGTCCCCGCAGGCTGGAGCTTGCCTGGAGAAGCACGGAGCCGAACCTGGTGGGCGTCAACGAGTTTTCCAGCTGGGCGAAAAAGGCCGGAACCGATGTGATGATGGCGGTGAACCTGGGCACCCGAGGCATTGAGGCCGCCTGTAATCTGCTGGAATACTGCAATCACTCCTCCGGCACGAAATATAGCGATCTGCGCATTTCCCACGGCGTTTCAGCACCCCACAACATCAAGGTGTGGTGTCTGGGCAACGAGATGGACGGCCCCTGGCAGACAGGGCATAAGACCGCTCTGGAATACGGCCGCCTGGCAGACGAGACCGCCAAGGCCATGAAGCAGATCGATCCCTCTCTGGAGCTGGTGGTGTGCGGCAGCTCCAACACCGGAATGCCCACTTACCCCCAGTGGGAGGCCACCGTGCTGGAAGAAGCCTATGACAGCGTGGATTTCATTTCCCTGCATACCTATTACGGCAACCGCTTCCACGATACCGCCAATTTCCTGGCCCAGTCTGACGATATGGATCACTTTATCAAAACGGTGATCTCCACCTGTGATTTTGTCAAGGCGAAAAAGCGGGCCAAAAAAGATATGATGCTCAGCTTTGACGAGTGGAATGTGTGGTTCCACGCCAACGCCGAGGACGACGATACCATGAAGAACCGCCCCTGGGCGGTGGCCCCCCACCTTTTGGAGGATCAGTATGACTTTGAGGACGCTTTGCTGGTGGGTCTGATGCTCATCACCATGCTGAAGCATTCCGACAGGGTGCGCATGGCCTGCCTTGCCCAGCTGGTAAATGTGATCGCCCCCATTATGACGGAGGAAAATGGCCCCGCCTGGAAGCAGACCATTTTCTATCCCTATCTTCACGCCTCCCAATACGGCAGGGGCGTGGCGCTGGATACGGCTCTTCGCTCTTCCCGCCACGATACCATGGATTTCACCGATGTGACCGATGTGGAATCCGCGGCGGTGTGGAACGACGAAGGGGAGGAGTTGACGGTATTTGCCGTGAACCGTGATCTTTCCGAGAGCATCACGCTGGAAACAGATTTGAGAAGCTTCCCCGGGTATCGGCTCACAGAGCATATCGTGCTGGAGCATCCTGATTTCTTCGCGGTAAACTCCGCGGAAAACCAGGCAGTCACGCCGAAAACCGTAACAGACCGGGATCAGCAGGACAACGGCCTTCTGAAGAGCCGCCTGGCTCCCGCTTCCTGGAACGTGATCCGTTTGAAAAAGAGCTGAGAAGAGCGTACCATATCAGGGTATAAAAGAGCCGCCGGAGCTTCCGGCGGCTCTTTGCCGCTTTAAGTGATAATTGAGATGATTTACTAAAAAAACCGCGCCCGCCGGATCACTCCGGCGGGCGCGGTAAAAAGGAGAATCAAACTATGAAACTTTTGTAAACTCAGCTGTTGTAGTACCTGGTGGTGATCACACAGGCTTCCGCCCGGGTAGCGGTTCCCTTGGGGTCGAATTTATTGCCGCCCACACCGCTGATCAGGCCGTTGTCCCGGCAGGCGTATACAGCCTCTTTCGCCCAGGAGCTGATTTTTTTGTCGTCCGCGAAAGCGGCGGAGGAAGCGCTTCTCTCCAGCCCGGCGTACTGGGCCAGGATCACGCACATCTGCTCTCTGCTGATCACGGCATTGGGACGGAAGGTGTTGTCCGTAAAGCCGTGCACATAGCCCATTTCAGAAGCCCAGGCGATAGCCCTGGTCATTTGCGAGGCTGGGTTCTTCACATCGGTAAAGCTTGTCCCTTTGTCGTACAGGGAAAGATCCACCCGGTCAAGATTCGCCAGGGCCATTACAAACTGTGCCCGGGTGATCTTGCCGTTGGGAGTAAAGGTGCCGTTGCCGTTGCCCCGGAAGATCTGCGCCTCTACCGCCTTGTCCACCGCGCTGTAGAACCAGTCCTTGGTGGTAAAATCGGTGAACACGCTGCTGTCGGAAAGAACGGTAGCGGTGGAAACGGGAGTTTTTACGCCGCTTTTCATGGCTATGGCCTTGTAGGTACAGCCGGTCATATAAATGGGCCCGGTATAGGGCGTGGAATTCTGATCGGGCTGGGTGTTGTCCACCGTGTAATAAATATCCGCGCCGGCCCCGGCTGTCATGGTGACATAGCCGCCCGCCGCTTCGATCACGGGAGCGCCGGAGGCGGGAACATTGGAAACGCGCTCCGCGTAAAGAGAGCAGACATAGCCGGAAAATCCGCCGGAGGTAATGACGGAATACCATTTATCGGTGGAAACACCGTCTGCCGTGACCTTTTCTCCGGCGACCTCGTCAAGAATATCTACGCCAGTACCCTTGGAGAGCGTGGTGACGATCTCCGATTTTGTAGTGGCCGCCTGCCGCAGGCGAACGCTGTTGGCGGTGATCTTACCGTTATAGGCGGCGGGCTCATCATCGCCCTGAGAGCCGCCGTAGATCAATTCATAGGTGCTGTCCTTGCCGCTGTACCTGGCGCGCAGATAAGCGGCCACCTGAGAAGCGGAGGCGTAACGGGTGCTGAGCGTTACGCGGTTTACGGGAACATATTCCCCGGCGGCGGTATAAGCGTACCCATCGCTGCCGATTCGATAACCGTCTACCGTGGTATCGGTGTCGTACTCATAGCTGGTATAATGGACAAGCTTTCCGTCCAGCTCGTACCAGCCCTCCACCGGGTATTTCATGCCGTTGTCAAAAACATGCCAGGCGGTCCAGTTTCTGCCGCTGCCCACCACCGGCTCCCGGCGCATATTGTACTGCGAATCGCTGTTATCCGCGGCTTCGTTATTGCCGATATAAATGCCGATGTGCCCGTAAATGCCCGTGCCGGGATCGTAATAATCCGGCATGGTCAGTGCCAGGCCGTGAATGTTGGGAATTCCCTCGCTGATGTCGTTGGAAAAAACGCAGTTGTCCTCCACCTGGCTGGTGGCGCCGCCCCGGCAGTTACCCAAGGCCCCTGCATCGGAGAAATAGGCGTAGAGCAGGCCAGCACAGTCCGAACCCCTGGTATTGCCCACCGTCTGACCCTTGCCGCCGGAAATGTAGAGCCAGCCGTCCCGATGGGCCTTGATGCCGTGGGCGGCCATTCCCAGAGAAGTGGGCGTCTCCGCGGCGGAGGCGCTTTGACCGGGCAGCAGCCCGGCGGCACATACCAGCGCCAGTACCAGAAGAAGACAGAGGCTTCTGAGCGTTCCTTTTTTTGTCAAGCTTCGTATCATGGGTGATTCCCTCGCGTTTCAAAAAATATAGAATGAGTTGAATAAGCTGCGGCTGTCCCGCTTCTTTATTCAAGAAGGGAGAGGGACAACCAAAAGGTTACAAATTGGTTACATTCTATCACGCCTTGTTTCATTTTGCAACCCGCTTGGAAAAAATTCACAATTTCTTTGCGTTTTTCCGGAAACGCAGGTTTCCGGAAATCCAGGGAATTCCTGAGAGAAAAGGAGTTTTCCACTTCCCTTGCCAATTTCTTCCCCTTACCGAAATACCTTGCTTTTGATCTTTGAACATCCTGCCCGGGCGGCTTTTGGTGAAAAAGGAAAGGAGCGGCTGAAAAATTGAGATTGACTTTACCCCGGGATTCATAGATAATAAAAGCATATAGGGAAAGGAAGGCGCTGCATGTGAAAAATCTGAAACTTCAGTTGATGAGCCTGCTGCTTGCCGCCGCGCTGCTTCTCAGCATGGTGCCGGTAAGCGCACTGGCCTGGGAAAATGCGGAGGCTCTGCCCGTGGAGGTAGAGGTTCAGCGGACAGAGGATGGAGAGGGCGGCTATGATGCCGTGCTGGAAAACCGGGAAACGCTGGGAGGCGGCGACCCGCTTCTCAGTGACGAAAGAGCATTCCGCGCGCCCGCCGTTTCCTATGACGGCGGAGATATGTATGGGCAGCTCACCGCCCGACAGAAAGCCTGCTATGACGCGCTGGAGGCCATTACAATAGACCGTCTGCTTTCTTCCGCTCAGGTACAGCACAACAATATGATATATTATAGAGTCCTCACACGGGTCCCGGAGCTGACCGGGGTCTCTATCGCAGGTTCTTTTTCCAAAGGGAAATTTGTCCCCGCCAAAGCGGCGGCTTCCATAGAATCCGGCATCTATACGGATCTGTGCGCCGCCATCGTGGCCCTGCGCTACGACAGGCCGGACGCTTTGTGGCTTGCCCATTTGCAATACGGCTATAAGGTGATCCAGTCTGGTTCCGCCGCTGCCAAGGTCACCGATGTGATTTTTGATTTCCATTTAGAATATGGCGGGCTGGAGCGGGATATGCACAACGACATGCTGAAGCGGGCGGAGGAGATCGCCGCGGAGGCAAAAAACGCCCCCAATACCTACAGCAGGGTAAAAGCCGTCCACGATCTGCTGGCCCAGGTCAACACCTATGGAGATCCCAAGGAAAACCTGGCCCACACCGCCTACAGCGCCCTGATCCAGGGAGACGCTTACGAACCTGTCTGTGACGGGTACGCCAAGGCATTTAAAATTGTCTGCGGCCTGCTGGATATCCCCTGTGCCCTTGCTTCCAGCGCCACCCATATGTGGAACAATGTGAAAATGGACGATGGGGAATGGTACAATCTGGATCTCACCTGGGACGATAGCCAGGCGGACGCTGTTGGCTACGATTACTTCCTGGTCGGCTCTCAAACCGTAGTAGAGGGAGAGGCCTTCTCCAGGCAGAAGGATCATCTGGAGGAAAATCCCTACAATGTTTATCTGGAAGGGGATAAGGATAAGCTTTTGAAGCCGGTGTCACTTTCGTTCCCCGCCAAAAGCAAGCAGGCCTATACCTATCAGGGAGAAGATTACCCGTCTCTTACCTTCCCGGACGTAAAACGCAGCGCTTGGTATTATGAACCTGTGGAAAAGGCTTATCAGTTGGGCCTGTTTCAAGGAGATACCAACGGGCTGTTCCAGCCCTCCAAAAATATTACCAGGGCGGAATTCGCTCTGGTCACGGCAAACGCGCTGGGCGTGGAACTCAGCGAATACGGCGGCTCCGCCTTTACCGATGTGCCGGAGGGAAAGTGGTTTTCCCCGGCGGTGGCCTGGGCAAAGGAGGCCGGCGTCATGCGGGGAGACGGTAACGGGAAATTCCGCCCCAACGCGCCCATCACCCGGGAAGAAATGTGCGTGGTGATCTCTCAGGCCCTGGAGGCCCACAAAGAGCTCGAAAGCTTTACCTTCCCGGATCACGCCTCCATCTCCCGCTGGGCCAGAAACGCCGTCTATGAATGCTATACGCTGGGACTGGTCAAGGGGGACAACAAGGGCTATTTCTCCCCCAAGGGCAACACCCTCAGAAGCGAAGCGGCAACCGTGTTTACAAAGTTTGTAGAGCTGGGCGAGCCCTACCTGCCTCAGAAATAAAGTGAAAGCATATCCAAAGAAGGCCGCCCGTTCAGGGCGGCCTTCTTTTCTGTTGTCAGCCATACGAGTAATGAGAAATTAGCAATGAGCAATTTTAAGGGCGAAGTTTAATAAATTCGGAATTTAGCGGTGAGCGAAAGCCTGCCCTTGCTTGCAAGGGCAGGGGGACCACCGTTAGGTGGTAGAGGGGATCGTCACACGCAGAAAGCGGGATAGAATCGCCAGTTTCAATCCCCTCAGTCAGCCTTCGGCTGACAGCTCCCCTTACTTGCGTAAGTGGAGCCTAAGGGTGCTAAACTATAATTTACCGGGCGTTGCCCTTAATTGCTCATTGCTAATTCCTCATTGCCCTGGTATTCCCCAGCATCTCAAAAATTTCCCGAACAGGTTTTTCTTCTCTTTTTTATTGACAAAATCCACGCAAAATAAGATAATAAAAGTTCAAGGCGTGCGGAGTTGTGATACGCTATGCGCCTTTTGTGAAAAATGGAAAAATCGCCGGCGGGTATGTCCTGATCCCGGCATAAAACAGGAGTGAGGAACGTGAACACAGAGCTTGCCAAGGCATATGAGCCTCAGGAAGTGGAAAAACGAATTTACGATTTCTGGATGAAGGGCGGCTGGTTCCATGCGGAGCCGGATCCCGAAAAGAAGCCCTACACCATTGTGATCCCGCCGCCCAATATCACCGGGCAGCTGCACATGGGACATGCCCTGGACGAAACCATGCAGGATATTCTGATCCGCTGGAAGCGCATGCAGGGGTATTCCGCCCTGTGGCTTCCCGGTACGGACCATGCTTCCATCGCCACAGAGGCCAAGATCGTGGAGGCCATGCGGGAGGAAGGGATCTCGAAGGAGGATCTCGGCAGAGAGGGCTTTTTAGAGCGGGCCTGGGCCTGGAAGGAAAAATTCGGCGGACGAATCATTGAGCAGCTGAAGCTTTTGGGCTCCTCCTGCGACTGGGACCGCCTGCGCTTTACCATGGACGAGGGCTGCTCCAAGGCGGTGCGCCATGTGTTTGTAAAGCTTTACAAGCAGGGGCTCATTTACCGGGGAGAACGCATCATCAACTGGTGTCCCAACTGCCGTACCGCGATTTCCGACGCCGAGGTGAATTTCGAGGAAAAGGAAGGCTCCTTCTGGCATCTGCGTTATCCCCTGGCGGACGGCTCCGGCTTTATTGAGCTTGCCACCACCCGCCCGGAAACCATGCTGGGCGATACGGCTGTGGCGGTGCACCCTGAGGACGAGCGTTACCGGCATCTCATCGGCAAAACGGTGATCCTGCCTTTGGTGGAAAAGGAGATCCCCATTGTTGCCGACGAATACGTGGAAATGGATTTCGGCACCGGTGTGGTAAAGATCACCCCCGCCCACGACCCCAACGACTTCGAGGTGGGCAAGCGCCACGACCTGCCGGTCATCAACGTGATGAACGAGGACGGCTCCATCAATGAAAACGGCGGAAAATACGCGGGCCTGTCCGGCATGGAGGCCAGAAAGCAGATCGTGAAGGACCTGGACGAGGGCGGCTATCTGATCAAAATCGAGCCCCTAAAGCACAATGTAGGCACCTGCTCCCGCTGCCACACGGTGGTGGAGCCCCGGGTCTCTACTCAGTGGTTCGTGAAAATGGAGCCCCTGGCGAAGCCCGCCGTAGACGCGGTGAAAACCGGTGAGATCAAGTTCATTCCGGAGCGGATGGACAAGGTCTATTATAACTGGATGGACAATATCAAGGACTGGTGTATTTCTCGGCAGCTGTGGTGGGGCCATCGGATCCCCGCCTGGTACTGCGAGGATTGCGGGGAGATCATTGTTTCCGAAACAGACGCCGAAATCTGTCCCAAGTGCGGCAGCCGCCATCTGCGGCAGGACAGCGATACGCTGGATACCTGGTTCTCCTCCGCCCTGTGGCCCTTCTCCACGCTGGGGTGGCCGGAAAATACAGAAGAGCTGAAGTACTTCTATCCCACCGACACCCTGGTTACCGGGTACGATATCATTTTCTTCTGGGTGGCCAGAATGATCTTCTCCGGCCTGGAGCACATGGGAGAGGCTCCCTTTAAGACCGTGTTTTTCCACGGCCTTGTCCGGGACGCCCAGGGCAGAAAAATGAGCAAGTCCCTGGGCAACGGCATTGACCCCGTGGAGGTCATTGACCGGTACGGCGCGGATGCCCTGCGCTTTACACTGGTAACGGGAAACAGCCCCGGAAACGATATGCGCTTCTCTGATGAAAAGGTGGCCGCCAGCCGGAACTTTGCCAATAAGCTTTGGAACGCCGCCCGGTTCATTCACATGAACATTGATGGAAAAGACGTGCCCTGCGCCCTGCCGGAAACGCTTTCCCTGGAGGATAAGTGGATCCTCAGCCGTTTTATGTCCGTCACAAAGGAAATGACGGAAAATTTGGAGAAATTTGAGCTGGGCATCGCCGTGGCGAAGCTTTACGATTTCCTGTGGGACGATTTCTGCGATTGGACCATTGAGCTCGCCAAGATCCGCATGAACGGCGAAGATGAGGCGGACGCCCAAAATACCCGGCAGGTGCTGGTGTGGGTGCTGAGCAATACCTTAAAGCTGCTGCACCCCTTTATGCCCTTTATCACGGAGGAGATCTGGCAAAGCCTGCCCCACGAGGGAGAGGCTCTGATCGTTGCTCCCTGGCCGGTTTATGACAAGGCTCTCTGCTTCCCGGAGGAGGAAGCGGAAATGGCCAAGGTCATGGAGCTGATCACCGCTGTGCGTACCCGCCGCAGTGAAATGAATGTGCCGCCCTCCAGAAAAGCCCATCTGTATGTGGAAACCGCTTCCCCCGCCGCCTTTGAAACAGAGCGGGAGGCCATTCTCTGCCTGGCCTATTGCAGCGGGCTGGAGATCGGAGAAGCCTTCTCCGTGGACGGCGCGGTCACAGTGGTCACCGCCGCCTGCAAGGGCTATCTGCCCATGGACGACCTGGTGGATAAAGCCGCCGAGACCGCCCGGCTCCGAAAGGAGCTGGAGGGCGCGAAAAAGCAGCTCGCGAATGCCGAAGCAAAGCTTCAAAACGAAACCTTTATCGGCAAAGCCCCCCAGAAGGTGATCGATGGAGTAAGGGACAACGCCGAAAAGCTTCGGGAAAAAGTGCGCCTGATTGAAGAGTCTTTGAAAGCGTTTCAGTGAGGGACGGTCCATGAATTGCAAAATAGGCTCGCTTTACCTGTGTGTGAAGGATATGGATCGGGCGATTGAATTTTACGAAAAATTTTTTGAAATGTCTGTTACGATAAAAGATGAGGTCTACAGCGATTTTCACGTCGGCGGTTTTCAGTGGGGCCTTTTCGCCTATGAAAAAATGGGGGAAGAGCACACTTTTGGCAGTAATTGCCTGCCTAGTGTTAAGGTGGAAAACCTTGAGACGCTGAAAAGAAAGCTGAAGGGCTTGACGGTTTGTTTCCCCCTGACAAAAATCGGGGATAACTGGGTCTCGGAATTTGTAGACAGCGAGGGAAATCATGTAGAGCTGACTGCTCCTGCCGGATAGACGAGGAAAAGCGGAAGGAACTTTTCTTTGCCTTTGACATGCTTCCCCAAAATATTTGTGTTTCACACAGTAAAATAGTCCTGAAAAGAGCGGACAAGCCGTTCTTTTCAGGACTTTCTTTTTTACGGAACATCACGAAGCTCTGCCATCTGAAAACTAAAATTTTGGAAGGAATGTGATCGTATGAACGTGCAGCTCAGTTACAAGGACGGCGTGCTTACCGCCCGGCTCAGCGGGGAGATCGACCACCACAACGCCAGGGAAATGCGGGAGCAGATCGACGATACCTCTCAAAAGCTGAAGCCCTATTGCCTGCGTCTGGATTTTTCGGACGTGCCCTTTATGGACAGCTCCGGAGTAGGGCTGATTCTGGGAAGAGTGCGTCTGTACCGCTTTTGGAAGGGCCATGTGGTGCTGTGCGGGTTGTCCCCCTACCTGAATAAGATGGTGGAGCTTTCCGGAATAGAATCCATTGCCGCAATAGAAAGGAGGGCGGGATAACATGATGAAGCCGGTGAATCAAACGCAGATCTGCTTCCCCTCCAACTCCGTGAATGAGAGCTTCGGCCGGGCGGCGGTATCGGCCTTTCTCGCCCAGCTGGACCCCACGGTATCCGACCTGACGGAGCTGAAGACCGCCGTTTCCGAGGCGGTGACAAACGCCATTGTACACGGCTATCGGGAAAAGCTCGGAATGGTTTACATAACTGTGAAACTTTTTGAAAACGGCAAGGCGGTGGTACGCATTCGGGATAAGGGCTGTGGCATTTCGGATATCCGGCAGGCCATGGAGCCCCTGTACACTACCGGCGGCGAAGAACGGGCGGGCCTGGGCTTTTCCGTGATGCAAAGCTTTTGCGACAGAGTGCGGGTGAGCTCTGCGCCCGGCAAGGGCACCAGCGTCACCCTGACAAAGCTCTTTGAGACAAAGGCATAGCTATGCTTGTCTGCCAAACGAAGCATTGCTCCGACGGCTTTGTGGAAGAAAACATGGGCCTTGTACACCTGTGCGCCCGGCGTTTTTCCGGAAAGGGCGTGGAGTATGAGGATCTGTTTCAGGCGGGCTGTGTGGGGCTGATCAAAGCGGCCGAGCATTTTGACTGGGAACGGGGCGTGAAATTTTCCACCTATGCCGTGCCGGTCATTTTGGGGGAGATCCGCCTGCTGTTTCGCGTTGGGCGGCCTGTTCGCGTTTCCCGGGGCATGCAGGAGCTGGGAAAAAAGGCCCGGGAGGCGGAGGAGGCTTTTCGGGAAAAAGAGGGAACAAGCCCCACGGTGGCCCAGGTGGCGAAGCTCTTGAGCGTGCCAGTGGAAAAGGCGGCGCTGGCGCTGGGCGTTTCTCAAGCCCCCGTTTCCCTCAGCGGTGATGAAAGCGGAGAGCTGGAGATCCCGGTGGAAGCCCCGGAGGAAAAAATGACAGAGCGGCTTACCCTGTACGAGCTGCTCCACACCCTGGAGGAGCGGGACAAAAAGCTCCTCGAATACCGCTATTTTCAGGGAAAAACACAAACGGTCACCGCCGGCCTGCTGGGAATGACCCAGGTGCAGGTCAGCCGAAGAGAAAAAAAGCTGCTGCTCTATCTGCGGCAGGAGCTTATGGAAAAGTAAAAGCCGGGCGATCCGCGTAAAATGTGGAGCCCGGCTTTTACTATACAATAGAGGAATTGGGAATGAGCAATGAGAAGGAGCGAGGGCCGTCGCTTGCTAAATTGGAATTTAGCGGTTATCTGCACACCACCCTCTTGTCATTCTGAGCGAAGCGAAGAATCTCGTTCTTTGCCCTTTTGCCCTGGAATTAAGGACGAGATTCTTCGTCACTTTGTTCCTCAGAATGACAAAAAAGAGAACTTTCCCTTTTCTAACGACTAACAACTAACAGCTAACGACTAGTTCATTAAACTACAATTTACCGCCCTGTCTCTCCCTGATTCCCCATTTCACGCGGAAGCGCATTTGCTCTTCAGCCTTTCCAGAAAGGCCTCCGCGGCGGCGGAAAAGACCTGATGCCTTTTCCACACAAGGCTCAGCCCTGTTTCCAGCTTTGGCTCTAAGGGGCGAAAGGTCAAAGCGCTTTCCGGGGAGATATTTACCAGCCTGTCAATGGTCAGGGCGCAGCCCAGCCCGGCTTCTACCATAAGGGCGGCGTTGTAAACCAGGTTAAAGGTGGTGGAAATATTCAGCGCTTCAAAGGACTCTCCAAACCAGCGGGCATAGGCGTTGTCGCGCCCTGCCTCCATGGCCTGCCGGGAAACGATCAAGGGCTGATCCGCAAGCTCCTCTCTGCGGACGGCCTTTTTTTGCGCCAGGGGATCGTCCTTGCGTATCACGACTCCCCAGCGCTCTTTCTCCGGAAGCTCCAGGCTTTCATAGCGGGAAAGGTCGGCGGGGTGGACAAAAACCCCGAAATCCAGAAGCCCCTTTTCCAGCCGCTCGGCAACGTCCTGAGAATTTCCGCTGTAAAGGTGATAGCGCACGCCCGGGTATTCCTCCCGCAGCTCCCTGGCGGTTTGGGCAATGAGGAACAGGCCGTGGGTCTCGCCGCCGCCGATATACACGTCTCCGGCAATTTCCGTGTCTATGGCGCTGAACTCTCCCTCTGTTTTATCCACCATGGAAACGATCTCCTCCGCCCTTTTGCGCAGAAGCATGCCGGCCGGTGTCAAGGATACCCGGTGGCTGCCCCGAACCAGAAGCTTCTGCCCCAGCTCCTGCTCCAGGTCATGGATCTGCCGGGAAAGGGTGGGTTGGGTCACATGCAGCAGATTTGCCGCCCCTGTGATCGTCTCCTCTCTGGCCACCGCCAGAAAGTATCGCAATACTCTCAGCTCCAAGGCAACGCCCTCCCAAATGCTTTCTATACATGTGATTGTAGCAAAGTGTGATATGCCTGTCAAGCATTTCATGTATAGAAACTAAGCATTTGCGATATCTTATGCGGCGTGCTAGAATTTCAGCTGTGAAGAGCGGAGAAAGGCGTGTGAAGGCGGCATGGAAGAAAAGCAGGCGTCCCGGGAAGCGGTGATTCAGATTTTGCAGGACGCCGGGTGTGAAAGCGAGTTGATCGAACGATATCTGCGGCTGCGTTCCCAGCATGCCTTCCGGGAGCAGAAAAAGCTGCTGAGAAAGCACCGGGCCGCCTTGCTGGAGGCGATCCACGGGGAACAGAAAAAACTGGACTGCCTGGACGACCTGCTGTATCTGCTGGAAAAAGAGAAAAGGGAAAACCCATAGAAACGGAGGAAAATACAATGATTTATAAGGATTTTCAGGGGAAAAAGCTTTCCGCCCTGGGTATGGGGGCCATGCGGCTGCCTACCAAAAACGGAGACGACGGCGTCATTGACACGGAGGCTGTGAAAGAAATGGTAGCCTACGCCATGGAGCAGGGGATCAATTACTACGATACCGCCTGGGGCTATCACAACGGGAATTCGGAGACCGTGCTGGGAAAGGCCCTGTCAGGTTATCCCCGGGAAAGCTTCTTTCTTGCCACCAAATTTCCCGGCTATGACCTTTCCAATATGCCGAAGGTTCAGGAGATTTTTGAAAAGCAGCTGGAAAAATGCGGCGTGGAATATTTCGATTTTTATCTCTTTCACAATGTTTGTGAAATGAATATCGACGCTTATCTGGACGAAGAGGCGTATGGGATCTATTCCTACCTGACGGAGCAGAAGAAAAAGGGAAGGATCCGCCATCTGGGCTTTTCGGCCCACGGCGGCTATGATGTGATCAAACGGTTTCTGGAGGCTTACGGAGACGGAATGGAGTTTTGCCAGCTTCAGCTGAACTATGTGGACTGGATCCTGCAGGACGCCAGGGCCAAGGTGGAGCTGCTGAAGGAATACGGGCTTCCCCTGTGGGTCATGGAGCCGGTGCGGGGCGGCAAGCTGGCGGCGCTGCCGGAAAGCGCGGAAAAAGCCTTAAAGGCCCTGCGCCCGGAGGAAACGATACCGGCCTGGGCCTTCCGATTCCTGCAAACGGTTCCCGGCGTAACGGTGACGCTTTCCGGCATGTCCAATTTCCGGCAGCTGCGGGAAAACATTGCCACCTTCTCGGAGGAGAAGCCCCTTTCGGAAACGGAATGGAACGCCCTTCTTTCCATCGCGAGCGGCATGATGGACGGAATCTTACCCTGTACCGCCTGCCGCTACTGTACCGGTCACTGTCCCAAGGGGCTGGATATCCCCTCGCTTTTGAGTCTTTACAACGAGCACAGCTTTACAGGCGGCGGATTTATCGCGCCCATGGCGCTGCAGGCGGTACCGGCGGAAAAGCAGCCCTCGGCCTGCATTGGGTGCGGAAGCTGTGAAAAGGTTTGCCCACAGCAAATTAAAATTTCGGAAGCGATGAAGGATTTTCAGAAGAAGCTGAAGCTTTCCTGAAAACAGTATTTTGAAAGAGAGGAATGCGGTTTATGAAAAGAAGGATCGCCTTGCTTTTTCTCCTTGCACTGCTGCTGCAAAGCACGGCATGCGCTTCGGGACTGAACGGAGGCAGGAAAGCGGACGGCTCGCAAAGCGTTCTTTCCGAACAGACCGTTTCTCAAAACACGGAAAGCGCTTTGCCGGAAAGCCGGGAAACTGGAGCCTCCGATGTTTTTGGCAGCGCTTTTTCCGATGTTCCCGCCGGGAGCTGGTACGGGGAGGCGGTGACCTATCTGCGGGAACAGGGACTTATGTACGGAACGACAGATACCACCTTTTCTCCCAACAGCTCTATGACCCGCGCCATGCTGGCGGCGGTGCTTTACCGTGCGGCGGGAAGCCCGGCGGTAACCGGAAGCTCCGGGTTTACGGATCTGCGGCCGGGAGCCTATTATGTAAACGGGATCTCCTGGGCGGCGCAGCGGCAGATCGTGGCGGGCTTCGGCAATGGGCGCTTTGGCCCGGAAGAGCGGGTCACCCGGGAACAGACGGCGGCGATCCTGTGGCGGTACGCGGGCTCGCCCAAGCCGGAAAACGCCCGGGCCTTCGCGGACGCCGCCTCCATTTCAGCCTGGGCGGCGGAGGCGGTAGGCTGGGCCAGAGAGCAGGGGATCGTCAGCGGGCGGGGACAGAACCATTTTGTCCCCAAAGCCCCCATTACCCGAGGGGAGCTGTGCGTTATGCTGTATCGTTATCTGAAGCCGGAAACGCCGTCTCCGTCTCCCGGAGAGAAGGAAGAGCCCGAGGCGCCGGGACCCTCCGCTGATAAAGCGGGCGGCTTTGATTTGGAAACGGGAACCGTGCTGCTGAACAGCGGCTATTCCATGCCAGTAAACGGGCTGGGAACCTACAGCCTTCACGGCGATACCTGTGTGAATTCCATCAAGGCCGCGCTGAAAAGCGGCGTCCGCCTGATCGATACGGCCTCTGCTTACGGAAACGAGGCGGAGGTGGGCCGGGCGATCCGGGAGGCCATGGCAGAGCAGGGGATCGAGCGGGAGGAAATTTTTGTGACCACAAAAATCTATCCCGGCACGGAAATGGCGGATCCGGAGCGGTTTATTCAGGCCTGTCTGGATCGGCTGGATATCGGTTATGTGGATCTGATGCTTCTGCATCACCCGGATCCCAACGACGTCAAGGCTTACCGGGCCATGGAAAAGCTGGCGGCGGAGGGGAAGATCCGCTCCATCGGGCTTTCCAACTGGTATGTGGAGGAGCTGGAAAGCTTCCTGCCCCAGGTTACCGTTACGCCCGCGCTGGTGCAGAATGAGATCCACCCCTATTATCAGGAAAATGACGTGATCCCCTATATCCAGGAAAAGGGGATTGTGGTACAGGGCTGGTACCCGCTGGGCGGGCGGGGCCATACGGCGGAGCTGCTGGGCGATCCGGTGATTTCGGAAATCGCCCGGGCGCACGGGAAGTCTCCGGCCCAGGTGATCCTCCGCTGGAATCTGCAAAAGGGCGTGGCAGTGATTCCCGGCTCCTCTGACCCAGACCATATTCAGGAAAATACGGAGCTGTACGATTTTGAACTGACAGAGGAAGAGATGCGGCGTATTAATGCCCTGGACAGAAACGAAAAACACGATTGGTATTGAGGAGATAGTTATGCATTCCACCATGTTTTCCCGCGGATTGTGGAACCGGGATTTTGTACTGGTGCTGCTGATCAGCACCCTGGCTTCCTACCCCAACAGCATTTTCATTTCCCTGCTGCCGGTGTATGTGCTGGATCTGGGTGGAACCAACGCCCTGACCGGGCTGATGATGACCGGCCTTACTGTGCTGGGCATGGTCACCAGGGTGATCATAGCGCCCCTGATCGACAGGCTGGGGCGAAAAAAGCTGCTGGTGCTGGGCAGCGGGCTGTATGCCTTAAACGCTGTTCTCTTCTGCTTTACGAAAGATCTGAACACTCTGTTTTTCCTGCGGGTGCTGTGCGGGTTTACCCAGGGCGTGTTTTTTCCTGTGCCGCCCACTATGGTATCGGACATTGCCCCGGAGGATCTGATGGTGGACGCCATCGGTTTTTTCGGCGTGTCCAGCTCCGTCACCTTTGCCGTTGCCCCCACGATCGGGCTTTGGGTTTACAATACCTTCGGCGCGGTGGCTATGTTCCTTTCCGCTGCTGTGCTGGGGCTGACTGCCTTTATGCTGTCCTTCTTTGTCCGGGATCATTATCGCCGCCCGGAAAGCAGGGGAGAAGAAAGGAAGCCAGAGCGGGAGAAGACAGGCTCCGGGCTGAAGGGAAGCCTTTTGGTCCTGATTTTGCTGCCCTCCGCCGTGAATCTTTTTGCCTTGACGAGTAAATCCGCTATAGACAGCTTCCTCACTCCCTGCGGCCTGAGCCGCGGGCTGGAGCAGATCAGCCTGTACTTCCTTGTGAATAACCTGACGGTGATCTGCGCCCGGCTGCTGATGGGACGTGTGATCTCGCGCTTCTCCAAGCGTGCCTGCGTTTTCACCGGCCTGCTGCTGGCGGCGGGCGGAACCGCTTTGATCGCGGTTTCCCACCGCATGCTGCTGATGCTGATTTCCGCCGTTTTGACCGGCGTCGGGATCACGGCGGTCACCCAGCTTTTGCAGGCGGAGGTGATGCTCACCATTCCCGGAGAGCGCCGGGGCGTTGCCAACACGGCCTTTATGCTGGCGGGCGATATCGGCGGAGGGATCAGCGTCATGCTGTGGGGCGTTCTTTCCGCAAGCGCCGGGTATACGGCGACCTACCTGGCGGCCGGGGGAACCGTCCTTTTCGGATTTCTGTTCCATGCCGCATACTGGAAAAAGCGAAAGCTCTAAATTTTTCGAAAACTTTGTGAAAGTGGCTTGCTTTTCTTTGCTCAGTTGGTATAATAGCCTCGTATCTCACCCGGCCTGACCGGGAGATTTGGAGAGGAAGCCTATGACACATCGCGAGCGTTTTATTAAAACCCTGAGGTGCGAGCCCATCGGCGGCCAGGTACCCACCTTTGAGCTGGTGTTTTTCCTGACCATGGAGGCCTTCGGCAAGGTGCACGATTCCCAGCGGCATTACGCCCAGTGGAAGCAGATGAGCCGGACAGAGCGGAACCTGCACATGAACGAAATGGCCCAGCTCTATCTCGATATCGCCAAGCGGTACGATCACAGCGCCATCTTCGTGCAGCCGAACCCCGGAGACCTGGAGAGCACCCAGTGGCTTTTGGAGCTGATTCGGGAAAAAAGCGGAGACGAGTATTACATCATGATGCACGGCGACCCCACCTGGTCCATTCCCGATGGGGACCACATGATGGAATTCTCCGAGCAGATGTATGAGGAGCCGGAAAAGCTCAATGAGATCTCCAAGCGCCGGCTGGAGGAGTGCCTGGAAACCGCCGCGAAGCTTCATCAGATGGGACATCTGGTGGACGGCTTCACCATGTGCGCCGATTACTGCTTTAACACGAACCCCTTTTTCAGCCCGGAAAAATTTGATGAGCTGATCGTTCCCTACCTGCGGGACGTGATCGCCGGGTATCGGGAAATGGGCTATTACACCATCAAGCATACCGACGGCAACATCATGCCCATTGTCAAGCAGATGGCCGATTGTAAGCCCGATGCCATTCATTCCCTGGATCCCCAGGGCGGCGTGACGATCCCCGAGGTGCGGAAGATCGTTGGGCCGGATATTGCTTTGGTGGGTAACGTAAGCTGTGCTCTGCTGCAAACCGGCACGGACGAGGAATGCCGGGAAGACGTGCTGCGTTCTCTGCGGGAGGGTATGGCGAACGGCCGGGGCTATGTGTTCTCCACCTCCAACTGCGCCTATACCGGCCTGCCCCTGGAGCGGTATGAAATGATGATCGATATCTGGCGCAAGTATGGCAATTACGAGGATTACGAAAAAAACTTTGGACAGAACGATTGATGCAATTTCCTTTGAGAGACGATTTGAAAAGAATTTCTGAAAGTTTTTCTTGCATTTTTTCGCAGAGTGTGCTAAAATTACTTGGTTCAAAGCCTGCAAAAGCTTAGCCTTTGAAATCAGAGTATCGTCCGTAAAGAGGTGAAACCCAGAATGAAGCAGAATATACATCCCGACTATCAGGAGACCACCATCACCTGCGCTTGCGGCAACGTGATCAAAACACGTTCCACCAAGAAGGATATCAAGGTCGAAATATGTTCAAAGTGCCACCCGTTCTTTACGGGCAAGCAGAAGCTGGTAGATACCAGCGGCCGCGTGGATATGTTTAAGAAGCGTTACGGCATGACGGACAAAAAGTAAGAAAAGCTGACGGGCGGCGCGATTTGCGCCGCCCGTTCAGGCTGTCGAGAAACCCTCTAACCGTAAGAAACGGAAGGGGGAAGAGTGTGAGAGGGGACCATCAGGGTCCCTCTCTCGCGTTTCAATCAGAACTTCTTGCGGAAATCAAAGATTTCCGCAAGAAGTTTGAGCGTGTCGAAAAGCTTTTTTCGACACGCTCACGGGCGGCGCGATTTGCGCCGCCCGTTGTTCCGTAAAGGGAGGGGAAAAGCGCCATGGAGTATCTTACGGTAAAGGAAGAGGGGCGGGACGAGTTTGTGGAAAAGAAGTCCCGCTTTATCGGCTCTTGCCGCCCGGTAAAAACCGAGGAGGAGGCCCTGAGCTTTATCGCGGCCCTGAAAACGAAATATTGGGACGCTTCCCACAATGTGTACGCGTACATTCTCCGCGAAAGCGGCGTTCAGCGGTTTTCCGACGACGGCGAGCCACAGGGCACGGCAGGAATTCCTGTGCTGGACACCCTGAAGAAAGCGGGTGTCACCGATACGGTAGTGGTGGCCACCCGGTATTTCGGCGGTATTCTGCTGGGCGGGGGCGGCCTGATCCGCGCCTATTCCCATACGGCCTCCATCGCCCTTTCGGCGGCAAAAAAGATCACCATGCGGGAATGCCTGCTGCTGTCCGTCTCCTGTGATTATTCCTCTTACGGCAGAGTGCAGGGCGTGATCCCGGAAAACGGCGGTGTGATAGACGATACGGAATTTCTGGAAGACGTTACCATTCGGTTCCACCTGGCCCCGGAGTCCCTGGGGGCCCTGGAAAAACGCCTGGCCGACGCCACCGCTGGAACCTGTGTGCTCCGGGAAGAGGGAAAGCGCTTCTTTGAATTTACCGAAGCGTAAGGGCGATGAGAAATGAGCAATGAGCAATTAAAAAGGCAAAAGCAGAGTCGCTGAATTGGAGTTGGCGGCGGGGCACGCATTTTCCTTCTGTCATTCTGAGCGAAGCGAAGAATCTCGCCCTTATAACGAAAAGCAAAAGACGAGATCCTTCGTCACTGCGTTCCTCAGGATGACAATGGGGGACTGTGCGCAAAACTATCATTTACCCCTCTATCCCTGCCCTTCATCCAGCATCTAGAATCTGGCATCCAGCAGCAAAGAGGGTTCCTTGCAGAAAACTGCAAGGAACCCTCTTTGCTGCATTTCCAAACGTGGAAACGCTCTATTTCGCCAACGTGCTTTCCAGCAGAGCATAGGTCTCCGTCATTTGGGGCCATATCCGGAGCACCCAAGCCTCGGCGTACTCGGAATAGAGTCTCAGCTCTTTTCCTTTGGCGGGCTCCGCGTGGTCCAGCACGCCGCCCCGGGCGGTGAAGGGAGCTCCGTAAGCGTATCGCAGCTCATAAACCTGCTGAACGCCCTTTTCCTCTTCAAGCCGGTTGAAATCCTTCCAAGTGGGCAGCCTTTCATGCTCCAGGTCACTTCTCAAGGCCGCTTCCAGCTTCCCTGAAAAGTTCGTTGGCAGGGTGGAAACGCGCACCGGATTTTCCCCGGGCTTTCTGGTTTCATAGCTCAGCCTGGTATAGGTCGCTTCCATGTTTTGATAGCCGTGAAGCTCCGCTTCCTTCTGCTCGGCGGCCGGATCCAATTTGATTTTTTCTATGCCGCTCAGGGCGTCGATGGCGCACACCGGCAGCATGCCGCTGATCAGCTCCTCTGAGGTGGCGAGCTCATTGGCCAGGGCGGCGCATTCCTCATACAAAGCGTCTGTCTCTTCTGTGTGCCGGCCTTGATAGGAGCAGTTCCATGTGGAGATTTCCCTTGTGCCGTAAAGAGTAAGGGCAAAGCCGTTTCGGCGTTCGTAGGCTCTGCGGCCCGGCAGGTAGGGGTACTGGTTGGCCCGTTCCAGCGCGATCCATTTTTCCTGTAAGTTTTTTACCTTTTCCAGCAGCTCCGGGCTGTATGCTTCGGCTTCAAATCTGTAACAGGCGGCCGAAGAGAGATCTTCCCGGGATACCTCCCCTGTTTCGGCCAGCATGGAGTAAGTGTGGAAATCGTTTCTCCCAAAGAATTCTCCCTCTAGGCGAACCGCGTTGACGGCTTCCATTTCGGTAGGCATATCCAGCCCCAGGCCGGTAGACACCGCCCCCAGGGCGCAAACGGTGACCGCCAGGGGAACCAGCAATGCCGGAAGGTGTTTTTTCAGCCGTCTGACGCTTCTGTGGTACAAAAGCTCGGTGAAAAGCCACGCAAAAAGCAGGGCCAGGGCAATAGAGCCCAGTACCAGGGGAATCCCGAAGGTACCGAAAAATCCGTTGCCGCTGACATAGCCGCCCTCCAGCTCCACTTCCGGAATCCAATCTGTGGTGCTCATGCTCTCCACGGCCTGGCCGAGGAAGGCGGCCGCCAGCAGCGCCGCTTCCGTTCTCACTGCCAGCTCCAGAGGCTTGCGGGTAGAAAAGGTTCCAGTCGTTTCGCTTCCCCGGCGGCGGTACAGCGCCCGCCCGCCAAGGGCCAGCACCACGGCGGCCAGGGCCCAGTAAACCAGCTCCCAGATTAGCGGTTTGGAGATTCCGCTTTGGAACAGGGCTACCGGCGGGGACAAAACCTGAATCAGGCTCTTTTCCAGCAGACCGGGAAGAGAACCCACCGGCAGGGTGTGCGACATGAGAACAAGAAAGCAGGCGATTCCGATGGGCCAGCAGACGGAAAGCAGAAAGGTATTCACCGCATAGCTCAGTAGGCCGCCGCTGCCTGCCGCGATCAGGCAGAAAAACAGAAATACCGCCGCTCCCAGAAGCATCAGAGAAATTGAGAAGAAGCCCAGGACGCCCAGATGCAGGCCGGTATCAGGAATGCACAGAAGCTGCCTTGTACTCAGGGAAAGAACCAGCGGCGCCCACAGGGAGATCAGCCCGGCCAGAAGGGCGGTCAGGTACCAGCTTCCCCTGGAAACCGGCAGGGCATACATGGTATCGGCCTGCCGGCGGCTGAAGCATTCGCCCAACAGCAGCAGAGGAGCTATGGCGGAAAAGGCGATGATCGGAACCGTCATGGCGATCAGATTATCTGAAACAAAGTGATGGGGAGGCCAGCAGCCGAAAATCATTTCCACCGCGGCATAGAGCAGCGTCAGGGGCAGGCATTTGCGCAGCTGCCACCGAAGCACGGTGAAAAATTCCCTTTTGGAATTGCTTTTATCCGAGAATATTGTCGATGTCATAACCGGCCGCCTCCATTTCACTGATAAATACCTCTTCCAGAGAGAGGGGAATGCTTTCCCGGAACGTGGGGGAGAATTGATCCAGGGCTTCCAGAATTTCCTCTTCCCGGCCCCGTGCCACAAAGGTCAGCATGGAGCCGTTCTTTTCACTGCTTGTGATACAGATCTTTTCCTTCAGCGCGGAAATCTCCGGCATTTCCCGGAACACCGCCTGGAACCGGTGCAGGCACAGGCTCATTTCGTCCAGCTCCTGCTCCAGCACCAGCCCGCCCTTGTGCAGCAGCGCCAGGGAATCGCAGAAGTCTTCCATTTCCCGCAGGTTGTGGGAAGCCAGCACCACCGTCATTCGGCGGTCTGCCACCTCGTCCGCCAGCACCTTTTTCGTCAGGTGCCGTACCACCGGGTCAAGCCCGTCGAAAAGCTCATCTAAAAGCAGGAGCTCCGGCCGGGAGCCGAGGGCCAGAAGGATCCCCGCCTGACGGCGGTTTCCCTTACTCAGCGTGCCAAGCCTTGCTTTTTCATTTACCGGGAACAGCTTGCACAGCCGCCCGAAATACCCTTCGTCCCAGGTGGGATAAAGCCCGGAAAAGCGCTTTCCCAGCTCCAAAATTGAGCTTTGCGGGGGCAGCCACAGATCGTCCGCTAAAAACCGCAGCCGCGCTTTCAGCGCCTGGTTTTCCCATACCGGCTGGCCATCGACCAGCGCTTCTCCAGCGGTAGGCCGGTATACGCCCGCCAGAATTCGCAGCAGGGTGGATTTTCCCGCCCCGTTGGAGCCGATCAGCCCGAAAATACTGCCGGTATTCACAGAAAGCGTAAGTCCGTTCAGTGCCAAAATATCGCCAAATGCCTTTTGCAGGCCTTTGAGTTCTATCATTTCCCGTTCCCTCCTTTATGGTCGTTTTCGGAAAGCTGTTCCGGCGCTTCCGAAACAGCCGAAAGGGCCTTTTTTACCGTTTGGTTGATCTCCTTCGGTGAAACGCCGCACTCCAAGCCCTCCAAAAGGGCGCTTTCCAGTTTTTCCAGTGCTTCCCGGCGGCGTTTCTCCTGAAGGCTTTCGCCGCTTACGAGAAAGGATCCCTTTCCCGGCAGGGAATGGATGATCCCGTCCCGCTCCAGCATGGAATACGCTTTTTGAACCGTGTTGGGATTGATCCCCAACTCCCGCGCCACCCATCGCACAGAGGGCAGCTGCCCGGTTTCCCCAAAAGCGCCGGCGGCTCCCAGCTTCACTACGCTGCGGCAGATCTGCTCGGAAATAGGTATTCCGCTTTTATAATCAATGGAAAACACCGCGTCACCTCCATCTGTATTATTTGTACTAGTACAGTTGGATTATACGCCCTGCTTTTTAGGCTGTCAAGGGGAAAGGAGAAAAAATTGAAAAAATTTCAGCTTTGGAAAAGTATTTTTCCCGAAAAAAGCGTATAAAGAAACAGAAAGGCTGAGAAGAATCACAACAGCAAAACGCCGGAGGGGAGGCTGCATGATGACGGTGCGTGAGGAAACACAAAGGTTGGAGCGGGAAACATTGTCGCCCTGGGCGGCCTTTTCCGACGCCACAAAGGGCAGGGAACGCCCGGAAGAGGAATGCCAGCTGCGCACTCCCTACCAGCGGGACCGGGACCGGATCATTCATTGCAAGTCCTTTCGGCGCTTAAAGCATAAAACTCAGGTGTTCCTGGCTCCCGAAGGCGACCATTACCGTACCCGGCTTACCCATACCCTGGAGGTTTCGCAGATCGCCAGAACCATCGCCAGAGCTCTGCGGCTCAATGAGGATCTCACCGAGGCCGCCGCTCTTGCCCACGATCTGGGGCACACGCCTTTCGGCCATGCCGGTGAGCGGGCGTTAAACGCCGTGATGGACGGGGGCTTTCGCCATTACGAGCAAAGCGTCCGGGTGGTGGATCGCCTGGAAAAGGACGGCCGGGGCCTGAACCTGACCTATGAGGTGCGCAACGGAATTTTGTGCCACACCGCCGGTACAGAGGCCGATACCGCCGAGGGGAAGATCATTCGCTGGGCGGATAAGATCGCCTACATAAACCACGATATTGACGACGCCATTCGGGCGGGAGTCATGCGGGAAAGAGATATTCCCCGGCGCATTACCAGGGTGCTGGGAGATTCCAAAACAAAGCGGATCACCACCCTGATCAAAGCTGTGGTGGAAAACAGCTTTGATGGACGCGTCGATATGGACGAGGAAACCTTTCAGGCCTACGATGAGTTGAGCGCCTTTATGTTTGAGGCGGTCTATCTGAACGAGTACGCCAAGAAAGAGGAAAAGAAGGTTCCCCATATCGTCCAAAGCCTGTTTGCCCATTTCCTGAACCCCGACCATCTGCCGGATTATATGAAGGAGATCGCCGAACGGGAGGGAAAGGAAACGGCCGCCTGTGATTATGTGGCGGGTATGACTGACCACTATGCCGTGGCCTGCTATGAGGATCTCTTCATTCCGAAAGCCTGGAATTTATCGGATTAAAATGTAACATCCAGTATCTAAAATCAAGCAAAGGAGGAACTGATATGCCCTTCCCGCCGGAATTTCTGCGGGAACTGGATTCCCGCAGCCCCATTGCCGATATCGCTTCCTCCTATGTGGATCTGAAGCGGCGGGGGAAAACACTTTTGGGGCTGTGCCCCTTCCACAATGAGAAAACGCCCTCCTTCAATATTTATCCGGAAAATAATTCCTTTTACTGTTTTGGCTGCAATAAGGGAGGGGGCGTGTTCCAGTTCGTCATGGGCGTGGAAAACCTGGCCTTTCCCGACGCGGTGCGGTGGCTTGCCCAGCGGGCGGGCATGACCGTGCCGGAGGACGGCGTGGACGACAGCATGTCCCGGCTGCGCACCAGAATTTTGGAAATCAACCGGGAAGCGGGCCGCTTCTTTTATAAAACACTTTCCACGCCGGAGGGAAAGGCGGGGCTTGCCTATTTGCGGGGCCGGGGGCTGGATCCTCAAACGATCCGCCGGTTCGGCCTGGGTTATGCGCCGGACAGCGGTTTCGCTTTAGTAAACCACCTGAAGGCAAAGGGCTATACCCAGGAGGAAATGACGGCGGCGGACGTGGCCCGGATTTCCCAGCGGGGCCACCCATACGACAGATACCGGGGCCGCGTGATGTTCCCCATTTTTGACCTTCGGGGAAACGTAGTGGCCTTCGGCGGCCGGGTGCTTACCGATGAAAAGCCCAAATACATCAATACCACGGACACGCCGGTGTATCACAAAAGCAGCGGGCTGTTCGCCATGAACTTGGCGAAGGATTCCGGCTCCCGGCAGCTGATTCTGGCGGAGGGCTATATGGACGTGATCGCCCTGCACCGGGCGGGTTTTTCCAATGCCATCGCTTCCCTGGGCACCTCTCTCACGGAGGAACAGGCCAGGATCATTCGGCGCTACGCGGACGAGGCGGTGATCTGCTACGATTCCGACGAGGCGGGGCAAAGGGCCACCCAGCGGGCGATCCCCATTTTGAAAAACACCGGGCTCCGGGTGCGGGTGATCACGGTGCCGGGCAATAAGGACCCGGACGAATTCATGAAAACCTACGGCGCGGAGGGACCCCTTCGTTTCAAACAGCTTCTGGAGGCGGGCGGAAACGATACGGAGTACCGGCTGGAAAAAATAAAGGCGAAATACGATCTTTCCACAGAGGACGAAAAGCTTCGCTACCTGCGGGACGCCTCGGAAAACGTGCTGGCAAAGCTGGACAAAATGGAGCGCGATGTGTACGCGGGCCGGCTTTCCCAGGAAACCGGGGTGGGAAAGGACAGTATTTTGGATACCGTCGGGCGGCTGGCGGCCCAGGAAAATCGAAAAAAGAAGCGGGAGCTGATCCGTTCCCAGCAGCAGGTCACGGCCGCCCGTTCCGCGTTAAACACGGAAAAAGAGAAAAATTTGAAAGCGGCTTTGGCGGAAGAGAGCGTGATCGCGTTTTTGTTCCGGCATCAGGATAAGGCCCGGGAGCTGCGGGAAAAACTGCCGCCGGAAAAGTTCGTGACAGACTGGAATCGCAGAGTATACGCCATTTTGTTGGGGAAAACTATATATGGCGACGTTTCTCTCACCGATTTTTTTGAGGAGCTCACCCAGGATGAGGTATCGGAGCTGACCCGCATTTTGACCGAGCGGAGCGATGCTCCTCCTACCTGGGCGGATGTGGAAGAATATATGCGGATCATTTTGCACGAGCGGGGCTTTTCTGACCCGAAGAAAGTACAAAACGCCTCACCGGAAGAACTGAAACAGTATTTCGATGAGTTGAGAAAACAGAAGTGAGAAACGGAGCCCCGCGGAAAGCGGGGCGGCCGGGGAAATTAGAAAGGAATGGTAATAATGGGAGCACAGCCGGATAAGAAAACGGTGATCAGAGATCTGTTGGAGATCGGAAAAAGCAAGGGCCAGCTCAGCACCAAGGAAATTCTGGACGCGTTGGGCGAGTTGGAATTTGACCCGGAGCATATTGAGAAATTTTACGATACGCTGGAATCACAAGGCGTGGAGATCGTGGAGGATTTTGATGATATCCAGCTGGACGACGCGGAGCTGGTCAAGGAGGTGGAAACCACCGATGTGTCCGATCCCGGCCTGGGAGTGGACGGCGTTTCCATCGGAGACCCGGTAAAGGTCTATTTGAAGGAGATCGGGCGGGTGCCGCTGCTCACCCCGGACGAGGAGGTAGAGCTGGCGGTGCGCATCTCTGCTGGAGATGAAGCGGCCAAAAAGCGGCTGAGCGAGGCGAACCTCCGCCTGGTGGTCAGCATTGCCAAGCGGTATCTGGGCCGCGGCATGCAGTTTCTCGACCTGATCCAGGAGGGCAATCTGGGTCTGATCAAGGCGGTGGAGAAATTTGACTATACCAAAGGCTTCAAGTTTTCCACCTACGCCACCTGGTGGATCCGCCAGGCCATTACCAGGGCTATCGCCGATCAGGCCAGAACCATTCGGATCCCCGTGCATATGGTGGAGACGATCAATAAAGTAAAAAAGGTATCCAGCCAGCTGCTGCACGCTAACGGCAGGGAGCCCAGCGCTGAGGAGATCGCCGAGGAGCTGGACATGCAGGTGGAAAAGGTGCGGGAGATCATGCGGGTAGCCCAGGAGCCCGTTTCCCTGGAAACCCCCATCGGCGAGGAGGAGGACAGCCACCTGGGAGATTTTATTCCCGATGACGACGCCCCCGCCCCGGTGGACGCGGCCTCCCATACGCTGCTGAAGGAAACTCTGAACAACGTGCTGGATTCCTTGACCCCCCGGGAAGAAAAGGTGCTCCGCCTCCGGTTCGGTCTGGAGGACGGGCGCTCCCGCACCCTGGAGGAAGTGGGGAAGGAGTTCAATGTGACCCGAGAGCGGATCCGGCAGATCGAGGCCAAAGCCCTCAGAAAGCTGCGCCACCCCAGCCGGAGCAAGCGGCTGAAGGATTTTCTGGACTAAGCCGCTAATTTGTGAATGAGCAATGAGAAATTGAAGAGCAGGGTCAGAGTTCGCTAATACATTGGAATTTGGCGGACTAATAATTAGCACTAACTTCTTGCCTTTCTCGCCTGTCGGCTCGGTTGCTGTGCCCCGGTGGGGCACGCCCAGCAACGACCGAAGCGACAGCTGAGAACGGTTCGCACCAGCGTCCCAGTGGGACGCGCTCACCCCTGAATAGGGGAAGAAGGTTGCTTTGCAACCTTCTGGGATCACCGTTAGGTGGTGGAGAGGTTCCAGCTTGCTATAAACCAGCACAAAACCTGCATTTTTCACCTTTCTGTCGGAACCCCTCAGTCACGGCTTTGCCGTGACAGCTTTCTACGCTTCGCTTCGGTTGCTGTGCCCCGCCGGGGCACAGCTCCCCTTTCAGGGGTGAGCGCGTTCCGGTGGGGGAAAGGTCTCCAGTGGAGAACTCAGCTGTCGCTTCAGACATTGCTGAACGTGCCCCACTGGGGCACAGCAACCGCTCTGACCCGTTCTCGTTTGTCAACTCGGTCGTTGCTGGACGTGTGCCACCGGCACACAGCAACCGAGCCGACGGGCGAGAAAGCCAAGGGTGTGCGCTAAACTATTAAAGAATCATTTCGGAGAAAAAATATGGTAATGACCTTAGAGGCGGATTACGCCGTCAGGATCGTGGAATATTTGACAAAGCACCCGGAGCGCTGCGATGCGAAAACCATTTCAGAGCGGGTAAGCGTTCCCCTTCGGTTTTCCCTGAAGATTTTGCGGGATCTGGTGCGGGAGGGCATGGTTTGTTCCTTTAAGGGAGCAAAGGGCGGCTATACCTTGGCAAAGCCTCCGGCGGAGATCACCCTGCGGGAGGTGGTGGAATCCGTGGAGGGGCCGTTTATGCTCAGCCGCTGTCAAAAGGAGGAATACAGCTGCGGCCGGGCCCACTGCAAGCTGCACAGCATTTACGAGAAGATCTCCGAGGACGTGCGGAAGGAACTGAATTCCTACAATTTTGAAATGATCTGCGGAGAAGAGCGGGAGGCGTAATAATGGCGACCTACACCATGTTTTCTTTGCTTTTCGGCTGGGGAACCGCGCCGCAGACCTGGCTCCTTTTGTCCTTTTTCCTGCTGCTGGGGGCGGTGGTGCAATTTGTCGCGCTGAAGCGCTGCAGGCGCTTTGGGCGGTGGCTGCTTCCGGCCCTGCTGCTCCTTTTGTGGTTCGCCCTGGAGCTTCTGACGCCCCAAACCGTAAACTACACGCAGCTCATCGGCCTTGAGGTGCTGGCCTTTACATTAGCCTGCCTTTTGGGAACCATGCTGGGAACAGCGCTGTTCTATCTGGCGGAGACCGTGAAGAACAGGAAAGAAAAGAGCGAGGAGGATCGATGAAACGGAACGATATATGAGAGACCGAAGGGCCTCTCACTGTCATCATTGAGCAGAAAGCAAGGAAAACCTTGCTTTCTCGGTGAAGGATCTCGTCCTTTGCCCTTTTGGGGGATTAAAGGACGAGATTCTTCGTCAAGAAAGCTATAGCTTTCTGCGTTCCTCAGAATGACAGTGGGGAACTATTCGATAAATTGGAATTTAGCGTTTTGTTTGCCTCCCCTTGCAAGCAAGGGGAGGGGGACTGCCGAATGGTGGTGGAAGGGATTGGGTTTACGCAGAAAGTGGCATAAAATCGCTAGTTTTAATCCCCTCAGTCACGGCTTCACCGTGACAGCTCCCCTTACTCGCGCAAGTGGAGCCTAAGGACGTTAAACTATAATTTACTGCATTATCGTGACCTCCATTGCTAATTGCTCATTCCTTATTCCTCATTATACATAAATATATAGTCATTCTAGGGCGCCGGGGCCGGGTAATCTATTCGTGCCTCTGCCGTCTAAAAGCCGGTGTCTAAAATAAAAGTAAAAGCGCGTTGCGGAAAGAAACTGCAACGCGCCCTTTTTATATCAGCCCGAAAAATAAAAAAGAAGCCCGGGAAAGGGCTTGACAAAAGGAAAATGTTGTTATACAATAATATACTGCATCATAATGGGTTGAAGTATCCCCGTTACCTTTTTATTAGTATAACACAGGTGTGGGAAATAATCAAGACCCAACTGACAAAAAAACAATTTTTTTGTCGAGAATGCTCTTTTTGTGCAAGTTCCAGCAGAGGGCAGCGCCTTTGTCGGATTTGAAAGATCAAATATCTATTATAAAGAAAAGATTGGAGTGGCTGTGCCAATGGTGAATGTGAAACCGGTAAAATTAGGCAAGAATACTCGCATGAGCTTTTCCAAAATCGAGGAAGTTCTGAAAATGCCGAACCTTATCGAGGTTCAAAAGGATTCCTACGGCTGGTTCCTTCACGAGGGCCTCAAGGAGGTTTTCGAGGACGTTTCCGGCATTACGGACTTCAACAACAATCTGGTACTCGATTTTGTGGATTACAAGCTGGACGATAAGCCTAATTACAGCGTATCGGAATGTAAGGAACGAGACGCAACCTACGCCGCCGCTCTTCGGGTGACCGCGCGTCTGCTCAATAAGGAAACAGGGGAGATCAAAGAGTCTGAGGTCTATATGGGAGATTTCCCCCTGATGACCCAAAGCGGCACCTTTGTGATAAACGGCGCGGAACGCGTGATCGTTTCCCAGCTGGTCCGTTCTCCCGGCGTATACTATAAAATGGAATACGACCGTTCCGGCAAGGAGCTTTTCAGCTCCACCATTATCCCCAACCGGGGCGCCTGGCTGGAATATGAGAATGATGTGAACGATGTATTCTATGTCCGCATCGATAAAAACAGGAAAATGCCCATTACCGTGTTCCTGCGCTGCCTGGGGCTCGGTACCGATCAGGAGCTTTTGGATTTCTTTGGTGACGATGATAGGATGCGCGCCACCATTGAAAAAGATACCTGTAAATCTGTGGAAGAAGCGCTGTTTGAGATCTATCGTAAGCTGCGCCCCAGCGAGCCGCCCACCATCGAAAGTGCGCAGGCCCATATCAACGGCCTGTTCTTCGATCCCCGCCGGTACGACCTGTCCCGGGTGGGCCGGTATAAATATAATAAGAAGCTGAATTTGGAAGGCCGTCTGGTAGGACAAACCCTTTCTCAGCCTGTGGTGAGCCCCGCCACCGGAGAGGTGCTGGCGGAGGCGGGCACTACTGTGAACCGGGAGCTTGCCATTCAGCTGGACGATGCCGGCGTTACCATGGTCACGGTAGAGCTTGACGGCAAAGAGGTCAAGATCATTTCCAACGGCATGGTTGATATTTCCAAATATGTGGATTTTGACGCCAAGGCAGAATGTGAAATCAACGAGCGCGTGAGTTTTCAGGTGCTGCAGGAGATTTTGGAAAGCGCCGGAGACGATCCGGCGGCGCTGAAGGCCGCCGTAAAGGCGCGCCGCAAGGATCTGATCCCCAACTATATCACGGTGGAGGATATTTTTGCGTCTGTCAACTATATGAACTGCCTGGCGGTAGGCCTGGGCGTTACCGATGATATCGACCACTTGGGCAACCGGCGCATTCGTTCGGTAGGCGAGCTGCTGCAGAACCAGTTCCGCATCGGCTTTTCCCGTCTGGAAAGAGTCATTCGGGAGCGCATGACCCTGCAGGCGCAGGATCTGGAAAGCCTTACGCCTCATTCCTTGATCAATATTCGCCCGGTAGTGGCCGCCATCAAGGAGTTTTTCGGCTCCTCTCCGCTGTCCCAGTTCATGGATCAGACAAATCCTCTGTCCGAGTTGACCCACAAACGCCGCTTGTCCGCTCTGGGTCCCGGCGGCCTGTCCCGTGACAGAGCCAGCTTTGAGGTGCGCGACGTACACTATACCCATTACGGGCGTATGTGCCCCGTGGAGACCCCCGAAGGTCCCAACATCGGTCTGATCTCTTACCTTGCCACCTTCGCCCGGATCAATGAATACGGCTTTATTGAAGCCCCTTTCCGCAAGGTGGATAAAAAGACCGGCGTTGTCACCGATGAAGTGACGTACATGACGGCTGACATGGAAGATGATTTCATTGTGGCCCAGGCCAACGAGCCTTTGGACGAAAAGGGCCGCTTTGCCCGTGCCAAGGTGGTAGGCCGTTATCGAGATGAATTTGTGGAGGTAGAAGCCTCCAAAGCGGATTACATGGATATCACCCCCCGTATGGTGGTTTCCGTTGCCACAGCAATGATCCCCTTCCTGGAGCACGATGATACCAACCGTGCGCTGATGGGCTCTAACCAGCAGCGCCAGGCAGTGCCCCTGCTGAAAACGGAAAGCCCCATCGTGGGTACCGGCATGGAATATAAGGCCGGCGTGGATTCCGGCGTATGCGTTTTGGCAAAGCGGGGCGGCGTGGTAAAGTCCGTCAGTGCCAATCTGGTTCGCGTTACCGCGGATAACGGCGATATCGATGACTATGAGATCATCAAATTTATGCGCTCCAACCAGAGCACCTGCATCAATCAGGTGCCGGTAGTCTCTGTAGGCGAGCGGGTAGAGGAAGGCGATGTGATCGCCGATGGTCCCGGTGTCAAAAACGGCGAGATCGCCCTGGGCCGCAACGCGCTTATCGGCTTCATGACCTGGGAGGGCTACAACTACGAGGACGCCGTACTGCTCAATGAGAAAATGGTGCGGGAGGACGTTTATACCTCCATTCATATTGAGGAGTACGAAATGGAAGCCCGGGATACCAAGCTGGGTCCGGAGGAGATCACCAGAGATATCCCCAATGTGAACGAGGAGCTTTTGAAGGATCTGGACGACAGGGGCATTATCCGCGTAGGAGCGGACGTCCGTGCCGGCGATATTCTGGTAGGTAAGGTCACCCCCAAGGGAGAAACAGAGCTTACCGCGGAAGAGCGGCTGCTTCGCGCCATCTTCGGCGAAAAGGCCAGAGAGGTGAGAGATACCTCTCTCCGCGTGCCTCACGGTGAATCCGGCGTGGTGGTAGATGTGGACGTGTTCACCCGGGAAAACAGCCACGATGAGCTTTCTCCCGGTGTCAATAAGGTGGTGCGTTGCTACATTGCCCAGCGGAGAAAGATCTCCGTAGGCGATAAGATGGCGGGCCGCCACGGAAACAAGGGCGTTGTGTGCCGTATTATGCCGGAGGAGGAAATGCCCTTCCTGCCGGACGGCACTCCGCTGGATATCGTACTGAATCCCCTGGGCGTGCCTTCCCGTATGAATATCGGGCAGGTGCTGGAGGTCCATCTGGGCATGGCCGCCAAATCTCTTGGCTGGAAGATCATGACCCCCGTGTTCGATGGCGCGCAGGAATCCGATATCCGCGAATGCCTGAAAATGGCGGATATGAGCGAGGACGGCAAGTTCTGGCTGCGTGACGGCAGAACCGGCGAATACTTTGATAATCCCATTACCGTGGGTTATATGTATTATCTGAAGCTCCACCATCTGGTAGACGATAAGATCCACGCCAGAAGCACCGGCCCCTATTCTCTGGTAACGCAGCAGCCTTTGGGCGGTAAAGCCCAGTTCGGCGGCCAGCGCTTCGGCGAAATGGAAGTGTGGGCGCTGGAGGCTTACGGCGCCGCTTACACCCTACAGGAGATCCTCACTGTGAAGTCCGATGATGTGGTGGGCCGTGTCAAGACCTATGAGGCCATTGTCAAGGGCCAGAATATTCCTACGCCGGGTATTCCGGAATCCTTTAAGGTGCTCATCAAAGAGCTGCAGTCTCTGGGCCTGGACGTGAAGGTACTGGATCAGAACGATCAGGAGATCGACCTGAAGCAGAACTTTGACGAGGACGATGATATGGGCCTGGGCCGCGGCGGAGCCATGTTTGACGAGGAAAGCGTTGCCGACGATCTGGAGGGTTATTCCGTTGAAGACGCCGAGGATCTGCTGATGGACGGTGTTTTGGGCGATGGCGATGAGGACGAGGACTTCGATGAGGAAGACGCCGAGGACGAGGATTTCCTCATGGACGATGAAGACGATCTGGAATAAAGGGAGGAGACGATTAAGTTATGGAATTTAACACCTTTGAATCGATCAAGATAGGTCTTGCTTCTCCTGACAAAATACGGGAATGGTCTCACGGTGAGGTGAAAAAGCCGGAAACCATCAATTACCGTACCTTAAAGCCGGAGCGGGACGGTCTGTTCTGCGAACGGATCTTTGGGCCTACCAAGGACTGGGAATGCCATTGCGGCAAGTATAAGCGCATTCGCTTTAAGGGCAAGGTGTGCGACCGTTGCGGCGTGGAGGTCACCAGGGCCAAGGTTAGAAGAGAGCGCATGGGCCACATCGAGCTGGCAGCCCCTGTGTCTCACATCTGGTATTTCAAGGGTATTCCTTCCCGCATGGGCCTGATTTTGGATCTTTCTCCCCGGGTGCTGGAAAAGGTTCTGTATTTTGCTCTGTATATTGTTACCGATCCTGGCGATGTGCGGGAGCTTTCCAAAATGCAGACCCTTACCGAAAAGGAATACCGGGATTTGAAGGAAAAGTACGAGGACGATTTCCAGGCGGAAATGGGCGCCGAAGCCATTCAGAAGCTGCTCAGCGAGATCGATGTGGAAAAGGTCGCCCAGGAATTGAAGGACGAGCTGGAAACAGCCTCCGGCCAAAAGCGTGTGCGCATTTTGAAGCGCCTTGAGGTGGTAGAGGCCTTCCGCCTTTCCGGCAACCGCCCGGAGTGGATGGTCTTAAATGCTGTGCCGGTGATTCCCCCGGATATCCGGCCCATGGTACAGCTGGATGGCGGACGTTTTGCCACCAGCGACCTGAACGATCTGTACCGCCGCGTCATCAACCGCAACAACCGCTTAAAGCGCTTGCTGGAGCTGGGCGCGCCGGATATCATTGTCCGCAACGAAAAGAGAATGCTTCAGGAAGCGGTAGACGCTTTGATCGATAACGGCCGCCGCGGCAGGCCGGTCACCGGCCCCAACAACAGGCCGTTGAAGTCCCTTTCCGATATGCTCAAGGGCAAGCAGGGGCGGTTCCGCCAGAACCTGCTGGGCAAGCGCGTGGACTATTCCGGCCGTTCCGTGATCGTGGTTGGGCCGGAGCTGAAAATGTATCAGTGCGGCCTGCCCAAGGAAATGGCACTGGAGCTCTTCAAGCCCTTTGTGATGAAGCGCCTGGTGGAAACCGGGGCTGTTGGCAATATCAAGGCAGCCAGAAAATCCGTAGAGCGGGCAAAGCCCGAGGTTTGGGACGCGCTGGAGGTAGTGATCAAGGATCACCCCGTGCTTTTGAACCGCGCGCCTACCCTGCACCGCCTTGGCATTCAGGCCTTTGAGCCTGTGCTGGTGGAGGGCCGTGCCATGAAGCTGCACCCCCTGGTGTGTACCGCCTACAACGCTGACTTTGATGGTGACCAGATGGCCGTGCACGTACCTCTTTCGGCGGAGGCTCAGGCGGAGGCCAGGTTCCTGATGCTGGCGGCTAACAACCTTTTGAAGCCCTCCGACGGGCGGCCTGTTACCGTGCCCACCCAGGACATGGTGCTGGGCTCCTATTACCTGACGCTGGATAAGGAAGGCGAGCTGGGCGAGGGCAAGGTATTCCGCAATATGGAAGAGGCCCTGATGGCCTATGACGCGAAATATATCAGCCTGCAGGCAAAGATCAAGGTGCGCCGTACGGTGGAATTTAACGGCAAGCCCCTGACAGGCATGGTGGAGACCACCATGGGCCGTATGATCTTCAACCGCTCGATCCCTCAGGATCTGGGCTATGTGGACCGCAGCACGCCGGAAGGCGCCCTGCAGCTTGAGGTGGATTTCCTGGTAGGCAAGAAGCAGCTGGGGCAGATCATTGAGCGCTGTATCAAAATACACGGCACCGAGGAAACCGCCGAGGTGCTGGACGCGGTAAAGGCCCAGGGCTATAAATACTCCACCATCAGCGGCATCACCGTGGCTGTGGCGGACGCCACCACCCCGCCGGAAAAGGCGGAGTTTATCCGGGCCGCCGAGGAAGAGATCGATGAGATTACAGAGGAATACAATCAGGGCCTTCTGGCGGAGTCCGAGCGCTACAACGCCGTGCTGCGTACCTGGGAAAAGTGCACTGACGACGTCACCGCCGCTTTGCAGCGCGATCTGGACCGCTACAACCCCATCTATATGATGGCGGATTCCGGTGCCCGAGGCACCATGAGCCAGATCCGTCAGCTTGCCGGTATGCGCGGCCTGATCGCCAACACCTCCGGTAAGACCATTGAGATCCCCATTCGGGCCAACTACCGCGAGGGCCTGAACATTCTGGAATACTTCATTTCCTCCCGCGGCGCGCGGAAGGGCTTGACCGATACGGCTCTGCGTACCGCTGACTCTGGCTACCTGACCCGCCGCCTGGTGGACGTTTCCCAGGAGGTCATTATCCGCGAGGAGGACTGCGGCACCACCGAAGGCCTTGAGATCTTCGATATCACCGCCGGGCCCGAATCCATTGAGCCGCTGAGCGAGCGTTTGGTAGGCCGGTATCTGGTGGAGGATTTCTGTGATGAAAACGGCAATGTGCTGGTTTCCAAGGATAAAATGATGAACGACGCGGACGCCGCTTTGATCGTAGGTCACGGCGTGGAGCGCATCAAGATCCGCTCTGTGTTGAACTGCCGCGCTAAAAACGGCGTGTGCAAGAAGTGCTATGGCGCTTCTCTGGCAAACGGCCAGCCCGTTCAGGTGGGCGAAGCGGTGGGCATCATCGCCGCCCAGTCCATCGGCGAGCCCGGCACACAGCTTACCATGCGTACTTTCCACACCGGCGGCGTTGCCAGCGCGGAGGATATCACCCAGGGTCTGCCCCGTATTGACGAGCTGTTTGAAGGCCGCAGGCCCAAGCACGTGGCCATCATCAATGAGATCGACGGCAAGGTGACCTTCGAGGAGATCAAGAAAAACCGCCATGTTGTAGTGACCAACGAGGAAGACGGGGATTCCCGCTCTTACCTGATCCCCTTCGGCTCCCGTATTACCGTAAAGGAAGGGGAATATGTCAAGCGCGGCGCAAGGCTGACGGAGGGCTCCGTCAATCCCCATGATGTGCTGGCTATCAGCGGCACGGAGGAGGTTCAGAATTATCTGATTCAGGAAGTGCAGCGAGTCTACCGGATGCAGGGCGTGGATATCAACGATAAGCATATTGAGATCATCGTGCGTCAGATGCTCCGCAAGGTGCGCGTGGAGGATCCGGGAGATACCGATCTTCTGGTAAGCTCCCTGGCAGATAAAAACGAGGTGTTCTTCGCCAATGAAGAGATCCGCCGCCGGATCCAGGCAGGGGAAAGCGAGCTGAGGGAAGCCACCTATACCCCGATCCTGCTGGGTATTACCAAGGCTTCTCTGGCCACCGATTCTTTCTTGTCCGCCGCCTCCTTCCAGGAAACCACCCGCGTGCTGACCGATGCCGCCATCAAGGGCAAGGTAGATACCCTGCTGGGCCTGAAGGAGAACGTGATCCTCGGCAAGCTGGTGCCTGCCGGCACCGGTATGAAGTGCTACAGCGAGGTGGAGATCGAGCCCGATGTAGAGCCTGCCATTCAAGCGGTTCCTGAGGAGCTGGATTTTGAAAATACCCTGCCGGATATTCAGGCAGAAATGCCCACGGAGCTTCCGCTTTGAGAAAAGCGGCGGAAGAATAGCCGTTCGTGATCCTGGGCATTTTGAAAAAACATGCGAAATGCAGGAAAAAACTTGACAAAAAAGCACGCTCAGAGTATAATTACTTTCCGAGCGGCGTAGGGGGTATTCTGCCCTTTTGCAGAAGTATCCCGTTTCAGCTGCGCTTCGGGGAACTCCCCGAAGCGCTTTTCCTGTCTGTTTGGGCCGTTTTCGTATATTGTGATGGGACGGTGGGCAGTTTAATTCTGTACGCCTGAACATAAAATCAGAATCATTTTAAGAAAGGAGGAACACTATGCCTACTTTTAACCAGCTGATCCGCAGCGGACGTTCTGTCGCGGAGAAGAAGAGCAAGTCTCCTGCGCTGCTGAAGGGTTGGAACTCCAAAAAGCGTTCCGCGATTGATCAGGATTCTCCCCAGAAGCGCGGCGTGTGCACCACTGTGGGTACCAAGACCCCCAAGAAGCCGAATTCCGCTTTGCGTAAATTCGCCAGAGTGCGGCTTTCCAACGGCATCGAGGTCAACGCCTATATTCCCGGCGTGAGCCACAACCTGCAGGAGCACAGTGTGGTGATGATCCGCGGCGGCCGTGTACGTGACCTGCCCGGTGTGCGTTATCACATCATTCGCGGCACCCTGGACGCTCAGGGCGTTGCCAAGCGCATGCAGGCCCGTTCCAAGTACGGTGCCAAGCGTCCCAAGGCCGGCGCAAAGTAAGCTTCTTTTCTTGGGAAGCCATTCGTAAAGTCAAAGAAATTCGTGTGACTGCCCCGGCCTTGCCGGGGAAGGCAGTGTATCGTATAGATTCCTTATGGGATCTCGGTAGTTGCCGATTTTGTCAAACGGGAGTTATTTGCTTTCGAGTACCGATGATATCATTTTATGAAGGAGGGAAGAGTATGCCAAGAAGAGGCAATGTGGCAAAGCGCGATGTTTTGCCCGATCCCATGTACAATTCCAAGCTTGTCACCCGTCTGGTGAACAATATCATGCTGGACGGCAAGAAGGGGGTTGCCCAGAAGATCGTGTACGGTGCGTTCGGCATCGTGCAGGAGAAGACTGGGAAAGAGCCCCTGGAAGTGTTTGAACAGGCCATGGAAAGCATTATGCCCAGCCTGGAGTGTAAGTCCCGCCGTGTAGGCGGCTCCACTTACCAGGTGCCCATGGAGGTTCGGCCTGAGCGCAGGCAGACCCTGGGTCTGCGCTGGCTCACCGCCTATGCGCGGCAGCGTTCCGAGCGCACCATGCAGGAGCGCCTTGCCGGTGAGATCCTCGACGCTGTAAACGGCGCCGGCGGCGCTGTGAAAAAGCGGGAAGATACCCATAAGATGGCCGAGGCCAACCGTGCCTTCGCCCATTACAGATGGTAAAAGAATAAGCGGCACAAATCAATTTGTGCGCTGAAAGGAGGAAATCACCAGTATGGCAAGACAGGTAGCACTGGAACAAACCAGAAATATCGGTATCATGGCTCACATTGATGCCGGTAAGACCACTACTACAGAACGTATTCTGTTCTACACAGGTGTCAACTATAAGATCGGCGAGACCCACGAAGGCGCGGCCACTATGGACTGGATGGCACAGGAACAGGAGCGCGGCATCACCATCACTTCCGCCGCCACCACCTGTTTCTGGCCGGATCATCAGGGCCGGCAGAACCGTATCAATATCATCGATACCCCCGGCCACGTGGACTTTACCGTGGAAGTGCAGCGTTCTCTGCGCGTGCTGGACGGCTCCGTGACTGTTTTCTGCGCCAAAGGCGGCGTAGAGCCCCAGTCTGAAACGGTATGGCGCCAAGCGGACGAATACAAGGTTCCCCGCATGGCCTATGTCAATAAGATGGATATCATGGGCGCCGATTTTTATCGCGTGGTTCAGATGATGAAGGACCGCCTGAAGTGTAACGCTGTCCCGATTCAGCTGCCCATTGGCAGTGAGGATACCTTCAAGGGCATCGTTGACCTGGTGGAAATGAAGGCCTATGTCTATTACGACGACCTGGGCAAGGATATCCGCTGCGAGGAGATCCCGGAGGATCTGAAGGAGAAGGCCGAGCAGTATCACACCGAAATGGTGGAGCATGTCGCCGAGCTGGACGACAACCTGATGGACAAGTACCTCTCCGGTGAGGAACTGACCATCGAAGAGATCAAGGACTGTATCCGCAAGTCCACTATCGCCAATCATATGGTGCCTGTGACCTGCGGCACTTCCTATAAGAACAAGGGTGTTCAGAAGCTTTTGGACGCCATCGTGGACTATATGCCTTCTCCCGTGGACGTTCCCGCCATCAAGGGTGTGAACCCCGATACGGAGGAGGAAGTGGTTCGCAATTCTTCCGATGAAGAGCCCTTCGCAGCTCTGGCTTTTAAGATCGCCACCGATCCCTTTGTGGGTAAGCTGTGCTTCTTCCGCGTCTATTCCGGCCACATAGCCGCCGGCTCCACAGTATATAATTCTGTGAAGGACAACAACGAGCGTCTGGGCCGTATTCTGCAGATGCACGCCAATGACCGGAAGGATATCGACCACGTGTATGCCGGCGATATTGCCGCCGCCGTTGGTTTGAAGAACACTACCACAGGCGATACTCTGTGCGATGAGAAGCATCCGGTCATTCTGGAATCCATGGAATTCCCGGATCCCGTGATCCGTGTGGCCATTGAGCCCAAAACCAAGGCCGGTCAGGAGAAAATGGGCATCGCCCTTTCCAAGCTGGCGGAAGAAGACCCCACCTTTAAGGCATATACCGATGAGGAAACAGGGCAGACCATTATCGCCGGCATGGGCGAGCTGCATCTGGAGATCATTGTGGACCGCCTGCTTCGTGAGTTCAAGGTGGAGGCTAACGTCGGTAAGCCCCAGGTGGCCTATAAGGAGACCATTCGCAAGCTGGCGGATGTGGATACCAAGTATGCCCGTCAGTCCGGCGGTAAGGGCCAGTACGGCCACGTTAAGATCAAGATCGAGCCCAACCCCGAAAAGGGCTACGAGTTCGTCAACGCCGTGGTAGGCGGCTCTGTGCCGAAGGAGTATATCCCCGCGGTGGATCAGGGCGTTCAGGGCGCTATGCTGGCCGGCGTATTGGCCGGATATAATGTTGTGGACGTCAAGGTCACGCTGTACGATGGTTCTTATCACGAGGTGGACTCTTCTGAAATGGCGTTTAAGATCGCCGGCTCCATGGCCTTTAAGGAGGCTATGCGCAAGGCGGACCCCGTTTTGATGGAGCCCATTATGAAGGTCACCGTCATTACTCCTGAGGAATATATGGGAGACGTTATCGGCGACCTGAACTCCCGCCGCGGCATGATCTTGGGTATGGATGCCATTCCCGGTGCCCAGCAGGTAAACGCCGAGGTTCCGCTTTCCGAGATGTTCGGATACGCTACCGATATGCGTTCCAAGACCCAGGGAAGAGGCCAGTATACCATGGAGCCCGCTCATTATTCCGAGGTTCCGAAGGCCATTTCCGAGAAAATCATTTCCGAACGCGGGAAAAAGTCTGAATAAGCTGTAAATATCTCTTGATTTTTCAGTGCTTTGTTGGTAAAATGAAGCATAAGCAGGCTAGACAATTATTTCCTGAAGGGCAGCTTCGCAAAACTGGGGATCACCCCGCGCGGAGCGCTCAAAAACAAAAGGAGGAAATTTCCAATGGCAAAGGAAAAATTTGAAAGAAACAAACCGCACGTTAACATTGGCACCATTGGCCACGTGGACCACGGCAAGACCACGCTGACCGCCGCTATCACCAAGGTTCTGGCTATGAAGGGCGACGCTGACTTCATGGACTATGCCAACATCGATAAGGCTCCCGAAGAGCGTGAGCGCGGTATCACCATCAACACCGCCCACGTGGAGTATCAGACCGACGCCCGCCACTATGCCCACGTTGACTGCCCCGGCCACGCTGACTATGTAAAGAACATGATCACCGGCGCTGCGCAGATGGACGGCGGTATTCTGGTGGTTTCCGCCGCTGACGGCCCCATGCCCCAGACCCGTGAGCATATTCTGCTGGCCCGTCAGGTAGGCGTGCCCGCCATCGTAGTATTCATGAACAAGTGCGATCAGGTTGACGACCCCGAGCTGCTGGAGCTGGTCGAGATGGAGATCCGTGATCTGCTGAACGAGTATGAGTTCCCCGGCGACGATACCCCCATCATCAAGGGTTCCGCCCTGCAGGCTCTGGAGTCCGATTCCAAGGATCCCGCCGATGCTGTGTATGCTCCCATTCTGGAGCTCATGGACGCGGTAGATTCCTATATTCCCACTCCCGAGCGCAAGGCTGATCAGCCCTTCCTGATGCCTGTTGAGGACGTGTTCACCATCACTGGCCGCGGCACTGTTGCCACCGGTCGTGTGGAGCGCGGCGTTCTGAAGATGTCTGAGGAAGTTGAGATCGTCGGTCTGGCCGATGAGACCAAGAAGTCCGTTGTTACCGGTATCGAAATGTTCCGTAAGCTGCTGGATTACGCTGAGGCCGGCGATAACATCGGCGTTCTGCTCCGCGGCATTCAGAGAACCGATATCGAGCGCGGTCAGGTTCTGTGCAAGCCCGGCTCCATCAATCCCCACACCAAGTTCAAGGGCCAGGTTTATGTTCTGACCAAGGACGAAGGCGGCCGTCATACCCCCTTCTTCAACAACTATCGTCCTCAGTTCTTCTTCCGTACCACCGACGTTACCGGCGTGATCTCCCTGCCCGAGGGCACCGAGATGTGCATGCCCGGCGATAACGTGGTCATGGACGTTGAGCTGATCACCCCCATCGCCATCGAGGAAGGCCTCCGCTTCGCTATTCGTGAGGGTGGCCGTACCGTTGGCTCCGGCGTTGTTACCGCCATCAATTCCTAAGATTCTATCTATTCGCAAAGCTCTCAGTTTTTACTGGGAGCTTTGCTTTTTCTTTCCCAAAAATTTGCAGCTGTGTATGGAGGTGCTTGAAATGGGGATCCAAATTCTGGAGATAAAGAAGGAAAGCTGGCCTGCCGCCCGATTGATCGGCAGGAAGTACGAAGGCGAGGCCAACTGGGGCGAGTGGTGGGAAAACGGTTGGTTTGAGGTTTTGGAATCCGCCGAGCCCCTCTCTCTGAACGGAGACGCGTATATCGGCGCCGTCCATGTGGTAAACGAGCAGCCGGAGCGCTGGATCGGTATGTTCTTTTCGGAATCCGCGGCGGTTCCTGCCGGGTTTGAGTCCATAGCCATTGAGCCGCTTGATTATGCGGTCTGCTATTTGCGGGACAAGGAGGGCAGCGGAGATTTTTACACGCTGGAAACGCACCGGCGATGTCTGGAAGAGCTGGAGTCCCTTGGCTTCCGGCGGAAGGAAGACAGCTGGTGCTTTGAGCGCTATCAGTGCCCTCGGTTTACTTCCCCCGACAAGGAGGGCCAGGTGATCCTGGATTACGGAATCGCGGTCGAGAGCTGACCTGCTTTAGCGGCGGTAAGCGGCAAAAAAGAAAGGAGAGGGTATACATGGAGCTTCAACGTCTGGAAGCTTTGGCAGAAAAGTACATGGGGCACAGAAAATCCCATATTGAGCGGGAGATCGGCCATGTGTATTTTCACGGCAAACGCGTGGCAAACGGCGTGCTGCTGCTTCGAAAAAAACTTTTCCCGGAAGATGCTTCTCACGATGATGTTCTTTTCTGCGCCGGGCTGTTTCACGATGTGGGAAAGGGGATCGAGCCCCACCCCCGTACCGGAAGCACGCTTGTGCGGGAGCTGCTTTGCGGGGAAATGACCCCGGAAGAGATGGAAGCTGTCTGCGGGCTGATTGCGGTTCACGATGACAGACGGGCGGACAGCCCCCATTCTCCCTGGGTGAAGCTTCTGCAAGACGCGGATCTGTTGGATCATTTCGGCATTCAGGGAGTCTGGCTGAGTTTTACCTACTATGCCTATATGGGACAAAAGGGAATGTCGGAGCTTCCTGAATTCTATGAGACAGAGTGGAAGCCCATGGTCGCTAAAAACCGAAAGCTTCTCAATTTCCCTTTCTCCAGGGAGATTTTCGATGAGAAAACCACCTACGAATGGTCGGTGATCCAGCGGCTCAAGGAAGAGGGAACCGGCGCTTATCTGGAACGAACCCTGCAAAGCCTGTAAATTTTGAGTTTGCTCTATAGAAAATTCATGTGCGTAAGGCGATACGATACCATTGCGGCAAGTGCCTTAAGCGCTTTCCTGTTTATCAGGCGCCTCCGCATACAGATTGTGCGGTATTGCCTTACCTGGAATCGGCAAAACCACCTGGTTTCATCCTGTTTTGCCAAAAAGTCAAGAAGGAGAGAAATGCTTATGGATCTGACGCGCTACACACGGCGTTATGTATCTCTGACTGCTGCCGCAAGCGGCAATCAGACCTTTTTTACCGGAGAGAAGAAGCCCATGGAAAGCGTGGTGTTTTATCGCCTTTCCGGAAAAGCGGATTGCCCTTTTTCGCTCCTTTTTTCGGACAGTATTGACAGCACTTTCGAAGACGGCTCTCACAGCCGGGCCGGAGAGGTTTTGGGCGGTTGGAAAATTTTGTCTGCCCACGCCGCGGTCGTAAAGGCCCCAAAGCCCGGGGAACCTGTGGAGGAAGCCCGCCTTACCTTTGAAGGAAAACCGGAAAAAGCAGCGGCGCGGGGAGAATGGTTTGCCTCCGATCCTCTGAATCTTCGGGGCGCTGCCGGAGAGTATCTGCGTCTCCGCCTGGTTTTTACGGGGAAGCGTCTGCCGTGCCTGCGGGAAACACTGCTGGACAGCTACCGGAGGCAGGGGGAAAGCTGGGTGGTTTCCCCGGAAACTCCTTTAGCCGCTATGATCGGGGCGGAAAAGCCGGCGCGAGTCAGGCTTGGTTTTTTAGGCGATTCCATCACAGAGGGGATCGGAACAGAGCCGGGAAGCTATCAAGGTTATGTTTCCCTTCTCTCTTCGCTTCTGGGAGAGGAATACGCGGTATGGAATTTAGGGCTGGGCTACGCCCGGGCGGAAGACGCCGCCGGAAACGGCAGCTTTCTTCGCAAAGCAAAGGCCTGCGATGCGGTAGTGATCTGTCTGGGGACCAATGACCTGCTGCAAACGGGAGACGCGGAGAAGCTGCGGGAAAACCTGAAAAAAATCATTTCTCTTCTGCGGGAAGCCGGCGTCCGAATCTTGCTGCAAACTCTTCCGCCGTTTGATTACGAGGGGGAACTGGAACAAAAGTGGAAAGAGACGAATGGCTTTCTCAAAGAAGAGCTTGGAAAAGAGCTTCCCGTATTTGACCCGGTACCGCTGCTGTCGCCTGACGGCGGAAACACCGGAAGGGCCCTTTACGGGGGGCACCCCAATGCGGAGGGCTGCCGGAAATGGGCGCAGGCTTTATCCGGAGAACTCATAAAATGGCTCGCATAAAGCTGCTGTTTTGACTATGAAGGGAAAAGAAAAAACACAAAAATATTTGATGGAAAAACCGCTTGAGGGCAATGTGGTACAGCTCTCAAGCGGTTTTTATCAAGAGAAGGGAAGCCCTGCTAATCTTCTGGAGTTTCGCCCTCCTCATATAGTTTTTTCCGGTACTGTGTGGGATACAGGCCGGTGATCTTTTTGAAATCCCTTGAAAACTGCTGCGGATATTTCAGCCCGACCTTGTAGCAGATATCGTTGATTTTCATGCCCGGCTCCCGCAATAGCTCAATAGCCTTTTGGATCCGGAACCGCAGCAGGTAGGCCGGAAAAGTCATCTGCGTTTTTTCGCGAAACAGAGCGCTGAATCGGCTGTAAGAAAGAGCAACAGATTCCGCGACCTCTGCCATACTCAGGCCGCTGTTGAAGTAATGCTCCTGAATATACTGTTCTGCGTATTCTATGGTATCCTTGGCCGGAACATTGGAGCTCTGCTCACTTTTTCCCCTGGGCTTTTGCTGCACCGTATACGCCTGCAGCTTTTGATCCAGCTGGCCGATCTCAATAGGCTTCAGCAAATAATCGTCGGCGCCGTTCAGAAAAGCGGTACGCACGGTATCGAAGTCATCATAACCGCTGAGTACCCAAATTTTACTTTGACATCCGGCTTTTCGCAGAGCAGCGATCAGGCTGAGGCCGCCGAAAAAGGGCATGCGGATATCGGTAAAAATGATATCAAATTTTTGATGCTTTATCTCTTCCAGTGCCTGATAAGCGCTGGAACAGGCGGTCACCCGGTACTCGATATCCGGGTAATCCAGCCGTTTCAGCTTCAATTTCAGGTTTTCCGCTACGAAGCTTTCATCGTCCACAACCAAAATAGAAATTGACAGCACCGTATCACTCCCTTATCTTTAGAAAAAATAATGCTTGCTATTCTGCCACTCATAGAATATACTCAGGTTGTCAATAAGCTCTCTGACCATAAAAACGAAAAGGGAAAGAGTGTGAGAGGGGATCATTTGGATCCCTCTCTTGCATTTCCCCAAAACTTGAGAAAACAAAGAACGGAGGGAGCGGCCTTGCGCACAGGGAAAGGTAAAAATTCTTTGTACTACTCCATGATTTTCAAAATGGTCATTTTTTTAATTCTTCCCTTTCTGGCAATAGCGGGTGTTTTCTTTGGGAAACTTCTGCAAGATGGTGAAAAAAACTATCGCAACACGCTGACTCTGGTCATGGAACAGGCGGAAAGCGCCAGAAATGAAACGATCGATGATATTTTGAGGGTAGCGGACAGGATCAGCTCTTATGAACTGCTGAAGGGCTTTTTGCTGACAAAATATTCTTATCGGAGCTGGAATTACTATTCGGATGAGGTCGTCCGAATGGTTTCAGGGGGCTTGTCTTACGAGAACCGCATTGTGCCGAAAATCTATTTTGCGAACACAACTTTACCCCGGGGCTACGATATGTTTTACCGGCTGGAGGATATTTCCAGGTTCGATTTTGTTTCCGAGTTTTTAGCCGCAGATCAAACAGAGCAGTGGATCACTCCTGCTATGGTAGAAAAGTATTCTTTCTCTTTTACACCCTTTGCTAACCACTATACCTATATGAGAAAAGTGTATTCCGAGGAAGGGCTGCTTTATTTGCTGACTCTTTCTGTAACCCAAAGAGAAATGGATCCATTTTTATATCAGATACAGGAGGGAAGCTCCGGTGGAGCTCCACAGGTGGTGGAAAGCCCGGAGAGACTTTTGCTGAATTATTCCGGAAAGGAAATCAGCAGTGAGGAAGAAGCGTTGACAAACGGTTCTGTTTTAGTAAAGACCATATCTTTTGAGAAATCGGGGTTTCCCCAAAAACTTACTTATATTTGGGGGAATAACCCTCAAAGGATCTATTTCCTGTTTGGGCTGGCCGTGGTGCTGCTGTTTGGCTGCTGCTCGATCCTGATCAATATCCAGTTCGTGAAAAGGATCTTCGCGAAGCTGCTTTCCTGTGTAAACCGATTTGAAACGTCAATCGAGACCGGAAAATATGAGTCGCAGCCGCTGACCGGGGAATTGGAGCTCAGAAGGTTTACAGCTACCTTTAACGCGTTGACTGAAAAAATAAGAGGTCTTCTGGAGCTTACCGAACAGCAGGCGGACCTGGCGAAAGAAAGCCAGCTGAAAATTTTACGCCAGGAGATCAATCCGCATTTTCTGTACAATACCTTGGAGGTGTTTGCCTATCGTATGGAACTGCATCACCATGCGGAGGAAGCAGACGCCATTGCCTCTTTTTCCGGAATGCTGCGATACAGCCTATCGAAGGAGGGAAAGTATGCTGCCATTCGGGAAGAACTGGAGCAGGTAAGAAAATATATTCAAGTACAGAAGCTAAAATATCCGTCTGTCCGCTTTGAAGCGGATATTTCCCCGGAGCTCTTGGAGAGAAAAATGATTCGCTTTCTGCTGCAGCCCCTGGTGGAGAACAGCTTTACCCATGGGTATCAGGAAAAGCCTCTGTTTATTAAAATATCCTGTACTGACCTGGGCAATGGCACCCGGTTTGAGATTTACGACAACGGGAAGGGAATCGCGAAGGAACGGCTTCAGGAGATCAGAAACAATTTGAAAGCAGGCGATGAAGGACCGGAGATCGGCATCGGGCTGGGAAATATCGACCAGCGCCTGAAGCTTTTCTATTCGGAGGCTTCCGCATTGCAGATAGAAAGCAGTGAAGGGGAGGGAACCACGGTAGCTTTTCAGATCCCCCGATAAGCGCATTTTTTCATAAATTAGAAAAAGGCGGAAAGGACAACATTGGATTGCCCTTTCTGCCTTAATTTTATCTTGAAACAGCAAAAAAATAAAGCACTATATACAAACAAAGTGAAAAATGTGAAGAAATCGTTAATTCTGTTATTTGCAAAAACGCAGATCGCTGATATCCTAAAGATAAAGAAGGTCACAATAGGTGAAATTTTTAAGGAGGGTGGAATTTTGAGATGAAAGCTGCAGGGACAAAAAAGAGCAGAAAGCATTATGGCCTGCGGGAACAAATGGCGTTGCAATCCATGATTTTTCCGGCCATATTGGTGTTGTTTGTATTTTCTTATGTTCCAATGTACGGCATTGTGATCGCATTTAAGGATTTCCGGATCACAGACGGTATTTTCGGGTCTCCCTGGGTGGGGTTGAAATATTTTCAGCAGTTTTTAGTAGACCCTTCCCTGTGGAAGGTTTTGCGCAACACCATGGTGCTCAACGTGGTGGGTACGCTGATCTGCTTTCCCACGCCGATCATTCTGGCGGTGCTTATCAGTGAGCTCAAGAATAAAAGCTTCAAGAAAGTGGCTCAGACGGTCTCTTACCTTCCATACTTTCTTTCGTGGGTTATTTTTGCCGGGCTTATTATGGAAATGCTGCGGCCCAGCGGAATTTTCAGCGATATCAGTGTGGCGCTGGGGATTTCAAAGGATCCCATCAATTTTATGGCGCATGGCTCCTGGTTTTACGCGATCTACATTCTTTCCAGCTTGATCAAGGGGTTGGGATACGGCTCTATTATTTATGTGGCCGCCCTTTCGGGGGTAGACCAGGAAATTTACGAGGCGGCTACCGTAGACGGGTGTTCCCGACTACAGCGTATCTGGTATGTTTCTCTTCCCAGCATCATGGGTACTGTGGTAATCATGCTGATCCTGCAAATTGGCTCCATTCTGAATACCGGTGTAGAGCAGATCCTGATTTTCCAGAATCCTCTGAATCTGAATTTCAGTGAAACCCTGGACACCTATGTGTATAAAATCGGTATCAGTCAGGGACGGATGTCCTATTCCACAGCCGTCAACCTGTTGAAGTCTCTGGTTTCCGTAGTGCTGCTCTGCATTGCGAACGGGACTTCCAGAAAGCTGACGGAAAAGAGCCTGTTTTGAAAAGGGGGGCCTTTGTATGACAAAAGCGAAAAAGCCGGTTGAAATTTTCGATGTGGTAAACATCATTTTGATGATCCTGATGATGGTCGTGATGCTTTTTCCCTTCTGGTATGCCGTGGTAGGGTCGTTCAATGACGGCACAGATTATTTGACCGGCGGCGTATATCTGTGGCCCCGCAAATTTACCACCTACAATTACAAAGCGGTATTTCGGGATAAAACGATCCTTTCCTCTTTCGGTATTACGGCGCTGAAGGCCATTGTGGGAACAGTGACCAGTCTGTTTGTCACCTCACTTGCCGCCTATGCTTTGAGCCGCCCGCAGCTGAAGGGAAAAAAGTTTTATATTCCCTATATGATGCTCACCATGTATTTTGGCGGCGGCCTGATCCCATATTTTATTACCATTAAAAATCTGGGGTTGTACGATACTTTTTGGGTCTATATCATTCCGGGGCTGTTCAGCGTATGGAATATGATCATTATCCGCTCCTTCTTTTCGGAACTGCCGCCCAATCTGATCGAAGCGGCTAAAATCGACGGCGCCGGAGAATATCGTATCTTTTTCCAACTGATACTTCCTCTGTCAAAGCCCGTTCTGGCAGCAATCGCTCTGTTTACGCTGGTAGGCCACTGGAATTCTTATTTCGATTCCATGATGTATACCTCGTCTGCCAGCTTGCAGACGATCCAGCTGTTCTTACAGAAGGTGATCACAGACGCCGGCACCGCCAAGGGCCTAGCAAATCAAGCTATGCTGCAGCTTCCGGAATCCGCGCGCCAGATCACACCGCAAACGATCAAGCTGTCTGCAATGGTGGTTACGGCTCTGCCCATTATCTGTGTGTATCCCTTCCTGCAAAAATATTTTGCCACGGGGATCATGGTTGGTTCTCTCAAAGGGTGATAAGCGGTTTTCTAAAATCGCTTGCCATATACAAAATCATACAATTTCAGTAAGGAGGAAAATCAAAATGCTGAAAAAATGGAAAACAGTGTTTGCGGTTGTCTGTATCGCGGGGCTTTTGTGCGGCTGCGCCGGTACGCCGTCCAGCACACCCAGCTCTAAAGCGGGTACATCTTCCGCCGTAAGCGCTTCCACACCGGAAAGCGAGCCTGCCTCTTCCGGAATCACGCTGGCCAGCCCCAGCTGGAAAACCGATACCTCTCCCATTACTCTGGAGTGGTTCGTGGGGTACGACTGGGCGTCTTTTACCTTTGACCCAGCCAACAACGAGTTTGATAAATGGTGCCTGGAGGAAACCGGCGTAACCATTTCTTACAGCTTCGGCAATCAGGAAAAGCTGAATGTGCTCATCAATACCGACAGCCTTCCCGATATCGTTACTTACGATGTGGTCTCCACAGAAAGATTGTCTATGGAAAATGGCGGCTTGCTTCTGCCGCTGGACGATCTGCGGGAGCAGTATGCCCCGGATTTCCGTGTGGTGCCCGCTATGATGGATTGGTACCGCAATGAAAACGATGGCCATTGGTATTCCTATGCCAGCTATTTCTATGATGTGGAGGATACGGAATCCAGAGGCGGCTATTTGACCTCCCACAATATGAACTTTGCCCGCAAGGATATTATGGAGCAGCTGGGGATCAAGCCTGAGGATATGCAGACCAAAGAGGGCATGATCGCCGCGCTGAAAAAGGTAAAGGACGCCGATATTACCTACAATGGCGTCAAGGTGGAGCCTATGCACGGCGCGGGAGGAAGTACCACACAGTTCTATGCCGAGCAGTTTGGCCTGGATCGTGAGGATAAGGACGGCAATTTCCTGAATATGTACCGCCAGCCTGAATATCTGGAAGCGCTGCTGTTCCAAAACCAGATGTATCGGGAAGGCCTGATCTCCGATGAAGAGTTCACAGCGGACAATGTACTGCGCAAGCAGAAGGTCACCTCCGGCGCTTACTTTGCCGGTACCGGTCAAGCCGATTTAGACGGAAAGGCCGATTTGTTCTATTCCGACAGTGAAGCGATGATGATGTACGTGGGCCATATCAAGGGAGACAGCGGAAAAGAGCCCATTATCACGCCTTCCACTACCGGCGGCTGGACCGGAACGGAAATTTCCAAGAACTGCAAGGATCCTGCTCGGGCCATTCAGCTGTTTGCCTTTTTGTCTCAGCCTGAAAACGCTATTTCTTACTATCTCGGCGGTGTGAACTGCTATGATCTGGTAGACGGCAAGGCAGTGATAAAGCCCGAATGCGCACAGGAACGTGAGGCCGATGCCGTGGCCTATAATAACCGGACTCGCAGCGGAATTCAGGAATACCTGCTGGACTTTGTAGATGTGCAGATCGCGACATCGCAGGACGATATGGACGCTATGCAGCAGGATGAGACCAATGGCCGGATCAAGTACATGGACGGGCATTACTATGATGACAAAATTTTCAGCAATGTGATTCCGGAGGGTGGTTCCGACCTGGCCGCGGTTTCCGCGCAGATCGAGGATTACTGGTCCCAGCAGTCCGCTCAGATCATTATGGCCCCTTCCGCGGAAGAGGCGGAAAAGCTTTACAACGACGCCATTACCCAGATGGATCAAATGGGAATGAAGGAGCTGGACGAGTACCGCAACGAAAGATTCCAGAAAAACAAAGAAAAAATGGGCGTAAAATTTGCCTGGCCCAGAAATCAATAAGCTTACTATCTGAGATCCTTCTATCAGGCGGAGCGAGGGAGAAAGGTTTCTCCCTCGCTTTTCCTAATACAGTTTATTTTTGAAAGGGGAGAAGAAAGGTCAATGAAATTTTCTGTCTTTTCCGACTTGGAATGGACCTACCCGGATACAGCGCTTACCGACCGGCGAAGCGTGGAGTTGAGCTGCGCGAAAAACGGACATACCGGGTTTCAGCTGCTGGGGGAAGCGCTGCCGGAAAAATCGGCGCTTCAGATTTCCATGGAATGGGAAAACGAAGGGGATCACCCGGCGGTGGAAAGCTTTGAATTGATCGATATCGGGGTGGAAGAGAATACCGGCGCGAAGCTTTACACCACTACAGATTACGAAAGCTGCAAGGCGTTTGTGACCAGAAAAGCTCCCTTCCGTGTGTATGACTGTCTGCGCCCGCCGGAGGGGGTATTGCAAGGAACAAGGCTTGCCTTGTATTTTCGGTTTACAGCGCCGCCGGAGCTGTCTGCCGGAGAGCACCGGGGAACCCTTACCGTTTTTGCCGGGGAGGAGAAGCTTTCCCTTCCCGTCAGGCTTCAGGTGTATTCTGCCGTTATTCCGAAGCTGCCGGAGGCGAAGCTGTCCTTTATCCATTTCTTCAGTTATCAGAATTTGGCACTACAGGAAAAGGCCCAGCCGGATACGGAAGAATATTGGGAAGCCTTTCGCCGCTATGTCCGCGCTCAACAGGAGCTGCGCTGCAGCGCGATCATGCTTCCGCCGGGAGAAGCCGTTTTCTCTCCGGAAGGAAAAATCAGCTTCGATTTTTCCCGGGCGGTGCGGGCGGCGGAAATCGCCTTTGAGGAAGGGATCCGGAAGGTTTGCGGTTGTCAAATCGCGAAACGGCGTGATGCGCCGCCCTACGGCTATACCCTGAACTGGGAAACGCCCGGCAGGAAAGCTGAAACCGCTTCGATCGAGCGATACTTTTCCACTTGGCGGCAGATCGTAGCGGAAAAAGGCTGGGAAGGCCGGGTGATGCAGTCTCTCGCCGATGAACCCCAGCCCTACAGCGCCGCCGCTTATCGGGAGCTTGCCACCTGTGCCAGGGAATATTTGCCGGGAGTCCCCTTCCTGGAAGCGGTGGAAACGCCGAACCTGGGGGACGCTTTGGATATCTGGATCCCGAAGCAGGTTCACTATGAGGAAAAAAGAGAGGACTATGAGCGCCTGCGGGCAGAAGGGAAAACGCTTTGGTTCTATACCTGCGCTTTCCCGGCAGGACCCACGATGAACCGAAGCATGGATCTTCCGCTGGTGCAGTGCAGAGAGGTATTCTGGATGGGATTTTTCTATGACTTCACCGGGTTTCTGCACTGGGGGTTCAATTACCATGAAGGGAAAGATCTGTGGAATTTCGCCTGCTGTGAGGATCCGCAAAGCGGAAAGAAATTCCCGGCTGGGGATTCCAACATTGTTTATCCCGGTAAAAACGGGCCATGGCGCAGTATGCGCTATGAGGCGCAGCGGGGCGGCGTGGAGGATTTTGAACTGTTGCGGCAGCTGGAGCGGAAAAGCCCGAAAGAAGCGCGGGATCTGGTGCGCCGCATTTGTACCAGCTTCCGGGAGTATAACACTTCAGCCTCGGCATTTGAAAGCAACAGAAGATTGCTCTTAGAAGCCTGCGAAAAACTGGAGCGCTGAAAAGCGCAAAGAGCGGGGGCCATACTGATATGGCCCCCGCTCTTTGTATGTTGTGACCGGTCTTTGCCGGAATCATGGCCGTCAGCTTCCCGGAAACAGCGGCAGCATCACACAGAAGAGCACCAGAAAGATCAAAATGTGAAAGGAGATCGTGCTCAGGGCAAATTCCCGTTCTTCCACGGCTTCTTCCTTGATCAGCAGCGCCCCCACAAAGAAAGGGGGAAGCAGAAACATGGTATAGACCGAAACGGAAAAGACCGTTCCCAGGTGTAAGATTCCCTTGATGAGGAAAGTGTCCAGCAGAAAGGCAATGGAAGATAATAGAAGCAGCCGCAGGGCGATGATGAGAAAGGAGCGACGCAGATAGTCCCTTTTGATCCGCAGTCCATAGCCGATGGCAAGGCCCATAATGGGCGTTGTCAGGGCGGAAAGCTGTTCCAATCCCTCGAAAAGCCCCTGTGTAAGGAGACTTGTCTCCAGCAGCGGGACACACCCGGCGCAGTTCAGCAGGATCGCCAGGGCAGAGGCCCACACATAGGGATTTGTGAGAAAAGCCCTGCCGATGCTTTTGGAGGAAACAGCAACGATCTCCCGGTTTAACACCCGCATGTAGGTGACGAACACCAGAGAGAAAAAGAGTGTTTGCCCCAGGTCCATGATCACAATGGGATAGATATTTGTCTGGCCCAGTGCTGCCGCCAGCACGCCATAGCCCAGCATGCCGTTTTCATAGCCGGTAAACAGGGCGGAGGCATAGGGGTTTTCCCACCGCAGCAGCCGCCCGATTCCCCTTCCCACGCATAAAAGCCCCATGCTGATGAGAAACACAAAGAGCGCCAGAACCAGATAAGAAGCTTTGATCTCCAGCCTCAGCAGGGAAAGAAAGATCACCACCGGCAAAGCCAGATTTACAGCAAGCTTTTTCATGCCTTCCATCACTTGTGAGGAAACAAAGCCGGTGTGCCGGAATACACAGCCCAGTGCGATGAAAGCGAGAATGGGGATCAGCCTGCAAAGAACCTGAAGCGTTTCTCCCATGGAGCTCACCGCGCTTTCTTCTTTGCTTCCAGCCTGACCAGGGCCCACTCCGGCAAGGCAACGTCCACATGACCCTGTGCCGCTGTTCCCTTGTGGCATTCCCTGCGGTTCCAAAGATCATACACCATCAGCTCGTATTCCTCCGCCATATCCGTGGTGAGAAAGCTGAACCCGGCAGGGTCCTCCGGGCGGCGGAAGAACAGGAGGAACAGCTCGGAGCCCTTGTGAAGGCACAGACCGCTGCTGGTATTCATCATGATGATCTCGGGCTCCATCTGATCAAAGGGCAGGCTTTTCATGATTTCTCCGAAATATTGCAGCCGAGGCGCGCTTTTTCCCACCATCTCTCCGCCATAGGCCCAGAAAATATCCCGGTTATTGCCGTTGACGATGTAGGCTTCCCCATGGCTGGCATAGCCGCCGGCCATCACGGCCCGAATGTGGCGCTCCAGCTCCTCCTCAGGGGTGCGGTCTCCCCACACGCTGCCGGTAATGTTTCCCTCATAGCCGTATTCATCGGCAATGACAGGCCGCTGAAATTTTGCCTTGAAATCCAAGACAGCGCAATAGGTATTGGAATTCTGGAACACAGTGTGGGTGAGCCAGTCAAAATCCGGTACGGCGCCCACGGTAAAATTGTGAATGGAGCGCAGGTGGCCGTAGGGGTCGGCTTCCCGCAGTGCCTTACCGATGCGGTCCCAATTTTTCAGATCGGATAAGGACTTCACCGTGTGGTCGTTTTCCGAAAGCGGCGTCAAAAGCAGATCGTATTCGTTTGCCAGGCACCACCATACATTCCGGAAGGCGGAAAGCCGTGCCGCCAGGTAGCGGACATAAAAGAGATCGTCCCGTTCACTCATGCCGGGATTGATGCCCCAGCGGTCAAAATCGTAAAAGTGAAACAGGATCACATCGGCTTCGATCCCCCGTTCCAGTAAGGCGGCCACGTCCTCCTCAAAGCGCCGGAAGTAAGCGGGATTGGGCCGGGTAAAATCCAGACTTCCCGCTTCTCCGGCAAAGGGCAGATCCGGCGGATCCTGGGCGATATCGATGGTGACTTCCGTCAGCTTCTGGGCCTTCAGGTGCTTGGGAAAAAAGCCCATGCGCAGCTTGTTGAAGCCATAGCTCGCCACAGATTCTACCGTTTTCCGGCGGGTTTCCGGGGAACTGGTGGTCCAGGCATAGGCGGTGGTGCCCAAAACGAACAGCGGGGTGCCGTCCTCATAGGCAAAATGAAACTTCTTTGCCACCCGCACCGGCCCGTGATTTCCCTGTGCGGGTTCCCTGCACAGAAAGCTGCCGGTGGTTTTGTTCAGGCTGGGGAGATTGGAAAACACGGTATATTGGTATTCTCCTGTGTGCTGGGGCATAAAGCGCAGCTTCCACACACCGTCTCCATCGTAAAAACCGTCTACGGTCAGCGTGTGATAGCCGTTTTGAAACCTTGCCTTCAGCTCTCCCTCGAGAAAGGGATTTTGAAAGAGAGCCTCCGTTTCCGGCAGGGAAAAGGCAAGCTCAAAAATTCCCCATTTTTCTATGGTCTGTGTCATAGGTTCTAAACTCCTTTCTGATTGCGGCTTATCCCTTTACGCCGCCCAGTACCATACCGGTGGTAAAGTACTTTTGCAGCAGGGGATAAAAGCCCAGGATCGGGATCATGGCGATAAAGATCTGAGCGCATTTTACAGTGCGGTCCGAGATCTCGCTGAGGGATTCTGCGTCCTTGATGGAAAGCATGGAAATATCCCGGTTTACCACCACTGTCTGTAAATAGCTTTGCAGCGGGTAATTGTCCGGGTTGTTCATCAGGATCAGCCCGTCAAACCAGGAATTCCAGTTGGTGACCAGGCAGAACAGGATCAGCGTGGCCAGGGAAGGGGTGGAAAGCGGCAGATAAATTCGGGCAAGGATCGTCCATTGTCCCGCGCCATCGATCAGCGCCGCTTCCTCCAGCTCCTTGGGAAGGGAACGGAAAAAGTTCATCAGAATGATCATGTTGAACACAGGCAGGGCGCCTGGGATCACCAGGGCCCAGATAGTGTCGATGAGCCCGGTATTGTAAATGGTCAAAAACCAGGGAATCAGCCCGCCGCTGAACAGCATGGTAATGACAAAATACCAGGTAAAGATATTGCGGGCACGGAAGGCGCTTTTCCCTTTGGAAAGGGGATAGGCCACCAGAACTGTCAGCAGCATATTTACGGGCACCGCCAGAAGAACGCGCTGGACAGCCACAAGGAAGGAACGGTAAAAGGCGGGTTTGCGAATCACATACTGGTAGGATTTCCAGGTGAAATCCACCGGCCACAGCGTTACCTTGTTGGCCATTGCCGCCGCGCTGGAGCTGAGAGAGACTGCCAGCACATAGACAAGAGGCAACAAGCAGCACAGCGCCGCCAGGATCAAAACGGTGTAATTGACAATGAGAAAGATCCTGCGACCAGGGGAAACATGCTTCATCGAGGATACCTCCTTAGAAAATCTGATAGTCCGCGAACTTATATGCCAGCAGATAGGAAGTGGAGATCAGGGCAAAAGAGATCACAGACTTAAAAAGCCCCACCGCCGTGGCAATACTGTACTGTACCTGCTGCAAGCCCAGCCGGTACACCATGGTGTCGATAATATCCCCGGTGGCGTATACCTGTGGGGAAAGCAGATTATAGATCTGGTCGAACCCCGCGTTCAGAACATTTCCCAGAGCCAGCACAGTCATCAAAACAATGGTGGGCAAAATGCTGGGCAGGGTGATATGCAGGGTCTGTTTGAACCTCCCGGCGCCATCTACCACGGCGGCCTCATACAGGGTGGGGTCGATCCCGGTCAGGGCGGCAAGATAGATGATGGTGCCGAAGCCGAATTCCTTCCACACATCAGTGAAAACCATGGTGTAGGGGAACCAGCCGGCGTCCCCCAAAAAATAAATGGGTTCTATTCCGAAAGCCCCTAACAGCCGGTTGACGATCCCTTCCGTTGGGGAAAGCAGATCGATAAAAACGCCCGCCAGGATCACCCAGGAAAGGAAGTGGGGGAGATAGATCAAGGTCTGTACCGTTCTTTTGATGGGCGCTATGGCAACCTCATTCAGCATGAGAGCCACCAGAATGGGAACCACCAGACCGCCGATAATTTTTAAGATGGCGATGAAGAAGGTATTGAAAATAATGTTTGGGGTGTCCGGCATGGAAAAGATGTAGTCGAAATTGGAAAGTCCTGCCCAGGGAGAGCCAAAAATCCCCAGGGAGGGATCGAAGTCCTGAAAGGCCATCACAAGGCCGCCCAGAGGAATGTACTGATAAATGAATACCACAATAATGCCTGGCAGCAGCATGAGATAAAAAGGAATTTCCCGTTTGAGCCTGCCGGCTTTCTGCATTTTCCGGTCCATACGCGATACGCTCCTTTCGTCAGGCGGAGGCAGTACACCGCCCGGTGCATATGTTTATCAGAAAAAATCCGCCGCCTTCTGGCGGCGGATCTTTTCTAAAGGAGAAAACAAAATTTAGGAGAACCCTCGATTTTATTTTTATTGCGCGGAAGCGGCGTACCACTCATTGACCTCCGCCGTGATCTGCTCGCCGCCCAGGCGGTTCCAATCGTTTACAAAGCTGTCAAAGGTGTCGATGGAAGCGCCCATGATGATCTTGGTGAATATCTCATTTTCCATTTTGCTGAGCACACCGGAATTTGCCACAATGTTGGAGCCCTTGGTCGCCATAGTCTCCGTGGGAGCGCCATAGAAAGCGTTGTAAAGGTAGGAGTTTTCCTTCTCGCACTGCTCCAGCACGGTAAAGGCGCCCTCTTCTCCGTAAATGGCGTTCATACACCAGTCGGCGCCAAGCACGCTGCCGTTTAAGGTATTCATGATCTTCTCATAGTAAGAGGTCTCAATAGCGGACAGGCTGGAAGGATCGTCCTTTTCAATGGCTTTCAGGCAGTTTTTGTGGGTATCCAGGTTCTGGTACAGTTTCTCGCTCATGATAGGAGCGTATTTGAAGGCCTGGATCCCGTCCGGGGTTTCCCAATAGGTCAAAGGATCGGCATTTTCACCGAAAACCTTTTCATAGAAAAGGTTCAACATCTTTACTACTGCCTCGGGATGCTCGCAATTCTTGTTGACCACCACGTAGTTGGATACCGGAATATCCACTACGGAAACAACGGGGCTGCCGTCCACGCTTGCCAGGGGGCAGGCGACCCAATCGGCGTTGGGGTCGTTATCCTTGCTGCTGTTTAAGGGCCAGGAGGGATTCCACATCATTCCCATTTCAATGCCGATCCGGCCGGAACTGGTGTATTCCGCTACCTTGCCGCCGTCCTTTGTACCGAATTCCGGATCGAAAATTCCCTTTTGGTACAGCTCCTGAAGCTTCAAAAGCGCGTCCTTCATCTCGGGCTGGATCGAGCCGTATACCACAGAGCCATCGTCATTCTGGAGCCACTTTCCGGGATAGGCGCCGTAGGCAAAGAAAATGCCGTCCGCTCCGGAAAAGGTGCTGAGAATGTCCTTTGTCAGGCCGATTCCGTAAGTATCGTTCTGGCCGTTTCCATCGGGATCGTTTTTCACAAAGGCCTCCGCCACAGCGGTGAGCTCGTCCATGGTAGCGGGCTTTTCCAGGCCCAGTTTTTTGAGCCAATCCTGGCGGATCCACAAAACAGGTACACGGTCCAGGCCCGTGGTGGCGTTGTGGGGCAGAGCCATCAGCTTACCGTTGAAATTCGCAGACTTGAATACGATATTGTCCAGCGGGCGGATCTCTTTCGTCAGGTCGGTGGCGTATTGATCAAAAGCGTCGTCCAGGGGGGCAATGCTCTCCTCTTTGGAATCCACCAGGCGCTGTAGCTGCTTCATGTCCACATTCATCAGGTCGGGCAGATCGTTGGTGGCGATCAAAACGTTGATCTTATCGCTGGCCTGTACCTGGGGAACGGTCCATTTGTACTCGATGTTGATGCCCAGCTCTTCCGCGTAGGCCCGGATCCAGGCGTTGTCCTCATAGCTTTCTCCTTCCTTGTATTTGATGGTGTCGTCCACTACAAAGATGGAGGAAATGCTGATGGGCGGGTCGTACTTTGCCATGGGATCAGCCGGTTCGGCCGCCTGACTGGAGGGTGCCGCTGCGGAGGACGAGGGTGTGTTTTTGCTTTCGGTCTGGCTGGAGGGAGAGCCGGGCTGCCCGCAGGCCGCCGTGCCCAGCAGCATGCTGGCGGCAAGGGCCAATCCGGCAGCTTTTTGGATCATTGCTTTTTTCATGTTGGAACCTCCTCTTGATTAGGCAGCTGGTTGCTGTCTATTGTTCTCAAAAAGAGTCTACCATATGAGAAAGAAATGATACAATATTTCCATTTCCAGATTGTTGCCCTCTGTCCAGTTCTTCTCCTTTTTGTCGAAAAAAGGCCCCTCTATAAAGGAGCAATGAGCAATTAGCAATGGAGTGCAAGGGCGCAAGCGTTGTAACCAACGCTCAGTAAATTATAGTTTATCTGCTCTTAGCCTCCCCTTATTTATAAGGGGAGGGGGACCGCCGAACGGCGGTGGAAGGGATAGTCACACGCAGAAAGTGGCATAGAACCGCTAGTTAGAATCCCCTCAGTCACGGCGCAGCCGTGACAGCTCCCCTTATAAATAAGGGGAGCCGAAAGACGCTAAATATAAATTTAGCAAACTAAGTCCTTGCCCTTAAACTGCTCATTCCTCATTGCTCATTCCTGATTTCTAATTGTCCTCCCGGTCGGAACGCAGGCTCTCCTGATATTGCAGGGGCGTCATGCCGGAAACCTTTTTGAAAAAACGGGTAAAGTAGGAAGAGGAGAAAAAGCCCACTGCCGCGGAGATATCCTTCATTTTCAGCTTTCCTTCGGCGATGAGGCGCTTTGCCTCCTCCAGCCGCTTTTCTGAAATGTAGGCGGAGAGGTTTCGCCCGGTTTGGGCGCGGAACAGATCGGAAAGGTATTTGGGATTATAGTTGGAAAGCTCGGAAAGTCGGGAAAGGGAAAGATCTCCGTCCAGGTGGTTTCGGATATAGGACTTTACCGTTTCCACACAGCTGTGGGTTTGGGCATTGCTGGAGGCCTGCTGAAAGTCAAACAGCGCTTCTCCGAAGGCCAGATACCTGTCTTGGGGAAAAGGTCCGGAAAGCTCTGCCTGAGAAAGCTCTTGGGAAAGCACGCGGGTTTGCGCCGTGGCTTTGGCGTGGGAAATCTGATTCAAGCAGGAGAGAAACAGCAGGTTCAATTCCAGCGCCAGCTCCCGGCCAATCTCCCTGCGTTGAGAGGAAAGTTCCAAAAGCGCTTCATAAAGGGCGGAAAGCCGTTTGGAAAAGGCTTCCCGATTTCCCGTTTCCAGATCTGCCTTCAAAAGCTGCATTTCTTTTTTGCAGGCTTCCTTTGCCCGGAAAAGGCTCGATTCCTGAGTGGGCGTATCCTTTTCGCCCGGCGCCACATAGATCAGGTTTTTCCCTGTGGAAAGCTGCAGGCGAAGGACAGATTTCAAATGCTGATATTCATAAAAGACCTGATCCCAGGCGGCGGGCTGTTCCGCCAGCACAAAGCAGAAGCTGCTTTGGCATACCGTTTTCGCGGCGTCCAGCTCGTCGAAAATCAACTTGGGAAGGGCCTGGGTGATCGAGGGCGGCAGGGAGGCGCAGGGCTGTAAAAACCAGACAAAGCCCCCGCTTTCCTGATAGGCAAAGCACCGGGCCTTGTCTCTCAGCCGAATGGTCAGCAGATCGGTGAGCAGGTTCATTTGCAGCAGCGGGTCCTCTATAGGAGAAACAGGAGCCCCCAACAGTAAAGTGACCGGCTGCTCCGCCCGGAAGGGGATCTCCAGCGCATCAAAAATCTTTTGTGAGATTGGGGCGGCATCGCCGGCGATCACCCCGCTCCAGAGCTCCCGCAGCCGCAGAGCCCGAATGATTCCCAGCTGCTCCTGAGAGCGCATTCGCAAAGCTTTTTCCTTCAGTTCCTCCTCCATTTCCTGAACGCATTCCCCCACGGCCTTCAGAATGGCGTCGTGTCCTTCTGTTTTGAGCAGAAAGCGAACTCCGGGGTTTTTCAGCGCCGCATAGGCGTATTCAAATTCTTCGAAGGCGGTGAGAAACAAAATGCGGCAGTCGGGCCAGTTGACCCGTACCCGCCGCATCAGCTCCAGGCCATCGATCACGGGCATTCGAATATCCGTAAGCAGAATATCAATGCGCTGCCGGTTCAGGATCTCCAAGGCCTGGGTGGCAAGGCAGGCCTTTTGTACCTCCAGCTCCCAGGGATTGCGCTCCTCCAGTAAAGTGGATAAGCCCTCCACGATCATGGGCTCATCGTCTACGATCAAAATGCGGTACATGATTTCAGCCTCCTTTTTCGGTTTCTTCAAGGGGGTCGGAAAGCGGAATATCGATTTCCACCCGCAGGCCGCCAAGCTCTGACCTCACAACGCGCATCAGACCGGACTTCCCAAAGCGAATGGAAAGGCGGCGGTAAAGATTGGAAAGAGCGCCCGCTGTAATAAGGTCCCGCGGCTGCACGCAGTTCTGCCGAGTCGCTATGAGATCCTCCTCTTTGAGCTCTTCGCCGTTGTCTTCTACAAACAGGGTAAGGGCCTTTCCCTTTTCCTGAAAGCCAACGTGAATGATCCCATCGGAAAGCTTGTTTCGCAGCCCGTGCTCCAACGCGTTTTCGATCAGCGGTTGCAGCAGCAGGGCGGGCAGCCGCAGGGCCTCCAGCTCCGGGCGGGGCAGTTCATCGATCTGAATGGTGATCCGGTTGGAAAAGCGGATCTCCTGGATCTCAGCGTAAATGCGGGCATATTTCAGCTCGCTGGAAAGCTTCACGTTCTCAGAGGCCTCCTTGGTAACAAAACGAAAATATTCCCCAAGCTTTTGAGAAAGCCGGGAAGCCAGCTCGCACCCTTCCGCCATGGAAATGGTGGAAATGGAGAAAAAGGCGTTGTAGAGAAAATGGGGATTGATCTTCTGCTGTAAGTGCTTTAATTCCGCCTGCTGGGTCAGAATGGTCTGCTCGCTCACCTCGTTATTGAGGCGGCAGATGGTGGAGATCATGGAATTAAAGCCCTCGTAAATATAGGCGAATTCTTCCGGCCCACGGTGCTCAATGACAGCGTTCAGCTTACCGTTCTCCACCCGGCGGAAGGCCGCCAAAAGTGTGCGCAGAGGCTTGTGTACGATTGCGTAAACAATGGAGGAAAACACAGCCAGCACAAAAATGGAAAACAGGAGAAACGCGATAAGCCAGTTTCGGTAAAAATGCAAAGGGGAAAAAATATTTTCCTCCGGCGTGTAGCTGAGCAGTGTGGCATCCAGCGCCTGAGAGTGCTGATAGCTTACCACATAAGGAGTTCCCTGATAGGTAAGGTGCAGGGAGCCTGACGCATCCGCATTAGAACGTTTCGCGATTTCTCCCGCCAGGTATGGGCCGATCTCCGCCCGGACTTCTTCCTCGGCGGTCGCTTCGCCAAACTGCAAATGGGCCTGCGTGCCGTACAGGGCTTCCCCCTTGCTGATGGTGTCGGTGAAGGAATCCAGATCCAGCTGAATGGTAAGGGCGAAGGCATCGAGGCCCCTGAGGGGTCTGGCGCTCAGATCCATGAGGTAGGGAGAAAGCAGCACCATATAGGGCTTTTCTGTATGGACCGTAATGGGAGAAGCCAAAATCTCCATACTCTCCCGAATAAATTCATACTCCTCGTCTGTCATAGTGGAAACGCCGCTTTTCCCGGAAATGGCAATCCCACTGGACAGGAACCAAACGGTGGCGTCCTTTACATAGACAGAGCTGGAGCAGAGGGTATTCATCTTTTCCTGTACGGAGCGCTCTGTAAAAACGATGTCGGAAAGAGACATATCGTCATAAGAAAAGCCCAGCGTGTTCAATTCAAAATCGTTGACTAGATTCAGCTGCTGGCTGCGGATATACTGAATATCGTTTTCCAGCACCTGCATATCATTTTTGATCTGCGCCTGATGAGAGGAAAAAATATTCTCCTGGATCAAATGGTAGCTTTTTTCATAGACCAGCAGGCTCATGGCGTATAAAAAAGAAAAAAGCAAAAGAAACAGGAGCATCACGGTGCGAAAGGTGGAAGCGGTAAATACCCGTTTGACGCCGGAAAGTAGAGAGGCACTGTGCATGAAATCGCCGCCTTTTCAGAGGGTCCCGTCCCGAAAAAAGCCCTCGAATTTTCACGAAACTTGTCGGAATGTATCGCATTATAGCACTTTCTGTTCCGGCCTGACAAGGAAATTTTAACGGGCGGACTCTAAAGCCTGATCTCCACCGCCTCGTCCAGTACCATGGAATTCGGGGAAACCAGGCAGTCGTAAGCGAGAAGCTGTACGCCGTGGGAAGCGGCAAAGCGGAGGGCCTTTGCGAATTCCGGATCGGTAACGGCGTTCGGCTCAAAATACCTTGGTCCCTTCATCTGAATGACGAACAGCGCGCAGGCACGGTAGCCCTGCTCCACGCAGCGGCAAAGCTCTCTGAGATGCTTTGTGCCCCGTTCGGTGGGCGCGTCAGGAAAACGAACCACGCCGTTTTCTTCCAGGGTAACGCCCTTCACTTCCAGAAACCATTTTTCATTCTGCCCTGTTTCGGCGTAAAAATCAAACCGGGAATTGCCGAATTTTTGTTCCGCACGCAGCAGGATAAGCTCCGGAAGCAGCCGGGGCAGGGCCTCCGCCGCAGCCTTGTTGGGGGCTTGGCTGTCCATATTGATCAGAAGCTCTCCCTTTCTCACGGCAATGAGATCATACAGGGTTTTCCTGGCGGGATTTTCGCTTTTTTCCACATATACCTCCGCTCCCGGAACTAAAAGCTCCCGGCAGCGTCCCGTGTTTTTTACATGGCAAACGCAAACCTCCCCATTGATTTTTACCTGGGCGATAAAGCGATTGGGCCGGGAAAGAAAGCTCCCGGGAAGCACGGTTTTGTAAGTCATGGAAAAACCTCCGCAAAATTTCAGGATAGGTCTTGCTCTAAACGGTAGAAAGCTTTATACTAGACAGAAAGAAGCAAGGTGATTTGTTCTTTTCCGAAAGTGCAAAGGGGCTGCCCCGGCGCCTTCGTGAATTTTAGTATAGCATATTTTTCGAGAGAAAGAAAAGAACAAATCAGAGCTCTATATTATGGTAACTTAAATTAAATATGTAAATCAAAGTAAATCCGGCGTTTGCAATAAGATAGTTAAAATTCTTTGATGTATTGCTGGGTTTTATAAACAAAAATCAGAAAAGGAGTGATCGGCTTGAAAATTTATGTAAACTCAAATGCGGCCCAAAATGGAAACGGAACAAAGGAAGCGCCCTTTCAAACGCTCTCGCAGGCGGCTGAGATGGCCAGGGCGGGGGACGAGGTGCTGGCGGCTCCCGGTATTTACCGGGAATGGGTAGATCCGAAAAACGGCGGCATGGACGAGGAGCACCGGATCGTTTACCGATCCCTGGAGCCGGGCAAGGCCGTGATCACCGGGGCGGAGCCGGTAAAAACCTGGCAGCCATACGAGGGAGAGGTTTGGACCGCCCGGATCCCCAATTCCCTGTTCGGCGGCAGCAATCCTTATACCACCCTGCTGGAGGGAGATTGGTACATTCCGGAAAAGCCCTTCCACACCGGGGACGTGTATCTGAACGGGAAATCTCTCTATGAGGCGGAAACGCTGGAGGGCGTGCTCAAACCGCTGCCTCACGCCGCCTCCTGGGACCCGGAGTTTACCGTTTACCGCTGGTACACGGAGCAGGAGGGGGACAGCACCGTGCTTTACGCCAATTTCCACGGGCTGGATCCCAACCGGGAAAATGTGGAAATCAGCGTGCGCAGCAGCTGCTTCGCCCCTTCTGAGACTGGAAAGAACTATATTACCCTTTCCGGCTTTACTGTGCGGCAGGCTGCCACACAGTGGGCGCCGCCCACCGCCTATCAGGAGGGAATGATAGCCCCCCACTGGTCCAAGGGGTGGATCATCGAGGACTGCGAAATCTCCGAATCCAAGTGCTCCGGCATTTCCCTGGGAAAATACCGCCAGGAGGGCAACGATAACAAGTGGCTGCACTGGAAATATAAGGACGGCACCCAGACGGAGCGGGAGTGTATCTGCCAGGCTCAGCGGGAGGGCTGGACAAAGGAGAGCATCGGCTCTCACACCGTCCGCCGCTGCAATATTCACGATTGCGGACAAACCGGCATCGTGGGCCATTTGGGCGGTGTGTTCTCCGTGATCGAGGACAATCATATCCACCATATCAACAATAAGCAGAACCTGGCCGGCGCGGAGATCGGCGGCATCAAAATGCACGCCGCCATCGATGTGGTCTTCCGCCGGAACCATATTCACCACTGTACCCGGGGCCTTTGGCTGGATTGGCAGGCCCAGGGCACCCGCGTCACCCGGAACCTGTTTCACGATAATACCCTGCCCAATCTGAAGCCCGATATGGAGCAGCCGGACCCCTCCCTGTTTCAGGGCCTGGGGGAGGATATTTTTGTGGAGGTCTCTCATGGTCCCACGCTCATTGACAACAATCTGCTGCTTTCCGCCCGTTCTTTGAAGCTTGCCTGTCAGGGTGTGGCGGTGGTGCACAATCTCATTGCGGGCAGCCTGGTTTCGGTGGGCATCGGCACGGATAACGGCGCGAAAACTCTGGCCTGTCCCCGTTATACGCCCTACCATGTTCCCCACCGCACGGAGGTGGCGGGTTTTATGACCTTCCTCCACGGAGATATGCGGTTCTATAACAATATTTTTGTACAGCAGCCGGTGCACCCGGCCCTTTGGGCGGCCATGGAATCCAGAAAGGAAGCGAAGGAACCCTGGGACGACTGCAACATGAAAACCGGAACCTTTCCCTATGACGGCTATCCCACCTTCGAGGAATGGGACCGGGAATTTGAAGGTTACTGCGGTATGGGTTCTGCGTCCAGCGACCGCTACTACATGCACCTTCCTGTGTGGACGGGAGGCAACGTGTTCTTTAATGGTGCCAGGCCCTGCGACAGAGAAAAGGATTATGCTGTGGCAAGCGATACGGTCACCCTGAGCCTGAAGGAGGAAAACGGCGCGTATACTCTGGAAACAGATCTGTACGGGTGTCTGCCGAAGCTTGAAACGGCCCTTGTGACCACCGAACTTTTGGGTATGGCCTTTGAGCCGGAGCAAAGCTTTGAAAGTCCCGATGGCTCCGCTATCTGCTTTGACAGCGATTATTTCGGCGTCAGCCGGGAAAATGCTCCGCTGCCGGGTCCCTTCGCTTCCGGAAAAGAAGCGGAAGCTCCGCTGTTCTAGTCGTGAATTTTCCAAAAAGGTCATATTGCTTTTTTCTGCTCAATACAGTATACTGATTATTAGAGCCGAAAAGGGCAATGCCGCCTGTTTCCGGCGCTGAATTCGAAGGGGGAGTGGCGATGCTGATGCAGTATCTCTGGCTGAGCGTAACGATCCTGGCCGCCATCGTGGAGGCTGCTGTGCCCGCGCTGGTGTCCATCTGGTTTGTGCCGGGAGGCCTGGCGGCGCTGATCGTGAGTCTTTTAGGCGGCCCGGTGTGGCTGCAGATCCTGCTGTTTCTTGTGGTTTCTGCGCTGGCTCTGCTTTTCACCCGTCCTTTGGTGAAAAAATTCCAAAAGGATAAGGCGGAGAGCACCAATGCCGATATGGTACTGGGGCGTACCGCCCTGGTCACGGAGGACATCAACGACCTGCTGGGAACCGGCAGAGTCACGGTACGGGGGAACAGCTGGTCCGCCCGCTCTGTGGAGGAAGGTACGGTGATTCCCAAGGGAGAAGCCGTTCTGGTAGAGCGCATTGAAGGTGTAAAGCTTATGGTGCGCCGGAAAAAAGAAGGAGGATCTTTATGACGGGATTAGAAGCTTTTGCCGGAATTTTTGTGGTCGCGGTGCTGGTGATCTTTGTGCTGGCGGTCATCATCGCCAATATCAAGATCGTTCCTCAGGCACACGCCTTTGTGGTGGAGCGGCTGGGCGCGTTCCATGCCGCATGGGGAACGGGCCTGCATGTGAAAATTCCCTTTTTGGATCGCATCGCGCGGAAGGTGAGCCTGAAGGAGCAGGTCATTGATTTCCCGCCTCAGCCGGTGATCACCAAGGATAATGTGACTATGCAGATCGATACTGTGGTCTATTTCCAGATCACCGATCCCAAGCTTTACGCTTACGGCGTGGAAAACCCCATTTCCGCCATTGAAAATCTCAGCGCCACCACGCTGCGGAACATTATCGGCGAAATGGAGCTGGACCATACCCTCACAAGCCGCGACGTGATCAATTCCAAGATCCGGGTGATCCTGGACGAGGCCACCGATCCCTGGGGCATCAAGGTAAACCGTGTGGAGCTGAAAAACATCATTCCTCCTGCGGAGATCCAGGATTCCATGGAGAAGCAGATGAAAGCGGAACGGGAGCGCCGGGCCAAGATCCTGGACGCCGAGGGTGAAAAGCGCAGCGCTATCCTGATCGCCGAGGGCCAGAAGGAATCCGCCGTGCTCCGCGCGGAAGCGGTAAAGGAAACGAAGATCCGGGAGGCCCAGGGCGAAGCGGAAGCCGTTCTCACTGTGCAGCGGGCCAGGGCGGAAGCGGTAAAGCTGATGAATGAGGCGAACCCCGGCGAGCAGGTCATTGCCCTGAAGAGCCTGGAGGCCTTTGAAAAGGCCGCCGACGGCAAGGCAAACAAGATCATTATCCCCTCCAATATTCAGGGCCTGGCGGGCCTGGCGGTCTCTCTGAAGGAACTGATGGCGGACGGGGAAAATAAATCGCACAAAAATTAGGAGAAAACCTCCTGAAAATTTTCCCATTGGCAAGGCTTCTTACATCGGTAAGAAGCCTTGCACTTTTTTTGGTTTCATTGTATACTGAACCTTGTTCTAATGAGAAAAATCAGGTGCGGAAAGGAAGGCTGTTTTATGCCCTTTGTAGATGTGAGAATGAGCTGCGCGGTTACGGCGGAGCAGGAGTCCCGCCTGAAAGCGGGGCTGGGCGAGGTCATTTCCCTGATCCCTGGAAAATCAGAGAGCTCTTTGATGGTACAGATCGCGCCGGAATGCCATATGTGGTTCGGCGGCAGCGAGGCAGGCCCCATTGTCATGGCCAAGGTATCCATTTACGGCAGGGCCCCCGAGGGTTCCTTTGAGAAATTCGGGGAAGCGGCGGTGGCGTTGTTCAGACAGGTTCTGGGGGCGGAGCACGTCTATGTCAAACTGGACGAAACCACCGACTGGGCCTGGTAATTTTCTGTTCGGGAAAGGAAGAAGCTCAAATATGTGTGAGAAAAAAGCAGCGGTCATTATGGGCAGCGACAGCGACCTGCCGGTGGTGGCCCCGGCCATCAAGCGGCTGAAGAGCCTGGGGATCCCCCTGGAAGCTCATGTGATGAGCGCCCACCGCACCCCGGAGGAAGCGGCGGAGTTTTCCAAAAACGCCCTGCAAAACGGCTTTGGCGTGATCATCGCCGCCGCCGGAAAGGCAGCCCATCTGGCAGGCGTTTTGGCGGCGCATACCACACTGCCGGTGATCGGTATTCCGGTGAAGTCCTCCACCCTGGACGGCCTGGACGCGCTGTTGGCTACCGTGCAGATGCCCTCCGGCATTCCCGTTGCCACCGTTGCTATAGACGGCGCGGACAACGCCGCGATTTTGGCGGCGCAAATGCTGGCTTTGTCCGACCCGGCGCTTCAGGGAAAGCTTTCCGATCTGAAGCGGGAAATGCGGGAAGGCGTTGCAAAAAAGGATCAGACCTTGCAGGAAAAACTGAAGGAGCTGTAACAAGAAATTCAGAAAGCGGAAGGAGAAGCGAATATGAAAAAATCGATCATGAGAAAATACGCCAAATTGGCCGTGAGAAGCGGGGCAAACCTGCAAAAGGGCCAGGGCTGCGTGATCTCCGCTCAGGTAGACCAGCATGAGTTTGCCGAAATGGTGGTGGAAGAGGCCTACCGTGCCGGGGCAAAATGGGTCATGGTAAACTGGGGCGATCAGGCGGTGACAAAGCTCCACTACCGTCACGGCACCGTGACTCAGCTTTCCCGGGTAGAGGAATGGGAAAAGGCGAAAATGCAGTATATGGTAGATACCCTGCCCGCCATGATCCACATTGATTCCTCTGACCCTGACGGCTTAAAGGGCGTCAATATCGCGAAGCTGCAAAAGTCCAGCGCCGCCAGGGGAACGATCATGAAGCCCTTCGAAAAGAAAATGGACAATAAAAACCAGTGGACTATTGTCGCCGTACCCTCCAAGAAATGGGCGAAGAAGGTGTTCCCGGAGGATCGCGCCAGCGTAGCGGTGGAAAAGCTGTGGAACGCCATTTTGCATTCGGTGCGTATCACAGCGGAGAACGACCCTGTGGCCGAGTGGGAAAAGCACAACAAGGCCCTGGCGGAGAAGTGCGAAAAGCTCAATGCCCTTCATCTGGACTACCTCCACTATGAAAGCAAAAACGGTACGGACTTTAAGTGCTGGCTGATTCCCGAGGCCCGCTGGCACGGCGGCGGCGACACGCTGCCTAACGGCATTTTCTACAACCCCAACATGCCTACCGAGGAGGTTTTCATTTCCCCCAGGAAGGGCAAGTGCGAGGGAACGCTGGTGGCCACCCTGCCGCTGTCCTATCAGGGAAACCTCATCGATAAATTCTCTGTTACCTTTAAGGACGGCAAGGCGGTTTCCGTAAAGGCTGAGAAGGGTCAGGAGCTTTTGGAGCATATGATCAAGATGGACGAGGGAGCCTGTATGCTGGGCGAGCTGGCCTTAGTGCCGGACGATTCTCCCATTTCCAATTCCGGTATTCTGTTCTACAACACGCTTTTTGATGAAAACGCCGCCTGTCACGTGGCTCTGGGTATGGGCTTCAATGAGACCGTGGAGGGCTTTGAGAACATGACCGATGAAGAGCTCAAGGAATTGGGAATCAACGATTCCATTATCCATGTAGACTTTATGGTAGGCAGCAAGGAACTGAACGTCACCGGGTACACCAGGGACGGAAAGAAGGTACAGATCTTCAAAAACGGCAACTGGGCTATTTGACCGATCTAAGGCAACACCGGGATTTTTCCGGTGCTGCCTTCCGTGTTTTTATCATCATTGTGAAAAGGAGCTGCTGCAATGAAAAGCTACAGCGATAGTTACAAGGCGGCGGGTGTGGATGTGACCGCCGGGTATCAGTCCGTGGAATTGATGAAGGAGCATGTCAGGCGCACCGTAACTCCCGGCGTGGTTTCCGGCATAGGCGGCTTCGGCGGCCTGTTTGCCCCGGAATTTTCCGGCATGAAAGAGCCGATCCTGGTTTCCGGCACAGACGGCGTGGGCACAAAGCTCAAGGTGGCCATGCTGATGGAAAAGCATGATACTATCGGCATCGACGCGGTGGCCATGTGTGTAAACGATGTGGTGTGCTGCGGCGCGAAGCCCCTGTTTTTCCTGGACTATATCGCCTGCGGAAAAAATATTCCGGAAAAGATCGCGCAGATCGTGGCGGGAGTGGCCGAGGGCTGCGTACAGTCCGGCTGCGCCTTGATCGGCGGGGAAACTGCCGAGCACCCCGGCATGATGCCGGAGGAGGATTACGACCTGGCCGGTTTTACCGTCGGCCTGGTGGACAAGCCCAGGGTCATCGACGGTTCCGGGCTTCAAGCGGGGGACGTGCTGTTGGGTGTGTGCTCCTCCGGCGTTCATTCCAACGGCTTTTCCCTGGTGAGAAAGGTGTTTGGGCTGAATGAAGCCAACATCGGTAAATATTATGAAGAGCTTGGCGGCACTTTGGGCGAAACCCTGCTCACGCCTACCCGCATCTATGTGAAAGCGGCCCTGGCCGCCATTGAGAAGGCGGAGGTAAAGGCCATTTCCCACATTACCGGCGGCGGCTTCTATGAGAATATTCCCCGCATGATGAAGCCGGGGCTGACAGCCCGGGTGGAAAAATCGGCCATTCCGGTCCTTCCCATTTTCCCGCTGCTGCAAAAGGCGGGCAATATTCCGGAGCACGATATGTACAACACCTTTAACATGGGTGTGGGCCTGTGCATGGCAGTGTCTGCGGAAACCGCCCAGGCGGCGCTTTCTGCTATCGAAAGCGCCGGGGAAAAGGCTGTGGTGATCGGCGAGGTGACAGAAGGGGAAGAGGGGGTCTTGCTGTGCTGAACATCGGTGTGCTGGTGTCTGGCGGAGGAACGAACCTGCAAAAGCTGATCGACGCCCAAAATGCCGGAGAACTCCAAAACGGCGTTCTTCGGGTGGTGATCGCCAGCAAGGCGGACGCCTTTGCCCTGGAGCGGGCGAAAAAGGCCGGGATCGAGGCCATCGCCCTGTGCAGGAAGGACTATCCCGATGTGGACGCCTACAGCCAGGCGCTGATCGACGCCCTGTGGGAGCGGCAGGTAGAGCTGGTGGTGTTGGCTGGTTTTCTCACCATTACGGGAGAAAACTTTGTCCGTGCCTTCCCAAACCGCATTTTGAACGTTCACCCGGCGCTGCTGCCTGCCTTCGGCGGCAAAGGATACTATGGGCTTCACGTCCATGAGGCCGTGCTGCAAAGGGGCGTGAAGGTCACCGGCGCCACGGTGCATTTTGTCAATGAAGTCTGCGACGGCGGGCCGATCATTCTCCAGAAGGCCGTGGAGGTCCGGGAGGGCGATACCCCGGAGACTTTGCAAAGGCGGGTCATGGAGGAAGCCGAATGGAAGCTTTTGCCCCAGGCGGTTTCCCTGTTCTGTGGAGGAAGGCTCACCGTGGAAAACGGTGTGGTTCATTGTAAGGAAGCATAAAAGGAAAGGAAGAGTTTGATGAAGCCAGTCAGTCTTTATGAAGATCTCAGCTCCAATTCTTACCCCGGCCGGGGGATCGTGATCGGCAAAAGCGAGGACGGAAAAAACGCGGTGATCGCTTATTTCATCATGGGCCGCAGCACAAATTCCCGGAACCGTGTGTTTGAAGCGGAGGGAGAAAACCTGCGCACCAAGGCTTTTGATCCCGCCCTGCTGTCCGATCCCTCCCTGGTGATCTATTTCCCCGTGCGCGCCTATCCGGGCGGCCAGATCGTCACAAACGGCGACCAGACCGATACCATCTATGACTTTTTACAGGCGGGAAAAACCTTTGAGGACGCTTTGCGAACCCGCACCTTCGAGCCGGATCCGCCGATTTTCACCCCCCGGGTCTCCGGGATTGCAGAGCTTCAAAACGGCGATTTCACCTACAAGCTGTCCATTCTGAAAAGCACGGACGGCGATGAGGGCTTTGCCCAGCGCCAGTTCTTTGAATATGCCCCGAAGCCCGGCCTGGGCCACTTTATTCACACCTATCAGGGAGACGGGAACCCGGTGCCCTCCTTTGAAGGCGAGCCCACCCCGATCACGCTTTCCGGCGATATCGATACCTTTACCGGAAAAGTCTGGAACGCCCTGAACGAAGGCAACAAGGTTTCCCTCTTTGTGCGGTACATTGACCTTGCCACAGGTAAGTACGAAACCCGTATCGTCAATAAGAATGGTTAAATAATGTGCCGTCTGCTGAAAAGCGCCCTTGTTCTTTTCTGACAACCAATAACTAACCTCTGAAGGAGCGATCAAGATGACCGAAATGGAACTGAAATACGGCTGTAACCCCAATCAGAAGCCCTCTAAGATCTTTATGAAGGACGGCTCGGAGCTTCCCGTTACCGTCTTAAACGGCAAGCCCGGCTACATCAATTTTCTGGACGCCTTCAATTCCTGGCAGCTGGTCAAGGAACTGAAAGCGGCTACCGGCCTTCCCGCGGCGGCTTCCTTCAAGCACGTCAGCCCTGCCGGTGCGGCGGTGTATGTGCCGCTTTCCGACACCCTGAAAAAGATCTATTTTGTGGACGATCTGGAGCTTTCTCCCATTGCCTCCGCTTACGCGGCGGCCCGGGGAGCCGACAGAATGTCCTCCTATGGCGACTGGGCTGCTCTTTCCGACGTGTGCGATAAAGAAACCGCTGCTCTGCTGGCCCGGGAGGTTTCCGATGGTGTGATCGCCCCCGGCTATACGAAGGAAGCGTTGGAAATCCTCAAGACAAAGCGCAAGGGCAATTACAACGTGGTACAGATCGATCCCGAATACGTTCCCGCCCCCATCGAGCACAAGGACGTGTTCGGCGCTACCTTCGAGCAGGGCAGGAATGAGCTGAAGATCGACAGCGAGCTTCTGAAGGAGCTTCCCACGAAAAACAAGCACCTCACCGAGGAAGCCAAGCGGGATCTGATCGTGTCCCTCATCACCCTGAAATATACCCAGTCCAATTCTGTCTGCTATGTGAAAAACGGCCAGGCTATCGGCGTGGGCGCCGGCCAGCAGAGCCGTGTTCACTGCACCCGGCTGGCGGGAAATAAGGCGGATAACTGGTATCTGCGCCAGTGCCCCAAGGTTTTGAACCTGCCCTTTAAGAAGGATATTCACCGCCCGGACCGGGACAACACCATTGATGTGTACATTTCCGATGAATACATGGACGTGCTGGCGGACGGCCAGTGGGAGAATTTCTTCACCGAAAAGCCGGAGGTCTTTACCCGAGAGGAGCGCCGTGCCTGGCTGGATACCATGGCAGGCGTAGCCCTGGGCTCAGACGCGTTCTTCCCCTTTGGTGACAACATTGAGCGCGCCAGAAAGAGCGGCGTGGAATTTATCGCCCAGCCCGGCGGCTCCATTCGGGACGACAACGTGATCGCCACCTGCGACAAATACGATATCGCCATGGCGTTTACTGGGATCCGGCTGTTCCATCATTAAGAACTTTGCCGTGATTTTCGCGCCCAACGATCAGGGCTTTCGGGAAAAGGAGGAACGACCATGGCAAGCGCTTTGCTGCGGAATTTGACAGGAAAGGTCTGCACCGTTTCCATGTCTATCAGCCTGTCGCCTTATGTGGGAAGGATCATGGCGGTAGAAGAGGACTGGCTGGAGCTGAAGCAGAAAGACGGAACGCTGCATTATCTCAATATCCCAAGAATCCAGGAAATTCAAGTGATGCCTGAAAAAGTACAGGAGCAATGGAGAGAAAAGCTATGAAAATTTTAGTCATTGGCAGCGGCGGCAGAGAGCACGCCATCGTCCGCAAATTAAAGGAAAGCCCCAGGGTGGAAAAGCTGTACTGCGCCCCCGGCAACGGCGGCATCGCCATGGACGCGGAGTGCTGCCCCGTGGGGGCCATGGACAAGGAAGGGATCCTTGCCCTTGTGAAAGAAAAGCAGATCGATTTTGTGTTCGTCGCCCCGGACGATCCTTTGGCCGCCGGTATGGTGGACTGCTTAGAGGCCGCCGGGTTTCCCTGCTTCGGCCCCAATGCCAGGGCGGCCCAGCTGGAAGCCAGCAAGGTGTTTTCCAAGGGCCTGATGAAGAAATACGGGATCCCCACGGCGGAGTATGAAGTGTTTTCTCAGGCGGAGAAGGCCTTGGCCTACATCAGGGAAAAGAATACTTATCCCATCGTCATCAAGGCGGACGGCCTGGCGCTGGGGAAGGGCGTTATCATCGCCCAGAATGAGCAGGAGGCACGGGACGCCCTGCGCTCCATCATGGAGGATAAGCTCTTCGGCGATTCCGGCTCTGAGGTGGTGGTGGAGGAATTCCTCACCGGCCCGGAAGTGACCGTGCTGGCCTTTACCGATGGCGAGGCCATGTGCCCCATGGTTTCCTCCATGGACCACAAGCGGGCTTACGATGGGGACAAGGGCCCCAACACCGGCGGCATGGGCACCATAAGCCCAAACCCCTTCTATACGGAAGCGGTGGCGGCGGAGTGTATGGAAAAGATTTTCCTGCCCACCATGAAGGCCATGAACGCGGAAGGAAGAAAATTTAAGGGCTGTCTCTATTTCGGCCTGATGCTCACTCCCGGCGGCCCCAAGGTCATCGAATACAATTCCCGCTTCGGCGACCCCGAAACCCAGGTGGTGCTGCCAAGGCTTCAAACAGATCTTGTGGAAATCATCACCGCCGTGGCGGAGGAGCGCTTGTCAGAGCTTACCATCGAGTGGTCTTCCCAGCCCTGCGCCTGCGTGATCCTGGCAAGCGGCGGTTATCCCGGCAGCTACCGGAAGGGCCTTGAAATTCACGGCCTCCTGGAAAACGGCCAGGCGGACGGCGCAACGGTCTACCATGCCGGAACCAGGCTGGAAAACGGAAAATTCCTCACGGCCGGCGGCCGGGTGCTGGGCGTTACCGCAAAGGGTGAGACCCTGGAAAAAGCGCTGCAAAACGCCTATGCCGCCGCGGAAAAAATCAGCTTTGAAGACGTCATATACCGAAAAGATATCGGCAACCGGGCGCTGGAAGTGAGGTAGCAAAGGAGAACGATCGTTATGGATAAAAATTTGGCTTGGGAAAATGTTTTGTTGACGGATTCCGGATTTTTTGATCCATTTGATTTGAGCAGGCCGCTCGCCCCTATTGTAGAGCGCTTTACCACTATGGTAGCAAAACCTTTTTCCAAGGCACGTATTTTATTTATTCCTGCTGCTGCTTGTGATGAAGAGTCAAAAAAGCTTGCTTCTATTCTGTATTCTGAGCTTATCTGGCTAGGCTTCTCTTCGAAAAATATAACTACGTATATGCTGGATAAACCCCTTCCCTTGGAGGAAGCTTTAACCTATGATATTCTGTTTTTGACAGGCGGCTGGTGTGAACATCTCCTTAAACTTATCAAAAAGACTGAATTTGTAGATGTTGCCAGAGCCTTTGTGTTTGCTAATAAGGTTTACGTGGGGGTAAGCGCTGGAAGTGTCATTGCCACTCCCAACATAATGGGGACTTTTGAGCAACGACCTAGCCTTGATACGAGCGGCCTGGGTTTGGTTTCCGCATACATAGATTGTCATTGTGATATGCAGCCTGGCCTAGTGCAAAAGACACTTGCTTTTCCTCATATATTGCTCCACTTTAACCAGGCGCTGGCTGTCAATAGCAGTTCCTATGAGCTGATAGAAGCTCCTGCGACTTCGCAGAATATAAACTGGTCCTCACCGCCAACTGTTGGTGAAGAGATTTTTCAACTGAATAACTCTACGGAGCTGTATCAATACAACTAAAATAGGGAGAGAAACTAACATGAAAGCACCCATCACATTTGCTATTTGCGGCTTTGGAGACAGGGGAAGCACCTATGCTTCCATGCAGAAGCTGTTTCCCGATAAGATGAAGGTTGTCGCCGTGGCAGATCTGAATCCCCGGAAGGTGCAAAAGGCAAAAGAGCTTTACGCTATTCCGGAGGAAAATTGTTTTTCTTCCGGGGAGGAAATGCTGGAGCACGGGAAGCTGGCGGACGTCATGGTGGTTTCCACCATGGACCGCCAGCATGTGGGCCATGCCATTCCCGCGCTGAAAAAGGGCTACCATATTATGATGGAAAAGCCCATTTCCCCGGAGCTTTCCAAGTGTCGGGAAATTTTGGAGGTGGCAGAGGACTGCCCCGGCAAGATCATCGTGTGCCATGTACTGCGCTACACCGCCTTTTACAACACCCTGAAGGATCTGATCTCCGGCGGGCGGATCGGAGATGTGGTTTCCATCTGTGCCAACGAGAATGTGGGATATTGGCACCAGGCTCATTCTTTTGTGCGGGGCAACTGGCGGAATTCCAAAGAAACCAGCCCCATGATCCTGCAAAAATCCTGCCATGATATGGATATCCTCACCTGGCTTTTGGGGAAAAAATGCAAAGCGGTCTCCTCCTTCGGCGGTATTCAGCTGTTCAAAAAGGAATGCGCTCCCGAAGGGGCTACCCCTTATTGCCTGGGCGGGTGCAAAGCAAAAGAGCACTGCGTTTTCGATGCGGAAAAGATCTATATCACCAGCCCGAAAACCGGCAGAGCCACCCATAACGACAACTGGATCACCTCGATCCTCAGTGTGGAAAACACGGTGGAAAGCACCTATGAGGCGCTGAAAAACGGCCCTTACGGCCGCTGCGTCTATCACTGTGATAACGATGTGGTGGATCACCAGCAGACAATTCTTCTCATGGAAGACGGCTCCACCATCAGCTTTACCATGTGTGCCTTTACCGAAAGCTGCTACCGCTATTTTAAGGCCATGGGAACAAAAGGGGAGATCGAAGCGGATATGATTTCCAACGTGATCCATATCCGGGAATTCGGCAAGCCGGAGGAAGTGATCGATGTAGGCGCACTGGCTTCCGACCTGAAGGGCCATGGCGGCGGCGACAGCGGCATCGTTTCCGACTTTTTGGAAATGCTCTTAAACGGCAGCGAAGCCACCGAGCGCACCACCACCCTGGAAAATTCCATGGAAAGCCACTTTATCGCCCTGGCGGCGGAGGAGTCCCGCTTAAACGGCGGAAAGGTCATCGAGCTGGAAAGCTTTAAGAACGGAAAGTAAAAAACAGCCGGGAACCTCCATGGCAAGGTATGCTTTAGAAGTTTCCGGCTTTTGCTGTAGAAGGGAGGGAATCATATGGAAGATACTGCCGCCGGGAAGGGTCTGGGTTCTTTCCAGCTGAAGCTGATTGCCATAGCCGCCATGCTGGCCGATCATTTGGCCTTTGCCTTTTTGCCTGCCGGAACGGTTCCGTATTTTATCCTGCGCTTTTTCGGCAGGCTCACCGGCCCGCTGATGTTTTTCTGCGCGGCCCAGGGGTACCGCCACACAAGAGATCTGAAGCGGTATCTCCTTCGGCTTTTCCTTTTCGCGCTTCTCAGCTATGTGCCCTTTGTTCTCTTTAGCGCTCAGGGGGAGCGTGCCAATCTGAATTTTCTGAGCCTCAGCGTGATCCACACGATCCTTCTGGGCGTGCTGGGAATTCATGTTCGCCACAGGGTGGAAAATCCGGTGCTGAAGGCGCTTTTGCTGGCGCTGCTGTTGACGCTCAGCCTTCCGGGAGATTGGGGCGGGATCGGCTTTGTGATAATCCTTGTGTTTGATTTCTTTTACGAAAGCCCCTCCGGCCAGAAAATGGGCTATTTCCTGATCGTTCTGTTTGGCGGCGGTGTGCTGTTCTTTTTAACCTCTCCCATCATCGACCTTTTGACCACGGGCATCTGGCTGACGGATTTTTCCTATTTCCTTTCCGGGGGCATTAACCTGGGAATGCTTCTGCCCCTTTGGTGCATTTCCCGCTATAACGGAAAACCGGGTACCGATAAGGCCTGGACAAAATGGCTGTTCTATGTGTTCTATCCCGCCCACCTGCTGCTGATCGCCCTGATCCGGTTTTGGATCGCCCGGTAGGATCACAGGAACCAAAAGCGGCCTTCCTTTATAAACTGAGAAGGAAGGGGAAAAGTCCCCTGAAAATTTCCAGTTTCTTGATTAAAGCTCCCAAAGTCAGGCAAAACTAGAAGTGAAAACGCCTGAACCGGAGAGAGGAAGGTCAGAATTGTGATAGTCCATCGAGGAGATATTTATTATGCGGATCTGAGCCCCGTCGTGGGCTCCGAGCAGGGCGGCGTTCGCCCGGTGCTTATCGTGCAGAACGATGTGGGCAACAAATTCAGCCCCACCGTCATCGCCGCGGCGATCACCAGCCAGCACGATAAGGCGAACCTGCCTACTCATATTGAAGTAAACGCGGAAAATACCGGTCTCTTAAAGGATTCCGTAGTGCTTCTGGAGCAGGTGCGCACCATCGATAAGCACCGCCTCAAAGAAAAAATGGGCCGCCTGGATACCGGCTCCATGAACCGGGTAAACCAGGCCCTTTCCATCAGCTTTGGCCTGCCTACATAGGCCAAAGCGAAGGAAACGGAAATCGGTTCCCCAAAAGCAAGGGCGCGCAGAGCTTCTGCGCGCCCTTGTCCTTTCGGAAAGCTTCTTCCAATGGGAAATTTTCGGCATATAAAGAGTTCCTGAACCAAAAAGATTTCTCTTGCAGTTTCCCAGCCGGTGCATTATAATAAACAGGTCAGCCATCAGGCTGATCCCCTGCGGGTATGGCGGAATTGGCAGACGCGCCAGATTTAGGTTCTGGTGGTACCCCCGTGCAGGTTCAAATCCTGTTACCCGCACCAAAAGGAGACAAAAGCAATTTAGAGGCTTTTGCCTCCTTTTTTATGCTCCAAAACTCTATAGGTGAAACAAAAAGCGTGGGATAACATCTTAATCCACGCTTTTTGTGTTCTTTAATCTATGGGAAATCCCTAATAAGTCACTAATAATCATGTTCAGTAGAGGGAAAAAGAGAAATTAATATCACTAATTTGTAGGTTCTACTTGAAAACGCTCGAGCAACCCACTATAATGTAAGAAAGGAAGATCCTCGTGAAGTTGTCCCTGTTGGAATCAAAAATTTTTGGCAAGGTATGTTATGGCTTTCGGCGTGACAAGAACAAGCGGATAGAAATAGTTGAGCATGAGGCCAAAATCGTGCGGGAGATATTTGCCCTTTGCCTGTCAGGAAACAGTTTGGAGAAAATCCAGGAGCATTTACGCAAGCAAGGTATTCCTTCTCCATCTGGAAAAGCGATGTGGAGCCGTGACGTGCTGAACAAGCTGTTAAACAATTATAAGTACACGTTTGGCGTTATCGACCACGCCACTTACTTTGCTGTGGAAGAAGTGAAATCAAATCGGTGCAAAAATCCCAATTGGAATATTGAGGACGATGAAGAATGGAACGAGCAAGTCAATCTGAGCTACTATGGGCCTACGCGATAACGAGGGATGAGTATGCCAAAAGGCTAAGTGAAAAATCGCTGCTCAAAGCGGAAGACCTGGAGTTTATACGAGACTGTATCTTCGAACTTATCAACCGTGGGGAGGCCAACATTCATGACCCGAAGGAGGAGCAAAGACTTCAAGCGGTTGTAGAAAAGTATTTATATCCTGAAGTTGAATATATCTCACTGACAGATATCGCAAAGCGTTTTGATTCAGAGAATCCAAGTTATGTGATTCAAAGCTGGCTACGCAGCAGGAATACGATTGCATTTTTAGGCCAGTGGGAAAGAGAAAACAATCCCAGCTTTGACGAGCAGGCTTTTCAGCAATTACTCGTTGATGTTCGCTCCCCCTCCTATACCTTGACTCCTGCCAGATGGATCGAAAGGGTAAATGCTGCTGGGATTATCTCTAAGCGAGGAAAGAAGGGGGGCACTACGGCTCATCCTTTCATAGCTTGTGATTTCGAGATGTGGAATGATGTGGCATTTCGATACAGAGTAATATCTATATTTGGTTAACAGAAATTTGTATTTTTAAACTCCAGGCATCTTAAAATAAGAATCAGCATTTCGCTTCAAGCCAAACCATTAAGTAAATTATCAGGGTGGAATTTATGGATAAAATCGTAAAGACTGGCTTAAAGATCGACTTACACATTCATTCCTGTTTTTCAGCTAAAAAGGATGGAAAAAAGGTCAAGGACAATACGATTCAAAATGTGCCCGTGCTTATAGAAAAGCTAACAACGCAAGGTGTCAATATTTGTGCAATTACTGACCATGATAGTTTTTCATATGAAATGTATTCTACTCTTAAATCCGCTGAGACTCAAAATGGCTCAATCTGCAAGGTTCTCCCAGGAGTAGAGTTTTCAGTTACCTTTGAAACAGAGGATTCTTCGCCAAGCACAGTTCACATTGTGACAATTTTCTCCGACGAGAAACCACAAAAAGTCCAACTGTTGGAATCTGTTTTAAATACAATACCTCCTGATTTGAATGGGACTTATTCCGAGGAATGCTTTTTACGAGTACTCCGCGAAATCGATTTAGATACGATTCTAATTGCTCATCAAAAGAATTCTTTAGGTAGTCGTAAGCCAAGAAAACATGATGCAAATTCATTAGGGGATGCAAAATTTCATGAATTTATCTATTCAGACTATTTTGAGGCGTTTGAATTTAAAAATCGCAAAAATGAAGTCTTAAACAAAAATTACCTTGTTCAAACAAATCTTGATAAGAAAGTCACTTTTGTAACCGGAACAGATTGCCACGATTGGAGTGTATATCCCAAAGAAGACACTTCCGATTCTTTGGTTGAGTTTCCATATACATTTGCAAAATGCCTTCCAACTTTTAAGGGCTTAGTAATGGCAATTACAGATTCCTCTCGCCTAAAAATGGTTAATAGTTTTTTCAGCCCGGATAAATTTTCGTTAGAAAGTTTATCCTTCAAAACCAGGAATAAAGAACTTTCTATTCCTCTTTCTAAAGGAATTAATGTTATTATCGGAGATAATTCAATAGGTAAATCGTTATTACTACATTCCATAACAGGATTTGAAAAAAACGGAGACGCCCTTGCACCTGCAATAAAAAAAGGGTATAAGAGTTACTTAAAACGAAACAGTTTGGTTATTCCAAAGAAACTATCTATTGAGAATATTTTTATTTTGATATGCAAGGCGAGATTCGAGCGAAGTTTGAAGAAAACCACTTAGATGCCACTGAATTTCTTTCAAGATACTTCCCTCCAAACATTGATGAGCAACTTTATAAACGTCTTGTCGAAAATGAGCTCAATCGTATGATTGATTATTTGACTAACAAGTTTTCTATAGATGCTGAAATCCACAATCTTGCTTCCTTTACAATTGCTGTTTCGGATAAACCCTCGGAAAGCTTGGTCTTTAGTCACAATCTTCGCTCACATAAAGTAGAAACAAAGCAATTCATTGATATCATTTCAAAGATTGACGAACTGGTTATTTTGTTAAATCAGATGACGGATTTGCAGGTAGATGAAGATGATAGGACATATTTTGAAACGCAACGTGCCAACATATTGAAAATGCGGTCAAAATACCAAACACGCGCCAATGAAATAAGTCTAGAAAACCAACGTATAGAAGCCATAGCCAAATCAATTCAGAATGTGGCCTCACGCCATAATAGAAGTATTTCTGATAGGCAAAAGAAACTTGAATCTTTTGAGAGCAATACGAACACCCTCAAAGAAACTGTGATTTCTATACTTAAAAAGCTACAAAAACTTCAGCGATATTCACCACACATCGAAGAAGTCTCAATTGCACCAAACACCAATACAATTTTTGATTATCAGTTTATATCTCGTCTAAATATTGATAAATTGAATACAGAATACTTCTTGTCACATATCGCTAAAGTGATTCGGTCTAAGTCATCTATTGATTGGGAGACTATTACCGAAAAGAAACTTAGAGATATTCTTTTGAAGTATGATGAGTCCAAACCAGTTCTACAATTTTTTAAAGAGGCAATGCTTGACAGTATAGAGAATGATTTTCTGCCCAAAAAAGCCATAATTTATCAAGGAATGGACAAATCAGATGAGTTATCTTCGGGTCTCAACTCCAAAATATATTTTGACCTGCTTTCCTATGAAAACACCAGAGATGGAATCTATATTGTCGATCAGCCAGAGGATAATGTTTCTCAAACAGCGATAAAAACTTACTTATTGGCTCGATTTAAAACGATGGGAGAAAATCGGCAAATAATTATGGTTACGCATAACCCTCAGTTTATTGTCAACCTTGATGTTGATAATATTATTTATATTTTCCAAGATGGAGATGGGTTCAACGCCTATTCTGGCGCGTTAGAATATGCAGATGATACCTATAGCATTCTTGATATCGTCGCTAAGAATATAGATGGTGGACTAGATTCAATTAAAAAGAGGTGGAAACGCTATGAAAAGATTACTGCGATTTGAGTTTCGGCAGAACTCTTATATTCTTCTTGAAAATGAAAAAACAGTCTTTTCCATTAACGCAAGAGACCTCAAATTCAATGCGTTACAATTTTATAAAGGAGTATACTCCGAAAAAGGTATATCTACCAATATAGAAATTGAAAACCGTGTTGATGATTCAGATAAAACAGGCAAGTATGTATTCGTGTGGTTACTTGAGATAGTCCAAGCCATATCTGAAGCTTTGCCAGAAGAAAATAGTGATAGTGAAGATATTACCCCTTCTGAAAAGAATAGTGAAGAATCTCTACCATCCAAAATTATTCCCTTGTTTGAGTTTGCAGCTTGTGCAGGAGATGGTTTTTTCAGTGATGACACTATTCCCCATACAGATTATTCCACTGATGTTATCGAGGCAGATTATGCGGTGACTATAGCTGGTCATAGCATGGAACCGACTATCCAAGATGGCGCGGTTGTGTTAGTAAAGAAAGTTGATTGTCTTGAACACAATGAAATCGGAATATTTATTGTTGATGGATCAATTATGTGTAAGCGGTATGTCAAAAAGGGTCGGGGGGTTCTTTTGTGTCCAGATAATCAATCAGGCGAATATTCTTCTATAAAGGCATCTTCAGTAAACTCATGTATACTACAAGGAAAGGTGCTTGGGGTATAAGCATAAATCCTTCAGCAAAAGATGTACCGTGGGATTTTAACTTCCCAGAATTGTCATATGTGGTAATATTTTGTGAGAGTTCGAATGCATACCTTGATTGGGCAAAAATATCTTTTTGGTCGTGGGTTCACAGACCACTGTGCCGAAAGCTCAGCGCAAAGCGCTGAGCTTTCGGCAATTTGCGAACCACAGGTTTTCTGAAAAAGTTGATCGAGGAAAAGAAAAAAGAAAGAGAAAGGAAACTTGCAATGAAGATCGAATTTGAAAATATCAGCCTTCGGGATATGGAGGAGTCCGATATTGAGGATTATGTGCGCTGGTTTACCACTGAAACAGAATGGTCGAAAACGGATGCCCCGTGGGAGCCGGTTGAATCGGACGAAGAAACTGAACGCGCGTCCTGGCGTGACTATTATGAGTCGGTAAAAGACCTTTCCGATGAGACCCGCCGCTGGAGATTTGAAATCGAATGGAACGGCAGGCATATCGGGTGGGTAAGCTCCTACTCGATCGACGAGAATTACAACTGGATCGGCGAGGTTAGAGAAGGGCAGACCGTTTACCGCACGATTGGCATTGATATTTGCGAGAGCGACGTTTGGGGAAACGGGATCGGCACCAACGCCCTCCGTGCTTTTATCAAGTACAACCTGGAAAACGGCGTGGACGAGCTTTACACACAAACCTGGTCAGGCAATGTCCGTATGCTCCGCTGTGCCGAAAAGCTGGGCTTCCAGGAGTGCGGCCGCAGCATCGGCACACGGGAGGTCAATGGGCGGAAATACGATGGGCTGACCTTTCAGCTGAAACGAGAGAAATAAAATTAAAAAAGCCAGGAAAAAGGAACTGCTGCAAAACACTCAATTTTGCGGCAGTTCCTTTTTTAGAAATACAATGAGCAATTAGCAATGTAGGGCAAGAACGGGTCGCTAAATTATAGTTTAGCGTCCTGATTCCGCTATCACTATTGTCATTCTGAGGAACGAAGTGACGAAGAATCTCGTCCTTAACACCAGGGTAAAAGGGCAAAGGACGAGATTCTTCACCGAGAAAGCAAGGCGCGCCTTGCTTTCTGTTCAGGAATGACAGGTGGAAAGTGAGCAGCGTACTCACTAAATTCCAATTTACCTGCTTGCTTGTGGTCGGGCCGGAAGCTATCCTCCCACACCAGGCAGCTTCACGGGTTGCCGCGACGCCTCGCCGCTAAATTCCAATTTATCGGACTGGTTTCCTTCCTTGTCATTGCTGAGCAAAAAGCGAAGTAAATTTCGCTTTCCCAGCGAAGGATCTTGACCTTATTTTCTGGGAAAAAGCCAAAGGACGAGATTCTTCACTTCGTTCAGAATGACAGGAGGGAGGTGAGTAGATAACTGATAAATTCCAATTTAACAGGCATTACAAGCATTGCTTACACCGCCTGTGCTCTTGCCCTTAATTGCTCATTTCTCATTGCCTTTCCTGCAATTCCTGCAAAAGCTGCCACAGCTGCTCGGGGGTAGCGTCGGTGCTCAGGCGGGCCGCAATCAGATAGCCGTCCCAGGAAAACGGAAAGCAGTGCTGGAACTGTACGATTCCCCTTTTCCAGTATTCCCGCAGGTCCTGCTCTGTCAAATCGGAAATATCTCCGGCAAAATTGTACTCCTCCCAGAGGTCCAGGCCGAAATCGGGATTTTCCCGGTAGATATCCCAGCCGATGACCGCATGGCCGGAGGCGGCTGTATCGTAAGCCAAAAGCACCGCGACAGGAACACCGTTTTGCAGCCTCACTTCGCTGGCAGTGGGGATTAGCGATGGGCAAAGCTCCGAATCCACAGGGTAATAGCCGGCAAACGCATTGGGAATTTCCGCCAGCGTTGCCCAGGTATATTCATCGCCCTTTTCCTTCGCGAAGGCTTCTACCTCAATCGGGCGCCGCAAAAAATGCTCCAGCACGGCAAGTATATCCTCCGCGGGGATTCCTTCACTGCCGTAAATGCGGTACCAGAGCTTTTCTTTTTGGAAAGTCAGGCATTTTTCCGTTTCCGCACTGCCAACGGCGACGATCTCGGTTCCCTCCTGCCGGGCGAGGTACTGCCCAAAGTGAGAGGCGTACTCGTCCACACCGGGAAAACGATTCAGCTTTTCCGAAACAGAAACGATCAGGAAATTTTCTCCATAGCCCCAATCCGTCGTGTGAACCAGCTTCCAGCTTAGGGAGAGCTCTTTGAGCCGGTTATCCTCTTCAAAAAAAGCGCCGCAGGTAAACTGATAGCCGCCATGCAGGGCGGGGATTACCTCGGCCTCTTCCAGCTCCTGCCGCTTTGTGCTGAAAAAGCGCTCTCCTGAGGTAACGGTTTCGCAGATATCCCGGATCATGCCGAAGCTCGGTTCCTCTTTGGGGAGGGAGCATTTTGAAAATATTCCCGAGGTGTGATCGCTGTTTCCCCTTGGAAAGAGACAGCTCCGCTGCTGCTGACTTTCGGCGTACTGGCATTGGGAAGACCCGCGCTGCCGCAGGCGGCACAGCAGCAAACCATGGCGGCGGCGGTCATCAGGCCGAGAATCTGTACCGCAATGCTTTTGATTTTTCGCATGACATTCCTCCTGTGACTATTTTATCAATTATACAACGCAAATGGAAAAATCACTGACCTTTTCTGAAAATAATTTTCCTATTTTACATGTCCTGTGGAGAACAAGAGACCGTATGCTCAATATCCGCCCGTATTGGCTTGTCCCTGAAGCGCTTGTATTAAACTTTGTGATTTTCAGATTGACAAACAACATTTTTTGCGTTATATTTTGGCAAAAGAACAATTTTTCTCAAAATGATATTTTTGAAATGGAAAATTGTCTTAGAAATTCATCTTGGAAAAGCTTTTGTATGGATTCTTGGGATTTGCTATAGTGAAAAAGGAGAATGAGAAGTATGAAAAAATTTCAAAAAGCTCTGGCCGTACTGCTTTCAGCGGCGCTGCTTCTGCAGGCGGTTCCCCTGCGGGCCATGGCGGAGGAAGCTGTCTCTTCCGCCGCAGTGCAGGAAGCAGAGAAAACAGCGCTTCCTACAGATTTTGTAGAGGAGAAGTCCCTCGAAGCCCAGGTGGTGTACGAGGAAACCGAACAGCGGAGCGCGGCGGAAAAGCATTTCCGTTTAAGCGACGGTTCTTTTGTCGCAGCTTCCTATCCCGGCCCGGTGCATTATGAAACCGAGGACGGCGCCTGGGAAGAGATCGATAATACGCTGTCGCTCTCTCAGGCAAGCAGATATTCCCTTGGGAGAATCAATGCTCCGGGTATGTACGAGGCTAAAAATGGGGAAGAAACAAAGCGCTATTCGTCTGTTCTGCGTCCTGACGAACCCCTCTTTTCTCTTGCGAATCAGGACTATAGCTTCGGATTGGCGCTTTTGCGCCCGGATACGGCACAGACACTTGTGACGGATAAAGCGGTAAAGCCGGAAGAGGGCACCGCGGAGGATAGCGCGGAAAGCTCTTCCTCCTCAGAGCCGGAAGAAACCTCCGAACCAAGCGAAAGCTCAGATGCGAGCTCCATGATATCAGAAGGCGAGAGCGTTTCATCACAGCCCGAACGCTCAGAACTGCCCGGCTTCGATCAGGATTTGAACAGCGAAGAAGAGATTCAGGAAGAGTCTGTTTCCACTTTTGCCGAAGAAAAGGACTTCCCGGTTTCATCCGCTCCGTCCTCCCTGGAGGAAAAGGAGGAAACGGAATCCTCTGCGCCTTCTGCCGGCCAAGGCGCTTTCGATGAAGAAACTTCTCTTCCTTCTGATGCTCCGGAAAGCACCGCTCCGGAAGGCTCTGAGCCTGTGGCTTCCGCTCCGGAAGAGGACAGCGCCACCGAGCTGCCGCCTGTGGAGAGCGGCAAGGAAGAAACCACCGCTGCCGCTATGGCGGCCAGCGTTTCCGCGAAAATCGAAAATCCGAAAGGAGCAAAGCCCGGCGCGGCCCTTGCCCCCGGAAACCAGATCAACAGTGTTGGAGTAACTGACGATATCGAAGCCGCGCCTTCCCTGGAAGACCAGCTGCAGCCGGAAAAAATATCCTCCAAGGTGACCTATGAAAACGTCTGGCCCGGGGTGGATTTGCAATATTACAACTACGGCTATAACGTCAAGGAAAGCATCATTGTCAGGCAGCCGCAGAAAAGCTACCGGTACAGCTTCCTTTTGAATTTAGAGGGCCTTACCCCCGTTCTGCGGGAAAGCGGCAGTGTTGACCTGCTCGATGAGAACGAGAAGATCCTCTACCAAATTCCCGCCCCTTATCTGGTGGACGCCGGCCAAAGCGTTTCTTACGACGCGGCTTATGAGCTGGTTCATACCACAGAGGGCTATGTACTGACGGTAGAAGCCGCCGCGGAATGGATCAATGCCGAGGACCGGCAATTTCCCGTTACCATAGACCCAACGCTGGTCCTGTACGGCAGTGATTTTGGGAATTCCTTTACAGCCACCTGTGTAACCACAGAAAAACCGAATACTCCAGGTTCCGGTGTGGAAAGCCTGTACATAGGCCATAGGACCACCGGTGATGAAATGCAGGTCTTTTTCCAGTTTGCTTCTCTGCCTACCATACCTGCCAACTGCAATGTGGTCAACGCAACTCTGAACCTGTATCAGCACACCTATAGCCAGGTGGGGCTGAACCGTATTTTTGTGCAGGCCCATGAGGTGACGTCCGCGCGGCCTTCCAGCTATGGGTCAAACGCCGAGTGGATCAGAAACATAACCTGGAACACCAAGCCGTCCTTTAACCAAAACATTACCGAGGCTTATGCCCGCATTACAGAGGCGAGCGAAGGCAAATATATCTCCTGGGATATTTCCCGCCTGGTAAGCAAGTGGTATCATGATTCCGCGGCAAACTGTATGCTTGCCATGGACGCTATTGGGCCCGATAAATTCAGCGCTACCCAGTGCGGCACCGGCATTTTCTGGATGAACATCAATTCCAGGCCGCTTTTTTTGATCCATTATCGAAACAATGTGGGCCTGGAAAACAGGTTTACTTATCAGACCTCTTCTGTTGGCAGAGCGGGTACAGCCAATATCGGCGATTATTCCGCCCAGCTTACCCTGGCAAATACCCTGTTTTCCAGCAACAGCGAAGCCATGCCGTTTTCCCTGGCGGCGTATTACAATTCTCCTTACCGGGGCAGGTATTTTACGGCCAATAATGGCTTTGGCGTCCATACCGCCAACTATGCCAATATGTGCGTGGGCTCCGGCTGGAAGCTTTCCGTGCAGGAAACCGTTGTAAAAATCACGGTAAAAACCAATAACGCTTCTACAGACTACTATGTGTATACCGATGCCGATGGAACCGAGCACTATTTTGAAGCCCCTTCTTCACTGAGCACTTATAAAGATGAAGACGGGCTGGGCTATACCCTGTCGGTTTCTGGTGCCGTTTCCACGCTGAAGGACGAAAAGAACAACCAAAAGGAATTTTATAACGGCTACCTGACAAAGCAGACCGATAGAAACGGCAATGCGATCTATTACCTTTACAACGACAATACGGCCTACAGCTCGTCAAGCCCTTTCAGCCCGTCTTCCACCGCCTGGAAGCCGAAAGCGGGGCAAGCCAACCGGGTCACGCAGGTTTGGCAGGTAAACGATAACGGCAGCGCCGCCGGTGTGCAGAGCCTGGTCTGTAAGCTGACGTACTCCGGGAATTTTGTGAATAAGATCACCGATGCCAGCGGGCGGGCTTATACCTTCCAGTATGCCGCCCCGGCCTCCGGCGCGCAGCTGCTCAGTAAAATCACATTCCCGGACGGGCATTCCGCCCAGTACGGATATTCCACCGACACGGATCTTCTTATAAAGATCTATGATGAGGAATCAAAGTCCGGGTTGGAGCTTGCCTATGGATCCAGCTTTAAGAACCAGTATGTACACAAGGCTCACGAATATATCGCCTCTACCCTGAACGGCACGCAAACGGTGGGAAGCACCTGGCACAATTACTCTCCCAGCCTGCAGCAGAGGCTGTATCGGTTTTACGGGCAGGATCGTACCGAGAATACAAACGATGACATTACCACCCGCTATACCTTTGACCTGGCAGGCCGAACGGTCAATGTGGTAAATTATAATTCCAACTGGACGGAAATTCTGGGAACCTCCGCCCTTACCTATACCAAAAACCAGGGAACCAATAAAACCAACAACCGCGTGACCGGCGCGGCAGATTCCGGTATTGCGGCGGTGAACCAGCTTCAAAACGGCGGTTTGGAGTTAGGTACTTATGGATGGATACGTCATGCAAATACTTCCGGAGCTACTTCAGATATCTGTGAAACTATAAGTGAAACAAACAAGGTCATCACGCCTCGCACGGGTGAATGTTTGATGAAGATGTATGTTCCTTCATCAACGGTTTCAGTCACCGGGTCTGGGGAAACAGCCTTTCGGTCTCAAAGCGTGTATCTGAAGGCGAGAACTACCTATGTGTTTTCGGGTTATGCCAATTCCTCCGGGATCACAGGTTTTGGAAAAGACGGAGGAATGACGCTCAGCTTCAATGATTCCACCGGAACGGAAGTTCTTGCCGAAAGCAAACTGCTTGACTATGCCACTTCCACAAAGATCGAATCAGGGTGGACCCGGTTGCAGGTTAGCTATAGGCCAAAAACCAGCGGGAACTATCGGATCTGTGCAACTTTAAAGAATGCGTCTGAATACGGGGCTTTTGACGATTTTCAGCTTGAAAAGGTTGTCATTCCATTTGGCAGCGTGCTGTTAGAGAAACAGGGGGCAGCCACCACTGTAAATCTGGTGCAATTTGGAGGCTTGGAAAAGTGGGTTTCTTCCGATACTTTGTCAACAGTCCCCATTTCAAAATATTGGACTTGCCCGGATTCCCGCGTGTCTCCTGTCACTTTAAGCGGCGATGACGCCCGCCGCGGCGTTGCGCTTCAGATGCTGGGGCACCCGGACGCCAAAAGGCGCGCTTATCAAACGGTTTCCATCAATCGAAGCTCCAATACCACCTACATGCTGTCCGCGTGGGGAAAGGCGCGCTCGGTAACAGACGGCGCGCCGGTCAGCGACTTGTCCGGTGACAACGATACGCCACAACGCTTTTTCGGCATGATCGCTAAAATTCTGTATTCCGATACCACCACGCCGGAATATCAGTATGTTTCCTTTAACCCGCAGTTTGACGGCTGGCAGTACGCCTCCGGCTTTATCGTACCCAAGCGCGCCAATAAAACGGTAACCAGCATTACCGTTTCTCTCGCGTATGATTACAACGTAAATACCGCCTGGTTCGATCAGGTTTCTTTGACCGAAGAGCCCGCGCAGACCTATACCTATGACAGCAACGGCAAGCTGAAAACCGTTACCACCTCCGCGCAAAGCACCGATACCTATACCTACAGCGGCCCGAATCTCACAAAGCTGGTCTCCGCGTCCTCCGGCACGTTCAATTATACCTACGACAGCAGCCACAACATGACAAAGGCCACAAACAGCGGCGTGAACCTGACCGCCGCCTACGACCCGGCGGGAAACAACACCTCCGCCAAGCTGCAAAAGGGAACAAGCGGCGTTTATATGCAGAGCAGCGCCGCGTATACCTCCAATAAAAATCACCCGTCTGCCATTACAGACGTAAACGGCATTACCACCGGCTATACCTACGATGGCCTGGGCAGGGTGAGCACGGTGAAAACGCCTTATGCGGGAGGCACCCTGACCGTCAATCAGCAATATGCCGCCGGAACAAACGATAAGGTCAGCAATACCTATGTTTCCGGGGCGATCTCTCTGTCCAACCAGTATGATAAAGGGCAGATATCCTCCGTCATGCGGAAGAGCTTCCAGGGAACCACGCCGCAGTGGCAAA